>ERZ1036412.18-NODE-18-length-228908-cov-79.579704_pt1 | contig 228908 bp, 211 predicted proteins | sample MGYA00514218_ERZ1036412 | MGnify/ENA primary metagenome ERZ1036412 (study PRJEB33795, sample SAMN09464944) | human gut metagenome | host: Homo sapiens | place: USA: Stanford, California | collected 2016-11 | study: EMG produced TPA metagenomics assembly of the...
ATAGGAAGCCGCTGATTGACTAAAAGAAAAAGGTCTACCTAAAGGTAGGCCTTTTTCTTTTTGCTAGTCTTCGACTAGCTAACCCTACTAGAGCAGCCTCCAGCCAAGGTTGTAGAGGTTGTATCTATGTACGTGTCCGTGTAAGACGGCCCTGGGAAAAGCAGGGCAGTAGAAGATGGAGGAGTGAAACGACGACAGATTCACTGCATCGCTTTCTTCCGAACGTAAGATTTACCGAGCTGCGAAGCAGAGAAGGGAAATCCACAGTGAGGAAGCAAGTAGGGCAACCGAAGAGGTCTTAGAGCTAAGCGACGCAGCCGAACCATATGAGTGCTTCCGAACGTAAGATTTACCGAGCTGCGAAGCAGAGAAGGGAAATCCACAGTGAGGATTGATAGGAAGCCGCGGCTAATGGTAGTATCTAACTAATCCATACGGTAACGAGGCACAACGTGCCAATGTTACCGAACCGTAAAGCAGTTGAGCTACTTTAAATATATGTAAATAAACTTTATCTAATCGATACCGCGGTGCGCAGCACCAATGGTATCGAACCGTAAACTAGTTGAGCAACTCCATATTTATGTAAATAACAAGCCCCATGATCACAAAATCATAGAGCCTATATATTAATAACAACTTATTAGGAATTTAATATATATACAAAAAAAGAGCTGCCTAAGCAGCTCTAATTCTTTATTATTCTACACCAACCATTACGCTAGTGGATTTGATAACAGCGACAACTTCTTTGCCAACTGCTAAGCCTAATTCTTTAACGGATTGAATAGTAATGTCAGCAGTAACAATATTATTATTACCTACGTTGATTTTTACGATTGCATTTACAGCGCCTTCTTGGATCTCAACGATAGTACCTTTTAATTGATTTCTTGCACTTAATTTCATGGATATCTCCTTAAAAAACAATACAAAAAGTATATATATTATAATATTTTGCATATAATTTGTGATATACATTACATCACAAATTATATGGAGCGGGCGAAGGGAATCGAACCCTCCTCTCAAGCTTGGGAAGCTCGCATTCTACCGATGAACTACGCCCGCACGATGTAAATATTGTATCATATATTTACATATACATTCAAGTAATCATAGATATATCTATGATTATACCTATAGTAGTAAATGTATTGAATTACTTTCAATCTAGATGTATAAAATAATAGAAAAGGAGGAATTCGTATGTCAAAAGTATATAAAGTTCATAAATGGTTATCTATCATTTCCTTAATTTTCTTCTTAATGTTTTGTATTACAGGATTAGTACTCATGTTTCGAACTGAGTTAAATGCATGGGCTCAAGGTGGAACAACACATCATTCATCAGCTATAATGTCGATGAATGAACATGAAGAATCTATATTTAAGTATGCTGATCAGGGGGCACTACTTGTTAAACAGAAATATCCATCAAAAGATATTTTGAATATATCCCCTGCTATGGGGGCTACACATATTTTACGGTATCGTATTATTGAATCTACGGCTACGGTAGCACCTCCAGCTCGCATGGGAATGGGTGGGGATTATGTTTTATATAATCCTATATCTAAAGAACTGATTACTTCACATAATGAGCCTCCTGTACATCCTTGGATTCGTAGTATGTTACATACTCTTCATCAATTACATACACGATTAGATTTAGGTAAAATTGGCATATATATTGTAACATTCTTATCATTTTTATGTAGTCTCACTATTATTTCAGGGATTTTTTTATATGGTCCATTTCGTAAAAGTTATTCTAAAGCCTCTGTTTTATCTAAGAAAATGAAAATAGGTGCATTACATCGTGAATTCTCAATAGTTGCAACGGTCTGGGGATTTATATTATGTATAACAGGTGTATGGATTGGGGGCTTTTTTATTGCAAATGATAACTATAATGCCGATGTACTTCATAATGCTAAACAGGAACTTTCGATTGGACAATCTGAAATATTGCAACCATCAGAAGCAATTTCTCGTATAATGAAAGTATATCCAGATCGACAAGTTATTTCTATGGATTATCCATCTAAGTTTAACAATTACCATTATGCATTTTATTTAGGTGCAGAAAATGATGATGATCCAGCTATGTTTCTTGGACAGCCTGTATATGCTAACTTGTATGTCGATTCTAGTAATGATAGATTTTCTACTAAAGCAGTTCCATGGTATTTTACAGGTATGACGACTATGATTAACCTACATATTCATAATCATAATACGATGGCTCTGAAGATATTGTGGGCTATATGGGATATTGTTCTCATTATTGGTATCGTGACTGGACTTATGATGACTATTATTAGAAAGTATAAAAAATCAGATGTAATTCTATCTAAAGTATCGGTAGAGGAAAAGCATATTTGGCGTACACCATTATTTTGTAGTATATCTGTTCTTATAGGATTGCTTCTACCACTTTGGCAAAATCCTGTTATGAATACGATTGCTGCTATTTGTTTAACTGTATCACTTATTGTATTTTTTATCTCTTTACTTAAAGAAAGTAAACAATATTGATTATTTTCGAACTGAAATGATATAATAATAAATATAGTTGTTTTTATATACATAAAAATACGTATTATTATTTATGACTCAGAAAGTGGTAGTTATTATGAATTTTATAAAAGCATTTTTCCAGTCAGAGTCTGCTGGTGGGATATCCTTGCTGTCCGCCGCTATTTTAGGCGTTCTTGTGGCGAACTCACCGATTGCAGCACAGTATTTTGCAGTCATGCAAATACACCTTGGTCCAATGACTATACTGGAGTGGGTAAATGATGCCTTAATGGCTCTTTTTTTCCTTTATGTTGGTATAGAGATCAAGAAGGAAATGATTTCTGGGGAGCTTGATACGAAGGCGAAACGTGTGCTTCCCGTATTAGCCGCATTTGCAGGTGTTATTACGCCAGCTATTGTGTATTATTTTGCGGCTGGATATATGCCAGAATATAGACATGGTTGGGGGATTCCTACCGCTACAGATATTGCTTTTGCTATAGGCGTTATTACAATGCTTGGTAATAAGGTATCTACAGCGATGAAAGCCTTTCTAGCTGCATTAGCTATTATTGACGACTTGATTGCCATAGTCGTTATTGCTCTCTTTTATGGGGCAGGCGTTAACTTTATGGATTTAATAGCTGCTGCGGCTGTAACTGGTTTACTGATTTATACTAATAAGCAAGGCTATTTAAGACCACTTCCGTATTGTGTTCTAGGATTAGTTCTTTGGTATTTAGTTTTAAAATCTGGTGTGCATGCTACCATTGCCGGTGTTGTACTGGCTATGACAATTCCTTTTAAAGGTAAAGTTATAGATAAGGTAGTATATCCTATGGAAGAATGGGCCCATGCTTTACGCAATTGGGTAAACTTCTTAATTATACCATTATTTAGTTTTTTAAATGCTGGTGTATCCTTTGCTGATTTTTCCATAGACAATTTATTCCATCCTGTAATCATAGGTGTTTCATTCGGTTTGATTTTAGGAAAACAATTAGGTATATTCTCTGCTGTCTACATTTTAGTTCAATCTAAAGCAATTAAGATGCCTACAAAAACGACGTGGCCTGAAATTTATGGCACAGCTATTTTGTGTGGTATTGGCTTTACTATGAGTCTTTTTGTTGCTACACTGGCTTTTCCACCAGGTATAACACAAGAAATGGCTAAGGTAGGTATCTTTATAGGATCAATCACGGCAGGCTTGCTAGGTGCGATTGTCCTAATTTTAGCTTATCAAATACGCAAGATGCGTGGTAAAATTTAATAAAATAATCTTTTGTAAGTATAGAAAGGATTCAAATGGAACGCATTTTTGTTTTCTTACGTTCTCCAGGTGCAGCTACATCTGTACTCCTAGGAGCAACAGTACTCGCTTTAATTTTAGCGAACTCTCCATCATCTGAACAATACTTTCAAATCGTTAATCACCATATAGGTAATCTAACAATTTTAGAATGGGTTAATGATGCATTGATGGCAATCTTTTTCCTTTTTGTAGGTCTCGAAGTTAAGCGTGAATTAGTATCAGGTGAGCTTAATACTAATGCTAAACGTGTGATGCCAGGCATTGCTGCATTATTTGGTGTTCTAACACCCGCTTTTATCTACTACTTAATTGCAGGTTTTCATTCTGAATATATACATGGTTGGGCAATACCGACTGCTACGGATATTGCATTTTCCATCGGTATAATATCTGCATTAGGCTCTAGAGTGCCGAATTCAATGAAAGTATTTCTAACGGCTCTTGCCGTTATAGATGATTTGATTGCTATCATTGTAATTGCAATCTTCTATGCATCAAGTATTCACATGATGTATTTAGGTGCGGCTGTCGTAGTTGTAGCTGCTTTAATCTACTGTAATAAGCAAGGATATGTACGACCTTTACCATATATCATTTTAGGGTTTATCCTTTGGTATTGTGTATTAAAATCTGGTTTACATGCAACTATGGCTGGTGTAATCTTAGCTATGACAATTCCTTCAAAAGGTAAACGAGGCCGTAAGTATGTTCGTCCAATGCAACATTGGGAACATTTATTATCCAATTGGGTTAGTTTTTTAATTGTACCAATATTTGCATTCTTTAATGCCGGTGTAGATTTACGTAATGTATCTGTTAATGACTTAACACATCCTGTAGTGCTTGGTGTTGCATTAGGTCTTATTATAGGGAAACAATTAGGTATTTTTGGTGCAGTATTTGCGATGGTGAAATGTGGCCTTGTACCAATGCCGACAGAAGCTAATTGGAAGCATGTATATGGTACTGCGATTGTATGTGGTATAGGCTTTACAATGAGTATCTTCGTATCTATCTTGGCATTTGAACCAGGTCACGCTCAAGAAATGGCAAAAGGTGGCGTTATACTTGGCTCATTAATCTCTGCATTATTTGGTTACATCTTCTTAAGACTTGTTGGTGCAAACCGAAAAGAATGTCATATTGGTGTATACCATAACTGCTAAAATTAAATATAACTATTAAATCTCCATTGTAGACTGAAGAGAATTTCCGACTTTAGAAGTAATCTAAGTGAATATTCTTGCAGGATATAATGGAGATTTTCATTGGTATCTTATAATTTTATGATATATATGTAATACACCTTTAAAATTATTACTATAACTATAATTTAATATATGAATTATTGATATTAATAGAACCTTTATGGTTTATAGATTATTTAAAACTGTATAGTATACTACTTAATGTAAGGTGAGGTGTATATGGTAAAAAAAATAATTATTGCATGTACGCTTGTTTGTATGACTACAATGGTATCTTCTGTATCATTGGCGAAAACGATTGATAAGGGACAACGGGGGCACCATGTAAGTAAGGTCCAAACAATGTTAAAACATCAAGGTTTTTTGCATGATTCTGTAGATGGCATTTATGGTCATAACACAGAACAGGCCGTACGAAAATTTCAAAAGTCAAAGGGACTCGCTGTCGATGGGCGAGTTGGTCCTGCAACAATGAATGCTTTAGAAAAGATGGAGACTCGATATGGTGGTCATGGTACAGCATTAAGTCATGATGGTGTGCCGAATAAATACTCTCGAGTGTTAACTATGCAGGCTAGTGCTTATTCTGCTCAAGATCCTGGAAATGGAAATTATACGGCTACAGGTAGTCGCTTGAAGAAGGGAATTGTATCTGTAGATCCAAAATTAATTCCATTAGGTACGAGATTATACATTGAAGGATATGGTTATGCTGTAGCTGACGATGTAGGTGGTGCTATTAAAGGGCATCGCATTGATTTAGCTTTTGATTCTCGTGCAGAAGCATTGCAGTTTGGACGTCAATCTGTAAAGGTTTATATTTTATAATGATGACTCTCTAGCTTTATATAACTATATGATAGGTTTATAGACTAAAATCATATTCTTGTATAAAATGCTAGAGAGTTTTTCTTTTACCGAATTATAATGTATTCAAAACCTCGAATATTCGGAAATTATGGTATAATATAGATATATGATGATGACTCATGATGTTAAATTGATGAGTATACTCAATAGTTATATGATGAATGGTAAAGGATAACCCTATGGATAAAGTACGGCGTGTAGAACGAATGGTGGCAATGACAAAACTGTTAGTTGATTCACCGCAAAAATTGATTCCTTTAAATTACTTTTGCGACTTTTTTGGCATGGCTAAATCAACGGTTAGTGAAGATTTAACATGTGTAAGGCAGTCTATGGAACACTTTCAACTGGGGACCTTAGAAACGGTGGCCGGTGTAGCTGGTGGGGTACGATTTATTCCGCATCGCAAGGGCACACAAGCGAACGATATTTTACGAGATGTGCAAGCTCGTTTAATGGAGCCAGATCGCATCATTCCAGGTGGTTTTATTTATATGTCTGATATCTTATATGATTGGCACGTAATGACACGTCTGGGTGAGATTATTATGACTCGTTTCGTGGACCGTGAACCAGACTATATTTTGACTGTAGAAACAAAGGGGATTCCTTTGGCTGTAATGGTAGCGAGAGCTTTCAATAAACCACTTGTTATTGCTAGACGTGATAGTAAGGTAACAGAAGGTTCTGCTATTAGCATTAATTATGTAACAGGTTCCTCTGGGCGCATTCAGACTATGACTCTAACTAAACGGGCAATTCCTCCCAATGCGAAGGTGTTAATTATCGATGACTTTATGAAAGCTGGCGGTACCGCTAAGGGACTTAAGGAATTAGTTCTTGAAATGAGTGGCGTCGTTGTTGGCACAGGTGTTCTTGTAGCTACAGCTGAACCAAGTCCGAAGTTGATCGATGATTATGAATCACTATTTACTTTTTATGGTATCGATGAAAATACAAAGAAAATTAGTATAGAGCCTGTGTTAGATGCAGAGTAAATCATTAATATTAGGAAGATTATAGGCTGATATAATGGTTTATATTGAGTATTGACCTATGGGCTAAATAATGACGTAAATAATATTTAAAATGGTTTAGAGATATAAGAGATAACAGATAGGAGATTACTATGAATATTGCAAGCCTTATTTTAGCTGCTGGTAAGGGCACGCGTATGAAGTCTAAATTGCCAAAAGTGTTACACAAGGTCGGCGGTAAGGCGATGGTAGAACGCGTTCTTGAAACGGTTCAATCCATTGGTACCAATCGCGATGTTGTTATCGTTGGTTTTGGTGGCGATGCAGTACAAAATTACTTGGGAGAGCGTGCTGAATTTGTTCGTCAAGAAGAACAAAATGGTACAGGTCATGCAGTTAAGATGGCTCAACCAGTACTTGGTGATTATGATGGTACAATCTTATTGTTATGCGGTGATACTCCCCTGGTTACAAAAGAAAGTTTAGAAGCGCTTTTAGAAGAACATAAAAATTCCGGTGCAGCAGCTACAATTTTAACTGCTCATATGCCGGATCCAACTGGTTATGGACGTATCATTCGTAATGAAGTGGGTTCTGTAGTTCGTATCGTAGAACAGAAAGATGGTAAACCTGAAGAATTAGCGGTTCAAGAAGTAAATACAGGTATGTACGCTTTTGATAGTAAAAAACTATGGCCTTGCTTAGATCAATTATCTGATGATAATGCCCAAGGTGAATTGTATATTACTGATGTAGTAGGTATTCTCGTAAATGGTGGCGACAAGGTAAGTGCATACATGACTAAGGATTTTGAAGAATCTTTAGGGGTAAACTCACGTTTGCAATTAGCAGAGGCTGAAGCTATATTAAAACATCGTAAAAATGTTGAGTTAATGACTGCTGGCGTAACAATTATTGACCCTGAAAATACCTATGTGGCTCCTGAGGTAACAGTAGGTGCAGATACAATTTTGCATCCTGGTACAGTCCTTGAAGGTGATACTATCATTGGTGAACGTTGTGAAATTGGACCACATACTCGTTTGACGAATGTAAAAGTCGGTAATGATACGATTATCCATTTTACTTATGGTCATGACTGTGAAGTAAAAGACGGTGTAGATGTAGGTCCATATGTCCATTTGCGTCCAAATACAGTTTTAGGTAATAAGGTTCATGTAGGTAACTTTGTAGAGGTTAAGAACTCTATTGTTGGGGAAGGTACCAAGTTTCCACATCTCTCCTATATCGGCGATAGTGATGTTGGGGCCGGTGTTAATATTGGCTGTGGCACTATTACCGTAAATTATGATGGGAAAGTTAAGCATCGTACGACTATTGGTGATGGTGCATTTGTTGGTTGTAATAGTAACTTAGTTGCTCCTGTAACAATAGGTAATTATAGCTATGTAGGTGCGGGCTCAACTATTACTAAAAACGTACCAGATAAGGCCTTGGCGGTAGGTCGTAGCAAGCAAATTGTGAAAGATAATTGGGTAACAGAGGATACTTTCAAAAAGAAATAAAAAAAATCTCATATTTTTTAACACAATTAGGTCAAAATAGTATACAATAAAAAGGCAATAGTGTGTATCTGTAATGTATGGATTATGGATAAGTAACCAGTATAGGAGCAAATGAAAGGGTAACAAAATGGCATTTGAAGACGGCAAAAAACTCAAGATTTTCACAGGTAATGCAAATCCTGCATTGGCAAAGGAAATTTGTGATTATTTAGGGTTGCCTTTAGGTGAAGCATTTGTAGGTCGTTTTAACAATGGCGAAGTACAAATAATGATTGATGAAAGCGTACGTGGCAAAGATGTATTTATCATTCAACCAACTAGCTATCCTGTAAATGATAATTTAATGGAACTCATGGTTATGGCTGACGCGTTAAAACGCGCTTCTGCACGTCATATCACTGCAGTAGTTCCTTACTATGGCTATGCTCGCCAAGACCGTAAGACTCGCGGTCGTGAGCCGATTACAGCTAAGTTAGTAGCTAATTTGATGCAAACGGCAGGTATTACACGTCTTGTAACAATTGATTTGCATGCAGGCCAAATTCAAGGTTTCTTTGATGTGCCTGTAGATCATTTGTTTGGCGCATCTATTTTGGCTAAATATATTAATGAAAAAAATATGGAAGATGTTATCGTTGTATCTCCTGACCTTGGCGGTGTTACAAGAGCTCGTGATTTGGCTGACCGCATTGGTGCACCGATTGCAATCATTGAGAAAAAACGCCCTGAACCAGGTGTGGCTAAAGTTATGAATCTCATCGGTGATGTGGCAGGTAAAAACTGTATTATTATCGATGATATCGTAGATACGGCTGGATCCTTGGTTGAAGGTGCTAAAGCATTGGAAGAATTCGGTGCTAAATCCGTTACCGCCGCTGTTACACATGCAGTGTTGACAGATCCGGCAAGTGAACGAATTGCAAATTCCAATATTAAGGAACTTATCGTTACTAATACTATTCCATTGCCGGAAAATTGCAACTTACCAAATATTACGCAATTATCCGTAGCTCCATTGTTGGGTGAAGCAATTATGCGTATTTTCCATGAAGTATCTGTAAGTAATTTGTTTGATAAATAATAGGTGATTCTTGAAATTAGTAGTAGGCCTCGGTAACTCCGGCAAGCAATACGAAAAGACAAAACATAATATTGGATTTATGGTTATTGATGCCATAGCCGATAGTGTCCCTCACACGCCTTGGAGAGAGGAGCAACGTGCTGAGGTATGCAGTATTACCGTAGATGGTGAGAAAGTATTACTTGTAAAGCCGCAAACATTTATGAATCTAAGTGGTGAGTCTGTAGGACCGTTAATGCGGTACTACAAAATTGATCCATCTGATGTGTATTGTATCTATGATGACATGGATTTACCTATAGGTAAGTTGCGTATTCGACCAAATGGTAGTTCGGGTGGACATAATGGGATTAAATCTTTAATTTCCCATATAGGAACAGAAAATTTTCCTCGATTCCGCGTAGGAATTGGACGTCCATTGCCACAATGGACTGTCATTGATCACGTTTTAGCACCATTTAGTGAAGAGTCGCAAGAGAAGGTGCAAAAAGGTATTAAGGATACGGTAAAAGCTGTATTAGGTACTTTAGAGGTAGGTATTGATAAAGGCATGAATCAATTCAATCCTAAACGTCGTCCACAGCGATAAATACATGCATAAGGGCATGAGTCTCATTGAGATTCATGCCCTTTTTACGAGGTACATATGAGTAATCAAGAAAAAATGCCTTTTGTAGAGGCTTTAGAATCATATAAAGAACAACATTTTGTGCCCTTTCATACGCCAGGTCATAAGATAGGCGTTGAAGCACCTCAACTGTTAAAGAATTGGATGGGGCCAGCGTTACCCTATGACTTAGGTGTTATGTACGCTTTAGATGATTTACATGAACCTGAACGGGAATTAAAAGAAGCGCAAGACTTAACAGCCGAATTATATGGAGCTGATTTTTGTTGGTTTTCTATTAATGGTACTACAGCTTTGATCAAAGCCATGATTATGGGGACTGTAGGGCCTGATGAAATCATTATCATTCCTCGAGAAGCACATCGTTCCGTTATTAGTGGGCTTGTCCTCTCAGGAGCCAAACCAGTATATATGGACTGTGATTTTGATGAACGCTGGGGAATTCCACTAGGTGTATCATTAGAAAATGCTATCAAATCAATGGATGCACATCCAGAGGCAAAGGCGATTCTTTTAGTTTATCCAAACTATTATGGCGTGGGCATAGATATTGTTAATATCATACAAGAGGCTCATAAGCGGGGACTTATTGTACTTGTTGATGAAGCTCATGGGCCTCATTTGCCGTTCTCTGAAAGTTTACCTATAGAGGCTATAGAGGCTGGAGCAGATTTGGTGGCTCAAAGTACACATAAATCTGTTGGCTCTTTGACACAAACATCTTGGCTATTAGGGCAAGGTAAAAAAATTGATAAGCGGCGTATTACGCAAATGCATCAAATGCTACAAAGTACGAGTCCAAACTATATTTTCCTTGCTTCCTTAGATATGGCGCGCCATCAATTAGCCACAGCAGGTAATGATTTAGTAAGTCGTGCACTAGAGTTGAGTATGTACTTACGTGAGGAACTCAATAAAATTTCTGGTATTGCTACTATGGAATATACAGATATTCAAGAGCGGGTAATAAATTATGATTGTACTAAGGTGCTGATTGATGCAAAAGGCTTAGGTTTAACAGGTGTAGAATTTGAACATTTATTGCGCAATCATCGTATCGAAGTGGAGTTAGTACAGGCAAATCATGTGTTAGTGCTTATTACCATAGGTGATACAAACGAGTCTGTAACTGCTCTTATTAAGGCTGTACAAGCTGTAAGTGAAAAGGTGTTACGTACATTTAAAGAATTTAATAATGCAGAGGAAGAGCAATTGCAAGACATTAGTAAAGATTCTGCGCTGCTGCCAGCGCCTATTGTGCGCATAACTCCTCGTAATGCTATGTATGCAAATCGTGAGCAAATACCGTTAAAAGAAGCACTTCATCGTATTGCAGGGGAGACAATTGCTTATTATCCACCGGGGATTCCCTGTGTAGCAGTAGGTGAAGAGATTAGTGCCTCTGTGTTACAATATATAGAGAATCGAAAGGCTCTAGGTTATGTACCTAATGGGTCTGATGATATGACATTGGAAACAATTTGGGTGTTACAGGAGTAATTATGGGGACTTTGATTATATTAGAAGGCGGAGACGGCAGCGGTAAGGCTACACAAACTAAACTCTTAGTAGAACGCTTGACCAAAGAAGGGCATGCCGTTAAGTCTGTGAGCTTTCCAAACTATGATAGTGGCGCCGCTATGCCTATTAAAATGTATTTAGCTGGTGAATTTGGTAAAGATGTACATGATGTAAATCCTTATGTGGCAAGCTCTATGTATGCCATCGATCGATTTGCTTCCTTCAGAACTGACTGGGAACAGTTTTACAAAAATGGGGGAATCATCATTGCAGATCGTTATACAACGTCTAACATGGTGCACCAAATGGTAAAATACGATGATCCGAAGGAACGCACTGCATTTTTAGATTGGCTTGAAGATTTTGAGTTCCAAAAATTTGGATTGCCTAAACCTGATGCGGTATGCCTTTTAGATATGCCCCTTGAAGTGAGCGAAGCCCTTATGGCGGAGCGCACTGGTAAAACAGGAGGCAATACTGGTGATATTCACGAAGGAAATCATGCATATTTAGTAGCCGTTCACGGTGCGTATGAAGAATTAGTAAAGCGTTATCAATGGCACCGCATACCTTGTGCTTATAAAGCTAAGTCTAGTCAGTATACGTTGCATACTATTGAAGAAATTCATAATGATGTATATAGTGTAGTAGAAAATCTACTACCTTAGAAAAAGGCGACTCTTTTAAAAGTCGCCTTTTTCCTATATAATATTAATATTGAGCATGTATTGATAGGAGGCGCTATGACATATTTTGATTCTATAATTGGTCAAGATTCGATTAAGGCACACCTATCTGAATTTGTAAGTCGTAATGCATTACCTCATAGTCTCTTGTTTTATGGCGAATCTGGTCTTGGCAAGCTAGATATGGCCATAGGCCTAGCGTCTTTATTACTAGGACGTCAAGTATTCTCTCAACCTAAGGGGGAATCTTATTTAGCAGAGGTTAAGGAAGCCCGTTTAGCAAATGGGGATACGGAAAAACGTATCGAAGCCGAAGGATTACCTATCTATATGGATAAGGGTGATGCCTTTTGGATTCGCCCTATGAAAACAACCTTAAAGGTAGAGCAGTGGTATTCATTATTACAAGATCATCTGTCTGTGGCGGGCAATGGGAACCGCGTTGTCATTGTGGAGGACTTTCACACAGCCAATGCAGTCATGGCAAATGCTATGCTAAAAACCATTGAGGAACCGCCCGAACAGGTGTACTTCATCATTATTACGAACAAGATTAACACCGTATTGCCTACCATCATTTCTAGATGTATGGGCGTTGGTTTTAACAGTGTTGATGTAGATACGATTCGCACCGCTTTTGTAGCGCGTGGAATTACCGGTGATATAGAACAGGCTTTGTTAGCTGGTCATGGTAATCCACAATTGGTGGAAAAACTGGCGACACAAGATTGCATTGAAATGCTAGAGTTAGCCGTTAAGGTGATGGACATATTAGCTTTTGAAACGCGATGGTTTACTATGATTTCCTTAGCTTGTGAAAGCTTATCTCGTGAAAGCCTAGCGGAATTGATGCACTGGCTACGCCTTGTAAGTAGAGATATGATGGCTATTAAAATGGGTGCTCAAGATACGCAATTACAAGTACCTATGTACAAAACTCAATTATTACGATTATTACCGCGCTGGTCCATGCAAGCATTGGCTAAGGTTATTACCGAAACATTGCAAGCAGAACGGGCTTTGCGCTTACATATAAAAACCGCTCTCGTGGTGGACGGTCTTAGTATCGCCCTTCATGATGCTCGGGAGGAGGATTAAATGCTAACCATAGTTGGCGTACGCTTTAAAAAGGCGGGAAAGATTTATTATTTTCAGCCTGAACAATTAGAACTATCCGTTGGGGATGGGGTTATCGTTGAAACAGCACGTGGTGTAGAATACGGCACGGTTGTGATTGGACCTAAAGAGGTCTTTGAAGATTCTGTTGTTGCCCCTGTGAAACCTGTTATTAGACAGGCAACTTCTAAGGATTTGAAACAAATTGAGAAGAATAAAGAGCGCGAAGAAAAAGCTTTTGAAATTTGTCTCGAAAAAATTGAAAAACGCAAGTTACCGATGAAACTTATCAATGTGGAATACACATTTGATATGAATAAGATTATATTCTTCTTTACTGCAGATGGCCGTATTGACTTCCGTGAGCTCGTTAAAGATTTGGCAACTATATTTAGAACGCGCATCGAGTTACGCCAAGTGGGTGTCCGTGATGAGGCTAAAGTACTAAATGGTATTGGTGCTTGTGGTCGACCTTTGTGTTGTTCAAATTTCTTAGGTGACTTTACGCCTGTATCGATTCGCATGGCAAAGGATCAAAATTTGAGCTTAAATCCTACGAAGATTTCTGGTGTATGTGGTCGATTGATGTGTTGTCTTAACTATGAAGATGATTTATATAAAAAAGGTGGCGACCTATATGTGAAGAAGGAACGCACTCAATCTCCTCAAGATATAGCACCTCCTGGCATTGGTAAGGAGGTTGTTACCGATGAAGGTATTGGTAAAGTTTTAAAGGTAAATCATCATAAACATACTGTAAAGGTACAGCTCGAAGCGGGCCGTACTATCGATTTGAAATGGTCCGAGGTGGCATTGCCTGATGAATGATCAAGAACGACTTGATGATTTAATTATCGATGGCTTACAGATTTATCAGCGTTCTGATATGTTTCGCTTTTCCTTTGATGCCATAGCACTCATTCATTTTTGTCGTTTTAATGGTCGTCATACCTATGTTGATCTTGGAACGGGGTCAGGGGTTATGCCGCTTATAGGTACGTCATTAGGGGCAGGTCATATTACAGGTATAGAAATTAATGAAACTCTCGTTGAGTTGGCTAAGCGTAGCGTAGAACATAATCGTAAACAAGATGTGGTAAATATATTATGTGGCGATTATCGGCATATGACATATCGCGATATACAAGATAAGCCTTTTGATGGTGTTATTGTTAATCCCCCTTTTTATGATTGTGAAAGCGGTGCAAAGCCTACATCTGAAGAGCGTAATTTAGCACTTCATGATGGACATACAACTTTATGTGATGTTCTGAAAGCGGTACAGTCCTTTATTAAATATAAAGGTCGTTTGTGGATGATTTATAGTGCTAGTCGCTTGCAATATGTATTACATGAACTAGAAAGGTTTAACTTTCAAGCAAAACGAATTCGGTTTGTTCATGGTATGCTAGATAAACCAGCAAAATTAGTTTTGATAGAGTCTATTTTTCAAGGTCAGGCAGGTCTTGTACTTGAGCCACCACTCATCGTTTACAAAAAAACGAATGTGTACACGAAGGAGGTGTCCTCTTGGTATGAACGATAATGAATGGGGCACCTTATACTTGGTGCCTACACCGATTGGTAATTTAGAAGATATGACGTATCGATCTGTTCGTATTTTGGGTGAGGTAGATGCTATTGCGGCTGAGGATACGCGTCATACGGGCATATTGTTAAAACATTTTGATATTAAAAAGCCTTTGATTTCTTATCATGAACATAATAAGGAGGAGAAGGGGGCCTATATTATAGGTCTCTTATTAGAAGGACAGTCGGTAGCTTGTGTCAGTGATGCAGGCATGCCTGCTATTTCTGATCCAGGGGCAGACCTTGTAACAAAGGCTATTGAAGAAGGCATAACTGTAGTACCTTTGCCAGGTGCTAATGCAGCGTTAACAGCGCTTATTGCATCAGGTTTAGATACTAAATCCTTTACCTTTGCAGGGTTCTTACCTAAACGGGGTAAACATCGGGTTGAAGAATTACAACGACTTTCACAAGTGATGGGAACCTTGCTGTTTTATGAAGCACCACATCGATTGCAAGAGGTGTTACAAGATATGTATGAAGCCTTTGGCAATCGTTCCATTGTGGTGGCAAGGGAATTGACGAAGAAGTTTGAAACCTTTGTACGCACCGATTTGGAAAGCCTTGTGAAGGATTTAGAACAGCTCACCTATAAAGGTGAATTCGTCCTCATCGTAGGCGGTGCTGACACAGTGGAGTCCGATACTAGTGAAGTGTTGGATGAACCAGTATCTTATGAAGAGGCTGTGCAAGCCCTTGTAGATACAGGGGTACCTAAAAAAGAAGCTATTCGCCAGGTGGCAAAGCGTTTTAACGTTTCCCGCCGGGATGTATATAATATTGTAGAACGTTAAACCTTCCCATTCGAAGGTTAGAAGGAGGCTCATCATGGGAGACACAAAGAAAACGTATTATATTACGACACCTATTTATTATCCAAGTGCTAAGTTGCACATTGGTCATACATATTGTACATCTGTAGCAGATACGATTGCTCGTTTTAAGCGATTGGCTGGTTATGATGTACGTTTCTTGACCGGTTCTGATGAACATGGCCAAAAAATTCAACGCGCTGCAGAAGCACAAGGCATTACGCCTCTTGAATATACTACAAATATTGTAAATGGTTTTAAAGCATTGTGGGAAAAAATGCATATTTCCAATGACGATTTTATTCGGACTACCGATGAACGTCATGAAACGGTTGTTCAAGCGTTATTTACAAAAGCTTATGAGAAGGGCGATATTTACAAAGCCGAATATGAAGGCTGGTATTGTACACCAGACGAAACTTTTTGGACAGAGCAGAAGCTAGGACCTAATCATACTTGTCCGGATTGCGGTCGCCCTGTAGAGCGTGTTAAAGAGGAAAGTTATTTCTTCAAACTCGGTAAATATACGGATCAATGGCTTAAGTTTATTGAAGAGAATCCTGACTTTATTCAGCCTGAATCTCGACGTAATGAGATGATTCAATTTGTAAAGCAAGGTCTAGAAGACTTGGCGGTGTCTCGTACATCCTTTGATTGGGGAATCAAGGTTCCATTTGATCCTAAACATGTAGTATATGTTTGGTTCGATGCATTAGTGAACTATATTAGTGCACTCTCTCCATTTGATGGTGATGGTGAACTATATAAAAAATACTGGCCTGCAGATCTCCATTTAGTAGGTAAGGAAATCGTACGTTTCCATACTATTATTTGGCCTATGATGCTCATGAGCCTTGAGTTGCCATTACCAAAAAAGGTATTTGGACACGGTTGGATGATTGTAGATGGTACAAAGATGAGTAAATCCTTGGGGAACGTAATCGATCCAATCCCATTGATTGATACATATGGTGCAGATTCTTTGCGTTATTACTTATTAAGCGAGATTACGTTAGGTAATGACGGCAACTTTACGTTACCTAACTTCGTTACAAAAATTAATGCAGATTTATCTAATGATTTAGGTAACTTATTAAACCGTACTATTGCGATGATTGAAAAATACCATGGTGGTGTGATTACAAAATGCGATGATATGGATGATTTAGATCGTGATGTATCTATATTAGCCGTTCAAACTGCAAAAGATTTTGAAGCGGCGATGGAAAATATGGAGCTTAATAAAGCTATCAAAACTGTATGGTCCTTTATTGGTCGCATGAATAAATACATTGATGAAACAATGCCTTGGGTATTGGCTAAATCTGAAGATGCTCATGATAAAGTGCGCTTGCAATCTGCTATGTATCACTTGGCAGAGGCATTGCGTATCATTGCCATCTTGGTAAGCCCTGTAATTCCTGTAGGAGCTCCAAAAATCTGGGAACAATTAGGGCTTACAGGTTTTGAAGTGGCTACGTTGGAAGATGCTAAAACTTGGGGATTATTGGCAACAGGTACTAAAGTTGTAAAAGGTGAGCCTATCTATCCACGTTTTGAAGTTCCTGAAATGGTAGATGTAGTTGTTACAGAAGAAGTTGAAGAAGCTGTAGATACATCTAATATTCCACCATTAAAAGAAAATATTACCTATGATGACTTTGAGAAACTCGATCTTCGTGTAGCTAAAGTTATAAGCTGTGAAAAAGTGCCTAAGTCCAAGAAGTTGTTGAAATTTGTATTGGATATCGGTATTGAAGAACGCACAGTATTAAGTGGTATTTCCCAATATTATGAACCGGAGGCTATGGTTGGTAAAAAGGTAATTTATTTGTCTAACTTGGCTCCTAAAAAGATGATGGGCATCGAGTCTTATGGTATGATTTTGTCCGCCTCTGATTGGGAAGAACATTTAGAGGTAACAAATATCGAATCATTACCGGCAGGAAGTGTGGTTAAATAATGAAACTTTTTGATACACATGCTCATGTGAATGATGGGCGCTTTGATAATGATCGTAATGAGATGTTACAAGCCTGCTTTGATACAGGTGTAGAATATATTATGATTCCTGGTGTTGACAGAGGTACCGTTGAGTCTGGTTTAGCTTTGGCTAAACAGTACGATCAATTATATGCTGCTGTAGGGACTCATCCCCATGAATCAAAGGACTTTACAGAAGAAGACTACGAGTTTTATAAGGAACAAGCTCTTAACAATGATAAGGTACGTGCTATTGGTGAAATTGGACTAGATTATTACTATGATTTTTCTGACCGTGAAACACAAAAACGCGTATTTATTCGTCAGATAGAGCTTGCTCGTGAAGTAGATCTCCCGATTATTATCCATGACCGCGATGCACATGGTGATATTATGAATATCTTGCGCAATGAAGGGAAGGATAACTGGGGCATTTTCCATTGCTATTCTGGTAGCTGGGAGATGGCAAAAGAAGCCATTAAAATGGGCTTTTATATTTCCTTTGCAGGTCCTGTAGTATTTCCTAAGTCTACAAATCTTAAGGACGTGGCAAGACAAGTGCCATTAGAACGAATCCTCATTGAAACCGATTCACCGTATTTGACACCACCACCATTTAGAGGCCGTCGAAATGATCCAAGTAAAACTCAGTTTGTGGCAGAAGAAATTGCAAGCCTTAAAGGGCTCGATGTAGATGAGTTTTGTGAAATTGCTTTTAATAATGGTAAACGAGTATTTGGCATCAAGTAAATGTAGAAACTAGTTCATAAGATTATTAGCGAATAAAATATTTGTTGGATTCTAATCACTAAGATTTTCTATGCTAAAGTATTAGAATACACGATAAAAGTAAATTAGAATTATAAATTATAAATTATAAAACGCGGTTCTCCCTTATCGGTGAGAATCGCGTTTTTCTATGGTATACTAAAGTATATTCAGACTGAACAGAAGTAAGATGAGGATAGCAACATGAAACGTATTGCATTTATAGATTTAGGATCGAACTCAGTTCGTTTTGTCATATATGAAATTTCTAAGACTGGTAGTTATCGACTGATATATCAAGAAAAAGAAAGTGTGCGTCTCAGTGAGAATATGTGGGGAACTCACGAATTGACCGAAGAAGCCATGGAACGTTCCTTGCGTGCTCTAAAAGGTTTTGTACACATGGCTGATGCAATGGAGGCAAATACGATTAAAGCTGTTGCTACTGCAGCAGTACGTTTGGCTAAAAATGGGGATGCTTTTATTAAATCTGTAAAAGAACGAACGGGTTTGGATTTAGAATGTATTGCTGGTGAAGAAGAGGCTCGCCTAGGGTTTCTTGGCGTTATCAATACCATTGGACTTAAGGATTTTATTATTTTTGATTTAGGTGGTGCCAGTACCGAGATAACCCTTGTACGAAATCGTCATATTACAAAATCGGTGAGCTTGCCGATAGGGGCCCTTACCTTAACAGGCACCTATCAGAAGGGGGATGAATATACTCCTAAAGAACTTGATAAACTGACGAAGGTTGTGAAGAAAACGATTAAGGAACATACATGGCTTCACAATGTGAAATTACCGCTCCTTGGTATCGGCGGCACTGCTCGTAATATTGCTAAAATGGATCAACGCAAGTTATCTTATCCCATTACAAAGCTACATAATTATGAAATTCCATATCATAGATTCCATGAGATTTTGGAAGAAGTAAAAGGTAAATCTCTAGAGGAACGCAAAAAGATTAGTGGTTTATCATCGGAGCGCGCTGATATCATTATTGCAGGCCTCACTATCGTAGAAGAATTATTTAACTACGTAAATACTAAAACACTCGTTGTTGGTGGTTGTGGTCTGCGTGAAGGCTTATTTTACGACTATTATGGAGAGCACTACTTAGGTGGTAACTCTATTATTGATGATATTTTAGTACATTCTGCAGAGAATGTCTTGTTAGGTATGACTAAACATGAGTTAGTTCATGCTAAATATATTACAGGTTTAGCTATTAAACTGTATGATGTATTAGAGCCACTTCATAGAGCTGATAAAAAAACAAGACGTTGTTTGATTGCTGCTAGTTTATTACATGATATTGGTAAACGGATTAACTATTATAGTCATGCCCGACATGGCTGCTATATGCTTGTCAATAGTAATTTATATGGGCTTTCCCATGTTGAACAAGCTTTTAGCGCGTTCCTTGTTATGAACTCTCATGGTTTGACGCCAAAAGAGTATAAAAACTTCTTATACGGTAAATTGTTAGATCAAGAACAGCGTTTGTTGGGACAAAAAATATCTATTATTCTAGCCTTGGCTGAAGCTCTTGATGAAAGTCATGAACAATTTATTCGCCATTTATCCGTGAATCTAAAATATACTAGTGTACAATTAGTAGTAACCTATTTGAACGGTCGCGATATAAGTGTCACAAAAGCGGCTGTAGAGAAATTAGGAAAATCCTTCAAAAAAGAATTCAAGAAAACATTAGAAATAGAGTGGAAGGAAGCTCGTAAGGAGGCATAATGGCATTACCAAAAGCGTTACGATATGCAGTGCTACATGTAGGCTCCAGTAGCATGAGTATTACTATTTTAGAATACAAGGGCATCGATGATGTACGCGTTATAGATTATGCAGCTAGGGAGGTAACCTTTGGGGAAGAATTATTCCAAACCTCTCGTTTAAGTTTTGAAACGATTGAGGAAATTTGTCATATCTTAAAGGGATATAAACAATTAATGGCTGATTACGGTGTGAGTCGCTCTAGATTATATGGTACTACTGTAATACGTGAAGCCGCTAATCGTCGTAGTATTCTGGACCAAATTTATATTCAAACAGGTATGCGTGTTGAGGTTATCGACATGCCTAAAGAGGTGTATTACAAATATGCCTTACTATACTACAAGATGACTAATCAGTACCGCTTGACGGATCCTACAAAGGCAACATTATTCCTTGATATTACTTCTGGTGGTGTAGGTTTAACCGTTTGGCGTGGTGAAAGCTTATTATTCCAGCGCAATATGCATAGCGGGTCATTACGTGTTATGGAATCTTTTAATCGCAACCAACGTTCCTCTACATCGTTTCCAATGGCTATTACCGAGTATTTACATCGCATGATAGGCCCATTACGGGAGGAGCTTAAGACCTTCAATATTAATAGTGTTATTTTATCAGGCGATGAAGCTCAATATATGGCGCGTCTCATGGGAGATGGCAGTAATAAGGACGATATTATTACCATTGAACCAGAACGTTTTAAGGGCTTCATCAAATCCTTTGATGGTGTAACAGCCACTAAGTTGATCAATCGATATAAACTACCTGAATATAAGGCGAATATTTTGATGCCTACTATGATTTTATTTAATGAAATTATAACGGCTATAGAGCCTAAATCGTTGATTTTTAGTAGCTTCTCCTTCTCTCAAGGAATAAGCTGGTTCTATGGCGTTGAGGCGGAAAATAATCCCTTTATGTACCAATTGCGTGAGCAAAATGCTCAATTAGCTCGTGCTGTTGCCGCTAGATATCATACTGACAGCATTCATGATGCTGAGGTGGAACGTTTCAGTTCTTTATTTTGTAAAACATTACGCCATAAAGGTTTACCGGAGCGGTGGGGTTACTTATGCCGCATTGCAGCTATATTGTGTTCTGTAGGCAAGTTTGTTAATTTACGAAACCATGGAGAGCATGCGTATCATATTGTGATGGGCACAGATATTTTCGGGCTTTCAGAAGAAGAAAAACAAGTAGTGGCAAATGTCGTATTTTATCACTATAAGGGAACTCCATCTGATGATGATACATATTTTAATTCTTTGACAGAATTACAAAAGATTCAAGTTACAAAGTTAGTAGCTATCATTCGTGTGGCCTGTGCTCTCGATGCAGGGAGTAACCAAAAAATCTCAGATGTTATATTGGAAGAGCGCGATAATGTATTGTATGTATTCTGTCGCACTAATGAGGATATCTCACTAGAATGGTGGACGTTTAATCGAGATGCTGAATATTTTACAGAAGTATTTGGTATGGAACTTATGCTTGTAAGAGGAGGTGACCGCCATGTTCAGTAATGCTAAATATTATTTTAATCGTGAATTATCTTGGCTAAAATTTAATCAGCGTGTACTATTAGAGTCTATAGATACAAATACTCCGCTCTTGGAGCGATTGCGTTTTATTGCTATTGCTAGTTCTAATCTAGATGAGTTTTTTATGATTCGCGTGGCGGGGTTACGTCATCAAGTTGTGAATGGTATCGTTAAATATGATGCGGCTCATATGGATGCAAAGGCACAATTAAAGGCGATTGATGAATCTGTACAACGTCTTGTTTCCATGCAAAGCATGTATTTAAATAATGTACTGACTGAACTAGAGGCTCATGGCTTTTTCTTTACCCATCCTGATACACTAGATGTAAAAACAAAAGCCTGGCTACGCCATTATTTTGAGGAACATATATACCCCGTAGTAACACCATTGGCTGTTGACTCGGGGCACCCATTTCCATTTTTAACAAATCATACCATTAATGCAATTGTACGTATCTTTCAAATACAAGAGGATGGGACTAAGGATTACAAGATTGCTATCTTGCCAATACCATCTGTATTAGATCGAATCATTGAAGTTCCAAGCCGTGGCAATAAGGAACATCGATTTGTTTATCTAGAAGATGTCATTACTTATTATGCAAATCAATTTTTCCAAGGTTATGGTATTGAAGATTATATGGTTTTCCGTATTACTCGTGATGCAGACCTTGAAATAGATGAGGAAGAAGCAACAGATTTGCTATCTGAAGTAGAGGCATCCTTGCGGCGTCGCCGTCGTGGTGATGCGGTACGTCTTGAAGTTTGTGGAGAGATAAAGGATCACTTATTAGATTTTGTCCTTACAAGTGTAGAATTAGAGCAAAAGGACGTATATCGCATTGATGGACATTTGGATTGCCGTATGTATTTTGATTTCTGTAATTATCCAGGTTATGATAAGCTCCGATATGAACCGTTTGATCCTAAGATTCCTAGTGAATTAGTTGATTATGAAGGTGATAGCTTATTTTCTATTATTGGGAAGCAAGATCTTTTTGTTCATCATCCCTTTGAATCTTTTGCTGTGGTTGAGCAATTTATTGCACAAGCAGCTATAGATCCTGATGTATTGGCCATTAAACAAACATTATATCGCGTTAGTGGGGACTCTCCGATTATTGCGTCCTTAATAAAAGCGGCAGATAATGGAAAACAAGTAACCGTGCTTATGGAGGTTAAGGCACGGTTTGATGAAGAAAACAATATTCATATGGCTCGACGACTCGAAAAAGCGGGGTGTCATGTTATTTATGGTTTAAAAGGTCTTAAGACACACTCTAAAATTACTATGGTGGTACGCCGGGAAACGGATGGTATTAGGCGGTATGTCCATCTAGCAACGGGAAACTATAATGGTAAAACAGCTCGCATGTATACTGATTGTGGTATATTTACTTGTAATGATGAGTATGGTGATGATGCGTCACGTTTCTTTAACTTGATTTCTGGATATTCTGACCCACCGATTTGGAATAAGTTTATTGTAGCGCCTTTAAATTTACGTGAAAAAATTATGGAACTTATTGACCGTGAAATCGAGTTTGCTAAGAATGGGGAAGAAGCCTATATCATCTGTAAGATGAATTCTTTGCTCGATAAAAAGGTCATTGCCAAGTTGTATGAAGCTTCTTCGGCTGGAGTTCGTATAGATTTAATTGTGCGTGGTATTTGTACTCTTCGCCCTGGCATTGCCGGTGTTAGTGATAATATTACAGTACGCTCTATTGTGGGGCGTTTTCTTGAACATCATCGTTTGTTCTACTTCCGTAATGGAGGGAATGAAAGTCTGTACCTATCTAGTGCGGATTGGATGCCTCGAAATTTGAATGAACGTGTAGAGCTTATGATTCCTATTGAAGATAAACGCCATAAAGAACGGGTGAAAAGTATTTTAGATTTATATTTAGATGATACATTAAAAGCTCATTTTATGAGAGCTGATGGTTCGTATCATAAAATCAATGATCGAGAGAATCCTATATCTGCTCAAGAGGAGCTAATGAAAGCTGCTATTGAGCATGAACACAGAGAGTCAATGACGGTCATTGAACGGTTACAACCAATGTTAAAAATGAATAGATAATGAAGAAACCTTAATATATTAGGTAATGAATTTTAATACAATTACATAACATATAAAAAGCCCATTATATGGGCTTTTTTACTTTCTTATACATTTAAAAATGAGGGTAAAGTGAAGTTTTGAGTATTCTAGAAAATATTGGTAACAATTGAAAAACACATAAAAATACAAATTTAGTAATAAAAAATCTGTATATACTATATGTGGTATTAGTATTGTATATATGTACACAATTCGGAATATATTGTATAGTATTTAAAAATATCGATATGTACGCATACGGTGGACTTTTATTAAAAAATACAAAATACAAACTGTTATAAATTCAGTATTTATAAAGGATTTTGCCTTATTGTTAACTTACGGCGTTTGACAGGTTGTATCTATCTGTAGTAGAATAATACCATTACAGGAGGGATTACAACATGAGAATTCATAAGACACACAAGCGATATATTTCGTCTGTTGTTGCCGGATTGATTGTAACAGCTGTAACCATGACCGGGTTTTCTTATAATGATAAAACCGTTACCGTTATGGTCGATGGTGCAGCACACACTGTTAGAACGCATTTAAATTCTAACGAAGGCATTGTACGCGATGCTGGGGTTAAGTTAAATCCAAATGATAAAGTTATTTCTAGTTCATCTACAGTTCAAAATGGAACAACCTTAACAGTTGTTCGTGCTATTCCAGTTTATGTAACTGTAAATGGTAAAACAAGAGCTGTATTCACTACAGAAACAACTGCTCAAGGTGTTGCTAATGAGCTTGGTTTCAAAGCACCTAATTATGTAGTAGTGGGCGATGAAAATGGATCTGTTTTAAGTGGTACACGTATAACAATTGCTCAAGTAACAAGCCGCTCTCTATCTACAGTAGATCAAGAAGTTGCTGTTGAAGTGGTTCGTCAAAAAGATGATACTATGGCTAAGGGCGAAGAAGAGGTTGTTCAAGTTGGTCAACCTGGCTTAGAACGAGTACAACGTGAAACACTATATAGTAATGGTACAGTTATTAAAACTAATGACGTATCTAAAGTAACACAACGTGCAATGGTACCTACAATTATTAAAGAGGGCACTCGTGAGGTGACTACATCTCGTAATGTGGCAGGACGTGCGTCTCGCGCTATCGTAATGGAAGCATCTGCTTATCTTGCTGGCGATGGTGATGGTGCTGGTATTACAGCTACGGGCTTACCTGCAGTACGTGGCATTGCTGCAGTTGACCCAGATGTTATTCCATTGGGAACACGTTTATTTATTCCTGGTTACGGTGAAGCTATTGCTGCCGATACAGGTGGTGCTATAGTAGGTAACAAAATCGACCTTGTAATGGACTCTTATGGGGAGGCTATGGACTTTGGTCGCCAAGACGTTACAGTGTACGTTTTGGACTAATATGATGATTTAGAGGGTATATCTATAAGATATATCCTCTTTTTATTGGACCTACTTAGCTCAGTAATATTCAATTATAATAGATATAGTAGAAGGACGCCTTATGATTAAGGCGTCCTTTTTTAGTCTTCAATATATGGAATTAGATATTCGTACTTTGTACCTTTTAATTCATCTTTAGGGATAAATCGTAAAGATGATCCATTGATACAGTAGCGAAGAGAGCCATTAGGACCATCTTCAAATACATGACCTAAATGAGCATTACCGATGCGGCTACGAACTTCTATGCGATTCATACCATGTGAGTTATCTTGGTAATACTTGATAACATCTTTAGCTATTGGTTTAGTAAAGCTAGGCCAGCCACAATGAGAATCGAATTTATGGGCTGATACAAAAAGGGGTTCTCCAGTTGTAATATCTACGTAGAGACCTGCTTTGAACTCATCTGTTAGTTCATGGCTGAAAGGTGCATCTGTAGCAGAGTTTTGAGTTACTTCAAACTCTTGTGGCGTTAATGCCTCTAAATTTTCCTGGGAAGGTTTAGCATATGTATTATCATCGATGAGTGGTTCATCAGATAACCCCAATGGAATGTGACAATAGCCATTAGGATTTTTGTCTAAGTAATCTTGATGGTATTCCTCAGCAGAGTAGTAATTCTCTAAAGGCAATACTTCAATAGCAAATGGTTTACCTTCAAAGGCTTGAGCACGTGCTAAGGTACTTTCAATAACGGCTTTATCGGTTGGATCAGTATAATAAATACCCGTACGATATTGAATGCCTACGTCACCACCTTGTTTATTGACACTAAAGGGATCAATAGCACGTAGAAAATATTGAATTAAGTGATCTAAAGATAGTATATCAGCATCGTAAATGACCTTGAGAGCTTCTACGTGCCCGCTATTGTGGCATACATCTTCATAACTTGGATTTTCTGTAGGACCATTGGCATAACCTACTTCGGTAGAAAGGACACCGGAGATCTTTTTGATATACCCTTGAAGGCCCCAGAAGCAACCACCGCCTAAATATATAGTATGTTCATTCATTTAATCACCCCAAACTTCATGAGCTATTTCTTTGACTAATGCGAGTTTAGCCCATTGTTCTTCTTCGGTCAATTGATTGCCGATTTCACAAGAAGCAAAGCCACATTGAGGAGATAAACAAAGTCTTTCAAGTGGAATATATTTTGTAGCTTCTTTGATACGTTCTTTGATGATTTCTTTATCTTCTAACTCTGGGCGTTTAGATGTGATAAGACCTAATACAACTTTTTTATTAGGAGAAACTTCACGCAATGGCTCAAAACCTCCAGAGCGATCATCATCAAATTCTAGGTAATAAGCATCTACATTTTCCTTGGCAAATAGGATAGGGGCAATAGGTTCGTACCCACCACTAGCGGCCCATGTAGAGTTATAGTTACCACGACATACATGTGTAGTAAATGCTAAGTCGTGAGGGCGACCTTCAAGAGCTAAGTTATTCAAACGTAAATATTTAGCGGTTTCACCTTCAATGGTTACACTTTTATCCTTTTGACGACCTGTCCAGTAAGCATGGTCACAACACATACCCCAAGTACAATCATCAAATTGAATATTGCGGCAACCTGCATCGTAAAGGTCTTTAATTACTTGGCGATAGGCGGCAGCAATATCTTGAATCAATTCTTCTAAATCTGGATAGAAGGAGCGCGTTGTAATGCCATTGTCTTCACGGAATAACTCTGCCAAAAACTGAGAGGGAGCAGGAATCGTTTGACGCGCCGTAGTATTTTCGTCTTCAAATTGTTTTACAAATTTGAAATGTTCAACGAATGGGTGGTTTGTTCCCGTAATTTTGCCAGTAAGGGCGAGGGAACCTGGCGCTGTTTCTTGACCGACGAATTTGTAACCGTGTTCCAGTTCAATTTCTTTTACGCCGTTAAAGCCCCACATGAAGTCTAGATGCCAATAGGCACGACGGAATTCGCCATCTGTAATCACTGGTAGGCCAGCTGCTTTCTGTTTTTGAATGAGGTCTGTAATAAGACGATCTTCAACGGCTGTTAATTCTTCTCGAGTAATATTTCCCTTATTAAAAGCTTCGCGTGCTTCTTTTAATTCTGCTGGGCGTAGGAAGGAACCTACGATATCAAAGTGGAATGGTGCTGTATGTTTGGACATAATAATCCTCCTTATATAAACGATTAAACCGATAATTTTGATAGGTTAATTATAGCTAAGTATGATTATATATAAAAATATCAATATATTTGAGTTGTATATAGTTTAAAGTTATGTCTATGAGTGATTTTATGCTTTAAGTTATACCCAAGAAGGCACTCTCTAAAATAGAGAGTGCCTTCTTTATGGATTATCTGATACATCTAAATTGAACAATAGTGTTGTATCGCTCTATAAATAATATGAAATATAATTATTTTTTGTTTTCTGGTAATTGAATATGTCTACCGTAATTACTAACGTATTGTTCTAGAGCGTGGATATATTCTTGACCTAAACGGCTGCGTTGCATTTTATTATTAGTAATGTAGCCAATGTGCATTAAACCTTCTTCGGCAAGTGGAACGGAAATGATATTTTCACCATTTACCTCTTTATCGATTACACCACTAGATACAGTGTATCCATCAAGGCCAAGTAATAGGCTAAATAAAGATGCTCTATCGCGAACACGGATATGTTTTGGGCGCACTACGGTACTGAAGATTTCTTCAGAGAAGTAGAAGGAGTTGTGATCGCCTTGCTCAAAGGAAATATATGGATATTCCTCTAATTCGTCCATAGAGACTACCTCTTTATGGGCTAATGGATGCGTTTTACCAATAAAGATATGAGGATGGGCCGTAAATAATTCAGTAAAGGTTAATTCGTTAGTGTGAATTAATTTTTCTAATACAGGACGGTTGAAATCATTATAATAGAGTAAGCCAATTTCACTCTTCATATGAGCTACGTCATCGATGATTTCATAGGTTTGTGTTTCTCGTAAGGATACATCGTATTGGTCGATTTCAGCACCTTTTAAAAGCTCTACAAAGGCATTGACTGCAAAGGAGTAATGTTGAGTAGATACAGAAAATTGTTTTTTACCACCGCTTTGGCTCTTATATTGCTCCTCTAAAAGGGCTGCTTGTTCTAACACTTGGCGCGCATAGCCGAGGAAGCGTTCCCCTTCTTTAGATACGGTAATTCCTTTATTAGTACGATCGAAAATGGTAATACCCATTTCTTTCTCTAGTTCTTTAATAGCCTTGGTGAGACTCGGTTGAGACACAAATAATCTCTTGGCTGCCTCACTAATACTGCCTATATTGGCAATTGTTGTGACATACTTTAATTGTTGTAAGGTCATAATTGGCCTCCTTTTATATATTACACTATTAATACTACTCGATTATAAGTATTTAAGCAATGTTATATATATGTTACAATGTATTAATAGAATAAAAGGGGGATATATGTTAAAACAAGTCATTGTCGTAGAAGGAAAATCTGATATACAACGTATCGCTCAAGCTGTAGACGCTGATTGCATTGCTACAGAAGGATTTACCCTCAGAAGAGGTGTTATCGATATGATTCGCGTTGCCTATGAGAAACGTGGCATTATTATATTAACTGATCCTGATACAGCAGGGGAGCGAATCCGACGCGTTTTAACTAAAAAATTCCCTAATGCACAACATGCTTTTGTGCCTCGTGACGAAGCGTTTGCAAATGATGATATTGGCATAGAACAAGCATCTCCAGAGTCAATCAGAAAGGCTCTATCTACATTACACGTAGAATCTCTAGAATCATCTAACGAATTTACTATGGTGGACTTAGTGCGTCACGGATTGTCTGGTATGCCTGATAGTGCAGCTCGTCGAGCGGTTATTGGTGCTAAATTAGGTATTGGATACGGTAATGGAAAGCAATTTTTATACCGTTTAAATCATTATGGTATAACCCGAGATGCTTATGAAGAGGCAGTAAATTGTTAAAATAGGAGTTAAGATGTTAGAATCAGTAATTGCAAGCCCAGAGGTTGTGCATTATATATGTAAGCGCTTTGATATTAAAATGAGCAAAAAGCTAGGACAAAACTTCCTTATTAAGCGAGGTATAGTCGATGAAATTGTACATGCTGCGGAATTAACCGTGGGAGAACCTGTTCTAGAGGTCGGCCCTGGTATTGGTACCTTGACACAAGGTTTAGCTCAAAGTGGGGCAGATGTAACGGCTATCGAGCTAGATCGTCGCTTATTGGAGGTACTAGATACGACATTGGCATCTTATGACAATGTACGTATCATTCATGGTGATGTGTTAAAGCTTGATGTGCCAACGATTATGAATCATAAACCATTTAAAGTGGTTGCCAATTTGCCATACTATATTACAACACCTATTATTATGTCTTTGTTGGAAAGTAAACTACCTATTGAACGTCTAGTTGTGATGGTGCAAAAAGAAGTGGCCTTACGGATGATAGCAAAGCCCGGTACAAAGGACTATGGCGCATTATCTGTTGCTGTTCAGTATTATACGGAACCAGATATTGTTCTTGATGTACCGCCTAAATCTTTCTTGCCAGCTCCAGCGGTGACAAGTTCTGTTATCCGTTGCGTATTGCGTGATAAACCACCTGTAGATGTGATTGATGAGAAACTATTTTTTCGCGTTGTGAAAGCTGGTTTTGCGCAACGCCGTAAAACATTCTCTAATACGATGAAGACAACGGGTTTAACAAGAGATAGAATTGAAGAGTTATTAGTAAAAGCAAATATTGATGGTCAACGAAGAGGTGAGACCTTTACACTTCAAGAATTTGCTGATGTAGCCAACGCATGGGCAGCATTAATCAAATAGTATAATACATAAAGAGCTTATTGGACTGATAAAATATCATTCCAGTAAGCTCTTTTTCATGAAAAAAGGACCCGAATGGGTCCTTTTTAGTTAGTAAAGAATGCCAGCCATGGTTGTAATGAGGAAAGCATTCGCAAAGTCAATTAAGAATGCACCTACTAAGGAAACTACGAGCCAAGCACGAGGAGATGGGCCGTGTTTACTTGCTAAGGATAACATGTTAACTAATGCGTTTGGTGTAGCACCCAATCCGAAACCGATAGCTCCGGCACCAAGCATAACTGCATCGTAGTTGCGACCAAAGAGGAAGTAAATAAGGTATGCAAATACACAGATAAGTGCCATTTGTACAACTAAGATTGTAATAAGCGGTAAAGCAAGATCAATTAATTGAACTAATTTCAAGCTGTTGATAGCCATTGTTACGAATAAGGATAATGCTACATTAGATACTGCATCAAGAGCTGCATCGTTGATTTTGTATGCTTTAGTAAAGTCACCAAAGTTACGAATTACTGCTGCACAAATCATAGCGCCAATATATGCAGGTAGTGGAGTAAGAACAGATAATCCAGCACTTACGATGGTACCGATACCTAATGCAAGGCCAATCCACATACAAATTGTTAAAAGATCTTGAGAGTTAAATTGTTTGCCGCCGCTCTCAACGTGATCTTCAATTATATCGATGCCTTCATCCTCCATTAATTCAGGATTTTCATAAGGTGTTTTAACTTTATGCATTTTAATAATGCGTTCACCTACAGGCGCGCCGAGGATTGTACCAGCTACCATGCCGAATGTTGCAGCTGCAACTGCTGCGGAAGCGGTACCAGGGATACCAAGTAATTGCTCGTAATATGGACCAAAGGCACCAGCTGTACCAAGGCCGCCAATCATAGATACAGAACCTGCCATGATGCCGATAATCGGCTCAATCCCTAATGCTTTGGCAATCATAATACCTGCAGTATTTTGTACTACAATCCACACTGCACATGCTAAGAAGAAGAAAATAATAAAGATACCGCCCTTTTTGAGGACTTTTAAGGATGCCATTAAACCGATCGTGGTAAAGAAGGCAAGCATTAAAAATGTTTGTAAGGAACCTTCAAAGGTAATGTTTAAAATTTTATAATAAGACAAAATAGCAGTTAAAAATGCAAAGGGTAGAGCACCTACAGCTGGTGCAGGCATACACATACGTTGTAAGAACTTGGAATGCTTATTGATCCAAGTACCGATGAATAAGGTAATTACGGCAAGACCTACAGTTTGAATCATGGACAGTTTTAAGGTCCATACATTGTTGACTAAGGCTAAGTCAATAAGTGGCATAAAATCACTCCTTTAAAATAAAAAATAAATCTGAGTTTTATGGTATCATGAATGGTCAAAAAATACTATAGAATATATAACGTATAAAAAGTTTATATCTTTATCTTTAAACACTCATAACAACACAAAAAACAATAATATTAATAAAACTAATTTTATGATTATACATATAAATATAGAAAAGTAATAATATATATTACTTATGTACATAATCATACTATATGTATTCGACTTAAATCTGTGATTTTCCTTCTTGTTATAAAAAAATAAACTGGAATATATTTTTTATATTTATAATCATATAAAATATACTCCAGTTCTAAAACTTAATATTTTTATGTTGATTTAGTAAGACTCTAAATTATATATAGCGATAAATTCGCTCTATAAATGCATGTTAAGATATAACTAAAATGTATAGACCTAGTAATAAGTTAATTAGAAGTTATAGCTCTTGGTGTAATTTAGGGGTCGTTAAGAATGTTACATCCGGATTACGCTCTTGAACCCAACCCATTTGCCATTCGTTAGAGATAAGAACGACGGTGCGATCGCGATTATCTTTTACAATCATCGCATTATCTATACCTTTCAAGGATGCAATATCAACTTCGCCGTCAATCCAACGAGCAACACCATATGGCAAAGTATGATTTAATAAATCTACGCCATATTCATTTTTGAGGCGGTACTCAAGAACTTCAAATTGAAGCATACCTACGGCACCGACTACGAAGGAATCAAGGGAGCCTGGTTGTTCAAAGATTTGAACAGCTCCTTCTTGAGCCAATTGAGTCATACCTTTTTGGAACTGTTTACGTTTCATAGTATCTTTTGGGGATACGCGGGCAAAGAATTCCGGAGGGAATACAGGGAAGTCACCGAAAGTTACTTTGTGTTTTTGTGCACAAAGTGTATCGCCTACCCCCATAGTACCTGCATCAAAAACACCGATAATATCGCCTGGGTACGCATCTTCTACGATGGTACGTTCCGTAGCCAAGAATTGTTGAGGCTGAGATAGGCGGATTGTTTTATTAGATTGGCGGTGTAATACGGACATACCTTTTTCGAATTTACCTGAGCAGATTCGCATAAATACGATACGGTCATGGTGGTTCGGGTCCATATTTGCTTGGATTTTAAATACTAGAGCAGAGAAGTCTTCGCTAGTGGGTTGTACCATTTCCTCTATCGCTTGTCGTGGAGCAGGGGATGGAGCTAGTTCCAAGAATTTTTCTAAGAATGGTTTTACCCCGAAGTTCGTCATAGCAGAACCAAAAAACATAGGGGTCAATTCACCAGCACGAACCTTATCGAAATCGAATGGATCGCCAGCAACGTCTAGCAACTCAATATCGTCGAGCAATGCTTGGTATACATCGTCACCTAATAGCTCTTTCATGCGCGGATCCGTTAAAGCACCTTTTTCGGATGCAAGTTTTTCTTGACCATGAGTTTCGTCTTTTGCAAAGAGTTCGATAGTTTCGTGCTCTCTATCGTAGACGCCTTTGTATTCGCCGTTGATACCGATAGGCCAGTTCATAGGGCACGTACGGATGCCGAGAACATTTTCGATTTCTTCCATTAGATCGAATGGACTGCGACCGAAATGGTCAATTTTGTTAACAAATGTAAAGATAGGAATACCGCGTTCTTTTGATACAGCAAATAGTTTCTTTGTTTGGGCCTCTACGCCTTTTGCTACGTCGATAAGCATGACAGCACTGTCAGCAGCCATCAATGTACGGTATGTATCTTCTGAGAAGTCCTGGTGACCAGGGGTGTCGAGGATGTTTACGCGGCAACCGTCGTAGTCAAATTGCAACACGGAGCTCGTTACAGAGATACCACGTTGTTTCTCAATTTCCATCCAGTCGGATACGGCGTGTTTTGTAGTTTTACGAGACTTTACGGACCCGGCTAAGTGAATAGCACCACCATATAATAGTAATTTTTCCGTTAATGTTGTTTTACCCGCATCCGGGTGAGATATGATAGCAAACGTACGGCGACGTTGTACTTCTTCTAAAAATGTCATGTTTCACCTCTATTAATATGTTGTGAAAGCAGATAAATCTTTAGTTTTTACTTTCACAGTCTATATATCGTAAAAATTATACATGATTTTTCTAGTTATGACCACTAAATTGTAGTATAATGAGATTTCATAGAACGGCTTGGGGTTAGCCGTTATCTTCAGGTTAAGGAGGGGACCCATGCGGTTATTTATTGCAGAAAAGCCATCCATGGCTCGCGAAATCAGTAAATGCTTACCAGAAAATAAGAATATCCAAAAACGGAATGGTTATTTTATCCAAGGTGATGATGTGGTGACTTGGGTAGTAGGTCATGTATTGCATCAGGCTGAGCCAGGAGATTACGATGATAAATATATCCGTTGGCGCCCTCAAGATCTTCCTATCGTGCCCGATGAGTGGAAATTGCTTGTCACAGATAGCAGCCGTCAACAGTTTGAAATTGTAAAAGACCTTATTAGTAAAGCAGATGTCATTGTCAATGCAGGTGACCCGGATCGAGAAGGTCAACTTTTAGTTGACGAAGTTTTGTACTATGTAGGTAATACAAAACCAGTGCAGCGTATTCTATTAAATGCCCTCGATGAAAAATCTATTCGTTCTGCTCTTGATGATTTGAGAGATAACAAGGACTTTCACAATCTATATCGATCTGCATTGGCAAGAGCGCGAGCAGACTGGCTCATTGGGATGAATTTATCTCGGGCTTATACATTATCTGAACGTTATAAAGGTCATAAGGTAACATTGCCAATTGGTCGTGTAAAGACGCCAACGTTAGCTCTTGTTGTACGTAGAGAACGAGAGTTAGCTGCATTTAAACCAGTAGACTATTTTACTGTAAAGGTATTATATAACCATCCTAATGGGGTGTTTTGGGCGACTTGGCAGCCTACAGACGAACAAAAGGGGCTTGACCCAGATGGACGACTCATTAATAAAGCTATTGCTGATGAATTAGTAGAACGTTTACAAGCTGGACCAGACGGTTTTATTAAAGGTGTTACAAAGTCTAAGAAAAAAGATGTACAACGATTGCCTTTATCCTTATCATCCTTACAAGTATTGGCAGGTAAAGCCTTTTCTTATGATCCACAGACTGTACTTGATACAGCGCAAAAATTATACGAAAAGAAATTAACTACCTATCCACGTTCTGATTGTGAATATTTACCACCCAATCAATATGATGATCGCAATGCAATCCTCAACAATCTACAAAATGCAGGTGATGAGAGATTAGCACAGTGGGCTGCCGATGCAGATCGTTCTATTAAGAGCCGTGCTTGGAATGAAAAGAAAATTACCGCCCATCATGCTATTATTCCTACAACGGTGGCTTGCAATATAAATAGTTTGTCCCAAGAGGAGCGAAATATTTATTTCCTCATCAGTCAAGCTTATATTGCGCAATTTTATGGGGAGCATATTTACGAGCAAACTAAAATTGTAGTAGAACAAAGTAAGGAAGAGTTTGTAGCTAATGGTCGTGTAGTTATCGAAGAAGGATGGAAATTGCTTTATAAACGACATAAGTCTAAATCTACGACGGACAATGACGAGCCCGATCTAACCGATGAGCGTGGGGCTGAATCAGACCCTAAAAAAGAGGTTATTGAAGAAACGGACCACTTGCCAGCGGTTAAAAAGAACGATACTGTTTTATATACGGATTCTTCTATAGAGTCTAAACAAACGAAACCACCATCCCGTTTTACGCCGTCCACATTACTACAAGCGATGAAGGAAATTCATAAATTCGTAAAAAATGAAGACTTGAAAAAGCAATTAAAGGCTGTATCTGGTATTGGTACAGAAGCAACTCGGGCAAACATTATTGATGAGCTTATCAGTCGAGACTTTATGAAAACGTCAGGGAAGAAGCAAGTCTTATCTCCAACGGAAACGGGCTATCTCTTAGTAGATGCTCTGCCAGAAGAGCTGCTTTATCCTGATGAAACAGCTGTTTGGGAAGAACGCTTAGCACTTATGAGCGAAGGAGAGGATACATTAGATTCCTTCTTAGCGGATCAAATTAAGTTTTTAAAATTATTAATTGATAAACTTGGTTTTGATAAAGTAGTAAGCTCTGATCAAATGATGCCCAATGTGGTGCGAACTATAACGAGTCAAAATCGTAAGCGCCCTATGGATAGTGAAAGCGTAGACTTGTCTTCCTTACCTGTATGTCCTAAATGTAAAAAAGGACGTTTGCAACAGCGGAATGGTAAATTTGGTGCCTTTTTAGGGTGCACGAATTATCCTACGTGTAAACATACTCAGCCAGTAGAAGGGGATACTTCTAGTGTTGAAGGTAATATTGAAGTATCTGATGAAGATAAACAATATAAATGCCCTAGATGTAACGTAGGTTACTTTGTGAAACAAGAGGTGAGAGGTCGAACAAACTGGATTTGTAGCAATCGATCTCAATGTAAGACCCAATGTTCTGATGTAGATGGGGTACCGAGCATTTATGCCAACAAATAAAGTAACCAATAAAAGGTAACTTATTATCGGTAAATATATATAATCGAATATAGATTATTGTAAAGTTTTTAGTTATCTAAGATTACCAAGAAACAACTATTTTTACAGTGATAATAAAAAGACGCGTACAGCTTAGCTGTGCGCGTCTTTTTTTGAAACTGTTCTTGTAGAAGAAAAATTGCTTCATTTAGTTTAGGATATTAAGCTGAATTTTATCTGCGTTTGCCACGACGACCAGTTTGGGAGGTAGAAGCACGGCGTTGGCGTGTATTGGAGCCTTTATGGCCTCGTGCTTTGTGAGCTTTAGCCTTAGTGGATTGGTAAGTGCTTGTAATCTTAGGTTTACTAGCTAATTTTGTGCGTTTTGGAGCAGTGCTAGCATTGCCCTTAGTTTTGATCTGACCATCCTTAGTATATTTTGTAAGTGTAGCTTGGATAGCTCGTTCGATGCGTCGTAACCATGATTCGTCTTGTGGTGTCGCAAAGGTTACAGCCACGCCAGAGTTACCAGCACGACCTGTACGGCCAATGCGGTGGATGTAGTAATCTACATCGCGAGGTACGTCGTAATTATATACATGTGTGATACCTTCGATGTCGATACCGCGAGCCGCAATATCGGTAGCCACTAAGATTTGTGTTTTAGCTTTTGCAAAGTCTCGCAGAATTTGTGTGCGACGACCTTGTGTCAAGTCACCGTGCATTTCTGCTATATTGAGCCCCGCTGCAGTTAATTCGTAGGATAAACGAATGGCACCTTCCCGTTTATTACAGAAAACTATAGCTAAAAACGGATTATCATCTTCAATCATTTTGATGAGCCGTTGTGTTTTTTCTTCAGGATTCATCATATACACTCGTTGATCAATTGATTCGAGAGTGATGTGTTTTCCTTCTGCCGTTACTGAAACGGGTTTAGACATATATGCCTTTGCGAGATTTCGGATTTTATCTGGAATTGTAGCGGAGAATAGTAATAGTTGTCTATTGGCATCTGTTTGGCCGATGAGATTTTCGATATCTGGTAAGAAGCCCATGTGAAGCATTTGGTCTGCTTCATCTAGTACAACACGACGAATACAGTCTAGATGGAGAGAACCGCGCTTTGCATGATCCAATAGACGACCAGGTGTACCTAAGATGACTTGAGGTCGGCGGCCTAACTGTTGTAACTGTGCCTCGATTGTTTTGCCGCCGATAAGAGGGAGGATATCTACATTTAAAATAGAACCTATTACCTTCGCTTCATCGGAAATTTGTTTAATTAGTTCTCGTGTAGGCGCAATGATAAGCACTTGTTCTTGATGAACATCAGTATGTACACGTTGTAGAATTGGCAGTAAGAATGCTAGTGTTTTCCCCGTGCCGGTTTGAGCTTTGGCTATGACATCATTCCCTTTAAAGACGACAGGAATGGATTGTTCTTGAATTGGCGTAGGCTCCTTTATACCTTGTTTTTGTAGGGCTTGGATAAGTTCATCACAAACACCTAAAGATTTAAAAGATTTCATGAATCGTCCTTTCTATAATACATATTATATTAATTATAACGTATGCACATATTAGGGGCAAATGAATTGAACTTGGAAGATGTATAGTCTTAACATACTCTAGGCTCAATAAATATTATAGTATTTTGGGTATATTTTTTTGATAATATATGGAAAAATACTGATATAACTAAGTAAAATGAGAAATGAAAATATTAAAATAGCTACATTTAAACTGTTTATAAACTATTAATTGAGAATGTGAGAGTATTTGTAAATGATAATCTTAATAGAGTTTATTGATTACAGTATCTAAATATATAGCTATGAAATATTAAATTTCAGCTAGTATTCAGTATTTTATTAGATAATTATATAGATAATCTCATATTAAATATGATAATAAAATATAGATATGAGATAAAAAATAACCATAAAAATGATAATAATTGTTGAAATTAATGCTTGATTTGATATAATAATTTAAGATATTAATACGCATTATTATTTTGTGTGGTTAATATGAGGTTGTTAGGTACAATAATTAGGAGGTGTCGTATGGCTATCAAAAAGTTGAAAGACATGAAGCCAGGTGAGTCTGGTCTTATTGTTGCACTACATGGCAGTGGCAATGTTAAGCATCGTCTAATCGACATGGGTCTCGTACATGGTACAAAAATCCATGTTATGAAGTTTGCCCCTTTGGGTGATCCGGTGGAGATCAAAGTAAAAAACTTTGAATTAGCACTTCGTACAAGCGAAGCTGGCATGATTGATGTAGATGTTCAATAGGAGGTTCACATGGCAGAAAATGGGCAAATTCGCATTGCCTTAGCAGGTAACCCAAACTGTGGTAAGACTACAATGTTTAACAATATCACAGGGGCGAAGCAACACGTTGGTAACTATGCCGGCGTTACAGTAGAAAAAAAGGAAGGCCATACGAAATTTGATGGCCATGAGTTATTGTTTATTGACTTACCAGGTACATATAGCTTAACTGCACGTTCCTTGGATGAGTTAGTAGCGCGTAATGTTATCGTAAATGATAACCCAGATGTAATTGTTAATGTTCTTGATGCATCTAACTTGGAACGTAACTTATATTTAGCTGCACAATTATTGGAACTTGAAAAGCCAATGGTTATTGCTCTAAACATGGCTGACGTTGCTGAAGAAATGGGCATCAAATACGACCTAAAAAAAATGGCAGAAATGACAGGGGCTACCATTGTTAGTACTGTAGGTCGTACAAATATTGGTACAAAAGACTTGTTAGAAGCAACAATTAGTGTAGCTGCTTCTCAAAAAGCTCCTGGTGTAACAATTAATTATGGTGATTTGTTAGAAGGCAAAATTAGTGAGCTTGTAGAAGAACTAAAACAAGCTGGCACTGTTACATATCCACTTCGTTGGATTGCTGTTAAGTTGTTAGAAAAAGATGCTGACGTTATTGGCAAAGTTATGCGCTTTGATAATACGGAAGCTGTTATTCAAAAGGCTGAAGCTATTCGTGAAGAAATTAAGGATCAAGTTGATCTTGATATTGTATTCCAAGAATATCGTCACCGCTTTGCTGTAGAAGTATACAATGCATGTTTAACACAAGCGCCAACTCAATTGGAAACACGCTCTGACCGTTATGACAAAATCTTAACGCATCGAATTTGGGGCTTACCAATCTTCATGGTTGTTATGTACTTATTATTCGCGTTTGTTAACTTTGTAGGTGGGATACCTCAAGGTTGGATTGAAGATGGTTTCGCTGCATTACAGGCTTATGTGGTTCAGACTATTCCAGAGGGCCAATTACAGTCACTCGTATCTGATGGTATTATTGCCGGCGTAGGTGCAGTACTTTCATTCTTGCCATTAATTTTATTACTCTTCCTTGGCATTTCTTTCTTGGAAGATACAGGGTATATGGCTCGTGCAGCCTTCGTAATTGACCGTGTAATGCGCGCATGTGGCTTGCATGGTAAATCCTTTATTCCTTTGTTATTGGGATTTGGTTGTTCCGTGCCATCTGTAATGGGTGCTCGTATCCTTGATAACTATAAGGATCGAATGGTTACTATTTTGATTACACCATTCATGAGTTGTTCTGCTCGTTTACCGGTATATATCTTATTTGCAAATGCATTTTTCCCAAATGGTTGGGATAGTACATTTGTTGTATTTTCTGTATATTTCTTGGGCATTATTTTCGGTATTATCTTTGCAAAGATCTTCCGTAAGTTCTTATTTGCAGGTGAAGCTGAACCATTTGTAATGGAACTACCTCCATATCATTTACCTACATTGAAAGCTACTTGGATGCACATGTACGAACGTGCTAAATTGTACATCATTAAAGCTGGTACATTCATCATGGCCGCATCTATTTTGATTTGGTTCATTACAGCGTACCCAATGGATGTAGAATACTCTAAAGACTATGATGCAATGAAAGAACAAGTTGCTCAAGAGTATGAAGTAAAAGATGCAGCTACATTAGCTCAATTCGGTATCGCTACAGATGACCAAAAAGATGCAGTTGATAAAATTGTTGAAGATATGAAATCTACTGTACAAGATGCTACTAATGCTGCTAAGGACGCAGGAGAAGATGAACCTGAAGTAGCAGTAGAAGAAGATTCTGAAGCACCTGAATTATTCAATGATATTAAAGATGAAAATAAAGACTTGTTCCCAGCAGCATGGGCAATGTATAAAAACAGTGCTAACTTAGATGCTGAAAATGACAAACTTGATAAAGAACAAGCTTCTGAAAAAATTGAACAATCCTATGCAGCATCTTTTGGTAAAGCTATTAACCCAGTGCTAGAACCATTGGGGTTTGATTGGAAAATGGGCCTATCATTAGTAGCTGGTTTAGCGGCTAAAGAAGTAGTAATTTCTACATTGGGTACTATCTATGCTGTAGGTGGTGATGATCAAAATCCAGCACCGTTGACTGAGTACCTACAAAACGACTCTCACTTTACACCATTAATTGGTTTGACAATGATGTTGTTTATCTTAATTTACCCACCTTGTTTGGCAACATTAGCTGTTATCAAACGTGAAACAGGTTCTTGGAAATGGGTTGCTTTCATGTTCTTCTATGAAAATACATTTGCTTGGATTGCATGTTTCATCTTCTATAACATAGGTCGCGCATTAGGTTTCTAATCTAAAATCGCTAAATAGGAGAGTTTAGCCACTTTTAGATACTTTGAACAAAAATGAATTAAAACATTGCGATTTTGTTATAAGTAATTTAAAAATAATACTTGATAATTATCAATATTCGTGGTTAAATGATAATGAGAAAAGGGAAATATCCTTTAGATATTGCTTTTATCTTGTTTATCACTAAGACAGATATTGTAATTTAGTAGATATTGAGAAAGAGGCATAGTAATGGATAATCTTGTTATAGGACTCATAGTTGTATTAGCATTAGCTTATATCGGTAATAAATTTTACAAACAAATGTCTGGTAAAGGTGGCTGCGGCTGTAGTGGCGGTGGCTCCGATTCTGGCTCTAAAAAATCTTCTGGTTGTGGTGGTAGCTGCAGCTGTGATGGTTCCAATAAGGCATTAGGCATTAAACGTACCGCTAAGTAAGCTAATACGAATTCTGAATTTGAAAGAGGGGTCTCTATAATAGGCTCCTCTTTTCAAATATAGTAAGTAATTTTTATATATATTCAGTAGAAAGGAATATTATTATGTTCAACTTCAACCAAAACAATCTTAAAAACGCTAATTTATTCGCAGCAGGTCTTGCATTGGGTACTGTAGGTCTTAAAGTGTTAACTTCTAAAGACGCTAAAAAAGTATATGCTGGTATCGTAGCAGCTGGTCTTCGCGCTAAAGAAACTGTATTAGAAACAGCTGAAAAAGTACAAGCATCCGCATCTGATGTATTGGCAGAAGCTCAAGAAATCAACGAAGCACGCAACGAAGAAATCTTTGAAGAAAACAAATAATTGAGGATTTAACTATGTTACAATTTTCTGTTGTACGAAAACTCAGAAATCGCTTACACGTTAAGGTGTCTGGGCATCGCTTTACAGAAGCAGAAGCTGCTTATGTAGAGGATACATTGCTCCTTAATGATGCAATTGTAGATGTAACCTTCTACACTCGTAGCAGTCAAATCGCCATTAAACATAATGGTGATTCTGATGCTGTGCGTGATGCAGTACTTGGTCTACGCGATTTAGATTTGTCCGAAGCACCAGCTTTGAACGAATACTCTCCACGCTTGGTAAATAAAAAATACCGTGAAATGATGATTAACCGCACAGCAGTTTACTTAGGTAAAAAAGCAGTGTTACCTGCACCAATTGCGGCTGCATGGGCATGGTTTGATGGGATTAAATTTATCGGTAAAGCGATTAAAACATTGTGGCAACGTAAGTTAACTGTAGAAGTACTTGATGGTGTAGCTATTGGTGCTGCATTACTTCAAAAAGATTATCCTACAGCTGGAGCCGTTATGTACCTATTGGGTATTGGTGATATCTTAGAAGAATGGACTCACCGTAAATCCGTATTGAATCTCGCTCAAAGCATGTCCTTGAACGTAGATAAAGTATGGGTATTGGTGGATGATATTGAAGTAAGCAAACCTGTTAATGAGGTTGTAGCTGGTGATCAAATTATCATTCGTCAAGGCGAAGTTATTCCTTTGGATGGCGTTGTTATAGATGGTGTTGTTCTCGTTAATGAAAGCTCCATGACAGGGGAACCAGAAGCGGTTCGTCGCGATCAAGACAGTTCTGTATATGCAGGTACTGTTGTTGAAGACGGTAAAGCTATTGTAGAAGTACGTAGCACATCCAAAACATCTCGTTACGAAAAAATCGTTAACCTCATTGAAGAGTCTGAACAAATGAAATCCGGTATGGAACAACAAGCATACCGCATGGCTGATAAATTAGTTCCAATAAGCTTTATTGGTGCTGGTTTAACATACTTGTTGACTCGTAATGTGATGAAAGCATTGTCTTTCGTAATGGTTGACTTCTCTTGTGCTCTTAAATTATCCATTCCATTAGCAGTACTTTCCGCTATGCAAGAAGCATCTAAACGCGGTATCACTGTTAAAGGTGGTAAGTTCCTAGAACAAATTGCACAAGCAGATATGATTGTGTTCGATAAAACAGGCACTCTTACTAAAGCTGAACCTGAGTTTGAACAAATTATTCCATTTAACGGTCATGATGCAGATGAAATGTTGAAATTAGCTGCATGTATTGAGGAGCATTTCCCTCATTCCATGGCAAAAGCAATTGTACGTGCTGCTAAGGATCATGCATTACCTCATAAGGAAATGCACTCTGACGTAGAATACGTTGTGGCTCATGGTATTGCATCTAAGGTTGGTCGCTATCGTGTACGCATTGGTAGTGCTCATTATATCTTTGATGATGAAAAAACAAAGATTCCTGCTGATGAACAAGAAAAATTCAATAATTTACCAAATACATCTTCACATATTTACCTCGCTATTGGTGGTACATTAGCAGCGGTTATTTGCATTAAAGACCCTGTACGTGAAGAGGCAAAACAAGTTATAGCTGATTTGCATGCATTAGGCATTAAAAAGGTTGTCATGATGACTGGTGACTCTAAGCGTAATGCACAACGCGTAGCTGATGAACTTGGTATTGATGAAGTGCATGCAGAAGTATTGCCAGAAGATAAGGCAAGTTATGTAAAACAAGCCAAAGCTGAAGGCTATACTGTTATGATGGTAGGGGACGGTATCAATGACTCCCCAGCAATTTCTGAGGCTCATGTTGGTATCGCTATGAATGAAGGCGCTCCAATTGCTCAAAAGATTGCGAATGTTACTATTTCTTCCGATAATCTACAAGCTCTTGTAGATTTGCGCCGCATTTCTATTGCATTGATGAAACGTATCAAAGCAAATTACAATGGTATCGTTGGTTTCAATGGTGCTCTTGTTGGTGGCGGTGTACTTGGCTTTATGCCACCAAGTCAAACTGCTTGGTTGCATAATCTATTCACATTGGGGATCGGGCTTGAAAGCATGACACCATTGTTGAAAAAAGAAGAACCAAAGGAAACTGTTCCTACAATTGATGTAACAGCTGATTCTGTAGTAGCTTAATCAAAGGAACCTCCATATAGGTATTGATTTACCTATATGGAGGTTTTTCTTTTTTGATGACATTTATCTATGATTATTGTAAAATACAAGGAGATTACATATCGTAGGAGATTTATATGAACATTTTGATAGATATTTGCAGACGCTCCTTCTATTTGAATCTATTTATTGTGGTAATTCCCATTATTGCATATATGATTCATAATGGATCGAGTGCGACAGTAGCACTAGTATGGTATTTGTTGTTATCCTTGTGTATGCCTTGGGCCTATTTATCATTTAAAAGCAGTACCTTTGGTGAGGGTAAATCTATAAGTCGTATCGCTTATGTAGTGAGTTGGGTTGTCGTTCACGGTATCAGCTATAAAGGAATTTTCTTAGGTATTGATTTATCCATGTTATGGGGATGGCCAACAGTAGGTCGTGATATAGCCTTTTTATTAGCTATGTATTTTAGTGTCACATTTAGCTTGATTATAGCTTATGGCTTAACTCGATTGGTGGGAGACCGTAATGAATAAAAGTTTTTGGTTATTTACGTTAATTTGTTCACTTTTTGTAAGTGCTATTACGACAGTACTTTCATTAAGTGGGGCACTATCATTACCCATTTTAGTGTTCCCCGTTTTGTCGCTAGTCATACCAATTATGGTGCGACGACTAAAGAATACCAAGTTTAACGATGATTTACCGCTAAGCATGGGCTATCATGCTTATAGTTGGGCTTGGTGGACGGTATTTTCGTTTCTTCATACACCATTTAGCTTTAATGTAGATAATGGATTAGCAAAAGTACTACTTTTATTTGTAGTATATTTTATCGTTCAAGTTCTTATTGAGCTATGTGGCTTATTAGCTACAAAGTTTTTCAATCGTACTCATCGATGGGGTATGATTGATGAAGCATTAGATATAATTGTCTATACTATACCGATTCCATTCTTGTATATTGGCTCAATCCTATATATAGATTTACAGGATCCGATGGTATATTTTATGTATGCATCATCTATGAATGTAAATATATTATTTGCTGAACTTGTATTATTACTAGTTTCTTTATTGGTCTTTGTATTCTATTTGTATCCAAGAGATTTAGCATATAAGGGTGTACGTTTGTTGCGTATCATTATTACTGCAGGTATATGGCTTGCTATGAACGCTCATATCTTGTATGGTGGTTATATTCCAGAATTTATTTTATCTTTAGTTCCCACCGTTTTTCCAACGTACCAAGGTAATCCACTAGTGTTTGTAACTCCAGCTTTATTAGAAGCTGGTGTGACAGGTGTAGCAGTGATTATAGGTGCATTGGTAGAACGTGGTATTATTTCACGATGCCGTGAACGTATTTAATTTCTAGTTTCGACTTATATCCGTAAGGAATGAGAGCGAAGGAGGATCTATGAACAACATTGAACGTCCATTGGATGATAACTCAACTGTATCAATCCACGACAATGAAAAACTGAAGCAAGTTGAACGTAAAGAAGCCAAAAAAGAGAAGAAAAGTGGCATTACGATTCGAGAATTGACGATTATTGGTTTACTAGCCGGTATCACTATTGCATTAGGCCTTTCTGGATATGGTATTATTCCATTAGGTCCGCTAAATGTAACAACTTTACACGTACCAACTCTAATTGGTGCTATTGTAGAAGGACCAAAAGTGGGGGCCTTTGTAGGCTTTATCTTTGGTTGCTATAGTTTGTGGCAAAATATTACAGCTCCTAATATTTTATCCCCACTATTTATTAATCCAATTATTTCCGTATTACCACGTATACTTTTCCCAGTATTAGCATATTTGGTATATCTATTATTGTGGAAAGCACCGCAAGGTCCACGTATTATTGTTTCTGCTTTTATGGGGACCGTATTCCATACGATCATGGTTATGGGATTAATCTTCTTACTCTATGCAGATATGTTTGCTCTTAAAATGAATCTTAGTCCAGATCAAGTATTAGGCTCTATCGTATTCTTGTCTGTTACACATGGTATTCCAGAAGCCGTTTTTGCTGCTGTAATTGTAACACCTGTAGCAATGGCATTACGTAAAGTCTTGCGCAAAGATGCTCCTAAGAAAACTAAAGGTGAAGCTATAACAGAAGTAAAAGTTGCAGATCCTCAATTATCAGAAACTGAAGCGGTAGAAACTAAATAAGTTGAAGTTGTAGACGAAAATATAACGAAATAGTATTTTACAGGCTTTTTATAAATATGATAAAATAAATATCATTCGATAAGTATTGAGGAGGATAATCATGGCTAAACGTATTCGTACTATCAACACTGAATCCTTACAAAAAACTGCTAAAACTGGCGGTTGTGGGGAATGTCAAACATCTTGCCAATCCGCTTGTAAAACAAGCTGCACAGTTGGTAACCAAGTTTGCAAACAAAAATAATGAAGAGGCTCGCTTAGCGGGCCTTTTTTATTTATGTTTTAAAGACATACATTGTATGGTATATCTTTATGACTCTTTTTATAACGTTTAGTGTGGAAATGTGGTACAATTATCTAGAAAGTTCTATATACTAGGGCTTTTACCATACAAATTAATTGGAGGTACCATGTTAGAATTAAAACCAATGATCCATAAGTTTCGGATGAAGGATAACTATTACTGCTTAGACGTGAATAGCGGTATTATCCATGTTATCGACGAACTCATCGATAGAGTTCTTGACATATATGATGGCACTAATCGCGATGCTGTACATGCTGCGTTAGATGCTAAAGAAGATGCAGTAGAACTAGATGAGATTATGGACGAGTTAGATGAGCTCATCAAAGCGGAGCAATTATTTGCGCCGATGAGTAAAGAGTTTAAACTTGTAGTAGGTGAGAAACCTATTGTTAAGGCATTATGCTTAAATATTGCTCATGATTGTAACTTAGCATGCAAATATTGCTTTGCTAGTCAAGGTGATTACGGCGGTGTTAAACGAGAATTAATGAGCTTTGATGTAGCAAAACGGGCTGTGGATTTTCTTATTAAAATGAGTGGATCTCGTCAACATTGTGAGATTGATTTCTTTGGTGGCGAGCCATTATTGAACTGGGATGTAGTTAAACAAACGGTTGAATACATTGAATCTATTCAAGAAAAGCACAACAAAATCTTCAAACTTACATTGACCACGAATGGTATGCTTTTAACACAAGATAAAATTGATTATGTGAATGAGCATAAGATGAGTCTTGTATTATCTTTGGATGGTCGTGAATCCGTTCATAATGCGATGCGACCTGTAGCGGGTAGTGGTGCTGAATCCTATAAATATATTGCAAAGAATCTTGTCAATGCTGTAAAACAGCGTCACGGTCTTGAATACTATGTACGTGGTACGTATACACATAAAAACTTAGACTTTACTAAAGACGTTATGGCAATGTCTGATCTTGGCTTTGAGCATTTGTCCATGGAGCCTGTTGTCGGTGAAGAAGGGGACTATGTACTTCGTGAAGAAGATTGGCCAGCTTTAGAGAAAGAATATGAAAAACTAGCAGATATTTATTTACAACGCCAGTTAGAAGGCTGGGGTGAGAAGTTTAACTTCTTCCACTTCCGCATGGATTTATATCGTGGGCCATGTATGGCGAAACGCCTTCGAGGTTGTGGGGCAGGTCATGAATATATGGCGATTGTACCAAATGGTGATATTTATCCATGCCATCAATTTGTAGGCAAAGATGGATACGTGCTTGGTAATGTGTATGATGGTTTACAAAATACAGAGATTCCTAAAGATTTCCGCAATACACATGTATTCTCTAAGCCAATTTGTGCTGAATGTTGGGCGAAATTCTTCTGTTCCGGTGGCTGTCATGCTAACAACATTACATTGGGTGGCGATCTAGAGACACCTTATGAATTTGGTTGTCGTTTACAGAAGAAACGTATTGAATGTGCTATCATGATTCAAGCTGAATTAGAACAAGCTGGTATTGATGGCAGTATTCCTGTTGCATTAGGTTAATTACACTTGATTCTCCGAGTATAGTAGGAGTTTATATGAAACAAAATAGTAATCAAACTACAGAACGCTGGGGAATTCGCTATACCGGTATAGTTCAAGGGGTCGGATTCCGACCCCTTGTTTCTATGTTGGCCCATTCTCTAGGATTAACAGGTTTTGTATATAATGATAGTCAAGGCGTGTATGTTGAAGTTCAAGGTTTTCTAGGTGAATTGCAGTTATTTTTAGATGCTGTTCAAGAGGAGCAACCTCGTTTATGTCGTATTACTAGTCAAACTGTACAGCATCTTACACTTAATATGCATGAAAGTGATTTTGTTGTGCAGGCATCCCCTTTAGGTGAATCCGTGAGTACCTTTATTAGTGCTGATACTGCGCCTTGTAATGATTGCCTTAAAGAGTTACAACAAGATAAACGTAGAAAGGAATATCCTTTCATCAATTGTACAAATTGCGGACCAAGGTATACGATAATTAAATCTTTGCCCTATGATCGAGAACGGACGACGATGAATGAGTTCCCCATGTGTGAAGATTGTAAGGCTGAATATGAAGATATAGAGGGGCGTCGTTATAGAGCTGAACCAAATGCATGCTCTTATTGTGGGCCTCGTTATACTTTATACAAGCCAAATCGCACGGCTGTAGATACGGTAAATGTATGGAATACTACGCGGGAATTGATTAATGAAGGTAATATTATCGCCATAAAAGGTGTAGGAGGGTATCATCTTGTTTGCGATGCTAGAAATGATGCTGCTGTACAACGATTACGTAAGCGGAAGAATAGACCGCATAAACCATTAGCAATAATGGTGGGATCTCTAGATATGGCGATTGAGTTAGTACATATTAACGATGTAGAACTAGATGTATTAACGGGGATGGAACGTCCTATTGTGTTATTAGAAAGAAATCATAATAGTTCTGTTCGGTTAAGTCCTCACGTTGCACCTGACAATCATATGTTGGGTGTGATGTTGCCTTATTCACCGATGCATGAGGTGTTATTGCCCTCTGATGCAGCTTGGGTTATGACCAGTGGTAACAGAAGTGGTGATTCCGTATTATATAACGACGACCAAGCGTTTAATGAACTAGGTGAGGTAGCAGACTATTTCCTCGTTCATAATCGTGAAATCTATGCTCCTCTTGATGATTCTGTGGTGGTGGTCATCAATAATAAACCTCGATTTATTCGTCGCAGTCGTGGCTATGTACCTGAGCCAATTCATTGTGACGGTTTAGAACAAACTTCGATATTAGCTATGGGCAGTGATTTGAAAAATGCGTTTGCTGTGAATAAAGGTAGTGAAGTTCTTGTAGGACCCCATATTGGAGATTTAGAGAATGCATCTACTCATAAAACCCTAGAATGGACCATTGAACGATATAAAAATTTATTTTCTATACAACCAGAAAAGATTATTATAGATAGTCATCCCCAGTTTTTCTCTTCTCGGTTAGGTGAAAGAATAGGTGAAAGTCTCCATCTTTCTGTTGTACCTGTTCAGCATCATCATGCTCATATAGCGTCTGTTATGGCAGAACACAATTTAAGGGGGCTGGTACTAGGAATTGCTATGGATGGTACTGGCTATGGACCAGATGGGACTATATGGGGGGGAGAATTCCTCCTTTGTAAAGGCAATCAATATCAGAGATTGGCACATATTCATGCGGCTCCATTGCCTGGTGGAGAAAAGGCTGTTTCTGAACCCTGGCGACAAGCCTTATGGTATATTCGTAATTATTATGGCGATGATATCCCTTTTGTATATCAAGAATGGATGAAAGAACTTCCAAAGGGATGGGAAATTTTAGATAAAGCATTACAATCTACGATGCCCATGATTCAAGCTACAAGCTGTGGGCGATTATTTGATACTGTAGGTGCTTTATTAGGTCTTGGTATGGTGCATAGTTATGATGCACAAATTGCCATTTCCTTAGAAACTCTATGTGGTGATGAAAAAGGATCACTACTTGCTTACAATTATGACGGACATATTCTTGATTTTACACCTACAGTTCAATCTATTATGGATGGCGTTGTTCGTGGTGAATGTCGAGCTCATTTAGCCGCTTCATTTCATAAAACAATGGCAATCGCACTATGCGAAACGGCTGCAGACTTGATGGAGCGATATAATATTAGTGATGTGGCTATGTCTGGTGGTGTATTTCAAAATCGTAAACTATTAGAATTTATATATAAGACGTGGCATATAGGTAATTTATATATGAATGAAGCGGTTCCCTCTAATGATGGTGGACTTGCTTTAGGACAACTGTGGTTAGGAAATCAATTATAAATTGTCATATAGCTCTTATTCTTAGATAAATTTATTTAGTAATGTCCTGAATATTGTTTAATCTATGTGAGTGCCATAGCTAGTTTAAGTTCTAGTTGTTTGTGCATACTATCACTAAATAATGAGTGTAACTGTGATACAATAATATTAATTTTATTCATATATTTCGGAGCTGTTTTATTGAAGTAAATGTATATAAAACTTGTTATAAATGATATAGATAAGGAGATAATATGTGCTTAGCTGTACCAGCGCAATTGATTGCTGTGAATGATGCTATTGGTACCGTTGAATTGACAGGTGCTACCCGTGACTGCAGCTTGCTCCTCGTACCAGATGCAAAGGTCGGGGACTGGTTGTTAGTTCATGCAGGTTTTGCTGTACAAATTGTTGATGAAGAAGAGGCTCAAAAAACATTAGAGGCCTTTAAGGAGTTAGAAGAACTTGAAGAAGCTTACTTTGCAGGAAAAGCAGCACACAGCTGATGCTTTGTTAAGGCGCATCAATGCGCTTCATAAGCCCGGTGAAACTGTGCGGCTTATGGAGGTTTGTGGTACGCATACAGTATCGATTTTCCGAGAAGGTCTTCGTCAATTATTGCCAAGTGGCATAGAACTTGTTAGTGGACCAGGATGTCCAGTATGTGTAACTGATCAAACCTATATGGATAAGGCTTTAGCCTATGCAGAACGTGAGGATGTTATTATTGCTACCTTTGGGGATATGTTAAAGGTTCCAGGTAGCTATAGTAGTCTCAATGAAGCTCAAACAAAAGGAGCTCATATCCATGTTATTTATACGCCTTTAGAGGTAATAGAACTTAGCAAAAAATATCCAGAAAAGAAAATAATATTCTTAGCTATTGGCTTTGAAACGACTATTGCGATTATATGTGCTACTGTGAAAGCCGTTCACGCAGCAGGACTTAAGAATGTATTCTTCTTAGTATCTCATAAATTAGTGCCTCCAGCATTGCGTGCACTATTAGATAAACAAGAAGGTCATATCGATGGATTTATTTTACCTGGCCATGTGAGTGTTATTATTGGTGAAGAATCATACCGATTTTTGCCCAAAGAATACGGTATTCCATCTTGTATCGCTGGCTTTGATGGCTTAGAAATATTGTCTGCTATAGCTAATATTTTAGAGCAACGTGAGTCTGGTAATGTTGTGGTGGGCAATACGTATCATTCTGTAGTTATGCAGAAGGGAAACCCTGTAGCCCAAGCTATGATCGAGGAAGTGTATGAAGTATGCGATGATGTATGGCGTGGTATTGGTGTGATTCCTAACTCTGGTTTAGCATTAAAGGGGGAGTATGCAGCTTATGATGTAGAGCTTGCCCTTCCTATTAACTTGGATAAACCATCTCTTGATCCTAAAGGCTGTCAATGTGGACGTGTTTTGCAAGGCCTTATTAAACCGAGTGAATGTCCGTTATTTGGTAAAAGCTGTACCGCAGATCATCCGGTGGGTGCCTGTATGGTATCTGTAGAGGGTAGCTGTGCTGCATGGTATAAATATGGTTATTCTAGTGGTGGATCGACGTGGGAGGATTAATATGGAACGAGTTCGCTTAGTCCATGGTAATGGTGGACGATTTAGTCATGAGTTGACGGACCGTTTTATTTTGAAATATTTTACAAATGATTTATTGGCGCCCCTACACGATGGTGCCCAGTTTCCTGTTACAGCCGGGCGCATGGCCTTCTCTACAGATTCTTATGTGGTGCAACCTGCGTTCTTTCCTGGTGGTAATATTGGCAAGTTGGCTGTTTGTGGAACTGTGAATGATTTAGCCATGAATGGCGCGATACCTCAATATTTAAGTTGTGGTCTTATTTTAGAAGAAGGTTTGGCCTTTGAAGAGCTAGATGAAATTCTTCGCACTATGTCAGAAATGGCAAAAGCCGCAAATGTTCAAATTGTTACAGGTGATACAAAGGTCGTTAAAAAGGGCGAAGTAGATAAAATCTACATTAATACTGCTGGTATTGGCATGATTCCAGATGGAATAGATATTGGTCCACATCGTGTGAAAGCAGGGCTAGATATCATTTTGTCAGGTGCTATTGGAGATCACTCCATTGCCGTTATGGGGCAACGGTTTGGGTTAGATTTATCTGACTCCTTAACAACTGACTGTGCACCACTAAATAAGATGGTTCAAGCAGTATTAGATAAAGTAGGAACTCAAGTTGCTTTGTTGAGAGATCCCACTCGTGGTGGCCTAGGTACCGTTTTAAAAGAAATCGCTGATCAGAGTCAAGTAGGCATTAAAGTTGAAGAAACGGCCATACCTATTCATGAAGAAGTGCAGTCAGTATGTAATATATTGGGGTATGACCCTTTATATTTAGCGAATGAAGGGAAAGTAGTTCTTATCGTTGAACCATCTGTTACGGACGAAGTTCTCAAGATTCTTCATAGTTTTGAAGAGGGAAGCGAAGCTGTTCTAATTGGTAAAACTTTAGATAAAAATATTGGTAAGGTTGGTCTACAAACGGCTATTGGAGGTGTTCGTTTAATTGATTTATTAGGTGAAGATCAGGTTCCACGAATTTGTTAAATTTATAATTAATAAAAGTAATTAAACTATATCATTTTGTTAATCTTTTTATTTCAATTTTTGAGCTTTCTAGATGTAGCTCGTATTAGATGTTGACACGATTTATCATTGATGATAGCATTAAATTAAGTTGCGTAAAATTCATTAAGAATTCATCGAAAATCTATATTATGTTAGTATCTTTATGTGTAAGTTCTTATACTTTCACTAGAATCTATGTATAGAATTTGTTAAAATATAAGTATCTATAGGAGGCTTATTATGAAAAAGAAGATTATTACAGCTGTTCTAGGGATTTGTTTAACTACAACTGCATTTGGTGGTATCTTGACAACTCAAGCTGGTGGACTTAGCAGCATTCTTGGTGGTGCAGCTAAAATTGGTGGTATCGGCATTGTTGTTAACAAATTTGGTCCACAAATTGACTCTTTCCTAAATAAATTATTGAAACAAAATAACTTGAGTACTGAATATACAACTAAAGTAGTTCCTATTATCAGTATTGGTACAAAAGGTTATATCGGTGCTGCTCAAGTTACTGGGCCTGCTTCTAGCATTGAAGAAGTTAAAGCTGTTGCTCAAGTAGAAGGTAGCTTTAATGGTATGGTTCGTGTAAAAGGCTTAGTTCCTGTTGATAGCACAAACCCAGTTGGTGCATCTCGTGTTCAAGGCGTAGGTGTATCTGCTATTATTGATTTGAAAATTTAATGGCCACTGAGCATATAAATTGATAGACTCAGGGAATAAGCACGGTCTTAGGCCCGTGCTTATTCTGTTGTATAACAGTTATACATTAGATACATTGTGGAGGAATTTATGAAGAAACAAGTACTTACACTTTTAATGGCATCCCTAATTTCAGGCACTGCATTTGCCGCTCCTGGTACAGTAACTGAAAAAACAAATGTTTTAGAAACTACTGTATATGGAACTGTACAAGATGGTGCTGTTGTGGACCGCATTAATCAACTTGATGAAACCGTGTATGGTACTGGTTTCAATGGTAATTCCGCAACATTGAGCAAACGTGTTGACTCCCTCTACAATTCTGTAGAAGGCAGTGGTACTAATATTTCTTTGCGCGAAGAAATGGATGCATTGGAATATACATATCAAAATAGCATTAACGCAGGATCTCTTGTAGACCGTGTAGAAAAGATGGAACGTAGCGTTAATGGTCGCATTGGTAGTGGTTCCTTACAAAAACGTATCATTTCTTTGAAGACAAAGGTATATGGTAGCAATGTGTCTCTTACTAACCAAGTAGGCACATTGTCTGGTAACCAAGTGTTCAAAGTGACTTTAAATGAAGCGGTTTCTTCTAAAACTAGTCGTGAAGGTGATACTGTATCCTTTACTGTTGCAGAAAATGTAATGGATGGCAATGTCTTATTAGTACCTGCGGGCACTGTAGGTTCCGGAACAATTACTTCTTTGAAAAAGGCTCGTTCCTTTGGTCGTAATGGTGCGTTAGATATTACATTTGATACAATCCCAGCTATTGATGGTACAGAATTTACTGCTGTACAAGGTAAAGAGGCTAAGGATAAAACTCGTAGTGAAGTTAAAGCAGCAGGTGCATCTGTAGCGGGCGCAGTTCTACTCGGTCCTGTTGGGCTTGTAGGGGGCGCTTTCATCAAAGGTAAAAATATTGAGTACCCAGCTGGTGCTACTGTATATGTACAACCTCAAGATTCCGTAACAATTCAAGGTCTTGTTATTGGTGGTGATGGTTTAGCTCATAGTGATGATGAATTAGCTGATGCTGTAACTGTACCTAATACAACAGGTGAATCTGAAGAATATGTAGAAAATAATGATACTGATGAAAATGCAGCTGTAGCTGAAGATGCTACAGCAGTTGAGGAGCCAGAAGAACCTGTAGAAAATGTTTCTCAACCTATCGTTGTTGTAAAGCGTAATCAATAATTAACAAATTCTTAAAGTAATAGGAGTTCTAGTAACCATGAGGAAACGTAAAGTACAATGGCTGGCAGCGGCATGTGTTATTTGTTTAGCACAACCTGTATGGGCCGCTACTGAGTCAACTATTGTATATCAAGATACATTGGATAGCGTAGGTCAATCCTATGCAGGAGAAATTTCTAAAGCATCTACACCTGAATATAGTAATATCCGTGTTGTACGTCGTGGTGAAAAAGCGAAATCTGCTACTCCTGCTGAACAGTTGCCTACACGTATCGATGCTAACAAAATGTCTTATACTGGCTCTACAGGTGATGTATATGCTCAAGGCGATGTTGTGGTGTCTCAAGGTAATCAAACTTTGATGGCTCCACGTATTGAAGGTAATACTAAAACTACAGAGTATCGTACTGTTGGGGGCTATCGCTATTTGGAAGATGGCGGTAAAACAAAAGATATTACAGGTCAAAATATGACGTATCGCACTAGCGATCGTCACTTTGAGGCGGACCAAGCCATGGGATGGAGCGATCCCTATTATGTAAAAGGCAATAACGCCACTTTTGATGGACAAATAGGCCATATGGAAAAGGGCATGGTAACTACAAAACATGCAATGGCTTTTGTTCATACTCCAGATTATCGTGTGGAGGGTCAAGATATTCAGGTGTATCCTGGTGATAAAGTCGTTATTAAAAAACCATCCTTTTATATTAAAAACTTTAAAGTATTATCCTTGCCATCTTATACGACTTCATTGCGTCATGACAAAGAAGGCAAATTTAGTATTTTTTCCTTAATACCAAAACCTACGTATAGTAACGATGATGGTATTGGCTTACATGGTAGTACAGAATATCCTATCGGTAAAAACGGTGAAGCTTATATTGACTATCGTTGGTATTCTAAATCTGGTTTTAAACCACAGGTGGGATATCGTCATTATTTACCTTGGGGGACTGCTTCTGTTGGCTATAGCAAGGAGTCTAATGAATATAATGATGAAACAGTATGGGTTGAAAAAATAGGTGAAGCTCGTTTGGATACTCATACATATCATGTAGGAAATTCTCCAATTACTGTACGTGGTGGTGTTAATGCTGGTTATTGGAAAGAGGGGTCTGTAAAAGGTTCTCATAAAGAATATTATGCAGAAGTTTCTCATGATCCGATTAAGCTTGGCAAAAATGCTGATTTGCGCTTCTTAGGTGGTTACCAACGTGACTACTATGGCTATGATGGTAGTATCCGTAGCATGCCTTATTGGGGGGCTAGATTCCAATCTAAAGTTGGTAATCGTGCTAATGTATGGGTTAGCTATAATCAACGAAATATTACCTACAATAATTCACCTTATCGTTTTGATACGACAGAGCTTCCAAAAGAGCTTATTTATGGTGGTACCTATAAATTGACTCGCCTTGATGATATTTCTGTAAGTGTTAAGAATAACATGATGAGTGGGGATATTGATTCTGTCTATTATACATGGCATCGTGATTTACACTCCTTCGATATGTACTTAACATATAAAGATGGACATAAAAATAAAAATGATCAATGGAAAATTAAATTTGTAGGTAAAGACTTTTAGTTAGGAGAATACTATGCAACGCATTAGAAAAGCTGTAATTCCAGCAGCTGGTTTTGGTACACGTTTTTTACCAGCTACCAAGGCACAACCAAAAGAAATGCTTCCTATTGTCGATACACCTGCTATCCAATACATTGTAAAAGAAGCTTTAGATTCTGGGATTGAAGAAATTCTAATTATTACAGGTCGTAATAAACGTGCTATTGAGGACCATTTTGATAGTAGTGTTGAATTAGAATTGTTATTACAAAGTCAAGGTAAAAATAAACCATTGGCTATGATCAAGGATTTGGCGGACATTAAAGTTCACTTTATTCGTCAAAAAGCACCTCGTGGACTTGGTGATGCTGTATTGTGTGCAAAAGCATTTATTGGTGATGAGCCATTTGCAGTATTACTTGGTGATGATATTGTTTACAATCCAGAAAATCCATGCTTAAAACAGTTGATTGATTGCTATAATGAGCATCCTGGTATTATTTTAGGCGCTCAATTTGTACCGGAAGATAAAGTTAGTTCTTATGGTATTGTATCTGGTGAAGCATTGGCTGATAATTTATATCGCGTTGATAACTTGGTGGAAAAACCTAAGAAAGAGGATGCTCCATCTCAACTCGCTGTATTAGGTCGTTATATTTTAACACCAGATATTTTTAATATCTTAGAAGCTACTAAGCCTGGTGTAGGTAATGAAGTCCAATTAACTGATGCATTGGCAGCCTCTAAAACGGATACGTATGCATTAGCATATGAAGGTATTCGCTACGATACAGGGGATAAATTGGGCTATTTAAAAGCCACTGTTGAGTATGCATTGCGCAACGAAGAATTGGGTGAAAGCTTTAAAGCTTACCTAAAGGAATTGGATCTAAAATAGATAATCTATGAGACTTCCACGTGAAGGGCCTATGATATGTGTCATAGGCTCTTTTTGTTTATAGTTTCAAACTCATTTGATATTTGTTAACATATGAATAATGCCTTTTGTTGACGAATGAAATAATGTTGATTATAATCAAGATATTGAATAAATAAAAGGACTGTGATTATATGAGAACATTATTTAAAGCATTATGTAATAATGATTTGAACCTACCGGGACATAGCGTTATTAAACATATGCATTATGATTCCTCAGGTAGTGATAGAACCGTATGTGAAATTGTATCGAAAGTAGCTAAAACAACCACAATTGGTATTATGGATACGTCTGGCTTCTTAATGGTCGATTTACGACCAGTGCCAAAACAATTTAACATTCGTTCTACTATAAACCAACAGGGAACAGATGGTGCTATATCTTTTTCTAAGGAAGAGGTCATACGATTTGTAAATGATATTAATGATACGAATCCAATCCATCGTGAGAATCCTTATGTTGTTCCTGGCTGCATGATTTTAGAAACGATGTGGGATTTTTGGAATATTAGTAAATCTGCTCTGCAAATGGCGATTTATTTTCATGCACCAGTTATTGCAGATGACAAGGTAACTTTGGTGGAATATTCTGAAGATGCTCATGTAGAAGGTTACATTGGTGATACATTGGCATTTTCGGCTACGTTTTTCGGTGAAAATGAAGATTCATCATCTTTGAAACAAAGATGTATTAGTTAGAGGTAATTATGGAAACAAGACGTTTAACAAAAATGGCTTTATTAACAGCCTTATTATGTATTTCAGCATATATTTCTTTCCCATTGCCATTTAGTCCCGCTATGGTAACGGCTTTGACTTTGGTAGCCACATTAATCGGCTTATTGTTACAGCCTAAGGATGCACTTATCGTATTTATCATTTATATTTTGCTTGGTGCAGTTGGGTTACCAGTATTTGTTGGCGGTACGGCTGGTCTTGGCAAATTGTTGGGACCAACAGGTGGCTTTATTTTTTCTTGGCCAGTTGCATATACATTACTAAGTATATTTAAAGGTTCTAAAAAAAGCTTTTTCTCTTATGCCTGGCGATCTCTTGTGATTACCATTCCTGTAGTGTACCTTTTTGGTGTAGCAGGTTTTATGATTGTTACAAAAACAGAACTTTGGGCGGCCTTGCCTGTAGTCATGTTCCCATTTATTCCTGGAGATATCGTAAAATGTCTGGTTGCTTCTTGGTTAGCAACTAAAGTTAAAATTTAGAATACAATTAAAGTGGCATTCTGCGGGATGCCTCTTTTTTGCTTTTAATAGAAGGAGTATATATGTCAGTATATATTCATGGTGGGCTTAGAAGTCCTATCGGCGTTTTAAATGGACAATATAAACATATGAGACCCGAGATTTTGGGCTCTCAAGTAATTGATGAAATAATTAATCGTTATTCTATTTCACATATAGATGGAATCTTCTGTGGTAATGCAATTGGTACTGGTGGTAACCTTGGCCGTCTCATGGGTCTTATGTGTAATTTACCAAATTCTGTGCCTGCTATCACCGTTGATATGCAATGTGCCTCAGCTTTGATGAGTATTGAGATAGCATATGCACATATTGTGTCTGGTATTATGGATTCTGCTATTGCAGGCGGTATTGAAAGTTCGTCGTTACAGCCAGAGCGGGTGTATGCATTTGGGGATGACCGAGAAGGTGCCTATAAGGTCGCTCAATTTACGCCCCAAGATCAATCGCCTTTAGCCATGCTCGAAGGGGCCGAGCGGACTATTCATAAACACAATGTAACAAAGGAAGATTTATATCCGCATATTATTGGCAGTCATCAAAGAGCATCAGCCGCTTTAGATAACCCATATTTACAGTCATATATTATGCCTATTACTATAGATGGTAAAAGATGTATAGATGAATGTATTCGACCTACGATGAACGAAAAACTCTTGTCTAGGATGAAACCTTTGTTGGGAGCTGATTCTATTACAAATGCTGGTAACTCTTGTTTAACTCATGATGGAGCGGCCTTTGTATATTTATCTAATGAAAAAGGGCCTTTTAAAATTCATAACGTCATGCCGTGGGCAGGAAATCCTCAGTTTAGTCCAGAGGGTGCCCTTGAAAGCACAGAAGCTATTTTAAAACGTACAGGTTTAACTATGGATGATATTGACGTAGTGGAATGGAATGAAGCCTTTGCCATTATTGATGTTCTTTTTGATAAGACTTATCCTAATCATATTGGGAAATATAACATGTTTGGTGGAGCGTTAGCTTACGGGCATCCCTATGGATGTTCTGGCGCTATATTAGTGCTTCACTGTATGGCTGCTTTAGAATCTTGTGGTGGTCGATATGGTTTATGCGCTATTGCTGGTGCAGGGGGCACAGGAACGGCTTTAATTATGGAACGCATGTAATATGACAATTATTGAACGCTTACAACAGTATAAAGAATTAGAGCCTCATAAAATTGCTCTAATCGTAGATGATATAGAATATACATATGGTGAACTATATGATGCTATTCTAGCGGTAGATATTAATAATACAAGCCGCATTGTAAATCTTACTCAGTCTAAAGAGCATTTAAAAACTAAGGTTCTTTTAATTCAGGAACTGTCGTTTGTTGAACAACTTACACAGTGGCTTGGGGCATTGCATAAAGGTAATATTCCCATGGTATGTCACAATGAGATGGATAAGGTTTATGTAGATGAGCTAGCTCGTATTATAACCTATGAAGGTGTACCGCCATTAGCTGATTTTGGGGTACTTACATCGGGGACTACGGGACGACCAAAACCTTTGTGGAGACGAGAGAGGTCTTGGCGTGATTTTTTTGATATTCAAAATAATATTTTTCATATAAACAAAGATGTTAAAATCTTTTTACAGGGAAGCTTTAGTTTTACAGGTGTTAGCAATATGGTCATTGCCGCTTTATGGGCTGGCGGGACGGTTGTTACTACGAGTTCATTGCGTCCTAGTAGATGGATACAGCTCATAGAGGAATACAATGTAGATCATATATATGCATTACCAACAAAACTACGATTATTGGTACGACACTGTAAAAGTAATTTATCATCTATTAAATATATCATTGCAGGATCTCAAGTTCTAGATCAACAATTAATGGAACAGTTACAACATATATGTCCTGATATGGAGTTTATCTTGTACTATGGCGCATCAGAACTTAACTATATAACGTATTGTACAGGTAAGGAATGGCTAGAGCGAGAAGGTACGGTAGGGAGACCATTCCCAACCATACAGATAGCAGAGAATGATGGCGTTATTTATGTGACCACAAAATATCATATTGAAGGGATTCTCGATACATATACTGTAAATGATTGTGGATATATCGATAGCGATGGCTATCTTATGTTTAATGGGCGACAAGGTGACGTAATCAATAAAGGGGGATATAAAATTTCTATCCCAGAGATGGAATCATATATACAATCCTTAGATGGTGTGTCCGAGGTTGCTATTATTGATATTGTTGATGAGATACGAGGAGAAGACTATGTAGCTTATATGGTGCTAGATGGTGAGGATAAATTGGGTGAAATTATAGAACATATTCATAATGAAAGGCCTTCTGTAGAGTGGCCCAAAACTATAATAGAAATTCCGATATTACCCCTTACGGAATGTTCAAAAGTTGATAAACGAAAGTTAAAAGAGTGGTATAATAAAGGGTAAACATTTTAGTACCACAAGGAGGCATCATGCAGATTAATAAGGCAGCGCTAGAGATTTTCGACTTTACATCCTCGTTAGCTGTATATTCTGAACATGAATTAAAGGTTGGGGATCAAGCTATACAAGATTATATAGCAAATCATGTAGTTAAGGCTTTTAAAGATCCAGGGGCTAGAACCGGAACCTTACATGATGCGAGCCCTGTAGGCAAACAATTAGTAGACTATAAAAATGGAGCGCTTAAGTTTATTGATTTATCTAAGAATTTAGGTGAAAGCTTGTTTACATATATGAAACAAGCTACGGATTCCGTTGTTATTGATACGATTATTTGTGAAGCCGTTACAGATACGTCCTATGTTTGTATTCTTCTGTGCCAAGCTCATGATGCTTTTACCCATCAACTATTCAGTGAAGATGATGGTACATTGGCTACAGAACTCGTTTCTCATAAGGCAGTACTACCTATGCCATCTCAAAAATTACGGGCCTTTGCATCTATTAATCTCTCTAATTTTAGTGTTCGTATTTTTGAACCTAAAGGTGAATTTGATGGTGAGGTATCCTATATCCTAGCAGATAAGGTCTTGCAATTAGGGACTAATCAATCCTCGCGAGATACGGTGAGAAAGGTAAAGACTATCGTAGATAAGGTGGCTCAAGCTCATGAGTCTGATGGCGTTGTTGAGTTGACAACGGCTAAATCTATGATTGCTAAAAATGCAGAAGTATCAGATACCGTTGATCCTGTTCGTATTGTAGAAGAGGTATTTAAAGCGAATCCTATTCAACAAGAGGCGGCAAAGAAAGAATTAGCTGATGCGGATATGCTGCGTCCGTTGCCAGTAAATCGTGAGTTCGCCACAAAAATTGGTGAACATCATAAGATTAAAACAGATACAGGTATTGAGATTTCATTTCCTGTGGAATATATGAAGAATCGTGAGTTTATTGAGATAAAAACTAATGATGATGGCACCTTGCGCATTGAATTAAAAAATATTAATAAAATTGTAAATAAATAGCAATGGAAAATTATATTTATCTATAGAAATATATTATGTAATGATTAAATTTATTTGTTATGCTAGTATATGGAGGTTATGATGAGTAAAGAGAAACATAAAAAAACAAACGCATTACGTATTTTAGATACTCATAAGATACCTTATAGTATTAGCGAATATGAGTGGTCTGAAGAGCGTGCCGCTGGCCTTCATGTAGTAGAAGCATTAAGACTCGATGAGAAACAAGTCTTTAAAACATTAGTTGGTAAAGGTGACAAAACTGGATATGTAGTATTCTGTATTCCTGTAGCTGAAGAGTTAGATATGAAACAGGCAGCACGTGTTAGTCATAATAAGTCTGTAGAGCTTGTTCATGTTAAGGATTTGTTAGGTATTACAGGTTATTTGCGCGGTGGATGTTCTCCAGTAGGCATGAAAAAAGCATTTCCTACCTATTTTGATGCTACTATGGAACCCCAAAAGTTTGTATATGTAAGTGCAGGTTTACGCGGTATGCAAATGAAGGTAAATCCAAAGAATTTGGCATCTGTCGTAAATGCTGAATTTGTTGAACTGACAATGGACCATTAAGGGGGACGTATGGCAAAAAAGTTTTATGCTGTTCGTCAGGGCCGTGTACCAGGAGTTTATACTACATGGTCTGACTGTGAGAAACAAGTAAAGGGCTATGGTGGTGCTATCTACAAATCATTTTCGACAGAAGTAGAAGCACGTGCTTTTGTAGAGAATTCAGGTTTGTCTTTAAGTGATTTTATGAGCGCTAAAAAGAGTGAACTTAAATTGCCACAAGAAGTGAAGTTTAAATCTATAAATTCTAGGCCTATAGTTTCTAGTTCTAGTATTCAAAGTAAAGTATCAGCAAGTGTTGTGAAACCAGATTTTACTACTCCAAACTATATGGTTGCGTATATCGATGGTAGTTATAATAAAGAGACCAATACTGTTGGGGCAGGTGGGGTTATCTTTTTGAATGGCAAGAGGAAAACTTTTTCTTTTCCCTCTACTGATGAACGATATACATCGTTTTGGAATGTAGCTGGCGAGTTGTTGGCGGCTATGCATGTTATGAAATATGCTGTTGATAATGGAATTTCTGAATGCTCACTTTACTATGATTATATGGGCATAGAAATGTGGGCTACTAAGAGATGGAAACGTAATAATGAGCTAACCAAAGAGTATTCAGCATTTTATGATTCTATAAAAAATCATGTGCGAGTATACTTTCACAAGGTGGCTGCTCATACAGGCGATACATATAATGAAATAGCTGATGCACTAGCAAAACAAGGTGCAGGTATTTAAAGATATTAGAAGGGAGGGCGCTATGAATATATGTGTTACTGGTGGGGCCGGATTTATTGGGTCCCATTTAGTTGATAGATTAATTGAATTAGGGCACGATGTACTCGTTATAGATGATTTATCTACAGGTATGCGCTCCTTTGTACATGAAGATGCTCGATTTATTGAGATGGATGTACGAGATCCAAAATTACTATCTGTATTTGAAGAGTTTAAGCCGGCTATCGTATTTCATGAAGCGGCGCAAACAATGGTTCAATCCTCCATGGAGAACCCAAGTTATGACTGTGATGTAAATCTTATAGGGCTTATTAATGTTCTCGATGCTTGTCGTAAAGTGAAAGTTGAACAATTTTTAATGCCTTCATCAGCTGCTGTATATGGTGACTTGGCAGTATTGCCATTGACTGAAGACTTGAGTGGTATGCCTTCGTCTTTTTACGGCTTGACAAAGCTTACTGCAGAAGGTTATTTGCGTATTTATCATGAAGCTTTTGGATTAAATACAGTATGCTTTAGATATGCTAATGTATATGGACCACGTCAAGGTGATGGCGGTGAAGGTGGCGTTATCAGTATTTTCAACCGCTTGATTGTCGAAGGGCAACCATTAACTGTATTTGGTGATGGTGAGCAAACTAGAGATTTCATTTATGTAGATGATGTGGTAGATGCTAATATTAAGGCTATGGAGAATGGTCAATGCACAGGTATTTATAATGTATCTACCAATATGGGAACATCTGTGAATGAGTTGATTACGCGATTCCGGGCTATTAGTGGGACAGATTTTATGGTTTATTATGAAAATGAACGTATAGGGGATATTAAACATTCGCGCTTAAGTAATGTGAAAGCTGAACGTGATTTTGATTTTATTGCCACTACAACATTAGAAGCTGGTTTACAAAAGACATTGGAATATTTTAAAGCTCATCATAAGTAAGAAAAATAAGGTTTGGGGATATGAGTGATACGCAATTTTGGGTGACCGTAGGTATTTGGAATCTTATCGTATTTAGTCTGTATGGATATGATAAATTATGTGCCATTAATGGATATGATCGAATTTCAGAGTTTACATTATTATTTTTAGCGTTTGCCTTTGGCGGTGTTGGTGCTTTATTAGGCATGGTCCTATGGCGTCATAAGACATTAAAAATTAAATTTAAATTAGCCATTCCTTTTGCATTACTTTGGTCTGTATATGCAGTTGGATTCGGTTATGGTTTGTGGGTAAAATGATTGTATAAACTAATATTTTATTCATTCTTTTATGGTATAATAAAAAAATATTGTACATAAAATGTCAGTGAAGGAGATATTTGATGTTGCGATTACAATCAGGTTTTGAGTTAGATTATGCTAATATATATAATGAAAGTTGCATACAAGAACGTGATGTGAATAATTTTGAACGGGCTATACAAAATGTATGGCGTCATACAAATATTTTGCGTTCTACAGGCTTCGAAGAAGGTCATGTTTCTAAAGATGGTTTACCTGAACCCGTGTTGTTTTACCAACTTCCATATATTTCAGAAGATGGTATCAATACACCAGATATGTTAGAGCGGCTTTACGAATTACGTGACTATGCACGCCATAATATTGATACAGTTGTATCCGTAGGTATTGGGGGCTCCTATTTGGGGAGCAAAGTTATTTTTGATGTGCAGTGTGGAGCATTTTGGAATAACTACAGTGCAGAGGAACGCGACGGCTATCCTAGGATGTACTTTGCAGGCTTTAATGTGGATGGTGATTACTTAGTAGGGCTAATTCGTACGTTAGAGTGTCAAGCTCAGAAAAAAGGTCCTGATTATAAGGTGATGCTCGTTATTAATTCTAAGTCTGGATCTACCATTGAACCAATGGCTAACTTCATGATTTTGGAGAAGGCTTTACAAGATCGTAATATTAACTACGAAGTGATAGCTGTTACAGATGTATCTGATGATGAACATCCTACAATTTTACGATCTATGGCGATAGAAAATAATTGGAAGACCTATAGCATTCCTTATGGTGTAGGTGGTCGTTTCTCTGTATTTACAGAAGTTGGTTTTGTAACAGCCGCTCTTGTAGGATTTGATATTGAAGGATTCTTATCTGGTGCTGCATCTATGGATGCAGCATGTCAAGAAGAAGACATTTTTAAAAATCCAGGCCTTTTAAGTGCATTATTGAAATATATTGCATCTGAACGATATGGTCGTATTATAGAGGTGTTTATGCCTTATAGTGAAGCACTCCACTCATTATCTGATTGGTATGTGCAGCTCTTATCCGAGTCTCTTGGAAAAATGAGTAATACTTGTCTACCATATGGTCGTACGCCAGTTGCTGCAGTAGGTACTATGGATATGCATGCTCAAGTTCAAGAGCATCAAGAGGGGCGCCTAAATAAGGTAGTTCAATTTATTAAGGTTAAGGATTGGAAACATAATCTCATTGTTCCAGATTCCTATAGTCAATATGAACGTTTACACTCTCTATCTGATGTAGGCATTTGTGATATTTTAAACATTGCTTTAGATGCTAATAGAGAAGCCTTGTCTAGTGACAATCGTTTTAACATGACTATAACTGTACCAACATTAAACGCATTCCATTTAGGAGAAATTATGTTTATGCATTGTTGGGCCGTTTATTTTGAGTCCATTTTTGCGGGTGTTGATGCTTTTGATCAACCAGGGGTAGAGGTTTATAAGCGTCTCATCGGACCCAAATTGGCTCGAGCAAAGGAAGTACATAATTCATGAGGGGGAACTATGAATATTTTAGTAACAGGTGGTGCTGGTTATATTGGGAGTCATACTGTACGTGCTTTACAACAAGCAGGATATACACCAATTATTGTAGATAATTTATCTCGTGGGCATGTAGAATCTATTCCTGAGGGGGTAAAGTTCTACAATATGGATATTGCTGATCCTGAACTAGTAGGTATTATGAAAGAACATAACATCCTAGGTGTAATGCATTTTGCTGCTCACTCACAAGTTGGTGAATCCATGCAAAATCCAGCTATTTATTATGAAAATAATGTAGTTGGTTCTTATCACCTTATTGAGTCTGCTCGTACCGCAGGTATAAAGCATTTTGTATTTTCTAGTACGGCTGCTGTGTATGGTGAGCCTAAGGTAGTTCCTATTTGTGAGGATGCTCAGCTACAACCAACAAATGTATATGGTCGTACTAAATTGATGATAGAAAAAATGTTATCTGATTATAGTTCGATTTATGGTTCTACATATGTTGCGTTGCGTTATTTCAATGCGGCCGGTGCGGATCCGTCTGGTATGATTGGAGAAGACCATCATCCTGAAACTCATTTGATTCCACTTGTGTTAGATGCGGCTCGCGGTAAAAGAGAGCATATAACTGTATTTGGGACTGATTATGATACAGCTGATGGCACATGTGTACGCGACTATATTCATGTCAATGATTTAGCAGCTGCTCACGTATTGGCTATGGACTACTTGCGTAAAGGCGGAGAATCTCAAGTATTTAATCTTGGTAGTGGTAATGGATTCTCTGTAAAGGAAATCATCGAGACTGCAAAAGAGGTTACGGGTATCGATATTCCTGTTCAATATGGTGATCGCCGTGCTGGTGATCCAGGAACATTAATTGCTTCCTCTGAAAAAATCAAAAATTTACTTGGTTGGGATCCTAAATTTAGTAATGTTGCTGATGTTATCAAAGATGCATGGCATTGGCATACATCTCATCCAGATGGATTTAATAGTAAATAAAGAACAAATTGTTTTGATTTGTCAATATAATGAATGACTCTATTAGTCACCTTGGTGACTGGTAGAGTCATTTTTTTGTAGGATTTTAAAAGAGCCTCCTAGAATATGTCAGCAGGAGGTGGATTATGAACTTACAAGACTATATAGAACGTATGAAAATGTGGATTGATAAGCAGCATTTTATTATGCGCCACTATAAGTTTGCACTTGGTATTTTCTTTATCATTACGGTTGCCCTTTTAGGCATTGGTATTTTTTATCCACATGAGGAGGAAAATATTCATATTAGTTTAGATCAATCTAATGGTAGAGATGCTAATCAAATTGAACGAGGCTCAGAAAAATTATCAAAAGAAACAACACATGATAATAGAAATGGGAAAGGAAAGAACTATTTTAAAGATGAAAGTGATATAAAAAATGTAAAGGATAGAGAGGTAAAAAGCGATGTTCATGGACGATTATTATATGATATTACCGGTGTTGAGCGAGCAAATCCTTGGCGAGAGGTTTTTAAAGATATTCCTATAGATGAATTACTTGGTCAGAATAAGATAACTAAAGATAGCAATGGCAATTTCGTTGATATAAATAATGATTTACATGAGTCAGATGATTCAATGAAGACTTTTGAGAAAAAGGTAGATGAAAGTCGTAGAAATGAAAAATATCAACAAATAAGAAATAATAAAAAGCATAGTGGTAATTATATTGAATTAAAAGCTAAAGATATTAGTGCTAGACGAGTTGAATCTAGTATACAACCTTCTATAAGTAATCCTACCAAACAACATCCCATAGAGCTTATAGGTATTATTGAGGGACAACAGAATATTGCTATTTTACGAAAAGGTACAGAGGAACAAATGGTTAGTATAGGAAGTGTGTGGAAAGAAATATCAGTATCTAAGATAACTGCAAGTGGTGTAGAAATTATTGAAGGAGGTTCATCACGGTGGCTAAGAATCGAGTAAGCTTTATAGGTCTAAAATGTATAGATAAGATTATAGTGACAGTTATATTGCAAATAAGCTTATGGATGGTCGTAATGCTTGTAACTCCCTTCATGGTATTTGCTAATGGTACTGATAGGATAACTACTAGTAGTTCTGAAAACATCGTAATTAGTGGTGAAGTAGCTAAAAATGAAAAAAATATTGAGAACAAACTCATAACGATTTCTGTACGCAATGCATCCTTAAAGGAAACCGTTTTAGGAATTTGTCGTAGTTACGGTATATCCGTAATTGGTGTAGAGTCGTTAAAAGGGACTGTTACGGCCACTGTAACGGGAGAATCCCCAGAAGGGATTATTAATGAACTAGGTAAGTTATATCATTTCTCCGTATTGAAGGAGCATAACACACTTCTTATTGATTCTGATGATGAAACACTTGAAAAAAGAGAACTATATGTTATATCACCTGAACATTTACCGGCTGAGTCTTTGAAAAATGTGGTAGGCACAGTGGTAAAAAACGATAAAATGGCAGTGCTTTCAGAACAAAATGAAGTAATTATGCATTTGACGAGCGGAGAAAAGCGACGCGTAGAAACCTTAGTACGTGCTATCGACAAGGAACCAAAACAAGTGCAATTGGAAGCTACCATCATTGCTATGGAACAATCCTATGCTAAGGAACAAGGTTTTAGATGGTCTTGGCTTAGCTTGACCGGTCATGGAGAAGATAAAACACATTCCTATGGTGCCGTTACCTTTGGCAAAACACCGACTGGGGAAGCCTATAAGTTCTTTGTAAAGCCAGAGCTAAGTCTTATGGAAAGCTCAGGTAAGGCCGTTCTAATTGCAAAACCATCTATCATGGCTCTCAATGGTGAGACTGCGCATATCTTGATAGGTGAAAGAATACCTGTTATAGAGGAGTCAGAAGTGAATGGCGAACGAAAGCGTTCTACTCGTTATGAAGAGGTGGGCATTAAGTTGAATTACACTCCTATCATTACCGCTGATGGTGGTGTAGATGCTAAAATACATGCAGAAGTGAGTACACCTATTATGGTATCTGAAATGAAAGCCTACAAAATAAGCACACGTCAAGCACATACAAGAGTACGATTACAACCAGGAGAAGTGCTAGTTATTGGTGGACTCATGGATAATCGAGATCAACATCAAATACAAAAAATACCTATTTTGGGAGATATTCCTTTGTTAGGAAAATTATTCCGTCATAGTCGAAAAACAAAAGATTCTATAGAAATGTTAATGTTAGTGAGGGCAACTGTGGTATAATGAAGAGTAAATGATTAGGAGGTTGTGAATGGAACGCATTCGAATGATAGACCTTGGAAAATCATTTGGAGTGCGCCAAGTATTTTCCAATGTGTCTTTTGAGATAAAAGAAGGGGATCGACTCGCCTTGGTAGGCCCTAATGGGGCTGGGAAATCTACCTTGTTAAAGTGCATATTAGGGTATGAAGAACTCGATGAAGGTAATGTAGTCAAGTCGCCTGTTGCTAGTATTGGCTATTTACAACAAGATGTAAATCTTGGAGATGATAGCCTTGCTACGGAAATCGAAAAGGCTTGGGCTGATGTTCATGCATTGGAAAAACAATTAAAAGAGCTCACTAGTCGCTTGGAAACCGAAGAGGCTAGCGAATCGGATTTACAACGCTTAGATTATTTACAGAATCGTCTAGAATGGCTAGGTGGTTATGACTACGAGCAAAAGACAAAGCGCATAGTCTATGGTCTTGGTTTTACTGATGATGACTTAGATAAGCCGGCTAATGCTTTTTCAGGTGGTCAAAAAACGCGTATCAATTTAGCTAAAGCGTTAGTACGTAGTCCTGATTTTTTATTCTTAGACGAACCGACTAACCATTTAGATATGGATATGCTGGAGTGGTTAGAGGGGTACTTATCTGCCTATCAAGGTGGTATTCTCATTGTCAGCCATGATAGATATTTTCTAGATCGTATCGTCACAGGTGTTGTGGAGTTAGATAATCACAAGGCTACAACCTATCGTGGTAACTATAGTCGCTATATTCAACAACGTGATGAACGTTTAAAGGCTGATATGGTGGCCTATGAAAAACAGCAGGAGTATATTAAGAAAACAGAGGCTTATATAGATAAATACCGCGCTGGTATCAAGTCTAAAATGGCTCGTGGTCGTCAGTCTCAACTAAATCGATTAGAGCGGCTAGAGGCACCTGTTACTTCACATCATTTACAATTTTCTTTTCCTCCTGCTGCGATGAGTGCTGATAAGGTTTTAGTCTTAGATCACTTATCTGTCGGATATGGTGAAAGTCGCATTATTGATGATATCTCTCTAGTTGTTCGACGAGGTGAATCAGTAGCGCTTATTGGACCTAATGGCGCGGGTAAGTCTACACTGGTGAAAACCATTGTAGGAGAACTATTCCCTGAAGTTGGTCATGTGGATATTGGCAATCGCGTACAAGTCGGTTACTTCTCACAAGAACACGAAGAATTGCATGATTCTTGGCAGGTAGTGGAAGAGATCATGAATCACTTTAACTACAGCGAGGATAAGGCTCGTAATGTGCTGGGGGCTTTCCTGTTTAAAGGGGACGATGTATTTAAGCTAGTAGGTGAATTATCTGGTGGTGAGCGCGCTCGTTTAGCTTTGCTTAAATTATTTCTTCAAGGAGATAATTTTCTAATTTTAGACGAACCGACAAACCATTTAGATATTCCTACACGAGAAATTGTAGAGGAAGCATTGCAACAATTTGAAGGGACTTGTTTTATTATTTCTCATGATAGATACTTCTTGGATCAAGTTTCTACAAAAACAGTAATTCTAGATGAAGGTAAAATTACAGAGTATCTCGGTAATTATTCATACTATAAGGAAAAGCTGAAAGAGCAAGAAGATTTATTAGCATTGGCTAATGGGAAAAACTCTGATAGCAGTAAGCGTGATAGTAAAGCTACTCCTATTAATGAGTCAATGCTTTCAGTATCAGAAACTACGGAGGAAAATCAGAAGAAGCCAAATGCTTATATGGTAGAAAAACAATTGGCTGAGGTAGAAGCTGAAATTGCTCGTTTAGAGGCGACGATGAAGATGTATGAGGTGCAATTAGCTAATCCTGTAGTACAACAAGATTTAGATGAAATGTCCAAAATTTCCACACAAATCGAAGAGACTCAGACAGAGTTGGAATCCTTGTATAAGAAGTGGGAACGTCTATCTGAATAACTTATTTAATGTATATATTATTAGGGAATTAAAATCATTATCTTTTAATTGACAAACTATTTTATATTCTCATAATATAGGTATAGATTTAAAGTTTTATGTTTTGAAGGAAGGGTGTAACATGAATAAATCCATGTTAAAAAAAGCGGCCATTTTTGGCCTTGCCGGTGTAATGGCAATTGCTGCTGGTTGTGGTAGCGATAAAGATGCAGGTAGTGCAAATAGCAATGAAGCTAAAATTGCATTATTAACAACAACAACTGGTGGTGCGGCAGCATATGGTGAATCCATTAAAGCTGGTGCTGAATTGGCAGTAAGCGAAATCAATGCTGATGCAAATGCTGTAAAAATTAACTTATTAGTAGAAGATACTAAAGGTGATAAAAACGAAGCTATCAATGCGATGAACAAAGTAATTGCAAAAGATAAAGTGGTAGCAGTTATTGGACCTATGTTATCTGGTGAAATGATGGCTGCGGGGCCTGTAGCAAACAAAAGTAAAGTAGTAGCGCTTGGTACATCTACAACGGCTGAAGGTATTACGGATATCGGCGATTACATTTTCCGTAATGCTGTACCTGAATCCTTGGCAGTAGATACTGCAATTAAAGAAGCACATAAAACTTTAGGCTTCAAAACTGCAGCTATCATGTACTCTAACAACAATGACCAAATGGTATCTGTAAATAATACAGCTCGTAAAGCATTGGAATCTGAAGGTGTACAAATCGTTGATACTGAAACATTTGCAGATAAAGATACTGACTTCTCTGCACAATTGACTAAAATTCAACAAGCAAAACCTGATGTAATTGTAGTTGCTTCTCTTTACCAAGAAGGCGCATTAATCATGAAAAAAATGCGTGAAATGGGTATGAATCAACCTGTAGTTGGCTCCAATGGTTTCAACAGCCCACAATTCATTAAAATTGCTGGCGATGCTGCTAACGGTGTTATTGTTGGTACGCCATGGTTCCCTAACAAAGAAGACCAAAAGGTTAAAGATTTCCGTAAAGCCTATGTGGCAAAATACGGTAAAGAACCTGACCAATTCGCTGCTCAAGCATATGATGCAGTATATCTCTATGAAACAGCTTTGAAAAAAGCAGGGTCCACAACAGATCGCGAAAAATTCCGGGAAGCATTGAAAAATATTGCTGACTTCGTTGGTGTAACTGGCCAATTCAAATTCAACGAAAAACGCGATCCTTCCATGGAAGTTCAAGTATTACAAATTAAAAACGGTCAATTTGACGCATTAACAAAATAAGTTGAGGTAGTATAGTGTTTTTACAACAATTAGTTAACGGGTTAACCCTCGGTAGCTTATATGCTGTACTCGCTATTGGCTTAACACTTGTGTTCGGTGTTTTGAATATTATCAACATGGCTCACGGAGGCATCTTTATGATAGGTGCCTTCGTTGGTCTTTTTATGGTAACAATTTTTAACGTTAACATTTTTGTAGCCCTTATCGTAGCTATGGCTGTAGGTGCTATCCTCGGTTATCTTTTAGAATTTGTGGCGCTTCGTCCACTACGCAAGAAAAAGGTGTCTCACTTGGCACCACTTATTAGTACCATTGGTGTTTCTATTTTCCTTGAAAGTTTGGCATTATTGCTTTGGGGCCCTCAAACTAGATCATTCCCACCAGACTATATTGGTGGCCTAATCGACTTTGGAGCTTTCAAAATTTCTATGGTACAAATTATTGGTTTAGGCGTTTCTGTTGTGCTAATGCTGATTTTAAATGTAGTTATTAAGAAAACTAAGATTGGTAAGGCTATTCGCGCTGTATCCATGAGTACGGAAACAGCAGCTCTCTTGGGTATCAATCCAACAATGATTATATCTATTACTGTTATGATTGCATCTGCTTTAGGTGCAGCGGCAGGTGTATTGGTAGGCTTGTCCTTTAATGCTATTGAGCCTACTATGGGTGTTATTATAGGCTTTAAAGGTCTGGCAGTACTTATCTTAGGTGGTCTTGGTAATATTACAGGCGCCATGGTTGGCGGCTTTATTTTAGGTGTAGCAGAAATCTTCTCTGTTGCTTATGGTGCATCTACATTCCGTGATGCTGTTGCCTTTGGTCTCATTATCCTATTATTATTCTGGCGCCCACAAGGCTTGTTTGGATCTAAAGATAAAGGGGGTAGACCGTAATGGAATTATTAAACCCGTATTATCTACAGATCGTGATGTTTTTCATCATTAATGCCATCATGGGTATTTCAATTTATTTCACACTGGCAAGTGGACAGCTTTCTTTAGGGGCTGCTGGCTTTATGAGTGTTGGTGCATACGTAGGCGCTATTCTTTCTTTGAAAGCTGATTTGCCTATCGTTGTAGGCATTATTATTGGTGGCTTAGTTGCTAGTCTTGTGGCTGTTATTATCGGTTTGCCAACAACACGTCTTAAAGGTTTGTATCTTGCCATTGCTACACTTGGATTTGGCGAAGTTGTGCGTGTTATTTTCTTGAATTTGGATATTACAAATGGTGCATTAGGCCTTTCTGGTATTCCATCCATTCCTCAAGAATTGACAAATTATGCCTATGAATTTGATCTCGATGGTTTAATGGGCATTGATGCTGTTGCATGGGGCAATCTAATGGCTATTATTATTTTGTTAGCTATTTTAGTATTGATTATCGCCTTTTGTGTACGGATTAATAATAGCCGTGTGGGTCGTGCCTTTGCAGCGATTAAGGCTGATGATCATGCAGCTGAATTGATGGGAATCAACGTTGTATACTACAAGATGATGGCCTTTATTATCGGCGCTTTCATCGCTGGTATTGGTGGTGGTTTGTATGCGCATATTACAAACTTTATTAATCCTACAGATTTCAGCTACCATAAAGTAGTACAAATTTTGTTATTCCCTGTATTTGGTGGTTCCAATGTAGTATGGGGTTCCGTACTAGGTTCCTTTATTCTTACATTACTACCAGAAGTATTGCGTTTCTTATCCGACTATCGCGATATTATTTATGGTGCTTTGCTAGTAATCTTGATGGCTGTTCGTCCAGATGGTATTTTAACAGAATCCATGGTGGATAAAATTAGCCGTAAATTAGGCTTTAAGAAAGCTCCATATATTCCAGAATCACAAGTATTAACAGAACGCTTTGAAGCATATAAGCGTAAACAACAGGAAAAACAAGGATAGGAGGGAACTGAATGCTATTAGAATTAAATGAAGTAAGTAAAAGCTTTGGTGGCGTTGCAGCTCTCACAGGTGTATCCTTTGGTGTTAAACAAGGTGAGGTATTTGGTGTTATCGGCCCAAATGGTGCTGGTAAGACTACACTCTTCAACTTGATTACTGGTGTATTCCCTGCAAGTTCTGGTGAAATTGTATTTGATGGTATGTCTGTTGTAGGCATCAAGCCTCATAGAACTGTTGAAATGGGGATTGCTCGTACATTCCAAAATATTCGTCTCTTTGGCAATATGACAGCTCTTGAAACTGTTTTAACCGGTATGCATTGTCGTACTGGCTCTGGCTTCTTATCTAGTTTTTTGAAAACAAAACGTCAACGCATTGAAGAAGAGCGTTGTCGTGGTATTGCTTATGAGTTCTTAAAGCTTGTAGGTCTTGAAGCAGATGCAGAAGAGGTTGCCACATCATTACCGTATGGTAAGCAACGTCGTCTTGAAATCGCTCGTGCCTTAGCGACACACCCTCAGTTAATCTTGCTTGATGAACCGGCAGCAGGTATGAATGATAGTGAAACTGAAGTTCTGCGTCAATTGATTGGCAAGATTCGTGACCTAGGTATTACCGTTGTGGTTATCGAACATGCCATGGAATTGATGATGAATATCTGTGATCGTTTGGTAGTACTTAACTTTGGCAAGAAAATTGCCGAAGGTACACCTCAAGAAATTCAAAATAATGAAGCTGTAATTGAAGCATACTTAGGTAAAGAAGAGGTGTAATATGTTAAAACTAGAAAATATTGTGGCTGGTTATGGACATATTACAGCCCTAAAAGATATAAGCCTAGAGGTTCCACAAGGTTCGATTGTATCTCTTATTGGTGCTAATGGTGCTGGTAAGACTACTACGATGAAGACTATTATGGGACTTGTAAAACCCACATCTGGTCGAGTGATTTTTGAAGGTCAAGATATTACGAGTCGTCAAACTCATCAAGTTGTACAGAATGGTATCTCTTTAGTTCCTGAAGGGCGTCAAATACTACAAGATATGAGTGTTTATGAGAACCTTGAAATGGGTGCTTATACACGTAAAGATAAAGAAATCGAAGCAGATATCAAAAAGGTATTTAAACGATTCCCTATTCTTGATGAACGAAGCTATCAATTGGGTGGTACTTTATCTGGTGGTCAACAGCAAATGCTAGCTATTGGCCGTGCACTTATGGCTCGTCCAAAGTTGTTATTACTAGACGAACCATCTATGGGGCTTGCGCCTTTAGTAGTAAATGAGATCTTTGAAACCATTAAAGAAATCAGTGCCGATGGAACAACAGTTCTTTTAGTAGAACAAAATGTACGCCAAGCATTAAAGATTGCTGATTATGCGTATGTTTTGGAGACTGGTAAAATGGTATTATCTGGATCTGCTGATGAAGTTCGCCATAATCCTCGTGTTATGGAAGCTTATTTAGGTGGTCGTGTTGAATAAGTAATTATATAAAGCGATCATTAGTGTCAAAAACTTTGAATAAGGTGTATATACTAGATTTCTAGTATATACACCTTATTTTTTATCACTAATTCTGATAGAAATAGGAGCACTATGTGAGCTGATAATGAAGTGAGTTTATAAATTTTTTATTATTTTTAAGAAAATCAATAATAAATCTAGTGAATTAGGAATGAAAAAAGCAAATAATTATTAATGAACATATATTGAAAATACTATATTTTTAGGGAATTGTTGTTGAAGATTTTATGAAGTTCGCCTGGAAGATACTAGATTTGTAGAAGTATATTTAAAAAAATGATAAAATAGCATGACTGATTTTTTAGATATAAGATACATCAATAATTAAGTGATGAATTAAATAAGTTGAATAAAAAAGAGGTAAGTATGAAGAAGAAACAGTATATGATGATGGCTACATTCTTATATACTACAACAATGGCTATGGCTGCACCAGTTAATATAAATACTAATCAGCCTTATAATGCTAAGAATGTACAAATGGAAGGCCATGCACCATTGGAAAATAGTGCATCTGTAATTAGCTCTGATAAAGAATATCGTCTGCGTCAAGGCGATGAACTGAATATTCAAGTGGTTCAGCAGGCAGAGCTTGGTACGCGTAATGGTAATGACATTGTGTATACCGTCAGACCAGATGGATATGTATCGTTTCCTATGGTTGGTGCTGTAAAAGCAGATGGCTTAACTGTAGATGAATTTACAGCTGAATTACAGCAAGGTTTGTCTCGTTATATCATTAATCCTGATATCACAGTAAATGTATCGAAATTGGGCGGTGTTCGCGTATATGTATTTGGTGAAATTAATAAGCCTGGCGCCTATACGTTGACTAAATCTAGTACAGTTATTGATGCGATTGGGGCTGCAGGTAGTTTTAACTGGGATACAGCAAAGAAGAAAATTTACTTGATTCATCAAGATAATCCAGAGAAACCGATTCCTATCAATTTGAATCGTATTTTACAAACTGGAGATATGTCTGAAAACTACATCATGCGTGAAGGTGATATTCTTTACTTAACTAAGAATAGTCGTATCAACTTTGCTCGTGATATTGCTCCAATCTTAACAGGGGCTTATATGGTATCACGAATAGGTAAGGATTAAAGATAAGGCGATATCTATCATATAAGGGGGCGTTTTTTTGCGTTCATATTTATTACCATCCATATTGTTTATTACCGATATTGTGACGATTGTAATCGTTGCTTTTATCAGTCTTTTTATTCGATTTGATGGACACATAGAACCTCAATATATTAATCAAATGGTGGATGCACTTCCGTTATTACTTATTTCGTATATGTTGATGTTCTTGATAATGCATTTATATACACGTATTTGGCGCTATGCAGGGATGCGAGAGGTATTAGCAGTATTTGTAGCGACTACAATTGGTACGGCTTTATTCTATTCCTCTATGTTTGTATTTGGTAAGTCATTACCACGTTCTGTCTATTTTATTACATGGTTCCTCACTACAGGTGCTGTAGGTATGGGACGTATGTTGCTTCATTATGTGGCACTTCACTATAGCAGTGGGGATGATGGTGAAAGTGGCCAAGTGAATACATTGATCATAGGCGCCGGTGATGCAGGTGCAACTATAGCTCGTGAAATTGAACGATATCATAAGCGTTCTCGTCGAGTGATTGGTTATGTTGATGATGACATGTTTAAACATAATCGTCTTATGAATGGTTTTAGAATTCTCGGTAATCGTGAAGATATTCCAGCATTAGTTGCTAAATATAAGGTAGAAGAAATTATTATTGCCATGCCTTCCGTGAAGCGAGATATTATTCAAGAAATCATGGAAATCTGTTCTCCCTTAAAATGTAAAATCAATATTTTACCGGGGATGTATCAATTACTTGATGATGAAGTTCTTGTATCTCATTTACATCCTGTTTCAATCGAGGACTTGTTGGAGCGTGATGAGATTCAGCTCGACACGTCCAAGGTTGAAACATATCTTAAGGATAAAGTGGTTTTAGTTACTGGTGCAGGGGGCTCTATTGGTTCTGAAATTTGTCGTCAAGTTTTACGTGTAAAGCCTAAAAAGCTATTGCTTCTAGGTCATGGTGAAAATAGTATTTATCTTATTCATCAAGAATTGCGCAATATTGTGCCTCAAGATACATTGATTCCAATTATTGCAGATATTCGTGATAAGAATCAATTAGAACAAATTTTCAAAAACTATAATCCTGATGTAGTATTTCATGCGGCAGCTCACAAACATGTGCCTCTTATGGAAATCCAGCCAATTGCTGCGGTATTAAATAATATTTATGGTACTCGTAATGTTGCGGATGTAGCCGGAGCTCATGGGGTAGATCGATTTGTTATGATTTCCACGGATAAAGCGGTGAATCCAACTAGTGTTATGGGCGCTACAAAACGGGTTGCTGAAAAAGTTGTACTTGGTATGAATCATACATATGATACTAAGTTTATAACAGTTCGTTTTGGTAATGTACTTGGTAGCCGTGGTTCGGTTATTCCTTTATTTCGTAAACAAATTGAAGCAGGTGGTCCTGTAACCGTTACAGATCCAGAAATGACACGTTATTTCATGACTATTCCTGAAGCCAGTCAATTAGTACTTCAAGCTGGTGCCATGGGGAATGGAGGAGAAGTGTTCCTTTTAGACATGGGTGAACCGGTTAAAATTGTCGATTTGGCTAAGAATATGATTCGCCTTTCTGGCTTTGAGCCTAATAAGGATATTCGTATTGAATTTACTGGCTTACGTCCAGGTGAAAAGTTATATGAAGAACTATTAACTGCCGGAGAAGGTACGAATACTACTACGCATAAGAAAATTTTTGAAGCAGCTCTAGAAGATGTTAATCAAGAATGGCTAAGTCGTGAAATAGAGCGTTTTGATACATGTAAAACTGATATAGATGTAATTAATGTGTTGCAGGATATCATTCCTACATACGACCCAAATCATAATGTATAGGTCGTGGACGATACATTTATTACCCGATATATGTATAAGACTATTTTAATTTTGATACATTGTGCCTTTATTGAGAGGGTTAGGTACAGTTAATATTCTAAGTGGGAGAGACCCTGTTGTTTGTATACTTTTACAGAAAGGGGTATATGGGTGGAACAAATTATTGATTTAAAAGAGGTAGGCAGAGTCCTCATTAAAAAGCGCAGTAAAATTATTAATATTACGGTAGCATGTATGGTTTTAGGTGGTGCGTATGCCTTTCTTGCACCATCTACATATCAATCTACATCGATGTTGCGCATTAAACAAGCTCAAGGTTTGAGCAATTCTGTATTATCTAGTGCTAATGCCTATTCTGATTCTATGTCTCGTCAATTGATGAACACAGATGCAGAAATTTTAAAAAGTCGTAATGTAGTAGAGCCAGTAATTACTGCTATAGAAGATCCTGAAGGTACCGGTAATGCGCCAACATATGAAGATTTTGTTAAAACTCGCATTGAAACTAAACCGTATAAAGAAACCGAGTTATTACAAGTAAGCGTAACTGGTAAGAGCCCTGAGCAAGCACAAGAAGCTAATCAATTACTTATTGATACCTTCTTGAAACGTCTTGCCGAAATTTCTCATGTTGAACAACGAACTACTCGTGAATTCTTACAAAAACGCGTTGTTACTGCAAAATTTGAATTAGAGCAAGCAGAAAATAAATTGCAACAATTCCAAGTAGATAATAAGGTGTACTCTACAGCTGATCAGATGAAAGGCTTAACTGATAAGATTACTCTAATTGATCGTGAGAAGGCTCAAAATCAACTCGATTTAGAAACGGCACAAGCTGCACTTGGTAGTATCAATGAGCAATTAGGTTCTGCAGGTAAAAGCATCGCTGATAGTGCTACGGTTCAAGCCTACAAGGGTCAGTTAGCAGATTTAGAATCTCGTAAAGCTTCTTATATTGGTAAATATACTGATGAACATCCTGCGATGAAAGAAATTAATCAACAAATTGAAGAAGCTAAAAGTGGTCTAAATGCTGAAATCAACGCCATTGCATCTCAACAAGCACCTTCAAGCAACTCTGCACAACAAGGCTTGCTAGCGGATAAGTTTAAAAATGAAGCCGCTTTAGCTGTAGCTCAAGGTAAACAATCTACATTAGCTGAGCTAGATAAAGCAAACGAAGAAGCTATAAAGGGATTACCTGAAAAAGAACGCGGTTATATCCAAGCAAAACGTGATGTAGATGTGGCACAAGATATCTATCAAATGTTATCTACTCGCTTAGAAGAAGCGAAGGTAGCAGAGGTTATGGTACCGAATGAAGTTCAAATCGTTGATCCTCCTACATTGCCAGAAAAGGCGATTGCACCACGTAAGATTCTTATTTTATTAGGCTCTGCCATTTTAGGCCTCATCTTTGGTTGCCTCTATATATTGGGCCAATTCTTTGGTAATCGCAAAGTCCAATCTGTACAAGAGATTAATGACATCCTTGGCATTCAAAACTTGGGCGTGATTCCAAATCATAAAGAAGTAGAATACGAAGAGCCTAGTAATCGTTTCGTAGCATTGTTGCGCAAAGTGAGAGGTTAATATGATTAGACTAATTTCTAATGAACGTGGTGATACGCCACTTGTGGAAGCATACCGTACATTGCGTAGCAATCTTCAATATGTATGTAACCAACATAAATGTAAACTTATTTGCATTACTGCAGCTACTAGTGGTGAAGGAACTTCTGAAGTGGCAGCTAATACAGCATTAGCTTTATCTAAAAATAATAATAAAGTTCTTCTAGTAGATGGCAATCTACGCAATCCAGCACAACATATAGCCTTTAATGTACAAAATAAAGGTCTTACAAATGCGGTAATGATGGATGAAGATTTGACGATTCATCGTAATGTAGTGCCTCATTTGGATGTGCTTACGGCTGGTGAAGTTGTTGAATATCCATCTGACATTGTAGACTCCAGCAAATTACCTACGATTCTTGAGTATGTACGTGATGAATATGATGTGGTTATCATCGATACACCACCAGTATTGTCTGTTACAGATGCCGTTGTATTGGCTGAAAAATCAGATGGTGTAATACTAGTTGTTAAAAATGAAGTAGCTAGTCCAAAAGATTTGATTGAAGCTAAGAAACGCCTTTCACAAGTGGGCATTCCTCTTTTAGGATCTATCGTGATTGACGCGTAATATAACTGTTTTAATCAACATTCTATGTGATAAATCAAGTGTATCAATATGGTACAGAAAGTATTGAGGTGATGTATATGAAAATTAATTTTTCTCCTCCAGATATTACAGAGTTAGAAATCAATGAAGTCGTTGAAGCCTTAAAAAGTGGGTGGATTACGACAGGTCCTCGTACTAAAGAATTAGAAAAAAAGATAGCTCACCAATTAGGTACACCTAAATCCGTTTGTTTAAACTCTGCTACTGCAGCGCTTGAAATGTCCCTTCGTGTATTGGGAATTGGACCTGGAGACGAAGTCATAACTAGTGCTTACTCATATACAGCTAGTGCGAGTCCTGTAGTTCATGTAGGCGCTACATTAGTACTTGTTGATACACAAAAAGATTCCTATGAAATGGATTACGATGCAGTCGCTCGCGCTATCACACCAAAAACAAAGGCTATCATCCCTGTAGATATTGCGGGTGTGCCTTGTGATTATGAACGTTTGCGATCCATTGTAGAGGAAAAGAAATCTCTCTTTACACCATCTAATGATATTCAAAAAGCATTAGGTCATATTCCTATCGTAGCGGACTGTGCGCATTCTTTTGGTGCTTCTTATAAAGGGGTACCAACAGGTAATGTAGCCGATTTTAGTAGCTTTTCCTTTCATGCAGTAAAAAACTTTACTACTGCTGAAGGTGGTTGTGCTACATGGCGCCATATAGATGGTTATGACGATGAAGCTATCTACAAACAATTCCAATTGTTATCCTTACATGGTCAGGATAAAGATGCGCTTGCTAAAACAAAAGCTGGTGCATGGGAATATGATATCAAGGGTACATATTATAAATGTAATATGACGGATATTATGGCGGCTATTGGTTTAGCTCAATTAGAACGATATCCAAAACTTTTAGCTCGTCGTAAGGAGATTATCGAAGCTTACGATACAGGTTTAAAGGATTTACCTGTTACATTGTTGAGCCATTATACAGATGAGCATGAAAGTAGTGGTCACTTGTATTTAGTCCGTTTAGACGGCCGTGATGCGCAATACCGCAACAAGGTTATTGAAGCTATGGCTGAGGCTGGCATTGCGACGAATGTCCATTATAAGCCAATTCCAATGCATACGGCTTACAAAAACTTAGGCTTTACAATCGATGATTATCCAAATGCTTATGACCAATTTAAAAATGAAATTACATTGCCACTTCATACGCTCCTTACAGATGAAGAAGTGCAATATATCATTGAGCAGTTTAAAAGGATTATTACCGAATGTTAGTAAAAAACTTTCATGATCTACCACAAGAGCTACAGTGTGAAGCGGTTCGTCCCTATTTTGAAATATTAAATCAAAGGCGTATAAGCCTTCTTTGTAAAAGCATTTTTGACCGCGTAATGGCAGCGGGAATGCTTATTACATTAAGCCCTATATTCTTGGTACTAGCCATCATGATTAAACGAGATAGTGAGGGAGAGGTTTTTTTTCGTCAAACTCGAGTGACACAGTACGGTCGTACCTTTGGCATCTATAAGTTCCGTACTATGGTAAAGAATGCGGAATCTTTAGGTGCACAAGTGACATCACAAAATGATATGCGTGTTACGAAGGTAGGCAATATGCTTCGCAACTGTCGTCTCGATGAATTGCCTCAGCTTATTAATATCCTTTTAGGAGATATGAGCTTTGTCGGTACAAGACCTGAGGTTCCACGTTATGTGGCTGCTTATACAGATGAAATGAAAGCTACCTTATTATTACCTGCTGGTGTTACCAGTGTTGCCAGTATTACTTATAAAGATGAAGATCAACTTTTACAAAATGCTCAGAATGTTGATGAAGTCTATATAAATGAGGTTTTACCGGGTAAGATGACTTGGAATTTAAGGAGTATTAAGGAGTTTTCTTTTTTACAAGATATAAAAACTATGATTGATACAGTATTAGCTGTATTACGTTGAAAGAGGTCCCTATGAGTACATCTATGACAAAGGAAATACAAGAAAAAGAGCTGAATATGTTACTGTACTTTAAAGAGTTCTGTGATAAACATAATTTGCGCTTTTATCTTTGCGGCGGTGGTCTCATTGGGGCTATACGTCATAACGGCTTTATCCCTTGGGATGATGATTTAGATCTTTTCATGCCTCGTCCAGACTATGAAAAGTTAGCTGAATTATGGCCAAAATATGCTGATACTGAACGATTTACGTATTGTCGTACCGATCGCAATCACATCTATCATGATGCAGGAGCATCTATTAGAGATAATCATACGACCTTTATCAATCGTCATAGTATGCATGAAGATGTTTGTCATGGTTTGGCACTTGAAATTATGCCTATCGATGGCTGTGCACCCGGCAAAATTAGTCGTGCATTGCAGTTGATGTGGGCCATGACTTTTGCACTTTTTAATGCACAGCGTTTACCAGATAATAAAGGGCCTACATATCGTGCTTTAGCGGGTTATATTTATAAGATTTTTTCCAGTCAATCTATACGCTATCATATTTGGCGATTTGCAGAAAAGAGAATGACTCAATACGACTTTGATACGAGTGATGAGTGTACGGAGTTAATCGGTAGCTTAAAAGGTATGAAGCTACGTCATCCTAGAGAGGACTTTGCTTCTGTTGTATATAAAGACTTTGAAGGTCATCAAATACCTGTTATGAAAGGGTATGAGAGATATTTGCGTCTTATTTGGGGCGACTATATGCAATTACCACCTATAGAACAACGTGTGGCAAAACATGATGCAGTATTTGCTGATCTACATACACCTTACAAGGAGTATAAAGGCATATATTATGCCAAAAAAGAAGCTCAACCATAAGGAGGGCCTATGAAACGAATAGCAGTAATCTTTGCGGGTGGCGTAGGTGCTCGTATGAAAAACAGTAAGACGCCAAAACAATTTTTAGAATGGAACGGTAGACCGATTTTGATTCAAACCTTAGATGTATTTGAACAAACGAAGACTATTGATGGGATTGTTCTTGCCTGTAAAGCAGAATGGATTGATCATACTAAACAGCTCATCAAAAAGGCGGGGTTACAAAAGGTATTATCCATTGTGCCTGGTGGTGAAAGTGCTTTGGAATCCCAATATAATGGGCTAGTAGAGGCTAAGCGTTTATTCCCTGATGACGCGGTGACTGTATTGATTCATGATGGGGTTCGTCCACTTGTAGATAACTCTACCATAGAGAGAAACATAGAATCTGTTGAGTCAAAGGGTTCTGCCATTACTGTTACTCCAGCTATCGAAACGGTTATGGTTACCCAAAATGGTTCTATTAACCGCATTTTAAATCGTAATGAATGTCTTATGGCTAAAGCTCCGCAGAGTTTTAGATTGGATGATATTATATCAGTTCATAATCGTGCAAAAGATGAGGGCATTCATGACTTTATTGATTCCGCATCGATGATGATGCACTATGGTTATACTTTATACCCTGTGTTAGGGGAAACTGAAAATATAAAGATTACAACTCCATCTGATTATTATATGTTCACAGGGATTATTAAAAATCGTGAGCTAGGAGGATTAAAAGATGAGTAATTCCGTTATTCAACGCGAGTTAACGGCTTTAGTACAGGAAAAAAATTATTTTCATTTCCTCCGTCATCAACGCATTCTTATAACAGGTGCAACGGGGCTTATTGGATCTATGTTTATAAAATTACTTATACTTGCCAATGAGACTCATGACCTGGATTTAAAAGTGATTGGTCATGTGCGAAGCCATGAAAAGGCAAAAACTATTTTTGGTGAGTATTTAGATAATAAGTCGTTATCTCTAGTGGATAGTTCATTAGAATCTATTGATGTGCCATGTGATTATATTTTGCATGGAGCCGCACCAACACAATCTAAGTTTTTTGTAGAACATCCAGTAGAAACTATCCGTACCTCTATTTATGGTACGGAGGCCATGCTCGAGTTAGGCCGTCGAAAAAAGGTAAAAAAAGTAGTTTATTTATCTAGTATGGAACAATATGGTGTACCTTATGAGTCTGGTCAAGTTATGACTGAAGACCGATTAGGGTATCTTGATCATCTAAATATTCGTAGTTCTTATTCTGAAAGTAAGAGACTATGTGAATGTTATTGCAAGTCCTATGCTGTGGAATATGGCGTGCCTGCTGTAATAGCTAGACTAGCTCAAACCTTTGGACCTGGTGTTCCGGTATCAGATAACCGTGTATTCATGCAGTTTACCAAGAGTGCTCTTAAACATGAAAATATTGTTCTTCACACAAAAGGCGATTCTATGTCGAACTATTGCTACATTACCGATGTATTAACTGGTATTTTAGCCCTTATGAAGGCGGGCGAAGCTGGCGAGGCCTATAATATATGTCATGATGAAGAGACTCGTTCTATTGCAAGCATTGCTCAATTAGTGGCAACTCATGTGAGCAATAATAAGAGTAAAGTTGTTTTTGATATTCCAGAAGATGTACAAGGGTTCGGCTATGCACCGACAGTACACATGTTCTTAAGTTCTAAGAAGTTAAAGTCTTTAGGTTGGAAACCTAAGGTATCAATGGCACAAGCCTATGTAAGACTGGCAGAATATATCCAAGAGGAAGGCTTATGAAAAAGGAAATAATAATTGTCACCATCTCCCTTGGTAACGATGGGGCTGAACGAATCTTAACAGAGTTGGCTCGTCAGTGGGTACATGATGGTCATCATATTACAGTTATCCAAACAAGCCCTAATCGATATGGTAATGAATATGCGTTAGAGAAAGGTATTGAACAAATCGAAATTCATACTACAAGCTCTAATAAAGTCATTCGCTTTATGCAAGAAATAAAAGAACTAATCAAAATCTTAAAGACTAGGCCAAATGCGACATGCTTATCTTTTTTGTCTGCATCGAGTTTTATCTTAGCGATTAGCTCTTGGTTTATAAAAAATCGCATTGTTTTTTCTGAACGCAATAATCCACGCAAAGTTCCTATTGGTTGGCATCAACAAGCATTGCGCAACTTTGCCTTTAGATTTGCAGATACACTAGTATTCCAAACGGAAGATGCTCGTTCTTATTTCCCGAAATCTGTTCAAAATCGCGGTGTTATTATCCCCAATCCTATTAATGGCAAATTGCCACCACCAATAGAGGGGGAACGAGAAAAGACAATTGTTACAGCTTGTCGTTTGCATCCGCAAAAGAATTTGCCTATGATGATTAATGCCTTCAGTATGTTGGCAGACGAGTTTCCAGCGTATAAACTTGTCATTTATGGTCAAGGTGTATTAGAGGATGAACTACGAGCTCAAATTAAGTCTCTTAATTTAGAGAATCGCATTTTATTGCCTGGCTTTGCTAGTAATATTTTAGAAAAGGTAGCCCCTTGTTCTATGTTTGTATCATCCTCTGATTTTGAAGGTATTTCAAATTCCATGCTAGAAGCATTGGGTATGGGCTTACCTGTAGTAGTTACAGATTGTCCTGTAGGCGGTGCTCGCATGGTAATTAAAAGTGGAGAGAATGGCATTCTCGTACCTGTAGGTGATACGCAGGCTATGTATGAAGCTATGCGCAGTGTATTAAAGGATCCTGCACTAGCGGCTAAACTTTCACAGAATGCCATCAAAGTACGCGATGAATTTCCATTATGGAAAATCGCAAAACGTTGGTTAGAAGTTTTATGAGTTGTAAGGAGGAGAACCATTGAAGTTAAATATTACGGCTCTTGCTGATCGCATGATATGGTTCATAACTCTAATCTTTTTAGTGTTGTCGTTGACCATTTCCTTTGCCCTTGGCGAAGCGAACTATGGTGCGTATGTATTATTTGTATGCTTATTTGGCCTCATCATTTTTTATCTTATACGAGAACAGGGTGTTATAAAACTGCGGTTTAATTGGATGCATGCTTATATGTTAATTTTTATTGGTGCTTGTTATCTAAGTGCGATTAATGCCACAGATGTTTCCGTAGCTATGAGCCGAAGTTTTGATATGGTCAAGATATTCTTTATGCTCATCATTTTATACATGTGTTATCAAGATAAGAAATCGGTGGATACATTATTAAAGATTGGCATGTGGACAGGCTATATAGTTTGTTTCTATACTGTTTATTTCTACGGTTTAGATTATTTTATTACTGTTTTATCATCCTCAGCACGTATTGCTAATGATGCATTGAATGCGAATACGGTAGGGCTATTGGGTGCCAATGCTATTGTTATGACCTTGTATTATATGCTATACGATCGTCCTCGTTGGTGGCATATTATTGCATTACCAACACTTGGTATTTTAGCGGCTACAGGTAGTCGTAAGGCCTTAGTTTTTGTCGGTGTTGGTACAGTATTACTCTTTATTTTTAAAAGTTTTCGTAGTGCTAATGCGGTCAATTCTATTGTAAAAGTTATTGGTTCCTTATTAGGTCTTACCATTATAGGTATTGCGGTATTGCAATTGCCGATGTTCTCTGAAGTATTAGACCGAATGTCTAACATGGTAGAAGCCTTTACAGGCACAGGGGGGGACTCATCCACTATTATTCGGTTAGCTTTGGTAGATATTGGATGGGACTTATTTTATCAATCTCCCATAACTGGTGTAGGTATCAATAATCCATCTGTATATACTTTTTTCGTGTATGGCAAAGATAATTACTACTTGCATAACAATTATATTGAGTTATTAGCTGGCACGGGTGTCATTGGTTTACTAGCCTATTATTCAATGTATCTCTATGTGGCTTATAATTTAATTCGCTATCGTGATATCCATAGTAATGAATATATAATGGTACTCATTCTATTCCTTTCACAGATTGTTATGGATATGGGTATGGTTTCTTATGAAAGTAAGAGCACTTATTTTTATATGATGTTGTTTTATTTAGAAGTGCAACTGCTTCGGAAAGGACGAAAACATGAAGTTCAGAAAATTGTGTAATGTTGGCATGTCCTTTCTAACAAAACCTTACTATCGTACGAGGGTATTAATTAAATCGGGTTATTATGACTCTTTGTCTGATGAAGACTTTTTGAAGAAGGTATTTCCTAAGTATATGGGATACCCTTTAGATCTAGAAAATCCAAAAACTTTCAGCGAAAAGTTACAATGGCTTAAGGTTAATTTTAGAGACCCAATACAAACAGTGATGGTTGATAAACATGAAGCTAAACATTTTATTGCTCAACGTGTAGGAAATCAGTATATAATACCTACGATTTCCGTATGGAACTCTGTAGATGATATTGATCTTGATAGATTGCCTAATCAATTCGTTTTGAAATGTACACATGATAGTGGAGGCATCGTTATTTGTAAAGATAAATCAACACTTGATTGGGAAGCAGCAAAAGCTAAATTAAGAACATTCTTAAAACGGGATTATTCACGTATTGCTAGAGAGTGGCCTTATAAGAATGTTCCTCGACGTATTATCGGAGAGGAATATTTGTCGGAGTTAGGTAGCAATGACATATTAGATTATAAGATGTATTGCTTTCATGGTGAACCAAAGTTAACAGTAGTATGTTCTAATCGTTTTTCTAAAACAGGAACGCGTATGAACTTCTATGATATCGATTGGAATCCTATGGGAATTCATTTTGGACATTATCCACCGTTACCTACAGAGTTTCCAAAGCCAGATACATATGGTGAAATGCAACAGGTTGCGATGGAGCTTAGCAAAGGGTGTCCATTTTTGCGTGTTGATTTTTATGAAATTAAAGGGCATATATTTATTGGAGAATTAACATTTTTTCCTGGTGCTGGATTTGAAAGATTTCGTCCTATGTCAAAGGATTATGAATTAGGAGAGTGGTTACATCTTGAGAATGTACATCGGGGCTGATTTAGTTCCTACGGATATTAATAAAACATTATTTGAAAACGGTAATGGAGAAGCTTTTGTAGGAAAAGAGCTTTATGAAATTTTGAAGCAATCGGATTTAAATGTTTTCAATTTAGAGGTTCCTCTTACTGATATAGAGACACCCATCGTAAAATTTGGTAATAATTTAATTGCGCCTACAAAAACAATTAATGGATATAAGGCATTAGAGCCGTTATTTTTAACACTGGCTAATAACCACTCCTTAGATCAAGGGGTGGAAGGGTTGACGACAACATTAAATTTGTTGAAGCAGCATAAGATTGCTCATGCTGGAGCTGGAGCTAATTTGAAAGAGGCTAAGAAGCCATTTATCTTTGAAAAAGATAATGTACGTATTGGATTTTATCTTTGTACAGAGAACGAGTTTACTATAGCTACTTGTCATACAATGGGGGCTAATCCTTTTGATGTGCTAGAAAGCTTTGACGAAGTGAAAGTTTTAAAGGCACAATGCGACTACGTCATTGTTCTATATCACGGCGGCAAGGAATTCTATCGCTATCCATCTCCTATGCTACAGAAATATTGCCATAAATTTGTCGATAGTGGAGCGAATCTCGTTATCTGTCAACATAATCATTGTGTAGGGTCTCGTGAAGATTACCAGGGAGGCACTATCATTTATGGACAAGGCAACTTTATCTTTAATTCCGATTTTTTTGTAAACCATCAAGAGTTTATTAAAGATTCAATACTAGTTACTGTAGACGTAACTAAGGATGATTTTGTGGTGTCTGAATTGCCTATTCGTAGAACCGATAATGGCACACGATTAGCCACAGAAGTTGAAGCTACAGAAACATTAGAGGATTATAGAAAACGTAGTGAAGAAATTAAAGACCCTCACTTTGTGACTCAAGCTTATAAGGTCTTTGCTGATACACATGTAAAACGTTATTTGCGTGAGTTTTTAGGTAGATCATTTATTGTACGCGCTATTAATGCTTTATTGGGCCGAAAATTGGTAGAACTTCTTTTGGGCAAAACGAGTTATTTAGCAATACAAAATTATTTGGAATGTGAAGCTCATCATGAACTATTCTTGAGAGGCATTAAGAATATCAATAAGAAATAATGGATACTAAAATCGTAGCTGCTGCTAAATGGTCTGTTATTACAGAGGTTTTGGCAAAGCTTATTACACCACTGACAAATATAATATTGGCCCATATGTTAGCACCGACCGCATTCGGCATATTGGCGACGATTATGATGGTTATATCTTTTGCAGAAATGCTTGCTGATGCGGGTTTTCAAAAATTTCTCGTTCAGCATGAGTTTGAAAGTGCCCAAGAGAAGCAAGAGGCCACAGATGTGGCCTTTATTGCCAACCTAGTATTTTCTTTACTTTTATGGGGCGCTATCATAATAGGTCGTGATGAATTGGCCATCTTAGTAGGTAATGATGGTTTAGGTATACCTTTAGCTGTGATGGGGGCTATGATTCCTTTATCTGCTTTTAGTAGTGTTCAAATGGCATTGTATCGAAGAGACTTTAATTTTAAGTTTCTTCTAAATATTAGGCTCATAACAATTCTTACACCTATATTGATATCTATACCAATGGCGCTCATGGGTTACGATTACTGGTCTTTAATTGCTGGTATATTAGGGGCTCAGCTATTTACGGCGTTGGCCTTATTAAAGAGTCGAAGGAATCAAATTCATTTATTCTTTAGTGGTCGCGTCTTTATGAAAATGTTTAGTTATAGTGCATGGTCTTTAGCTGAAGCATTTTCTATATGGCTTACAGCCTGGGTAGACACATTTATCATTAGCCGATGTCTTGATGCTTATTATTTGGGTATATATAAGATGCCAATGGCTATTGTTACTACCGTCATGGCTATGGCAACAGCATCATTGGCACCAGTATTATTCGTGGCCTTAAGCCGAGTACAGAATGATCAACAGGCCTTTTCTAATACATTCTTTACATTCCAACGCTATATGGCTTTATTTCTAGTGCCTATAGGGGTAGGATTATTTGTATTCCAAGACTTTGTAGTTCATATATTACTAGGTCCTCAATGGAAGTTAGCGGGTATTGTATTAGGTTCTTGGGCATTGAGTTCGGCTATTATGACTGTAACAGCTAACTTGATTTCCGAAATATTCCGTGCAAAAGGAATGCCAAATCTATCATTTTGGGCTCAAATATTGCATTTGATTGTTTTAGTACCAGTCATTTATATTTTTGTTCAATATGATTTCAGTATATTTGTATATGCTCGATCGTTAGTAAGAATGGAAATGTTAGCAGCTGCTATGTTGCTATTGTCTTTATTTGTCAATATGAGTGCATTTCGCATAATATCTAATATCAGTGTATATCTCATTACAGCATCTATAGTTGGGTTAATTGCCTATAGTATTTTACATCTCTATGATGCAGTATGGTGGACCGTCGTCTGTATGCTTTTATGTGTTGTATTATATGTGGCTATTTTATACGTCATTCCATCTGAGCGCATAATTATTGCTTCTGGCTATAAAAAAGTCTTAAGTAAAGTAAAACGACATAATTAACAGAACTATGAAAGGAGTACATATGCTTTCAAAAAATGTAGATTTAAACAACACGGTAATCCTTGTAACGGGTGCCGCTGGATTTGTAGGGGCTAACTTAGTTATGTCTCTCTTATCTGAAGCAGAAGGAACTCAAATAATCGGCATAGATTCTGTTAATGATTACTACGATGTAGCATTGAAAGAGTATCGTTTGCAACAGATTGATGAACTTAGCAAAGATAATAAGAATATATGGATTTTTAAAAAAGGGAATATTGCAGATAAGTTCTTTGTTGATGAAATTTTTGCTATCTATAAACCACGAGTTGTAGTGAATCTAGCAGCTCAAGCAGGGGTTCGTTACTCTATTACTAATCCCGATACCTATATCGAGTCTAATATTATTGGATTTTATAATATTCTAGAAGCTTGTCGTCACTCTTATGACGATGGTGGAAGTGGTGTGGAGCATTTAGTATATGCTTCATCTTCTTCTGTATATGGTGCAAATAAACAAATCCCATACTCTACAGATGATAAAGTAGATAATCCTGTATCTCTTTATGCAGCTACAAAAAAATCAAATGAGTTATTGGCTTATTCGTATGCTAAATTATATAACATCCCTAGCACAGGGCTTCGTTTCTTCACTGTATACGGTCCTGCAGGGCGTCCAGATATGGCATACTTTGGTTTTACAAATACATTACGTAATGGTGGGACAATTAAAATTTTTAACTATGGCAATTGTAAGCGTGATTTCACCTATATCGATGATATCGTAGAAGGTGTAACTAAGGTTATGTCTACTGCGCCAGAGCGTCGTAATGGTGCGGATGGCTTACCAGTGCCGCCGTACGCTATTTATAACATCGGCAATAGCAACCCAGAAAATCTGCTTGATTTTGTGCGCATTCTTTCAGAGGAATTAGTATCTGCCGGAGTATTACCAGAGGATTATAATTTTGAAGAACATAAAGAGTTAGTACCTATGCAACCAGGTGATGTGCCTGTTACATATGCTGATACGAGTGCATTAGAAGCTGACTTTGGTTTTAAACCTAATACAACCTTACGTGAAGGTTTAAGACGTTTTGCCATATGGTATAAAGATTTCTATATGACGGAGGGCAAATAAATGAAGATTGCAATTGCTGGTACAGGCTACGTAGGCCTTTCCAATGGCGTGTTGTTAGCTCAACACAATGAAGTGGTGGCCCTCGATATCATTCCAGAAAAAGTGGATATGTTAAATCGCAAAGAGGCGCCTATTGTAGATGCTGAGTTGCAAGAATATTTAGCAACTAAGGATTTAGACTTTAAAGCTACGCTAGATCCAGTAGAAGCTTTTAAAGGTGCAGATTATGTTATCATTTCTACGCCTACAAATTATGACCCACAAAAAAACTTCTTTGACACATCTTCTGTTGAACAGGTTATTAAAACAGTGTTAGATATTAATCCTGATGCGGTAATGATTATAAAATCAACAGTACCAGTAGGTTATACTGTACAAATGCGTGAAGAATTTAACACAGAAAACCTAATTTTTTCGCCAGAATTTTTACGTGAAGGTAAAGCTTTATATGATAATTTACATCCATCCCGTATTGTTGTGGGCGAGGACTCTGACCGAGCACGTCGTTTTGGCCAATTATTAGCAGAAGGTGCTATTAAAGAAAATATCCCACAATTATATACTGATTCTACGGAAGCGGAAGCAATTAAATTGTTTGCTAATACGTATTTAGCATTACGTGTAGCGTATTTTAATGAGTTAGACTCCTATGCTGAAGTACGTGGCCTTAGCACAAGTCAAATTATTAAGGGGGTTTGTTTAGATCCTCGTATTGGAGATTTTTATAATAACCCTTCCTTTGGCTATGGTGGTTATTGCTTGCCAAAAGATACAAAGCAATTATTAGCTAACTATAATGATGTACCACAAAACTTAATTTCTGCCATTGTCGATGCGAATAGAACACGTAAAGATCATGTGGCAGATACTATTATTGCTAAAAATCCGAAAATTGTTGGTATCTATCGCTTGACCATGAAGATGAACTCTGATAATTTTAGAGCATCAGCCATTCAAGGTGTTATGAAACGTATTAAGGCGAAAGGGATTGCTGTGGTAGTATATGAACCTACACTAGATGCAGAAGATTTCTTTAATTCGCCAGTTATACGTAATTTTGAAGATTTTAAGCGTGTTAGTGATGTCATTGTAGCTAATCGCTGGGATAGTAGCTTAGAAGGTGTAAAAGATAAAGTTTATACAAGAGATATTTTTGATAGAGATTGATGCAGCTGTATGTATTGTGGCGTTTAGGAGAGTAGTATGAAACGTTGGATACTATATATTGTGTTATGTCTAATTGTGTTTTTTATATGGGATAATTCCTTGCAAAATGGAGGGAACTCTGATGGGTTTAGTCTTATTTTTGCAGAGTGGCTTACCCCTGTAGCTCATAAATTAGGCTTTCATGGAAATATATGGGCCTTAAATAGGGTTGTTAGAAAGCTAGCCCATCTCACAGAATTTACAATTCTTGGTGGTATTTTATATGTAATTCTACGCCGCTATATTGAATATGGCACAGTAGTAAAAACTATAGGAGTGGGTATAGTAATAGCTAGTCTAGATGAATTTATACAATTATTTTCTCTAGGACGCAGCTCTCAACTGTCTGATGTACTGATTGATACAGTTGGTATAATCATCGGTATATCGGTAGTGAAATTAACTTATTATATTAGTCATGATAAAAGATAAAAGTACATTTAAAAATTAAATAATTATTAATATAATAATGTGTAAAATATGACTCATAATTGTAGAGATTATGGGTCATATTTTATGAAGAATAAATGAATATATAAAAATTGTATTAAATGAACATATAATAATTTATTTATTTTTATAGAAAAACCACTATACAAGCGACTGGTCCCTTGTTATAATCGTGAATATAAAATGAATTATAAACTTAAATGAGAAGAACATGAACTTTATAAAAGAGGTCGGTTTTGAAAAGAAAATCGAAAGTAGAAGGGAAAGATTATGAGTCGCGTGGTTGATTTACATGGTTGCATTTTGCCAGCTGTGTTAGGTCCACAAGGGCCTCAAACAATGGCAGAATCAGTAAAAATGATTAAGTCCTTGTCTGAACAAGGTATTACAGATATTTTTAGTACGCCTGATGTAACAGTATCTATGGATCTGAACACATGGAATGCTATGAACTCTTTAGTTAATGAAGTAAAAGTTATGGTTAAGGAGCAACAAGTAGATATAACTATTCACAGTGGAGCTCGCGTAATGCTTTGTGATGAAATGGTTGCATATATAGCTTCTCATCGCAATCAATATACGTTGGGAGATAGCCATTTTATATTAGTTGCTCTTCCACAAAATAGCAAAGTGCATCATATTAATGCGTGGTTATTAAGTCTACTAGATATGGGGCTTGTACCTATTATTAGTGAAGTAGAAACTTATGGACAATTATTTACTAAACCTGAACAATTACTAGCATGGGTTGATAGAGGTATTTTGATTCAATGTAATATGGCATCTTTTGATCATGGTAACGCTAACTATGATAGGGCCATTGAATTATATCGAAATGGTTTAATTCATTTCTTTGGTACTGGTTACAGCGATGGCTGTGATATTGAGGCGTACCAAGGTTATGTGGAAGCAATTTCTGAATTAGACAATACGTATAAAAAAGATTTGTTGCCAAATATCCATCTTAATGAACGCGACCTCTTAGCTAATCGCACATTTTATCCTTCTGTCCCATCTAGTTGGGTGGGGAAAAAGGGTAATTTCTTAACTCGTCTATTTGGCTTTGCATTATAATTTATATAGGTTCTTTTATCCATGTCATATTGGCATAGATAGAGGAACCTATTTTTACTTTATATTGTATTTAGGGTTGAAAACAACCACCATATATAGTATACTGAGAGGGCAGTAAAAATAGAGGGGTTTTCTAATAATTCTTTACATTTTTACATATAAATTTATAAAAAGTGTGATTAGACATACTTTTTATACTTCTTAACATATATTTTGGCAGTAACAAGATGGGGAGGTTGCCAATATGTTGCAGGTCATTAAGCGTGATGGCACGAAGGTACCATTCGACAAAAACAAGATTGCTTTGGCTATTGAAAAAGCTGAACATAGTAGTACTGGGTTGTACGAAGAGGGCTTGGCACAGCGTATTGCAAATGAAATTGAGGAATATGCTACTAAGCTTCAAAAAGACATGACAATTTATGCTATTGAAGATCAAGTGTATTATAAGTTGATTGAGTATCATAATCCTGCAACGGCACGTGCCTATGAAGGTTACAAAGCTGTTCAAGCTTTTAAACGCCGTCAAAATACAACTGATGATGATGTAATTGGTTTATTAGATCGTAGTAATATCAGTGTTCTTGATGAAAATTCTAATAAGGATGCTGCTATTGTATCTACCCAACGGGATTTAATTGCTGGTGAAGTATCTAAGGATATTGCTCGTCGTAAATTGATTCCTACCGATATTTTGGAAGCCCATGATAGTGGAGCTATCCACTTCCATGATATGGATTATATTATTCAACCTATGTTTAACTGTTGCTTGATTAATTTGGAAGACATGCTTACAAATGGCACAGTAATCAATGGTAAGAAAATCGATACACCTAAGTCTTTCCAAGTTGCTTGTACTGTAACAACACAAATTATTGCACAAGTAGCATCTGGTCAATATGGTGGCCAAAGTATTAATGGTATTGACCGTATTTTGGCACCATTTGTACGTAAATCTTATGAAAAAATCCTCAATAATGTTATTGAAGAACAAGTTGAGATTTACGGCATGGAGCCTAATATGGAAAAGGCTCGTGAAATTGCGTGGAAACGTACGCGTAAAGAGGTTAAAGATGGTATTCAAACTATTCAATACCAAATTAATACATTGATGACTACAAATGGTCAATCTCCATTTGTGACATTATTTATGTATTTCCAACCAGACTATGAATACGCGAAGGAAGCGGCTCTTATTACAGAAGAAATTTTGCGCCAACGTATTAAAGGTGTAAAAAACGAAGCCGATGTATATATTACACCAGCCTTTCCTAAGTTGATTTATGTTCTTGATGAGCATAATGTAACACCAGATAGTCCATACTATTACTTAACTGAATTGGCAGCACAATGTACGGCTAAGCGCATGTACCCTGACTATATTTCTGCAAAAAAAATGAAGGAAAACTACTCAGGTAATGTTTTTAGTCCTATGGGCTGTCGATCCTTCTTATCTCCTTGGAAGGATGAAAATGGTGAATACAAGTTTGATGGACGTTTTAACATTGGTGTAGTAAGTTTAAACTTACCTCAAATTGGCATTCTAGCCCGAGGTAGTGAAGAACGATATTTTGAAATTTTAGATAAACGACTTGAGTTGGCAGAAAAAGCACTAATGCTTCGTTATGAATTACTTAAGGACGTAGTGAGTGATGTGTCACCAATCCATTGGCAACACGGTGCTATTGCAAGACTTAAAAAAGGCGAGAAAATTGCCAAATTCTTGACTGGCGGTTATGCGACTATTTCCTTGGGATATATTGGTATTTATGAAGCAACTCGCTTAATTACCGGTGAATCGAATACAGGTGAAAAAGGCCGCGTTTTTGCGATGAAGATTATGGACCGCTTAAATGCAGCTGTTGATGAATGGCGAGCTAAACATAACATGGGGTTCGCATTATATGGTACACCTGCTGAAAGTTTAACCCATCGATTCTCTTCTTTGGATCGCGCTCGTTTTGGTATTATTGAGGATATTACGGATAAAGGTTATTATACTAATAGTTATCATGTAAGCGTACGAGAAGAGATTAATGTATTTGATAAGTTCTCTTTTGAATCTGAGTTCCAAAAGAAATCTACAGGTGGCTGTATTTCCTATGCAGAAATTCCTAATATGACTAATAATATTCCAGCTGTTTTGACGATGATTCAATATATTTATGATCATATTTCTTATGCTGAATTTAATACCAAGTCTGACTATTGTCACGAATGTGGCTTTGATGGAGAAATTAAGGTAAATGAACATAACGAGTGGGAATGCCCTCGTTGCCACAATACAAATCGCGATAAATTAACTGTTATCCGTCGTACTTGTGGATACCTTGGTGAAAACTTCTGGAATGAAGGGCGCACAAAGGAAATTAAAGATCGTGTAATGCACATTTAAGATTATTAGAGGTATAGTTTTAATAATTATCCTGTATATTAAGCATATTAAGATAAACTGTTATATAGATTAATATAATTATCATAGACATCTAATGATGTGGATATTTTAATAGATATGATTTTAGTTCTAAATACGATAGTTTTAAATGGTAAAAGCTGTGCCTAAGGCACAGCTTTTACTGTATATATGAGAAATTGAAATATATCTATATAGTGTTGATCAAAGTTGATAGGCACTACTATGGAGGTTATGATGAGATATGGGCAAATAAGACAATACGATATTGCCAATGGAGAAGGGATTCGTACATCTATATTTGTAACAGGTTGTACACATTGTTGTTATAATTGTTTTAACGAAGAATACCAAGATTTTAATGCTGGTAAGGTATGGACGCAAGCTGAGACAGATTTAGTGGTTTCCTATGTGAAGAATCCTACATGTTCAGGTTTAACATTATTAGGTGGGGAGCCATTTCAAAATGTACAAGGCTTATTACCGGTGGTGAGAGCTGTTCGAGCAGCGGCGCCAGAAAAGAAGATTTGGGCTTATTCCGGCTATGAAATAGATGATATCTTAGAAGATGAGTTGCGAAGTGCTTTATTACAAGAAATCGATATTCTCGTAGATGGCCGCTTTGTAGATGAACTTAAGGACCCTGCTTTGCGCTTCAGAGGTTCCTCAAATCAGCGTATCATTGATGTTAAAAAGACATTAGCGGCTGGGGAAATTGTATTAGCGATGGAGTAAATATGATATATGATAAACGATTTATAGGACTCATTATTATAGTTGGCTTTATAGCGGGGCTAGTAGGGGCTTCCTATACGCATTTATTACATGGAATCCAACATTTCGTATATAATTACTCTTCTGCTGATCATCTGAGCTTTGGTGCAGCTGTGGCCCGAGTATCACCGATAGAACGATTAATACCCTTAATCGTCTGTGGCGTGATAGGTGGCGTAGGTTGGGTTTTGATTCACAGATATGGTAAAGGCGTTGTAGATATAAAAACAGCAGTTTCTGGTAAAATGGATATGAATCCAATTACTACTGTTTTACATGCAACACTGCAAATAATTACGGTAGGTATTGGTTCTCCATTAGGTCGAGAAGTTGCACCACGTGAGGCTAGCGCAGGTATTACTACCTTTTTAGTTAAACATTTTGATATAAAACAAGAAGATCGTCAATTATTAATTGCATGTGCTGCAGGCGCTGGTTTAGCTGCAGTTTATAATTCACCATTATCTGCGGCAATTTTTACATTAGAAACTTTGCTTCTTACTTGGAATATACGGGCTATGAGTGCAGCCCTCTTATGTTGTGGTTTGGCTACATTTGTGACGCGACAAGCTGGTGTAGGAGATGTTATACAATATACAATGGCACAACCCAGTTTGGGGAGTCATTATGTAGAGTTTTCTATCGTTTTAGGCGCTATTATTGCAATTGGTGTTGTTTTATTTAATATTACACAAAGTAAGCTACCCGCCATTCATCGTAGTAGTCCTGTAATGATTCCCATTTCTATCGTAGCATTTACACTAATTGGTGTTTTAGCTATGTATTTTCCTGAAATTCTTGGAAATGGTAAAGCAGGCAATGAGTTGACTTTTACGAACGATATCACATGGACATATGCATTGGGTTTATTTGGATCCAAATGGGTAGCTGTTTTACTTGCTTTGGCCGCTGGTGCATATGGTGGTCGTATTACACCATCTATGATGTTAGGTAGTACTTTGGGGATCGTATTTGGTACCGTATGGGCTATTGCTATAGCGCCAGTATCTTTGGGAATGTCTGCTTTTGTAGGGGCCGTAGTATTCTTAGGACTTGCACAAAAAATGCCTATGACATCTTGTGTATTTATGCTTGAATTATCTCGTTTCTCTGTAGAGATGTTGTTTCCTATAGCTTTAACAATGGGGACAGCTCTTATGGTAGAGCAAATCATTCAATCAAAATTAAATAGCGCTAAGTAGCAATAAATAATAGTTAATAAAAGTAAATATAATATATAGAAAAGAAGCGGATAGTTGAATTAATCAACTATCCGCTTTTAATGTATATGTAATTATACGATTTTTGCGTTCTTATCGTATTCCTCGCCACCCGCATCAGGAAGCATGCCATATTCTACAGTCCACAAGTGTTTATATTTTAGTGCTTGATTGTGAATACGTTCGATTTGCGTTTCATCTGTACGAGCTATGCGAGCTGGGATTCCAACAACTAAAGAATTAGGTGGGATTACAGTGTTCTCCTTTATGACTGCACCAGCAGCAATAATAGAGCCAGAGCCAATATGACAACCGCTTAATACAATAGCGCCCATTCCAACTAATACATTATCTTCGATAGTACTAGCGTGTACTATTGCACCATGGCCAATTGTTACATAATCTCCAAGAATGCAAGCCCTGTCGTCATCAACGTGTAATACAGAGTTATCCTGTACATTAGAATAGCGACCTACTACAATTTTATTTACATCACCGCGAAGTGCACAGTTTTGCCAAATGGAAGCATATTCTTTTAGTTCAACATCACCTGCAAGTTCTGCACCAGGCATAACACAACTTTTGGGATCTAATTTGGGGTATTTTCCGTGAAATGGTAACATAAGGAACTCCTAATTTATTAACTATACGATTTCAATAAGACGTTGTGCTTTACGAATAGACATGATAGCTTCATTCATTACTGTTTGTACTATAGTGTGAGCAGGTTCAATAGTAGTAAGTCGGTTTAAACCTTGTCCAACTTGTACAGCACCATTTACAACATCACCATCGATAGCAGCACGTTTGTTAGTGCCTTGGGACATTTTGGTGCGTTCTTCAGGGGTAGTAACACCATCTGTTTCGGCAGCTAAGTAACGTGTAGTGAATTCGTTTTTCAAGCTACGTACTCCACCGTGACCAGAGAGGAGACCCGTTACAACAGAGTCTGTATCTGTGGCTTTGATAATTGCTTCTTTCATATTTATGTGGGCTTGGCATTCTTCAGCTAACAAAAAACGGGAACCCATTTGTACACCCTCAGCACCCATCAACAATGCTGCTGCAATACCACGACCATCTACGATAGCGCCTGCTACAACAACAGGAATGGAAATCTCAGGTAAAATATTTTCCATCAAGGACATGGTTGTTTGGCTACCAATATGTCCACCAGCTTCCATACCCTCAATAATAATTGCATCAGCACCAGCTTCTTCAATGCGTTTAGCAAGTTTTAGAGATGGGACAACAGGGATAACTTTAATGCCTGCATCTTGCAATGGTTTAATATATGGTACAGGATTGCCTGCTCCAAGTGTTACAAATGCAGGCTTTTCTTCAATGATAATATCCACTAATTCGTCTTTATTGGGAGCCATTAACATGAGATTGACTCCGAAAGGCTTATCCGTTAAGTCTTTACAGGCACGAATCTCGTTGCGCGTCCATTCTGCATCACGACCACCAAGAGCAATTACACCTGTAGCACCTGCATTAGCTACGGCAGCAACTAGTTTGTGTTCAGATACCCAAGCCATAGCACCTTGGATGATAGGGTATTCGATTTGTAAAAGTTGTGTTAACGCTGTTCTCATAAAGCCTCCTATGATAACAATTAAATTTACTGAAACTTTATTATACCTTTATGCGAGAATTTTATATAAGAATGATTTTATTTTCTTATAGAAAATTAGAGTATTAATAAAGTCAAGAATATTCATCAGTATATACTTATATACTAAAGAGATTAAGCGTAATATTATTTGGAGATTATATGTAATTACATAATCTCTTCTCTATATAATAGTATAATATAGTAATTATGTACACCTTAGATAAGGTTATTATAGTTATTTTATTTAAACAATATGCTTTCAAAATTAATTTCCAATTATTGGATTAAAATAAAATATTTAGCAGTAGTCTAAAGATAAAAAATTAAATGATAATATATTTCAAATGAGTTAAGTAGTAGAAAACCGCATAGTATCTATGATTATTAAATATTATAAAAAATGAGAAAATAAGAAAATGAGTATTGAAAAGTTTCGATGTCTTTGATATACTACATTACAGATAGAGTATCTGAATTAATTAAAGATAAACATTAAACAATAATTTTCAAGTGAAGGAGGAAATACACATGGAAAAATATGTATGCGTAGTATGTGGTTGGGTTTATGACGAAGCTGTTGAAGGCGTAAAATTCGAAGATCAACCAGCTGATTATGTTTGCCCAATTTGCGGTGTTGGTAAAGACCAATTCGAAAAAATGTAATTGACTTACCAAAAGGCTATCTTGAGTCCACTTGAGATAGTCTTTTTTATTTGACAAAGCACCATGTCATGTTTATAATATTATGAGTCGAGGTAAGATTATGAAACTGCAAGTAGAGCAAGCAAAAGAACATATAGGAAAGAAATTTCCTTATAGCTATACGATATCAGCCTCTGAGCTTGGTGACGTAACTGCTTTTCCTTGGAGCCGTCATGATATAACCATTAGTGGTGAGTTTTGGTTTGATGGTCAAAATTACATCGTTCAAGGTTCGATTCAGTCTAAAGGCGATTATGATTGTTCCCGTTGTTTAAATACAACAGAACATTATCGAAAAGATTTCTTTGAGGAAATCTTTAGTGATTGTCGAGATGCTGCAGATGATGTGAATTCTTTTGATGGAGAAGAAATTGACTTAACTGAACTAATTAGGGATACATTAATCATCAATGAGCCCTCTCAAGTGTTATGTCAGGATGATTGCAAAGGATTGTGCGTTCATTGCGGAGCAAATTTAAATGTTTCACCTTGTTCTTGTGAATCCTTTGTGGTGGATCCTCGATTTGCAGAGTTACGTGCTTTGCTTGATGAGAAAGATGATAGATTATCCTAATGATTGTACTAAGGAGGTGCAGATAATGGCAGTACCTAAACGTAGATTGTCTAAATGCCGTCGCGATCGTCGTCGTGCTAATTGGAAATTAGAAGCTCCTGGTTATGTAGCATGTCCACAATGCCACGAGCCTAAGATGCCTCATCGTGTTTGCCCTACATGTGGTCACTATAAAGGTGAACAAGTAGTAGCTAATGCTTAATATGTGAGCAGAGAGAGACGCCTACTTTGTAGGCGTCTTTTTTATATGCTTTCAAAATATACACTCATATTTTTATATGTTTTGTTATGAATAGCAAGTGTCATTATTTTATAGTAAGATTATTCTATAAGATAGTGACACATTTTTATTTTTTATAAACAAAAATACTAAAATATAAAAAAACAACTATATTTTGTATATGCTATGAAAATTTCTTACTATATGTATGAAAAGTCTTGCCAATAAGGGAATTATTGTATATACTTAGGATGTAATATTAATACTAGGTCATAAAAGGTGGTCCCATGAGTCGGTTAAAGAAGCAAGAGCGCCAGAAGCAGTTACAAGAAAAACTGAATATTACGCCATTTCTTACTGATGAAGAATTGGCAACACACTTTGGTGTAAGTGTGCCAACAATTCGTCTCGATCGACTAGAATTGGGTATTCCTGAATTGCGTGAACGCATTCGTGTTATGGCTACAGGTCAATCACATGAAATGGCAGAACATGTATCATATGAAGTGGTTGGCGAATTGATTGATGTCACCGAGGGGCACCAAGCATTATCTATGTTGCGTACTACGGCTGATATGGAAGATCAATTCGGATATGTAGAACCGCAGTATTTATATGCTCAAGCAAATTCCCTTGCAAAAGTGGTTATGGGGACGACTGTTTGCTCTGCGGAAGTTGGAAATATAAAATATAAGAACCCGGTAGGATCTGGTACTAATTTGGTAGCGAAAGCAGAAATTGTTCGTCGCCGAGGTAATAAGTTCTTTATTTGGGTTATAATAAGAGATAAAATAAAAGAAGTGTTTCGCGCAAAATTTATTATGGAATCCGTAGAGAATAGGGTGTAAATTATGAAAATTGCAATAGACGCCATGGGTGGCGACTTTGCTCCAATGGAGACTGTACTTGGATCCATTGAAGCCGTACGAGCAAATCAACACATTGAAGTGGTGCTCGTCGGCGATGAGCAGCAAATTTTTGATATATTAGAAGCTAATAATGAAGCTAAGAATCCACGTATTTCTGTACATCATGCTAGCCAGGTAATCGGCATGGATGAACATCCAGGTCAAGCATTGCGCAAGAAAAAAGATGCATCTGTTGTGGTCGCTACTTCGTTGGTTCGTGATAATCGTTGTGATGCTGTAATTGCTCCAGGTAGTACGGGAGCTGCTGTTGCAGCGGCTTTGTTTGGGCTCGGTCGCATTAAAGGCATTGATCGCCCTGTCATTGCAACTCCAATGCCAACGGTAAGTGGTATAACAGTTATGTTAGACTCTGGTGCAAATTCTAATAGTAAACCTAAACATCTTGTACAAGGTGCTTTAATGGGGTCTGAATACGCTAAGCTTTTATTAGGAAAAGAAAATCCTACTGTGGGATTGTTAAATATTGGTGAAGAGGCCACAAAGGGGAACGATGTCGTATTGGCGACGTATCCGATTTTGGAGGGTATGAAGACTATCAATTTTAAAGGAAATATTGAAGGTCGCGATATTCCTAAAGGTGCCGTTGATGTTGTCGTATGTGATGGCTTCGTAGGCAATGTGGTACTTAAATTTGCGGAAGGGTTAGTAACAGGTCTTACGCAATTAGTAAAGGATAGCATTATGGCAGGAAGTATTTTTGCCAAGATAGGAGCTATGCTTGTAAAGCCAGCCTTGAAAAAGATGGCAAAACGTTTGGATCACACAGAAAATGGTGGTGCTCCACTTTTAGGAGTTAATGGGGTATTCATGATTGCTCATGGTAGTTCTAAAGCAAAAGAAATAAAAACTGCTATTGAAATTGCTAGTGATTTAGTAGAGCGTAAAATTATTCAACACATAAGAGAAACGATGGATATTGAAGGAGCCTTAAAGTATGACTATGATGAATAAACCTGTAGGAATCATTGGTACTGGGAGCTTCCTTCCTGACAATGTAGTAACAAACTTTGATCTTGAAAAAATGGTTGATACCAATGATCAATGGATTAGAGAGCGTACGGGTATAGAAGAACGACGCATTGCACCGGAAGGTATGAATACATCCTATATGGCGACCGAGGCAGCAAAAAAAGCTATGCAAATGGCTAATGTCTCTGCAGAGGATATCGACATGATTATCTTTGCTACCTTAACACCAGATATGATTATTCCTTCGGCAGCTTGTGTATTGCAAGCAAACTTAGGAGCTAAAAACGCTGCAGCCTATGATTTACAAGCGGCGTGCTCTGGGTTTGTATATGGATTGATTACTGCTGCTAGTTATATTAGCTCTGGTATTTATAAAAAAGTACTCGTTGTGGGGGCAGAAATTCTTTCTCGTCGAGTAAACTGGAATGATCGTGGTACATGTATCCTCTTTGGTGATGGTGCTGGGGCTGCAGTAGTATCTGAAGTACCTGAAGGCTATGGCATTAAAGGTATTGACATGGGCGCCGATGGCACTGGAGGATCAGCGCTTTGCATTCCTGCAGGTGGCACTGCTGTAGTAGCAAATGATCAACGCGTAGAAGAGGGCTTAACATTTATTCATATGGATGGCCCTGAAGTATATAAATTTGCCGTTAAAACGATGGGACGCACGGTTTTAAAATCCTTAGAACGTGCTGATATGGAGTTAAATGAATTAGATTACTTCATTCCTCATCAAGCGAATATTCGTATTATTGATTCGGCAGCCAAACGTTTACATCTGCCGATGGAAAAAGTTTTTGTTAATTTACATAAGTATGGTAATACATCTGCCGCGTCTGTAGCGATTGCACTTGATGAAGCTAATCGCGAGGGACGTTTCAAACGCGGTGATAATGTTGCGTTTGCAGGATTTGGTGCAGGCCTAACATGGGCAAGCCTGGTCTTGAAATGGTATTAAGGAGGACACATCAAGATGATTAAGACTGACATTTGTGATTTATTGCAGATTGAGTATCCAATCTTTCAAGGTGGCATGGCTTGGCTCGGTACTGCAGAATTAGCGGCAGCCGTTTCTGAAGCTGGTGGACTTGGGATTATTGGTGCTGGTCATATGCCTCCTGATATTTTCCGTAATGAAATCCATAAATTAAAAGAGCGCACTAGTAAGCCTTTTGGCTGTAATATCATGCTCATGTCTCCATTTGTAAAAGAGGTTATGGAAGTAGTCGTGGAAGAACGTGTTCCTGTTATCACTACAGGTGCAGGTAATCCTGGTGTTTATGTTCCCGCTTTGAAAGAAATTGGTACAAAAGTTATTCCTGTAGTTGCATCAGTATTACTAGCAAAGCGCTTATTACGTGGTGGTATTGATGCAATTATTGCTGAAGGTACAGAGTCTGGTGGTCACGTAGGTGATATTACAACTATGGCATTAATTCCTCAAGTAGTTGATGCTGTAGATGTACCAGTTATTGCTGCCGGAGGTATTGCAGATGGTCGTGGTATGGCTGCGGCATTTGCATTAGGTGCTAAAGCGGTACAAATGGGGACACGATTCGTATTATCCGAAGAATGTATTGCCCATGAAAATTATAAAAACGCTGTATTGAAAGCAAAAGATCGTGCTACAGTTATGACTGGTTTAACAACAGGTCATCCTGTACGTATTATAGATAATGCGTTAGCTCATAAATATAAATCCCTTGAATTCAGTGGTGGATCTAAAGAGGAATTGGAAGCATTAGGTGCTGGTACACTTCGTTTAGCTGCTATTGAGGGTAATGTAAAAGAAGGTTCTGTAATGATCGGTCAAATTTCTGGTATGTTAACAGATGTTAAACCATGTGAAACTATCATTAAAGATATTATGACTGAAGCTGAAACTGTGATTAAGAATCTTCAAGGTCTTAGTAAATAAGGAGGCCCCTAATGAAAACGGCATTTGTTTTTCCTGGTCAAGGTTCTCAAAAAGTAGGCATGTTACAAGATTTGTATAATGCGTACCCTATTGTGAAACAACGTTTTGAAGAAGCTGACGAGGCACTTGGTTATTCCATCAGTAAATTATGCTTTGAAGGTCCTGATACAGAGCTCGTTAAAACAGCAAATACACAACCAGCTATTTTGACTGCATCCGTAGCTTGTTATGAAATTCTAAAAGAACAAGGCTTTACGCCTGACATCGTAGGCGGGCATAGTCTTGGTGAGTATAGTGCTCTAGTAGCAGCCGGTGTATTGAACTTTAAAGACGCAGTATATGTAGTTCATAAACGCGGTGAATATATGCAAGAAGCTGTGCCATTGGGTAAAGGCGCTATGGCAGCAATTTTGGCATTACCTCGTGAGCAAGTTGTAGAAATTTGTGAAGATGTAAATGCTTCTGTAGGTTCTGTACAAGCAGTTAACTTCAATTGCCCTGGACAAATCGTTATTGCCGGTGAAACTGCAGCGGTGGAAACAGCAGCTGAAAAAATGAAAGAAGCAGGTGCAAAACGCGCAGTAATGCTTCCGGTAAGTGCTCCATTCCACAGCCGTTTGATGGGACCAGCAGCTCTTCGTTTAAAGGAAGAGTTGGATAAGATTCAAGTGAGTGATGCACAAATTCCTGTAGTTGCAAATGTTACTGGCAAGATTTTGACTAATGCCAATGACATTAAAGAGTCCTTAGTTACTCAAGCCGCTAACCCTGTTTTATGGGAAGATTGTGTAGCTGAAATGGTAAACTTTGGTGTTACTCGCTTTGTTGAAGTGGGGCCTGGGAAAGTACTTACAGGTTTTACTAAAAAGATTAACAAAGATATGGAATTAGCCAATGTTGAAGACATTGCATCCTTAGAGAAAACGCTTGAATTTTTGAAGGGGGTTCGATAAAATGCATTTAGAGGGTAAAGTAGCCATTGTAACTGGCGCATCCCGTGGCATTGGTCGCGCTGTAGCTATCAATCTAGCACAATCTGGTGCTGATGTTGTTGTAAACTATAGCGGTAGCGAAGGTGCAGCGCAAGAAACTGTTGAAGCTGTACAAGCGTTAGGCCGCAAAGCCATTAAAATTAAAGCTAATGTAGCCAATGCTGATGAAGTTGCTTCCATGGTGGAAGAAGCTCATAAAGAATTTGGTCACATTGATATTCTCGTGAATAATGCGGGGATTACGCGTGACGGTTTGTTAATGCGAATGAAAGACGAAGATTTTGATGCTGTTATCGATATCAACCTAAAAGGTGTTTACTTGGTAACTAAAGCAGTATCTAAAATCATGATGAAACAACGTTCTGGTCATATTATTAACATGACATCTGTTGTTGGTGTTATAGGTAATGCTGGTCAAACTAACTATGCTGCTTCTAAAGCGGGCGTAATTGGTTTTACTAAATCCTGTGCTAAAGAATTGGCTAGCCGTGGTATTACAGTTAATGCTATTGCACCAGGCTTTATCAATACAGATATGACTGATGTATTACCAGAAAAAGTTAAAGAAGCTATGGTTACTCAAATTCCGTTGGGCCGTATGGCTGATGCCGAAGAAGTAGCAACAGTAGCAACATTCCTTGCTAGCGATTTTGCTAATTATATTACGGGTCAAGTCATCAATGTTGATGGTGGCATGGTAATGTAGTTGTAAAATTAGACTATATATAAATACACTTTGAAAGGAGGTGAACCACTAATGAACACTTTCGATAAAGTTAAAGCAATCGTTGTGGAACAATTAGGCGTTGATGAAGCTGAAGTTACCATTGATTCTACATTCATCGACGACTTAGGCGCTGACTCCTTAGATATCGTTGAATTGATCATGGCATTTGAAGAAGAATTCAATGTTGAAATCCCTGACGACGTTGCAGAAAAAATTAAAACCGTTAAGGATACAGTAGAATATATTGATTCTGCTAAATAAGCTGTAAAGCTAACAATTCAACCGAACGGGAGGCCGAGTGGCCTCCCAACCGGTTTTATTTACAGGAGGATTTGATAGTGAAGCTCCCTGAACTTCGCATTGGGAATCTAGTGGCCAAAGTACCTATTATTCAAGGTGGTATGGCGATTAGATTGTCTACAGCTCGCTTGGCAGCAGCCGTTGCAAATGAAGGTGGTATCGGCCTTATTGCGGCATCGGGCTTGCCTTTCGATGAATTACGATACGAAATACAATTAGCTAGAAAATTATCACCTACGGGTATTATTGGTATAAATGCGATGGTAGCAGCAACTCAATTTGCTGGCTTAGTAAAGACTGCCATCGAAGAAGGCATTGATCTTGTAGTAGCAGGTGCTGGTTTTTCAAGAGATATGTTCGCAATGGGCAAAGAGTCTGGTACTCCTATTGTACCAATTGTTTCGTCCGCAAAATTAGCTCGCATTTCTGAAGGTTTAGGTGCTGCAGCTGTAATCGTAGAAGGCTGTGAAGCTGGTGGACACTTGGGGACGGATCGTTCCGCTCGAGAAATCGTTCCCGAAGTTGTAGCAGCGGTAAAAAACATTCCAGTAATTGCTGCTGGTGGTGTTCTAGATGGCCGTGATATCGTTGAAATGTTAAAAATCGGTGCTAGTGGTGTTCAAATGGGTAGCCGTTTTGCTGCTTCTGATGAATGTAATGCATCTGATGAATTGAAAAAAATGTATGTACGAGCTACAAACCCTGAGGATATAGTATTGATTCAAAGTCCTGTTGGTTTGCCTGGTCAAGCAATAAAAAACAAATTTGCTGAATCTGTTTTAGATGGTACTGTAGCGCCTCCAACGGTGTGTGATAACTGTTTAAAACATTGTTCCCATAAATTCTGCATTATCCGTGCTCTTTCTCGCGCACAACAAGGTGATGTGGAAACGGGGTTGGTGTTCTCTGGCAATAATATGAGAAAAGTCGATAGGATTATGCCAGTTAAAGATATCTTTGCTCAATTAAAACAGCAAGTAGCAGAGATTGATTAATTTAAAGGGCTGTATAGCTATAAGAGGTGGAATAATTGGAAAAACGTGTAGTAATTACTGGCTTAGGGGCAGTGACTCCTGTAGGTATCGGTAAAGAGAACTTCTACAATGCGTTATTGGCAGGTCAATCTGGTATTGGGCCGATTACACGCTTTGACGCATCTGACTATGCAACACGCATTGCGGGTGAAGTAAAAGACTTTGATATTACAAACTATGGGGTAGATAAGAAAGAAGCTCGTCGTATGGACCGTTCTGTAGAATTTGCTATCGGTGCAGCTGTTCTTGCTTGTGAAGATGCTGATCTTGATTTAGATAAAGCAGATTTAGATCGCTGTGGTACTGTAGTTGGTACAGGTATAGGCGGTATTGACTCTATCCATGAGGTGTATGAAACATTATTCGAAAAAGGTCCTGGCCGCGTAAGTCCATTTGCAGTACCTATGATGATTGCAAATATGACATCTGCACGCGTATCTATTCGCCTTGGTCTTAAAGGTCCAGTTATTACAGACGTAACTGCTTGTACTTCTGGTACAAATGCGATTGGCGATGCATTCCGTATCATCCAACGTGGTGATGCTGATGTGATGTTTGCTGGTGGTACTGAAGCTGCGGTATCTCCGGCTGCTGTAGCTGGTTTTGCGGCTATGAAAGCTATGTCTACACGCAATGACGAACCAACAAAAGCGTCCCGTCCATTTGACCGTGACCGCGATGGTTTCGTAATGGGTGAAGGTGCTGGTATCGTAGTTCTTGAAGAATTAGAACACGCAAAAGCACGCGGTGCGCATATCTATGCTGAAGTTGTGGGCTATGGTAGCAATGGTGATGCTTACCATATCACTGCACCAGCTCCAGGTGGTGTTCAAGCTCGGAAATGTATGGAATTAGCAATTAAAGATGCAGGTATTGATCCTAAAGACGTTAACTACATCAATGCTCATGGTACATCTACTGGCCTTAATGACCAAAATGAAACATTGGCTATTAAAGAATTGTTCGGCGATCACGCTAAAAATATCGCTGTTAACTCTACAAAATCCATGACAGGTCACTTGTTAGGTGCTGCTGGTGCTATCGAAACTATCGTAATGGCGATGGCTATCGAAACTGGTAAAGTTCACCCTACAATTAACTGTGACAATCCTGATGAAGGTTTGGATCTGGACTATGTTCGTGAAGGCGCACGTGAACTTCAAGTAAAATGTGCACTTTCTAACTCTTTCGGTTTTGGTGGTCATAACGGTACACTTTGCATTCGCCGTTATGAAGCTTAATGGTTACTATCGAAACGCATAAGAGTAAGATAACACAAGCTCGTGAAGAATCTCTTCATGAGCTTGTTGCTCGTTTAGACATACCTGTGTCAGATATATCCATTATAGATTGTGCTTTTACACATACTTCTTATGCGAATGAACATAAATCAAAGCATATTCATCACAATCAGCGATTAGAGTTTTTAGGCGATGCTGTTTTGGATCTTATTATTGGGGAATACCTATTTAAGACATATCCAGATATGGCTGAAGGTAATTTAACGAAAATTAAGGCCGCTACAGTGTGTGAGGATTCTTTAGCATCTGTGAGTCGTTCTTTGCAACTAGGACAATATTTATTGCTCGGTCATGGAGAACGCGCTTCCGGTGGTAACGATCGAAACTCTATATTAGCGGATACCTTTGAGTCTCTCATCGGTGCCATTTATATTTCTACAGATTATCAAACGGCTATGGCCTTTGTTTTAAAGCATTTAACTACCTATATCATGCAAGCCTTAGAAGGTAAGCGGGGCAAAGATTATAAGACATTATTACAAGAATATGTGCAAAGAGATGGGGATAAACATATTGTCTATCATTTGCTCAGTGAAAGTGGTCCCGACCATGCTAAAACCTTCCATATGGAGGTTGAAATCAATGGTGTTACTTACGAGGCCGGCTCTGGTAAAAGTAAAAAAATTGCAGAACAACATGCGGCTCAATTGACTTTAGAAAAGTTGATGGCTGATAAATAGAAAAGCGCCGAATGGCGCTTTTTTCTGTATAATAGTATGTGAGTAATAATTTATATAATAGTAGATGAGTAATAATTTTTACATAAGAAGAGGAGGTGTTTATGAAACCATTTGGTATGATCCCCTTTTTTATACCTCACGTAGGTTGTCCCTATGTGTGTACATTTTGTAATCAATCTCGTATTACGGGCCAATCTGGTATTAGTCACCTAACTCCAGATTATATACAACAAACAATTAAAGACTATGTAGGCACAAAACGGTGCGAGAAGTTTTGGGAGGTTGCCTTTTATGGGGGATCATTTACGGCTATTCCTAAAGATTTACAACATAAATTATTAATGCCTGCCTATGAAATACTTCAACGGGGAATCATTGATGGCATACGTTGCTCTACAAGACCTGATGCTGTAGGTGATGAAGCGATTACATTATTACAGTCTTATGGAGTAAAAACTGTAGAACTTGGCGTGCAGTCTATGAATGATGGTATTTTAGTCGATGCTAAGAGGGGGCACACGGCACAAGAGGTAGTAGAGGCTGTTACACGATTAAAACATCGTGATATGACCGTTGGGGTTCAACTTTTACCGGGACTAAAAGGAGAGACTTGGCAAACCATAATAGAAACGGCCATTGCAGTAGCCGCATTACGACCTGATTTTGTACGTATCTATCCCGTACTAGTTATAGAAAATACAGAGCTAGCCGAACAGTATAGAGCTGGAGAATATAAACCACTAAGTACTGAGCTAGCTATACAGTATTGTTCATTTTTAAAAGATTGGTTTGAACAGCATGGCATTGAAGTCATTCGCACGGGTTTACAAAGTACAGAAGAATTAGATTCTAGGAATAGCTTAGTAGCGGGGCCATATGAGCCCGCTATGGGGGAGCTGGTTGTGAACGAACAGTATAAGCAGCGAATTGAACGTTGTATTGATGAGCATGCATCTCAGTATACGTACGCACTAAGTAACGATTGTTTTAATCTAACTGACTACGCTACTTATGAAAATCTAGGATTTAGTGGAGTTAGTGCTTATAATGCTGATAATAGTGGATATATAGATAACACTAATAATGATAGAACAAATTATATTAGGAATAATGGTATTGCAGTACAGCATAATATTGTTATTTCTTATCCGAGATGCTTAACATCTAAGGTGCGAGGCCTTAATAATCGAAACGTTAAATACTTTCAGATTCAGTATCCGCAGTATGCATTTGAATGGTGTGAAGAACGCACGAGAAATACCGTTCGTTGCTGTATTGATGGCCTGCAATATGTGTTATAATAAAAGATATGATTATTTAGGGTTGTTGGTAGAAAGGAGGCAGTCATGCAATTACTTCGGTTGGAATTAAAGGGCTTTAAATCGTTTGCGGATAAAACGATTGTAAAATTCTCACCAGGAATGACTGCCGTTATTGGTCCTAACGGAAGTGGTAAAAGTAATATTACGGATGCTATGAAATGGGTATTGGGAGAATCCAATGTCCGTAATTTGCGCGGTCAAAAAGCAGAGGATATTATTTTCTCTGGTACGGAAAAGCGCAAACCTATGAGCGCTGCTGAGGTTACACTTGTGTTTGACAATAGTGACCAACAATTAGATATAGATATGGCTGAGGTAGCCATTACACGCCGTATATACCGCACTGGTGAAAGTGAGTTCCTCATTAATAAGCGATCTTGTCGTTTAAAGGACATACATCTTTTACTAGCAGATACCGGTCTTGGTAGAGACTCCATGGCTATCATTGGGCAGAACCGAATTGATGCTATTTTAAATTCTAAACCTGAAGAACGGCGCCTTATCTTTGAAGATGTAGCAGGTATTTCTCGCTTTAAGATCAATAAAGAAGATGCATTGCGTCGTATTGCCAGTACAGATCGTAATATGGAGCGTGTACGAGACGTAATGGCTACCATTGAAGAGCAATTAGGACCTTTGTCTGAAAAAGCGGAAAAGACTAAAAAATATATGACCTTAAGCCGCGCAAAGCGCGATTATGATGGGGCATTAGGCTTCCACAATTATAAGACCTCTGATCGTCTTTTAACACGTTTTGAAAACGATAATATTGCCTTTAAAGATGAAGAAATTGAGCTTCAAACTGAATTGTCTAAATTAGAGGCTCGTCGTCACGAATTGCAATCGTCCTCGTCAAAAGAGCAGGAACAGCTTAAGTTGTGGGAGGCTCAATATACTGAAAAGCAACGCGATGAAGAACGCTTATCTGGTCATTTACGTCTCTTAGAAGAGCAACTAAAAACAGCGCGCCGTGAATTAGATGAAACGTCTATGCGCATTAGCGAGCTAGAGGCTACGCAAAAGGGCGAGGAGCAACAATTGCGCATCTTAAATCAATTGATTCAAGATGAAAGTGCTCAATTAGTAGAAAAAGAGTCTAATCTAGAAGAATTAGAAGCGAGTTACAAAAAGGCTGTTGAAGATGTAAGGTCAGAACAAGCTAAGTTCCAATCCTTGCAATCCAATCGAGAGGCTTTTGAGAAACGTCAATTAGAAGTTGTGAGTGCTATTGAAACGGCTAAGGCTAGTATTCGGAGCTTAGAAGCTCGCAAGGGGGAAAGTAAAAATCAATGTGCTATTCTAGAATCTGAAATAGCACAGGTAGATAGTGAACTACAAGTCGCTCGTTCTGAATTTGAAGCGCTAGGTCAAAAGTTTAATGCCTTATCTGCTCAACGACAAGCCCTCGTTGATGATGCTAAGGATGCGGTCATGAAAGCGCGTGAAGAGCGTAAGGAATTACAAAAGCTGCGCACTCAAGAACAACGTGCAAAAGGTCGATTAGAACTATTAGCACAGTGGGAGGAACAGCACGAAGGTTACTTAGAAGGCACAAAGAACATCCTCAATGGTAAAGGTTCTTGGCGCGAACAGATCACGGGCGCTGTTGGCGATCTCTTTACGGTAGAGGAGAAATATACTACGGCTATCGAAACGGCCTTAGGCGGTAGTGTTAACCACGTTGTAACTACTACAGCTCGCGCTGCTGCGGAGGGTGTCAATTATTTGAAATCTATCCAAGGTGGTCGCGTAACCTTTTTGCCGATGGATTCTGTTAAAGGTAAACCATATGATACACCGGCTTTACATGAAAGCTGTGTATTAGGCACTGCTGTTGATTGTATTTCTTTTGATAATAAATACGCCCATATTTTCCAATACTTATTGGGGCGCACCTTGGTAGTGTCTTCCATGGATGATGCCATTGGATTACAGAAAAAATACAATCAGCAATTGCGCATCGTAACTCTTACAGGGGAACAATTTCAACCTGGTGGTTCTCTAACCGGTGGTGCCACAAAACGTAAGCGTGCTTCTGTATTGAGCCGCAAGGAAGAGGCTGCTAGTCTTGAACAAGAACTGGTACAAATTGAAGAACAAATTCGCTCCTTAATAGCTAACTTAGAAAGCCTTGAAAAACGGGTTGAAGAGACTGAAAAGGATCAAGCGACTCTTGATGAAAGCTATCAACATACGAACTTACTCTATGTGGCTAGTGAAACAAAGGTACAAAATATACAAAATCAGCTGGATCGTAAGAAACGTGTTCTCCATGAAGAAGAGCAACGTTTAGTACAAATTGATATTGATTTGGCTACTACAACAGCTAACTTGAAAGATCAAGAAACAGCATTAGCTTCCTTGCAAGAGGATCATGGTATGGATGGTAATCAAGGGGCGTTGATGGGTCGATTAACCGTGTTGCAAAAGGTGCAACAAGAGGCGTATGAAGCTTTTACAGAAGCTCGCCTTACTTGTGATACCTTGCGACATACCATTCAGGAACGGGAATCACAACGTGAACAGCGTAATCAGTCTATTTCTAGTATTATTGAGCGTTTAACACCACTTCGTAATTTGTTAGTTAGTACTACACAACGCTATGAAGAGGATATCCCTCTGGCTCAGGAAGTTGCAGAACAAGAGTTGACCTCTGCTACGGCTGAGGTTGAACGATTACGTGCCCTTCGCGATGAAGCTTATGATAAAACATCTACGGGGCGCGAGGAAATGGAATCTATCCTCAGTGAGCAAGACCGATTGAATCAACGCTACAAAGTGGTGCAAGGTCGCCTTGTTGATATGGAAGGTAAAATTACACGTCATCGCATGGACTGTGAGCGCTTTGTAGAAGAATTACAAGAGCTAGGCTTTACTTTGGAAGATGCTCAAGTCCTTCGCATTGAAGGCTCCGTTAGCGATTGGAAGGATGAGCAAGCTCGTTTGATAGCCGAAATTGCCGAATTGGGTCCAGTCAATCCAAATGCCGTTGAGGAATACGAAGAGACTAAAGAACGCTATGATTTCTTAACCACACAATTAGCTGATTTAGATACGGCAAAGGCGCAATTACAGGCGGTTATTGCCGAAATGGATAAGGCGATGAGTACACAGCTATATGATGTATTGGATGTGGTAGGCCGTAGATTCCAAGAAGTATTCAGCCAATTGTTTGGCGGTGGTACTGCGCAAATTGTACTTACTGATCCAGATAATATCTTGACGGGTGGTATCGACTTCTACATTCAACCACCAGGGAAAAAGCGTCAACAATTGACACTTTTATCGGGTGGTGAGCGTGCTCTTACGGTTATCGCTTTATTGTTCTCATTCCTTGACTATCGTCCAGCTCCGTTCTGTGTGCTTGACGAAGTTGACGCGGCGCTTGACGAAGCTAATGTTGAACGATTTAGCTCTTACTTAAATCGAATAAATAAAGAAACACAATTTATCGTTGTATCTCACCGTAAAAAGACGATGGAAGCTGCCGAAGTACTTCAAGGGGTAACCATGGTGGAACGCGGTGTATCGCGATTATTAACAGTAGCATTTGAAGATGTGAAGGAGGATCTAGCATAATGGCATTTGGATTCTTTGATAGAATTAAAGACGGTTTAGAGAAAACTCGTAAGTCTTTTGTAAAAAATGTAGAAAGCATCGTTATTGGTTATGCGCAAATCGATGATGATTTTTTAGATGATTTAGAAGCAGTTATGCTTACTAGTGATCTAGGCCCTAAGACGACAGAATACTTGATGAAAGAAATTCGTCGTGGTGTAACAGAAGGTATCATTAATCATACAGGCGATGTAATGCCGTTTATGGAAGACCGCATCACGGAAATGCTCATCGATCAAGAAGATGAAATTACTTTGCACCATCCTGAGGTTATCCTCGTAGTTGGTGTAAATGGTGTTGGTAAAACAACGACAATCGCTAAATTGGCTAACTATTATACTAAAGAAGGTAAAAAGGTTATCATTGCTGCAGGTGATACATTCCGTGCCGCTGCAGCTGACCAATTATCCATTTGGGCTGATCGCGTTGGTGTGCCGATTGTTAAACATAAAGAAGGCGCAGACCCTGCTGCCGTTGTATATGATGCAATGGAAGCTGCGAAAGCTCGTAATGCAGACCTTGTTATCGTAGATACGGCTGGTCGTCTACATACTAAGGTTAACCTTATGGAAGAGCTTAAAAAGATGGGGCGCGTAGCGAATAACCACGTAGAAGGTGCGCCGCATCAAACATTGCTCGTTTTAGATGGTACTACGGGTCAAAATGCAGTAAGCCAAGCTAAATTATTTGGTCAAGCTGTACCAGTAAATGGTATTGTAGTAACTAAACTAGATGGTACAGCAAAAGGCGGCGTAGTTATCTCTATTAAAGAGGAACTGGGCGTACCCGTACGCTGGATTGGCGTTGGCGAAGGTATGGATGACTTGCGTCCATTTAATGCAAAAGAATTTGCTAATGCACTATTTAATAAAGGAATGATTCAAGGTGACAAATAAATATAACCGGGAATTCTTACTTGAATATGTAGAATCTGAAAATAAAAAAAATGAATGTAATGTTAGCCTAGAAAATATGAATAAGATAGTTAGCTTAATCGAGTACTTCGGTATTGAACTATATCGCCCCATTACGAGATTGCTACTTTCAAACTGGGAAGAAATTACAGAACGTATTAATAACTATACTGAATCAGATTGGATGATGGCTGATGAAATCCAGAAGACCACACCTACACTAGATCGCTTTTCTATTGCTATGCTCATCGAAGTCTTAGAAGGTGAGGATACGTTGAATCAAGCGGAAAATGTAGGTCGTCGTTTGACGGATGAAGAAATGAAAGCCATCCGTAAACATCAGGATGAACAGTAATGAAGCATAGTACATATAATTACGAGGGGGGCCAACCATTTAAAGTGGAGGCGCCCTTTGCACCTACAGGGGACCAACCTATTGCGATTCAATCCTTAACGGAAGGCATTGAACGCGGTGAATGGGCCCAAGTTTTGCTCGGTGCCACTGGTACTGGTAAGACCTTTACAATGGCCAAGGTTATTGAGGCAGTTCAAAAGCCGACCTTGATCATTGCTCACAATAAAACCTTGGCTGCTCAATTATGTAGCGAGTTTAAAAGTTTCTTCCCTAATAATGCGGTAGAATATTTTGTATCTTACTACGATTTTTATCAACCGGAGGCCTATATTCCTTCTAGTGATACATATATCGAGAAGGATGCGTCTATTAATGATGAAATCGATAAACTGCGACATAGCGCTACGATGAGCCTATTTGAGCGCCGAGATGTCATTATCGTTGCCTCTGTTAGCTGTATTTATGGCTTAGGTGACCCTGAGGACTATTCTGATCTTGTATTGTCCTTACGCTTAGGTCAAACGAAATCGCGCGATGAAATCTTATCTAAACTCGTAGATATTCAATATACGAGAAATGATATGAACTTTATTCGCGGCACCTTCCGTGTACAAGGGGATACGATTGATATTTTCCCTGCCGCTTATAGTGAAAGAGCCATTCGGGTGGAGCTTTTTGGTGATGAAATCGACCGCCTCGTAGAGGTAGATTCCTTGACGGGTGAAATTATTGCGGAACGCAAACACGTTGCTGTCTATCCGGCATCTCACTATGTGACGACGAAAGAGAAGATGAATATTGCCGTAGAGCGTATAGAAGCCGAACTAGATGAGCAGTTAGCGAAGTTAAAGGCTGCTGACCGTCTATTGGAGGCTCAGCGCTTAGAACAGCGTACCCGTTATGATATAGAAATGATGCAAGAAATGGGCTATTGCTCGGGCATCGAAAACTATTCACGTCATATGTCTGAACGCAAGGCTGGGGAAGCACCGTTTACATTGATTGATTATTTCCCAGATGATTTTCTCATCATGGTGGACGAGTCTCATGTGACGATGCCTCAGATACGGGCCATGTACAATGGTGACCGTGCGCGTAAAGAATCTCTTATAGAATACGGTTTCCGCCTTCCTTCTGCACTCGATAATAGACCGCTTCAATTCGATGAATTTGTAGAGCGTATCAATCAAATTGTTTACGTATCGGCAACGCCTGGTCCATACGAAATGGAAGTAGAAACGAATATTGCAGAGCAAATCATACGTCCTACGGGCCTATTAGATCCATCTATAGAAATTCGTCCTATTAAGGGGCAAATGGATGACTTGCTTGGAGAAATTCACAAACGAGCTGCCAAGAACGAACGGGTTCTTGTTACGACATTGACGAAGAAGATGGCTGAGGACTTAACGGAATTCTTGAAGGAAATGGGCGTACGAGTTCGCTATCTTCATTCCGATATTGTTACTATTGAGCGGGCCGAAATCATTCGTGATTTGCGGGCTGGCGTATTCGATGTATTAGTTGGTATTAACTTGCTTCGTGAAGGCCTCGATATGCCAGAGGTTTCCTTAGTTGCTATCTTAGATGCGGATAAGGAAGGTTTCTTGCGCTCCGATACGGCTATGATTCAAACTATAGGTCGTGCGGCCCGTAATGTGAATGGTCATGTTATCATGTACGCAGATCGTGTAACAGGTTCTATGCAACGAGCTATCGATGAAACCGATCGTCGTCGTGCCGTGCAAGAGACTTATAATATTGAACATAATATTACGCCTAAATCTGTATCTAAAGATGTAAAAGAGCTTATCGAATTAACGAAAATCGAAGAAGATATGGTTACCGATGGAAAGGGACTTTCACCGAAAAAAGGAAAACAAAAAAAATCCTCAGAGGGCATGGATCATGGACACGAACCATATGTTCAAGATACATCAACACCTAAGGTGGCAGATATAACACCGGAAGAATTGTACAATAAGATTGAAGAGCTAGATCGTCAAATGAAGGCCGCCGCCAAGCAACTTGAATTTGAAACCGCAGCTAAGTTACGTGATCAATTGGGCGTATTACGTCAACAATGGTCCGATATGCATAGTGCAGGAGATAGCAAGTTGAAGAAGCCAGTTTCTACCAAATCTAGAAAGCGGACAAGTCCAAAAAGTAAATCTTAGGAGCAATTTTAGAAGATTGTAAGAAAACACATAGATTATATAGACTATATGTGCGATAATATACATATATTATTTCATGTTAGTAATCAGAGAGATGATGCCGTTTGGTATCATCTCTTTAAATAGGAAAGATAATGAAAGATCAATTGATTGTAAAAGGTGCGCGTCAGCATAACCTAAAAAATATTGATATATCCTTACCACGTGATCAGTTTATCGTCTTAACTGGCCTCAGTGGTTCGGGTAAATCATCCCTAGCATTTGATACGATTTACGCAGAAGGGCAACGACGTTATGTTGAGTCCCTGTCTGCGTATGCACGTCAATTTTTGGGACAAATGGATAAACCCGATGTCGATTATATTGAAGGTTTATCTCCAGCCATTTCTATCGACCAAAAGACGACGAGTCGCAACCCTCGTTCTACGGTTGGTACCGTAACGGAGATTTACGACTATTTACGTCTGTTATTTGCACGCGTAGGTCATGCACACTGTCCAGAGTGTGGTAAGCCTATTACTCAGCAAACAATACAACAAATGACCGACGATGTAATGAGCTTTCCCGAAGGTACAAAGGTTTTAGTGCTGGCCCCTATGATTCAAGGTAAAAAAGGGGAACATAAATCGGTGTTTGAACAACTTCGCAAGGAAGGCTTTGTTCGTGCTCGAGTAGACGGTGTAGTGCGTACCTTGGACGAAGAAATTGTATTAGAGAAAAATAAGAAGCATTCCATCGATATCGTTGTGGACCGTCTCGTTGTAAAAGAAGGCATTGAATCTCGGTTGGCTGACTCTATGGAGACCGCTTCAAAATGGGCAGAAGGCATCGTTGTGATTCAAGAGGTAGACGGACCTGAACACATGTATAGCCAACATTTTGCGTGCCCAGATTGTCATATTTCATTACCTAAAATTGAACCACGTATGTTCTCTTTTAATAGTCCGTTTGGTGCGTGCCCATCTTGTTTAGGGATTGGTTCTACTATGGAGGTTGATGAGGAGCGCGTTATTCCAGATGGATCTATTAGCTTTGCCGATGGTTGCGTGCAAGCCTTGAGCTCCAATCCTAATGCTTGGTTTATGCGTCAAGTAGAAGGTCTATTAAAAGCTAATGGATATTCCTTAGACTCCACCTATGATGAATTGCCGAAAGCATTACAGAAAAAGGTGATGTACGGTACGACGGATAAGGTAAGCTTCACCTATGAAAATATGAGAGGTGAGATAAAGGAATTCTTTACTGAGTACGAAGGTATTTTACCGATGGTTAAGCGCCGTCATAGTGAAGCCTCTACAGACTCTATGCGTGAAGAATTTGAAAAGTTTATGTCTATTAAGCCGTGTACTACATGTCATGGGGCTCGTCTTAAACCTGAAGTATTAGCTATTACTGTAGGGGATAAGAATATCAACGAAGTAACGCAGTTAACTATTAAAGAAGCACTCGATTTCTTTGGTAATCTACAGTTAACTGAACGTGAACAAGTGATTGGTGCTCAAATTTTAAAGGAAATCAATGCTCGTCTAGGTTTTCTTAATAATGTAGGTCTCGATTACTTAACAATGAACCGTAGTGCAGGCACATTATCTGGTGGTGAAGCACAGCGTATTCGGTTAGCTACACAGATCGGCTCTGGCTTAGTAGGTGTATTATATATCCTAGATGAGCCATCTATCGGTTTACATCAACGCGATAATGATCGACTCATCGATACATTAAAAGGGTTACGTGACTTAGGCAATACCTTGCTCGTTGTAGAACATGATGAAGATACGATGCGTGCTGCCGATTATTTAGTAGATATCGGTCCTGGAGCAGGTGAACATGGGGGTCAAATCATTGCAGAAGGTACTGTTAAGGAAGTGATGAAGGTAGAAAACTCCATTACTGGTCAGTATTTGAGTGGTCGTAAATTTATCGCTCTTCCGGAAGAACGCCGTAAACCAGGTAAGAACTGCATTGAAATTCGCGGTGCTAAGGAAAACAATTTACAAAATGTAAATGTAAAATTCCCTATTGGCTTGTTTAATGTTGTTACTGGTGTCAGCGGTTCTGGTAAGTCTACCTTGATTAATGAAATTCTCTACAAAGGTTTAGCTAATCAATTATATCGCTCTAACCACAAAGTAGGGGCTCATAAAGAAATCCGTGGTCTTGAACATATCGATAAAATCATCAATATTGATCAAAGTCCGATTGGCCGTACACCTCGTTCCAATCCAGCTACATACACGGGTGTATTCGATGCCATACGCGAGCTCTATAGTCAAACACCGGAAGCAAAGATGCGCGGTTACAAACAAGGGCGCTTTAGCTTTAACGTAAAAGGTGGCCGCTGTGAAGCTTGTCGTGGTGATGGTATTATCAAGATTGAAATGCATTTTCTTCCAGATGTATACGTGCCTTGTGAAGTCTGCAAAGGAGCGCGATATAATCGTGAAACCTTGGAGGTTAAATATAAAGGTAAATCCATTGCTGATGTATTAGATATGACAGTTGATGATGCGGTAGAATTCTTTAGTGCCATCCCTAAAATTAACCGTAAGATGGTTACCCTCCAAGAGGTTGGCCTTGGGTATATCCGTTTAGGTCAGGCGGCTACTACATTATCTGGTGGTGAAGCACAACGTGTAAAATTAGCTACTGAGTTAGCTCGTCGTAGCACCGGTAAAACGTTATACATCCTTGATGAGCCTACTACAGGCCTTCATGCTGAAGATATTCGTAAGTTGTTACACGTATTGCAACAACTCGTAGAGGGTGGCGATACAGTTGTTGTTATCGAACATAACTTAGATGTTATTAAAATGGCTGACCACATCATCGATCTTGGTCCTGAAGGTGGTAATCGAGGTGGCACTATCGTGGCTACTGGTACACCTGAGGAAATTGCTAAGGTAAAAGAAAGCTATACCGGCAAATTCTTGGGCCCTGTATTAGAACAGACTAAGAAATTTATGAAAGCAGCGAACCATAAGAAATAAAATAGTACATATATTTAAGTTTCTATAAAAGAAAAATCATAAAGAGAATAGACTACATCCTTTAACTCATAAAGAGCATTATTTAAAGAAGAGTGTAAGCTATTCTCTTGTAATCTACAAGGAAAGGAGGAAATATGCCGTCTGAAGAATTACTGGAAAAGGTTAGTCATCTGCCGACGACGCCAGGCGTTTATCTATGGCGTGATCAATATAACCGCATCATCTATGTAGGTAAAGCCATTAATTTGCGCAACCGTGTGCGTTCCTATGTACGTAACGATGCGAACCGCGCACCAAAGGTTACAGCCATGATGAAGCGTGCCGTCGATGTGGAAGTCATTCAAACCAAGACGGAAATGGAAGCGCTCATTTTAGAGAATACCTTAATTAAAGAACATGAACCTAAATATAATATTAGACTTCGTGATGATAAGACATACCCATATGTAAAAGTCTCTGTGCAAGAGGATTACCCACGCGTATATATGACGCGCCGTCTTGAACGGGACGGAGCCAAGTATTTTGGACCTTTTACAGATGTAACATCTGTCCATGTGGTATTGAAATTAATACGGCAGTACTACCCACTACGGACTTGTAAGTCTATGAATGTAGAACGTCCGTGCTTGCAGTATCATATGCATTACTGCGAGGCACCGTGTTTTAACAAAATATCTGTACCGGATTATCGAAAGTATATTGACGAAATCATAGAACTTTTTGAAGGTAAACCTATACCATTGCTAAAGGAAATTAAATCAAAGATGGAAACTGCTGCAGAAGATTTACGCTTTGAAGATGCTGCACGGTATCGTGATCAATTGTCTAGTATTGAAAAGATACAAGAAAAGCAACGCATGGTTACTCAACGTGGCGACTTAGACGTTTTAGGATTGGCTGTTGATACATCGATGGCCTGTGTACAGTTGCTATTCATCCGTGGTGGTCGTCTTCTAGGCCGTGAGAATTACTTTGTGCAACATGATGGCGATAGTCAGGAAACGATTATGACGGACTTTATTAAGCAATACTATGGGGGCACAAACTTTATTCCTAAAGAGTTGCTACTACCTATGGAGAGTACCGATAGGGACTTATTAAGGGAATGGTTTACACAACTCAAAGGCCAACATGTAGATGTATCTGTGCCACAACGTGGCTATAAAATGGATATGATTAAGATGGCTCATGAAAATGCGGAAACCTTCCTTGAAGAACGTCGTCGTCAGTGGCAGCACCAAATCGATAAGACTGGCGGGGCGGTTAAGAAACTAGCCGAGATTCTCGACTTACCGCGTTTACCTGAACGCATGGAGTGTTTTGATATATCTCATACACAAGGAACTGAAACGGTGGCTTCTATGGTTGTTTTTGAAGGTGGCAAGCCTGCGAAGAAGGAATATCGCCGCTTTAAACTGAAAACCACACAAGGTAAACCTGATGATTTTAAATCGATGGCTGAAATCATGGAACGTCGTTACGGTAATGAAACAGACTGGCCTATGCCAGATCTCATTATCATCGATGGTGGTAAAGGTCAGCTCAATGCGGCCTTGCCATTAATCCGTGCCGTTGGTGTTACAGATGTGCCTGTTATTTCTTTGGCTAAGCGTATTGAAGAGGTCTTTGTAGAGGGGCAATCTGAAAGTATCATCTTGAGTCATCATACGCCGGAGCTTCAATTACTCCAACAAATTCGTGATGAAGCCCATCGTTTTGCCATTACTTATCACCGTAAGTTGCGGGGCAAGCGAAATCTTGAATCTATTCTAGATCATATTGAAGGCATCGGTCCTAAACGCTGTAAGGCCTTATGGGCTCACTTTAATAGTTTAGAGGCAATGAAAGAGGCATCTATTGATGAACTTGCAAATGTAGAATCTATGAATTATAAGACGGCAGAAACGCTATATAATTTCTTCCGTATGTCCAAAGTAGAGAAACAAGAGGCTTTAAAATAAAAAAGCACCTATTGATTACTTACACTTGAGCGTAATCAATAGGTGCTTTTATTATTTTACAATAGTTCTAGGTTTGTAATGTTGTATGTAGTATGTGCGAAGTGTAAATAATATACCCGCAACTACTACGCTAGCCAACAAACCAATCCATACGCCAAATGGTCCATAATTAGGATTTTTAGCAAGGGTATAAGCTGTTGGGAAACATACGCCCCAATAGGATATGAGCGAGATGTAAAGCACTACTTTTACATCCTTATAGGCTCTTAGAATACCTTGTAATGGAGTACCTATGGCATCGATGGCAGCAAAGAATACGCCATATCCGAGGAAGTGATAAATAAGCTCATATACTTCATCATCGTTGGTGAATAGATCAGCAATATTATCCATATGGGTGAACGTAAAGGCGCATATAAGAACAGCTATAATGATAGCTAATACACGAGAAATATAAGAGTATTGGATGGCTTCCTTTTTTCGTCCTGCACCGAGTTCATAAGCAACGGCAATGGTAGAGGACATGGCGATACTTAATGGTAAGCAGTAGAATACATTAGTAAAAGAAATGACAGATTGATGAGCTGCTACTACAGCAGATCCAAAGTGAACCATTAAGAGCCCAGCGATGCTAAAGATACTAGCTTCAAAAAAGATAGAAAAACCTATGGGAATACCAACTTGTAATTGTTCACGGATATAGTGAAAATTCGGGCTATGGAAATCTTTATAGATGCGATAGCCTTTTAACTTAGGATGCAATAGAATGACTAAGCTAAATAGAACGAAGTTTGTCCAACAGGCACCAGCAATACCGTAGCCAGCACCAACACCACCAATTTCAGGAAAACCGTAATGACCAAAGATGAGTGCATAATTTAAGAATACGTTAATCACAAAGCTTGTAAAGACGATGGCCATGGAGTAATGCGTTAATCCGTGAGAATCGACAGTATTACGCAAGGTATTTACCCAGAGTAATGGGAATAAACCAAGTGCAAAGGCTTTCAGATAACTAATACATACCTCGGTGGCAGCCGGCTCAAGATTTAAATATGTCAATAAAGGGCGTAAGCCGAATATACCGATTAGTAAAATTAAAAATGCTAGTCCTGTACCGATGAAAAGACCTTGATGAAAGATTATTGAAATATCATCTGTTTTCTTAGCTCCTAATAGTTGAGAAATAATTGGTGTGATACCCATTAATGTACCTTGTGCAAAGATATAGAAGAGGAGCCACAAATTATATCCCGTAGCAACACCAGCTAAATCAGTCGTACTATATTGCCCCGTTAAAAAGATGGCGATAAAGGTCGCCCCAATCAGGGAAAATTGAGTGATGCACATTGGAGTAAATAGTTTTATAAACAACCATAATTTTTGCAGTATAGAATATGTTTGATACATACTAACCTCCCTAGTAATGATATACAATACCATACCATAAAGTAGCTTAATTTAATAGCCAAAACCTAAGGGAAAAAGGAATTAAATTTATAAAAAAATAGAGCCCATATTGTGATTATGTAAGGGGAGAAATGACCTTATATAAACTATCTTATTTAATAAGAAAGAATTATGATAAAAACGTATATATATGTTGATAATTGAATTTTACACTACTTTACTATATCGATTATAATATATATAATATTGTTTTATTCTAAGGAGGATACATTGGACATCTTAACTGTACAAGGCTTATTAGCGATGCTTCAAATCATCGTTATTGATATTTTATTAGCTGGTGATAATGCCATCGTTATTGGTATGGCGGCTCGCAACCTACCTGCACATTTACAGAAGAAGGCGATTTTCTGGGGCACAGCTGGCGCTATTATTTTACGTCTTGTTATGGCATTCCTATTTGTAGAGGCCTTGAACAATATTCCTGCTCTTCGTTTAGTTGGTGGTATCCTTCTTTTATGGATCGGTTACAAGCTTGTTGTTGATGATGATAGCGAGCACAATATCGAGGCTAAAGATAACTTGCGCGCTGCTATCATGACCATTGTTATTGCAGATGGAATTATGGGTATTGATAATGTTATTGGTGTAGTTGGTGCCGCTAGTGGCAATATGACATTAGTTGCTGTCGGTATGCTTATTACAGTACCTATTATCATTTATGGTAGTACTTTATTTGTAAAAGTTATCGAACGCTTTCCAATCATCCTTTACGTTGGTGGCGGTATACTTGCCTGGGTGGGTGCAGCGATGAGTGTGGAAGATAAATTAATTTCACATACCGTAGAACCGTATGCATTACTCATTAAAATTGGTGCTGTTATTCTCGTAGTAGGGGCATCTTTGTTAGTAAAGAAACTTAAGAAATAATGTAACATATCTCTTCTTCTAGTCATAGGAGGAGAGATATTTTTTTCGTAAAAGTATAGTTATTATAAAGAACCTTATAGGCTAATCTTAAGAATAACAGTGGTAGTCTAAGAGCTTTCTTTTAGATGAGAAAATAGAGAATTTATGGTATAGTTAAGGGATAGTTATAGAATCAGCTGAGTGAATTGAGGTAAGTATAGAATGGAATTTTTAGAAGCTGCAACGTGGATAACGATTAGTAAAATTATTTTGATCGATATTTTATTGGCAGGAGATAATGCCGTTGTTATTGGTATGGCAGCGGGTAAATTGGCACCAGAATTACAAAAGAAAGCCGTTATCTGGGGTACAGTAGGGGCTATTGGAATGCGCCTTCTATTTGCTACTCTTTTAGTGGAAGCACTTACTTTAATACCTCTTATTCACTTAGGTGGTGGCCTTGTACTTGTATGGATTGCCATTCAACTCTTAAAAGGTGGAGATGAAGATGCACATATCGAAGCTAAGAATTCCTTAATGGGAGCTATTTGGACAATCATTGTGGCTGATGCGATGATGAGTATCGATAATGTAATTGGCGTAGTTGGTGCCGCTAAAGGACATTTAGAGCTTGTTATTGTTGGTATGTTGATTACTGTTCCAATCATTGTGTTCTGCTCTACACTATTTGCTCGTATCATCAATAAGTTCCCTATTATCCTTTGGGCTGGTGGTGCTTTATTAGGTTGGGTTGCTGGTGAAATGATTGTGGAAGATCCACTTCTTGTTCCCTATATTCAAGGGGAAGAGTTATTGGTGAAATTTGGAACGGTATTCTTTGTACTCATTGTAACTGGTATGATTAAAATTTGGAAGAAAAGAGACTCGTAATGAACGGTACTAATCGTACATCTCGTAAGAATAAATCGAAATTTAAACAACAGAATAAAAATCGATCTAATGGGAAACAGAATTCCAATCATTATAATGGACAACAAAATACCAATACTTCTGTATCTAAAAAACAACAAGCTATTTTGAATGCCCCTGTTAAACTTGGGGATGAAGTATTAGTTACCATTCATGGTATTGGCAGTAGTGGCGAAGGGGTAGGTCGCGTAGAGGACTTTACAGTGTTTGTTCCCTTTGCATTACCTGGGGAAACCGTGAAAGTATCTATCAACATGGTGAAAAAGACCTATGCTACTGGCAAGCTATTAGAAGTAGTTACACCAGCTAATAATCGTATTGAGCCTACTTGTGAGTTATACGGTATATGTGGCGGATGCCAGTTACAACACATTACCTATGAAGGGCAACTTTCACTAAAGACACAAAAGGTGAAAGACGTTATAGAACGCATTGGTCATCAAAATCCAGACCTTGTAAAACCTGCATTAGGCCCTAAAGAACCGTGGGCATATCGCAATAAAATGCAAATGCCTGTAGGAGGTACTAAAGGCGATATTCAAATGGGATTCTATGCGATGGGTTCTCACGATATCGTGCAAGGCACAAACTGTCCCATTCAAGACGAAGGGAATAATATCATAGCTCAAGCTTGTTATAATATCGCAAAAGAACTTCAAATGGAGCCATATGATGAACATACTGGGAAAGGTGTGTTGCGCCATGTAATTGGTCGTATTGGACAATCAGGATGGATGGTTATACTTGTAACCGCTACTGATTACTTGCCGCATCAAGAAGAATGGATTGAGAAAATCACGGAACGTATACCTCAGGTAGAAACTATTGTCCATAATGTGAATGGTAAGCGTACCAATGTAATCTTAGGTCCTACAAATCATGTACTATATGGAGATGGTACTATTACCGATCACATTAAGGATTTACGTTTTACCTTGTCACCACATTCCTTTTTCCAAGTCAATCCAGAACAAACTACAGTGCTTTACGATCAAGCGCTAGCTTATGCGGACCTAAAAGGGGATGAAACTGTTATCGATGCGTATTGTGGAACAGGGACAATTTCTCTATTCCTTGCTCATAGGGCTAAACATGTTATTGGCATAGAAATCGTAGAACCAGCTATCATAAATGCTCGAGAAAATGCACAACGCAATGGTTATGACAATACAGAATTTATCGTCGGTGATGCGGCAGTAGAAATGCCAAAACTCTACAAAGCTGGTGTACGCCCAGACGTAATTGTATTCGATCCAATCCGGGCAGGCTGTAAAGAAGAAGTACTAACCTCCGCAGCTGGCATGGAACCAAAACGTATTGTTTATGTATCTTGTAATCCTGCAACTATGGCACGAGATATTGAAATACTTACACACTACGGATATAAACTAAAAGAAGTGCAACCAGTGGATATGTTTTCTATGACAGCGCATGTTGAGACAGTAGCGTTATTGTCCAAACTTAATGTCGATAAGCATATAAGTGTTGAAGTAGAGCTGGATGAACTTGATTTGACAAGTGCAGAGAGCAAAGCTACTTATGCTCAGATTAAGGAATATATATTAGAAAAATTTGGTTTGAAAGTTTCAGCACTCTATATTGCCCAGATTAAAAAGAAATGTGGAATAGAGTTGAGAGAAAATTACAATAAGCAAAAAAAAGAAAAACAAGTTATTCCACAGTGTACACCTGAGAAAGAAGAAGCCATCATGGATGCGTTAAGACATTTTAAAATGATTTAAGAGAAAGGAGATGTATTATATGAGGTGGATATTAAAGATAATTTTATTTCCAATAATATTACTTCTATCGATACTAATTTCTTTTCTAAAATTCATAATCAGTGTTAGTGGAATGATTTTAGGGATATTATCATTCTTAGTGGTATTAGGTTCGATTGTAGCACTTGTGCAAAAAGACACAACTACTTTTATTCAAGCACTGATAATAGCATTTTTGATAAGTCCCTATGGACTACCTAAAATTGCATTATGGGTTACAGCATACATTGAATTTGCAAGAGATAGATTGAAAGAAATATAAATAAACTAATGAGGTGACAGATAAAATACTATCGCCTTTTTTCATGCCAAAAATCAAAAAAGAAAGGAGGAAGATGATGTGAGTATGTATGTATTTATTTGATGAACAGCCTATTATCTCAAATAAAACATTGGCAAGAGCATTAGGGTTAAATGAAGCCTTAGTATTGCAACAGATAAACTATTGGATTGAGATAAATAAGAAGTCCGGTAAAAACTATCATGACGGGAAATATTGGACATACAATTCTATAAGAGCATGGCAAGAAAAAAACTTCGACTATATGAGTGTTGATACAGTAAAAAGAACTTTTACTAAGCTCGAAAAGGCGGGGTATCTTTTGATAGGAAACTATAATAAAGATCCAAGAGATAAAACAAAATGGTATACGATAAATGATGAAAAATTAGAAGAATTATATATTGAGTTGAATAAGAAAAAACTGGAGCATGAAAGAAAAATTTTAGAGAAAGAAAGTCGAAATACTATGCACAATGCACTAGGGCAAAATGCACTAATGGAAGAGTGCAAAATACACCAATGCAATGACATATATAGCACCGATGTATTTGATGAAAATCTACCAATGCATTATGGCAGTTTGCATGAATCATTACCAGAGATTACTACAAAGAATTCATCAAAGAATACTTCATATATTTCTTCAGAGAATTCCTTCCACCTACCCGCCTATGAAGATAAAGGTTTATATGCGATGGGTGGATTGGAGGGAGGTAATAAAAAAATAAAATCATATCAATCCTGTTTAGAAGAACTTAGAGAAAGTACAGGATATAATGAACATATGGAGTTAGGAAATAAGATTATTGCACGAACATATGATGAAATTATTAGAGTTTTAGCTGATGTAATGATATTAAATGCAGATGATACAGTTACTATCAATCAAACAAAGTTACCCGCATATATAGTTCAAGAGAGATTTAGGAGTTTAGATTCATCACACATGGAGTATCTTGTAAATGCTTTATCAGAGAATGAAGTTAAAATAAGAAATGTTAGAGCATTTATTTTAACAGCAGCGTATAATGCACCAAGTAATATGGATGCCTATTATACTGCACTTGTTAGTTATGATATGAAGGAAGGAGGACTTTGATGATAAATGAAGAAATTGCAAATAGAGTAGTAAATATTGAAATAAATGTTCGCTGATTGTAAAATCAAGTTGAACAAGTAACACAAAAAGTCCATACGGCTCTCTCCCTTTGGTAGAATGTAAGTGCCTAAACTTCATTCACAAGGAGAAAATCCCTATGGACCACTTACATTATACCGCAAATGAGCACAGAAAAGGACAACATCTTACATTTGAGTACCGTGTTTTGATTCAGACTCGACTCAAAGATGGATGGAGTCCTAACAGGATTGCCAGGGAAATCGGCTGTGCACCGAACACCGTTCGAAATGAGATCAAGCGCGGAACTGTGTCACTATACAAAGGAAATATCCTCCGTTACAAAGCCACTGCCGGTCAAGATGCTTATGAGCGAAATCGCCAGTCATGTTGCCGGCACTATGACTTTTTCGAGAAATCTAACTTCATCTCTTTTGTAGAGCAGAAGTTCTTCTAAGAAGGATGGTCACTTGATGCTTGTGTAGGCCGTGCCTTGGAAAATGAATTATTCACCAGAGATCAAATTGTCTGTACAAAAACACTTTATAGGTACATTGATCTCGGACTTCTTGGAATCAAGAACATCGATCTTCCGGAAAAACTTCACAGATCACCTAAAAAAACACAGGTTCATAAAAACAAGCGAATTCTAGGTCGGAACATTGAGGAACGCCCGGCATCTGTAAATGACCGTAAGGAGTTTGGACATTGGGAAGCAGATCTTGTTATCGGCTCAAAAAATAATAACGATGATGCCCTACTGACCATGATTGAGCGAAAGACCGGGGAGTACTGGATGATTCGCATCCCTGGTCGTGATCCGAACGGCGTCATGAATGCTCTGTCAACAGTTCATTCTCAATTTGAGGAACACTGGGATGATATCTTTAAGACAATCACCACAGACAACGGTTCCGAGTTTTCGACACTGTCTGATTTAGAGACTCTGAGTAAAACACTGATCTATTTTGCCCATCCCTACACATCCTGCGAGAAAGGATCTGTGGAGCGCCATAACGGATTAATTCGCAGGTTTATTCCGAAAGGAAAACGAATTGACAGCTATTCCGATGAGCAGATAGCTCAGGTCGAACTCTGGTGTAATGGGTTGCCGCGGAAGCTTCTCGGATACCGAACACCGGATGAACTCTTCGAGGCCGAACTGGACAGGATTTATTCTTGTGCGACCTGATGGACTATTTAGCTGGTACTGTTCAACTTGTTATTGCAATTTTCGAAGAAATTTGTAATAAATAATTGATTATAATCTAGTTGATATAGCGACATAATAACATGATTTATTATTTTATATTTTGTGAAAGGAGTGTTTGTAATTGTATTATCAAGTTTTAGTTGAAATTAAAGAAAAGATTGGCAAGTCAAATCAAAATAAAGAAATTACAGTTTTAGATGTGGAATCAAGGGATGAGGTGTTAAATGATATAGTCATTCCATATCTTAACAATGAGGAATTTGTTTTTAATGGTTATATGTTAAATAAACGAGAAATAAATAGGCTGAAGGTAATGACAACGGAGCAAACAGTTAGGTCGTTATCTCAATATGAAAATGATAATATGCCACAGGGACTTATAATGTATGTGTCACCGAATGACATACTTACATATGATAAATATATAACTGACGTAACCAAAGAATTACTTGATGAAGGTAAGAAAACACAACATACAATATTGGATAGGCATAAAGATGAAATAATAGGAAAAGATAAAAATAAAGTGTTTATTGTTCATGGAAGAGATAATGAAACTAAGCAAGAAGTTGCACGTTTCATAGAAAAGATGGGCTTTGAACCAATCATATTACACGAACAGTCAAGTTTGGGTATGACTATCATTGAAAAAATAGAAAAATACACAAATGTTGGTTTTGGAATTGTACTATATACTCCGTGTGATATAGGTTACGAAAAAGATAGTCCTAAGGAGATAAAGAGTAGAGCAAGACAGAACGTGGTTTTTGAACATGGATTTTTAATTTCTAAATTGGGAAGAAATAATGTATGTGCTTTAGTAAAAGATGACATTGAAAAACCGAATGATATATCAGGGGTTGTTTATATAACTTTTGATAGTAATGGCGGGTGGAAAATACCACTTGCAAAAGAAATGAAAAGTTCTGGATATGAAGTGGATTTCAATTTGTTTATGTAATTATAGTAATGTTTTAAGCAGTAAGTCTAAAAGATAGATTTGCTGCTTTTTTATTACTCAAAATCAGGAGGCAAGATGATAAGGATCAGAAGTCCCACTAAGGAAACAATTAAATAGTATGAGCGTTAGCGATTGGAAAAGAAAAACTCCGGTCGCTTTTTTTATTGAAAAGAAAAGGAGAATTTTTTAATGAAGCAAGAAATGATTAACATCAACGTCAACTTATTGGCAGAGCCTACTTTCTCAAGTTTTGAAAACGATGGTGAGGAAGTAGAAGTTGCAAACTTCACGCTTGTAAAAAAGTACGGAAAGGGAAAGGAGTACATCAACTGTGCAGCTTATGGAGAAAAGACAGAAATAGAAAAAGCCTTGGAGAAAGGCGATTTGATTCATATCTTCGGCTACTTTAAGAAGCGTGAAAAAGAGGGAAAGACTTACAAAAACTTTGTAGTGAAGTCATATAACAAGATTGAAAAGAAAGAAGAAAACGAGGAGGAATAACTTATGGCATTTTTTACACAGGCAGTTAATGTATTAAAGATTTTGGTTATGGCAGTAGGTGCAGGACTTGGAGCATGGGGCGTTATCAACCTGATGGAAGGATATGGTAATGACAATCCCGGTGCTAAGAGCCAAGGTATTAAGCAGCTTATGGCTGGAGGAGGTATCGTTCTTATCGGACTTAAGCTCATTCCACTACTTGCCAATGTACTCAATTAAGAAGAAAAGGAGAGCTTAGATGTTTGGAATATTCGACAAGATAGAAGAATTCTTTAAGGAGCTTCTACTGGGCGGTATCCAAGCAAACTTAGAGTCCATGTTTCTTGACATCAACGACAAAGTTGGTGCGGTTGCAACAGATGTAGGTAAAACGCCTATGGGGTGGAACGGAGATGTATTTGCCTTTATCAAAAGCATTAACGATTCCGTTATCATTCCAATAGCAGGACTAATCATCACAGCAGTTCTTTGTATCGAGCTTATCAATATGGTAATGCAAAAGAACAATATGCACGATACAGATACCTTTGAATTTTTAAAGTACATCATCAAGATGTGGATTGCTGTATGGTTAGTATCCCATGCCTTTGAGTTTTCAATGGCAGTTTTTGATGTGGCACAGCACATGGTAAATAAGGCGGCAGGGGTGATAAATACCTCTGCCACCGTTTCCGGAGATCAGATAGTAGCAATGATGGATACCCTAAACGAAAAGGGGCTTGGAGAACTTGTCATGATTCTCTTTGAAACCTCACTCATCAAGGTTGCTATACAGGTAATATCCGTTGTGATTATGCTTGTAGTTTACGGAAGAATGTTTGAGATTTATGTTTACTCATCGGTTTCAGCCATTCCATTTGCCACAATGGGAAACAAGGAGTGGGGACAGATTGGAACAAACTACATCAAAGGGCTATTTGCACTTGGACTACAAGGACTCTTTTTAATGGTTTGTCTTGGAAGTTACGCAGTTTTAGTTAAGACGATTAAGATAACAGATATCCACACAAGTACAATGACGATACTTGGATATGCGGTTTTGCTGGGGTTAATGATGCTAAAGAGCGGAACACTGGACAAAAGCGTATTAAATGCACACTAAAAGAAAGGAAAGATAGTATGAACAAAAGAAAAACAGTATCTACAGCAGTAGTAATCGGAGCAGGCATTATGGCGGTAATTGACAGAATCAGACTTTATAACAAAGTGGATGAATTGGAAGAAAGAACAGAGGACATTGGTCGCTGCCACAATGATTTTTGTTTAATGCAGCAAAGACATAACAAGAATACAGATGAACAGATTGCAAGTATTCAGGATGAAATTGGATCTGTATATGAACACTTTGAGGAGCTGTCAAAGGACAAAGAAGATGGGAGGTAAGCTAGGGCATATGTACCAATACCCAAGGACTTAAAAAAGGTAAAGACAAAGGTAGACTTTAACCTTACAAAAAGGCAGCTCATAGGATTTTCCATTGCAGGACTTGTTGGAATACCGGTCTATTTATTTATGAGAAAGGTAGTGCCAAACGATATAGCTGTCATATTTCTCATCGTATCAACGCTTCCCATATTTTTCATCACTCTCTTTGAAAAGGAGAGGCTTAGCTTTGAGAAACACTTTAAGCACATTTATCTTCATAAGTTTTATCAACCGCAAAAGAGAGTGAAAAAGGAGGTTTACCTTGAAAGACAAAAGAAAGATACAAGAAATAAGGCTCATGCAAAACAAAAAAGCGTTAAGAATGGGAATACAGGACTTAAAGCAAAGTAAGGGAAAAGTTAAAAATGAAAAGAGCGGACTGTTTGACCTTATCTTTAGGAAAGAGCCGAAACGCTATACGGTAAAAGATACCATTCCCTATCTTAGACTCTTAAAAAGCGGGGTATGCCAGCTTGATGAAAAGCACTTCAGTAAAAGCATAGCCTTTCAGGACATTAACTATCAGCTTGCTTTAGACGAAGATAGGGATTTGATTTTTAATCAGAAACTTCATTTTCCAATCACTTCTTTGATGCGGTTATCGGCAATGTACCCTTTGGAGAATATGAGGTAAATGACAGGGAGTATAACAAGAATAACTTCCTTATTCACGATTATTTCTTTGCCAAGTCCATTGATAAAGTAAGAAATGTTGGTGTTATCGCCTTTATCACATCTTCAGGCACAATGGATAAAAAGGACGAAAGTGTCAGATGCTATATTGCAGCAAGAGCAGAGTTTTTAGGAGCAATCAGACTTCTGAATGATACCTTTAAGGGTGTTGTCGGAACAGAAGTAACATCGGACATTATTTTCCTAAAGAAAAGGGACAGTATCAGAGAAAGAGATGAGGACTGGATTAACCTTGCTGAAAATGAAAATGGTCTTACCTATAATAAATATTTTGTAGATCATCCTGAACAGGTACTCGGCACAATGCGTGAAGTTTCAGGAAGATTTGGAAACACACTTGCGTGCCTGCGGAAAGAAAATACAGACATAATGGAACTTCTTACAAAAGCAGGCACAGAAATATTAAAGAACGCAAAGTATGGGGAAATAGAACTGCTTGATGATGAAATCAGCACAATGCCTGCAACGGATGATGTTAAGAACTTTTCCTATACCATTATTGATGATGAGGTGTATTACAGAGAAAACTCACTTTTCGTAAAGAAAGAAGTAACGGAGAAAAATAAGGAAAAGATTAAGGATTATCCTGAGTTAAATGATGCTCTAAAAGATGTAATCTACAAGCAAAAAGAAGATTTTTCCGATGATGAAGTAAAGAACGCTCAGGAGAAGTTAAATAAAGTTTATGACAGTTTTTCTAAAAAGCATGGCTATGTCAATAACCTAAGTAATACCAGAGCCTTAAAAGAAGATAGTAACTTCCCACTTGTTTCCTCAATAGAAATTCTTGATGAAGAAGAAAATTTTAAGGCAAAGGGCGATATTTTCAGTAAGAGAACCATCACAAAGGCAAAGACAATCGACCATGTAGATACTTCTCTTGAAGCTCTTGTGTTATCTATGTCTGAAAAAGGTTATGTGGACTTTGAGTATATGGGAAGTCTTACAGGAAAAGACAGACCGAATCTGATAGAAGAATTAAGGGGAGAAATCTACCTAAACATTAGAGAAGAACAAAACTTTTATAGACCATTATCCTTTAACCATCGAAGATGGAGATTTACCTTTTGCCTGTGCAAATGGCAGTAATTCATATAAATATGGCTATGTAACAAAAGACGAGTACCTATCAGGAAACATCAGAAATAAGATTGCGATTGTTGACAGTTACCTTGCAAAGTTAAGGCAAACGGAAAGAGAGTTACCTCATCTTGGCTATGCGGAAGATGGCAAAGAAAAAGAGCTGATAAGCTATGAGATGAACCGTTTGGAATACCAAAAGGCAGAACTTACAAAAGTTCTTCCAAAAGAGCTTGAAGCAAGTGAAATCAATGTAAGACTTGGTGCAACATGGATACCGATAAAAGAAATTGAAAAATTCATCTTTGAAACGCTGAAAACTCCGGGATATGCCAAATGGGATATTAAGGTTAAATTTTCAAATCTGACAAGTGAATGGAATGTAGAAGGAAAGAGCAGGGACAGAGGAAATGACCTTGCAGAGATGACCTACGGCACCTCAAGGGTAAATGCCTATAAGCTGATTGAAGATGCACTGAACTTAAAAGAAACAAAGGTATTTGACCAGATTGTAAATCCGGACGGCTCGAAAACTTCTGTATTAAATAAAAAGGAAACGCTTCTTGCAGGACAGAAACAGGAGCTTATAAACGAAGAATTTAAGAACTGGATATTTAATGATTAGGAAAGAAGAAACAGGCTTGTAAAGCTATATAATGAGCGTTTTAACTCCATCAGAAATCGTGAATATGACGGCAGTAACCTATCCTTTGAGGGAATGAATACGGAAATAGAGCTTAGACCTCATCAGAGAAACGCTATTGCAAGAAGTTTGTATGGTGGAAATACCTTGCTTGCCCATGTGGTTGGTAGTGGAAAGACCTTTGAAATGGTAGCTTCTGCAATGGAATCTAAAAGGCTTGGAATGTGTAGTAAATCACTCTTTGTTGTGCCGAACCATCTGACAGGACAAATCGGCAGAGAATTTATGCAGCTCTATCCATCGGCAAATATTATGGTGGCAGATAAAAAAGACTTTGAGCCGAAGAACAGAAAGAGATTTATCGGAAGAATTGCCACAGGAGAGTACGATACGGTAGTAATCGGGCATACGCAGTTTGAAAAAATTCCGATGAGTAAGGAATATCAAGAGAAGCATATTCAGGATCAGATTGATGAAATCATAAATTATGTTGAGGAATATAAGCATGACAGAAATCAGAACTTTGCGGTAAAACAGCTTGAAAAGACCAAGAAGAAACTTGAAACAAGGCTTGAAAAATTAAATGATGATTTTAAGAAAGACGATGTTATTACTTTCGAGGAACTTGGTGTAGATAAGCTATTTGTGGATGAAGCACATGGCTACAAAAACCTCTATCTTTATACAAAAATGAGAAATGTAGCAGGTATCGGTCAAAGTGAAGCATTTAAGTCATCCGATATGTTCATGAAGTGCAGATATATGGATGAAATGACAGGTGGAAAAGGTATTGTTTTTGCCACAGGAACGCCTGTATCAAATTTCATGACAGAGCTTTATACCATGCAGCGTTATCTTCAGTATGAAAGCCTAAAGAAAAACGGATTAAAGCATTTCGACTCATGGGCTTCTACTTTTGGGGAAACGCAGTCAGCCTTTGAATTATCTCCAGAGGGGACAGGGTACAGAGTTAAGACAAGATTTTCAAAGTTCTATAATCTTCCGGAGCTTATGAGTATGTTTAAGGAAGTAGCGGATATTCAGACAGCGGATATGCTTAATCTTCCAACACCTGAAGCACACTATGAGGTTATTAAGACTTTGCCAAGTGAGGAGCAAAAGGAAATCTTAAAGAGCTTATCCGAAAGAGCTGATGATGTCAGAAACAGAGTGGTAGAACCTGATGAAGATAATATGCTGAAAATAACCAATGACGGTAAGAAACTTGCTTTAGATCAGCGTTTAATCAATCCTCTGCTACCCGATAATCCTGACAGTAAGGTCAATGTCTGCGTGAAAAATGTGTTTGCCATTTGGGATAAGACAAAAGAAGATAGGTCAACACAGCTTCTATTTTCCGATATGTCTACACCAAAAGGCGATGGGGAGTTTAATATCTATGATGATATTAGAGAAAAACTTGTAGCAATGGGTATACCGAAAGAAGAAATCGCCTTTATCCATGAAGCCAATACTGATAAGCAAAAAAAATGAACTCTTTGCAAAGGTAAGAAAAGGAGATGTGAGGATTTTGCTTGGTTCTACTCAGAAGATGGGAGCCGGAACGAATGTGCAAAACAAGCTGATTGCACTTCATGACCTCAATGTCCCTTGGCGTCCTGCCGACCTTGAGCAGCGTGCGGGTAGAATCGTAAGACAGGGAAATAAAAATAAGGAAGTAAATATTTATCGTTATGTAACTGAAAATACCTTTGATGCGTATTTGTGGCAGACCATAGAGAATAAGCAAAAATTCATTTCACAGATTATGACTTCAAAAACTCCTGTCAGAGTGGCGGAAGATGTAGACGAAAGCTCCCTTAATTATGCGGAGATTAAAGCACTGGCAACAGGAAATCCGAAGATTAAAGAAAAGATGGACTTGGATAATGAGATTACGAAACTTAAAATGCTTGAAGCAAACTATAAGTCCAACCGTTACAGATTAGAGGATAAGGTCGCAAAAAATTATCCTGAAGAAATCACAAGAACGGAAAAACTAATTGAAGCTGTAAAGAAAGATATGGCAAATGTAGAACCTAAAGCAGAGGGTGAGGAAAAGTTTACTTCGATTACCATAAAAGACGAGAGAATATTTGATAAAAAGATTGCAGGAGAAAAGCTACTTGAAGCTATCAAGACCGTAAAAATCAATGAAAGTAAGATGATAGGCAAGTATAGAACTATGGATTTAGAGGTCAGTTATAACTTCTTTACTAATGAGCATAATTTCAGCTTAAATGGTGCTGCAAAGCATTCAGGAGAGCTTGGCACAAGTGCAGACGGTAATATCATAAGACTGGATAATGCCCTTGAGAAAATGCCTGAAAAACTGAAAAGACTGGAGGAGAAGCTCACAAGCACAAAAGAGTAGCTCGAAAATGCTAAAGAAGAACTTAAAAAGCCTTTTGAAAAAGCTGATGAACTAAAGAATAAGGTATTAAGACTTGCAGAACTGAATAAGCTCCTTGATATGGGAGAAGTGGAAGAAAAGAGAAATGACAATTCGCTTATAGAAGATGTAAAAAGAGCAATTATTGACTTCTGTAATAGAGAGTACGAAGAAAATCATAGCTATGATGAATTTAATACCTTGTACCCTGATTTGAAGCATATAGGCATCGCCTATACCAATACACCCGATGAAAGGCATGGTATTAAGTATGAACTGAATTTAGAGGATAAGACATGGACTCAGTATATTGATGACATGCCAATCAAAACAGAGAGCTTTGATTACGATAATAAGGGAGAAAATGAAGCTCTAAAGAATATGAAAAATGAAATAGAAATGTCCTCTTTTAGTGATTTAGTTTATGTTGATTCCGAAGATTTAAGAGCAGCAACGGGACTCGATATTGATGATGAAGGAAACTTCTATGATCCACTTGCAAAAGACCTCGATAATGACGGTATTCCGGATAGATATGACAATGACTTTAAGGACAGTGATTATTTTGAGTCAACCTATGATGTGGAGGACAATCTTCATATCAAAGAAGAAAACACACAAAAATCAGAGGATAAGCCATCTATTTTAGGTCGGATAAGAGCCTATCAAAATGAAAGTAAAACAGAAGAAAAGCAAAAAACAAAAGAACAGGAAATTTTAAGATAAGGGGAGGGCAATCTCCCTTTTGCCATGAATGGAGATAAAAACATGGATTACAAAGTAATGAGAAATCAAATAAAAGATATGGTAAATGATAACCACAAGGACTTTGGACAAGCTATATGACGCTTATATGGACAATGACACCGTTAATTTGCTACATGAGGAATTTGACTATATGATTGAGGATTTAAGGGAACAGGGGCAGATAAAAGACCTGCCTTATATTAAGGAAGAAAAGGATAATCTTATCAATGTTGTAGGAAATATTGTCAGAAAGGTAGATATAGTAGAAAGGGAAAATAAGAACGGAGAAGCCTTTAAGGTGGCGAACTTCTCCGTAGTATCCAAAGACGATGAGGGGCATAAGGTATATCATAATTGCTCGGCTTATGGAGAAAAGAGTGATATTCCAAAGGAGTTTAAGCAGGGAGATTTTGTTAAGCTCTTTGGACAAATCAGAACATCCATTGATGATAACGGCAAGGAGCATAGCAATATCAGAATATTTTCTTCAAAGCTGCTAAAGGCAAAGGAACAGATGAGAGAGCAAGAAGAAAAGAAAGAATCTGTACTTGGAGCTATTAAGAAATATCAAGCTGAGGATAAGGAAAAGCCAAAAGAAAAGAAAGAAGCAACCAAAGAAACTGAGAGATAAACTTATGGTCGGTGTGGTCTTAGGACTGCACCGACTATTTTTTATTTACGATAGTTCGAATAAAGAGAATATATTTATTCAAAAAGAATATTTTATGGTATAATATAACAAATAAAGTTTTATTGAACGGAGGATAAGAATGAGAGTTTTTAGTTATAAAAGATTGTTCAAAAAACTGATTGATTTAGATATGACAAATAATGAATTGATGGAAAAGGCAAAAGTAAGTAAAAGCACATTTTATAAGATAAAAAATGGACAAAATGTGACTACGGATGTTTTGCTTAGAATTTGTAATGCTTTGGATTGCGATATTGAGGAAATAGTAGAATGTGTGAAAATTTAATATGAGGAGATTATGCTTTGAATAAAATTACAGGTGTTACAAGACGAGATATTTTTGACTTATTCAGAAAAGGAATGACAGAAGATAATTGGTTAATAACAGAAAATATATTTTACCCTTATTATGGTCGATTTGATATTGTTGAATTTTTGAAAAGATTGTATAACTTAGCAGATTGGGAAAGTAGAGATTCAAGAGTTGATAATGCAGAAGAAGAAATTATAATGCATATACATAATGGCGATTATCCAGACGATTGGATATTCGAGGACGAAAGATTTCAACTGTTTGATGGTGAAGATAATATTTTACTTAATTTTATTTGCGAAGTATTTCATCCAGAAGTGAGGGATGAAAATGGAGTTTGGGAAAGATATTTAGAAAGAATAAATGCGTTACTAAAAGAAGATGGGTATGAGATAGTTGCCACAAGCAAATTGTCAGGAAGAGATATCTTTAGCTGGAAAATATATAGAGTGAGGCTGGATATGTATATTCCTTTTTCGGAAAGAAATAAACATCTAAAAACAAATAAAAAAATTAGTGTTAAGCTTCCTAATGTGGTGAGACATCAACTTTTTAAGGTGATGAATGAGTATGATGAAGTATTTTATTTAACTGATGAAACCAACTGGAATTATACAAAATATAGTAGTGAGTATGTTTTAGAAGATATTAATAAATTTTATATACCGAAACATTATGTTGGTAAAGATCTTGTTGAAATAAAAGCGTTTAAGGATTTTCAGGAGGGAACTTCACCATTAACTATATTTGATGTTATTGAAAGTTTTAGTAGTCACATTACTGAATCTGAAAAATTTGAAAAAGAAATAAATACTATCTTTAAATTAAATGATATTAGTATAGAGCTTAAGAGTGGAGAAATACATTCAACCAATAATAAAACAATAGAACTTGATTCTTCTATAAAAATTGGTGAAGTAGGTATTGAAGAATTAATTACAACGGCTGATGACTTGTATAGAAAAGGGAAGTATTCTTACGCTGTTGAAAAGATCTGGGATGCTTTTGAAAGAATTAAAACTTACTATTATCCTACTTTGAATAAGAAAAAATCAGCAGAAAAAATTATTAAAGATATAAGCTTTGGAAATGAAAATATCAAAATGATGTTTGATGTTGAATTCAAAACTTTGACGGATATTGGAAATAACTATCGTATAAGACATCATGAGAAAAACAAAACGGATATTTCAAATGATTTACATTATGAATATTTTTATAAAAGATGCTTATCTTTAATATCTATACTACTAAAAGTAATTTAAAAGGAAGGGAAAATTTATGGAAACTGGATTATCGATTAGGAACAATCAGAGCGAGATAACACAAATTATACAAGATTCAAATAATATGTATTTATCAGTTTTACAAGCGGTGGGGTTACCAACGGAAAATGTTTTATCTTCATTAGATGAACGGAAAATTGCAATAGCAAATCTTCCGTTTGTTATTGATAAGATGAATAATGAATTGATTAGGGAATCATATTATCTGTCTAAATTTTTTGTTGCAGTGTCGACGGGGCTATTTGATGCAGCATTAAATTATTTATGGGATGAAACAATTAAACAATTAAGGATCAGAGTTATAAACGGAGATATTAAGTATTTCTATGATGTTGTAATAAGTGATGAGAGAAGAAAACAATTTACTTTACCAGAAGACTTATTGAAGTTAGATGATTTTGATTTAATTAAGGGAGCATTGGAAATTGGCTTGATTACACAAATAGGATATAAGCATTTAGACTTCATACGATATATGAGAAATTGGGCAAGTGCAGCACATCCTAATCAAGCCGAATTAACAGGGCTAAATTTAATTTCGTGGTTAGAAATATGTATTAAAGAAGTGATTGCAACTCCACCATCGAGTATACAAGTTAAAATAGGTCAATTGTTAGCAAATATTAAGTCCGAAGTGATTGATGATGTGCAGGCTTCAATGATAATTCCATTTTTTACCGAATTAAGTATTGAAAAAGCTGATGCATTGGCAAAGGGCTTTTTTGGTATATACATTGATGAAAGAACAAGTCAGCAGACAAGAAGTAACATAAATAATTTAGCTCCTGAATTATGGAAAATAATATCTGAAGAAGTAAAATCAGATTTTGGTATTAGATATGCAACATTTTTGGCAAATGGAGATAACCAAACTAAAAATGAAGCAAAGAGGTTCTTAGAAGTTGTAGGAGGAATGTCTTATTTACCAGATACAGTAAAAACTCCTATAATAAAAATGTCTTTAGAAAATTTAATGATGGCTCACAATAGTTTCAATAACTTTTATAATGAACCTTCATTTGCAAGACAATTGCGTGCTGTAGTAGGTGATCATGGTACTATTCCTTCACAAATGAATTTCCAATATGTCAAAGTAATAGTATCTGTATTTTTGACTAATGGGAGCGGAGAAGCATGGGCGGCAAATCCTATTTATACGGAATTAATTAAAAATTTTGATGCAAAGCAATCATTTATTGCATTAACTTCTTTTATGGATGAATCGATAAGGAGTAAGTTACAATTTCCTTTATGTCAGAAGAAGTTTACAGAAATGATAGGATATATTGAATCTAATGTTACATCACAAGGTGTTTTAGATTTATTAGTAGAGATTAGAAGTAAAGTGAAATCCCTACATGTTATATCTAACAAGGATAAATTAAGTGATAAAATAAGATTTTTTCAAAATAATTATTTAAAATAATTTTCGAAAATTGCAATAACAAGTTGAACATTACCAGCTAAATAGTCCATCAGGTCGCACAAGAATAAATCCTGTCCAGTTCGGCCTCGAAGAGTTCATCCGGTGTTCGGTATCCGAGAAGCTTCCGCGGCAACCCATTACACCAGAGTTCGACCTGAGCTATCTGCTCATCGGAATAGCTGTCAATTCGTTTTCCTTTCGGAATAAACCTGCGAATTAATCCGTTATGGCGCTCCACAGATCCTTTCTCGCAGGATGTGTAGGGATGGGCAAAATAGATCAGTGTTTTACTCAGAGTCTCTAAATCAGACAGTGTCGAAAACTCGGAACCGTTGTCTGTGGTGATTGTCTTAAAGATATCATCCCAGTGTTCCTCAAATTGAGAATGAACTGTTGACAGAGCATTCATGACGCCGTTCGGATCACGACCAGGGATGCGAATCATCCAGTACTCCCCGGTCTTTCGCTCAATCATGGTCAGTAGGGCATCATCGTTATTATTTTTTGAGCCGATAACAAGATCTGCTTCCCAATGTCCAAACTCCTTACGGTCATTTACAGATGCCGGGCGTTCCTCAATGTTCCGACCTAGAATTCGCTTGTTTTTATGAACCTGTGTTTTTTTAGGTGATCTGTGAAGTTTTTCCGGAAGATCGATGTTCTTGATTCCAAGAAGTCCGAGATCAATGTACCTATAAAGTGTTTTTGTACAGACAATTTGATCTCTGGTGAATAATTCATTTTCCAAGGCACGGCCTACACAAGCATCAAGTGACCATCCTTCTTAGAAGAACTTCTGCTCTACAAAAGAGATGAAGTTAGATTTCTCGAAAAAGTCATAGTGCCGGCAACATGACTGGCGATTTCGCTCATAAGCATCTTGACCGGCAGTGGCTTTGTAACGGAGGATATTTCCTTTGTATAGTGACACAGTTCCGCGCTTGATCTCATTTCGAACGGTGTTCGGTGCACAGCCGATTTCCCTGGCAATCCTGTTAGGACTCCATCCATCTTTGAGTCGAGTCTGAATCAAAACACGGTACTCAAATGTAAGATGTTGTCCTTTTCTGTGCTCATTTGCGGTATAATGTAAGTGGTCCATAGGGATTTTCTCCTTGTGAATGAAGTTTAGGCACTTACATTCTACCAAAGGGAGAGAGCCGTATGGACTTTTTGTGTTACTTGTTCAACTTGATTTTACAATCAGCGTAGTATATTAATATTAGACTTTAAGAAATATAGTGGTAACTTATTTAGACTAAATTAGTGTTAAGCAGATATTAAGAAATAATTGTTAAGCCCTTCGCTTATGCGAAGGGTTTTTACTATACATTCATACTTATAAATGTAATATAATGTAATTAGTAATAATCATTCTAAAATATAGTTCATGGGGGAGACGCATATGATACATCTTAAGGACTTAGGAAGTTTTGAATCCGTTCCAGATTTAGTGACAGCTATCATAAATGGAAATATAAGCGCTCTTGAAAGCGCATTAAAAAGTGGTTTGGATATAGAGGAACCTATACAACTTGGTAAATACAGTGAGTATTCTCCTTTACAAATAGCTTTAGTGATGTGCAGTTTGCCTAGTGTTAAATGGTTAGTAGAGCATGGTGCTAAGCTTAATGATGAGGAAAATCCAAGTTTCTTATTAGCTGTACGGTATGGTAATCAAGAGATTATAGACTATGTTGTGGCTCATGGTGCTAACATTCATGCTTTGAACGGTGTGAACGTAGATGCCTTTCAAGCTGCCTTATATGGCAAGAAATATGAGAACCTACAACTGGTTCATGACTTAGGCCATACAGTACAGAAATATGGCGGTAAAGCTTTCAGAAATGCCATTACGGACAAAAATTATGAGGTCCTAGATTTCTTTATACATAATGGTGTAGATATTAATTATAATAAGCCAGATTCTGTATATCCCTTTAAACCAACTCCATTGTGCGTTGCAGCTCGGTATGTGGATTTACAGATGTGCAAATACTTAGTAGAACATGGTGCTGATGTGACCATCACAGAAAAGGATGGTATGCGTCCTTATAGTATTGCCGTTGAAAAAGGCGACATGGAAATGTCTGAGTATTTTAAAAATCTAGAGTCACCGGAGTACCATGATATACAGAATAAAATGGATCAGTTAAAACCATTTAAACTACCAAAGGCGTTAGTATCGTTTTTAGAGGGCGATACTCTCTATTTTGAATTACCAGACTCTGATTTTATATCTATAGAATTCTTGCCGCTCATCGATACGATTCCTTTTAAATTCGGTCGCCGTAATCTATTACGTTTATCTAAAGAGTTAGGTGAGTACAACGATTATCAAATTGTTTGGGATCCTAAGTCTAAAAAGATTGGTTGTTATGATATAGAACATCAAGAGTTACGAGAACTTTGTAAATTTGATGAATTTATGGCGGATATGTCAGGTCAATTAGAAAGTTTATTTTAAAATAAGGTAATTTTAATATGTAGTTAAGGAGAGTAGGATACATATGACAGCTGACTTTGATAAAACATATACTGATTGGTCAATTGATGTAGGTACCTATAAGTATGAAGGTATTACACTGAATGAAGTTGAGCAAAAGCTCTATGCTATTCAGGATCAAGAGCAGGATTTTGTAGTTATATCACCATCAAATGCAATTTCAATAGATAATAAACAGTATAACTTTGTACAGGTTTGTAGTGATCAAGATACTGATTTATTACATATAGAAATTAGTGTAACCAATAATGGTGACCGAGGCGCTATTATATATGGTAAGAATGAGCAAGGTCCCCAAGAGGTATTAAAGATAATAGAGGATTTTATTATACATAATAAGATGCCAGCATTAGATAGTTGGGAAATAGTGCTAGATTTAAGACCTAAGATGGAAAGCTATGTAAAGGATTCTGAAAATGACTAATCATGTAAGATATGATGAACAGTTAAGACAATACACCTTGTCTTATGAAGGAATACAATTTTGCTGGGATGAGGTTCCAACGGATGCTAATGTAGAAACTGCTAAATTATTAGCAACTAATTATCATAAGAATATAGATTCTATTGTTACTTTCATTCATAACGAAATTAGAGATTGGTATGGCGATGTAACTATTGATGAAGTGAAAACACGGATAGGTATACCTATTATTGAACCAGATCGAGATGCTGTGACCTATTGTGAGCAAACCTTTGATGATACGCACATCTTTTCCTTTACATTTTGGGATGATGAATTTAAAGATTTACACTACTTTGCTATAGATGGATGATATATTCTTAATGATTTAGTCATTTTGAAATATATGCGGAGACTACTATGCTATATACACCGAATAATTTTTTGTATAAGTATATTCGCTATCGATTTAGACGGATTCAGATTCAATGCAATATGGTATATGATGTAACACCAGAGGAAGAAGATGAGATTTGTCGTAATCTGTTAAAAAAGAGAGCGAAGATATTAACTCCTATTGGCATATTATACTGCTTGATCTTTGCTGTAAGTTTCGTTTGGCTATTAGGAACAAGTGAAGAGTTCAATCCGTTAATGCAATGGGAAGTAAGCGTAATTGACTATGTCATACCTATTTTAAATACTATTGATATTACATGGTATGCATATCCTCTAGACCTATTATGGGCAGTAGTTATATTAGCACCTATCGCAATTATAAATGTATTGCCATTGTTAATTTTTTCCTATATTGTAGATACTATATTGATACGACGCGAGGTGAAAGCTTTAATAAAAAAATATTCTATTGATGACATAAAAGGTGGTTAGATTATATCTATTTGGCTAGGAGAGAGTATCATGAGTAATCTAAAAGATTTCAATTGGACTGGATTTTGGAAAGACACCGATTATGCATTTGAGTCCTATATAGGTAGAGATGTTACCGATGAGGATATTAAGAATGCTGAAGCTGAACTAGGATATATATTGCCTACAGCATATATAGAGCTACTTAAAAACCATAATGGTGGTGTAGTAAATAAAAATTGTTTTATCAATGATAATAGGGATTGTGTATATATAACAGGTATATATGGCATCGATAGAGATAAGAAATACTCTCTTTTAGGTGAGATGGGGAATGAATTTTGGATTTCGAAAGTAAAATATCCCCCTATCGGTGTCGTTGTAGCCGATACGATTTCCGGTGGTCACGACATGATTTTTCTCGATTATCGTGAGTGTGGTTCTACAGGTGAGCCTAAGGTTGTACGTATAGACCAAGAAGGTGATTACTCAATTACTCTATTAGCAGATAACTTTGGTGACTTTATTAAGAACTTATATTTCAGTATAGAAGAAATTACGGATGAAGAGTTTCAAGAATTAAGTGATGCGGAAAAGGTTAAGTTCCTTAATGGTCAAGAGGATATCGATATCAAGCGTGCGATGGAGCTTTTAACAAATATTGGCATTGAGAATTTGTCTCCTATATTCCTAAGCACCTTAGGACGTATGTATAACAATAATGGCTGACCGGCAGAGGCTATCGATTTATTTGATCGTATCGATAAGGCACATCGTGATTGGCCTTGGTATTATCGTTGTGGTTATGCTCATGCGACGTTAGTTATTGGTGAAAGCTACGAATCTGAACATGTACAGAAGGCATTACAGTTAATAGAGATTGGCATAAAAATGACGAAAGAAGCTCATTTAGATAAACAACTTGGTTGGTGCTGTGAAGTAGTAAAGTATCAACTATTTAAAATTAAGCCAAAAGAGTACAAGGAGGATTATCCTGTGATATTTGAAACCATTAAGAATCTTTTTGATAAGAAAAATAGTAAAGAGACTACAGAAGGTAAAGCTACTACGGAAGGTAAAGCTACTGGAGATATTAATGAATGCGAAGAAGATAACTATCCTACATATGATGTAGTACATTGGGTATTTAATAAGCAAACATATAGCAGAGAAGAGTTTTCCAAAGAATATAATGAAAATGTAAAGAAATATGTAGATGATGAAGCAGATGACGACGATAGATTAGAAGAACCGGAAATTCTAGTAATCTATGAAGCTTGGATTGAAAGTGAAGATCAACTTTTTGATAATGAACGTGTTACCGATGAGGAATTACTTGAAGAAGATAAAGAAGATGGCATGTGGCAGGTAGAAATTATGGCTCATCTTGTGGCGGATAATGGTACATATTTTACTAGAGAAGAATTGCTCTTTAAATTGCATAATTTAATGGCTAATAAAGAACTTGGTGATCACGTATTCTTTGAAGGTATTGAATACGAAGGTCATGAATGTGAAGGTTACGGACTTATAGATAATGAAGATAGTATACCTGTATTCTTTATTGTTTGTGGTAGCTAGTTTCTAAATAATGTTAACCATAAGACTATATTTGTAATACGACAGGATGTGGCATAATGACATTAACGATTGAACAATTTAAAGCACTTTCTGATATAGAGCAATTACAAACTATAAAAGCCCTTAATGATACTGAGCAAGTAGAAACTATTATTGATGTGTTAACTAGTGTGGGCACAGAAAATTTATCTATATCTCTGTTAGGTGAACTCGGTAGAGCTTATAACAATAATGGCAATGAAAAAGAGGCAATTAAGGTATTAGAGTCTATTGATGAAGAGTATCGTGATGCGGTGTGGTATTATCGCTGTGCCTATGCATATGGAGCTGTTGCTTTAGATAATAATGAATCGTATACATCAGATACTATGAAACAGATGCTAAGATTAGTAGAGCAGGGCGTACGTTTAGCTCAGGAAAAGAATCTGGGTGATATAAAATCGTACTGTTTTGAAGTCATTGATATGTGCTATATGCAGATGGACTTTGAACAATGTGAAGCAGAGTATCCTGAGTTATGTAAAGCTTATAGTAATTATGTAGCAGAGAAAAGAAGAAACGAGAAGGTGTACCTCGTCATCGGACCATTACTATTGAAGAAATCCAATCTGCAGATGATATGTGGACTATAAATGAACCGGCTTATTGGTCAATCAATATTTATGGTTCATACGATGACTATTTAGAATCTGCAAAAGGTTTTACCTTGGAGCAGCGATATCTCAACGCCATATGTTGGTATTTTGCAGAGGTCAATAATGGTGGTCATCATCAGTTCTTCTATAATTCAACAGGCATTGTATGGGAAGACGCATTAGCAGGTTTGCAACGATTTAAAATGGATGAGTTAGCAAATAATTTCCAAACTGTATTAGACTACTTTGGCGGTACAGTACCATTTGATAGAGAAGAACGATGGAAATTATTACAGCAATCTGAGGATAATCCAGAGTTCTTTGAGTTTCTAGATGAAAAAGATGATGTAGTATATACATATGATGGTATCTTTGAAGATGTATTTGTACATGAAAATCCTCATTTATTTGTATTTGATGGAACCTATACGATTCCAGAATAAGCTTGGTGATATATTTAACAAGCTATAATTGGTACTTTCACTATATCAATCTCTTTTATTATGTTATCTACTTTCACCAAGTAGGAACGATGTATTAGGGGGATTACATGTTAGATAAACAAGGCGTATATAATTGTTTGCGTGACCATCATATCGATTTTGAAATTACAGATCACGCACCATTATTTAGTATGGACGATAAGCCAAATGTGCAGTTGCCATATCCAGAGTGGGATGCAAAGAATTTATTTATACGAGATCATAAACGAGAGCATTACTATTTAATTACCGTTCGTGGCTCAAAGCGTGTGGATTTAAAACAGTTCCGTAAGGACCATAAGTTGAAAAAGATTTCCTTTGGCTCTGAAGAAGAACTATGGGATATTTTGAAGATTAAACCAGGTCATGTATCTCCATTCTGCTTGCTTCATGATGAGGACCGTAAGGTCCATTATTATATTGATGCGGACTACAAGAATAATTTAATCGGCATACATCCGAACCAAAATGATGCGACCGTGTGGCTTCAAGGTAAAGAACTAGTTAAACTCATTGAAGAACATGGTACAACTATTGAATATATAACAATATAAGCGTAACATCCTATTTGTTGGAACTAATATTACTCAATATAGTTTTCATAGATAGGATGTTTTTATATGCAAAAGAACTTATAATCTTTTATAATAATGTAAGAGCATTTGTTATATAAGAGGTTTTATATGAAAGTTAAATTGATTCAACCACGTATGTTGAAGCGTCCTATGGATACAGATTTAAAAATACGTATGTCCCCGCATTTAGGATTATTAACTGTGGCTAATATTATTCGGCATGAGTGTGAGATCACAATTGAAAATGAAAATATTAGAGAAATAGATTTTAATGATGTACCTGATTTAGTAGGCATCGCGGTGACTGTTGATGTATTGCCTAGAGCAATAGAAATTGCAGCTCTATATAGAAAGAAAGGGGCTAAGGTGATTGCTGGTGGTATACATATTACGACAGCATTCGATACCGTACCTAAGGAGGCATTTGATAGCCTTTGTATAGGTTTCGCAGAAAATACATGGCCTCAAATTATAGAAGATGCTAAACATGGTCGATTGCAATCTCAATATGTTTCTGCGCCCTTAGAATCTGGAGATGATATTGCATCACCAGCATATGATTTGATAGATAAGACCGATTACTTATGGTATAACGTTGTTTCTACTAGTCGAAGTTGTCCTCATAAGTGCGATTTTTGCTATAATAGTTCTGGAACGCACCAATATATTAATCGCAATATAGAGGATGTGTTGAGAGATATTAAAAGATTAGGTACAAAACATATTATGTTTATTGATGATAATTTTATTGGTAATATTTCTTGGACTAAACAGTTTTTAGAACGTATTAAACCTTTGAAGTTAAACTGGAATGCAGCGGTTACTATGAAAATAGGACAATACCCTGAATTGATGGATTTAATGAAAGAGACTGGTTGCCAGAGTTTATTTATTGGTTTTGAAAGTATCAGCCCCAAATCTTTATCTAGTGTTCATAAAATGCAAAATAATCGTGAAGAGTTTGAACGACTTATTAACGAATTACATAAGCGTGGTATCATGGTTAATGCTAGCTTTGTATTTGGCTTAGATGGAGATACACCAGAGACTTTTAAAAATACGTTAGATTGGATTATTAGCCAGAAAATTGATACGATTACATCACATATTGTCACACCATACCCAGGTACTGAATTCTACAAGAGAATGGCAGCTCAAAATAGAATTTTTGATTATGATTTGTCTAAATACAATACGTCTCACGTAGTTGTAACGCCACTTGGTATGTCTAAAGAAGAATTAGAAAAAGGGTATCTTTGGATCTATAAAGAGCTATATTCCATAAAAAATATATTTCGTCGCATGCCTAAAACTATCGGTACAATACCAGCATATCTAACTTTTAATTTCTTTTATCGTAGATTTGGACAATTTACATCAAAAGTATGTGAGTTGTTAACTTATAAGCGTATCGGTTTGTTTGCCGAGAAGCTATCAAGATATATGTAAAGGAGTATGTATGAATAAAAATTTATTAAAACGTATTGTATTAACATCTGCTATTGCCGTATTAGGTGTAAGCACATCTTTTGCAGCTCTTGTTATGGAGCGAGATCAATCTGTAGATACAGCACCTAGCGTAGGTATGTATCGTTTCGAAGTACCGGTAGAGTTACAAGGAACTTATAATAGTGCAGGTGTAGCTAATCTGACAGCATCTATGGAAAAAGAACCTAATACATTGTCCATGAATGTGGCTCATGTAAAGGGGAATCCATCGGAGTCTTATGTAGTTGAAATCTATAAAGATTTAGCTGCTATTGAAGCACATCGCAAATCTGACCATTACCAAGCATTTGTTAATGAAGTCGGTTCTAAATTAACAAATCGCAAGATGTACGATGTACAGTCTGTACTTTTATTTGAAAAGAAAGATGCATTATCTATTGTAAATGATGGTAAGGCAGTAGTTACCTTAACTGAGTTTACTGTTGATAGCAATGAAATCGATACGGTACAACGACAATATCAACTCGATATGGAACGTGCCGTTCGGGATGATGCGGGTTATAAGGCTGGTTATGTGCTTCGTGAAAGAAACGCAAAAAATCGCTGGTACGTCATTCAGATCTATAGCGATCAGGAAGCCCTTACTAAACACTTGAATAGCCCAGGTTATCGCTTTATGATGAGCCAAATCCAAGGTAGTCTACAAGGGGTTACTACTAAAGTATTAGATGGGGATATCCTCGTAAACCATGGTGGTCAAGCTTTTGTCAGACCTTAGTCTCTGATAAAATACTAATCAGTAAAGTTACTGCTAGCATATTATGTGCTAGCAGTTTTTTGCTATATAATAGGTTTATAATCTAGTTAATTCTATTTAGGAGTTATATATGACACAGCAAGAACGATTGCGCTATCTTTTAGAGGGATTAGTAGCAGAATATAAAGAGAAACATAACGAACATATAGATATTCCAGTAAATGAAGAAGAACAATTTACTCTATTTAGAGCATTATGTAATATTCGTCCTGCAGGAGCCATGCCCGCTGAGTGGATGAAGGTAGAGGATGAATATTTAAATATATTGGCTCATGAAAAAGGCATCGTTACGATTAACGATATGGAAGAGCGAGAATCTCAAATCTATTTGTGGCAAGGTGATATTACTCGATTAGCTGTTGATGCCATTGTTAATGCTGCCAATAATCAATTGCTTGGATGCTTTGCTCCTAACCATAAATGTATCGATAATGCTATCCATACCTTTGCGGGTATTGAGCTCCGTATGGAGTGTAATAGAATGATAGAGTATTTAGATATGCCTGAAAAGACCGGTGTGGCTCGTATGACCTATGGGTATAATTTACCGGCAAAGCATGTACTTCACACTGTGGGACCTATAATTTGTGAAGCTGTAACAGATAAAGAACAAAATAAGCTAGCCTCTTGCTATCGATCCTGCCTAAAGTTAGCTAATGCTTATAACTTACACTCCATTGCATTCTGTTGTATTTCTACCGGTGAGTTTAGATTCCCTAATGAAGAAGCAGCACAGATTGCCATAGATACGGTACGAACATATTTAAAAGAAACAAATAGTAAAATACAAGTGGTATTTAATGTATTTAAGGATATAGATTATGACATCTATAACAAACTATTGGGATAAATAAGAGACTCCTTTTGAAATTCATAAAAATGCTGTATCATTTAATAATGATATACAAAAGTTATTGAATGATTTGTTATCTTAAGAAGGAGTTAATGTACTATGAATTATAAATACACCTATGAAAGCCCATTAGGAACTATGGTTATGCTTGGTACATTATCATACTTAACAGATTTATTTTTTATTGATGAAGCTCATGCACCTAGTTATGATGATGCGGAGTATATAGAGCAACTAACAGGTCCATTTGAAGTAACAATTATGTGGCTAAATCAATACTTTAATGGTAAAAAGCCCTTTATTACACCTCCTATCCAGTTAGAAGGTACTGAGTTCCGTAAATCCGTATGGTCTATATTACAAACAATTCCTTATGGTGAAACTACAACATATGGAGATATTGGTAAACAGATTGCACAGCAACAAGGTAAAGAGAAATTCTCTGCTCAAGCCGTAGGGGGGGCTGTAGGGCATAATCCAATTTCTATCATCGTTCCTTGTCACCGTGTTATTGGTAGTAATGGCCAGTTAACAGGATATGCAGGGGGCATTGAACGTAAGAAATATATGCTAGACCTAGAGTTGGAGCATAAATAAAGTAATAGTAAATATAAAATATAGATAATAATAAAAGAGATTACTTCTATGTATAGTTAGACATACATAGAAGTAATCTCTTTTTTGTGTTTAGATACATTTAGTTGTAATGTAAATAGATATCGTAATAATTAGAATATGAGCAAATACAATACTTTAACAATGTACTTATTTTAAATAAATTTGTTTTCTAAGGTACCAATACCGCTTATGGAAACTGTAACAATATCTCCTGGTTTTAACCAAGAATACTTACTTTCATTTTTACCTAATACTACACCACTAGGCGTACCTGTAAAGATAATGTCACCTTCTTGGAGTGTCATATATGTTGATAAGAAGGCAATAATGTTATAAGGCTTAAAAATCATTTGTTCTAGCTTTGCTTGTTGACGTATTTCACCATTTACTGTTGTCGTAATAGTAGCACTTTCAAAGTCAAAATCATCAGGAGATACAATATTAGGACCAATAGGAGCAAAGTGATCAAGCGATTTGCCAAGAATCCATTGAGAGCCTCTAAATTGTAATGTACGGGCAGATACGTCATTGCCAATGGTATAGCCTAAGATATGTTCCATTGCCTTTTCAGGAGATATGTTTTTACCAGATTTACCGATGATGATAACTAATTCTCCTTCATAATCGTAATGGAAAGTTTCGTCTTCAATGGTAATTGTATCATGATTACCTGCAAGAGCATTTAATGTTTTCATAAAGATTTCTGGAAAATCATGTGTAGCTAGACTAGTTTCAGCAATATGATCAGCGTAGTTAAGGCCAATACAAATGATACTTTTAGGATTAGGAATTAAAAAATGTTTATTTTCGTTCATAATAGGGACCTCCTAGTAAAATAGGATAATGTATATCTGAAATTATTATAATATAAATAGGGCGGTAGCTATACTGTAAAGAAACAATTTTTATATTCAACGATAGTATAGCTGGTGGCCTATTTGATAATATACATATCTATTAATATGTTACCTATGTATAGATGATATATCTTAATAGATACTATATCTGTATATATAATTTATCATCTCTATAGAATCTATTGAAAATACAAGATGATAGTGATAAGATTAAGTGTATATCAATATAAATGGAGGTTATTGTTATGAGCAAGAATATCGATTGGGATAATCTCGGTTTTGGTTATGTAGAAACCGAATACCGTTATTTGACTACATATAAAGATGGTAAATGGGACGAAGGTGGTTTAATTACTGATGCTAACGTTGTCCTTAATGAATGTGCTGGAGTATTCCAATACGCTCAAACTGTCTTTGAAGGGTTGAAAGCATACTACACAAAAGATGGTCATATCGTATGCTTCCGTCCAGATTTGAATGCAGAACGTTTGAATCAATCCTGTGAACGCCTTGTAATGCCTACATTACCTGAAGGTCGTTTCCTCGAAGCTGTAAAAGAAGTTGTAAAAGCAAATAAAGACTTTGTTCCTCCATATGGTCATGGTGCAAGCCTTTATATTCGCCCTTACATGATGGGTACAAACTCCGTTATCGGTGTAAAACCTGCTGATGAATATCAATTCCGTGTGTTTACAACACCAGTAGGCCCTTACTTCAAAGGTGGTGCTAAACCAATCAAAATTCGTATCACTGATTTTGATCGTGCAGCTCCTCATGGTACTGGGCATATTAAAGCTGGCTTGAACTATGCTATGAGTTTGTATGCTATCACTGATGCTCATAACAAAGGCTATGCAGAAAATATGTATCTTGATGCGGCTACTCGTACACATGTAGAAGAAACTGGTGGTGCGAACTTCATCTTCATTACTAAAGATGGTAAATTAGTTACACCTAAATCTGATAGTATATTGCCATCTATTACACGTCGTTCTTTGATGTATGTAGCAGAACACTACCTTGGTATGACTGTAGAACATCGTCCTGTTCGTAAAGATGAATTAAAAGATTTTGCTGAAATTGGTCTTTGTGGTACAGCGGCTGTTATTTCTCCAGTAGGCCAAATCGATACTCCAGAAGGTACCATTAATGTACCTGCTGGCATGGATGATATGGGTCCTATCACTAAAAAATTATATGACACATTACTTGGCATTCAACATGGTGAAATCGAAGCTCCTGAAGGCTGGGTAGTTAAAATTTGCTAATCCTTTAGTAGATTATATAATTTAATATGTAAATAGAAACTAATATGTAAATAAAAACGGCATCTATCATTTGATAGATGCCATTTTTTGTATTTTATTATTTTAACAAAGTAAATAAGATATTAGCAATAAACTTATTAGTAAAATAGTAGACTATTAGTTAGATTTTGCTCTACTATGCACCTTAGTCATAAATTTTTCGTTGTTAATAACAAATCGTTCATGTGTGCCACGACCAATAATACCAACACCATCAGAGGCTTCAATATCGAATGTTATTTTACGACCTTCTACAGCACTTACAGTAGCTTTTGCTGTTACTGTTGCGCCTAAAGGCGTAGGGGCCTCATGAGTAATAGATAGGGAGATACCTACTGTGCCTTCACCATCCTCTAAATATGGCTGTACTGCAGCTTGTGCAGCTTCCTCCATAAGTGCACACATCGCTGGTGTAGCAAAGACCTCTAAAGAACCAGACTTCATTGTTTTTGCAATATTAGATTCAGTTACTATAACTGTTGCTGTAGCTGTTTGACCTGCTGATACCATATTATACCTTCTTTCACTAAGAATATTCTCATTATACTAGTATTATACATCTAAAATTAATTATTATGCTATTGAAATTATATATATTTTAACTGGTAATACCTTAGGAAATAGAATGTTTATGCTCTAAAAACAATAGTTTTAACTGGTAGAAATTAGATAAATAGAGTATTAAAATTGCTATTCAGATTAAAATTAAAGAAATGTAACTAGTTATAACTGTTCTATAGAATACGTGATATAATGAAGCTAGTCTTTTTAATACGAGGTATATATGAGTAAAAGAAATTTAAAACCTTCTGGTGAAGGTTGGGTACAGTTAATAGCAGGTATTGGTTTCATTGTTTTATTAATTGTCATAAATATAGTAGATCCTACGTTTTATCCGACTATGTGGCACTTGGCAACGAGTGGCTCTATGGAGGAGGTAGCGGAGTATATTCAAAGCTTTGGTCCTATGTCCATGGTGGTGAGTATGGTCCTCGATATTTTTGTTAATGCCGTAGGCTTTTTACCATCGATCTTTATATCTACAGCTAATGGCTTGGTATTTGGTATGTGGCCTGGGATTATTATCTCTTGGCTTGCTGAAACGATTGGTGTGGTCATCAGTTTTTACATTATGCGTTACTTCTTACGTGATACAGCGGACAAGTTGATTGCTAAAAGTACCGTGTTAATGAAAGTAGATGATTTTTCGGGTAAAAACGGTTTTGTGGTCATGTTATTTGCACGATCCTTACCGTACTTCCCGTCTGGCGTTATTACAGCCTTAGGGGCCATTAGTAAAATCAAACCTAGAGATTATATATTGGCAAACTTGATCGGTAAATTCCCATCAACAGCTCTTGAAGTAGCTATCGGTACAGATATTGTAAACTTCCAAGAGAATATGGGGCGCTTAGGAATCATCGTAGTTGTTGCAGGAGTTGTATACTTTATTCTTTGGAAAGTATATAAGAACTACATCAATAAGAAAAATGCTGAACAAGAGCATGATCCTAATGCTTAACAATTTCTAATTAATTAAATGTTATTCAATTTAGTATATATGAAAGAGGCGATAGTATGAGCTTTTCTCTTCCTGAACGCGTAACCTTAAAAGGTCCAAATTTTATTCGTGAAGTATTCGAACGTGGCGTAGGTGTAGAAGGTTTTATCAGCTTTGGTATCGGTAATCCAGCACCAGAAGCGATTCCTGTAGAAATCATTGAAAAGGCTTTTGATGAAGTGGTTCACTCTAATCCAATGAGTCTTTTACAATATGGACCAATGCAAGGTGATGCACGATTAGCAGAATTGACATTAGATCGTCTTGTAAAAACACATAAGATGAATCCGGAAGGACAAGGTCTTATTATCTCTAATGGGGCGGGTCAACTCTTAGGTCTTGTACCGATTACTGTATTAGAACCTGGCGATGAAGTATACATGGATGAATTCACTTTCACTAGTGCAATCAACTCTGTACGCAACATGGGCGGTAAAGCATTAGGTATTAAAACTGACGAGCACGGTATGATACCAAGTGAGTTAGAAAAAGCGGCTCAATCTGGTAAAGGTAAATACATTTATCTAATTCCTAACTTCCAGAATCCAACAGGCATTACTATGCCTGTAGAACGCCGTAAGGAGATTTACGCTATAGCATCTAAATATGATTTATTTATCTATGAAGATGATCCATATGGTGAAATTCGTTTTGCTGGCGAATATATCCCAACATTTAAATCCTTTGATACAGAAGACCGCGTTCTATATGCAGGTTCTTATTCTAAAACATTATCTGCAGGCTTGCGTGTAGGCTTTTTATTTGGCCCGGCCAAGGTAATTGAGGCTATTCAAGCATTAAAGAATAATACGGCCGGTCAAATGCCATTAGTAACTCAAAAGGTGGTAGCGAAGGTTCTTGATACCATTGATTACGATGCTCATTTAGATAATGTACGAAAAGTATATAAAATGAAATGTGAGGCTTTACTTAACGCTTTTGAAAAGTATGCGAGTTCTAAAGTTCATTTGACACAACCTACAGGTGGTATGTTTGCATGGATGACGATGCCTGAGGATGTAGATTGTGATGTATTCTTTGAAACTTGTATGGATCGCAATGTAGGGATTATTAAATGTGGTGCCTTTGCAGCAGATGGGGCAGGAGAAGGACATGCATTTCGTTTGAGCTATACGGTGCCAACAGTAGAGGAAATTACAAAGGGGATGGAAATTCTCGGCGGGTTAACTAAAGAATTTTGTGGTGAGTAATATATTGATAATTTTTGATATAACGTGATACAATGTAAGCGTAGATACATTGTGTTTACCATATAAAAAAGTTTTTAATATAGATGTGAGGTATAGCCTCAAAGAAAGTAGGTGTTTACTATGGGTTGCGGTAGCAGCAGTGATTGTGGCGGATGCCCATCTCAATCTTCTGGGTGCGGTGGTGGCGCGCCTCAACAACCTCAAGATCTTACAGCTCAATTACACGAGCTTAGTTCTGTTAAACATGTAATTGGCGTAGTATCCGGTAAAGGCGGCGTAGGTAAATCCTCCGTTACCAGCTTGATGGCCATTACAATGGCGCGTAAAGGTTACAAAGTAGGTATCCTCGATGCGGATATTACAGGTCCTTCTATTCCTAAGATGTTCGGCATCAAGGAAAAAGCATATGCTGATGAAATCGGCATGTATCCTGTAAAATCCAAAGGTGGTATCGACGTTATGTCTGTAAACCTTCTTTTGGAAAATGATACAGATCCTGTTTTATGGCGTGGTCCTATTTTAGGCAATGTAGTAAAACAATTTTATACAGATGTTATTTGGAAAGACATCGATTATTTATTTGTTGATATGCCACCGGGAACAGGTGACGTAGCGATTACTGTATATCAATCCTTGAAATTGGACGGTATTATTATCGTTACATCTCCTCAAGACTTGGTATCCATGATTGTTGAAAAAGCAGTTAAAATGGCTGATTTAATGCAAGTGCCTATTATTGGTGTGGTGGAAAACTACTCTTACTTCCATTGCCCAGATAACGGTAAGGATTATCAAATTTTTGGTGAAAGCCACATCGAAGAAATCCTTCAAAAATACGGTCTATTATTGTTGAACCGTTTACCAATTGACCCAACTATTGCAAACCTTTGCGATAAAGGTGATATTGAGTCTATCGAAAAAACAAATTTAGAGGACGTATCTCTACCTGAATAGGATTCATATGATGATGAAAGCTGTGTATTTATAAATGCACAGCTTTTTATCACATCTTTTTATGGTGAATTATGTTATATTTATGGTAGGAAGATAGAATTATATCTTTAATTCTCTTACTACAGATATGCTGAACATAGTTAGTATAGATTTTTATTTTTCTTAACATGATACTATAGGGTGTATTGGCATATATTGGTTTAATTTTAATGTTTTCCTATGTAGGACGTATGTGTATGAAAAAACTATTGAACTGGATCATTCCAGCAGCCTTTGGTTTAGGTCTGTGGTTTGTTCCAACTCCAGAGGGATTAACTCTTCAGTCATGGCATTTATTTGCAATCTTTGTAGCTACTATCGTAGGCTTCATTACTCAGCCGTTACCGATTGGTGGCGTATCTATCGTTGTTATTACTGTTGCTGCATTGACAGGCACATTAAAGATTAGTGAAGGTATTTCAGGTTTTGCTAACTCTGCAATCTGGCTAATTGTAGGTGCTTTCTTATTCTCTCGTGGCTTTATTAAAACTGGTTTGGGGAAACGTATTGCTTATAATTTGATTTCTGCTTTTGGTAGTAGCTCCTTGCGTTTGGCCTATGCATTGGCTTTGTCTGATCTGATTTTAGCTCCCGCAACACCATCTAACACAGCTCGTGTAGGCGGTGTAATCATGCCAATTACAACTAGTTTAGCAAAAGCTTTTGGTTCTGAACCACAAGATGGACCTCGTAAAATCGGTTCTTTCTTGATGCAATCTATTTATCAAGTAAATACGATTACATCTGCTATGTTCCAAACATCCATGGCTGGTAATACATTGGTTGCTGCATTGGCACTTCAATCCTTTGGTATTGGTATTACTTGGGGTGACTGGGCTATGGCAGCTATCGTTCCTGGTATCATTGCATTGATTATTATGCCGTACTTTATTTACAAAGTGTATCCACCGGAAATTAAAGATGCTCGTGAAGCTCAACAAATGGTTCGCGAAGAGTTAAAAGGTCTTGGAAAGATGTCTTTCCAAGAATGGATAATGCTTGGCGTATTTATTTTAGCATTAGTTTTATGGGCTACGTCTCAATTCACAAAACTCGATGCTACAACTGTTGCATTCTTAGGTATTTCTATTTTACTTGCTACAGGCGTTCTAATTTGGGACGATGTTAAGAGTGAAAAAGGTGCTTGGGATACCTTGGTTTGGATGGGGACATTGATGGGCTTTGCCGGGTTCCTTTCTAAATTGGGCTTTATCAAATGGGCTACAGTTCAAGTTGGTGGTTATATTCCAGAAGGCTCTTGGGTAATTGCCTTTGTTGTAGCTGTTCTTATTAATACATATGCTCACTATGTATTTGCATCTTTAACAGCGCATATTTCTGCAATGTTCGTAGCGTTCTCTGCAATCGCTATTTCTGCAGGTGCACCACCAATGTTGACATTGTTGATGATCGCATTCACATCTAACTTGTGTATGTCTTTGACTCACTATGCTGCAGGTCCATCTCCAGTAATCTATAATACTGGGTATGTTCCTCAAAATACATGGTGGAAACTTGGTTTCTTCACATCTGTAATCAACTTAATTATCTTCATGGGGCTTGGCTCTGTATGGATGAAGTTGATTGGTATGTGGTAAAATCCAGTACTGACAATTTTATAGGATTGTAATGCATGCACTTTAATTTTTTTTAGACTTAGTGTACTATGCATTTACATCGTATATAAAAAGCCGTCCCGATAGGGGCGGCTTTTTGTGATAAAATATGAGTAGTTAATAGATAATTAATGTAAATATTGTAAAATAATATACATAAAAAATTATTCAAGCTAATTGTACAAATTTTATATGATTTGTGCATAGGAGGGACCTATGAAGTTTGATAATGAACAATTATTAAAGTATATTGGCGCTTGTACATCTCCGTATCACACAGTAGATACGAGTTTACAAATGCTTTTGGACTTAGGATTTACAGAGCTCAGTTTAGAAGATGAGTGGCAGTTAGACTCTGGTTCTTATGTAGTTAACGTGTTCGGCACCACCTTATTTGCCTTTCATATAGGGAAGAAACCAGAACATACATTACGTATTGCGTCGGCTCATACAGATTTTCCTGCTATTCGTGTTAAACCAAACCCTATAACCTCTATGAAAGGATACACAAAGTTAAATGTAGAAATGTATGGCGGTCTTATAGAAAATACATGGCTTGATCGTCCATTAGGTGCAGCAGGTACGGTTGTGTTAAAAGGAAAAAATGCCTTTGACGTAGATTCTGTTCTAGTCGATACAAAACGGCCTATCGCTATTGTTCCAAACCTAGCTATTCATATGAATCGCTCTGTTAATGATGGGGTTAAACTAAATCGTCAAAAAGAAATGCTTCCTATATTGATGATGGAACGTAATAATGAAGATAATCCTACAAAACCTTTAAATAATAGAAATAATCCAAGTTTATTTTCAGAATCAGATACTCAATACGATGAGTGGACAAAGTTTTTAGCTGATGAAGTAGATTGCGATCCTTCCGAAATATTATCTTATGAAATGACTTTATATCCTACGGAACAAGGCTGTGTACTCGGTACGGAAGGTGATTTCATTAGCTCACCTCGTTTAGATAATTTAACATCTTGCTTTAGTGTATTATCTGGTATTATTCAAGCCAAAAAAATGAATGTTAATGGTGTTCGCTGTGCTATACTCTTTGATAACGAAGAGGTGGGCAGTCGTACGAAACAAGGTGGGGCTGGCATGATATTACCAAATCTTGTTAAACGCGTGTATGACGCATTAGGATATTCTAATCAAGAGATGGACAGCTTTATCTCTAAAGGCTTTATGATTTCCTCCGATGTAGCACACGGATTACACCCAAACTATCCAGAGAAAAATGACATTACGAATATTCCTGTACTTAATAAAGGGCTATCCCTTAAGATTGCATGTAGCCAATCTTACGCTGGGGATGCTAAGGCCATTGCTATCGTTAAAGGCCTTTGTGAAGAAGCGGATGCACAGTATCAGATTTATGTAAATCGTTCGGATATTCCAGGTGGATCTACAGTAGGTTCCATTTCATCAGCTATGTTACCAATGCGTACTATTGATGTAGGCTTGCCTCTTTTAGCAATGCATTCAGCTAGAGAATTGATGGGGGCAGCTGATCAAGAGCAATTAAATCGATTAATGAATCATTTTCTAGGTGGTAAGTAATATAAAATGGAATTTATTCGATGTGCATTATTGAAAGACATATGATTTTTTGTAATGAACAGTAAAAAATATATTTTATACTTTCATAATTGGTATAATCCTTTAAATATAATGAAAATATTGTATAATAAGTATATATTATTATGAATATAAAACCTCATCATAAATTTTGATGAGGCTTTCCTCAATATTGATTTATCTATAAGTATAGGAAATATTCATATATTAATAAAAATGAAAGCTGATAGTTCACATTTGTGGAAGCTAGTAGGAGGCAATACATGAGAAAAATTAAATCCGTATTGGTTGCCAACCGTGGAGAAATTGCGATCCGCGTGTTCCGTGCATGTAATGAAATGGGAATTAAAACTGTAGCCATTTACTCTAAAGAGGATACATTATCCTTGCACCGTAACCAAGCCGATGAAGCCTATCTCGTAGGGGAAGGTAAAAAACCAGTTGACGCATATCTTGATATTGAAGATATCATCCGTATTGCAAAAGAACATGACATCGATGCTATCCATCCAGGTTATGGCTTCTTATCTGAAAATGAAGGCTTGGCTCGTCGTTGTGAAGAAGAAGGAATTATCTTTATTGGGCCTAAAATCAAGCATTTGAATATGTTTGGTGATAAAGTAAATGCTCGTGAGCAAGCTAAATTAGCAAAAATTCCGATGATCCCAGGTTCTGATGGGGCTTTAAAAGATTATGCTCAACTAGAAGAATTTGCTGATACACATGGTTTTCCATTGATGATTAAAGCCGTTAATGGCGGCGGCGGTCGTGGTATGCGTGAAGTTCATCATAAAGAAGATCTTCGAGATGCATATGATCGTGCTAAATCTGAAGCGAAAGCTGCGTTTGGCGATGATGATGTATATGTAGAAAAACTTATCGTAGAGCCTAAACATATTGAAGTTCAAATCTTAGGTGATGAACATGGCAATGTAGTTCATTTGCATGAACGTGATTGCTCTGTTCAACGTCGTCACCAAAAAGTAGTTGAAATGGCGCCAGCCTTTGCGTTATCATTAGAAACTCGTAAAGCTGTATGTGATGCTGCCGTTAAAATCATGAAAAATGTTGGCTACGTGAATGCAGGTACTGTAGAATTTTTGGTAACTGCTGATGGTAGCTTCTACTTTATCGAAGTTAATCCACGTATTCAAGTAGAGCATACTGTAACAGAAATGATTACAGATATTGACATTGTTCATGCTCAAATTAGAATCGCTGAAGGCTTTAGTTTACATAGCCCTGAAGTAGGTATTCCTGAGCAGGATAAAATTCCTTGTAAAGGCACTGCTATCCAATGTCGTATTACCACAGAAGATCCTAAAAACAACTTTATGCCTGATACCGGTAAAATCTTAGCGTACCGTAGCTCTGGTGGTTTTGGTATCCGTCTTGATTCTGGTAATGCTTTTACAGGTGCCGTTGTAACACCTTACTATGACTCCTTGCTTGTGAAAGCGACAGCATTTGGTCCTAACAACGAAGAAACTATTCGTAAAATGCTTCGTTGCTTAAAAGAGTTCCGTATTCGCGGTGTAAAAACAAATATTCACTTCTTGATTAATGTATTGGAACATCCTGAATTCCAAAGTGGTTCTTACAATGTAAACTTCATTGAAGAACATCCTGAATTATTCGAATTGAAACCAGATCGTGACCGTGGTACTAAATTATTACGTTACATTGCTGATGTTACAATTAATGGCTATTCTGGTGCAGGGGCTCAAGAGGTTCCTGACTTTGAACCGATTCAAATGCCATCTACTTTGGATGTAAGTCCAGCATCTGGTACAAAACAAAAATTTGATGAACTTGGACCAGATAAATTCAGTAAATGGTTATCGGAACAAAAACAAGTATTCTTCACTGATACCACTTGGCGTGATGCCCATCAATCCTTGTTTGCTACACGTCTTCGTACAATCGATATGGCTCGCGTAGCTGGTCATGCTGCAAAAGGTGTACCTAACTTATTCTCCTTAGAATGTTGGGGGGGTGCTACTTTTGACGTATCATACCGATTCTTACATGAAGATCCGTGGGAGCGTTTGCGCATGTTCCGTCGTGAAGTGCCAAATACATTGCTTCAAATGCTTCTTCGTGGTGCAAATGCCGTAGGTTACACATCGTATCCAGACAACGTAGTTCGTCAATTCATTCAACGGGCTGCTGCTAATGGTATTGATGTATTCCGCGTATTTGATAGCTTGAATAGTCTTGATAATATGCATGTTGCTATCGATGAAGTGCGTGCACAAAATAAAATAGCTGAAGTTGCATTGTGCTATACTGGCGATATCCTTGATGGTGCTCGTACAAAATACAACTTGGTCTATTATGTAAATATGGCAAAAGAGCTTGAAAAAGCTGGTGCCAATATTATTGCCATTAAAGATATGGCCGGCCTTTTAAAACCACAAGCTTCTTATAACTTGGTATCTGCCTTGAAAGATGCTGTCTCTGTTCCAATTCACTTGCATACTCATGAAGGCTCCGGTAACTCTATCTATACATATGGCCGCGCTGTAGATGCTGGTGTTGATGTAATCGACTTAGCATACTCAGCATTTGCTAATGGTACTTCTCAACCTAGCATGAATTCCATGTACTATGCATTGTCTGGTCATGAACGTCAACCAGAAATGAACATTGATTACATGGAAGAAATGTCTCATTATTTTGGTAGTATCAGACCATATTACAAAGGTGTAGATAAAGCAGAAGCATATCCTAATACTGAAGTATATCAACATGAAATGCCAGGTGGACAATACTCTAACTTGCAACAACAAGCTAAAATGGTAGGGCTTGGTGATCGTTGGACAGATATTAAGAAAATGTACCACCAAGTAAACATGATGTTTGGTGATATCATTAAAGTTACACCATCCTCTAAAGTGGTAGGGGATATGACATTGTACATGGTACAAAACAACTTAACTGAAAAAGATATCTACGAAAAAGGCGATGTATTGGATTTCCCTCAATCCGTAGTTGAATTCTTTGAAGGACGTCTTGGTACTCCATATCAAGGCTTCCCTGAAAAATTACAAAAAATCATCTTGAAAGGTGCTCGCCCAATCACAGTTCGCCCTGGTGCTGTATTACCTCCAACAGATTTTGAACATATTCGTCATGAATTAAGCGAAATGGGAGCCCAAACAACTGATGAAGATATTAGTGCATATTGCTTGTATCCTAAGGTTTACCAAGATTACAATAAATTTGTAAAAGACTTTGGTGATGTATCTGTATTAGATACTCCAACATTCTTCTTTGGTATGAAACGGGGCGAAGAAATTCAAGTAACCATTGAAAAAGGTAAAACACTGATTATCAAGATGAATGGTTTCTCTGAACCTGATGAAGATGGTAACCGCATCGTATTGTTCGAGTTTAATGGTCAACCTCGTAGCATTAAGGTTCATGATAAACATGCTAAGACAACTGGTGTTGTTCGTCGCAAAGCGGATGAATCTAACCCTGGTGAAATTGGTGCTACATTGTCTGGTTCCGTTGTTAAGATCCTTATTAAGAATGGTCAATCTGTAACTAAAGGTGAACCATTGATCGTTACAGAAGCGATGAAAATGGAAACAACAATTACAGCTCCTATCGATGGTATCGTAGAAGAAATTCTTGTACGTGAAGGTAGCCGTATCGAATCTGGTGACTGCTTGCTTCGTATTGAAGATGCTTTAAAACGATAAACTAACAATCATTTAAAATTAAAAATATTATTTCTCAAATATTTCATAAAATGAAAAATGGAAGAATAATGGAAGAATCCCTAGGAAATCCTAGGGATTCTTTGTATTTTCAAGGGTTTCATGGTACTATATAATATAGAGAAAATGGGCGTATTATGCGTTATTTTAGAATGATTAGTAGAAAAGGAGTAGTAACAGATGAGATGTCCTTATTGCCAACACACAGACACGAAGGTAACAGACTCTAGAACGACTGATGAAGGTAATAGTATTCGCCGTCGCCGTGAATGTATCAATTGTGGCCGTCGCTTTACTACCTATGAAATTATAGAAGAAGTACCACTAATGGTATTGAAGAAAAATGGACGACGTGAATTATTTGACCGCGGTAAGCTACTAAATGGGTTATTGCGCTCTTGTGATAAGCGTACAGTTCCTATGTCCGTGATGGAGCAAGTAGTTAATGATGTAGAGCGTGACATTCGAAATGAAATTAACCAAGAGGTTACAACTGATCGAATTGGTGAGCTCGTGTTACAACAACTTAAAGATATAGATCAAGTTGCATATGTTCGTTTTGCCAGTGTATATCGTAAGTTTGATAATATTGATAGCTTTATGGAAGAGTTAAAGGCTCTGAAGAAGTTAGACGCTAAAAAGCCGAAACGCAAACCTGTCGTAGAAGAATAATTGATTTTGTATTACTGATTGGTTATACATAGTTTTGAAATTAACGATGTGTGAGGCTTTATGATAGATTTACATTGTGATACGATGATGCAATTGCTAGATCATCCTGATAGTGGTGATTTATTTCGTAATACTTGGAAAATTGATATAGAAAAATTACAAAAGGCTCACAGCAAGATACAAGACTTTGCGCTCTTTATTAATATGGGTGAGACGAATGACCCTTATGGTCGCTATGAAGAGATGCGTAATTTGTGTGTATCACAAATTCATCACTATGGAGAGCACATACAACATGTGCTCTCTTATCAAGATGTAGAGTCTGTATACAAGACTGGTAAGATTGGGGCACTTATGTCTATTGAGGAAGGTGGCGTACTAGGTGGCGATTTAAATAAACTTAAACAAGCTTACCAAGATGGAGTCAGACTTATAACGCTAACATGGAACTATCCAAATGGACTTGGCGAGCCACATTGTGGTGAGCAACATAAAAAATTGACATCTAAAGGTGTTGAATTTGTAGAAGCTATGCAAGAGTTAGGGATAATTGTTGATTGCTCTCATCTTAACGATGCTGGTACAGAGCAATTAGGGGATATTCTAGAGGTTCCTTTTATAGCATCTCATTCAAATGCGCGTGAAGTTCGGGCTCATACGCGAAATTTGCCAGATAATCTTATTAGACTTATCGCTAATAAGGGAGGTATTATAGGACTTAATTTTGCACAGAATTTTCTCGGCACATCGCTAATTAGTCGCATTGAAGATATTGTTAAACATGGTCTATATCTCATCGACAAGGGCGGTGAAGATGTAGTGGCATTAGGAACTGATTTCGATGGGATTCCACCCGACACAGAGATTGCAGATATGTCTCAAATGAGTCGTCTTTATGATGCTTTTAAAGAGGCAGGTTTATCTGTGGAACAATGTGAAAAGTTATTCTGGAAAAATGCAGATAGACTATTAAAGGAGATTTTATAATGACTGATTTAAATCCAATCATTGCTGATCGTTTTACAGAGCATCTTGAAGTGTTTGGTAAAACGATGGAACATATGGATACCATTCAAGAAATCGGATATCGCTGTAAAGCGGCTTTAGAAAATGGTAATAAAATTTTGTTCTGTGGTAATGGTGGCTCTGCGGCGGACTCTCAACATTTAGCAGCTGAATTGATTTGTCGCTTTAAAAAGGAACGGCGCTCTCTTGCAGGCATTGCATTAACTACTGATACATCTGCATTAACAGCTATTGCGAATGACTATGATTTTGAATCTGTTTTTGCACGTCAAGTAGAGGGCTTAGGCCGTACAGGTGATGTTCTCATCGGTATTTCTACATCTGGTAACTCCAAGAATGTTGTAAAAGCTGCAGAAATGGCCCGTTCTATCGGTATGCATACCATTGCTTTCACTGGGGAAGGCGGTGGCAAATTGGCCGAACTATGTGATATTACGCTGGCTATTCCTAGTAATGTGACAGCACGCATTCAAGAAATGCATATCTTAGCTGGCCACATTATGTGCGAAATTATTGAAGAAGATTATTAACCGATAGGTTTTTACTCATAGATACACATTGTTTCAATTAAAAATTTATTTAAATTAGGAACATATGTAATTTTGATAAGGAATAGGTGGATTATGATAAATACTACCATTAGTCAGTTTTTAACAAAGCAACTGCCAAACTTGAAGATTGCCGTTGTAGGCGATGTAATGGTAGACCGTTATGTTTTTGGTGATGTAAGTCGTATTTCTCCAGAAGCACCGGTTCCTGTAAACCGCGTGTCCAAGATGAAAGAGGTCCTTGGTGGAGCTGGTAATGTTGCATCTAATCTGTCTAATTTAGACTGTAAAGTATATCTTGGTGCACTAGCAGGTAATGACGACCATGGCCATTTATTAAAAAATTTACTTGATACTGATAAAATCGATACGACTGGTTTAATCACTAGTGATGACCGCTCTACTATTACTAAGATGCGCATATTGGGTGATCGTCAACAGATGATGCGCCTTGATTTTGAAACAATTACAAATTTAACCAATCAAGAAGAGCAACAATTGTCTGTTTGGTTGGAAAATCTATGTAAAGCGGGGATTGATGGTATTGTCGTATCTGACTATGGTAAAGGCGTTTGTACACCTACCTTATTGAAGACAATCTTTGGTTTGGCTAAGGAATATGGTGTGCAAACTATCGTAGATCCTAAGGGGGCAGACTGGTCTAAATACAATGGTGCTACATGTATTACACCGAATGTGAAAGAACTTGGTGAATGTGTAGGCCGTACGTTAGAAAATGATGATGCTACTATTGTAGAGGCTGCTAAGTCTGTACTTGCTGATGTAGATTTAGACTATATTGTGGCCACTCGATCTGCTAAGGGTATTACGGTTATTGCAAAGGATGGCCGTACATGGCATAATCCTGCTACTCAACAAGAGGTATTCGATGTGAGTGGTGCAGGAGATACCGTTGTATCCATGATGATGACCTGTCTTGCAAGTGGTTTATCGATGCGTTTAGCCTTACATATCGCCAATGGTGCAGCGGGTATCGTAGTATCTAAGGTTGGTACGTATCCAATACATCGTTCTGAGTTATTAGACTTATGGCATTCCTATAAACATAGTATTCAATCTAAGCCATTATATACGAAGGAAGAGATGAAAGAACTCGTTTCACAATGGCAAAGCAAAGGTGAAACTGTAGTGTTTACAAATGGTTGTTTTGACATTCTTCACCGTGGACATATCACGTATTTACAAGAAGCTGCGCAGCTAGGTGATCATTTAATCATTGGATTAAATTCTGATGCATCTGTTCGACGTTTAAAAGGAGAAACACGGCCCATCGTAAGTGAAGCGGATAGAGCGGCCTTGTTGAGTGCGTTGCAATGTATTGACGGTGTAGTACTATTTGAAGAGGATACACCGGCTGAATTACTAGCGTACTTACGTCCCAATACTCTTGTTAAGGGCGGAGATTACAAAATAGAAGATATTATTGGACGCGAGTCCGTTGACAATGTAGAGGTTCTTTCATTTAAAGAAGGTTACTCTACATCAGATATTGTAGGGAAAATAGCCACTATGGCTAAGGAGGGCAAATTATGATTATCGTAACAGGTGGTGCTGGTTTTATTGGCAGTAATATTGTGAAAGCACTGAATGATCGTGGTCGTACAGATATTCTCATCGTAGATGATCTTACAGATGGTCGTAAGATTCGCAATATTCAAAATTTAGAATTTCTAGATTACATCGATTGTGATGATTTTGATTGTGCTATTGCTGATGGTACATTCGACGTTGGCCCTATTGAAGTCGTATTCCATGAAGGTGCTTGTGCAGACACAATGGAATATAATGGCAAATACATGATGAAGAACAACTATGAAGGTTCTAAAAATCTATTCCATTATTGCCAAGATCGTCGTATTCCATTCATCTATGCCTCCTCTGCATCTACCTATGGTAATGGTACACATGGTTTCGTAGAAAAACCGGAAGCTGAAGAAGCACTTAACCCATATGCGTATTCTAAATTGTTATTCGACCGTTATGTACGTAAATATGAAGGTGAATATACTGCACAAGTTGTGGGGCTGCGTTACTTTAACGTATATGGTCCTAATGAAGCTCATAAAGATAAAATGGCTTCTTTAGTACGTCAAATGTTCTACAAAAATAAAGAAACAGGTATTATTAACCTCTTTGAAGGTACAGATGGTTACGAAGATGGTGGTCAAACACGTGATTTTATTTATGTAAAAGACGTAGTTAATGTAAACTTCTATTTCTGGGAGCATCCTGAAATCTCTGGTACTTTTAACTGTGGTACAGGTAATGCTCATAGCTTTAACCAATTCATGCAAGCTGTTATCGACTACAATGGTCAAGGCAAAATTGAATATGTGCCATTCCCAGAGGTGTTAAAGGGTAAATACCAAAGCTTTACAGAGGCTGATACTACTAAATTGTTAGCTGCTGGCTATGATAAAGGGTTCCATAAAATGGAAGATGCCGTTAAAGAATATTGTGAACTATTAGATAATAACGAAGGATATTTACGCTAATGCGCAAGGTATTATTTTTAGATCGCGATGGTGTTATTAACAAGGATGTTAGTTATCTATATAAAATCAGCGATTTAGAGTGGGTAGATGGTGCAAAAGAGGCCCTTGCTTATGCTCATAGTAAGGGCTATGATCTCATTGTAGTGACAAATCAGAGTGGTGTAGCTCGTGGTTATTATAAAGAATCTGATGTTCAGATTTTACATGACTATATGGCTCATGAACTAGATCGCAGTGGAGCACCGATTTTACATTTCTATTACTGTCCACATCATAAAGAAGGTATTGTTCCTCTCTATGCAGTAGAATGTGAATGTAGAAAGCCTAAACCTGGCATGATTAAGCAAGCTATTAAGGATTATGATGTAAATATATCAGATAGTTTTCTTATCGGTGACAGTCAACGTGATGTTGATGCAGCTGAGGCTGCTGGCATTAAGGGGTACCTATTTAAAGGTTCTAATCTATTGGATTTCATTAAAACAATAATTTAATCATTTATTCCATTTAGTCTATTTTTGAAGAATATATTTAGGGTTGTTGTTTTGTATTGGGGAGGCTATATGAAAGATTACAAGAATATACTCATCATCAAGATGAGTTCCTTAGGTGATGTAATTCACGCATTGCCTACCTTGTACGCTGTGCGCAAGAATTGGCCTAATGCGCGTATTACATGGGCTATTCATGAGCAATTCGCTAGCCTCTTACCTGGTACACCATGGGTTGATGACGTGATTATCATTGACAAAAAACAACTAAAGAAGCCTACGTATTTATATCAATTGCGCAAGGAGCTACATAGTCGTCATTTTGATATGACCTTAGACCTTCAATGCATCGCGAAAAGTGCTATTGTTTCTTTATTATCTGGTGCCCCTGAAAAATATGGCTACTGGGAGCTTCGTGAGGGCAGTAATCTTGTTAATAAAGCATTAGTAGGTGAGCATAAATACGACCATGTTATCGAACGGTATCTTGATACTGTACGTGTACTTGGTGGTGAGGTAGAGGAGATTGAATTTCCTATGCCAGCTTACGTTGAGGCTGAGAAATCCATAAAACAAAAGTTGAAATGCCATGGTGTAGATGATGAATATATTGTAGTTGTACCAGGGGCACGATGGATTGTTAAGGAGTGGCCACTTCTAAATTTTGGAGAACTTTGTATTCGTTTATGTGAATCTGGTAAGAAGGTTGTTATTGCCGGTGCTCCTGATGATGTAGATAAAGGTGCTTTCATAGAAAATTATGTAAAACATAAGAATCTCATCAATTTAGTGGGATCTACAACCATGCCTGAACTCATTGAGTTGATTCGTCATTGTCAGATTTTTATTAGTGCCGATACGGGACCATTGCATATTGCAAATGCTTTGAAGCGTCCTTTGATTGCCATGTTTGGTACAACATCACCTAAGCGTACAGGTCCTTATGGGGGCATTCATGTACATCTCATTATTTCACCTACTTCTAAGGCTACACCTGAGCAACCACTAGTAGATGATCCAGACTGTATGGCACAAATTCCTGTAGACGCAGTATGGTCAGTGTATGAACAAGTACTTGGAAAGGAACTATAATGGAACTAGATTATAAGCGCATTGTGGTAACCTTTTTAATGCATTTAGGGGATGTCATATTAACGACTCCATTTTTAGAAGTGCTTCGTAAAGCGGCTCCTCATAGTCATATTACGTATGTAATAGATGAAAAATTACAACAAGTAATGCAATATAATCCAAATATTGATGAACTTATCGTTGTAGATAAAAAAGGTCGCCATAATAGCATTTCAGGTCTTAATGAAGTTGCTCGTGAAATAAATGCTAAGGGAAAACCTGACATTGTCATTAATTTACATCCTAATGAGCGTACTTCCTATTTAGCATGGAAAATTCATGCACCTATCACAACTGGTATGAGCCATTTTCTATTTAGACCATTCATGACAAAGTATACGCGGTTAGATCGTAAAACTCGTCATGCTGCGGACATGTACATTAATGTTCTAGAGCAATTAGGTGTAACAGATACTTCTAACTCTGGTTTACATATTGAAACCTGTGAAGAATGGCGTCGTCAGGCTCAAGAGTTTTACGCTACACATGGATTAACTGATACTGATATACTCATTGGTTTTAATATCGGTAGCGCCGTTCCTGAGAAACGTTGGCCAGCTGAACGATTTGCTCATGTAGCAGATTACTTTGGTCATTTAGGTTATAAGACGGTTTTCTTTGGCGGACCTATGGACCTTGAAATGGTGCAGCCCGTAGTAGAACAAATGGAAACAAAGCCTATTGTGGCTACCGGAAAATTCCAGTTAGGCCCTTTGGCAGCGGCTATGAGCCGTTGTAATCTGTTAATTACTAATGATTCTGGACCAATGCATGTAGGAATCAGTCAAGGTATGCCAATTGTGGCACTGTATGGTCCATCAAATCCATTCTTTTATGGACCTTATCAAGCTCATGCTATCGTTTTAGAAACGATGGATTCTTATGAGATTGGTAAAAGCATGAAAAAAATTATTAAAGAAGGAAATTATAAAGGTTTATCTGTAATTTCTGAAGAACAGGTTATTAAAGCAGCGGAAACATTGCTTTTAGAATCGAAATAAACATATGAACTATATTGTATTTGATTTAGAATGGAATCAACCCTATAGCAATGACATTAGCTTTATGAAGCGCACAAAAATGCCGTTGACAGGGGAAATCATTCAAATCGGAGCGGTAAAACTGAATGAAAAGATGGACATTATAGATCATTTTACGATGTTCATCAAACCTCAATATCTGCCACGGATGCATAAACATGTGCGTGAGTTGACAGGGATAACCACCCATGAGCTCAATCATGGTGTGCCATTCAAGACGGCTATGCAGTACTTTCAAAAATGGTGTGGTGATGAATATATGCTGCTTTCTTGGGGATCAGACGATATTCTCATCCTACGAGAGAACCTTATGCTCCATAAGATGAAAGCATTATCTTATGATCAATGGGTTGACGCGCAAATGATTTATTCTTATCAACGATATGGAACAAATCAGCAGTATTCTGTGGCACATGCTATGGAGGATCTCAATATATCGACGGAGCACTTATCTGCTCACAATGCCTTGCATGATGCTGTTTTTACAGCTCATATTTGTCAGACTTTAGATATCGCACAAGGAATTTTGCATTATGATCTAATTCGCAAGGAAAGTAGTAATCCTTTTCTATATCCTCCAATTCTCACCTTTTTTATGTATGAAAATTTCTCTGAGAAAAAACGTATCGTTCATGATAGAAGAGTACGTATGTCCTTCTGTCCGTACTGTCAAACTCGTTTAGAAATGACAAGACCTGAACGATTACAAGGGGATAAGCACCTAGCTATCGGAGTATGTCCTAAACATGGCGATTTTGCGGTGCAACTTAAAGTTGGAAAGTATACGATTAAGTCCGGCAGTAGTAAATTCTACGTTACTAAGGTATTAACTCATTGTACGGACGAAATTCGTTCTCTATACACTCAGAAGTTTGAAATCAATCGCGAAAAAGAGCGAAAATATTTAGAGTATCGTAAGGCGGAACATGAAAAAATCCACCAAAAATAGTTATGTAAATTCAAGTTCATTTTCTGATTTGTAGTATATATTTGAATATGAACTTTTAGAAAGGATAGATTATGGAACGTAAATATGCATGGCATAATTATGATGATGCCACTATGAAAAAAGTATATGCTTTGAGTGATACATATCGTCAATTTTTAGATAATGGTAAAACAGAACGCGAATGTGTTGTACAAGCTGTAGAATTTGCAGAAGCAAAGGGCTACGTAAATCTAAATGATATTATTAAAAGCAATACGTCAATCAAAGCTGGTGATAAGATTTATTACACACATATGGATAAATCTATTGCTTTATTTAATATTGGTACTGATGATATTGAATTGGGTATGAATATTTTAGGTGCTCATATTGATTCTCCACGCATCGATGTAAAGCAAAATCCACAATATGAGGATAGTAATTTAGTATTTTGGGATACTCATTACTATGGAGGTATTAAAAAATATCATTGGGTAGCTATGCCTCTTGCTATTCATGGCGTTGTGGTAAAAACAGATGGTACACGTATCAACATTAATATTGGTGATAAGGAAAACGATCCTGTATTCTGCATTACTGACTTGTTACCTCATTTGGGTCAAGAACAAATGCAAAAGAATGCAGCTAAGGTAATTGAAGGGGAAGCTCTTGATTTACTAATCGGTAGTCGTCCAGTTAAAGACGAAGAAAAAGAAGGGGTTACTAAATTTATTAATAGCCTGCTTGAAAAAGAGTATGGGTTTATAGAACGCGACTTACTGTCTGCAGAATTAGAAATTGTACCAGCTGGTAAAGCACGTGATATGGGCTTTGATCGTTCCATGATAATGGCGTATGGCCAAGATGATCGCGTGTGCGCTTACACATCCTTGGTAGCAATGCTTGAGGTGGATAATGTAAAGCGTACTACTTGTTGCTTACTTGTAGATAAAGAGGAAATTGGTTCTGTAGGTGCTACAGGTATGCAATCACGTTTCTTTGAAAATGCAGTGGCTGAAATTTTAACACTTATGGGTAAACCTAATTCTGTAAGTGTACGTCGTACGTTGGAGAAATCCCGTATGTTGTCCTCCGATGTAAGTGCAGGCTACGATCCACTTTATGCATCGGCGTATGAAAAGAAAAATGCTTCTTACCTTGGTATGGGTGTAGTATTTAATAAATTTACAGGCTCTCGTGGTAAAGCTGGTTCTAATGATGCTAATGCTGAGTATATGGGCTTTATTCGTCGTGTCATGGAATCTAACAATGTAACATACCAAACAGCAGAGCTCGGTAAGGTTGATTTAGGTGGTGGTGGCACCATCGCGTACATCATGGCTCTTTATGGTATGAATGTCATCGACTGTGGTGTAGCCGTACTTAGCATGCATGCTCCTTGGGAGGTTACATCTAAGGCTGATATTTACGAGGCTAAACAATGTTATGTGGCGTTCTTAAATGCAGCTGATGAATCAATCTAAGATAATGGGGCTTTCACCAATGGTGAAAGTCCATTCTATGTGAGGTGTATATGAAGCAAACAGAATTAGGCGCAGCTATAGAGTCTGCGAAAGGAGAGGCTACAGAGGTCAAGACTGTAAAGGTAGATATCTTTGACATCCCTGAAACGAAGGTTGAAGAATATATTGCTAATCGTGAAGAGGTAGCAAAAGCAGCAGCGCAGGCTATGAGACCATACTGTGTTACTGTAAAACGTGAAACCTTAGATCCTGAAGAAGGGGAAGCAGTGGTTGGTTACTATGTAACGGGTGAAATTCTAATGTGCGTCATCTTGGACCCATTTGAAGTGCCTGTTATGAAGGTAGCTCTCGATAAAGGGACTCTTAAGGACTATATTTTAGCAGCTAATGATTTAACAGAAGACATGTTAGCGTCTCTTGAAAAGTAAGAGGATTTCATATCTTAATGTGTTCTATAAATGGACAAATGTAAAATACTTTAATCTGCTACATTGATGTAGTAGATAAATTTGTTTATAATAAAAGTATTATAATCTTTGCAGATAGGAAGGAAATCCCCATGAACTTAAAAAAAGGTATTGCCCTAGCGCTCACGGCGGCAGCACTAATGGCGTTTACAGGCTGTGGCTCAAATGGAACTATATCGAATGGTGAATACAAAGTTGGTGTTGTACAATTGGTAGAGCATCCTGCATTAGATGCGGCAAATAAGGGTTTTGTTGATGCGCTAAAAGAAAAAGGTTTAGCAGAAAAGATTACTTTTGATCAACAAAATGCGCAAGCTGATCAATCTAATTTGAATAGCATTGCGCAGCGTTTCGTATCCGATCGGAAAAACTTGATTTTAGCAATTGCTACGCCAGCGGCTCAATCCATGGCGAATGCAACTCATGATATTCCAATCTTAGGTACAGCTATTACTGATTACGAGGCAGCTAAACTTGTTAAATCTAATCAAAAACCTGGCGGTAATGTGTCTGGTACATCCGACATGAATCCAGTAGAGCAACAAGTAGATTTAATTTTACAAGTAATGCCGAATGCGAAAACAATTGGCACTATTTATAGCTCTAGCGAAGTAAATTCTCAAATTCAAGTGGAGAAGATGAAAGCTTATGCGGCTACAAAAGGAATTAAAGTTGAAGAAGTTACAGTTTCTAATGTAAATGATATTCAACAAGCGGCACAAAACCTCGTATCTCAACGTGTAGATGCTGTATATGTACCAACAGATAATGTTGTAGCTTCTGCTATGAGCAATCTCGTAGCTATTACCGACCCAGCAAAAATTCCTGTATTTGGCGGTGAAGATAACCACGTGAAAGGTGGAGCCGTTATGTCCTTGTCTGTAGATTACTACAAGCTTGGTTACCAAACAGGCTTGATGGCAGCAAAAATTTTAACTGGCGAAGCTAAAGTTGAAGATATGCCTATCGAAATGCAGAAAGAATTTAAATTAGTTGTGGGAAAAGATAAATTAGAAAAATTGGGCATCACCTTACCAGAGGATTTGATGAACAAGGCGACTATGATTTAATACATATCTGGTAAGGAGTTATACATGAACTGGAAAAAAAGTATTGCAGTGGCACTTAGTGCCATTGTTGTTATGGCAATGGTAGCAGGTTGTGGTTCCAATACCGCAACTAATGACCAAAAGAAAATTGGTGTTATTCAATTAGTAGAACATCCATCTCTTGATGCTGCTAATAAAGGTTTCGTAGATGGTTTAGCAGCTAAAGGATATAAGGATGGTCAAAACATTAAAATTGACCAACAAAATGCACAGGCCGATCAATCTAATCTAAATAGTATTGTACAACGTTTCGTATCTGATAAAAAAGATTTAGTATTAGCTATTGCAACGCCTGCGGCTCAGACGATGGCAAATGCTTCTCATGACATGCCAATCATGGGTACAGCTATTACAGATTACGTGACAGCTAAACTCGTTCAATCTAATGAACACCCTGGTGGTAATGTATCTGGTACATCCGATATGACACCTGTTGAAAAAGAGGTTGATCTTATCATAGCATTAGTACCGAATGTAAAGCGTATTGGTGCCATTTATACATCCTCTGAAATCAACTCCCAATTACAAGTTGAAAAAATGAAAGCCTATGCTGCTACAAAAGGTATTACTGTTGTAGAGGCAACTGTTTCCAATGTAAATGATATCCAACAAGCCGCTACAAATCTTGTGAACCAAGATGTACAAGCTATCTATACGCCAACAGATAATGTTTTGGCATCTGCTATGGCTAACTTAGCACAAATTACAGATGCTGCTAAAATTCCAGTATTTGCTGCCGATGAAGGTATGACAATGACTGGTGGTGTAGCAACTTATTCTGTTGATTACTATCAATTGGGTTATCAAACAGGTTTAATGGCTGCTAAAGTTCTTGCAGGAGAAGCAAAAATTGCAGATTTAGCTATTGAGACACAAAAAGAGATTAAGTTAACTGTTAACGAAGAACGTGCTAAAAAATTAGGTATTACGATTCCTGAAGCTCTTCGTAAAGATATGAAACAATAGAGGAGAATTTGATGTTAGATTTAGTGGTAGGCACCATAACCACAGGCCTTTTATGGTCTTTGTTAGCGGTCGGTGTATTCATAACCTTCCGCGTATTAGATGTGGCTGACTTAACCGTGGAAGGTACGTTCCCAATGGGGGCAGCCATTTCTGCTATTTTAATTACAAGTGGTATGAATCCAATCCTTTCCATTTTACTTGCCGGTGTGGGTGGTATGATAGCCGGTGCTGTAACAGGTTGGATTCATACAAAATTAAAAATTCCTGCATTATTGGCCGGTATTTTGACAATGATTGCATTGTACTCTGTAAACCTTCACATCATGGGCAAAGCTAATGTATCTTTGCTTCGAATGGATACAATTTATACGATTCTTGGTGGATTTTTCCATACGCCGAATATGTGGTCTGCAGCCATCGTAGGTATTATCGTTGCTGTAGTAGTATGCTTGCTCTTATTTTGGTTTTTCGGTACCGAAATTGGTACAGCCTTACGTGCTACAGGTGTTAACCCTCAAATGATTCGCGCTCAAGGCGTAAATACTGATAATATGATCGTTCTTGGCCTTTTGATTTCCAATGGTTTTGTTGGTATGTCTGGGGCTCTTATTGGTCAATTCCAAGGCTTTGCTGATGTAGGCATGGGGATTGGTACCATTGTTATTGGTTTGGCTTCTGTAATCATCGGTGAAGTAGTGTTTGGTACGAAATCCTTCGTACGTAGTCTCATCGCCGTAGTACTTGGGTCTATTGTATATCGTATCGTTATTGCTGCAGTTCTCTACATGGGTATGCCACCAAACGATTTGAAATTATTCACTGCAATTCTTGTTGCCATCGCGCTTTCCTTACCTACATTGAAAGCAAAATGGTTGGCTCGTTAAGGAGGACACTATGTTAGAAGTAAAAAATATGGTAAAAACCTTCTTTAAGGGCACAATTAATGAAAAGACTGCATTACAAGGCATTAATCTTCGTCTAGAAGAGGGTGATTTTTGTACTGTCATTGGTGGTAATGGTGCTGGTAAAAGTACTTTGTTAAACTCCATTGCTGGTGTATTTCCAGTAGATGAAGGATCCATTACAATTAATGAGATTGATGTGACAAAAATGCCAGAATACAAACGTGCTAAATACATTGGTCGTGTATTCCAAGACCCTATGGTTGGTACTGCTGGTAATATGCAAATCGAGGAAAACTTGATTCTTGCTATGCGCCGTGGTAAAAGCTTAGGTCTTAAATGGGCTTTCAAAGATAGTGAACAAGCATTTTTCAAGGAACGTCTTGCATTATTAGGCTTAGGCCTTGAAGATCGTTTATCTGCTCGCATGGGCCTACTATCTGGTGGTCAACGTCAATCTATTACATTGTTAATGGCTACTATGCTTCGTCCAGAACTCTTATTGTTGGATGAGCATACGGCGGCACTTGACCCTAAAACTGCAGAAAATGTATTGCAACTAACAGATAAACTCGTTGCAGAACATAATCTAACAACTCTTATGATTACCCATAATATGCGTGATGCATTGCGATTTGGTAATCGCCTCATCATGATGGACGCTGGTCGAATCATCTATGATGTAAAAGGGGAAGAAAAGAAACAATTAACTGTTGCGGACTTACTTCAAAAGTTCGAGGTAGCTGGTGATAATGCACTGAGTGACCGCATGGTGCTAGGTGCTAAATAATAGAAGGAAGTTCTAATCTATCTTTTGTTCAATTACTGTATTTTTGCTTTACAAGATAGGGCAGATACTGTATACTAAATTAGGTCGTAAGACATATCGTAAGCGAAGTATTCGATTCTCCAACGGTTACTTAAGCTTATCGGGATTATAATTTTTTAGGAGGTAACATTAATGTTAACTACAGAAGCTAAATTAGCAGTAATTAAAGAATACGCTACTCATGAAGGTGACACTGGTTCTCCAGAAGTACAAGTTGCGATTTTAACAAGTCGCATTCAATACTTAACTGAACACTTGAAAGAGCACAAAAAAGACCATCATTCCCGTCGTGGTTTGTTGAAATTGGTTGGTCAACGCCGTAACATGCTTGACTACCTTCGTCGTAAAGATATCGAACGTTACCGTTCCCTTATTGAACGCCTTGGTCTTCGTAAATAATAAAATTAGCCGTCCTAAAGGACGGCTTTTTTATTTTGAATTGGCTATTTAGCTTTAATTGATATATAATTAGAAGGTATACATATAAGAAGATTTTTAGGAGGAATAGGAATGGAACAATTCCAAATGGACCTAGCTGGTCGTATGCTTACGATTGAGACTGGGGAACTTGCAAAACAAGCTAGCGGTGCTGTAATGGTTGGCTATGGCGATACTCGTGTACTGGTTACTGCTACAGGCTCTAAAGAGGCGAAGGATATCGACTTCTTCCCACTTACAGTAGACTATGAAGAAAAAATGTATGCGGTTGGTCGTTTACCAGGGGGGTTCATTAAACGTGAAGCGCGTCCACCTGAGTCTGCAATCTTGAATAGCCGTTTGATTGACCGTCCTATTCGTCCATTATTTAATAAAGGTGTACGTAACGAAGTACACGTAGTAGCAACAGTTATGTCTGTGGACCAAGATTGTGATCCAGCCATTTGTGGTATGATTGGCGCCTCTGCGGCATTGTCTATTTCTGATGTTCCTTGGAATGGCCCTATTGCAGGCGTTCGTATGGGACGTATCAATGGTGAGTTTGTTGTAAATCCAACGAAATCACAATTAGAAGAAACAGATCTTAATATCGTTGTAGCTGGTACTAAAGATGCTATTCTCATGGTTGAAGGTGGCGCTGAAGAAGTACCGGAAGATATCATTCTTGAAGTTATCATGGCAGCTCACGAAGAAATCAAAAAAATCGTAGCATTCCAAGAAGATATGACTGCAAAAGTAGGTAAGGAAAAACGTGTATTTGAATGTAAAGATGTTCCTGCTGAAATTAGTGATGCAGTTCGTGCCTATGGTCATGATAAACTTGATGCTGCAGTTCGTTGTGCAGATAAACAACAACGTGATGCACAAGAAAATGAAGTACGTGCAGATGTATTAGCTCACTTTGAAGAAATCTACCCAGATAACTTGGCTGATGTAAATAAAGCATTTGATGCAATGACAAAAGAAATTGTGCGTCATATGATTACTGTTGAAAAAATCCGTCCAGATGGTCGCCAACTTGATGAAGTTCGTCCAATCTCTTGCCGTACAGGCGTATTACCTCGTACACATGGCTCTGGCTTGTTTACACGTGGTCAAACTCAAGTGTTGAATGTCACAACAGTGGCGCCTTTATCTGAAAAACAAACCATCGATGGTCTTGGTGTTGAAACTGAAAAACGTTATATCCATCATTATAATTTCCCATCCTTCTCTGTAGGGGAAACTCGTTCTTCCCGTGGCCCTGGGCGTCGTGAAATTGGTCATGGTGCGTTGGCCGAACGCGCATTGGTACCTGTGATTCCAAGTGAAGAAGATTTCCCATATGCTTTGCGTTTAGTATCTGAAGTATTGGAATCTAATGGTTCTAGCTCCATGGCTTCCGTATGTGGTTCTACATTATCTTTGATGGATGCTGGTGTACCTATTAAAGCACCTGTAGCTGGTATCGCTATGGGTCTTGTAACTCAAGGGGAACACTATACAATTTTAACAGATATTCAAGGCATGGAAGATGCTCTTGGAGATATGGACTTTAAAGTTGCTGGTACAGCTAAAGGCGTAACAGCAATTCAAATGGATATCAAGATTTCCGGATTATCACGAGAAATCCTTCAAGAAGCATTAGAACAAGCTCACAAAGGCCGTATGCATATCATGGGCATCATGCTTGATACAATTGCTGAACCACGTCAACAAATGTCCCAATACGCTCCACGTATTATTACAATGAAAATTGATTCCGATAAGATTCGTGACGTAATCGGTTCTGGCGGTAAAGTAATTCGCAGTATTATCGAAGAAACAGGCGCTAAAATTGACATCGAAGATGATGGTACAGTATTTATCGCTTCTGTAGAACAAGAAGGTGCTGCAAAAGCTCAAGAAATTATCACAAACCTTACTAAAGAGGTTGAAGTAGGGGAAGTATACCTTGGTAAAGTAACTCGTCTAATGGCTTTTGGCGCATTTGTAGAGGTATTACCAGGTAAGGAAGGTCTTGTACATATTTCCAAACTTGCGAAAGAACGCGTTGAAAATGTAGAAGACGTAGTAAGTGTAGGGGATGAAATCATGGTAAAAGTTATCGAAATCGATAAACAGGGCCGTGTAAACTTGTCCCGTAAAGATTGTTTAAAATAAGAGGTGTTACATGGATATTCGTGGCTTTGAAGTAGTTTCTGCTTTTGAAGAACAAGATATCAACTTACCAACACGTAAAACAACTGAAAGCGCAGGCTATGATATTGAATGTGCTGAAGCTGTTACATTAGAACCAGGCCAAGTAGTGCTCGTTCCGACAGGTATTAAAGCTTTCATGGCGTACGACGAATACCTTGCCATTCACATCCGATCTAGCATGGCTATTAAACGCCATTTAGCACTTGTGAATAGCACAGGTATCATTGATAGTGATTACTACAACAATGAGGACAACGAAGGTCATATTATGATCGCTCTCTATAATTTTGGCAAAGAACCAGTTACCCTTGAAAAAGGCGAACGCGTTGCTCAAGGTATATTCTCTAAATACCTTATTACAAATGATGATGATGCTACTGGTGTAAGAACTGGTGGCATTGGAAGCACTGGGACTATGTAAATAATATATGGTTTTGTATAAACTAGTAAAAACCGCTCAACTTTGTTGGGCGGTTTTTGTGTGTTTATTTCTCTCTTCAGCTGTAATTATTATCAATAATACTATATAATATTTATTATAGTTAGTAGAACAATTCGGGAGGCTTTATGAAACAGGAGTCAAAACAAAAAAAGAATGTAGGTACATCAGTTATGGGGAATGACATTGAGACTACACAAAATACCATGCACGTTTTAAATGAGAATAAGGTTCTTAAAAAAAGTTATGAAGATGTAGTATATATTTCTCAACCTTTTGGGGCGACCTCGTTAAATACATTAGCAGCGCGAGCTTTGTTATTTGGACTAAATCCTGTATCTTTAAAAAAGGCGCGTGTCCTTGAGCTTGGATGTTCTTTTGGCGGGAACATTATTTCTCAAGCTTTATACTATCCTGAAGCGTCTTTTACGGGTATTGATTTATCGTCTTCCCAGATTAAGATGGGAAATGAACTGATTGCGTCGATGGGACTATCTAATATACATTTGCTTGAGAAGGATATTCTAGATATTGATGATTCATTCGGTACCTTTGACTATATTATTGTACATGGTATTTGGTCCTGGGTTCCGGATGTGGTAAAAGATAAAATTCTATCTATCTGTAATAAGAATTTATCCGACAATGGTGTAGCTTATGTATCGTATAATACGTATCCTGGATGGAAACGATTAGAGCAGTATCGAGAAATCATGCAATATGCAGAGCAAAAAGAGTTAGAGCTACCGTTGATGGAGCGGACTTTATATACGAAGAATATATTGAAGCTCGTAGCGGATACAATGGGATTAGATAATCGGATAAGTCAAAAAGCGAGTTATAAAATTGATAACATCCAAAATGTGTTGAGCTCTAACGATTATTATGTGGCTCATGAATATTTAGAGCCTTTTAATGATCCTGTATATGTACATGAATTTATAAAACGTGCCAATGACCAAGGTTGTGCCTATATAGGGGATGTATTTCTTTCACGATCTTTCATAAGTTGGTTACCGGAGGATATTCACGATAATATAGCTCAATTGGCAAATGATGATTATATTGCAAAAGAGCAATATTATGATTACATTTATGATACGCAGTTTAGAATGTCCCTGTTAACGAAAAATAAACATAGTAAAAAGATTGTTCGTAATGAACGAGTTAGTATAGATGTATTATCAAAATTATATTATTGCAGCGTTGTCAATACTGGTATTCCTTCTAATATGACGGATAGTATCCATATTGCTATTAAAGAGGTTATGGATCGAGGGGATATATTTACTGTTCAGGATATAGTTGATCATATACATAGAAAGTTGCCTGGTTATACTATCGAAATGGACAGAGTTTATTCTCGTTTACTATATTTGATTATTGTAGATAATCTCGATATGTATGCCGAACCATATGAAAGAGTTGCTTTCGAAGATAATAAGGTGTATATACCTCAACGTTTTATAGATTTTATTTCTACTATAGTAGAAAAAGAAGGCAGCTCCTATATTGGTATAGGCGACATGTACAATAAAGTACAACAAGATATAGATAATGGATTTCTCTTTGTAATAAAGCAAATGGTGGAGCCTACAACAAAAGAAAAGATTCTTGCTATTATGGATGACAATATTACAGTTCAGCGTCATACGCGGGATAATATTGATTTTATTGTTCCTAATAAAGTGTACTTAGAGGAAATTTTACAACGTATAAGGATGCTCGGGTTTTTACATAAAATAAAAGATTAGAGGTATATATGGCAATTAGTAAGGAAATTCAGAAATCCAGTGAAATGAAATTTAACGGTAAGTTGATTCAAGTTACCTATGATATAGCCGATGTGAACGGAAAGGATGCATGGCGTGAGGTTGTGCATCATCCGGGTGCTACAGCGATTGTGGCAGTAACAGAGGATAATAAGATTGTTATGGAACGTCAATTTAGATATGCTTTGCAACAGACGCTACTGGAGGTACCAGCAGGAAAATTAGATCCAAATGAAGAACCGATTGTTTGTGCTAAACGGGAGCTTGCTGAGGAAACCGGCTATCGTGCAGCTCAATGGATTTCGTTAGGTACAATTGCTACGAGTCCTGGTTTCTGCAATGAAGTATTACATTTATATCTTGCGAAGGACCTTACCATGGGGGAAACCAATTGGGATCCTGATGAATATGTGGAGCTAGAATACTACACATTGACAGAACTATTGGAAGCTATCAAGAATGAGGCTATTAAGGATAGCAAATCTTTGGCGGCCCTCATACTTGCTATGCCATATCTTAAGTAATTTTTAGAAATATTATCTCTCAATATAATATGTATTTTATTAATTCATATTGATGATTTTAACTGTAATATGTTATAAAGTATTTTTACATTATATGAGTAACTAATCTCATATAGATTTAGGAGTACATATGTATAATCGAATTATTCTACTAGTAATGGATAGTGTCGGTGTAGGGCATGCAGCCGATGCGATTAAATTTGGCGATGAAGGTTCGAATACATTAGGACATATCGAAGCGGTAGCAGGACCTATTCGCTGTCCAAATTTAAAATCTCTAGGTTTAGCTAATATTGCTGATATATCAGCGTTTGATGAGCCTGTTATTGGCGCTTATGGTCGTATGGCTGAAACGAGTACTGGCAAAGATACGACAAGTGGTCATTGGGAGATGATGGGGCATCCTGTAACGGTGCCATTTCCGACATTTTATGATGGATTTCCGAAGGAACTGATGGATGCTTTCATAAAAGAAACGGGTTATGGATTTCTTGGTAATGAGGTAGCCTCTGGAACGGAAATTATTGAACGCCTCGGAGAAGAACATATAAGAACTGGTAAGCCAATCGTATATACATCGGCGGATTCGGTTTTTCAAATTGCAGCGCATGAGGATATCATTCCCTTAGAAGATTTGTATCGCATGTGTCAAATTACACGCGATAAAGTATGTGTCGGTGATTATTATGTGGGGCGTATTATAGCTCGACCTTTTATTGGTACACCAGGTCATTTTGTACGCACCTCAAATCGTCATGATTACAGTCGTATGCCTGAAAAGAAAATGGTGCAACAAGAGTTACAAGACGCAAACATTCCAACAGTGGCAGTGGGCAAAATCGGCGATATTTATGCTCATGTTGGCTGGGATGCATCATATCCGACAAAGTCTAACGCGCATGGTATGAACGTAGTTCCTTATCTGTTGGGCCAAAGCTTTACACGGGGGTTCATGATGGTCAACCTTGTTGAATTTGATAGTCTGTACGGTCATCGGCGCAATGTAGAAGGGTATAAGCGTGCTATTGAAGACTTTGATTACCAATTAGGCGGTTTGTTGGACTTGCTTAAAGATGATGATTTACTTCTCATCACTGCAGATCATGGGAATGATCCGACTTGGAAAGGTACAGATCATACGAGAGAAATGGTGCCTTTGCTAGCTTATAGTCCAAGTATGAGTCATTCCGTAGCTTTGGGTGATAGACATAGTTTTGCGGATATAGGCGAAACAGTATTACAAAACTTTGGATTGAAACAATGGGGGATTGGTTCTTCATTTCTTAATTCTTTGAAAGTGTAGCTTTGTATAGAAACTATTTCTTATATATAATTGAATATAATCTTATAATACTGTTATCAAAAAATTGTATGGATAATTTGTTATAATTAAATTCATTTATTTTGTTCTTTTTCATACCTACTAAATCATATACCAATGGAATGTGTACTTTGGGCCATTTTTCCTTAAAAAAATACAGAAAAAATAGCTATTAGTTGATTATATATAATCAACTAATAGCTATTTTTAGTAGTAAGGGACTATTTGGTTATAGTCCCTTTTGCTTTTATCCTTAAAACAGGATGAGTTTATTTAACTATAACAAGCCTTGACTTTCCATCATATCTTTAATATCAAGTATGGTAGATTTACATACTACATCATAATCTAATGAACCAAGGAAGTTTGCAAATTTAGTGTCATCTTCATTTTTACAGTTTTCATATGGAATTTTACCAAATTTTTGATACGGTTCTAGAATGCGATTTCGTCTGTGTTTCCACATATTATAATAAGGCCCTTTGAATTTAGTCATAAAACCATTGCTATCGACTAATACAAAGCCTTCAGATTCATGGCATGAATTTAGTTCCTCATTTATAATGTCTTGGAGCTCATCCATGGTAGAAATTTGTTGAACTGTTTTAACAATGGAAATCAAGTCAGTGTCATATTTTTGTAAAATTGTATATAGTTCAGCTAATTTTTCTCTAGAGAATGGGACATCTATATGCTTACCATTTACGTCTAGAGTATTTTGAATCATATCAAGCACATAGAGATGGTCTTGGTCGTATTTAATGATATGAGTATCCTCTTGACTGATGACTTCAAATATCATGGAGCAGTTATTACGTGCTAATAAATCTTTGATTTTTGCTTGTAGATTTTCAGGTAATCTATGGAATAGTTTTTTAAATAAATCCACATGTATACCCTCTGTTGTAGATTTAGAGGCAAATACTAATTCTTCGTTGATAACGCCAAGAATAGCAAGGTAACCATTTTCTTTAGTTCTAATTTCAACTGGGAAAGAAAGAGTATTAGCTAGATTATCTAACTCTGTTTCTGGGCGTTCACCAAGATTAAAGAATTTATTATAACTACGTAATTTCACATCTCCTGTAATTCGATCCACAAATAATCCACGAGCGTGTACTGTACTTTCATTCCATAATCGCTTATGGAATACACGAGAGGTAAAGTTCAAGGAATATAGGTTAGGGAAATACTGTTTTACTTTTACTAATTTTGAATTGCCAATAATATTAATATCTTCATTTTGTGTGAAGATGATGTGTTGTGTCATATTTTGGAATTCATGGCGCATATAATCTTTATCATATACATCGTTTTTTATTCCATTTTTTGTGAAAGTATTTGCAGTGATATCGATGTATTTTAGTTCTCCACCAAATTCTACTTCTCCTTCCAAACAGAAGGAGTACTTTCCATCTGGAACACCACGATGACCGTGAATTTGAATGAAGTCCTGACACATGCCTTGTTCGTAATTAGTATCGTAAATATTAGCGATATTTGTTTCGTAAGCTCCAAAACCATTAATAAATGTTGAGGTGGCTATGAAGGTCATATTAGGCACATAGGAGAGGCCACCATGGGAAACTAAATATTTTTTGCCATGGAAGCTGAATGGATAACATTGACGAAGTGATTTATAAAAGAGTCGTAGTTCTCGTTGGAGTGATTCTACTTCTTTTTTCGTCATATCTTTTACGATAGGTGCTACCACATCTTTCATAAAGCGTTTGGAACGATCTAAATTTGTATGGAATGCAAAGTTTGCAATATGTCGCTCGTGATTACCTTCTAACATAATTGTATTAGGTAATGTGCTGAGACGCATCATTTCGTACATCATTTCTTTGTTTTCAATACCGCGTTCTAAATAGTCACCGCAGAAGATGTATAATGTCTTTTCATCCCATGGTGTAATAGCTTGTTGTAATGCGGTGTAGCAACCGTGAATATCACCGATAATACGTACTCGATTATATTTATTTGTTAGATTAGCCGTAAAGTAATTGTTAATTTCATCAATAGAGTTAATTCTTTTGCAAAAGTTTGGTAATGTGCTTGTTTTAATCGTTTTGTACATATAATGAATAACTTGCTCTGGCACACGTTTGTAATCGGTGCGTGCCGCATTACGGGCCAAGCAATCCTCTAAGGATGTATTAGGTTCATAGTAATATACAGTATATTTATATTTGTTAAGCAATTCTTTGTAAGCATTAATAGCTTTAGAGGTAGTGTGAGTAGCATCTAAGACAACAAAGTCGCCATTGCTCATTCGTTTTTCTAAACAATCTAGTAGGAGCTTCCATGTTGGACCATTATCCTCTTGTGAAATATACCAGCCGTTCTCACCAAGGGAAGGGCTACGTAAAAGCATACGGAAATGATCGGCTTCAAGGGTGTAAGCCTCAAGATTGTTGTCACGAATCCACTGAGACTTACCACTAGCAGGAGCACCACGCATTAATAATAGTGTTCTCATAGTAATAGTCCTCTAATCTGCCCATAGGGCGTAATAAAATATAACTGTATAACAAACGAAAAATTTTTTTATGACTAAATAGAAAAAAGGCATAAAAAAACAGTCTCAACGGATAACCGAGAGACTGTCTTGCTTGCTTTTAAAATTATAAAGCGTTTACTTTAGCTGCAAGGTTAGATTTTTTGCGAGCTGCAGTGTTTTTATGAAGTACACCTTTGGAGGCTGCTTTATCAATTACGCTAGTAGCATGAACAAGTGCTTGTTTTGCTTCTTCTACTGCGCCTGCTTGAACAGCTTCAACGGTTTTACGAGCTGCTGTACGAATTTGAGATTTTACAGCGGCATTTTTCGCACGACGTTCAGCATCCGTTTTTACGCTTCTAATACTGGATTTAATATTTGGCAATTGAGTCACCTCCTTAAAAATCGTTTCTTATACCTGAATGATTATATCATACCAAATATTGATACGCAAGGACTTTTCAGCCCAATATTTTCCTTAATGACATGATTTGTAAAACATTTTCTACTGTTTATTAACAAAAGTATATATGTGGTTTTTAAAATCAAATTACTTACTCATTTTCTAGTGTAACAATATATTAATTTTTATTTATGAAAGTTAAAAGGGTCCTTATGTTATAATGAAGAATAGAATTAAGTGAGGTGTCTTATGAAAAAATTAATGATTATAGATGGCAGCAGTTTGTTATTTCGTGCATTTTTTGCATTACCACCGTTGAAATCCGCTCTGGGAACGCCAACGAATGCAGTATATGGTTTCTTAACAATGCTCATTAAATTGTATGAAGAGATTAATCCTGACTATATTGCCGTAGCTTTTGATAAAGGGCGTCAAACATTCCGAACAGAAATGTATAGCGAGTATAAAGGAAATCGTCCAGATGCACCTGAGGATTTACGTCCGCAGTTTAGTTTAATTCAAGATGTATTAAAAGCATTAGGCATTTGTGTCATCGAAGAAGAAGGTTTTGAAGGGGATGATATTCTCGGATCTTTAAGCAAGAAGTTTGGAGCCCCTGATATGGCTGTTCAAATTATTACAGGAGACCGCGATAATTTACAGCTTGTAACAGAACATAGCCATGTGTTCTTAACTAAAAAAGGTATTTCTGATATGTTAGAGGTTACTCTAGATAATATGGAAGAACTTTATGGCTATGGTCCTGATAAGGTTATCGAAATGAAGGCTCTTATGGGTGACTCTTCCGATAATATTCCAGGTGTACCAGGCGTAGGTGAGAAAACAGCGCTTAAATTAATTACCGAATACGGCAATCTTGAATCTGTATATGATCATATTGAAGATATTTCTGGTAAGAAATTAAAAGAGCGCCTTGTAGAGAATAAAGAGTTAGCCTTCTTGTCTCGTGAGTTGGCTACAATAAAAACAGACATGGAGTTATCTTATAAAGTAGAAGATTTTGTACAAAACTTTCATGCCTCTGAAGTACAACCGTTATTTGAAACTTTAGGTTTTACTAAATTAACACCTCGCATTGCACAAGTAATGGGGTGTGAGGAAGTAGCTCTTGGTGATCCAGGTTCTTTATTTGCACCACAAGAAGAGATTTCTTTAAATGATTTAGCGGATGCTAAATCATTAACCGCTGATTTTTATAAAGATAAAACGGTAGCAGTACATGTTATATTAGATGGTAAAACTCCATTTAGAACGGTAACGAATGCTTATCTATCTAATGGAGATACTATTGTAAAAACAGATGATACTAAAGCTGTTTTAGCTGTATTACAAGGTGCCAAAGCCATCGTTACAACTCAGACCAAGGAGATTATTGAAGCCTTTGGTGCAGATGTGCCAGCTGAAATTTCCTTATTTAATGCTGATAAAACTGCTCGTGTTCACGATATGTCGCTCATTGCGTATTTATTAGATCCTACGCGTACTAATTATGGTTATTTATACCTAACTGAGCGCTTTTCTGTACCTAGCATTGCTAACGGTAGTGTAGACGTAGAATGCGTGTCCATGGTGAAAGCATTACTCGCTATGAATGAAGTTGCTTGTGAGTCTGCGCGCCGTGAAGAGTTATGGTCTTTATATGAGACAATTGAGTTACCTTTGATTCATACCTTAGTTGTGATGGAGAAAAATGGTATCTATATCGATACAGAGAAGTTGGCGGAAACAACGGCTCGCTTTAAAGAGGAGCTAACTCAAGTACAAGAAGAGATTTATGAACTAGCAGGAGAAACGTTTAATATTAATTCACCTAAACAATTGGGTGTAATCTTGTTTGAAAAGTTGAACTTGCCAATCATCAAGAAAACTAAGACTGGCTATTCTACAGATGCGGAAGTATTGGATATGCTTCGTCACGAAAGTCCGATTGTTGAAAAAATCTTGGCATACCGTTCTGTTGCTAAATTGGTATCTACCTATTGCGAAGGTTTGGCAGTTCTTATTAATGATAAGACACATCGTATTCATACAACTTTCAATCAAATGGTTACGGCTACAGGTCGTTTGAGCTCATCTGATCCGAACTTGCAAAATATTCCGGTTCGTACCGAAAAAGGCCGTGAAATTCGCGCTTTATTCTATCCAGGTGCTGGATATGATACATTGGTGAGTGCCGATTACTCTCAAATTGAGTTGCGTATCTTAGCTCATTTGTCTGGCGATGAAGCGTTGATTAAAGCTTTTGTGGAAGGTAAGGATATTCACCGCTTTACTGCGGCAGAGGTGCTTGGTAAATCTCAAGATGAGGTAACTAGCGAAGAACGTTCCCATGCGAAGGCTATTAACTTCGGTATTATCTACGGTATTTCTGACTTTGGTTTATCTCGTGACCTTGGTATTACACGGGGTGAAGCTAAAAACTATATTGATCTTTATTTTAGCCGTTATCCTAAGGTTAAAGAGTATATGGATCGAATGGTTCAAGAGGCTCATGAAACTGGCAAAGTTCGCACTATGTTTGGTCGTCAACGTGAGTTACCTGATATCAATAGTCGTAACTTTAACCGTCGTTCCTTTGCTGAGCGGACCGCAATGAATACGCCAATTCAAGGTACCGCCGCAGACATCATTAAGTTAGCTATGAATCAAGTGGAGCAAAAGTTAGAAGAACAAAACTTTACGTCTCGACTCTTATTACAAGTGCATGACGAACTAGTACTTGAAGTGGTGAACTCTGAATTAGAAGCTATAGAAGAGTTACTACGTAGTACAATGCAGTCTGTTGTAGAGTTACAAGTGCCTCTTATTGTAGACGTACACCATGCAGAAAACTGGGCATTAGTAAAGTAATATGTATTTATAATTAATAGAAGGTATATATGTTTAAAATTGGCTTAACTGGTGGCATCGCATCGGGCAAAAGTACAGTTCTTACATATTTTAAGGATAAAGGTATACCATATATCGATGCTGATATTGTGGCTCGTGAAGTTGTTGAGCCTGGTACAAAGGGTTTAGAAGCAGTTGTAGATGCATTTGGAACCGATGTATTGCGCGATGATGGGACATTAAACCGAGAAGCATTAGGAGCTATTGTCTTTCATAATGCAAAAAAGCGCCAACAATTGAATGGTTGTTTAAAGGAGCATATTCAAAATCGAATTATGGAACTTACAGCTCATTATGAGGAGCTACATACACCAGTTTTACTATATGATATCCCTTTACTTATCGAGGGAGAATGGTATACCATGATGGACGAGGTGTGGCTCGTATATGTGAATAAGTCGACTCAAATTGAGCGCTTAATGAGCCGCAATGGATTGACTGAGGAGGAGGCATTGGCTCGTATTAATAGTCAAATGTGTCTTGAGGATAAACGGTCTTACGCGGATGTAATTATTGACAATAATGGTACACCTTTAAATTTAAGGGAACAATTAGATAACATTTGGGATGAGCGCATCGAATCAGTTTTATAAGAACCTCAATGATAGTCATTTTATGTGTCAAAATTGGTATATAAAAATTACTATTAAATGGTATAATAAGCCCATAAAACTTCGTATAATATTAACCTAGTATTTTGTTATATTTTATATCTTGGTGACTATGTATAGTTTCTATATAGAAAGGGGGATATATGAAACGTGCAACGGCAACAGCACTATCTTGTGTCGTACTAGGATGGTTTTATTTTACATATCTAGATGACCATTTGGCGCGTCAGATTGCGTATCCCTTTAACTATAAAGAGGAAGTTATAGCTGCAGCTGAGAAAGAGCAGGTACCTCCATCTTTGGTAGCTAGTGTTATCTTAGCAGAAAGCAAGTATAAAAACACAGCGGAGTCTGAAACGGGGGCTCTTGGATTGATGCAACTCATGCCAGATACGGCTCGTTGGGTGGCACAGCAAGTGGGGCATGGTAACTATACAGATCGTCAACTTAAAGAGCCTACTATAAATATTGAGTTAGGTACATGGTATTTAGGTCACTTGTTAAAGGAATTTAATGGTGATCAGGTGTTAGCATTAGCTGCTTACAATGCTGGTCGTGGTCATGTGGAATCGTGGCTTCGTGAAAATAACTGGAATGGAATGGTCGATACGATTCCGTTCCCTGAGACCCGTAGCTATGTAAAGGCGGTCTTACAGTATCAAGAAAGATATGAGGCGTTATATGGAAACAATTATTGAAGCTTGTAAAGCCTTAGACTATTCTTGGTTACCTCAAACTGTTGACGGCTTTACGTTAGTTACATCTACTGAAAGTGACTATACAATATTAGCTAATCGTATTAGTGCTGGTGAAGACGTATTAAAGGTGCCTATTTTCCACTATCAAAATGAATTGGGGTGGCGTTGGTCTGCCTTATATGATAAAGAGGTAGAGGACTATACAGTACATATAGAAATGCCACTATTTTCCTTTGTGGACATTTCTTTTGTGCGAGCCGATTTAGAGTCTTTTTGGACAGGGCTACAAGAACGATGTGTAAAAGGGTTAACCAATATGTTAATAGAACCTGCTAATAATTTTACTTTTACTTATCGTCGCCGAGGGATTCCTGAATGGGACTTCTCACAAGTTATGCCTGAGGAGTTAGAAGGTTTTGTACGCGATATTGATCCAGCCCATGCGATTCGCATGATTAATGGGTCTTTTATCATCGGCGAATACCACAAGATGGATGAGTGTACAGGCTTACTATTGTATTATAATGAATTGCGTGATGAATACTTTGCGGAACTTCGCTATAAAAGCTATCCAGAAATCGACCATCATTTAGATGCAAAAAATCTAGATGATTTAGCAGTGCTATTGCGTGAGCATTTAGGTGCTATACTAAAAGGCTTGAATGAGCGCATTGATTAAAGTTTGGATAGATTTAACTATGCTATTTTTTGTCATTTTTTGTTTTTATAGAATGACTTATGTGGGATTGGTTTCTTTAATACCCATTCAAAAGCGTAGAATTTGTATATACACAGCAAATGTGATATACTATATATGACTTTTATATAATCTTTTAAAAGAGTGGGCTTATGTCCACTCTTTCATTTATGATTAGCTCAATTTTAGAGTATTTAGAATCAAGAGATATATACAAGATGTAGTAAGTAAGGAGGCGATGGCTATGAAAAGAGAAGCAGTGGAGGAGTTTGTATCCTCTGTAGTTGAAGGTATTATAGCCGGCACCGATATGGAACTCGTCGATGTAGACTATGTACGTGAACGGGATTGGTATTTACGTGTCTACCTTGATAAACCAGGTGGTGTAGATTTGGATGACTGTCAGTTGGTGAGCGAAAAATTAAGTGCTGTCCTCGACGAAAAGGATCCAATTACGGAAAATTATTTATTGGAGGTATCTTCTCCTGGCCTTGATCGAGTTCTAAAGAAAGATAAGGATTTAGTTCGGTATAATGGCCGTGATGTAGATATTCAGTTGTTTAAGCCTGTTAATGGCAGTAAACAATTTACTGGTGCATTACAAGGTTTTACGGACACATCTATCGACTTTACTATTAATGGTGAAAGCATAACATTTGAACGTTCTGCTATTGCACAAATTCGATTACATCTTGATTTTTAATATATGGAGGCATACGAGTGAGTCAAGAATTAATTCAAGCGGTAATGGTGCTTACAAAACAAAAAGGTTTTGCTCCTGAGGTTATTTTTGAATCCTTAGAGGCTGCATTACTGCAAGCATATCGCAAAGAACCAACATCTAATCCAGATGCGTACGTTGTGATTGACCGCGAAACAGGTGTTTATAAAGTAATGGCCAAAAAACAAGTTGTGGAAACTGTTGAATTGCCTGAAACAGAAATTAGCTTGTTGGATGCTCGCAAAAAAGATAAGCGTTTTGAGATTGGTGATGTAGTAGAAGTCGATGTAACTCCTGCTAACTTTGGTCGTAGTGCTGCCCATACTGCAAAACAAATGCTTATTCAACGTTTGAAAGAGGCTGAGCGCAGTGTAGTATATGAGGAATACTACAGTCGTGAAGGTGATATCATCACTGGTGTTATTACACGTGTCGAAGGTAAAAATGTGTTTATCGACCTTGGTAAAACAGAAGCAATTTTACCTCCAACAGAGCAAATTGCTACTGAAACATACCGTGAAGGGGATCGTATTAAATGCTATATCGTAGAGGTTAAGAAAACTACGAAAGGCCCTCAAATTATGATTTCTCGTACACATCCAGGTCTATTAAAACGTCTATTTGAATTAGAGGTTCCAGAAATCTTTGAAGGCGTAGTAGAGCTTAAGTCTGTAGCTCGTGAACCGGGGATGCGTTCTAAAATCGCCGTATATAGTCGTGATGAAAATATTGATCCTGTAGGTGCTTGCGTAGGTCCTAAAGGGCAACGTGTACAACATATTGTTGATGAATTACACGATGAAAAAATAGACATTGTTAAATGGGATGAAGATCCAGCAATTTATATTGCTAACTCCTTAAGCCCTGCGAAGGTTGTATCGGTAGATGTAAGCGAAGAAGAAAAAGCTTCTTATGTAGTCGTACCTGATTATCAATTATCTTTAGCTATTGGTAAGGCTGGTCAAAATGCTCGTTTAGCTGCTAAGTTGACTAACTGGAAAATTGATATTAAAAGCGAAACTCAAGCTGCTGAAGAACCTTTCACAGGTTTTGGCAATGCTGAGGATGGTGAATAGTCATGAAACCAAAATCCCAACCTATGCGTACTTGCGTAGGATGTGGTGAACCTAAGGCAAAACGAGAGTTGATTCGCGTAGCCTTGAGTCCAGACGGCAATATCACTATTGATCGCAGCGGTAAAGCACCAGGACGTGGAGCTTATTTATGTGAGTCTATGTCGTGTTTTGAGCAGGCTTATAAGGCAAAACGATTAGAACGATCATTAAAACATAGTGTATCTAAAGAGATATACGAAGCATTACAACGTGATTTACAAGAGAATGAGTAATCACTGATATACATGAATGAAGATAAAATTTTGAATCTCTTAGGCTTAGCACAACGAGCAGGAAAAGTTATTTCTGGTGATTTTATCGTAGAAAAAGCTATAAAGAGAAAGGAACCGAAATTGGTACTTCTCGCTGGTGACTGTGCAGCCAATAATGAAAAGAAATATACTCAATTAGCAGAAACCCATCACATTCCACTTCACAGTATTGCCAATAAAGAGGCTTTAGGAACGGCCATTGGTAAGGAAGTTAGGGTAGTAGTTGCCGTACTAGATGATGGATTTGCAAAGGCATTACTTAAAGAGATTGATCGATAATAAGGGGGTATGTAGATGTCCAAAAAGCGCGTTCATGAAATCGCCAAAGAGTTCGGCGTAGAAAGTAAGCAGGTCATTTCTATCTTGCAACAAAATAATATCAATGTTACGAAAGCAGTTAATTCTGTAGATGATTCAGGTTATGAAATTGTAAAAAAACAATTAGGTAAAAAATCTGAAGCTCCTAAAGTAGCACAAAAAATAGAAAAAAAGGTAGAACAAAAGTCTGCTCCTGCAGCTCATAAACAAGAAGTTGCGTCACATAAACAACATCCAAATCGTTCTAACGAACAGAAAAAAGATAAACATAAACAATCTGGTCAAAAACAAGACGATCAATCTAAACAAAAGGACCATAAAAAAGGCAATGTACGTCATGTACAAATCTCTGAGCCTACACGCAAATCCGATGGTAACCAACATGGTGGAGACCGCGCTAACAATCGCCCTAATAATACCCGCAATAATGATAACCGTAATAACGTTCGTTCTAATGATGCGCGTAATAATGATAATCGCAACAACGATAATCGTAATAACGACAACCGCAATAACGATAACCGCAATTCTAATAATGATCGCCGTAACAAGAAAAATAAAAAAGGTGGCAATAACCGCCCTCAATCCTTGTTATCTACATCTATGCAAAAAAAGAAGAATCGCGTAAAACATCGTAACGAGCAGTACTTACAGCAAAAAGCAGAAGCTGAACGTAAAGCTGAAGCAGCAATTGCTACAGAAATTGAATTGAGCGGTCCTTTAACTGTTAAAGAATTAGCTGAAAAAATGGGTCGTGAAGTATCTGAAATCATCAAGAAATTGATGCTTTTAGGTGTTATGGCCAGCATTAACCAAGAGGTTGATGTAGATACAGCTACTATTGTAGCTGAAGAGTTCGGTGTAACTGTAACTGAAGTAGAACCAGAAGAAGATCCTACAGATGTTATCGAAATTGAAGATGCACCAGAAACGTTAAAACCACGTCCTCCTGTAGTAACTATTATGGGTCACGTTGACCATGGTAAAACATCTTTGTTGGACGTAATTCGTCAAACTAATGTAACAGCTGGCGAAGCTGGTGGTATCACTCAACATATCGGTGCGTACCAAGTTCGCTACAAGGATAATAAAATCACATTCCTTGACACACCTGGTCATGAAGCGTTTACTGCTATGCGTTTACGTGGTGCAAAATCTACGGATATCGCAGTTCTCGTAGTAGCTGCTGACGATGGAGTAATGCCACAAACTATCGAGGCCATTAATCATGCGAAGTCTGCAGATGTACCTATTATTGTAGCCATCAACAAAATGGATAAACCAGGTGCTAACCCAGACCATGTTAAACAACAATTGTCTGAACATGGTCTTTTACCAGAAGAATGGGGCGGCGATGTCATCATGGTTCCTGTATCTGCTAAACAAAAACAAGGTATTGATGACTTACTTGAAAATATTTTGCTTGTAGCAGAGGTTATGGAATTGAAAGCGAACCCTAACCGTAAGGCATATGGCGTAGTTATCGAGGCTCAACTTGATAAAGGTCGTGGTGCTGTATGTACTGTCTTGGTACAAAAAGGTTCTCTTCGTGTAGGTGATACAGTACTTGCTGGTACTGCATACGGTAAAGTACGTGCCATGACAAATGAGCGCGGTGAAAAAGTAAAAGTTGCTCGTCCGTCTATGCCGGTAGAAATTTTGGGCTTCTCCGAAGTTCCACAAGCCGGTGAAATTATAAATGGTATGGATGACAACGAAGCACGTGCAATTGCTGAAAAACGTATTGCTAAGCAACGGGTTCAAGAATTGCAAGCTACACATAAAGTTACATTAGATGATATTTTCAACCAAATTCAACAAGGCGAGTTGAAGGATCTTAATATTATCATCAAAGCCGATGTTCAAGGTTCTGTAGAAGCATTGCGTCAATCTTTAGAAGGCATCAAAAACCCTGAGGTTCGTATTGTTATTGTTCATGCTGCAGTAGGTGCCATTAATGAATCGGATATCATGTTGGCATCTGCATCTAATGCGATTGTAATGGGCTTTAATGTACGCCCTGATGCTAATGTTCGACGTGCAGCGGAACAAGAAAAGGTTGACTTGCGTACATATCGTGTAATTTATGATGCTATCAATGACGTTGAATCTGCTATGCGCGGTATGTTGGCGCCTCAATTTAAAGAGGTTGTCGTAGGTCGTGCAGAAGTGCGTCAGGTTATTTCCACACCAAAGGCTATTGTAGCTGGCTCTTATGTAACAGAAGGTCGTATTACTAACGACTCTGAAGTTCGTTTAATTCGTGACGGCATCGTTGTATTTGAAGGTAAGGTTGATTCTTTACGTCGATTTAAAGATGAAGTTAAGGAAGTTAAAACATCCTTTGAATGTGGTATCTCCTTAGAAGGATACCGCGACATCAAGGAAGGCGACGTTATTGAAGCTTACTTGATGGAAGAAATTGCACCTCAATTATAGGAGGTTTATATGAGTGATGTTCGTGTCAGAAAATTACAAGAATTTATCAAACAAGAGGTAAGTCAAATGTTGATGCGCGGATTGAAAGATCCGCGTATCGGCTTCACTACTATTACCGATGTTCATGTAACAGGTGATTTACGTGAAGCTACGATTTATGTCTCCTTGTTTGGTTCCGATAAGGAAAAAGAAGATACCCTTATCGCATTAAAGCATGCAGCAGGTCATATTCGTACAGAGCTTGGTAAAGTACTTAAATTACGCCATATTCCTTCCATCACCTTTGATAAGGATACGTCTTTAGACTATAGCATGCATATTGAATCCCTTTTGAATGAAATCAAAAAGGATGAAGAAATAAATTAACAAAAAGGATACAGAACATGAGTAAGATTACTATTAATCAATTACATATGGCTCTGTGTGAAGCTAATTCTATTATGCTAACCGTCCATATTAGACCTGATGGTGATGCTATTGGGTCCATGGTAGCCTTTTACGAAGCCCTTGTAGGACAAGGTAAAACTGTATATATGGTAGTGGATGATGTAGTTCCTGAGAAGTACACATTCTTACGATATACGGACCACATTCATGATGTAGCGTATTTTGAAACTAATCCAGTTGATATTGATATGCTTATGGTTTTGGATGCTAGCACGTATGAGCGAATTGGCAAAGTAGGTGCACTTTGGAGTGCACCTATTTTTAATATAGATCACCATATTTCTAATACAGAATTCGCGGACCATCTATATTTAAAGCCTGACTTTGCTGCTACTGGTGAAATTGTTACCGACTTATGTACAAAATGGAATTGGCCTATCACTGAGTCTATGGGTATCGCGTTATATATGGCGATAGCTACGGACTGCGGTTTCTTTAAGTTTAGTAATACTACGGCGAATACCCTTGAGATGGCTGCTAAATGTGTAGCTGCAGGGGCTAGACCAAATGTTATTTCTGAAACCATTGAAGCCGTATCTGCCAGTCGCTTAGAATTAACAAAACAAGTTATGCAAACTATCGAGTTTCATAAAAATAATACAGTGGCCACTATCGAGCTAAATCGTGATGCCATGAATATTCTTGGCGATGATACAGATGGTTTTGTAGACATTATTAGAAATGTTGATACTGTAGATGTGGCAATTTTATTAAAAGCAGAAGCTGATAATAGAACACGTGTAAGTTTACGTTCTAAAGGTATTGATGTGAATGCTGTAGCAAGCCATTTTGGTGGAGGTGGTCACATTCGTGCTGCTGGATGTACTATTAATTTGCCGTTACAAGAAGCAAAACAGGCTCTCATTGAGGTGATTTAATAATGGATGGCATTTTACCATTTTTAAAACCTCCTGGTATTACGAGTCATGATGCCGTTGCTATTTGTCGTCGTATTTTAAAAGAAAAGCGCATTGGTCATAGTGGTACATTAGATCCTATGGCTTATGGTGTATTGCCTGTATTTCTTGGCAAGGCTACTCGCCTTATAGAATACACCGAGGATTTTGATAAAACTTATGTAGCAGAATGTAAATTGGGTACTTTTACAGATACTGAAGATAGCTCAGGACAAACTGTATTGCCAGATACTAATATGGTATTGCGTGATGGCGTTGTATTGAATCAAGCTATTCAATCTACAGTGATCTCAGCAACTATGGTTAAACCAAGCTTTGAAGAACTGGTTAGTATCTTGAAAAAATTTGCAGGTATTCAGGACCAAAGACCGTCTAAGTATTCAGCTATTAAAGTAAACGGCATTCGAGCTTATGAATATGCCCGTAAAGGTATTCCTGTGGAGCTACCATTACGCCAAATTCATATTAAAAATATTGAGCTCATTGCTTATGGATTCCCTTTTTTCACGGTTCGCGTGACATGCACAGGGGGGACTTATATTCGCTCATTATTACGCGATATTTGTATTGCTTTAGGTATTCCTGGCACTATGACTTCTTTGGCACGTACTCAAGTAGGGCCTTTTGACATCGGTTCCGCTAAGATGGCTGAAGAGATAATGCTACATGGTAAAAGCCTTTTGTTACCAACGGATGCGGCGGTTTCTCATCTTTCAAAAGTGACTGTAAATAGTGTACAATTAAGGATGATGGTGCAAGGGAAGGAATTACCTATTGAAAGGGAATTTTCTTTTACCGAGCCAGATAATTTTTATAGAGCCTATGGACCTCTTGGTTTCATAGGTATTATGAGACGAACAAACCACTCATTAAAGGTGGAAAAAAATATTTTTATTGAAGGATAAGTATGAAGCAAATACATTCGTTTGATGAACTACGTCAAATCAAAGATACAAAAGTATATGCCCTTGGTACCTTTGATGGCATTCATCGAGGTCATCAACGAGTTATACGTAAGGCTGTTGAAGAGGCTACATCAGTCGATGGGGTTAGTATCATCATTACCTTCGAGCATCATCCATTGACTATATTACATCCAGAACGAGTACCTAAACGAGTGATTCAAGAAGAGATTATGGATACTGTGCTAGAAGAACTCAAAGTTGACTATATTTTGCGGTTACCTATGACTGAAGCATTATTAAAAATGACTGCAGATGAATTCTTACATGAACTCTGCAATGATATGAATGTGGAAGCTATTGTAATCGGTGAGAACTTTACATTTGGTGCAAAGGGGCTTGGTAATCCAGAATATATGAAACAAGTGGTAGCGGATAAGAATATACGAGTTCTTGTACAGCCTTTATTACCTTGTGATGGTAGTAGTACACCTATTTCTAGTACAGAAATTAGAAAAGCTATTCATGAAGGGCATTTGGAGGATGCAAATCATTGGCTAGGTAGGCCATTCCAGTTTAAAGGAACTGTGATTAAAGGTGATCAACGGGGACGCACATTAGGATTTCCTACATTAAATCTATTACTTCCTAATGAAATGGCTACACCTCCAGACGGAGTCTATGCTAATCGTGTATGTATTGATGGTATTTGGTATGATGGGGTAGGCAATATTGGAGATAATCCAACCTTTAGAAATCAGTACCATAGATGTGAAGTACACGTTTTTAACTTTGACCAAGATATATATGGAAAAGAAGTAATTGTACAGTTCATTTCTTATATTAGAGGGGAAGTTAAATTTAATAATTTACAAGATCTTATCGATCAAATGAAGGTAGATGAAGAACAGGCTCTAGCTATTTTGGCTAATGCATAAAAGGGGGTTCTCATGGATATTAAAGAAGCTCGAAAACAGATAGATAGTATTGATTCTGTATTAGTTACGGAGTTTGAGAAGCGACTCACACTGATTAAAGAAATTGGTAAATATAAGGATGAACATCACTTACCACTTATTGATGAAGAACGGGATGAAAGTATCATTGCTTTACATACTCAAAATTGTAAAGATAAAGTTTTAGCACCTTATGTTGAAAATTATATAAAAACCGTCGTTTCTATGAGTAATGAGTTCTTAAAGGAGCATATGCATAAGCATATTTTTCTCATTGGTATGCCTGGCGCAGGTAAAACTACTGTTGGTAAGGTTCTAGCAAAAGAGTTAGGCCGCGACTTTTTCGATCTAGACCAAACGATTCAAGACAAGGTAGGTAAATCCGTTCAAAATATTTATATTTACGATGGTAAAGATGCTTTCAGTGAATATGAATATAGTACAATCAAAGAATTAATTCACAATAAACCATCTGTCATTGCTACAGGTGGCGGCACTGTTACCTATGATAAAACTGTTAAATTGATGCGCAATAATGGTCTTGTTGTATTTGTTAACCGCGATGTAAATCATATTTTAGATGATTTGGATCTAGAGATTCGTCCGCTTGTAAAAGAAAGTATCGAATATATTTTTAATGTATATGAAGAACGTTATCCTTTATATGAAGAAGTAGCACATATTAAAATTGGTAACGAAGGCAGTATTACCGATGCAGTGCAAGAAATTATTGAAGCTTTGCCGAATACGGAGAAATAATGGACGCCATACGAGGATTTGTATACCGAACTATATATGAGAATACACAACGTACATATTGCGTGTTTATCCTAAAAGATTATAATGAGGAATACATTACTTGTACTGGCAAATTTGAGTCTCCTAAAGAAGGGGAAGACATCGAAGTACGGGGCCGCTATGTAGAACATGAAAAGTACGGCCGCCAATTTGATGCGAGCAGTGTTGAAAAGTTAAAACCTGATAATATGGGTGCTGCCAAGACTTATTTGTTGAATCTAGGAATAAAAGGTTTTGGTGAAAAATCCGTAGAGAAGGTACTAGAATATTTCGGTATTCGTATTTTAGAAATTTTACGGGAAGAACGTCCAGAAGAGATTAAAGATGTTCCAGGTCTCCGAAAGAGTGTTAAGGATGAGCTATTCAATACCTTACTTGGCGAAGGTATTTTATCTGATTTAAATCATTTTTTTGAAAGTCATCACATTTCATCGAAATGGAGTCGTATTGTATATACCTATTATGGTGTGCAGTCTGTCGCAGTTATAGAGGATAATCCTTATACATTATTACGTGTAGCACCGGATATGCTTTTTGGTACGGCCGATACACTAGCAGAGCATCTTGGTATTAATGGTAGTGATACACGCCGTTTAGAGGCTGGTTTAGAATGGATTCTACGTAGTCTAGATAATCAAGGTCATACATGTTTACCAGTAGACCAACTTATCGGTCGACTTGACGATTTATTACAAACTGATGTAGATGATATTGCGAACTTTATTGAAAGCCTGCTGGAACAAGGTGCACTGTATAGTACGTATTATGAAGATATCTTATATATCTATCCGCCAGAGATGTATGTTTCTGAAGTGGAAGGTGTCCACTATACTCGTGAGTTTCTATTAGAAGCTGATCCAATAGCATTAGATATTTCTAGTTTTATTGAAAAGTTTGAACGAGACAACTACATTATCTTTGGTGATGCTCAAAAAGAAGCTATACAGCTCTCATTTTTTGAAAAGTTTTCTCTTATAACTGGTGGTCCTGGTACAGGTAAAACAACTATCATCAAGGCACTAGTAAAAGGTTTCCAACTCGGTGGATTGGGGCGCATTATACTTTGTGCTCCTACGGGACGTGCTGCAAAGCGTCTGACCGAGGCCACTGAGTTTGAAGCTACTACAATTCATCGTCTATTGGTACCTGTTCAAGGTAGTGACTCCTATGACTTTACAAAGAATGAAGATGATCCTCTAGATATAGATGTCATTATCATCGATGAAGCATCTATGCTTAATGTGCGTTTATTCTATTCTTTGATGGCTGCTATTCCAAAGGAAGCCCATGTCATTATTGTGGGTGACGTAGATCAATTACCACCTATAGGTGCTGGGTTCGTATTAAAAGATTTATTAGATAGTGATTGTGTGCCCTATACACGACTTAATCAGATTTATCGTCAAAGCTCTGGTAATACTATCGTTGAAAGTGCTTACGCAATTAACCGTGGTGAAATGCCTAACCTGGAAGGTGTGAGCGAAGAGTTTTCTTTTATTCCTGTTAAATCTTATGACATGATGATGAAAGCCATCATTGATGTATATAAACGTGAACAAGAGACGATAGAGGATGAATTAGATATTCAAATTATTTCTCCTATGCGCCGTGGTGAAGCAGGTAGTACATTGATATCACAATATGTACAACAAGCCGTAAACCCTCCAGATAGCTATAAGGGAGAAGTTCGTGTCAATGGCATTACGTATCGCGTTGGGGATAAGGTTATTCAAATTCTCAATGATTATGAGTTAGAAGTGTTTAATGGCGAAATTGGCGTTATCTATGCTATTACGCGGACCGATATTTGTATCCGATTTATCCATAAAGAGGTTCGTCTACCTATCGATGAAGCACATATGATTATGCCTGCTTATGCTATTACGGTCCATAAGAGTCAAGGTAGTGAGTATGGTGTAGTTATTATTCCATTTGTTCCACGTTATGGTGGTATGTTACAACGTAATTTGTTGTATACTGCTGTTACACGGGCAAAGCGTAAAGTAATCATCGTTGGTACTACGAGCGCAGTTGAACGTGCTGTGCGTACTGTTAATGCCGATGAACGTTACACATTGTTTAAAGAACGACTACAAGGGAGATGTGATTCGTAATGAGTCTTTGGGATTTCCTATTTCCACCTGTATGCCCTCACTGTGGTGCACCTGTGGCAACACAAGGGGATTGGTGTAAAGCTTGTTTTACAGATTTATTACATATTCGTCATGTACCACATAAATTTTTACACTATGTAGATGATGTATGTGTGTTGGCCGAATATCGTGGTGGTCTAAAGTCTATGATTTACGATGTAAAATTTAATGAAAAAAAGGAGCAGTCCAAAGGGGCCGCTCCTTTTTTAGTATCGTACAACTTTTACATGAAATATAATGAGTCTAATATTGTGAATAGTAATTGTAAAATTATGTATGATTATATTGTTCCTGTACCATCTAGCGAAAAGAAAAAAGCTAAGAGAGGATATAATCAAGTAGATTTATTCTTTCTTGAATGGGCTCATTCTTTATGGGAGATAGATAGAAAAAACTTTAAATGGTTAGATTGTATATACAAGTTTGATACTTCTCGAGATATGTGGGGATTAACAAATAAAGAAAGACATCAAAATATTGATGATGCCTTTGTTATATGTGCTGATTATAAGGATATTGATTTTACCAATAAGAATATATTAATTGTTGATGATATATATACTACAGGTGCCACAATTGAAGCTGTAGCAAAAGTCTTACAAAAGCATAAAGCGCTACGCATTGATGCCCTTACGCTGGCTAGTGGTAGTTTCTAATCTTTATTACTAAATGTAGGAATATAATATTTGATTTCATATTAGCCAAGCACATCAATAAATGCTTTAACTACATCAGGATCAAAGAGTGAGCCAGATGCACTAAAGAGTTCTTCTTTTGCTTTAGCTTTTGTTTTCGCCCAAAATTCAGTAGAAGGATTAACTGTTGTATCATAGTAATCTGCTACAGCAATAATTCGAGCTCCTAACGGAATATTGGCACCACGTAAATGTTTGGGATAACCAGAGCCATCCCATTTTTCATGATGGTAACGAATATAAGGCAAAATTTGTTGGCAGCAAGGATAGTTTTCAATCATATTGGCTCCACTTGCCGCATGTTGTTTATACTTAGACATTTCTTGCTTATTAAGATATGGAGATTTTTGGATTAATGCATTAGGTACCATTAATAGACCCACGTCATGAAGTAGAGCTGCGTGACGAATCTGTTCAATTTCATTTAATGGCAAACCCATTTTAGCTGCGATGCTAACAGCATAGTTTGAAACCTGGATAGAATGTGTATAGAGATGATAGCTTTTCATTTGTATCATCTGTAAAAGTTGTGCGCTTATGGCTTCTAAACTATCTTTCTCCAGTTCATACAAACCTGATGGTTGCATCAATGATAACATAAACATAATAAACCCCTCTAACTAACAAACTGAACATATGGTACAACCCCTCGTACTTATGTTCATATCGTACAACTTTAGGCCGTTCTAATTTAACAGTATACAAATTATACACCATAAATAATTTTTTGTGTATGATACGTATGTTCTTACAAATATGTTGTATTCATATTTGGCATACAAAAACTAATTGACAATTTAAGAATCCACTAGATATGGTACTTAAAAAATGTGATTTTAGAAATATTAAAATATTATGAAGAATATTTTAGGTTTTCTATTCCAATTTTCTATACATCAACAAATAGGGGTTGCAAAATTTATTCTCATTGTTCTAAGAATTATGCGATAGTATGTTTGGTAAAAAAATTATGTTTGGCTACTTAACTATATAATCAAAATTTTTTAAAATAATAGTAAAACTAGACATGAATACTGTTATTCTTTATAATACGTCTATACGGGTCTGTGGTTGAAAGTCGAGGCTAGTCGCAGGCAAAACGATCCACATAAGCAGCCCAAAGGGTTGTGAGCATGGTGCGGCTTAGGTGTAAGTCCTGCCGATAAAATCGAGAGAGGTAGTAGTGGGGAGTCTTGGACTTATGAGCGAACCTTCCAGCAGGCGAGTGTGGGGGCAAAGACCAGGTCAGCCGTATAGGGGCACATGAGGCTTTTCTCATGTGCTTTTTTTATACAGTTGTATATTATAAAATCTATAGAAAACCACTAACTATGGGAAAGTTTTTATACATGAACGTAATATTTATACAAACAATGTATAAAATTAAAATATAAATATAGAGATTTTGCGATTGCATCTAAAATTATATACAAAATTATTGACATAATTATACTTAATCTATATACTATTATAAAGTAGTAGTAAGTTAAAATAATGAGGTTGATAATATGTTAAATAGCAAAGTAAAAAAAATAATTCTTGGCGGTTTTATGTTAGTGATGGCGGCTTCTTTAGTTGGTGGATGTGGTTCTTCTAATCAACCTACATCTAATAAACTTGTCGTTGGCACTAATGCTACATTTGTTCCATTTGAGTTTAAAGATGAAAAAACTCAAGATTATACAGGTTTTGATATTGAATTGATTCGTGCGATCGGTAAGCGTATTAATAAAGATGTAGAGCTAAAAAATGTAGCTTTTGATGCTTTGATTCCAGCTTTGAACACACATGATATTGATGTTGCTGCATCTGGTATGACCATTACAAAAGCGAGAAGTGAAAAAGTATTATTTTCTTCTCCTTATTATGAAAATGCCTTAGCAGTAGTATATAAAGATGGAACGGCTGTGAATTCTCTTGATGACTTAAAGGGTAAAAAAATTGCAGCCCAATTAGGTACTACTGGTGCAGATTTAGCTCATAAAATTGAAGGTACTACTGTAAAAGAATTTGACCATAGTAATGAAGCTTTGTTAGAATTACAAAATAGTGGAGTAGATGCAACTGTAATCGATTTACCTGTAGCTCAATATTACAGTACTAAGCATCCTGATCAACATATTAAATTTATGGCATATCCAAATACTAAAGAATATTTGGGCTTAGCAATTAATAAGGATAACAAAGCATTGCAAGAAGAAATTAATAAAGCAATTGCTGATATGAAGGCTGATGGTGAATTTAATACATTATATAAAAAATGGTTTAATGTAGATACACCTGCTGATATGCCAGTAGTTTTAGAATTTAAATAATAGGAGAGATTATGAGTTTTAATTGGGGGTTAATTGCGGATAATTTACCGCTCTTGCTACAAGGTGCTCTAGTGACTGTAGAAATTACAGCCATGTCTGTAGGTTGTGGCTTTTTTATCGGTCTTTTAGTATCTTTAGCAAATTTATCTAAATTTAGATTAGTTAGATTGCTTGCAAAATGTTATGTAGATATCATTCGTGGTACACCATTACTGGTGCAAATTTTCCTAATCTATTTTGCCTTGCCTATGATTACAGGTCAACGGATTGATCCATATATTGCGGCTGTTACCGCATGTAGTATTAACTCTGGTGCTTATGTATCTGAAATTTTCCGTGCTGGTATTCAATCTATTGATAAAGGTCAAATGGAGGCTGGTCGTTCTCTTGGTTTAACTTGGGGACAAACCATGCGTTACATCATTATGCCTCAAGCTTTTAAAGCAATTATTCCTCCGTTAGGGAACGAATTTATTGCCATGTTGAAAGATTCCTCTTTAGTTTCTGTTATCGGTTTCGAGGAGTTGACACGTCGTGGTCAATTAATCATTGCTAAAACCTATGCATCCTTTGAAATCTGGGGTACGGTTGCTGTGATTTACCTTATTATGACAGTGACTATCTCACAATTAGTTGGATATCTTGAAAGGAAATATAGCATTAAATGATTAAATTAGAAAATGTACATAAATCTTTTGGTAAAAATGAAGTACTAAAAGGTATTAATTTACATATTAAACAAGGTCAAGTAGTTGTAATCATCGGCCCTTCTGGTTCTGGTAAAAGTACGGTACTGCGCACTATGAACTATTTAGAGGAACCTACATCTGGTAAGGTTATCGTAGATGGCATGGATCTTTCTGATAAGAAAAAGTTAAATGACGTTCGTGCTGAAGTAGGAATGGTATTCCAAAACTTTAATTTGTTCCCACATATGACAGTTATGGAAAACCTTACCTTAGCACAAACTAAGGTTCGTAAAACATCTATGGAAGAGGCTAAGAAGATAGGTCAAGCTTTACTTGATCGAGTAGGCTTGGCGGATAAAGCCAATGCATACCCTGATTCTTTGTCAGGCGGTCAAAAGCAGCGTGTTGCTATTGCTCGTGCTTTAGCTATGAAACCAAAAGTAATGCTTTTTGATGAACCTACTTCAGCTCTTGATCCTGAAATGGTTAGTGAAGTGCTAGATGTTATGAAGTCTTTAGCTGAGGAAGGTATGACGATGGTCATCGTTACTCATGAAATGGGCTTTGCGAAAAAGGTAGCGGATAGAGTGTTATTTGTTGATGGTGGCTTGATTTTAGAAGATAATACACCTGAACGCGTATTTGATGCACCTACCAATGAAAGAACAAAATCATTCTTAGATAAAATTTTGTTAGATTAAATAATATAATTATAGGAAGCAAATTCTAGAATTAGAAATTGCTTCCTGTTTTTTTACATTAAATTTAACCTATCTATTTATATTAATTTTTATTATATATGTATAGCTTAATATCTATTAATATATTTGATAACTTTTAGACTGAATTTATTAATTATAAAGAGTTTGTATAAAGATTTACAGGGTAGATTAATCTGAAAAACACGATTATTGCTATAAATATTTGTGATATAACAATAATTTATACAGTCATTTTTTAAAATAATAATTTTTAATTCACATATTTTTATGATTATAAAAATATACAATTAATTTATAGGGTGTATATAATTATTTATAACATGTATAGATATAGGGATTGTTGAGATTTACAGCAAATGATATTCTTATTTCTAGTGTTTGTATATTCATTAAAAATGTAAATATTGTTGTTTGATATTTTATACATGCTGTGTTATGATACACATATAGAGCAAGACAGCAAGACAATATATATATTTTTAGGAGGATGTTACCATGTTAGGTAAAGTAAAATGGTTCAGCGCAGAAAAAGGTTATGGTTTTATTGAACGTGAAGACGGTAGCGATGTATTTGTACACTACTCTGCAATCCAAGACGAAGGTTTCAAATCTTTGACTGAAGGTCAAAATGTAGAATTTGAGATTGTTGATGGAAACCGTGGACCTCAAGCCGCTAACGTTGTTAAAGCGTAACTACATACCAAAAAAATTATAAAAACAATATATAATTGGACCCTGATAGTATATACTATCAGGGTTTTTGATTTTCTATATACATTTTATACATAATTCTACAAAAAATATAAGATTTTTAGATAAAAAAGAAGGAGTTTTACAGTTGGATGTAGAAATACTAAATATAACACGAGAGATAAGGTTATATAATACCACACACTCGCATCTCGTGGATGATTTTTAGAAAGGGTGTTGACTTATGAAAGTAGCAATTAGAGGAAAAAACATTGAAGTAACAGATGCCTTAAGAGCATATATCGAAAAAAGATTGAGTAAATTGACTCGTTACTTCGATGATGAGTTAAATGCACAAGCGGTTTTATCCGTTGTAAAAGATAAATCTACAATTGAACTTACATGCTTTGTTGATAAAATCGTTCTTCGTGGTGTGGAAACCAACGATGATATGTATGCAGCTATTGATTTAGTAGTAGATAAAATTGTTCGCCAAATCCATAAATATAAAACTCGTTTGGCTAAACGTTTCAAAAAACAAGAAGCTTTCCATCCTGAAACTTTGGCAACTCCTGTGGAAGAAGAAACTATTGAAGTTGTAAAACGCAAACATTTTGTTGTGCGTCCTATGGATGTTGAGGAAGCGATTTTACAAATGAATCTTATTGGTCATGATTTCTTTATGTTCTTCAATGCTGAAACTGAATCGATGAACGTTGTATATCGTAGACATGATGGTTTCTATGGTTTGATCGAGCCAGAACTTCAATAATATATAATGTCGGCTGAACTTAATCCTAACTCCTTTCTACTTTAAATCAGCCGATTATTATATTAAGGTGGATGACTTAAAATAGTCATCCACCTTTTTTGCCAAAATAATATTATAAATAATCTTGAAATGCCTTGAATTCTTTGACTATTCAAGGCTTTTTCGTTATAATAAGTTAGATAAAATAATGTAAGATGTCCCGTAGAGGAGTGATTTGTTTGTTAAGCTTTTTACAAAGGCTATTAGGCAATAATAACGCAAAAGAAATTAAAAAAATGCGTGCTATTGCAGATCATATTAATGAAATTGAACCTAATTATATTAAATTAAGTGATGCTAACTTAGTGGCAAAAACTGATGAGTTTAAACGTCGTTTGCAAAAAGGGGAAACGTTAGACGACCTATTGCCAGAAGCATTTGCTGTAGTTCGTGAAGCATCTAAACGCGTTTTAGGCATGCGTCATTTCGATGTACAGTTAATGGGGGGCATTTGCCTGCATAATGGTAATATCGCGGAGATGCGTACTGGTGAAGGTAAAACATTAGTAGCTACATTGCCCGTATATTTGAATGCATTGACCGGTAAGGGTGTACACGTTGTAACAGTAAATGATTATTTGGCGACTCGTGATAGCGAGCAAATGGGACGTTTATATAATTTCTTAGGACTTTCCACGGGCCTTATTGTGGCTAATCTTGACTTTAATCAACGTAAAGAAGCCTATGCGTGTGATATTACATATGGTACAAATAATGAGTTTGGTTTTGACTATTTACGCGATAACATGGTAACCGATGTTGTTCAAATGGTACAACGACCATTGAATTATGCCATTGTGGATGAAGTAGACTCCATTCTTATTGATGAAGCAAGAACACCATTAATTATCTCAGGCCCTGGTCAACGTTCCACTGATAATTATTATAAATTGGCTAAAATTGTTCCTCACCTTATAAAAGATGAAGACTATGTTATCGATGAAAAACAAAAAACTATTGCCCCTACAGATTCTGGCATCGCAAAGGTTGAAAAAATGCTTGGTGTTGAAAACCTATATGATGCAGAAAATATCGAGTTGAATCATTTGCTTGGTGCTTCTTTGCGTGCCTATGCTATGATGCATCGTGATACAGACTATGTAGTTAAAGATGGTGAAGTTGTTATCGTCGATGAATTTACGGGCCGTTTGATGTTTGGACGCCGTTACTCTGATGGTTTACATCAGGCTATTGAGGCTAAAGAAGGTTTGAAAGTTGAACGCGAAAGCCAAACCTTAGCATCTGTTACATTCCAGAACTATTTCCGTATGTATGATAAATTATCAGGTATGACAGGTACTGCTAAAACAGAGGAAAAAGAATTTATCGATATTTATGGATTAGAGGTTATACCAATTCCACCAAATAAGCCTTTAATCCGGATGGATTTGCCTGATCAAATTTTCAAAACTAAAGCTGCTAAATATCGTGCTGTAGTACGAAATGCAGTAGAACGGCACCAAATAGGGCAACCTATTCTGATTGGTACTACATCTATTACACAGTCTGAAGAACTTTCAGACATGTTGTTGCGTGCAGGTGTACCTCATAAAGTATTGAATGCTAAACATCATGAACAAGAAGCAGAAATCGTTGCAGCTGCTGGCCAAATGGGAATGGTAACAATCGCTACTAATATGGCTGGTCGCGGTACAGATATTACTCTTGGAGAAGGTGTGCCAGAACTAGGTGGTTTAGCAATTTTGGGGACAGAACGCCATGAAAGCCGACGTATCGATAATCAATTACGCGGCCGTGCTGGTCGTCAAGGGGATCCTGGTTCTTCTCAATTCTTTTTATCATTAGAAGATGACTTAATGCGTATCTTTGGTGCTGACAATATTACAGGTATCATGGATAAACTTGGTATGGAAGAGGATGAACCTATCGAGCATTCTTTGATTACTAAATCTATTGAACGTGCTCAAAAGAAAGTAGAGGATCATAACTATAACATTCGTAAATATGTACTCGAGTATGATGATGTTATGAATCAACAACGTGAAGTATTATACGAACAACGACGTCGTATTTTACGTAACGAATCCTTGCGTGAAACAATTAATGAAATGATTGACAAGCTTGTTACCGAATCTGTAGATGCTTATGCTGATGAAAAGCTCTATCCAGAAGAATGGGATTATGAAGGTCTCTATAAACATTTAAGTCAATATTTCTTAACAGAGGAGATTATGTCTTCTCAAGATATGGAAGAATATAGTCGTCAAGACTTATTAGAACGCTTATTAGAAATTGCTCATGAAGAGTATCAAGATCGCGTTGATATGCTTGGAGAGGCTATGTTTAGTCAACTTGAAAAGGCGATTATGTTGCGCGTTGTTGATAATAAATGGATGGAACATTTGGATAATATGGATATGCTACGAGAAGGTATTGGCCTCCGTGCATATGGTCAAAAGAATCCGTTGGTAGAATATAAGTTTGAAGCTTTCGATATGTTCCAAAACATGATTGCAGCTATTCAAGATGAGACAATCATGGCATTATATAAAATTCGTGCACAATTGATTCAAGAAATCGAAGAACCAGTTGATCACTTAGAAGGTGCACAATCCCATCATGAAGATGTGTTGGAGCCACAAAACATAGATTAAGATTTGTGAATGGCACGTTGCTCAAAGGGATTTCCACTGGGCAACGGCCATTTTTCTATTTTGTTAAGGTAATAGTTTATTGATGTAATAGGCTAATTAACTAAAGGTGGTGAACATAAATTGTTAGAAGATTTAAAACCGATTATTTCTAATCTAGAAGAACGTATTTATGGGATGAGGGATTCACTTTAACATCGCTCAGAAGGAAGACCGAATATTTACACTTGATGTACAGATGAGTGATCCTACATTTTGGGATAATCCAGATAAAGCTCGTGAGATTTCTCAAGAGGCCACACAACTAAAAAATGCTGTAGAAAGCTATAAGCAACTTGTTAGTGATATTGAAGATGCTAATATGATGCTTGAAATGGCTATAGATGAAGATGACCTCTCCATGGAGAGTGAAATCAAGGAATATGTTAAGCAAATAGAAGAAACCTTGGAAAAGCAAGAAGTACTTTTATTGTTAAGTGGTGAATATGATGCAAATAATGCTATTTTAACATTTCATGCTGGTGCTGGTGGGACGGAGGCACAAGATTGGTGTTCTATGTTAATTCGCATGTACTTGCGCTGGGCTGAAAAATCTGGCTTCTCCATCGAGTTAATGGATGAACAACCTGGTGATGAAGCAGGGATAAAATCTGCTACATTCCTTGTTAAAGGTGAAAATGCCTTTGGTTACTTGAAGTCTGAGAAAGGTGTGCATCGTCTCGTTCGTATTTCACCATTTGATGCCGCGGCTCGACGTCATACATCATTTGCTGCTGTCGATGTAATGCCTGAAATCGATGATACTGTAGAAATTAATATCGATATGAAAGACGTTCAAGTTGATACATATCGTGCTAGTGGCGCTGGTGGTCAGCATATTAATAAAACCGATTCTGCTGTTCGTATGACCCATAAGTCGACAGGTATTGTAGTACAATGCCAAACACAACGTTCTCAAATGCAGAATAGAGAACAAGCTTTACGTTTGTTACGGGCGAAACTATTTGAGTTAGAGCTCGAAAAGCAAGCTGAACTTAAAGAACAGATTGGAGGTACCTACCAAGCAATTGAGTGGGGGAGTCAAATTCGTTCCTATGTATTCCATCCATATAATCTTGTTAAGGATCATCGTACTAGTGTAGAAACTGGTAATGTTCAAGCTGTTATGGATGGCAACTTAGACCCATTTATCGAAGGTTTCTTAAAAAAAGAGGCTAACTTAACAATTTAGGAGATACTATGAAAAAGTTTTTACTATTCCTATTAGTGCTAATTATTGCTCTTGTAGTGGCATCCCAATTTTTATTACCATCTTTTATTGGCTCTCGTATTGAAAGTCAATTAAATGAAACATTGAAACCAACGGCTCAAACAGTAAATGTTGAGGCTCAACCTGCTTTCAAAATTTTATATGGTGAGGTGGATCGTGTTTATGGCACTTTGGAGAATATTAAACTGGGTAAATTGAATTTTGCTAGCTTCCGATTTGATGCTAAACAAATTTTTGTTAATCCAATTTCTTTATTAGCTAGTCAACAAATTGATATCGTTAGTGTTGGGAATGCTAGTATTGATGGGACTATTAATAAAGCTGATTTAGGGACTTTCTTAAGTAATGAAGCAGGTAGTGATATTCAAGACGTACAAGTTGACATTAGTAAAGATAATATCAGCCTAACCGGTAAAATGAATGTAGGCATGGTGTTTAAAGGGGATGTTAAATTAGATGGGAATTTAGAGTTAAAGGGCAATACATTATTGTTTTCACCTAAAAAGTTCACCATAAATGGTGCTACAATTCCTGGTATGACATCTAATGTGTTAGAAAGTACTCAAATTTATGACTTTAACAATTTTCCAATTCCTGTAAAAGCGGAAAGTTTAACTGTTGATAATGGTGAAATTCTCATTAAAGTTAAACCTGTACTCAACTAGAAAGGATTTGTCGTGAATCATCGGAACGCACAAAAAAGTAAGTACTCATGGATTCTTATACTTTGTATTATTATAGGTCTTTTATCTTCCTTATACTTAGTATTTGAACGCCATCAGATTGAGAAATCTCAAAATCATATTGAAAATATTGTAGACTATGATGCAGTTTTACGAGCCAGCGCCTTTGAAAAGCGTAGTCAACAAGAAGCTTTTGATGCATTACATAATGCTGGTGTGACTGCTTTTGCTATTTATGATCGCACGTTAGAAAAAGCAAAAGATGCGGGCCAAGTTAAAGTATTAAGCTCTGAAGAGATGGACTCTGTTCGTGTTAATGGCGCTGCGATTAAACCTGGGGCGACTTATGTGGCATTAATTTCAGGTAAAGAAGGTTATTATAAAGAAATTCGAGAGGATTTATACCACCGTATTGGCAAGGACAAGGTGAAAGAGCTTAATACAAGTATTGGTCCTGTTCTTGAATTGTATGGTGCAACAGCAGATAGCTATGCAAAGATGAATCTTGGTATTTCAAAGTTGCAAGCACAAGAGGTTGTAGATCGTGGTTTCAATGTTATCGTTCGTCCAACAAACTATAGAAACGTAACATCTGAAGATATTCAATATGTATTTAAACGACTTGAAGGCATTCCTCATGTAACAGGGATGATTTTTGCTGGTAAAGAAGCTCTAGGTGCACCTAATTTAACGGATGAAACATTAGCATTACTAAATAAAAACCATATTCCACTAGTTGGTATCGAAGCTGTAAATCAGTTGCAGTATGAGCCACAACAAGGTTTCTTGGAAATGGCGGCCAAAAATAATTATAGTGTAGGTCGTGTGTATACCATCGCTAAAGAGGAGTTAAAGAAAATTACCCCTGAAGAAGCGGCACAACGCTTTTACATTAGTGATATAGAGCGAAATATTCGTTTTAACTTGTTTCCGATGTATGAAACAGGTATAAATAATGAAACTGTATTACAGACTACAATCAACTATATTAACATAGCTACAGAGAAATTGGCTGTAAAAGGTTATGAATTTGGTCCAGCGGATATTTATCCTGCTTATACACCAAATCCATTATTAGTAGTTATTACAATGATCGGGGCTATAGCACTTTTTGTATATGTTCTACAAATGATGTTACCAATGTCTAAGCATACGCAACTTGTGGCCTTTTTTGGAATTTCTTTGGCATCCATTGTTGTATTTATTCTTACAAGTGGTACCTTAATTACTCAAATATGGGCTCTATCTAGTGCTATTATGGCTCCTGTAGGTGCTATGATACGCTTGATGGAAGAGTGGCGCCGTTATGATGGTGCACGTCCATTAGGTGCCATTAAGTCTACGATTCTTGCCTTATTATATCTTGTAATTGCTGCATTATTTGCTGCTATTGGCGGAATGTATATCGCATCTTTATTGGGCAATACGAAATTCTTTATGGAGTTTGCTCTCTTTAGAGGTGTTAAGTTGACCTTTGTTCTGCCAATTATTTTAGTTATTATTGCGTACCTTCAACGATTCCCATTGTGGAACGGCCGCATGATTAATTCCAAAGAAGAAGCGAAAACATTTGTAGTGGAATTCTTAACTATGGATGTTAAATTATATGTATTCTTTATAATAGCAGCACTTGGTGGTGCAGTATGGGTATTTGTTGGCCGTAGTGGACACACTGCAGGTGTTCCTGTACCAGGCTTTGAACTTATGCTACGTCGTTTTCTTGAAAATACAATGTATGCGAGACCGCGTGAAAAAGAGTTCATTATTGGTCATCCTGCTTTAATGCTAGCTACCTTTGCGTTCATGCGTAAGTGGCCTACAGTAATTCATTTCTTGTTAACTCTAGCTGGTGTTATTGGCATTGCTTCGATGGTTGAAACCTTCTGTCATCTTAGAACGCCAGTGTTCATGTCCATCATGCGTGGTTATGATGGTTTGTTAATTGGCGCCCTTTTTGGAGTGCTTCTTATCATCGCAGTACGGTTTATGATGTACGTAACACAATGGTTCCAAGCTAGGGAGGTTGACCATGAGTAATATTGTTATCTCTGGTTATTATGGCTTTGGTAATGCTGGTGATGAGGCCATGCTTTGTGCTATTATCGATGCTATTCGTAAAGAAGAGGCTGATGCACATATTACTGTAATTTCTGGTAATCCTAAAGAGACTAGTAAAAAGCATAATATTAATGCTGTAGGTACATTTTCTGCATTGGGTATCTTAAAAGCAATTGCTCATTCGGATCTTGTTATTAGTGGTGGTGGTAGTTTATTACAAGATGCTACTAGTATTCGCAATACTTACTATTACTTAAGTATTATGGCGTTAGCAAAGTTGCTTGGGAAAAAAGTAATGCTATACTCCCAAGGTATTGGTCCTTTAAATCGTTCATCAACACGTCGTGCCGTTGGATTTGTATTGCGTTTTGTAGATACTATTACAGTTAGAGATTCTATTTCAAAGGATGAACTAGTTTCTTTGGGAATTGAAGATGTAGAAGTTACTGCAGATGCGGTATTGGCCATGCAACCAGCAGATCTTTCAATTGGCTCTCATATTCTGAAAGGGTATATATCTAAAATATCTGAAGCAGATGAACAACGTAAACGAATTGGTGTGGCGGTTCGTAGTTGGAAAGAGGATACAGAGTATAGAGAATCCTTAGCTAATGTATTGAGCAGATTACAAGAACAAGATAATGTGGAAATTATCTTTATTCCTATGTCACATCCTGAGGATACAAAAGAGGCTAAGATCATTGCCAGCTATATGCCGAATGGCGCTATTGTGCTAGAAGGTCCGTTCTCTACAGAGCAACAAGTGTCATTATCTGGAAATGTGGACCTCATGATTGGTATACGTCTTCACGCTTTAGTTTTTAGTTCTTTAATGGGAAAACCAGTTATTGGTATTTCCTATGATCCTAAAATTACAAGCTTTTTACATATGATTGGTCAAGAGCCTATTGGCACAATGACTCATTTGCGTGAAGAAGCCTTATATCAATGGTGTCATAAATTGTTGAATTCTCGTGAGGAGTATCAAGCATCTTATGATCGCATTGAATCATTGCGTGTAGATTCCCAACGCAATGCAGAAATTGCTATTTCATTACTTAAAGATTATTAATATATTGGATTTTATCCAGAAAGTGAGGTCTCTATGGCTACATTAACACAAGATGTTAAACAATTAGTTCAAGAGAAGGCAAAAGCTATTCGCGTTGGTATTGTACAGTCTGTAACGGCAGCGAAATCCGGTCACCCAGGTGGTTCATTATCCATCGCCGATGTGATGGCCTTGTTGTACTATGTTGAGATGAATGTAGATCCAGCAAATCCAAAAGCTCCTAATAGAGATCGTTTTGTCCTTTCTAAAGGTCATGCAGCGCCTGCACTATACGCTACATTGGCTGAAAAAGGTTATTTCCCTAAAGAAGAACTTTTGAACTTACGTAAAATTAATCATATGTTACAAGGCCATCCTGATATGAAACACACACCAGGTGTAGATATGTCTACAGGTTCTTTAGGACAAGGCATTTCTGCGGCTTGTGGTATGGCATTGGCAGGCAAAATTGATAATGCAGATTACCGTGTATACTCTATTCTTGGTGATGGTGAGCTTGAAGAAGGTCAAGTGTGGGAAGCTGCAATGTTTGCTGGCTTTTATAAACTGAATAATTTGACAGCTTTTGTCGATTTTAACGGTCTTCAAATTGATGGTGATATTACTAAAGTTCTTTCTCCATTACCAATTCCAGAAAAGTTCAAAGCTTTCAATTGGAATGTTATTGAAGTTAATGGTCATGACCTTGATGAGCTTCATAATGCTATTGAAACTGCGAAAGCTTTCACAGAAGGCCCAACATGTATTATCATGCATACTGTAAAGGGTAAAGGCGTTGAAGAGATGGAAGGTCAAGCAGGCTGGCATGGTAAAGCACCAAGTGAAGAGCAAGGTGTAGCCTTTGTTAATGAAATTATGGGGGTGCAATAATGGGTAAAGCAACACGTGAAGCATATGGTAATGCGCTAGCTCGCATTGGTAAAGAGAATACTAATATTATCGTACTAGATGCGGATTTATCCAAATCTACTAAAACAGATACATTTAAAGCTGTGTGCCCGGAACGTTTCTTTAACGTAGGTATTGCAGAGCAAAACTTGATTTCTGTTGGTGCTGGACTTGCAGCGGCAGGTAAGATTCCATTTGTATCATCTTTCTCCATGTTTGCTACAGGACGTGCATTTGAACAAATTCGCAATGCTGTATGCTATCCTAAATTAAACGTGAAAGTATGTGCTACACATGCGGGCATTACTGTTGGTGAGGATGGTGCAACGCACCAAAGTTTAGAGGATATTTCCTGTATGCGTACATTGCCAAATATGACTGTAGTGGTGCCTGCTGATGAGCGTGAAACAGAGGCTGTTATCGAATGGGCTGCATCTTATAACGGCCCAGTATACGTTCGTTTGGGGCGTGCTGGTGTAGATGATGTAACAACAGAAGGCTACTCATTTGTGCCAGGTAAATCTACTATTTTGGTAGATGGTTCTGATGTTACAATTATTGCTTGTGGTGCATTAGTTGGACCTGCTGTAGAGGCATCTAAAACTTTATCTGAATCTAATATATCTGCACGTGTTATTAATATGGCATCTATTAAACCTATTGATGCTGAAGCAATTATAAAAGCCGCTGCGGAAACTGGTGCTATCGTTACAGCTGAAGAACATAATATTATTGGTGGCCTCGGTTCTGCTGTATCTGAAGTAGTAGTATCTAAAAAGCCTGTACCTATGGAATTCGTTGGTGTCCAAGATACATTTGGGGAGAGTGGAACACCAAAAGAACTAATGGCAAAGTATGGCTTAACTGCCAATGATATTGTAGAAGCCGTAAAACGTGTAATCGCTCGTAAATAATCAAAGGGGATCCCATGATTGAATTTAAGAATGTTAGTAAAGTCTATGATAATGGTTCTGTTGCATTAGACGATGTGTGTTTAACCATTAACGATGGTGAATTTGTTCTCGTTTGTGGTCACAGTGGTGCAGGGAAATCAACATTATTTAAGTTATTAACACATGAGGTAGTGCCAGATGCTGGTACTGTCATTGTTGATGACTTTGATGTTACGCGTATGAAGCGCAGTAAAATTCCTAAATTGCGGAGAAAGCTTGGCGTTGTATTCCAAGACTTCCGATTATTGCCTAATAAAACGGTAGCAGAGAATATTGCTTTTGCTCTTGAAGTTATTGAAGAAAAACCAAAAATTATTAAAGAAAAGGTGAGTCATGTATTAGACCTTGTTGGTTTATCTGAGAAGGCTAATGATTTACCAGAGGATCTTTCTGGCGGGGAACAACAACGTGTTGCTATTGCGCGTGCAATTGTTAATCGCCCAACAGTATTAATTGCTGATGAACCTACTGGTAACCTTGATCCTGATACTAGTAAGGATATTGTTGAATTGTTTAAGCATATTAACAATTTCGGCACTACCGTTATTATGGTTACCCATAATATGGATCTTGTTTCATACTTGAATAAACGCGTTATTCGTTTAAAAGACGGCCGTGTTCAAAGTGATAATATGAGAGGTGCAGAAATTAATGAAGCCTAGAACGATAAAATACTATTTTAAAGAAGCACTGAAGTCTATGAAACGTAATGGACTTATGACATTAGCGTCCATTTCTACAGTGGCTTTATCCTTATTTATGCTCGGTGTATTCCTTTGTGGTGTCATTAATTTGAATAACATGGCATCCAGTCTAGAAAATCAAGTACAGTTAAGTATTTACTTAAAGGATGGCTTAACAACTGATCAAATTATGGCAGTAGGAAAGCAAATTAAGGCTATACCTAACTTAAAGCATTTAGAATTTGTTAATAAAGAGCAAGCTATGAAGGAGTTCAAAGAACGCCTTGGTGATCAGCAACAATTGGTGAATGCTTTAGGTGATGTAAATCCGTTGCCTAACTCATATGTGTTAACCTTTGATAATCCTAGCGATGTAAAAGCAACTGCAAAATTAGCTACGACATTCCAAGGCGTAGAAAGTACACACTATGGTCAAGATATTGTAGAAGAGCTTTTCCGCATTACGCAAGTAATTCGTATTGGTGGGATTGTATTGATTGCTTTCCTAGCAGCTGCAACACTATTCATCATTTCAAATACAATTCGGTTGACTGTATTCGCACGTCGTAAAGAAATTGCAATCATGAAATATGTAGGTGCTACTAATGGATTTATTCGTTGGCCATTTTTGATTGAAGGCATGTTGTTAGGCTTAATTGGTGCTATCATTGCCGTTCTTTGCGTTGGTGAATTTTATCACTTCATCACAATGGAAGTTTCTGAATCATTAGCATTCTTCCCTTTAGTACCAATGTTCCCATTCTTCTATGATGTAGCCCTTTATATCTTAGGTGGCGGCATAGTAGTAGGTGCTATTGGTAGTACTATTTCTTTGAAACAATACATGAAGGTGTAATGTTTATGAATAATAGTATATTTAAATCTCGCTTCGTAGCGGCAATTTTGACTGGTATAGTGGTATTGGGAACACCATTATACATCGTTGCAGAGGACGAAGATTTAACAAATCAACTTGATTCAATTCAACAACAAGTTAATCAACAAAATGCTAAAAAGGCAGATGCTGAAACTGTAATAGTCAGTGTATCCGAACAGTTACGTCAAATCGAAGAACAATTACGTCAGGCTCAGCAACAATTGGATTCTATTCAACAACAACGTATAGCTGTTGAAAATGATATTACAGTGAATGAAAAATTACTTGCTGAAGCACAAAAGCGACTAGAAGGGCGAGAAGCCGTATTTTATAAGCGTGTACGTGATATTTATATTAATGGTCGTTTAAGTTACTTAGATGTAGTTATTGGATCTAAAGATTTTACAGACTTTGCTAATCGTTTAGAAATTTTAAAACGAATTATTGATTCTGATATTAAATTAATTGAGGAAATCAAAAAAGAGCGCGCTGAAATAGCGGCTCGAAAGCAAGCACTAGAACAGTCTCGCGCAAAACTAGTTGAGCTTGAAAAAGCAGCTGCGGCAAAACGAGCTGAAATAGAGCAAAAGAAGAAAGAACGTGAGGTAGTTCTTCAAAAGGCTCAAAATGATCGTGCTACAGCAATGCAAGCAGTAGAAGAATTAAATGCATCTTCTGCACAGATTACAGCGTTATTGAAAGCACGTCAAGCAGAGCGTGCCGCTGCTCGTGCTGCAGCAGCGGCTCAACAATCTTCACCAACTTACTCTTGGGTACAAGGGTCTGGTCAACTTGGGTGGCCTGTAAGTGGTGAAATTACCTCTCCATATGGCTATCGTACACATCCGATTTGGGGCACTACAATTTATCATTCTGGCATTGATATTGGTGTTGATGAAGGTACACCTGTTCATGCTGCAGATGGTGGTACTGTTGCTTGGTCGGGTTGGATGGGTGGCTATGGTTATGCCGTAGTTATCGATCATGGTAATGGCATGTCTACTCTTTATGGACATAATTCTGAACTTGCTGTCTCTGAAGGGCAAGATGTAGGTAAGGGTCAAGTTATTGCCTATGCTGGTAGCACAGGTAATAGTACAGGGCCACATGTACATTTTGAAGTTCGTATAAGTGGGGATCCTGTGGATCCTATGGGATATTTATAATATGAAATTTGATACACGTACAGTGTTATGGAGTCTATTGAAATATATAGGCTCTGGCATTGTTATTATGTGGCTTACATTTTGGTATCTTTCCGGTTCATTCTGGGGGCTACCAAGATTATTTATAGCCTATTATACTGCGAGTCAAGTTTTTATGACACCTATGGCTAAAACTACCCTTTATGATGGTATGCTAAAGGGGTTAATTGACTCTTTGGGAGAACCGCATAGTGTTTATTTAAATGCAGAAGAATATAAATCTATGAAAATGCAAACATCTGCAACATATGCTGGTGTTGGTATGGTCCTTGGTACTGATGATAAAGGTCTATATGCAGTTAGCGTAATGGAAGACCAACCAGCTTTTAAAGCTGGAATTAAACCTGGAGACCACATTATTGCTATCGATGGACAATCCACTACTCAAATTCCGGTAGAGGAAGCATCTTCTCGTATTCGTGGCGAAGCTGGTACTACTGTATCTCTAGATATTGAACGTAATGGTGAAAAGTTGCATTTTGATATCACTCGTGAATCCATAGTTTTGCCTACTGTTAAAAGTAAAATGCTTACTAGCACAGTTGGATATATTCGTATTAGTCAGTTTGCAGAAAATACCGCAGAAGATTTTGCCACTCAATATAAAGAGCTTCAATCTCAAGGTATGAAGGCTCTTGTCTTGGACCTACGAGATAATCCAGGCGGTTTATTATCTACTACTGAAAAGATATCTAACTATATTATGCCTCCAGGTACACTCGTAACAGTACAAAATCGATCAGGTAAAAAGGATACTTATAAGTCAGATGGACCTGATGTAGCTATGCCATTGGTTGTTTTAGTTAATAAGGGCTCTGCTAGTGCATCAGAAATCATAGCAGGGGCTGTTCAAGATCGTAAATTAGGCACTATCGTAGGTACTAATACATATGGTAAAGGTACCGTTCAAACTATTTTCCCTAGTTTAGATGATGAAGGAATTAAAGTAACTATTGCTAAGTACCACACGCCAAGTGATCGTGTTATTGATGGAACAGGTATTAAACCTGATGTAGAAATCGATTTACCAAAAGGTGTACATCCATCTAGTACATTAGATGATATTCAAATTAAAAAAGCATTAGAGCTATTACAGCAATAATGCATAGGAGTTAAATTATGTTTATAGATAGAGCGCGCGTCTTTGTTAAAGCTGGTGACGGTGGGGATGGTATGTCCAGCTTCCGTCGAGAAAAATACGTTCCAAATGGCGGCCCTAGTGGTGGTGATGGTGGTAAAGGTGCGGATGTTGTTTTTAAAGCTGACAAGAATATTAATACGCTTGTAGACTTTAGATATAAACGTCAGTTTAAGGCACCAGCTGGCGGTAATGGTGAAAGCTCTAATAAGCACGGTCGAGGTTCCGATCCTCTTATCATTCCAGTTCCATTGGGTACAGTAATTAAAGATGAGGAAACAGGAAAAATCTTTTGCGATCTTGTCAACGATGGCGATACCTTTGTTATTGCCAAAGGTGGTCGTGGCGGCCGTGGCAATGCTCGATTCCAAACTAGTGCTAACCGTGCACCAACCTTTGCAGAAAAGGGTGAACCTGGTGAAGAATTCTGGTTACAATTAGAGCTTAAAGTATTAGCTGATGTAGGTTTATTAGGTTATCCATCTGTTGGTAAATCTAGTATTTTGCGAAAAGTATCTAAAGCTCAACCAGAGGTGGCAGCATATCACTTTACTACACTAACACCAGTACTTGGGGTAGTTACAATTTCTGGAGATCGTAGCTTTGTTTTGGCCGATATTCCGGGCCTTATTGAAGGGGCTAGTGAAGGTGTAGGTTTAGGTCACAATTTTCTACGTCATGTTGAACGTACGAATATTTTAATTCATGTTCTAGATGTATCTGGTATGGAAGGCCGAGACCCTAAGGTCGACTTTGATGCGATTAATGAAGAGTTACGTAAATACTCCGAAAAATTGGCTAATAAGAAACAAATTGTAGCTCTCAATAAGATCGATATGGTCTTTGATGACACGACGATTCCCGAAACAAAAAAATATTTTGAAGATAAAGGCTATGAAGTATTTCTCATTAACGCCTTAAGTGGTGAAGGTTTGTCAGAGCTTATGGAACGAGCTTACTACTATGTAGAAAACTACGAACCAGAGCCTGAAGCAAATGATGACACAGTTGTATACGAAGCAAAACAAGATGTAGAATTTGTCATTACTCGTGGTGATGATGCTGCTTTCTACATTACTGGTAAACGTATTGAACGATTAGTAGCTATGACAAATCTTGACGATGATCAATCTCTTCGTAGATTCCAACGCATTTGGCGCTTTATGGAGCTTGATGCAAAATTGAAGGAAAAAGGCTGTAAAGACGGTGATGAAGTTGTAATCGGCGATCAGCGCTTTACTTTCCAAGAGTAGGAGTAATAATGACAGGAAAACAAAAACGGTATTTACGTTCATTGGCGGCTACAATACCACCGGTTGTCCAAATTGGTAAAAATGGTTTAGAGGATAGCGTTATAGATAGTGCTCGTGCAGCGATTACAGCACGTGAGCTTATTAAGGTTAAATTACATAATAATAGTCCTGAAGATAAGACAATTTTTCAAGACTTAGCAGATATGCTTGGCGCTGAACTAGTTCAAGTGATTGGTTTTAATGGTGTTTTAT
>ERZ1036412.21-NODE-21-length-211568-cov-7.802286_pt1 | contig 211568 bp, 205 predicted proteins | sample MGYA00514218_ERZ1036412 | MGnify/ENA primary metagenome ERZ1036412 (study PRJEB33795, sample SAMN09464944) | human gut metagenome | host: Homo sapiens | place: USA: Stanford, California | collected 2016-11 | study: EMG produced TPA metagenomics assembly of the...
TAATTGGTTGATTACGAGAGTGCTTACGCCTTGCCGGGCTTATGTAAGCGCTCTTCTTTTATACGATCTGCCCGATGACGTCCCGGATCATAGCCGTTCCCGAGTCCATTGCCACATTCACAACCTTTTGGTAGCTGCCCTCAAATGTCGCATATACAAGATCACGCTCTTCGCTGTATTCCAGCGACTTGAGATCATGCAGATTGCGCGTTGCCTGCAGCGCCGGCAATAGCAGATCCAGTATCTTCTGCTTGTCTTCCATTCTTCCTTTCCACCTCCTCCAGATATAGCCTTAGATCCTGCATCGCAAGAAAGGCGCGATAGATCTTCTGCTCGCGCTCCGTGAATTCCCGGCCTGAATCAATCGCCTCTGTGATCTTGCCCAGAAGCCTGTCCTCAATCCTAAACGCTTCCTTGCTATTCATCTCCATCGCCTCCTGCGCTTCTCCGCCTTCCACAGGAATGCTTATTTGAACTTTTTGCAATTTAATAGAATCTTGTGAAATCACAACATATGTATGTGGGTCATGATTCTGATTAAGATATTCGATGACTGACTCACATGCTTTTTCTAATTCCCTCATCTCTTCACATGCTTTTTCTAATTCCCTCATCTCTTCACATGCTTTTTCTAATTCCTTCATCTTTTCTGGCATCTCCTCGCCTCCTTCCTAGAATAACGGCCCCGCCATCCGGCAGTACAATGCAGCCACAAGAGCAATTGCCATGCCGATAGCAATTCCAATCAATAGCCCGATCATGATTTCCTTCGCCGTGCTAATGATCTTATGCTTTAATATCCTTCGCCTGATGCTCTCTTTCTTCATTTTTCTTATCCGCATTTCAACATCTCTTTTCTATTGAATTTGTCTGCGACCTCCTTTATATCCGTCCCAAAAACGCATTGGACGATATCCTCTATCGTTATCTTCTTTTCATCTGAGTGCTCTACGTTTAGAGCGAACCTCTCTTCTAGTTCCATAATATTTCCACCTCTCTATCCCGCTTTCTTATTTTCTTCATTTTCTGTTCCGCCGGAAAGAAGTCCACACATCAGTCCAAATACCAACTGCGTATTAGCCGATGGTGAAGATTTTTCCACATTTTCTTATGCTGATGAAAATTCCTTAAATTAAAACGGATACTTTTCTATGGTAATCACCGGGGATTCATTAATGTGCGATACAAACTTGAATCCCCTGAGATTTCGTATTTTTTCCCCGTTAATCAATACTTCAATTTTAGATAAATCAGTTACATCTTTTTTCTCTCCGATTCTTATCACAATTTCTGTAACAGGCTCTTTTATTCCATTCATTACAAGTCCTCCATTTTTGTCTTTTATATCGGATATCTATTTGCCTGATTAACATTATACTTACAATCTACTCACCACCTTTCTCTTCACCGCTTTCCGCAAAGTCCATAGGATTTACTCCGAACTTTCCTGCTCATATACACTACCAATTGTCCGTGTTTCATAATTGTGGTACAATAATTAAAATTCGTGTGAGGTGATTCCATGTGCAAAGAAGAATTAATCGTCCTTAAATACATCAACAAATATAAGGAACTTCCTGCGGAACAAATATACAAAAAGTTCTGTAAAGTAAATTCTTTTAAGAAGTTCTTTTTCCGCAAACAGTCCTGTGTGAAATATTCGGAAGAATCAATATATGGCGTTCTATGGTATCTTGAGGTCAACCACGATTACATCCGGGAACATAACGGGATGTATAAAATAACTGACCGTGGAGAAATTGAAGCCTACAGCCACATAATTGAACTTCGTGAAATATGGAAGAACCGTTTTAGCGGTTTCTTTTTTGGAATCCTCGCCACTGTAATTGCTACTGGAATCATTGAGTTCACTACATTCTTAATGCGAATATTACGATAATTCCGATTGCAATTCCGAACATAAATGACAGCCAAAAATCGTCATCTTTTCTTTTTTTCATTTCTTTCACTCACCTTCGCCATCAGAACAAAACAGGAAATCCGTATCATATTCTGGAAGCACATCAGTTTTTGTCTTCTTTACTTCCGGATACGTGAATAGAGTTTCCTCTTTAATTTTGTTCACAATAGTATCTTATTAAGTTACTTCTTTGACAAAAAAAATTTCTATAGGGTTTTCAATGTGAAGTTTGTCTATCATTATTTGAATTTCATCACTCCCGAAAACTCCTATTTTCATTTTTTCATAAAATGTTTTTGGTGTAATCCCTATCATTCTAGCAACGTCTGATTGAGAAAAACCATTTTTTGCTATAATTCCACGTAAATCATCCGTTTTTATCACCTTATCACCCCCCACAGTATCTTTTAAAGTTACTTTTATTCTATCACATTTTTGTAACTTGTCAAGATATTTTAAATTGATTTCATAGCATTTTTGTGCTATTATTAAGTTACCAAACAGAAGGGGGTCGAGATTTATGACTATCGGCGAACGAATAAAAAAGATAAGAGACACTCTTAATATGAATCAAGTTGATTTTGCATCTTTAATTGACGTTTCCAAACAAACATTATATAAGTATGAAAATGATATAATAACAAACATTCCATCTGATAAAATAGAAAGAATTGCGGAAGTTTCAAAAACATCTCCTGCATATGTGATGGGATGGGAGCATGTAGTACATTGTCCCATTTGTTATCAAACATACGACCCACTGAACAAATATGACTCTGAGGAACACAATGAATTTCATAAGAAATTCCTTGCTGCTGAGAACAAATATGGGAAAATATTATTATATGGAGAAGTTGACAAAAAACGTAGTGAGTGCATTTTTAGATTAAACAATCGTACTCTTCCAGTTGATGAACGAATAACTGCTTTTGAAGACTACTTAAAATATAACTTCATGCTCAGCATTTGGAACAGCCACTTTGACTTATCCCATGAAGATTTCGAGACTTTTTGCAAAAAGGAAATGGGATTGTCTACGACAAGAGAGGTCTTAGATAATATTGGAGATGATGTATACCAAAAAATGGTTGACAAGTATGGCATTGCTGACGATTCTGATTATCACAAAATAGCGATTCTTACAAAGAAAGACAATCGAGATATTAAAAAAGACCTTGACTCAATAATGGAGAAACTGTCAAATCAAGAATATGGCCCGGCAGCATACGATGGAGAATATTTATCTGTAGAATCAGTAGAACTATTTCGAGACGAACTTGAGATTGCCCTAAAGCGCTTGAAACTTATAAATAAAGAAAAATACAATCCAAACAAGAATAAAAAGTAGGTGATTTGTTTTGAAAAAAGATATTAAACGTATTGTTGCTTACTATGAGAAAATGTCCGGAACGAATAATACTTTTGAAATAGCATCTTATCTCAATGTTTTAGTTCAAATTGGAAACCTTGGCGAATGTGCTGGTTGCTATATGTTTCTGAAAAATCATAGATATATTTTTCTCAATGAGAACTTAGCGGAACGCGAAAAAACACTTGTCATGGCTCATGAACTTGGACATGCAATATTACATAGGAAAGAGAATTGCTATTTTATTAGAAATAAAACATTGTTCTTGACTTCCAAGTTAGAAATTGAAGCAAACATTTTTGCCGCGGAACTTTTAATACCGGATTCTATAATATTGGAGAATCCGGGCATGACTAAGAGCCAGATTGCACGTTTGGCTGGCTATGATGAAAAAATAATGAATTTTAAAACGATATAATTGCTTCGGCGTTATATAAATTCTCAATGTAAGGTCAAAAAAGCAAAAGAAGGAGAGGTAATTATGAAAAGAAAAGTACTCGAAGTTTTATTAATTTCATCACTGGCTATCATGCTTATGGCATGTGGAAACAAAACAAGTGATGAAAAACAGAAGACTACAAACTCAGCGGAAGAGACTTCCGACCCTTCACCAGAAGAAGCGGATGCTTCTAAATCGGATGAAGAATATGAAAATGTGGAATCAATCAATATAGATTCCGGGGACACAAGGATTGCCTACAAATCTTCTGAAAGATATACATTAGAAAATGGCGAAGAAGTAATTATGGTATACTTTGATTTTACAAATGTAAACGCTGATGCAACAACTCTCGATGCACAATATAATTTTTCTGCTTTTCAAGATGGCGTTGAAGTGACTGTATACTCAACGATATGGGACGAAATAGAAGCTGCTCAGAATAGGGATAAAGAACTTCTATCCGGGGCAAGTATGGAAGTAGCCATCGCAATAAGACCAAATAATTTCGAATCCCCAATAAAACTTAGGGTTGATGACAACATGGCTTACGATGACGCACAGGACTCACATACCTTACAGGAGCAAGAGATACCAGTTGCATAATTAAAAACCGCCCCTGCGCCAACAGGAACGGTTTTATATGCTTATTTAGAAGTGACTGAGGACTTCCTGAAAGAATGTATAGACTGTTATCGCGATAAGTATGGCGTTGCTACTACCATAGATAACTATTATATTATGTTTATCCCCAACCTCATGGTTGGTAAGATAGATTTCTCAATGTAAGGTTTGAAAGTACAAAAGAAAAGAGGTAAAAAAATGAAAACTTGGAAACTTGTATCTGGAATACTGTCAATCGTACTTTTTGCAATTGTCAGTTTCCAATCATGCGCAGCAGGTGTATCAAACACACTTGAAGCCAATGGAGAAGTTGGCGGTTCCGCAGGCATTATTGTTGCAATTATGCTTTTGGCTGGCGGCATAGTGTCCATCGCAACTCGTAGAGGCTCAAAAGGTGGAAATATTGCTCTTATTGTGCTTTTTGGGATTGGTGCATTGTTTGGATTTGCACTTGCAGGAAGCTACACGGACTTAAAGATTTGGGCTGGATGGTGTTTGATTTGTACAATTTTAGGTATTGTATCTTTAATTAAAGGAAAGAAAGAATAAAATAAAACCGCCCCATTTCTGAGACGGTCTAAGATGCACTCCGAAGAGATACACCCCAATTCAAAAATATTGTATCATCTTCGGACAGCCAGCGCAAGAGAACGAAAGTTCGCTGGCTGTTATTTTTATACTATTTTCAAGGAGGAACAAATAATGAATAAACGCGTAGCCGGTTATGCCAGGTACTCTACAGACAATCAGACAGAAAACAGTATTGAATTTCAGATGCGTTGCATTGAAGAATACTGTCAAAAGAATAATTTGAATCTTGTATTGCGTTACCATGACGATGCCATCTCCGGCACTACCATGGAACGCCCTGCTTTTAAGCAGCTGTGCCGGGATGCCTCCCGGCATCTTTTCGACGCAGTTGTGATATATGACATCACCAGAGGCTCCAGAGATGTCTCGGATTGGTTTGCTTTTCGAAAGGCTATGGATTTGCTGGGCGTAGAAGTAATTTCGACACAAGACAAATTAGGCGATATTATGAACCCCAATGATTTTCTTGTTGAACTCCTTGGAATTGGCATAGGTCAGCATCACGTTCTGCAAACAAGGCAGAAAACAATCGAAGGGACTACCCAGAAAGCACTTGAAGGGAAATTTCTTGGCGGCATTCCACCTTACGGTTACGATGTTGTGGATCAGGAATATGTCATCAATGAAGCCGAGGCGAAAAATGTCAAGATGATATTTGAAATGTACGCTGACGGCTATAGTTATGCAGATATTATCGAAAAACTTCACGGCGCGCTTGGGAAGCGCGGCAAGCCGTTTGGAAAGACTTCCCTCTATTCCATCCTGAGAAATGACCGATATACCGGATTGTACACCTGGAACCGCCGCAATGTTAAAAAATTAGGAAAATGGGCTGGCGGTACGCCTAACTCTAATATCGTACAATTAGAGAATAAAATCCCACGCATTATAAGTCTGGAACTCTTTGATGCTGTACAGATGCGCCTTTCCAAAAATAATCATAGGACTTCTTCTGATCCAGTTGCGCCGAAATCCGCAAAGCGTACTTATCTCTTAAGCGGTTATATTGTATGCGAGAAGTGTGGATGTAATTACGTTGGTCATACAACGCACTCACACGGCTATAAGAACGCTTATTATTACTGCGGCACAAAATACCGCACCCGTAATTGTGATGCCCCTAATTTGCCCGCTGAGCGCGTTGAGAAGTGGGTTATTGAACAGATTAATGACTTTCTTCGGGATTTTTCCGACCAAACGGCCGAACGAATACTCAACGAAATAAAGAATAGATCTTCAAACTTCGATTCCGAGAAGAACCGTCTCCGTGAAATCGAATTAAAGTTAAAGAACGCCACTGATGCCATCCTGAATGGCATTACTTACCCTGAATTGATGGAAGAAATAAAATCACTGCGCAAAGAACGCGCCGAACTTGAAGCAACTATTGCTCGTGCTTCATCAGAAAAGGTTCCCGTAACAAAAGAAGAGATCATGAACGCCTTTTTAGAAAGGATTGATAATGAAAAAATTGATTATAGGCAATTGATGCGAAAGTTTGTGATATCCATAAAAGTAAATGAGAGACAGATCAAACTGTCTCTCGGTGTCGTACATTTTGCGAGTAGCGGGAACTGGATTTGAACCAGCGACACCACGGGTATGAACCGTGTGCTCTAGCCAACTGAGCTATCCCGCCATATGCAATTTTAGGTATATATGGGACCAATAGGGCTCGAACCTATGACCCTCTGCTTGTAAGGCAGATGCTCTCCCAGCTGAGCTATGATCCCATATCCTTGCGGGTCCTTATCTCGAACCCGCTTTGCTATTATACTATTGAAATCCATTAATTGTCAACACTTTTTTTAATTTTTTTACAAAATCCGAAAATAAATTCTATGTGGTGCAGAGGATACACCTGTATTAAACGATTCCCTGAGCGTTCATAGCCTCTACAACCTTCTCAAATCCTGCAATATTGGCGCCAATGACATAATTTCCTTCTGCATCATAGCGTTTTGCGGCATCTGCCATATTGTGGCAAATATTTACCATGATGCCCTGAAGCTTGGAGTCTACTTCTTCAAAAGACCAGCTTAAACGCTCGCTGTTCTGGGACATTTCAAGAGCGGATGTGGCAACGCCGCCGGCATTCGCCGCCTTTCCTGGAGCGAATAATATGCCATTCTGCTGCAGATATTGCGTTGCTTCCAGCGTTGTAGGCATGTTTGCGCCTTCCGCTACTGCAATGCATCCATTCTCCACCAGCATCTTTGCGTCTTCCAGATGAAGTTCGTTCTGGGTTGCGCAAGGAAGGGCAATGTCAACCTTTACAGACCATACGCCGCGTCCTTCATGATATTCTGAATTCGGACGGTAGTTCTTGTATTCCGTCAATCTTGCACGCTTCACTTCTTTGATTTCTTTCAATGCTTCTACGTCAATTCCATCCGGATCGTATACCCATCCATTGGAATCACTGACCGTCACTACTTTTGCGCCAAGCTGGAAAGCCTTCTGGGTAGCATAGATCGCAACATTTCCGGAACCGGATACGGCAACCGTCTTTCCCGCAATATCATGCCCATTGATCTTCAGCATCTCTTTTGTCAGGTACAGAAGGCCGTATCCTGTTGCTTCTGTCCTCGCAAGAGATCCACCGTAACTTAAGCCTTTTCCGGTAAGCACGCCTTCATATACGCCCCGGATTCTCTTATACTGGCCAAACATATAGCCGATCTCTCTGGCGCCTGTTCCGATATCTCCAGCCGGAACATCCGTGTCAGCGCCAATATATTTACAAAGTTCTGTCATAAAACTCTGGCAGAATGCCATTACTTCTCTGTCTGATTTGCCTTTCGGATCAAAGTCGGAACCGCCTTTTCCGCCTCCAATAGGAAGGCCTGTCAATGAATTCTTGAAAATCTGCTCGAAACCAAGGAACTTAATGATTCCAAGGTTGACAGATGGGTGAAGGCGAAGGCCTCCTTTATAAGGTCCGATCGCGCTGTTAAACTGAACGCGGTAGCCTGTGTTCACCTGGACTTGCCCCTTGTCATCTACCCATGGCACGCGGAATTTAAACTGTCTCTCCGGCTCGACCAGTCTCTCCAGCAGAGCATCCTTTTTGTATTTTTCTTCATTAGCCTCTACCACTACTCTCAATGATTCCAATACTTCTTTTACTGCCTGGTGGAATTCCGGCTCTGCTGGATTCTTTGCCACTACTTTTTCCAGGACTTCATCAACATATGACATACTTTTCTACCTCCTAAAACTTAATAACAAAACGGGCAGACAAAGTCTACCCGCCTGTACGATGCTTTTGTCCTTTAATATTGTAAAGGAATTCTATATAGAACACAAGAATTTTTTTAAAAATTTTTTCCATTTCTGCAATTTTAAATTCGTTTTCCTGCAAACAGATGATTTTTTTGTGCAGTTTTTCCCACGCCTATCGGGAGTATCTGCAACAACACATCGACCATGTTTCATTTTGCATCTCTTAGCATTCTAGACATCGTGGTATTTTAAGCATCCAATTATTTAAAGTACTTGACACCGGATTCAAAGATCTTCAGATCCTGCTCTCCATAAATGTTCATGGCTACGGAGCGGGCACGTCTCTCTGAATGGGCCATCTTGCCAAATACCCGGCCGTCCGGACTCGTGATTCCTTCGATCGCGCAGTAGGAGCCATTTACATTCCATTCCTCATCCATACTGATATTTCCGTTTAGATCACAATACTGAGTTGCAACCTGCCCATTTGCAAAAAGTCTATCGATCCATTCCTTGCTGGCCACGAATCTTCCTTCTCCGTGGGATGCAGGATTGGTATATACGCCGCCTAGTTCTGCCTGTGCAAGCCATGGGGACTTGTTGGTCACTACCTTGGTATAGACCATCTTGGAAATATGGCGGCCTATGGTATTATAAGTCAAGGTCGGAGACTCCTCTGTCTGGCCGGTGATCGCCCCATTTGGAACCAGCCCAAGCTTAACCAGCGCCTGGAAGCCGTTGCAGACGCCCAGAACCAGTCCGTCTCTTTCATCGAGAAGCTTCTCTACCGCCTCCTTCATCTTTGCATTCTGGAATGCAGTCGCAAAGAACTTGGCAGAGCCATCCGGCTCGTCGCCTGCGCTGAATCCTCCTGGGAACATGATCATCTGCGCCTGGCCGATCGCTTTCTCGAATACGCTGACAGAATCCAGGATATCCGTTGCGCTCATATTCTTGAATACCTTGGTGATTACGTTCGCTCCTGCCCGTTCAAATGCCCTTGCGCTGTCATACTCGCAGTTGGTTCCCGGGAATACCGGTATGAATACGGTTGGCTGGGCGATCTTATGGCTGCAGATATGGATATCGGAAGTCTCATACAATCCCCTATCAATCTTCTCCTCCTGCCCTTCTGCACCGGAATTGGTGGGGAATACCGGTTCAAGCGTTTCCTTCCATGCACACTCTGCCTCGGCAAGGCTGATCTTTTCATTTCCGTAAGAGAATGTGGCATCCTCCGTCACTTCTCCGATTACCGTATACGTAATGCCAAGTTCCCCTACCTTATCTGCCGGCACTTCCGCGATGATATCGCCAAAAGCAGGGGCAAAGAGATCTCTTGCATCTATATTGTGCTCGATCTTTACGCCCATTCTGTTTCCAAAGGCCATCTTGCTCACAGCCGCGATGATGCCGTGCCTGTCGAGGGCATAGGCTGCCACAATCCTGCCGCTGTGAATATCTTCCGTGAACTTCGCATATTGCTCCATCACTTTTTCATATTTGGGAATATCGTACTCGTCCGTCTCGATGCTGAGCCAAACCAGCTTATTTCCTGCCTGCTTCAGTTCCGGCGTAATGATATCCTTTTCCGCAGCCACATCCACTGCAAATGATACCAGGGTCGGAGGTACGTCGATATCCTCAAACGTTCCAGACATGCTGTCCTTGCCGCCGATAGACGGAAGCCCGAATCCAAGCTGGGCATTGTAGGCGCCGAGAAGTGCTGCAAAAGGCTGGCTCCATCTGTGCGGATCCTCTGTCATCCTGCGGAAGTATTCCTGGAATGTAAAACGAATCTTCTTGTGGTCTCCGCCTGCTGCCACGATCTTAGCCACGGATTCCGTCACTGCATAGATGGCCCCGTGGTATGGGCTCCAGGTAGAAAGGTAAGGATCGAATCCATAACTCATCATCGTCACAGTGTCGCACTCTCCCGTCTGTATCGGCAGTTTGGCAACCATAGCCTGCGTCTCCGTCATCTGGTACTTTCCTCCATGAGGCATAAATACGGAAGACGCCCCGATAGAGCCGTCGAACATCTCCACAAGGCCTTTCTGGGAGCATACGTTCAGGTCTTTCAATGTATCAAGCCATTTTTCCTTCACATTCTTTACTTCTTCTCTTCCAAGAATGCTGTCCGCACGACTTGGAATATCTACGGCAACGCTGGTCTCCTGGTGCGCCCCGTTGGTATCCAGGAAGGCGCGGGAAAGATTGACGATCTCTTTGCCTCTCCATGACAGCACAAGCCTTGGCTCCTCCGTTACTACCGCAACTTTGGTAGCCTCCAGGTTCTCTTCCTTTGCGTACGCCATGAATTCGTCCACATCTTTCGGATCAACCACTACCGCCATACGCTCCTGGGACTCGGAGATGGCAATTTCCGTTCCGTCCAGGCCCGCGTATTTCTTCGGAACCTTGTCAAGGTCTACTCTCAGGCCGTCAGCCAGTTCCCCGATCGCCACGGACACGCCGCCCGCGCCGAAGTCGTTGCACTTCTTGATCAGCCGACTTACTTCTTCCCTTCGGAACAGACGCTGGATCTTACGCTCTGTAGGCGGGTTGCCCTTCTGTACTTCCGCGCCGCAAGTCTCAATGGACTCTTCCGTATGTACCTTGGAAGATCCGGTCGCGCCGCCGCAGCCGTCACGTCCTGTACGGCCGCCCAGAAGGATGATGATATCGTCGGGATCAGACGTCTCCCGGATGACCGCACGTCTCGGCGCTGCTCCCAGGACTGCTCCTATCTCCATTCTCTTAGCCACATAATTCGGATGATAGATCTCCTTTACCGCTCCTGTGGCAAGACCGATCTGATTTCCATAAGAACTGTATCCGTGTGCCGCCTCTCTTACCAGTTTCTTCTGAGGAAGCTTGCCCTTCATCGTGTCATTGACGGACACGGTAGGATCTGCCGCGCCTGTCACGCGCATTGCCTGGTATACATAGGTACGCCCGGACAACGGGTCACGGATCGCTCCGCCCAGGCAGGTTGCCGCTCCGCCGAAAGGCTCGATCTCCGTTGGGTGGTTGTGGGTCTCATTCTTAAAGTTCACCAGCCACTCTTCTTCCACGCCGTCTACCTTGATCGGCACGACGATACTGCAGGCATTGATCTCGTCAGACTCTTCCTGATCTTCCAGCTTGCCTTCCTTCTTCAGTTTGCGCATCGCCATCAGGGCCAGATCCATCAGGCACACGAACTTGTCCTCCCTGCCTTTGAATATCTCGCTGTGGTCGCTTAAATACTGCTTATAGGTATCTTCTATGGGCTCCCTGTAATCGCCCTCGCCAAAAGACACATCCTTAAGCTCTGTTGAAAACGTCGTGTGGCGGCAATGATCAGACCAATAGGTGTCCAGCACGCGGATCTCTGTCATAGAAGGATCACGGTCCTCTTCCTTGCGGAAATAATTCTGAATATGAAGAAAATCCTTAAAGGTCATGGCTAGCCCCAGCGAGCCATACAGTTCCATTAACTGATCTTTTGCCATGTCTTTGAATCCCTCAAAGATAATGACATCTTCCGGCTCGTCAAACTTTGTCAACAGTGTCTCCGGCTTCTCGGTACCGGTTTCCCGGGAGTCCACAGGATTGATGCAGTGCTCCTTGATCGCTTCGAACTGTGCATCCGTAATATTCCCTTCAATCACATAGGTGGTAGCCGTCTTAATGACAGGCTGTTCGTCTTCTTTGATAAACTGCACGCACTGTACCGCGGAATCCGCACGCTGGTCAAACTGCCCCGGAAGGAACTCTACGGAAAATATCCTGCTTCCCGGCGCACTCTGGAACTCCTCTTCATACAGAGTGTCAACCGGCGGTTCTGCAAATATGCCGTTGCATGCTTTCTTAAAAGTCTCTTCGGAGATATTTTCCACATCATAGCGGATCAATACCCGGACATTCTGAATATCCTTAATCCCCAGATAACTCTTCAACTCATGCTTCAGTTCCTCCGCCTGCACCGCAAATCCTGGCTTCTTCTCGACGTACACTCGTTTTACATTGCTCATAAATCTTCCTCCATCCATGAATTTTACGCTTTTTATGGTTCTATTGTATCATATGTTTTGTTATTAATTAAATTAATATAACTTAACCTTCTTATAATCTATGCTTATTATTATCCTTCATTGCCACCCTCCATATACGGAAGATTCCCCACAGAATCATCAGCATGACAATGAAGGCAATTCCTATCCGTAGTACCATATCCGAAAAGAATCCTTCCGGAAGCATCCGTATCATATAGTCTGTAGCTGAATCAAACATCCAAAGGTCATTAGTAAAGAATATTTCATGGAAAATAGTAAAGCACTTTGTAAAATCTATGGCAAACGCAATTCCCAAGAAGGCAACAATGGCTAGAAATATGACAAGGGCAGCCGAATATGCCCTGGGTATCAGCACTTTCCAGTCCGCATTCGTCAGAATCAGGAGTGCCAGAAGGACCAGCGCCAGCATAAGGCAGGCAGTCCTAACCTTAAGCCCTCCAAGAAACAGATTTCTTACGTCCGCCATATGAAGCCTGTCCTGCTCATTGAAGAAATCCTTCTTCTCGCCTTCCACCGTGGTTATCACGGACAGTTCCTCCTCCTCGCCGATCAGATATGCCATCATATGCTCCGTCACCCGCATGACATCATTCATCTTCATTCCAAGCGCATCGCAAACTGTATACTTTTCATACTCCTTCTGATAAAACTTATACTCCGAGTCCCCATAAATAACCAGCTGGAAACTGGTGATCAATACCGATATAATGATAAGCAGCATGGCCGCCGCTGCCATCAATTGCTGTGTTTTTTTCATGTCTTGACTCCTCCACCCCCATTCTATCATAATAGGAGTTGTAATTCACTCCCTTTTGGCTTATAATACTTAGTAATTTTATAAGGAGGACTTATGATGGATGTTAATTATGAATTATATAAAGTATTCTACTTTGTAGCCACAACCCTCAGTTTTTCAGAAGCTTCCAAGCAGCTGTTCATCTCCCAGTCAGCGGTCAGCCAGTCCATCAAGGCTTTGGAGAAGAAACTGGACCAGACTTTGTTCATCCGCAGCACCAAAAGGGTACGCCTGACCCCTGAAGGGGAGATTCTGCTGCGCCATGTGGAGCCGGCGATGAACCTGATCAAGCGGGGAGAGGCGCAGTTGATGGAAACCAATTCCAAAGGCGGACAGATAAGGATCGGGGCGAGCGACACCATCTGCCGGTACTTCCTGGTACCCTATCTGGAAAGATTCCACAAGGAATTTCCCGGCGCCCATATCAAGGTCACCAATGCCACCTCCATCCGCTGCGTGGAACTGCTGGAAAGCGGCCAGGTGGATCTGATCGTAGTCAACTACCCCAATCCTTACCTGGGAAATATTACCGGTGTCAGAAAGATCCGGAAATTCAGGGATGTCTTCCTCGCCAATGAGTCTTTCGCCGAACTCAAAGGCATGAAACTGGATCTGGAACAGCTGCTTAAGTATCCTATCCTCATGCTGGATAAACGGAGCACCACCAGCGAATTCCTTCATTCCCTGTTCCAGCAGCGCCAACTGGATTTGGTGCCGGAGATCGAGTTAAGCAGCAATGACCTGCTAATTGATCTTGCCAGCATCGGCCTGGGGATCGCCTTCATTCCTGATTACTGCCTGCAAAGAAAAAGTGACAGCCTCTTTATCGTTGAGACTAGCGAGGAACTTCCCTCCCGTGAATTGGTCATTGCCTACAATGAACAGATTCCGGCCTCCAAGGCCACCTTGGAATTCTTAAACTTCTTTCCCGGGGCAAAGCTTTCTTAGCAAACTGGCTGTTTTTGGGAGGGCTCAGGCCTTGTCCATCCCATCCCAGAACGTTTCGATCATCCCGGTCACGTTCCTGGCATTGCACCATCCATACTGGCTCCATTCCCGGGGGAAGGTCTCCTGATACCTTCCGTCCCGGAACCGCTCATCCAGAAGCAGGATGATACCGCAGTCCTGATCGGTCCGTATGACCCTTCCAGCAGACTGCAGGACCTTGTTCATGCCTGGATAGAGATAGGCATAGTCGAATCCTCTTAGCCCGTGGGAATCAAAATATGTTTTCAGCAGTTCCCGCTCCCTGCATACCTGGGGCAGTCCTGTCCCTACGATAATGGCTCCGATCAGCTTGTCCATAGCCAGATCGATGCCTTCTGAAAAGATGCCGCCCATCACGCAGAAGCCCATCAGGCTATTGTCTTTGTCTTCCTCAAAATTCTCCAGGAATATCTCCCTTGCCTCCTCCGACATATACCTGGACTGCATCACATACTCAATCTTACGGCCCCCGTAGAAGGGTACGCTCTCCAGCAAAGATACAAAAACTCCATAGACCTCTTCCATAAAATAGTAGGAAGGAAAAAAGGCAATATAGTTTCCTTTCCTGCTTCTTGCTACCTGGATCAGATATTCGGCATACCGCCGGTACATTTCCTCTCCACGGCTTGTATACTTGGTGCTGACATCCGTGCCGATCAGCAGAAGGCGCTTCCTTGCGTCAAAAGGAGACTCTGCATAGATGGCGTAATCCTCCTTCGAATTGCTCAAAAGTTTCTTATAATAGTGGATAGGGAGCAGCGTTGCGGAGAAGAATACGGTGCTGTTTCCCCTATCCAGGAACTGGGCGAGGCAGTTGGCCGGGTTCACGCAGAACAGACGCAGTTTGAACCTTCCATCCTCCTCCAGTTCCGAATAGATCAGATAATTCTCATCCAGTCCCTCATGAATGTTCGCAAACATACGTACGGCAAAATATAATTCCAGCACTTCCTTGCGTATCTCCTCGTTGCGGCACTCTTCCAAGTAACGTTCCATCTCCGTCATCAGCGCAAGCAGTTTCAGGTAGATATGGGCTACGCTGTCCAGTATCTGGTAATCCTCGCACTCCCGCTTCAGCGCCAGAAGCTGCTTGTTGCACTCATCCAGCCGGCTGGCCAGTCTGCTGTCCTCGGCTTTTACCAGACGCTTGATCTTAAGGAAATCCTCTTTATAGATGCTGGCGCTGTACATCTCCCTCCCCCGATCCACCAGATTATGAGCCTCGTCGATCAGGAACAGATACTCGCCTTTATTTCCCTCGCCGAAAAACCGCTTCAAGTGCGCATTGGGATCAAAAACATAATTATAGTCGCAGATGATTGCATCCACCCACAGCGACACGTCCAGCCCCATCTCGAACGGGCACACGTTCCATTTTCTCGCCTGTTCTTCTATCACCTCCCGGCTCATCTCATCTGTGGAGGCCAGCAGTTCATACACCGCGTCATTCACCCTGTCAAAATGCCCCTTGGCGTAAGGGCAGTCATCCGGATTGCAGTTTGTCTCCTCGCAGAAGCAGATCTTCTCCTTGGCGGTGAGCACGATCACTTTCATGCGCAGATCCTGGGCTTTCAGGGAGTCAAATGCCTGCCACGCCACCGTTCTGGTAATCGTCTTGGCCGTCAGGTAGAATATCTTCTCTCCCAGCCCTTCCCCCATGGCTTTTACAGCCGGGAACACCGTGGAGATCGTCTTTCCCACTCCTGTAGGGGCCTGTACGAACAACTTTTTCTTGCGAAGGATGGTGCGGTAGACGCTGGTGACCAGCTCCTTTTGTCCCTCCCGGTAAGAAAAGGGAAATTCCACCTGCCGTATGGATGCATTCCGCTTCTTCCTCCACTCAATCTGATAACGGGCCCATCTCTCATAAGAAGCTGTCAGTTCCTGAAACCAGGCTTCCAGTTCCTCGAAGGCATATGTGCTTTGAAATCGCTTGATCTCCTCCGTCTCCATATTACAGTAGGTCATCTGCACGCCAATCTCCTCCAGGCCATTCTGCCTGGCATAGATATAGGCGTAGCACTTTGCCTGGGCCAGATGCACCAGGATGGGCTCTTTCAATGTATCCAGTTCCTTGAAGATCCCCTTGATCTCGTCCACCACGGGTCCCTGCGGCGTATCCATGATTCCGTCTGCACGCCCCTCTATCAGCAGCAGGAATCCATTGCAGGCAACCTCCTGCTTCAGGGAGACCTCTGCATGATAGTCAGCACCCATCTGCCGCTGGATCTTCCGGTGGATCTTGCCTCCAAGCAGCATGGCGTCCTTGTCAGTCCCTGCTATTCTATTGTCAATATCGCCGCCGCGCAGTATAAATTCCACCAGGCTGCGCACGGAGCTCCGAATCACTGGCTGTTCCAAATCCATAGTCCTTTTCGTCCTTCATCTACATTTCTTCCTATTGTATCATAGATTTTCCTTCTGTCGCAGCCTAATTCGTAAATTCCACCATATTGGGGCGAAACCGCAAGGGCAGGTGCTGCAGCTGGCACCTTCTGTTGGTGCGGGATTCTATGGCTATAGTCTTGCAGAAGTCCTTCCACAATCTGGAATACCGGGCTTCCTTTTCCGACACTTCAAGGCTCCCCTTCCTATCCAGCATATCGTCCCATATCAGAATCCATTTCTTCTTTGCCTCATGCACCACGAACATGTCATGGCTCTTGTCATGAATCATCCAGTTCTCCAGTGGCAGACGGTCCGCAAAATGAGGGGCCAGGCAGGTAAGCACCTGGGACTTGGGCGTAATCTGCGCGTACAGGACGCCGTTTTTTAATTCCTGGAATCTCAGGAAGCCTTTCAGCGCATGAGCCTCCCCTCCCACGGTACGGCTCAGTTCAAATACCTTCTCCACCTTAGGATGGCTTAAGTGCTCCATGATCCTGGTGCTGTCGGGAAGCGTCCTTGCCGCCAGCATGGTGCCAAGGATCGCGTCCCCCTTGTCTTTATCCGCCGCCAGCACGGCATGATAGATGTCCCAGTATGCCTGTCTTCCCAGATGCTTCTTGATCAAATTCTCCACGGCGATCGCTTTATGCTCCGTCTCTTCCACTTCCACATAGTCGCAGAACAGCTGCTGCTCCAGCATCCCACGAAGGGCGATGGCGCAGTCTGCTTCCCCCCGGCCTGTCTTCCAGGCATCATAGATGCCGGAGAATATCCCCGTCACCGTATCGCTACACACATAGACCGTCTTCATAGAACTTCCCTCCGAACCTTACATCGTCGAACAGGGACAGCTGCCGATAACTCATGCCGGCAATCCCTTCCGGCAGCCTCTCCCTCGCATTCAGCAGATTTCTCGTAATATAGTCTTCCTCAATCTTGGTCGGATACATCATCTTTCCGCCGCAAGTGATAAAATACAGCGCCCGCTTAAGCACTACGCCCATCTTCTTTATATCCTGGAAGTTAAGGTTCCCCAATCTCCTGGCCTTGACAATCCGGGTGGCCGACTTATAGCCGATCCCCGGCACCCGCAGAAGCATCTTATAGTCTGCCCGGTTGATCTCCACCGGAAAATACTCCAGATGCTTCAGCGCCCAGTTGCACTTGGGATCAAACAGCACGTTGAAGTTCGGCGATTCCTCCGACAGCAGCTCGTCCGCCTGAAAATGGTAGTACCGCAGCAGCCAGTCCGCCTGATACAGCCGGTGCTCCCTAAGAAGCGGCGGCCCCTTGTCCGTACGCGCGGGTAGCGTGGCATCCTCATTCACATGGACAAAAGCCGAGAAAAACACTCTTTTTAACTCAAACTTCTGATAGAGGGCCTCCGTCACCTGCATGATCTGGTAGTCCGTCTCAGGGGTCGCCCCGATGATCATCTGGGTACTCTGCCCTGCCGGAACGAACCTGGGCGCATTGCGGTATACCTGGATCTCCTGCCGGTTCTGGGCCGCCTTGCTCTGCACCAGGCGCATGGGGGCCAGGATATTCTTCCTGCTCTTATGAGGCGCAAGAAGTCTCAGGCTCTCTGCCGTAGGAAGTTCCAGGTTGACGCTCATCCGATCCGCCAGAAACCCGATCCTGTGCACCAGTTCCTGGTTGGCGCCCGGAATGGCCTTTACATGGATGTAGCCCTGGAAATTGCATTCCCTGCGTAGCTTATACAACGTGGCATAAATCAGTTCCATCGTATAGTCCGGGCTATTCAGAATACCGGAACTTAGGAACAGCCCCTCGATATAATTGCGCCTGTAGAACTCCATGGTAAGCGTGCACACTTCATCCGGCGTAAAAGATGCGCGCCTGACATCATTGGTCCTCCTGTTGATGCAGTATTTGCAGTCATAGATGCATTCATTGGTATAAAGAATCTTAAGAAGAGAGATGCACCTTCCATCCGCCGAGAAACTATGGCAGATTCCGGTCTGCTCGCAGCTGCCCATGCCGGTCCCGTCATTGGCCCTGGCAGTCCCGCTGGAAGTGCAGGCCACGTCATACTTAGCAGCGTCCGTCAGAATATTCAGTTTCTCGTACATCGTCATGGACTCTTGGATCCTCATAATCATCCGCCTTTCATAAAACGCAGTAAGAACATACGTTTGTTTTCTACCATTATACAAACATATGTTCTTTCTGTCAATAGGACTCCTATGCTAATATTCAGCCTCATATAGCGGCTTTACCACTTCTGTCAGGTCGCTGATCACGGAGATCAGCGTCTGCATATCCTTATCCCGGTTCCTTTGGAACGCATGATACCCGCCCTGTATGCAGTAGCTTAGAATAATATTCCTGACCCTGTCCTTACGGTACTCCGGATGCTTTCTGAATATCATTTCCTTGATGCTGGTCTCGATCCTGTCCGCGAGATGATTCCTCTGGCTTCCGGAAAAAAGTATGGTGATCAGCGAATTCTGGGACAGATAGGCCAGAAATAATTCCCTTGTGAATTCTGCCGGATTCTCCATAATATATTCCGGATGCGAGATGCTATTGGTAATGGAGGAGACGACTTCCTCTTCCATCCGCTCCGACAAGTCATAGATATCCTTATAATGAGAATAAAAAGTAGACTTATTGATGTATGCGTGCTCGCACAATTCTTTAATGGTGATCTTCTCCAGGGGCTTCCTGGAGCGAAGTTCGATAAAGGCATTGCGTATCCCTTTTTCCGTTTTCTCAATCCGAAGATCCATGGCATTTCCCCCTTGTAATCCGACGGTTTTATGAATCCGTCGGTTATACGCCTCTTCTCCTATATTGTTGGTGGATGGGCGCTTTTCCATCTTGTATAATCATTATAAATCAGATAATCAACTACTGTCTATTATTTTAGGAAAATAAATTGGAGGGTCATTTATGGACTATTATGGATTTTACACTGGAAAAATATTCGACGCCTACCGCTATCTTGGCGCCCATGTAGAAGAGGAAGGCGTCACCTTTTGCACCTTTGCCCCCAGCGCCCAGCGCATCTCGCTGATCGGAGAATTCAGCGGCTGGGAAGAATGCCCCATGCACAAAGTCTATGACGGCAACTTCTGGGAATGTTACATCCCGGATGCCAGACCCGGCATGATGTACAAGTACCGCATCTACCAGCAGTCCGGATCCTTTATCGATCACTGCGATCCTTACGGATATGGCATGGAACTGCGTCCGAAGAACGCATCCATCATCCGGGATCTCTCTTCCTACCGCTTCAAGGATTCTAAGTGGATGGAGCAGCGTACGGATCACAGGAACCAGCCTTTGAATATCTACGAACTGCATTTCGGCTCCTGGAAGAAGCCTTCAAAGGAAGAAGAGGACTGGTATTCCTATGCCGAACTGGCAGATAAACTGTTGCCTTACCTCAAGGAAAACGGCTATAACTATCTGGAAATCATGCCGTTAAGCGAGCACCCTTGCGATGAATCCTGGGGATACCAGAATACCGGATTCTACAGTCCTACCTCCCGGTACGGAACCGCCCAGGAACTGATGGAGTTCATCGATGCCTGCCATCAGAACGACATCGGCATCATTATGGACTTTGTCCCCGTACATTTTGCCGTAGATGGCTATGCGCTTGCCAACTACGACGGCACTGCGTTATATGAATACCCCAATATGGACGTGGGACGAAGCGAGTGGGGCAGCTGCAACTTCATGCATTCCCGCGGCGAAGTTCGAAGCTTCCTACAGTCTGCCGCCAATTACTGGCTCACCGATTACCATGTGGACGGCATCCGCATGGATGCCATCAGCAACATCATCTACTGGCAGGGAGATCCGGCCAGAGGCGTGAACAAGTCAGCCGTAGACTTTATCCGGGAGATGAACCGGGGCTTGAAGCAGATGCATCCTTCTGCCATCCTCTCGGCGGAAGACTCCACCTCCTACCCCTGCGTGACAAAAAGCACGGCCGAAGGCGGCTTAGGATTCGATTATAAATGGGATATGGGCTGGATGAATGACACCTTGGAATACTTCCGTACCGCCCCCGAGTACCGTACCAGGGATTATCACAAGCTGACCTTCTCCATGCACTATTATTACAGCGACTCCTTCCTGCTGCCCTTATCCCACGATGAGGTCGTCCACGGGAAAGCAACCATCCTCCAGAAAATGTACGGGGAGTATGAAGAGAAGTTTCCACAGGCCCGTGCCCTGTATATGTATATGTACGCCCATCCAGGCAAGAAGCTGAACTTTATGGGAAATGAGTTCGGACAGCTGCGGGAATGGGATGAGAAGCGGGAGCAGGATTGGGATATCCTGAAATACCCCATACATGACGCCTTCCATCGCTTTATGAAGGATTTGAACAAACTCTATCTGAAGCATCCGGCCCTTTTTCGCTGCGACTATGCTCCTGAAGGGTTCTCCTGGCTGGACTGCCATCAGGAAGAACGCTGCATCTACGCTTTTGAGCGAACCGACGGAAAGGAGCGTATCGCCGCCGTCTTTAACTTGTCTGATCAGATTCAGGAAGGCTACCGGCTTCCTGTAAAAGCCGCCGTCCATGCTTCCATCCTCCTGGCCAGCGATATGGAGGAATATGCCGGCGGGCGAAAGTATGAGGATCTGGAATTAGCGGCCGATGCAGGGACCATCCAACTCGATCTTAGCCCCTACAGTGCTCTCTATCTTCTTCTCCAATAGCAGGAAAACGGGCGGTGGATGACAAGGCAATATGCTTGTCGTCCACCGCCCATATTTTTAAATCTAAAACTTATTAACCGCTGCCGCAAGGTACTCATTGCTGACTTCCGAGAACCGCTCATTCTCCACGGCCTCTGCGAGCACCGCATCAATCGGCATCTTTCCCAGTACCGGAATGTCCAGTTCCTCTGCCACCTCATCCACATGGCTCTCTCCAAATACGGAAATCTTCTTTCCGCAGTCCGGGCATACCAGATAACTATAATTCTCCACGATCCCCAGTACCGGAATGTCCATCTTCTTCGCCATATTGTAAGCCTTCTTGACAATCATCTGTACCAGATCCTGGGGAGATGTGACGATCACGACTCCATCTACCGGAAGGGACTGGAATACGGTCAATGGAACATCGCCTGTTCCGGGAGGCATATCCACGAACAGATAGTCCAGGTCTCCCCACATGACATCCGTCCAGAACTGGGTTACGACTCCTGCGATCACAGGCCCTCTCCAGATAACCGGATCCGACTCGTTCTCCAGCAGAAGATTGACGGACATGATCCTTGTCCCGTCCTTAGCCTCGCATGGGAACATCCCTGCTTCGTTTCCCTTGGCCCCCTCATGGATGCCGTACATCTTAGGTATGGATGGCCCGGTAATATCTGCATCCAGGATGCCTACCGAGAATCCCTGCTCTCTCATCAGTCTTGCCAAAGAGGCCGTCACCATAGACTTTCCTACGCCTCCCTTGCCGCTGACAACCGCGATCACCTTCCCTACGTGTGAAAATGGGTTCGCTGGCTCCTTCATATCCTGTGGCTTGCTGCTGCAGGAATCTGCATGCGCGCAGCCGGCGCAGTCAGATGGAGAGCAGCCATTTTGTTGTTCTTCTGACATGATCTATATACCTCTTTCCAAATTAAATTACTCTATTCTTCTACTGCCGCAATAACCTCGATCTCGCACAGCAGGTTCTTTGGCAGCGTCTTTACTGCTACGCAGCTTCTGGCTGGCTTGGATGTAAAGTATTTTGCGTAAACTTCATTAAATGCCGCAAAGTCTCCCATATCCGCAAGGAAGCATGTGGTCTTTAACACCTTGTCAAAGGAAGTTCCTGCCTCTTTGAGGATCTCGCCGATATTCTTGCATGCCTGTTCTGCCTGTCCCTCAATCGTGTCCGCCTCTACCGTATCCGTCGCCGGATTGATTCCAATCTGCCCTGCGGAATAGAGGATTCCTCCATGTACATATCCCTGTGAATATGGTCCTAATGCCTTTGGCGCTTTCTCTGTTGATACTACCTTCATAATTACCTCTCCTTTGCCTGTTCTAATATTTTTTGTGCGATACATACGTCAAAAAGCCCCATTCCCACTGATTTGAAATAGGTGGTCTTTCCGTCGCCTGCTTCTTCATCCGCTCCTGATGCCAGATACTCATGCATCAGCATGACCCGATCCATGGAAAGGCGCCCCTCCGAGATCGGCTGGCTTAAGTCCCCGCATTCTTCGCATGCATAAGGGAGCTCTATATATACCTTATCCACAAGGTCCCAGATCACATCCGGTATTTCCCGCATATCAGGAGTATAGGAACCGATCGCGATAATGCATTTCCCTTCCAATAACGCTCTGTCATTGGGAAGCACCGGTGTCGTAGAAGGCGTTGTCGTGCAGATGATATCGCTTTTTTCCGCTAATTCTTCTACTGTCTTACATTGTACTACCTTTGTACCTTCCTTATCAATAGCTTTTTCCAATCTGTCCAGATAATCTGTCAGGTCCCGGCTGCTGTGATTATAGACGTACACAGTATGGATATCCCTGGCCGCGCATGCATAAAGCGCCTGGTGAAATCCCTGCACTCCCGCGCCTATAATGCCCACCGTATGGCTGTCCTTTGCCGCCAGATGCCGGATTCCCACGCCTCCCACGGCACCGGTCCTCCATGCGGTAACCGTCTGTCCATCCAGTAGGGCCAGCGGCTTGCCGGTCTGATAGTCGTTTAAAAGCATCACGCCGTCAATGGACGGCAGGCCCAGTTTGGCATTGTCGGGGAAGATGCTCAATATCTTGGTCCCGATCATTTCCTTTGTATAGCAGGGCATGTACATCATAGTCTTATTGGCATCCTCCACGGCCTGCCTGGGCGGCATGTAATAGTCCCCCTCTCCGAATATCCGGTAGGCCTCCTCAATCTGGTCCATCATCTGATTCAAGTCTATCAGCGATTCGATTTCCTGCTTCTCTAATACGATCATGCTATGCTCCCTCCAATTCTTCTTTTTCCCTGGTTACATTTTTTAGCCATTTATAACTGAGATACCGCTTTATGGTAATTGGCACCTTTATCAGTTCGTCACTCATCAATATGACATAGACCACAGGCACGCTTGCATGAAACACGAATGCGGCCACTGCGCCCACCAGTATGGAGAATCCCCACATGGTAGACACGTCCATGATAAGCCCGAACCTGGTATCCCCGCCAGAGCGGAAGATTCCTACCACCATCGTGCAATTTAAGGACTGGGCGATCGTGAAATAGGACATGACGAAGAACATAAATGTCAGATATCCCTTTGCATCCGGACTGAGCGCCAGCGTAGCGTTGGCAATAGGCGCGGCTGCCAGGATCACCAACGCGCCTGCTGCTCCCAAAATCAGGCTAAGATAGATGAACCGCTTGGCATACGCCTTGGCATGCTCCAGTTTCTGCTCTCCGATGGTCTTGCCAAGGCAGATGGCTGTAGCATGGGAGATGCCGAACACCACGACAGTCGCCAGCTGCCTGGCTACCTGAGCCACTGAATTGGCTGCTACGGCCGAGCTTCCAAGGTGGCCGATGACCGCCGTGTTGGCGGAGCTTCCCAGTCCCCACATCAGTTCATTGAGGATCACCGGCATCGCGTACACCATATAGTCCTTTAAAAGCACCTTGTCCACATGCACCATGTCTCCGATCCTGATTCGCACCACCCGGTTCTGAAAATATGCATAGCACAGCACGATGACCATCTCCACGATTCTGGCACACAGCGTTCCGATGGCGGCGCCGCGGATTCCCAGAGCCGGGAATCCCAGAAGCCCGAAGATCAGCAGTGCATTCACGGCAATGTTTACGATCAGCGAGACGCTGTAGACAAAGGTGGCAATCAATACCCTCTCGATACTTCTCATGATATTTAAGTATACCTGCGTCACTGCCATGAACAGATAGGAGAAGCCGACAATCCTCAAGTACCGGATGCCCTCTGCGATGACCGCCGGATCTGAACTATAGATGCGCATCAGCGCCTCCGGAATAAAGAGGGCAGCCGCCGCAAACGCCACAGCCGTAAACAGCCCTGCCGCAAGCCCCATCCCCAGCACCTTCTCGATGGTCCTTGTATCCTTCTTTCCCCAGTACTGGGCCGTCAGAACCGTAGCCCCGGAAGTAATGCCCATGAAGATCAGCGTCATGATAAACTGAATCTGTCCGGCCAAAGATGCGCCGGAGAGCACCTTCTCCCCCACTCGTCCCAGCATGATCACGTCTGCTGCCGTCACCCCCACATTAATCAGATTCTGAATGGCCATAGGGATGACCAAGGCAAATACATTCCTGTAAAAACTTCCCCAATTTATATTCAGGCGTTTTGCTGCCTCCTGTCCTGGTCTCTTCATTCGTAAGTCCTCCAAATTTTCCAGTCTGATAATCATTGTACCAAAACAATGGCAGGATGGCTAGAGCATCCCAATCTTTTTCATACCTGACACCAGCCCTTCAAAGCGCCGGATCCGGAACCGCTCAAGGTTCCTTCGCCCCACTTTCTGTAGATAAATAATGACCTCCTACCAGCACCATCACAGACCTCTCCCCGGCAAGGACCTTATCCTGCGCCACAGGCACCGGTTCTTCGTGGTATCCCACGCCTTCCTCGCCGGTATTCGCCGCAATGCTCCACTTCATATCTCCCGGCAGGGTGGGAAGCGTGACCGTCATGGCCTCCCAGTAGGCATTGATCATAATATAGACGATGTCGTCTTTCTTTCTTTTGCTGTCAAATCCCGCAAACATTGCTGCTATGACCTTGGCATCCTCCCCAAAGTCTCCTTCAAAAGGCCGCACCCCATGAAGACTCACATCCATAAGGCCGCATGTCGCCGGGCTGCACAGTCCATGGATGGCAGGATGCTTCTTGCGGAAATGGATCATATACCGGAAGAACTGGTAGATATCCTGGTTCTTCTTAAGCAGTCCCCAGTCAAGCCACGAGATCTCATTATCCTGGCAATACGGATTGTTGTTGCCGAACTGGGTATTGCAAAATTCGTCTCCCGCAAGGAACATGGGCGTCCCTCTGCTTGCAAGGAGCGTTGCGCAGGCATTCTTGATCATCCGCTTTCTCAGATGGAGGACCTCCGGATCGCTGGTCTCGCCTTCCACCCCGCAGTTCCAGCTGCGGTTATCGTTGCCGCCGTCCGTATTGCCCCAGCCGTTTGCCTCGTTGTGCTTCTCGTTATACGAGTACAGGTCGTACAGCGTGAACCCGTCATGGCAGGTGATAAAATTGATGGAGGCATCCTTTCCCCGGATATCCGGATCGTAGATATCCGGCGATCCGATCAGGCGCTTGGCCGCATACTTGCCGCACCATAAGCCTCCCTTCAGATATTCCCTCATATCATCCCGGTACTTGCCGTTCCACTCGCACCACCGCTTAAATGCAGGGAAGTCTCCCACCTGGTATAATCCCCCGGCGTCCCACGCTTCGGCAATCAACTTCGTATCAGCAAGAATCGCATCCTGGGCCAGCGCCTGAAGAAGCGGAGGCTTCCTCATCGGCGTGCCGTCTTCGTTGCGTCCAAGGATGGACGCAAGGTCGAACCGGAATCCGTCAATCCGGTAAGTCGTGACCCAGTACCTGAGACAGTTGATGATCATCCTCTGGACCACCGGATGATTGCAGTTCATGGTATTGCCGCAGCCACTGAAATTATAATAGTATCCATCGGGAGTCAGCAGATAATAAATATTGTTGTCAAAGCCTTTAAAAGATATGAAAGGCCCATTCTCGTTTCCTTCTGCCGTATGATTGAATACAACGTCCAGAATAACCTCGATTCCGTTCTCATGCAGGGATTTTACCAGCTGCTTCAGTTCCGTCCCCTCCCGGTTATACTCTACGGCAGATGTATAACTGGTGTTGGGCGCAAAAAAACTGACGGAATTATAGCCCCAGTAATTCAGAAGTTCTCTTCCATCCACCACCCTCCGGTCGCTCAGCTCATCAAATTCGAAGATGGGCATCAGCTCAATGGCATTGACTCCCAGATCCTTTAGATAAGGGATCTTCTGTCGGATTCCCTCAAAGGTTCCAGGCGCGCTGACTCCAGGATCCATCATGGTGAATCCCCGGACATGCATCTCGTAGATGACCAATTCCTCCATTGGAATCTTGGGCCATACTTCCGTGCCCCAGTAGAAATTGTTCCTCACCACCCGGGCCCGGTATCCGTCATCGCTGACCTTCCGTCCCCAGGTACTCTGCCCGGTCACTGCTTTGGCGTAAGGATCCAGAAGAATATTCCTCTTATCAAAGAGAAGGCCCTCCTTGGGATTATAAGGCCCATCCAGCCTGTAAGCATATTCGAATTCCTCCACATTCAGGCCGAATACCACCATGGAATAGACATTTCCAATCTTATAATTGTCCGGAAATGGAATCACCGCATAAGGCTCGGACTCCTTCCTGTGATAGAGGAGCAGTTCGCAGGAAACTGCCCCCTGGGACTGCACCGTAAAGCAGACTCCCCTGGGGATCGGGGTCGCTCCATCGAACATATAGAAGCCCGGCCTTACATCGAATCCGTTGACCCGGTCCAGGGGTTCCATATGCTGTATCTCCATGTCCAGGGGCGTGGTAGCCGTCAATAGTTCCATCGTCTTATCCTGTTCGCTGTTCATAGGCATTCCTTTCTTACTACCTCGTAGTATTCAGATAATAGACCGCCAATTGCGTGCGGTCTCTTAGTTCTAATTTGTCCAGTATGCTGCTGATATAATTGCGCACCGTACCCTCGCTTAAGAACAGGCGCTTCGCAATCTCTTTATTGCTCAGACCCTCCGCCACCAGGGAGATTACTTCCAGTTCCTTCCCGCTGATCTCATGAGCCTCCCAGTCAAAGGTCTTCTTCTCCTGCAGAAGGCCCGGTATCTTGGCGATAATCTCAGTCCCAAATACCGTCTGGCCTGTTTTTACCGCCTGCAGTGCCGGTAGGATGCTGTTGTAATCCTGCTTCAGCAGATAGCCCTTCACGCCATATTTCAGCGCCTTTACAATGTATTCATCGTCGGAAAAGGTAGTAAGAAGCAAGATCTTTGCTTCGGGATACTCCTTTAGTATCTCCCTGGAGGCAGCCAGCCCGCTTACATTCTTCATGCGGATATCCATCAGAAGCACATCCGGCTTGTGCTCCCGGTACAATCTTAGCGCCTCGCCTCCATCCTGTCCCATGCCAGATACCCGGATCTCTTCCTTGGACTCCAGTATCGTCTTCAATGCGCTGGATACCAGCACGTCATCATCTATAATTACAATATTCAAATCCCTACCTCCTCTTTCTTCGGCACCGTGATGTAGATTCGGAATCCCCGCTCCTTTCGGATCTGTATGGTTCCGTCCAGCGCCTCGATCCGCTCCTTCATATTCTGTATCCCGATTCCCCGGGCACCATCCTTTACTTCTTCCGAACCGCTGACGCTTCCGTTATCCTCGATTACCAGCTGGTACAGCCCCGGGTGCTCTCTTGCAAGAACGCTCACCCGGGTAGCGTTGCTGTGCTTTATGACGTTGTTAAGCGCCTCTTTTACAATCATGATAAAACTATACCTGATCTCCCTTGGGACATCGTATCCCATATCATATTCCAAATGGGCCTTACAGAAGGTGAAATCGCCCACCAGCTCCCCCAGAACTTCCTTCATATTGATGGACTCGTCGTGAAGGTCGTGGACGCTTTGACGCACGCTGCTCATCGCGGCATTCAAGGTAACCTCCAGCTGGAGCAGCGGTTCTTTTAAGTTCTCTTCCCTGCTGATGGCCTTCATGGCTCCCACCATAAGAATCGACCTGGACAGCATATGGCCCACATTATCATGAATCTCCCTCGCGATCCGGTTGCGCTCCCTCAAGGTGGCTGTATAGATCTCATAGTCCTGCTTCTCCAGCAGATTCTGGTTCTTCTCCTTCAGTAGAAGATTCAGTTCTGCGCCGTCATCCCTGGTCTTTCGATACTTATGCTCCAGTTCTTCAAACTTTCCAGTCTGATACTGGATCAGCATAGCCACCGCGCATCCAAGCGCTATAAAGCACATAATGTCTGGCTCCTTTGGTCCATAAGAATTCAGATAAAGCCCCGCCAGGACAGCAATCAGTATATACTGTCGGTAATCCAGCAGGCCATATAATACGAGCGGGGTGAAGAGCAAGAACTGCGGGATTACGATTGATATTGCAAGAAAAACGATGGCGGATGCAAGATTCCACTTCCGGGAATCCCGATAGAGATTGGATGCCCCATAGATAATGGCCGCAAGAAAGGCGACGAGAAATGCCGTATCAGCCGGCACCAGCAATACGGTGGCAAAACAATATATCAGCAAGACTGTCTGGTCGATCGTTCTCTTCATAAATATACGTTTCCTCATAAATGCCCGGATGGGCATGACATTTGTCACTTGCCATCCTGACAACTGACACTTACATTATAAACGCCAGGGCTTTATACTACAAGTAACAAATCACAAAACAGAAAGATCCATAAGGAGGAACACCCATGATCCACATTGAAAATCTGGTAAAACGATATGGAGACCTAGTGGCGCTGGACCACTTAAGCCTTAATATACAGGAGGGAGAAATCTTCGGCCTGCTGGGTCCCAATGGGTCCGGCAAGACTACCGCCATCAACTGTCTGCTCGCGCTGTTAAAATATGACAAGGGCACCATCACCATTTTCGGAAAGCCCATGCGTCCCAACAGTTATGACATCAAAAAAGACATCGGGGTAGTCATGCAGAACGTGGCAGTCTTTGAACAGATGACCGTCCGGGAGAACATCGACTACTTCTGCGGCCTGTACGTCAAAGACAAGGAAAAACGAAGAAGCCTGGTGGAGGAAGCCATCGCGTTTACCGGCCTGGAAGACTTCGAGAAAATGAGGCCGAAGAAACTATCCGGCGGGCTCCTTCGCAGGCTGAATATTGCCTGCGGCATCGTGCACAAGCCTAAGCTTATCATCCTGGATGAGCCTACCGTAGCCGTAGATCCCCAGAGCAGGAACAAGATCCTGGAAGGCATTATGGAACTGAACCGCCAGGGTTCTACCATCATCTACACTTCCCACTACATGGAAGAAGTAGAGCAGATCTGCTCCCGCATCGCCATCATTGACCACGGAAAGGTCCTCGCCACAGGAACGACGGAGGAATTAAAGAGGATGATCAAGACCGGGGAGACCATCACCATCGAGGCCATCTCGCTGACTGACTTGGAACTGGCCGAGATTCGCCAGCTGCCTCATGTATTCGATCTCTCTTACGAGGAGCAGATACTGAAGATACGCTTAAGCAGCGCCAAGCATAACCTGGTGCGCGTACTGGATTATCTGAAGGAAAACGACGTCTCCTTCGGCCGGGTATTCTCCGAACTCCCCACCTTGAATGACGTATTCCTTGAAATCACCGGCAAAGAGTTAAGAGATTAGGAGGCACGCTATGCTACACTTACTGAAATACCGATTCATACAGACTGTAAGAGACTATCCCATCATGTTCTGGGCGCTGGCCTTTCCTCTGATCCTTGGAACCTTCTTCTACTTCTCTTTCGGCAGCGCCGGCCTTGATGGAACCGGAGACTACGAGTGGGATCCTATCAAGGTGGCCATAATCGAGGAAGACTTAAGTTCCAAGAATGCCGAATCTTTCCAGGCCTTCCTTGAGAAACTGGAGCCCGACACGCTGGACATCCAGGATATTTCTTCCGAATCTGACGCAATCAAAGCCTTGAAAGAAGAGACCATCCTTGGAATCTATTACGTAGACGATATCCCTTCTCTCTCCGTAGGGAAAAACGGGATCAATGAAAGCATCCTGTCTTCCCTTCTGAAAAATTATAACCAGAACGCGGCCATGATCCAGAAGATCGCAATGACTCATCCTGAAAAGATGGGCGCGGCTATTGAGGCAATGAAGGATTATCATCCGGAGACCAGGAACGAATCCCTGGGCGGAAAAACGCTGGACCCTAATGTGCAGTATTTCTTCGCATTGATTGCCTACGCGTGCCTCTCCGGAGCGTTTCTGGGCGTCCGCTCCAGCCTTGACAGCCAGGCCAACCTGTCTGCGCTTGGCGCCAGGCGCAGCATAACCCCTACCCATAAGCTGAAGCTGATCCTGATAGACATGACGGTGCTGTTCATCATCCATTTCATTAACATCCTGGTTCTCAACCTGTATCTTATAAAAGTGCTGGGAATCAGCCTTGGAGATAATATCGGCGCGCTGCTGGTCGTGGACTTCATGGGAAGCATGATCGGCGTAAGTTTAGGAATCGCCTTCGGGTGCCTCGGCAAACTGTCTACGGATATGAAGCTGGGACTTACGGTCGCCATCACCTTGATTCCGGGATTCCTGGCTGGGCTGATGTTCGGCAATATGAAGAATATCATCGAACTTCACTGCCCAATCATCAACCGGCTGAATCCGGCCGCCGTATTAAGCGATGCCTTTTACTGCATGAGCGTATATAATGACGCGCATCGCTTTGCAAGAAGCATCGGCATTCTTGCCATCATGAGCGCGCTGTTTCTGCTCATTGCATACCTGGGCATAAGGAGGGAACGATATGACAGTATTTAAAGGTTTTATGACTATCACCAAACGCAATCTTAATATTTTATTCCTGTATATCGCCATCTTTCTGGCCATATGCTTTGCCATCCAGAAGATGGATGTCCAGAACACCGCCAAGTCCTACAGCACGGAAAGCCTAGATATCGCGGTCATCGACCGGGACGGCGGGGAACTGGCTAAGGGAATGGCCTCCTACCTGGAACAGTACCATACCATTAAAGACATGCCCGATGACAAGTCGGTCATCCAGGACCGCCTCTTCTACCGGGAAGTCAATTATGTAGTGACGATCCCGAAGGATTTTGAAAGCAGATGCCTGAATGGAACAGAGACGCTTCCCGTCATCAAGGTTCCCGGGAGCACTACCGGCTACTATGTAGACCAGCAGATCGACACCTTCCTGAATAACGTGCGGGTCCTGACTGCCAGCGGATTCTCTCTTCCCGAAGCCATTGCCGAAGTGAAGGAGAATGCAAAGGAGCCGGCGGACATAACGCTGATCGATAAGAATGGGCATGGGGGCCGACGGACGATGTACTCCTTCATGTACCAGTATATGCCTTATATCCTCCTGTCCATCCTGTGCTATTCCTTGACCTATATCATGATCGCCTTTAATAAGCCGGATGTCAAAAGGCGGATGCTGTGTTCCGCCGTATCCGGCAAACGGCAGAACGCCCAGCTGATATTAGGCTATGCGGTCATCGGCCTTGCAGTCTGGGTGTTGTGCAACATGCTTCCGGTTCTCATGTATGGAAAGGAATTTTTAAAGGATCCGCACCTGCCCCACTATCTGTTCAACAGTTTCCTGCTGATGCTGGTATCCCTTTCGATCTCATTCCTGGTGGGAAGCCTGGTACGCAAGGAGGAGATGATCAGCGCAGTGGTCAACGTAGTCTCCCTTGGCCTGTCCTTTATCAGCGGGGTGCTGGTAAGCCTGGAGGTGTTAAGCAAAGGAATCAAGACCGTTGCACGCTTCCTTCCGATCTATTGGTATGAGACCGGCAACAACTTGATCGCCAACAACCACACGTTCAGCAGCACCCAGCTGAAATCCCTGTATACAGGGTACGTCATCCAGATTCTGTTCGCCCTGGCATTCTTATTCATAGCCCTGGTGATCATCCACAACCGGCGGCAAAGCGCGAATTAGCAAGAGAAAGAAGGAGCCTTTGATGAACTTAATCATCAAAGGCTTCCTTTACTTTATCCATAAATCCTTTTTTCTTCTTGCCGCTCTTGGGCTCGGAATCGCTTTCAGACGCGGTTCCCAGCGTATTGCCGGTCAGCTCGTCAAATCTTCGAAGCGCTTCTTTCGCCTCCTGGCTTAGATGTTCCGGGGTCTGGATTACCAATGTCACATAGTGATCGCCCCGTACCTGGGAATTGCGAAGGGATGGAACCCCTTTTCCTTTCAGCCGCACTTTCGTATCCGTCTTCGTGCCTGGCTTCACATTATACAGAACTTCCCCGTCTACCGTCTTGATCCGGATATCCGCGCCGATCGCCGCCTGGGCAAATGAGATTGGCACAGTGGAGAAGATATGCATATCCTGGCGCTGGAATATCGGATGCCTGGATACGTTAACCTCTACCAGCAGATCCCCTCTTGGGCCGCCGTTTACGCCCGGCTCTCCTTTTTCGCGGATACGCACGCTCTGTCCATTGTCAATGCCGGGCGGTATCGTAACCGCAATCTTCTTCTTATTGGATACATATCCCGTTCCACTGCAATCCGGACATTTTTCCCGAATGATCTTGCCGGTTCCGTGACAGTCCGGACAGGTCTGAACATTCTGCACAGTTCCAAAGAAGGACTGCTGCGTATATACTACCTGGCCTTTGCCTCCGCATTTTGGACAGGTCTCCGGGGAGGTTCCCGGCTTCGCGCCTGTGCCGCTGCACTTCGGGCATGGATCTTTTAAGATGACCTCGATCTCTTTCTCACAGCCGAATACTGCCTCTTCAAAGGTAATCCTTACGCTCTTGCGGATATTCATGCCCTTCATAGGGCCCTGGCCTGCACGGCCCCTGCGGCTGCCGCCGCCGAACAGGTCGCCGAATATGTCGCCAAATATATCGCTGAAGTCCGCCCCGCCAAAATCAAATCCGCCGAATCCGCCGGCGCCTCCAGCGCCTCCTTCAAAGGCAGCATGGCCGAACTGGTCGTACTGGCGCCGTTTCTCCGGGTCACTCAAGACTGCATAGGCTTCGGACGCTTCTTTGAACTTCTTCTCTGCTTCAGCGTCTCCGGGATTCATATCAGGATGGTATTTCTTGGCAACCTGTCTGTATGCTTTTTTTAATGTGGCGTCGTCGGCATCTCTGCTGACGCCAAGCACTTCATAGTAATCTCTCTTTGATTCTGCCATCTTTTATCCCTTTCTTTCATGTACATAAGGAAGTTCCGCGAGACTAAGCTTAAGAATATATAATCTCGCTTGAGTTTCGCGGAACAGTATTCGCACTGGGCTTATACTTCCTTATAGTCACCGTCTACAACATCGTCTCCCTGGAAGCCGTCCGGTGCAGGGCCTGCTCCCGGATTCGGGCCTGCTCCCATGTTCGGATCTGCTCCCTGTGCTCCGGCTGCTGCTCCGGCCTGTTCATACATCTTAGTAAATAATTTCTGCGCGCTCTCCATCAGTTTCTCTTTGCCTGCCTTGATCTCGGCAATCTGCGCGTCTGATATGTCATCCATGTTTACTTTTTCAAGGATTTCCTTCAATGCCTTGCAGTCCGCCTCAACGGTAGCCTTATCTGCAGCATCAATCTTATCTCCTACATCGCCCAGGGCTTTTTCCGTCTGAAATACCAGGGCGTCCGCATCATTCTTTGTATCAATGCCTTCCTTGCGCTTCTTATCCTGCGCCTCGAATGCCGCTGCTTCTTTTACCGCCTTGTCGATCTCGTCATCAGACATGTTAGAGCCTGCCGTGATGGTGATATGCTGCTCTTTGCCTGTTCCAAGGTCTTTTGCGGATACATTTACAATGCCGTTCGCATCAATGTCGAATGTAACTTCGATCTGCGGTACTCCGCGTGGAGCCGGCGGGATTCCGTCCAGCCTGAACTGTCCCAGAGACTTGTTATCTTTGGCGAACTGTCTCTCTCCCTGTACGACATTGATATCTACGGCTGTCTGGTTATCTGCCGCTGTGGAGAAGATCTGGCTCTTCTTGGTAGGAATCGTCGTATTTCTTTCAATCAGTCTTGTTGCAACGCCGCCCATCGTCTCGATTGACAGTGACAGCGGAGTTACATCCAAAAGAAGGATATCGCCTGCACCCGTATCTCCGGCAAGCTTGCCGCCCTGAACGGATGCACCAAGCGCTACGCACTCATCCGGGTTCAGAGATTTGCTTGGCTCTTTGCCTGTCAGACGCTTCACTTCTTCCTGGACAGCAGGGATACGTGTGGAACCGCCAACCAGAAGTACCTGGCCCAGTTCGGAAGCGGTAATGCCTGCGTCAGAAAGTGCTCTCGTTACCGGCTCGGATGTCTTTGCCACAAGGTCATGCGTCAGTTCATCAAATTTTGCCCTTGTCAGGTTCATATCAAAATGCTTCGGGCCTTCTGCTGTTGCTGTAATAAATGGAAGGTTGATATTTGTGGTCGTTGCAGAAGACAGTTCCTTCTTTGCCTTCTCTGCCGCTTCTTTCAGTCTCTGAAGCGCCATCTTATCGGCAGACAGGTCTACGCCTTCCTGCTTCTTGAATTCAGCAATCATATAATCCGTGATCTTCTGGTCGAAGTCGTCGCCGCCCAGCCTGTTGTTACCTGCGGTAGATAATACCTCGATGACGCCGTCGCCGATCTCGATGACGGATACGTCGAATGTACCTCCGCCAAGGTCATATACCATGATCTTCTGTTCTTTTTCATTGTCAAGTCCGTAAGCAAGCGCTGCCGCAGTAGGCTCATTGATGATACGCTTTACATCAAGGCCCGCAATCTTGCCTGCATCCTTTGTAGCCTGGCGCTGAGCGTCATTAAAGTACGCTGGCACAGTAATAACCGCCTCTGTTACCTTTTCTCCCAGATATCCTTCCGCGTCTGCCTTAAGCTTCTGAAGAATCATTGCGGAAATCTCCTGTGGAGAATATTTCTTATCATCGATCGTCACTCTGAAATCAGAGCCCATCTCTCTTTTAATAGAAGAGATCGTCCTCTCCGCGTTTGTAACTGCCTGACGTTTTGCAGGCTCGCCCACAAGACGTTCCCCTGTTTTTGTAAATGCTACGACAGATGGCGTCGTTCTGGCGCCTTCCGTATTTGCGATGACCGTTGGCTGGCCACCTTCCATAACAGCCACGCAGCTGTTCGTGGTTCCTAAATCAATACCAATGATTTTGCCCATTATAAAGACCTCCTGTTTTATTTTCTAAATTATCTGGAATTAGTTTGCTACTTTTACCATGCTGTGCCTCACTACGGAGTCACGGTACATATAACCTTTCTGGAATTCCTCGGCTATGATATTCTCGCCAAAGTTCTCATCTTCCACATGCATCACTGCATTGTGGAGATTCGGGTCAAATTCTTTGCCTACCGCTTCGATCGGCTTAACGCCCAATTCTCCCAGCACGGTCATTAACTGCTTATACACCATCTCCATTCCCTGGATAAATGGGTCTTCCTTGTCTTCTTCCTTGACAGCGTCAAGCCCTCGCTCAAAGTTGTCGACTACCGGAAGCATCTTTTCTATGATATCTTTCGCTCCTATCTCGTACATCTGGGATTTCTCCTTTTCCGTACGCTTGCGGAAGTTATCAAACTCTGCCATTTGACGAGTGAGCCTGTCAGTCAGTTCCTCAATCTTCTCGTCCTTTTTATCTTTCTTATTCTTCTTGCCAAATAACTTCTTGCCGGATTTTTTATCTTCGTCTTCCTCATCCGGCTCTTCTTCCTCATCCGGCTCTTGTTCCTCATCCGGCTCTTCTTCCTCGTTATCGGAGACCTCTTCGTCTTCGGAAGCCTCTTTGGCGTTCTCTTCTTCTGCCTGATCTTCCCCGGGCTCGCCTTCCGGCAGTTCCCCGGCCGACTTTTTGGCTTCTTCCACAGCCTCTTTTACCATTTCTTCCTGGCTCTTTTCCTGATTATTCTCCAAGGGTTCTTCCACCTTTCCTATTCTTTTCTATGAAACATTTCATCCAATTCGCTTTGCAGCCGCTTCATGGATTTTAATACATGCTCATAATCCATTCTCTTTGGCCCGATAATACCTATGGTTCCCTTCATGCCGTCGCCTAATTCATAAGTGGCGGTGACAACGCTGCAATCCTTCATGGTCTTGACCGGCGTCTCATCACCGATGTAAACCTGAATGCCAGTATTATCTTCCTGCGATAACGTCTGCGTTACCAACTCGCTAAGCTGCTGCTTTTCCTCAAAGGCGCTGATAATCTCCTGGGCGCTTTGATTATCGCTGAGTTCCGGATACTTGAAGATGTTCGTGGCTCCGCTTGTATAGATCTGCATATCATCATCCACCTGGATGACATCCGCCACCGCATCCAGAACGTTTCCAACCACCTCGCTGTGTATGCCTGCCTGCTCCTTCAGCCTTGCGATCAATCCAAGATTGATTTCCTCGATAGACATGCCATTCAGCGTCGTGTTCAAAAGCATATTCAATTTCAACAGATTCTCATTGCTGATTGGCTCGTCAATGTCAATAATCTTATTCTTGATTACATTGCCTCCAAGCACGATTACCGCGATGATCTGCTCATCGTCTACCATGGACAGCTGAATGAACTTAAGTTTGTTCTCATTGTTCATGGGCGTAGATACCATCGTTGCATAATTCGTACTGTTAGCCAGGACCTTTGCTGCCTGTCTTAGAAGTTGATCCATCTTATCTGCCTTAACCAGCATCTGTTCCTGCATCTCGCTCAGTTCCTGTTCTTTTTCTTCCATCAGCATATCTACATAGAGTCTGTAGCCTTTATCCGAAGGAATGCGTCCGGCCGACGTGTGAGGCTGCATGATATAGCCCATCTCTTCCAAGTCCGCCATCTCGTTACGGATGGTTGCAGAACTTAAGTTCAGATCCGTATACTTCGATATGGTTCTGGAACCAACCGGCTCGCCTGTCTCCAGATAGTTCTGGATAATCGCATGAAGGATCTTAAGCTTGCGGTCGCTAAGTCCATGTTCTGATACCATCTATCCTCCTCCTTTCGGATTTTGCTGTTAGCACTCTACATTTTCGAGTGCTAACATCTTCGATTATTAATTTAGCACTCCCTTTTTCTTTTGTCAACACTATTTATACAATTTTTATAACTAACTCCTGGCTGAGTTCGTTTCCATAGATGACCTGGGGAATTCCCACCTCATTTTGCGCGGCATTCAGAATCTCCCGAAAGCGCGCCCCATCCTTCCCGCCCGCGGGCAGATGGATTGCAGATACCCGGCGCGCTCCCAGCGAATGTCCGTACAGATGCAAGTGTCTCCCAAACGGATCAGAACCCCTGCATTGTCTACCTGCCGGATTAAGATATCTCTGCAATCCAATCGATTACCTCCTTCACCTGCTTCTGCCTTTCTATGGCGGATTCTCCTTCTGCCGCGTCCGTGGCGGCGTCTGACAGATCATAACGCCTGCCTCTGAATGCCTTCTCGATCGCCTGCGGCAGGCCTATGTCCAATGCGTCCGTATATACCTTTATCTCCTTGATGACGAGGTTTTCCAAATGCATCTGAATCTCTACTTCTCCCCAGCCGAACCGTTTCTGGTGGATGATCTCGCACGCCGGAGACTGTCCATATACCCATTCCCAGGAACAATAGGATTCATAGATCTGCCGGATCTTCTCTTGATCCTCCCTGCTTAATTTCAGAATCTGCGCCGTACCATATTCCTTCTGGAAACTTTCCGCCATCTGCTCCATAATTCCCTGTGTCGTGATTTCCTGGTTCAAGTCCCTTAGGTTGCACACCCTGGATCTGACGGAATCGACGCCTTTCGCCTTCATTTTCTCTTTAGATGGCGTCAGATAGCGGGTCATCCTCTCCTTGTCCACGTCCACCATCAGCGTTCCGTGCTGCACATTGCAGCTGGCCGTCTTAGAATACGCATTGCCGGAAAATTTAAGTCCTTCCTTGGTCAGGATATCATTCCGGCCGGAAGCCTGCGTCTCAATTCCGTAGAATCCGCACGCATCCGCGATGATCCCGGACTGTCTTTTCAAGTCATACATCTCTGGAGACGCAAGAAATGTGAAGCAGACATTTCCCATATCCTGGTAGACCGCACCACCCCCAGTCGTCCGACGGGCCACATAGCCGCCTTCCTCTTCCAGAAGCCTGGCTCTGCATTCTTTCAGGATATTCTGATTCTTTCCTATTACTACAGTATGCTCATTCTGCCACAGGTACAAAATGACATCCCCTTCTTTTACCAATGTCTGCAAGTGGGCTTCCACTGCCAGATTGTATCTTGGATCATTCGATTCTGCCCATATGATGTAATTCATATTTTCCCTCCTCATTATTATATATAAATGCTGTCCTTATTGCTCTTCACCAGCCCTTTCTCCAATTGTATAACAGCATTATAGTACAGGTAAAAACAGCACAATGTCCATGCATTGTGCTGTTTGACTGATAAAACTGCAATATTATGTGATTTTCATTTAGGCCTTCGCATCATTGTGCAACGGCGCTAGCTTAATTCGACTTTCTGCGCTTCTTCCGGCTTAAAATCATTCTCCAAGTCATAGATGTTGTGCCCTGTAGATTCACTGAGCACTCTGCCTTCCAGAGAATAGCAGCGGATGAATCTCTTTCCGTCCACGCTTGACCAGTGCTCCACGTCCCAGCTCATGTATCCGTCCTCGTCGCTTTTCTTTTCTTTCAGATACAGATCCACTTGGCGTCCGTCCTTCATCTGCTGAATCAGTCCCTTGGTTCCGTCCACTTCCACTTCTACCTTATTTACTTTGTCATAAATCTTCATAGCATTCCCTCCGCTAATCTCATATTAACTTACGGTATGATTATACCTTTAATAAGAGGAAAAAACAATACTTGTGAATCCGCTCTTGACAAATCGCTTTTTCTATCGTATTATTGTACTAAGTTTATAATACAGTAATACATTAGTACAGAAGGAGGCAATCTCATGACTGCAATATTAAGAACCAATCATCTGACCAAACGATATAATAACCGGGCGGTCGTAAATGACCTGTCCATGACGATCCATGAAGGAGATATCTATGGTTTCATCGGCAAGAACGGCGCGGGCAAGACCACCCTCATCCGTATGATTACCGGACTTGCATCTCCCAGCGACGGAAATATCCTGCTGTTCGGAAGTCCCGAACTTAAGGAAGGCCGCTCAGCCATCGGAACCGTCATCGAATCTCCCGCCTTTTATCCGGGTATGACCGCAAGGCAGAACCTTATTGTCCAGTGCAAGCTGCAAGGCATCCGTGACGAATCCCAGGCAGATGCCATTCTGACTCTGGTGGGGCTTGATGATACCGGACATAAGAAAGCCAAAGACTTCTCTCTGGGAATGCGCCAAAGGCTTGCAATCGCCATTGCCCTGATTGGAAGTCCCAGACTTCTGATACTGGATGAGCCAACCAACGGTCTGGATCCGGAAGGAATCAAAGAGGTGCGCGAATTAATCCTGAAACTGAACCGGGATCGTAAAATCACCGTATTGATTTCCTCCCACATCCTGGGAGAACTGTCAAAATTCGCGACTCGCTATGGCATCATCCATCACGGAAAGTTAATTGAAGAATTTACGGAAAATCAGCTGTGGGAACGCTGCAGTTCCAAAGACGGTACCAGGCAGATGGACCTGGAAGATTATTTCTTAAGCAGAATAGGAGGAAGATAGCATGCTGAACTTACTAAAAAGCGATTTCTACAAACTCGGGAAGGCAAGATACTTCTGGGTATGCCTGATCCTTACCGCGGCCCTGGCTGCAGGGACCGTCTTCTTAATGGACTTTGCCTATAAGATGGCCGGGGAGCAGATGACCCAGCAAGTGGAACAAAAGCAGCAGGCCATGGATGAAAACGGAATCAACGTGACTACCGAGGGCGTTCCGGCAAGCCGCGAGGAACTGTCAGCCTCCCGTCAGATGGTAACCTTTTTTGCAGGCAATACCACGCTGATCCTGGCGGTTCTCATCTCTCTTTTCGTAGGCAGCGAATTCAATCACGGTACCATCAAGAACATTGCCTCCAAGAATTATGGCCGCTCCCAGATCTATGCTTCCAAACTGGCTGCCGGCGTTCTCTGCGGAATCCTGTTCACCTTTATCTATGCTGCTGTCTCTATGGCTGCGGCAACTATCCTGTGGGGATTCGGGGATGTGAACGCAGGCTTCTGGCCGGATGCCCTTAAGTCTGTCGGACTGGAACTATTGCTGACAAGTGCCTTTGTATCTATCTTCGTAATGTTCAGCATGCTGATCCGCCAGAATGGAGGCTCGCTTGCCGCTAATATTTGTTTTCTGGAGTTTGTGTCGCTGATCGTGATGCTGGGAGAGATGCTGATCAAAAAGATCAGTGGAAAAGAAATTATCCTGAGCAATTATCTGATTGACACGAATATGAACGCCATCACGGCAGGCCTTAATAAAGCCATCGCTGTACGAAGCCTGTGCGTGGCTTTTGGCTTTTTCCTGGCTGCCATGCTGATTGGAATGTTAAGTTTCCAGAAGCGCGACATCAAATAAAATTAACCGCTGGTTCATTTATTGTTCCGTCAGTTAACTTTCCCTCCATTGTCTGAAGTCGGAGGCTCTGCTATGATATTCTTAACCCGAAGATGCACAGATAAATAGGAGGAACTATGATATGAAAATTAATGAAATGATACGTACCAGACGCAAGGAAATGAATCTGACCCAGGAGCAGGTGGCTTCCCGCCTTGGCGTGTCCGCTCCGGCCGTCCACAAGTGGGAAACGGGGAACTCTTATCCGGACATCACCCTGCTTCCTGCCCTGGCAAGACTTTTGGGCACGGACCTTAATACCCTGCTCTCCTTTCAGGAGGATCTAAGCAGGCAGGAGGTGGATCAGTTCTGCGCTGATCTTTGCCAGATGATTGAGGCGAAAGGGTTCGCGGCCGGCTTTGAGGCTGCTATGGATAGGACTGCCCAGTATCCCAACTGCGATGCCCTGGCTTACCTTGCTGCTGCCACGCTGGAAGGCTGCCTATATCTATTGTCTGCTGAAGATGCCGGACCATACCAGAAACGCATAGAAGCACTTTACGAACGGGCTTCTCACGGTGATGATGCAACGATACGGGGCCTGGCCAGATCCATGATCATCAGCAAATCCATGGCCCGTGGAGAGTATGAAAGGGCGCAGGAACTGCTGGATGAGGACAAAGAAATTTCAAAATCGCTCTTCCATCATGTATTTCTGCAAAGCAATCTCTACCTTCAGCAGGACAGGCTCGAAGAAGCTTCCGAACTGCTGGAGCGGGAATTGCTCGGCAGCGCCGGCAACATCCAGTCAACGCTTCTCATGATGCTGGACATTGCGCTAAAGGAACAGGATATGCACGCAGCTTCTTATATAGCCCAAGTCTCTGAACAGACCGCTCATCTATATGACCTCTGGTCCTATAACTCCTATGTGGCAGGCTTCCAGCTGGCCGTATCGGCAAGAGATGAATCGGAAACGCTAAGATATCTCCAAAAACTTTTAGAAGCGTCTCAAACCAGCTGGGATATAAGTGCCTCCCCGCTATACCGCCACCTGCCGGAAAATGGAGGGGCATTCCTGAAGGACCACTTCCCCGCAGGCCTGGCAAACTCCATGAAAACAGATGAATGCCTAACGTTTCTCCACGACAATCCAAAATTCTGGGAACTGGTCAAAAAGTATGCTAATGATTAGTCCTGGCCGTACAGCCAGAATTCGAACTTCTTATAATCCAGGAGGCCCTCGCCTCTTAACTTGCTAAGTTCCGCAGACATGGCGCTTCTTTCTACACAGAGATAATCTGCCAGTTCCTGCCTGTTAAATGGAATAAAGAAGTGCCGGCTTCCAGCCTTTTTGGACTGTGACGACAGATAAGACAGCAATTTTTCCCGCGTACTCCTTTTTGAGATATGGCCAATCTTCTCACTGAGCATCACATTCTTTCTTGCCAGAATATATACCATGTTCTCAACCATCTTCTGATGAAAGGGGCAGGCCGTCGGGCAGACGGAAAGGATGCGGCCAGCCTCGAGAAAGAGCACCTTGCTCTCAGATATGGAAGTGATGCTGACCGGGCTGTTCTTTATGCCCGCACAGGCATACGCTGCGCCGAATAGTTCGCCCGGCTCCAGCATCTCCTGAATATTCCGGTTTCCGAATACATCTTCATTCTCCACCTGCACGCACCCCTTTAGGATTACCCCTACCTTCTTAAGCGTCTCTGCTTCTGTAAGGATCCGCTCATTTTTTCCATATGTCTTCATCTGTCCGTCCAGGCAGGATATCATCTCTTCCATGTCCTGCTCGTTTACCCCTGTAAATAGCGGAGACATCTGTAAAATTTTTATGTCATTTTTCATATTTTACCTCTTTTGTTGGAAATACAACATATCTTCTGATTTTATTATAGTAGACTAAGCCTATCAAATCAAGGAGGTAAGACGATGATCAGAAAAATCATTCGAATAGATGAAGAGAAATGTAATGGATGCGGCGCCTGCGCAGATGCCTGCCACGAGGGCGCGATCCAGATGATAGGCGGGAAAGCCCGTCTGACCCGCGAGGACTACTGCGACGGCCTTGGAGATTGCCTGCCGGCCTGTCCCGCGAACGCCATCACCTTTGAAGAGAGGGAAGCCCCGGCCTACGATCAGGCAGCCGTAAAAGAACATCTGGCGAAGACCCAGAACCAATGGCCCGTACAGCTCAAACTAGTTCCCACCCAGGCTCCTTATTTTGACGACTCGGATCTGCTGATTGCAGCCGACTGCACCGCCTATGCTTATGCTGACTTCCATAGGCAGTTTAGTAAAAACCGGATTACCTTGATCGGCTGCCCCAAGCTGGATGCCGTCGATTATACGGAAAAACTTGCCGAAATTCTGAAATCCAATGACATTCGAAGCCTTACCGTCGTGCGCATGGAAGTCCCCTGCTGCGGCGGCATCGAATACGCCGCAAAAGAGGCGCTTAAGGCAAGCGGCAGATCCATCCCCTGCCAAGTAGTCACCATCGGGATCAATGGCACGATCCTCTAGTTAAGCTATCCTTTCAGATATTTTATTTCATGAATTTGTCTATGGCCTGGTTCAGCCGCTCAATGGCTTCCAGGTCATTTTCTTCCACCGCTTCCACGATGCAGTGGTTCATGTGGTTCTTTAAGACCACCTTGCCCGTATTATTGATGGCCGAGCGCACTGCTGCCAGCTGAATCAGCACGTCGCTGCAGTCGGCATCCTTCTCTACCATCCGTTTTACGGATTCCAGGTGGCCGATGGCTTTTGACAGGCGATTGATGACCGCCTTCTTTTCCTGCTGGCTATGCACATGGCCATGGTGCTTAAGCTGATGATCTTCCAGTCCATCCTCATGGCTGTGGGGCGTCATCTGCTCTTTCTCTGTATGTTCCATAGTGTTTCATTCACCTTCTTATGCTTCTATCCTTTTTTCAAATACTCCATCCACCTTTTGATCTCTTTTTCCTGCCCCATGTCCCCTGGCTCATAGAACCTGGCATCCTTGATCTCTTCGGGAAGATACTGCTGCTTCACATAGTGGTGGGGATAATCATGGGCATACTTATAGCCGATGCCGTGGCCCAGATTCTTAGACCCTTTATAATGAGCATCCTGAAGATGGGCCGGTACGCTGGTCTTCTGGCTCTTTACGTTTTCCATAGCCCCGAAGATCGCATTGGTGGCCGAATTGCTCTTAGGCGCGGTTGCCACGTATAAGACTGCCTGGGACAGAATGATCTGCGCTTCCGGCATTCCAATCCGCTCTACTGCCTGTGCCGCGGACACCGCCACAGTTAGCGCCATGGGGTCTGCATTTCCCACATCCTCGGAAGCGCAGATCATAATCCTCCTTGCGATGAACTTGATATCTTCTCCCGCATACAGCATCTTCGCAAGATAGTATACGGCAGCATCCGGGTCAGACCCCCGCATGCTCTTGATAAATGCGGAGATGGTATCATAGTGGTTGTCTCCTGTCTTATCGTAGCGGACTACCCTTTTCTGGATGCACTCCGATGCCACAGGGAGCGTGATATGAATCTTTCCGTCATCGCTCCTTTCTGTGGTAAGAATCCCCAATTCAACGGCATTCAACGCATTTCTTGCGTCTCCGCCCGAGATGTCAGCCAGAAATTCCAGCGCGTCTTCCTCGATCACCGCATCGTAACTGCCCATGCCCTTTTCGACGTCATAGACCGCGCGGCGGATCACCGTCTTGATATCTTCCTTGTCCAGAGGATGCAATTCAAAGATGCTGGAGCGGGAGATCAATGCGCCGTTTACCTCAAAATATGGATTCTCAGTGGTTGCGCCTATTAAAATAATGGTCCCGTCTTCCACGAATGGGAGCAGATAATCCTGCTGGCTTTTATTAAACCGGTGAATCTCATCCACGAAAAGGATGGTTTTCTTCTGGTACATGCCCAAGGTTTCTTTGGCCCGGCCCACCACTTCCTCCATGTCCTTTTTCCCGGCAACCGTGGCATTGATCTGGGTAAACACGGCGCTGGTAGTATTGGCGATCACCTTGGCAAGCGTCGTCTTCCCGGTTCCCGGCGGTCCGTAAAATATGATAGAACTTAACTTGTCCGCCTTGATCGCACGGTAAAGCAGCTTGTCTTTTCCTATTATATGCTGCTGCCCCACCACCTCTTCCAGCGTGGACGGTCGCAGCCTGGAAGCCAGCGGCGCTTCCTTGTCCAAATTCTTTTCTCTAACGTAGTCAAATAAATCCATCTTCCGTTCCCTCTTTCACAATCTAACGCCTGTTATTCCAATTCTGCAAGCAGATCCCGTATGGCTTCGCCTGCAATCAGAAGCCCCGCTACCGGCGGAACGAAGGATATGCTCCCCGGAAGGGCTCTGCGGCATCCCGCGTCTTCTTCTGTCTCCCGGTCTGATACATCCACAGGCATTTCCTTGGAATACAATACCTTCAGATGCCGGATTCCCCTTGCTTTCAGTTCTTTACGCATCACCTTGCAAAGCGGGCACACGGAGGTCTTGCTGATGTCAGTAATCTCAAACAACTCGCCGTGCAGCTTATTCCCGGTTCCCATGCTGCTGATGATCGGGATCCCGCATTCCAATGCCTTCTGTGCCAGGGCAATCTTGGCCGTCACCGTATCGATGGCATCGATGATATAGTCAGGCCGCTCTTTTAATATCTCTTCTAGATTCCCCGGAAGAATGAATGTCTCATAGGTAGACACCTGCGTTTCCGGGCAGATATCTGCAATCCTTTCTTTCATCACTTCCGTCTTATACCGGCCAATCGTACTGTGGTAAGCGATGGACTGCCGGTTGATATTGGTCAGCGAGACCTTGTCATTGTCTACCAGTATCAGCCTGCCAACCCCGCTTCTTGCCAGCGCCTCTATGCAGTGGGAGCCCACGCCCCCCACGCCAAGCACCATGATGCAGGTTCTGCGAAGCTTTCGGAGTCCTTCTTCTCCAATTAATCGTTCTGTTCTTGAAAATTCATTTATCATTTCTTTCTACCATCTATACCTTTTCATTTTATCTAATCCAGGATCAATTCATCCACGGTTACAAACTCGAACCCCTTCTCCTTAAGGATATCTACAATGCGAAGGGCAGCATCCACGCTGGAATCATAACAGTCATGCAATAGAATAATATCATTTTCCTCGGCTTCCGTCACTACTTTATTCACAATTTCATCCACATTCTCCGTGGTCCAGTCCAGCGGATCTATGCTCCACATGACCGGCATCACTTCCAGGTCTAATTCCAGCCTGCGCTGCCATATCCCAAAAGGCGGCCTCATGTATTCCACATGCTTTCCCGTAATTGAGAAGATTGCCTCATCCGTATCCAGGATCTCTTTTTTAGCCTCGTCGTCCGATACCTTGGCGATATCCACATGGTTGTATGTATGGTTTCCGATCAGATGCCCTTCTTCAAACAGCCGTTTCACAAGTTCGGGATTTTCCTTGGCATTCTTTCCGATCAGAAAGAAAGTGGCTTTTACATTTCTTTCCTTCAGTCCGTCCAAGAGCCTTCCCGTACAATGGACGCTTGGCCCGTCATCGAATGTAATGGCGATCTTCGGAGCCTCCGCTACCATAGTAGAACTTACATACTCCACCGCATCCGTCACGGCTCTCTCCTCTGCGGCTTCCTTTGCAGGCTTGTTTTCATTCTGCCCGGTATGCATGGATATTCCCAGCAGGTTGAACAGGCAGAAGGTATATAGCAGCCCGCATAATATCTTTATTTTATGCCTCTTGATTCTCTCCATCCGGCACTACCTCTGATGATCTGCGCTTCATTTCATGTATATGAGGATATGCAAAGCAGTATGTAAGCCATTGCAATATATATTGGAGAATGTTATAATAGCCAATGTTATTTAGGAGGAAAAAATATGTCAGATATACAGACGAAAGAATATCCCGAAAGGGAAAATAAAATGGGAACCATGCCGGTTCCGAAACTATTGATCACTATGTCTCTGCCCATGATGATCTCCATGCTTGTGCAGGCACTGTACAATATTGTAGACAGCATGTTTGTTGCCCAGCTCAGCGAGGACGCCCTGACCGCAGTGTCGCTTGCCTTTCCGATTCAGACGCTGATGATCGCGGTAGCATCCGGTACTGGCGTCGGCATCAATGCGCTGCTTTCCAGGAATCTGGGAGAAAAGAATTTTGAAGGCGCTGACAGTGCTGCCAAGAATGGCCTGTTCCTTGGAATTGCAAGCTGTATCGTATTTGCCGTAGTTGGACTTCTGGGCTCCCACTTCTTCTTTGCCTTGCAGACGGATAACCAGACCATCGTCAAATATGGCACGGAATATCTTACCATCATCACGCTGTGTTCCGCAGGGATCTTCCTGCAGATTACCTTCGAGCGTCTGATGCAGTCAACCGGAAAAACCATTTACAACATGATTACCCAGGGAACCGGAGCCATCATCAATATCATCCTGGATCCCATCATGATCTTTGGACTGTTCGGCTTCCCCAGGATGGAAGTCGCCGGGGCAGCCCTGGCTACCATAACCGGACAGGTGGTGGCAGTGTCCATGTCCTTTTATTTTAATGCTACCAGGAATAAAGAGATCAATATCAGCCTGAAGGGATTCCGTCCCCACGCTAAGACCATTGCCATCATCTATGAAGTAGGCGTTCCGTCTATTATTATGCAGGCTATCGGATCTGTCATGACATTTGGAATGAATAAGATCCTGCTCATGTTTTCTTCTACGGCTGCTGCTGTATTTGGCGTGTACTTCAAGCTGCAGAGTTTTATATTCATGCCGGTATTCGGACTGAATAACGGCATGATTCCGATCATCGCCTACAATTACGGCGCCAGGAATAAGAAACGTATCACGCAGGCCGCCAAGTTAAGCGTCCTGATCGCCGTAACGATTATGATCATAGGTCTGATCATCTTCCAGACCTGCTCTGGATTCCTGCTTAAGAATCTGTTCGACGCTTCCGAGAACATGCTGTCCATCGGCGTGCCCGCGCTTCGGATCATCAGCCTCAGTTTCCTGTTTGCGGGCTACTGTATCATCGTAGGCTCTGTCTTCCAGGCGCTTGGCAACGGCGTTTACAGCCTGATCGTATCTGTTGCCAGGCAGCTCCTGGTAATCCTTCCGGTTGCCTATCTGTTTGCCAGATTTTTCGGACTTTCCATGGTATGGTGGTCCATCCCGATCGCGGAGATCGTCTCCGTTATCCTGTCCACCCTACTCCTTCGGCGCATCTACCGGCTAAAGGTAAAGCCATTGGAAGGCTGATACAGCAAAAAGGATATGTCCGCCACAAAGTGGCAGGACATATCCTTTTTGCTATCTCTTCTTTTTCACGCTCCATCCGAATTTCCCAAGGGGCTTCCCAAGGCTTAAGTATTCTCCATGGGAATAGGTCAAAAGTCCTGTGGAATTCAGTTCGAATTTCCCGTTCTTTTTCATATATGCTTCATCTACCTGGACGGCTGCCACTTCTGCCAGAAACATATGATGCGTTCCCAGTTCCTTCACTTCTGTCACCTTACATTCGATATTCACCGGACTTTCCTGTATAGTCGGTGCATAGCGCAGTTTCTCGGCCGCACCTTTTGTCAGATGCATCTTTGTCCATTTATCTACATCTTTCCCGGATCTGACGCCGCACCAGTCTGTAGCATAGGCCAGCGACTCTGTGGTCAGGTTGACCACGAATTCGCCGGTCTCCTTGATCATGTGATAGGAATACCGCTCCGGCCTGACGGAGATATAGAGCATGGCTGGATCTGAACAGACTGTTCCCGTCCATGCCACCGTCAATATATTGGCATTTCCTTCCTTATCCGCCGAGCTTACCATCACCGCGGGCAACGGATACAGCATATTGCCCGGCCTCCACACCTGTCTTCCCATTCTTTCATTCCTTCCTGTCTTTTTCAATATTTCCTGTATGCCTATTGCTGAAGCGCTCCCACCAGAGTCGGAATCAACTGTTTCTTTCTGGATACCACGCCTTTCAAGATAATCTTATCCGCATCCTCTCTCAGATCATAGGCATCTATGATATACGCCTTTGCCCCATTGCCGAAGCACAGCAGTTCCGTAGATTCATCCAGGATATCCGTCAGCATGAAATAGATCATCTGCAGCTTATGAGATTCCAATACCTTCGGCATATGCGGTATCAGGGTCTTCTTGATCTCTTCTAACTCATCCCGGTTCATGGAGTTAATCTGCCCCACGCCGAACACGATGTCATTGACCGTAAACTGCTTGAAGTCCTGGAAGCAGATGTCCTCCGCGCTCTTTCCCTTCAGACTGCTTCCTGCCCGGAACATCTCCTGAGCCATCTGCTCCAGGTTGATGCCTGCAATCTTGGCCAGCCTCTTTGCTGCCCTCTCGTCCACAGCAGTACAGGTAGGAGAACGGAACAGCAGGGTATCGGATATAATCGCGGAGCACAGAAGCCCGGCGATGGTTGGCGTGATCTTAACGCCGGCCTCCTCGTACATCTGATAGACGATCGTCGCCGTACAGCCAACCGGCTGGTTCCGAAAGAACACCGGCCCTATGGTCTCAATATTCCCCAGTCTGTGATGGTCAATGATCTCCACGATATCAGCTTCTTCGATGCCGTCCACTGCCTGGGACTTCTCATTGTGATCCACAAGGATCACCTTCTTCTTGCTTACATCCATGAAGCGCCGCCTGGAGATAAAGCCCTTAAAGCGGCCATGCCGGTCCAGTATGGGGAAGTCGCGGAACTTTTTCTTTGTCATGACTTCCTTGATATCTTCCACGTAGTCGCTCATACGGAAGGTAACCAGAGGCGTCTTGCTCATAAAATGCTTGACCGGGATGCTCTGGTTGATCAGCCTGGCTGCCGTAAATGTATCATGAGGCGTGCTGATAATGACGATACTTCTTTCTTCCGCCTTCTGCACCAGTTCTTCCGATACCTTGGCTCCCTGGCAGACCACCAGGCAGCTGGCATCAATATCTACCGCGCAGGCCTGGGATTCGTACCGGTTCCCCAGTATAACCAGATCATCCTTCTCAATGAACTCTGCCATCAAGTCCGGATTGGAGGCTCCGATCGCCACCTTCCCCTTTGTAAAATAGCCGTGCTCATTGCCGGTGACCAAGGTGCCGTCCAAGGTCCTGATGATATTCTTATACTGCGTCTTGGCGTCTGAAAGTACCCGGTTATCATAGACATCCATATAAGACGTGGCAATGTCCCCTGTCGAGATGACGCCGACCAGTTCCTCATCCTTCAGGATCGGAATGGTCTTTACATTGTTTTCCTTCATCTTTGCCCAGGTGTCTTTGATGGACACATTTGGCTCAACTCCATCAATCTTATGTATGTCCATGTCCTTGACCTGAAGTTTGACATTCTGAAGCAGATCCGGCGCGTCCACCTTGAATTTCTGCAGCACGTAATGCGTCTCTTCATTGATCTGCCCCGCTCTTTTCGCAACGTATTCATTCCCCGTAACTTCGCGTTTCAAGTGCGCGTATGCAATGGCCGAGCAGATGGAATCCGTATCCGGATTCTTATGTCCCACAATGTATACCTTGCTTGATTTCTTTCCCATAGTTCAACATCCCCTAATCATAAGTTCTTAAAGTAAGAGTGCCATCTTTTTAGGGTTTCGTCAACCACAAATTCCAGAATATGTGTTTTTTTCTTTGAACATACCTGCCATTATATGCTATACTAGAAACAGCATGTGAAAGCATATGAGTCTTACTATTAGGAAGGGATAATACTATGAGCGAAGAATTATTACAAGAAGAAGCAAAGCAAGAAGAAACAATGGCAGATCTGGAGGAATATTTCGACGATGCCAATCCATGGAATCTGGTGCAGTCATATATGGACAACAAGACCGTTCTTCCGGTAAAGGTAGAAGGTATCGTTAACGGCGGCGCCATTGCCATGGTAGAGGGACTGAGAGGATTCATTCCTGCATCCAAGCTGTCCTTATCTTATATCGAGGATCTGGAGACGTATCTTTTAAAGGATATCGAGGTCAGGGTCATCGACGTAGACCAGGCAAACAACCGCCTCGTGCTGTCTGCTCGTGAAATCCTCAAGGAGAAAGAGAAAAAAGCCATGGAAGAAAAGATTGCCAATGTCAAAGTAGGCAGCGTTCTGACCGGCAAGGTAGAAAGCCTGCAGAACTACGGCGCATTCGTACGCCTGGAAGACGGGCTGTCCGGCCTGGTGCATATCTCCCAGATCAGCCAGAAGCGCGTGAAATCACCGAAAGACGTGCTGACGGAAGGCCAGGAAGTAGGCGTTAAGATCATTGGCGTAAAAGACGGCAAGATCAGCCTCAGCATGAAGGCTTTGGAAGAGGTACAGGAAGAACCGGTAGAAAAAGTGGAGATTCCTAAATCTGAGAACATCGGAACCAGCCTTGGAGATCTGTTCAAGGATCTCAAGTTCTAAGAAACGAACAGAAAAAGAATAAGGCCGGAATCGGCGCCTGCCATGGCGTCAGATCCCGGTCTTATTTTCTTAAAATGCTTTTGCCTGCCCTTTGTCAATTTTCTATTCTGCTACGACTCTTGTCCAAATTCCATCTCATCAATCAGCGCAGCCGCGTCCTCCACGCATTGGGTACAGCAGATCAGCGGCTGAGGCCCATCCATGTTCTTAAGATCCCGGCAATAGATGGAACCGTTCTTTTCCGTAAACTTCCTGGCAGCCTCCCGGAATCTGGCATAGGTATCCATCTTGGTCTTCAGAGGATGTTCCATATCGCCGGCGCTGTTTGCCAGGCTTATCACCAGGAACATTCCCGTTACGGCCCCGCAGGTATCCCGAAGGCCTCCCATGCCAAGGCCGAACCCTTCGGTCAGCCGGAAGACATCCTCCTCCTTGACGCCCAGTTCCTCGCAGTATGCGCAGGCCACTGCCTGGCAGCAATTGTAACCTTGCTTAAACTTTTTGACAGCAAGTTCTTTATTGCCCTTCATTCCATTCATCTCCTTTACTTCTTGCGTTCCTTTTCTAATTCTTCCAGCCATACATCTGAGCAGGCATCGCTTGGCATTCTCCAGTCTCCCCTCGGCGAGAGGGCCACGGTTCCCACTTTTGGGCCATCCGGCAGGCAGGAACGCTTGAACTGCTGGGTGAAGAATCTCCGGCAGAAAGTGTGAAGCCACTTATAGATGGTCTCCTCATCGTACTCTCCTTCAAAGGAGCGTTTTGCAATTCGGTATATCTTTCCCGGCTCATATCCGAATCTGAGCAGATAGTACAGGAAAAAGTCATGTAATTCGTATGGCCCTACCAGATCTTCCGTCTTCTGCGCGATCTCTCCGTCCTTTGGAGGAAGCAGTTCCGGGCTTACGGGCGTGTCCAGCACATCATAGAGCACGGCTTTTAGTTCCGCATCCTCGCAGGAGTCCGCATAGTAGTGCACCAGATGCCTTACCAGAGTTTTGGGAACGGATGCATTTACTCCATACATGGACATATGATCTCCATTGTAGGTTGCCCATCCCAAGGCCAGTTCCGACATGTCTCCGGTACCGATCACGATTCCGCCTGCCTGGTTGGCCACATCCATCAGCACCTGGGTCCGCTCCCTTGCCTGGGAGTTCTCATAAGTGACGCTGTGATCGTCAAGATCATGGCCAATATCCTTAAAATGCTGCTCGACGGATGCTCCGATCGGGATCTCTCTCAATGTGGCTCCCAGCTTGCGGGACATCTTGCAGGCATTCTGATACGTCCTGTCTGTTGTCCCAAAGCAGGGCATGGTCACCGCAACGATGTCTTTTCGCTCCATCCCGAGGGCATCGAATGCCTTTGCAGTCACCAGCAGCGCCAGGGTAGAATCTAAGCCGCCGGAGATTCCGACTACCGCGCTTTTCGCCCTTGCATGGGAGATCCGCTTCTTAAGCCCCATGGCCTGGATCATCAGAATCTCCTCGCAGCGCCGCGCTCGCTCGCCTTCTTCTTCCGGCACGAAGGGCCTGGAAGGAAACGTCCTGGTAAGCGCGGTCTCCTCCTTGCAGATCGTAAATGGTATGCGGATCAGCTTCGGCTCTTTCGCAGTCTGGAAGGTGGTATTCTTCCTTCTCTCCCCAAGCAGACGCTTGATGTCAATCTCTGTGTAGATAACGCCATTTTCAAAGCGCCTGCCTTCTTTCAGCACGCTCCCGTTCTCGGCGATCAGATTATGTCCGCCAAATACCAGATCCGTGGTAGACTCCCCTTCTCCCGCATTTGCATAGAGATATCCGCAGATCAGGCGGGCGGACTGGCCTTCTATCAAATTTCTTCTGTAGGTGGATTTTCCGACGGTCTCATCGCTGGCGGAGCAGTTTGCGATGATCACTGCCCCTTCCCTTGCGGCCTCTATGCTGGGAGGAACGCTGGACCAGGCATCTTCGCAGATCTCTGCGGAAACCACCAGCGATTCCATGGAATCTGCCACGAACAGAAGCTGTGGTCCAAAGGGCATCTTCTCTCCATCAAACAGAATCTCCCTTGCCGCAGACGGTCCCTCGGTAAACTGGCGCATCTCATAGAATTCTCCATAGTTTGGAAGGAAGCTTTTGGTGGTCAGGCCTAAGATCTTTCCCTGGTTCAGGGCAGCCGCCACGTTGTACAGTTTTCCCTCCACCGCCACAGGAACGCCGACAAAGATCAGCGCGTCCTTTCCTTTTGTATGGCTCGCGATCTTATGGAGGGCTGCCCTAGCCTCTTGAAGCAGTACTTCCTGGGTAAACAGGTCGCCGCAGGTATATCCCGTCACGCACAATTCCGGGAATGCCACCACCTTGGCTCCTTCCTTGACAGTCTCGTCAATCAGGCCGCAGATCTTTTCTGTATTATAGGTAACATCCGCCACCCTGATATCCGGAGTGGCTGCCGCTACCTTTACAAATCCATGTCTCATCTTCATCCTCCCGCTTTCTTATTTGCTCCGTTTTATGATTTCTTTCAGTTCATCCACTGAATACTTATATGCCGCATTACAGAAATGGCATTTTACTTCAATCTCTTCCCCGTCATCGATCATCTTCTGGATCTCCTTTTTGCCTACGCTTACGATCGCCTTTTCTACCCGTTCCTTGGAACAGTTGCAGTAAAACCGGGTCGGAACCGTATCCGTAATCTCAAGGTCCAAGCCTGCCAGAAGTTCCTCCAGCAGTTGCTGGGGCGTATAGCCTCGATCCAGCAGTTCAGTCACGGAGGTGATATTCTTAAGATTCTCCTCCAGCCTGGCGATCGTCTCCTCCTGCGCAAATGGCATCAGCTGGATGATGAATCCGCCGGCGCGGCGCACCGTATTGTTCTTATTCATCAGCACTCCAAGTCCCACAGAAGACGGCACCTGCTCAGAATTGGCAAAGTAATAGGTCAGATCCTCCGCGATCTCGCTGCTGACCAGGATCGTCTGTCCGGAGTATGGCTCTTTGAGCCCCATATCTTTGATTACCTGTAAAAGTCCGATGCCGACAGCGCCTCCTACATCCAGCTTCCCGTTTTTAGCCGGAAGCAGCACATCAGGATTATTGACATAGCCTTTTACATTGGCCTTGCTGTCCGCTGTAACGGTTATCCCGCCCAGAGGCCCGTCCCCCCGGATCTGGAGGGTCAGCATGTCCGTATCATTCTTCATCATGCTCCCCATCATAGCGCCAGCGCTCAGCAGACGTCCAAGAGCCGCCGTAGCCACAGGGCTGGTGTTATGATGCTCCCTTGCCGTCTCTACCATTTCTCTTGTTGTAGCGGCAAATGCCCGGATCTGGTTATTTGCCGCTGTCGCTCTTACAATATAATCTTCCATTCTCATACTCCTTTTTTATTTTCCATATTCCTGGGCAATCACGCAGATGCGCTCGCTGTCATACATGGGCACATCCCTGGTATAGGCATCATAAGCCGTAAGGTATCTAAGCCCTGCCCGCTCGATCAGATTCTTTATCTTTTCCAAAGTGTACGCCTTCTGGTAATGCGCCTCCTGGTATTTCCGGTACAGTTCAGGATCTTCCTGGCTCTGCACAAACAAGGTCAGTTCATATTCATTGATCCCCTGCTCCTCATCATAATAATTATCCCAGATAAAACTACATTCCTCCCGCTCTTCCGCGAACGTTCCATCTCCCAATACTTCCCGGTATTTATATTCTGTATTAAAGTCAAAGATAAATATACCCTGGGGATCCAGATAATTATTCACCAGACGGAATACTTCCTGTAATTCTTCTTCATCCGTCACATAATTCACGGAATCGCAGACGCTTAGCACCGCCCTCACCGTGCCATACAGTTCGAACTCCCGCATATCCTGCAGCAGGTACAGGATGTCATGGCCGCTGTTCAGGCGCTTTTCCATGGCAATTTCCAGCATATCCTCGGAATTATCCACGCCTATCATATCATAGCCCTTTGCTGAGAGCAACTCTGTCATGCTTCCTGTTCCGCAGCCAAGTTCCAGCACCAGCCCGTCACTTATCTGGTACTCCTTCAACATTCTTTCTATATAATCCGCCCACTCGTCATAAGGCACATTGTCCATAAACGTATCATATACTTCGGCAAAATTCGTATATGCTTCCATCCCTTCACTCCTTTTATCCTGACACTCCCACACCATATATAGTATAACAGAATTATCCAAAAAGTGTATAGAATTATGCACAGAAGATGCCCGGAAAATCAAGAGTGATTCCCCGGGCATCCTGCCTGCGTGCTATGATTATTTCTCTGTGACAAATACGAACTTCACTTCTCCGTCCATGCCGTCAGAAATACCGGCAAAGTTCTTATATTCCTTGGAGGCATCCAGCATGCCATTGAGCTTATCAAGCATTCCGGATATATCTCCGTCAAATGCGCTGACCAGTTTCTTAATGCCATCCTCGTTGAACTGGATCATGCCTTCGCTTAAGGCTCCTGCCCCGTCATCCAGCTGTGTCACGCCGTCTACCAAAGCGCCGGACCCGGACTTTAACGCGCCGATTCCTGATGCGAGCGCTCCTGCTCCGCTGTTTAGATCCTTTGCCCCGGAGGAAAGTTTTGTCGTTCCTGTCACAACCTCTCCCGCTCCGGCTGACAAGTCATTCAGGCCCTTGGACAGCGCCAGTACGCCGCTCTTTCCATCTTTGCCGCGAAGCAGCATGCCTGTGCCGCCTTTGAGGCTTGCCACGCCATTATTCAACTGCTCTACCAGGCCGCCCTCGCCATTGACCTGGGCATCCAGGGCTGCCGTGCCATCCCTTAAGCATGTGAACTGGCCCTCCACGCTGGTATTAAGCGCCGCATTCAATTGGGAGGATCCTGCTTTTACCGTCTCGCCTGCCGTTGAACTTAAGTTTCCATACAAATTGGCAATTCCTGCGCCAATTACTCCCGCTTCTGGGTTTTCTGGGCTGGGAGTTTTGAGGGTTGCGCTTAGGTCATACAGTCCATCTGCGACCTTCTGTGCAGTATCCCCTATAGTCGCCTCCAAAGATACGCTCTGGGTTACCGGCACCTGCTGCGGTGCCTCTAACTGGCTGATGATATTTTCAATGGCCTGCGCATTTTCCTCCGTCTTAAGCGCCCTTAACTGGGCGATGGCATTGCTGTTGTCATTAAAAGCCGCCACAGAAACCTCCGTGTTAACGGTAACCTGGCCGTTGTTCTTTACATAATTTGCAACCTGCTGCGCCGCTCCTGCCAGCTGGCCTGCCGTATTGGATGCGTCCTGAATGCCATTCTTTAACTGTCCTGCTCCCTGGGCCGCCGCATCAACGCCTGCATCCAGACTCTTAGCCCCGTCTCCTGCCTGGGCCGCGCCCTGGCTTAATTGCTTCACGCCTTCAGATAACCGCGGAATCCCCTGACCTAACTGGTTCTGCATATCGGATACGCCCTGGTCCAGCGCCTGTACGCCCGGAACCAGCTGCTTCGCCGTGCTGTCCGCAGCATTGGCGGCTCCCGCGGCCACCTGGCCTGCGCCGTCCTTTAATGCGCCTGCTCCCGTCTGGAGCGTATTGGTTCCATCCTTCAATGTCTTGCTGCCGGTTGAGAGTTGGTCTATTCCATCAATCAATGTCCCGGAGGAGGCCAGCAGCGTGTCAAGCCCGGCTTTGAGTTCGCCGGAGCCGCTGACCAGCTGGTCGGCAGCGCTTTTCAACTGTCCCATGGAATCATTCAGGTCATCCAGGCTGTCAAACTGGTCTGTATCCAGCTGGTTGAATAAGTCATTGGTCGCGACGGTAATCCCTTCTATGGTGTCATAATCCGTCACGTCCGCCTCCACCACGAAGGAATCCGGAATATCCAGATCCTCTACGCCCAATTCTTCCTTCATCTTTGGAATTCCCATGCCAATAGCCAAGTCTTTGCTTCCGTCGGATACGATCTTTCCATTGTCAATGGTCACATTGGAGAACTTCTCCGTATCCAGCATCAGGCCGGTCACCATAAGAAACGGCGTGTATGCCTGATTCTTATCTGCCGTGGTGTTCTCATACTCATAGTGGATGGACAGATGTCCGCTCTTTCCTTTCAGTTCTTTTTCGCTGATATCCTTTCCGTCCAGTTTATAGGAGATCCGGATGCCTACCGGAAGTTCCTTATCCGTTGTTCCCTGATAGCAGATATCCTTATGATCCCCGGACCATACCAGGCTATCTCCCAACTGCTTGAACTTCTCATCGCCCTTCACATTTTCAATTTCCTTAAGATCAGACACATCCTGGATCTGCTTCTGGCTGCTGACATTTTTCAACTGGTCCGAAACCGTGACGCTTGTCACCTGCCCGCTGCCGTCCACTTTAGCGAATACGGTCTCATCTTTTCTGGCATTAGCGCCAGAAACGTTCTCAGAAGCCGACTCCTCTTTTTGATCCGACGCTGTCTTGGCCTCAGATACCACTGCGCTATTTTCTTTTGCGTACACGTAGGAAGGCGTCCCTTTCACGCTGCTTACTACCAGTGACATCATCAAAGCGAATGTCAACAATGCTCTATATTCTCTGTTCTTCATGATTCCTACCTCCTGATTAAGCTTTTACTACGCTATCTTTTACTTTATTCGTCTTCTTTACCTTGCCTCTCATATCCAGAGTCGTCTTGCAGATCGCCCCGTCAAATACCATCAGCATGGATGGGAGTATGAAGATAACCGTAAACATGCTGATGATCGCTCCCCTGGCCATCAACGTACATAAGGCTGAGATCATATCAATGTCCGAATAAAGCCCTACTCCGAATGTAGCCGCGAAGAATCCAAGGGCTGACACGATGACGGATGAGATGGACGTAGAAAGCGCTATGCGGATTGCCTCTTTCTTTCCCTGTCCTCTGCACCGTTCCTTCTTATAGCGGGTCGTCATCAGGATCGCATAATCAACCGTAGCCCCCAATTGGATGGTGCCGATTACAATGGATGCGATGAACGGCATCTTGGTTCCCGTGTAATAAGGAATCCCCAGGTTGATGAAGATCGCAAATTCAATGACTGACACCAGGATCACCGGCAGCGATATGGACTTGAATACCAGGGCAATGATAATAAAGATTGCCACTATGGATATGGCGCTTACTACTTTGAAGTCCTTATCCGTGATCGTAATCAGATCCTTCGTGCAAGGCGCCTCGCCGATCAGCATGGCGGACGAATCATGTTTCTTAATAATGTTGTTTAACTTCGTACACTGCTTATTGACCGCGTCTGTCGCCACCTTATACTCTGACTGCACTAGGATCAACTGATAATTTCCCTCCCGCAGCGCGTCTGTCAATTCATCCGGGATCATATCCCGCGGAATCGCAGGCCCCAGAAGGCTGTCAAGTCCCAGCGCAAATTTAACGCCCTTAACGTCGGACATCTCATCCAGCATGGCTTTGGCCTCCTTCGGAGCAAGATCTGCATCCGCCAGCACCATATGGGTGGCATTCATGTCGAACTCCTTGGACAGTTTTTCATTGGCCTTGATGCTGTCCAGATATTTCGGAAGGGTGGCATCCAGATTGTAGTAGACCTCTGCCTTGGTATAGCCCCAAAGCGCCGGTCCCAGCACGATCAGGAAGATAGCGATAAATACGCCGTAATATTTGGAAATCATCCTGGCCGGCTTTTCCATCTTTGGCATCAGCGATCTGTGGCTCGTTTTCTGAATTGCCTTGTCAAAGATCAGAATCATGGACGGAAGAAGCGTCACGCAGCTGATAACTCCAAAGATTACGCCTTTTGCCATAACGACGCCCAGGTCTTTTCCAAGAGTGAAACTCATAAAGCAAAGGGCAATGAACCCTGCCACCGTGGTAATGGAACTGCCGACCACCGAAGAAAACGTGTTGGATATGGCATGTGCCATGGCCCGTTCCTTGTCATCCGGGAACCGCAACTGATTCTCCTGGTAGCTGTGCCACAGGAAGATGGAGTAATCCATGGTAACGCCCAGCTGCAGCACTGCGCTCAGGGCTTTGGTAATATAGGATATCTCTCCAAGGAAATAGTTGGTTCCCATATTGTATAGGATTGCCATTCCGATGCTTGCAAGGAAGAATACCGGGATGATCCAGCAGTCCATGAATAAGGACAGCACTACGCAGGATAAGACGACCGCGATCAGCACATACAGCGGAGTCTCCTTTTCAGACAATGCCTTGATATCGGTCACCACCGCCGACATGCTGCTTAGATAGCACTGCTTGTTCGTAATGCTCCTGATTTCTGTAATGGCATCCATGGTACTGTCGGCTGATGTGGTATCATCAAAGAATATGGCCATCAGCGTGGCATCCTTCGTATTGAATACGTCTTTGATCTCGCCTGGCAGCGCGTTGATCGGAAGTTCGGACACATCGGCAATGGAATCATACCAGATGACCTCCGCCACTCCGTCCACCTTTTCTATCTTATCCTTGACCTTGGCCTCCTGCTTTGTGGTCATGCCTTCCACGACCTCCATCGCAAATGCGCCTTTGCCAAAGTCCTTCATCAGGATATCCTGCCCTTTCATCGTCTCGATATTATCCGGCAGATAGTACAGGATATCATAATTGACTCTTGTCTTCAGGTACCCCAGCGCTGATGGAATCAGCAGCAGCAGGCCAAGTATAAATACGACAACCCGGTACTTTACTATCTTCTTCCCGATTTTCACCATCATGACTAACCCTTCCTTCCATTCTTTTCGTAGTTTGTATCAATTATGACCGATAGTCATTTATTACTGTAAGAACTATACACCTAAAATGACTAACAGTCAATACTTTTTTTGACTTTTAGTCATTTTTCTGTTATACTAATAGCAGACAAAGGAAAACTCTGGTTATAATAGAAGCCAAGGAGCACGGATATTATGGGAAAAGTAGACGAAAACAAGAAAAAAAAGAAGGAAGCGCTTTTTAATACCGCCTATGAACTGTTTACCACCAAAGGCATCAACTCCACTGCTATCTCCGATATCGTAGAAAAGGCCGGGGTTGCCAAAGGTACCTTCTATCTGTATTTTAAGGACAAATACGATATTAAGAACAAACTGGTAGCCCATAAGACCCATGAATTATTCGACAAGGCAGGGGATGCTCTGGAAAAATCGAACATCCGGGGATTGGAAGAACAGTTGATCTTCATTATCGACAATATCATCGATGCCTTGGTAGATAACAAGCCCCTTTTGAACTTTATCTCCAAGAATCTGGTGATGGGTGCCTTGCGCTCCGCCCTGATTACGGGCGAGGATTCGGATGGAGATTTCTATGACAAGTTCTTAGGCCTGGTCATGCAGGATGAGTATGACTATGAAGACGTAGATGTCATGCTCTTTACCATTGTGGAACTGGCCGGTTCCGCCGGATATAATTCTATCCTCTTCGAGGAGCCGCTGCCAATCGAGCAGTACAAGCCCTTTCTGTATCGGACCGTACGGCTGATTATCGCAAGCCACCGGACGAATTAGACGGCATGGCCGTCGCCTGCAATAAGTGCGGATGCAAAAAAGTTGGGCGCAAAGAGCCAGCCGGAAGTCAGGGACATTTATCGTCTCCGTCCTTCCGGCTGGCTTTTTATTCGTTCTCTTTAAAACTGCTTCTTCTTCACGATCCTAAGGGAGATGCCCTCTTACTGCTGTTTTTGGCAACTGCTAGAATACGACCATCAGCAGCATCTTAAACCGCTCCTCCCCGTAGACCGCATGAGGCTTCCTGGCTGGCATGACGATGCTCTGCCCTGCTTTTAGGATATGCTCCCTGCCATCAATCGTAAAGCGCCCGGTACCCTCCAGCACGGTAACCATAGCGTCCCCGCCGGATTCGTGGGTGCTGATCTCCTCATCCTTTTCAAATGCGAACAAGGTCACGCTTACCGCGCTATTCTGCACCAGCGTTTTGCTGACTACCTGGCCCTCCTGATACACTACCAGATTTTTCAGTTCCAATATCTCTTCCTTATCAATATTCTTATATCCTACCATTGTCTATCCCTTTCTTATGATATTTTTTTAACGGGACACGTAACAAAATTGCATTTTGTTACGTGTCCCGTTATTTTCTTAACAAATTCTGCAGATCCATCCTTCCGGCGCCTCGATCTGGCCCATCTGGATTCCTGTCAGTGTCTCATACAGTTTCTTCGTAACCGGTCCCATCTCTTCCATTCCGCTGGGGAAGCAGATCTCCCTGCCATGGTCCACTACCTTTCCTACCGGGGAGATGACCGCCGCCGTGCCGCACAGCCCGCATTCCGCGAACTCTTCCACCTCCGCCAAAGGCACTTCCCGCTCCTCTACTTGAAGCCCCAGGTAATGCTCTGCCACGTACATCAGGGACCGCCTGGTGATGGACGGAAGGATCGTGTCGGACTTCGGCGTTACCACCTTGTGATCCTTGGTCACGAAGAGGAAGTTGGCTCCGCCGGTCTCCTCCACCTTCGTCCTGGTCGCCGCATCCAGGTACATGTTCTCGTCGTATCCCTCCCGGTGCGCCGTCATGATGGCATGAAGGCTCATTGCGTAGTTAAGCCCGGCCTTTACATGGCCGGTTCCACGCGGCGCCGCCCGGTCGAAGTCGCATACCTTGATGGTGATCGGCTTTACGCCGCCCTTGAAGTACGGGCCTACCGGCGTGGCAAATACGCGGAACTGATACTCGCTTGCCGGCCTAACGCCAATCACCGGACTGCTTCCGAACATATAGGGCCTAATGTAGAGGGTCGCGCCCGAGCCATAGGGCGGCACGTACGCCGCATTGGCGGCCACCACCTGCTTGACGGCCTCAACGAACCGATCTTCCGGAAACGCGGGCATCTCAAGCCTCTGGGCGGAATCTGCCATCCGCTTGGCATTCAGGTCCGGCCGGAACGTGACGATATGGCCGTCCTCCGTCGTATAGGCCTTCATTCCTTCAAAGCAGGTCTGCGCATACTGCAGCACCCCTGCGCATTCACTAATCACGACATTGGCATCGGAGGTAAGAGTCCCTTCGTCCCACGCTCCATCCTTATAGTTGGAAACGTATCTCTTATCTGTGGGCAGGTATCCAAAGCCCAGACTAGACCAGTCAATGTTTTTCTTATCCATTTTAAATTCCTCCGTCCTTTTATAACTTATTTTCCTTTTTTTATTATAATACCGGCTTTTCCAAAATTCAAGAGCGCACTCTGTTTTTTTCATTGAAACAATCTGTATTAGATCTGCTAGCGCTCCATCATGCTGATGGATTCGATTCCAACGCTTCCTCCCCGGACTACTTCGATGCTGGCGAATTCTTCTTTCATCAGCTTGATTACCGCATCGTTCTTGGTGGCCGTCTGCACGAATTCCAGCAGAATACTGTCTTTGCCATAGTCGATCACCTTTGCCTTGAATGTCTCTGCTATCTGGAAGCACTCCACCTTGTCTTCCGGCATGCATTTGCGCACCTTTACATAGAGAATCTCCTTCATCCGGACAAATACATCCGTAAAATCAATGACCTTTATTACTTCCACCAGCCGGTTCAACTGCTTCTTAATCTGCTCAAAGGTCTCATCGTCGCTGACCGTCGCGATGGTCATACGGGACACGGTAGGATCCTCTGTAGTTCCCACCGTCAGACTGTCCAGATTATATGACTTTCCCGAGAACAGGCCCGAGATCTTTGACAATACGCCTACCTGATTTTCTACATACAGCGAAATCCAACGCTTCTTCATTCCATTTCCATTCATATTCATATCCTCCCTTCTAGCAATCCAGTATCATATCTTCCAAAGTCCCGCCCGGCTGAATCATCGGATATACCAGATCTTCCGGATCTATCTCGAATTCAATGACGGTCGGCGTCTTCGTGCTCTTCATTGCTTCCCGGAACGCGGGTTCGATCTCTTCCTTTTTCGTCACCCTGATTCCCTTTGCTCCATAACTTTCCGCCAGTTTCACGAAGTCGGGCGTGTAAGCAGGGCATTCTACCTCCCCGCATTTGCCGCGGCATGCCGCTCCCGAGCGCAGGCAGGTCATGGAATAGCGCTTTCCATAGAAGAGTTTCTGCCACTGGCGTACCATTCCAAGGTTATTATTGTTGAAAATACAGGATATGATCGGAAGTTCTTCCAGTACGGCCGTTGCCAGTTCCTGGATATTCATCTGCATTCCGCCGTCCCCTGATATGGAAATGACCGGCATGTCAGGATTGCCGATCTTGGCTCCGATGGCTCCCGGAAGCCCATAGCCCATGGTTCCGAGCCCTCCGGACATCAAAAGCTGCTTATTGGCATCCAATTCCATGAACTGGGCAACAAACATCTGATGCTGGCCTACATCCGTAACAACGATGGCTCTTTCAAATACACGGTTCATCGTCTCCAGGATATCTTGTGGCGTCATGATTGGCTTCTTCTTCATCTTCATAGGGTGCTCCAGCTTCCACTGGCCCACTTGCTCCAGCCATTTCTGCGTATTGCACTCCGTCACATATTCCAGCATCTTTTCAATCGCCTCTTTTGCGTCTGCTACGATGGGCACGTCAACCTGCACGTTTCTGGAGATGGCTGCCGTATCGATATCAATATGCACGATCTGAGCACGGGGGGCAAATGAATGTAGTTTTCCGGTAATGCGGTCATTGAACCTCGTGCCGATCGAAAACAGCAGATCGCATTCATTGACAGCCATGTTGGAAGCATATGCCCCATGCATTCCCAGGTTTCCAATATACAGCGGATTGCTGGTAGGTATGGCGCCTCTTCCCATTACGGTAGTGACTACCGGAACCCCTGTCTTTTCTGCCAGCCGGGTAAATTCCTGGTTGGCATGAGCGATATTTACGCCGCCGCCTGCCAGGAAAAGAGGACGCTGCGCCTTCCCAAGCATCTTGATGGCCCTCTTTAACTGCCCGATATGTACATGCGTGCTCGGCTTATAGCCTCTGATATTGACCTCCGTCGGATAATCTGCGCTTCCAAGCTCGGCCATTACATCCTTCGGCAGATCAATAAGTACCGGTCCCGGACGCCCTGTCCTAGCGATATAGAACGCCTCCTTGAGAATCCTTCCCAAGTCTTCCCGGTTACGCACGGTCACCCCGTATTTGGTAATGCTTCTGGTAATCCCGACGATATCAACCTCCTGGAACGCATCGTTTCCGATCAGATGCCTTGCCACCTGGCCGGTAAAGCATACCAGCGGCACGCTGTCGTAGTTGGCCGTCGCAAGGCCTGTTACCAGGTTGGTTGCCCCAGGCCCGCTGGTTACCAGGCATACGCCAACCTTTCCTGTAGAGCGCGCATAGGCATCTGCCTCATGTACAAGCGCGATCTCCTGTCTTGGCAGGATGACCTTGGTATAATCCTGCTTGTATAATTCATCGCTAAGATCAATGGTACAGGCGCCCGGATAGCCGAACATGGTATCTACGCCTTCCTCCCTCAATGCTTTTACCAATAATCTGTTCCCGCTGATTTTCTTCATATACATACCTCCTGTTTGCAAATGACGTGTGCTGCGTAGCGAAAAAAACGCCCTAAGCCTGACGCTTAGGGCGAATAATGCATCCGTGTTACCACCTAAATTCAAAGAGTCTCCTCTTTGCTCTCTGCCGATACGGGAATCCTGCTAAAGCGCACTTCCGATATCGCTCCCATATAACGCTGGGAATGCGTTGAAGTCTACTCGGATCAGATAACTGTCCTTTCGGTCCACTGCTCAAAGGCTACTTCCATAACTTCATCACGAAGACTCCCACCGTCCATCTTCTCTCTTGGCATCAGAATATTATGTACTCCTCCTTGTCATAGCATTTCTCTGATAATTAATGCCATTATAGTAGATTTACCTTATAGATGTCAACTGCTTTTCAATATTTCCTTACAAATATTCTTCCAGGACAGATGGGACAGATCCACCCTTTCCTGTCCTTCTTCCCTGGCGCATTCCTCTATCTTGCCAGCCAGCTGCCTCTCAAAGGCCGGCAGCGACTCTGATACCGCCTCGTCGGTATTGCGCATGACAGGCAATGGCACATACTTCACCACTGCGCCAGGCGCCTGCTCTTTCAGCCAGTCCCGGATCCCCGGAAGGTCTGTGACTACCACCTTGTCCCCGCAGGCAATGGCTTCAATCACTGTCAGCGGAAGCCCGTCAAAAAAGGATGGCAATACAAAGATATCGCTTCTTTGATACGCCTTTGCCAGTTCCGGCTGGGGAAGTTTCCCCAGAAACTCTACCGGATAAGGCGCCTTCGACGCCAGTTCTTCAATCTCCTGGTACTCCGTTTTATTTCCTGCCCCGCCTGCAAGCGAAAGTTTCAGCCCCTCCCTTGGATAAGGCAGATAGGATAGGCTCTTGATCAGACTTTTGACCCCCTTTTTCTCTGCAATCTTTCCTGCATAGATCAGGCGGATCGCTCCGTCCTTTCCCCGGGCTGCGTTATCAGGCTTTTCCGGGCCGCAGAAAATCTCCTGGCTATACCCCATCCCCAGAATCCGGATCTTCCCGGAATCTATCCCGAATATCTCCATCACGCCCTCCTTCTGGGCTGACTGAGGAACGAAGATGGCATCCAGCCCTCTGATCTGCTCCCGGATATAGTCTCTCCAAAGTCCTGTCTTTTTCATCTGCCGCAGATCCGTATTATGGCAGAATCCATAGACCTTCTGCTCTTTGAACCGCTCCCTTGCCATTGCGGTCAGCAGGTACAGGTGATGGCACAGGATCAAGTCCGGCTCAAGCGCATCCACCGCTTTTTCGATAGCTTTTAGAAATGCATCTTGAAACTGCCGCGTCATCTCCCGCGTCATGTCACAGTAGCGCGTACTTCTATAGGGCATCTCATCCGACATCCCGACGATGGGATAGGGAAGTTCCCTGCTCTCAAACAGCACCGGGAAGAACCCTACGCCTTCCGGCAATTCTATCCGGTCTTCTTCATATACGCCTGCCACTACCGCCTGTTCGTGCCCGTCTCTAGCAAACTGCCGCACCAATTCCGTCAGATAGACGCCGCTTCCCGTACTGTTAGGCTTCTGAGCCGTAATGCTTAGAATCTTCATGATATCCTCTCGTAAATCGTAAATACATATTCCAGATCAAAATAGGTCTGCTCATCGCTGATCTTGGTCATCTCCCATTGCGGATCCACATCCAGGTCCGGAAAATGGGTATCGGCATCATATGCATGGTCTATCCTGGTAACATAGGCCTTGCTGCAGTAGGGAAGCAGCTGGCGATAGATGCTCTCCCCGCCAATCACAAAGATATCTTCCGATGCATATTTCTTCAATTCCGCAAGCATCTGTTCTATTGTATGGACAATGACCGCGCCGTTCGCCTTATAGTTCTGATCCGTAGTCAGCACGACGTTCACCCGGTTCTTAAGGGGCTGCCCTCCCGGGAAGCTTTCCAGCGTCTTTCTTCCCATGGCAACCACCTTTCCCTTGGTCGTCTCCCGGAAAAACTTCATATCCTGCGGAATGCTCACCAGCAGTTTGTTGCCATTCCCAATGGCCCAGTTCTTATCGACTGCAACTATCAAATTCATCCTACTATTCCCTCCTGTCTCCTGTCTCTTCTCTCATACCGCAACCGGAATGTCCTTGATCTGCTCATGCGTCTCATAGCCGATCAGCTTCACATCGTTCCTCGTGAATTGGTAGAAGTCTTTTATTTCCGGATTCAGCCAGAATTTCGGCGCCGGAAGCGGCTCTCTTTTTATCAGTTCTTCAATCATCGGAACATGCCTGTCATAGATATGGGCATCCGCGATCACATGCACGAACTCGCCCACCTGCATATCGCACACCTGGGCAAGCATATGAAGCAGTACGGCATACTGGCATACATTCCAGTTATTTGCCGCCAGCACGTCATTAGAGCGCTGGTTAAGAATTCCGTTAAGCGTCAGCCTGTCGCTTCTCTGCTCCTTGGTCACATTAAACGTCATACTGTAGGCGCAGGGATACAGATTCATCTCATGGAGATCCTGATGCACGTAGATATTCGTCATAATCCTCCGGCTGTAAGGATTATGCTTCAAATCGTAGATCACCCGGTCTACCTGATCAAACATCCCCTCTTTATACTTGTGCTTTACTCCCATCTGATAGCCATAGGCTTTTCCGATCAAGCCGTCTTCATCCGCCCAGCTGTCCCAAATGTGGCTGTGCAGTTCGTGAATATCATTGGACTTCTTCTGCCAGATCCACAGCAATTCATCCGTACAGCTTTTAATAGCGGTCCGGCGAAGGGTCAGGGCCGGGAACTCTTTTGAAAGGTCATACCGGTTCACCACGCCGAATTTCTTGATGGTATAGGCCGGAGTCCCGTCCTCCCATACCGGACGCACCTTCTCTCCTCTGGTATCTGTTCCGTGGTCAATAATATCCCGGCACATATCAATAAATACTTTATCTGCATAACTCATCCGCTAAATCCTCCTTTTGTTGCCTTTTGCAGGAGCCTTTCGCCCGCGTATACCACATTGTATCATGTTTCGACCGTAAAAAAAAGAGGGACTGTTCCCTCTTAAACATCTGACGGCCCTTCGCTTACCGGCAGCACTCCATCAGCACATTTTCCAAAGCGCTGGCGCTGCTGCTGTGGGCGCGCTCAACCGGAATATTATAGCGCTGTGCTTCCTTTAATGCACAGTGCACCATCTTATGGGCCACCGTTGAAGTAAATAGAATGATCAGATCCGGCTGTCCGATCTGCGTCTTGAGGTTTCCCGACATTCTGGTAAACACCTTTGCCTTGCATCGGTAGCGTTTGCATATCTGCTTATACTGCTGTTCCATCCGTTCATTTCCGCCTATAATCACGACGCTCATAAATCACCAATCCTTCCTTTTCGCCTTTGCCATCTATGCTGCCTTGCATACAATATCCCGAATCCGTTTTCCGGCCAGAAACTCATTGACTGCGCTGATCTTCGCCTTATCGTAGGCCAAAAATATCATTTTGGCTCTTTCCGGGTTATGATAGACCTTCCAGTAGCCGGTCATCAGGCAGTCCTGTCCTCTTTTGTCGATAAAGCATTTGACATCGTCAATCGGATAGTCCAGAAACGCCCCGATTTCATGGGGAAAGCCCATACCGTCACAAGTATATTGACAGACCCTTGCAGAGAGTTTTTGAAGAATCCAGTCCAAATCTTTCCTGTCGTATCCATACGACTCCAGAAATCTTCTGATCTCCCTGCGTCCCAGGTATTTTTTTAATACGGCCTCCCGGTAAATAAAGACCATGCATCTTTCCTGGCTGACTGTAAGAATCTTAGCATCAATCCCGGTTCCGTCAAGCACCCGCCAAAATTCCTTTAAATGCCGCCTGTCAACATTTGTGATACTGGCGACCTTTATTCCTTTTAAAAACGGAGCGCACTGAAGGATCAGCTGGAACCCGAGACGCATCCTGATATCCTTGTTAGACAGCATGTAAGAAACAACCTCTACTGGCATGATACCTCCTTGGTTCTTTTATTTTTTTGATTTTGATTATCATTTGCATTATTAGTATATCACATTCATCCTGATTCTGGCAATACCTTCCTACCTAGTATTTTCTCAAATCCGTTCATTTATTACACAAATATAGCCGAACCATTACGGTTCGGCTATATTATAAAGCACCCTCTCCAGCATCTTTTCCAGTGCTGCCACCTCTTTTTTATTCATTCCCAAAGTCAGCCTTTTATCAATCTTCTTCCGATCCGCCTCCATCCGCTTCTGGATATCATAGGCCTTTTCAGTCAGGTAGATATTCTTACACCGCTTATCCTTGTTGCTTGGCACGGATAATATATACCCCTTTTCATCCAGGCGCTTCAGCAGGCCTGTCACCGTGGGATTCTGTAGACTTAATGCTTTCTCGATATCCTTCTGGTTCACCTCTTCTTCCCTGGTGTGGAACAGGTAATCCAAAACGGCGCACTGGGAGGCTGTAATCCCCAGCGTCTTCAGCCTGTTATTAAAATCTTTCTCATATACATTGTTAATCTGCTTAAACATAAAACCAATTGGCATCCGTTCTTTCATCTATTCATCCCCTTGTAACCGGACTCTCCTCTGCTGCTAAATATAGCATGCTATATTTAGCCCCTCTTGTCAAGATGCCAAATGGATTCTTTAGCTCGCCTGAAAACTGCCGGTTGCTACCCTTGTCACCGCGCTTTTGTAAATCACATATGAGATAAGGGTACATACGGTAGCATTTACCAGATACTGCGGAATACGGCTTGCTACCAGCGCAAGGTAAGGAGAGCCGTACAGCATGGACAGGGCCCAGGACGCGATAAACAGGGTCGTCATCATGTATGAGCCCCCTATAAGAATCCCAAGCCTGGCGATTCCGACCTTCTTAAGGAACCAGGGCCTCCCAAGCCCGATCAGGATGCCAAGCACGATCGGGGAGATCATAAGCGGAGGATAGAAGCCAGTCCCGGCGATCAGACATCCCAGCGTATCCGCAATGCCTCCCACCAGCGCCCCTTCCACGGGCCCGAACCACAATCCGGCCAGTATAATGAACACGCTGCCAAAACTGATTCTGATCGTCAATGCGCTGAAACCCAGGAATCTTGTTGCCACTATATCAAGCGCAATCAATACCCCCATCATGGAAACGTTTCTGATATTCAGTTTTTTCATAAAAATAATACCTCCTTTGCAGTAGTCCTTAAAGCTACGCACAGCAGGTATTACAGTCTATCTGTCTATGTGTAGCAGCGGGATGCGAAAAACGTACCGCAAGTAATCCTTACTTTTCGTCCCGCCGGCAACTCCCCGTCCGGCTGGCACTTAACGCACGTTTTCCTACTCTGCTTTGTCTTTATCTATTCGTTACGGCTTCATTCTATCACATCCCGATGCGTAAAGCAATTAGAAATTCTCCGCCTGCTCCTTTGGCGCCTGCTGGCTTTCCAATTGCTTCATCCTTCGAAGTTCCCTAAGCGCAAAGCCAATCGCAACAAAGGCTGCTGCTCCATCCGCGATCGGTCCGGCATACATCACGCCATCGATTCCCATAAAAAGGGGAAATAGGAGGATCAGCGGCAGCAGAAATATTACCTGCCTGGTTAAAGATACCATGATTCCCAGCCTGGCCTCCCCAATGGATGTAAAAAAGCCGGAGGACATAGGCTGGATACCGTTGATGAAGGTCATAAGCATAAAGATGCGGAAGTACCGCTCTGCAAAACGGAAGTACTCCTGGCTTCCTGTCCCGAACACACTCACCAGCTGGCGAGGGAAGAACTGGAAGCATAAGAAAAATACGATGCCAACCAGCAAGGATATCTTGAATGCCATCATAAAGGTCTTCCTTACACGGCTAAATCTACCTGCCCCATAGTTAAAGCCCCAGATTGGCTGGCACCCCTGTGATATTCCGATGCAAATTGCCATGAACACCATATTGACTTTTGAGATAACGCCCACGCATGCCAACGGTATATCCGTCCCATATACGGAAGACGCCCCATAATGTCTCAACGTATTGTTCATCGTGATCTGCACGATGGCCATAGCGATCTGGTTGATACAGGCGGCCAGGCCAAGAGAGGCGATCGCCTTTAGCATCGCTCCCTTCGGCCTCAGCATATCTCTGGTCAGTTCCAGATTGCGGAATTTACAAAAATATATAATCACCAGAAAGCCGGATATGACTTGTCCGATCACGGTCGCCCCGGCCGCTCCCTTGATTCCCCATTGAAACCCAAAAATAAACAAAGGATCCAGGATTGTATTGATGATTGCCCCTGTCAGCATGCAGGCCATCGAATAAGTAGGGCTTCTGTCTGCCCGGATCAGATGGTTGCCGCCTGTTGTCAGAATGAGGAAGGGAATGCCAAATGCGGTGATTCCTGTATAATCCTGGGCAAGGGGCAGCACGTCCGGCGTAACGCCGAACAGATGCAAAAGCGGGTCTAAAAATACCAGGACAATTATGCCAATAGAAATGCCGCTGATGATCAACACTGCCAGCCCGGTTCCTACAATCTGGCTGGCCTTTTTGCTATTCCCTGCCCCGGATTCCAGATTATAGTTTGACGCGCTTCCGATTCCAAGCAGAAGCGCTGTTGCCGTGCAGATGATAGATATCGGAAACGCGATATTCGTCGCCGCATTTCCCAGCATCCCCACGCCTTGTCCGATAAAGATCTGATCCACGATATTATATAGCGAGCTGACCAGCATGCTAATGATTGCCGGTATCGCAAACTTTGCAATTAATTTCCCGATCCTCTCGGCTGCCAGAGGATTTTCCTGTACTGCTGTCTCACCCATTTTATTAATACTCTCTAATCACGCTGCTTATTTCGCGGGTCGTATCCATATCCTTCAGATGCTCGATCGCATCCTCCATATGATATTCCTTTACCGCTTCTGTTACAATGACAAGTTCTGCCACTCCATCCGTAATTACCTTCTGGATCACCTTGGATATGCTTACCTTATGCACGCCAAAAACGCTGGCAATGGCAGCCAGCACGCCCGGCTTATTATCTACCTGCATGCGCAGGAAGAACTTGTTCTTAACGTCCTTGAATTCCTTCACCAGCGTATCCCTGTAGCAGGTACAGCTGATTCTGCCGGTACACTGATACCGGATATCCCTGGCCACATCGATCACGTCACCCATAATAGCGCTTGCCGTAGGAAGTTCTCCCGCTCCGCGTCCATAGAACATCACATCGTCCACGGCATCTCCGTGCAGGAATATGGCATTGAAGGAATCTCTGACGGATGCAAGGGGATGATCCTGGGCAATGATCATAGGATGCACGGCCACTTCGATCCCCCATTCTGTATTATGGGCAACCCCCAGAAGTTTTATTACGCTGTCGAACTCTTTAGCATAGCCAATATCCTTCGCGGATATCTTTGTGATTCCTTCTGTATATACATCTGAAAATGTGACCCTGGAATGAAAGGCGATAGAAGCCATGATCGCCACCTTCCGGCCTGCATCCAGACCTTCGATATCCGCGGTCGGATCTGCCTCCGCATATCCAAGTTCCGTGGCTTTTGCCAGCGCCTCCTCAAAATCCATCCCTTCCTCAAACATCTTGGTAAGGATATAGTTGGTCGTCCCATTGACAATACCGATTACCTCGTCAATCTCATTGGATGCCAGACATTGCTTCAGCGGACGTATAATCGGAATTCCTCCGGCAACAGCCGCCTCAAACAGGAAATCTACCTGGTTCTTCTGGGCCGCATCCAGAAGTTCCCTTCCGTACTCTGCCACCAGATCCTTATTTGCCGTTACCACGTTCTTTCCCGCATTGAGTGCTTCCAGGATCATCGTTCTGGCCGGCTCGATACCGCCCATCACCTCGATGACGATCTCTATCTGCGGATCTTCGATAATCTCTTCCCACTTATCTGTCAATAAGGACGCATCCACGCCCGCTCTTTCCTTTTTTATATTATGGACAAGTATCTTTACAAGTTCCAGGCTGGCGCCTGCCTTATCAAGCAGTTCTTCCTTCTGGCGCTCAAGCAGCTTATACACGCCGCCTCCAACGGTTCCAAGGCCCAGCAGTGCAAGTTTTACGCTTCTTTTTTCTTCCATATATTCACATCCTTGCTCTATTCGTATTGGATTAGTATACCACAGAGATGCCGGATTTTTCAATTTCTTTCTTTTTCTAGATTTTTTCAAAAAAGTTGTTGACAAATTATGGCTCATATAGTATATTAATTATTGTTCTGAGGAACACAAAACACAAGATATGCGACAGTGGCTCAGTTGGTAGAGTACGACCTTGCCAAGGTCGGGGTCGCGGGTTCGAGCCCCGTCTGTCGCTCTTTTAAAAGGAATTGCATGGATATGCAGTTCCTTTTTTATATTTATTTTCCGGCTGACTTGTAAAAAGTAAATTCCGTATGATAAACAGTGCCAACAGGGTGGTCTGGTCAACCGGGGCATTCTTCTTTTCCCTCTTGTAGTAAACCCATTTTAGTGTTATGATTGACAACAGTGACAATAAAATAAAGAAAGGAAACGAAGAACGTGACCTATAAAGAAGCAAGGGTATATTTGGACAAAGTGTCGAAATACGGAAGTGTACTTGGTTTGGATGCGATTCGGGAGCTGTTGTGCGAACTTGGGAATCCTCAGGAAAGCCTTAAGTTCATACATATTGCCGGCACGAACGGAAAGGGATCTGTACTTGCATACACTTCTACCATATTAAGCGAGGCAGGATACCGAACCGGACGATACGTATCGCCAACAGTGGTTTCCTATCTGGAACGCATTCAAGTGGATGAAGAATGGATCCCGGAAGATGCGTTTGCCAGACTGACAGAGATTGTTCAAAGAGCTATTGTGCGCATGGAAGCAGCAGGGAAGCCAAGCCCGACTGTATTTGAAGTGGAAACCGCAATAGCCTTTTTATATTTCAAAGAAAGGAACTGCGACATCATCGTCCTGGAATGTGGACTCGGTGGGGAACTTGACGCTACGAATATCATAGAGAATACTGTATGTGCGGTATTCACATCAATCAGCCGCGATCACCTTGGAATCCTTGGCAATACTTTGGAAGAAATTGCACAGACGAAATCAGGAATTATCAAACCGGGATGTACGGTTATAACTACTATGCAGCAGCCAGAGGTCATGCAGGTATTAGAGAATCAGGCAAAACGCCTGTCCTGTCCTTTCTTTGTAGCAGATAAGCAGTACTCGATGATCTCTCACGAAGATTTTACAGGGCAGACCATTTCTTATAAAGATTACGAGAAGTTCCACTGTCCTCTTGCCGGACGATATCAACTGGATAACGCAGTGCTTGCGCTTGAGATTATGAGAAGGCTTCCCACGCTTGGATATCCGCTGTCTCAGGAAGCCATTCGCCTGGGATTAGAGAAAACGGCATGGCCCGGCCGTTTCACTTGCCTGATGAAAAAGCCGCTCTTCTTCATTGACGGAGCGCATAACGAAGATGCCGCCAGAAGGCTTAGGGAATCTGTTGAAACTTATTTTCCGGGGAAACGGCTCATATATATCATGGGGGTTTTTCAAGATAAGGAATATGAAAAGATTGCAGCCATTATGGCACCGTTAGCCAAGTCTGTGCATACTGTGAACCTTCCGGATGAACGCCGCACGCTTCCGGCAGAGGAATTGGCCCGGGTCATGCAGCGCCACTGCCCTTCAGATGTGATTGTACAGGCAGAGCCAAGCATCCAAGAAGCCGGGCGGCATGCATTGTCAGAGGCCGACAACAAAGATATCATTCTTTCGTTCGGCTCTCTCTCCTATCTGGGACAAATAATAGAAACTGTTGGAAAATACTAAAATTAGTATTGCATTTAAAAATAGATACATTGAAAAGGATATAGAATTATGATAGATCAACAAAAAATCAAACAAGCCGTCACGCTTCTGCTAGAAGGCATCGGCGAAGACGTAACCCGCGAGGGTCTGATAGATACTCCTGACCGGATTGCACGAATGTATGAAGAGATATACGGCGGCATGGAGGAAGACGCCGCCACACACCTGAGCAAAGTATTCCATGTAGACAGCAGTGAGATGGTGATTGAAAAAGACATCCCTTTCTATTCTACCTGTGAGCATCATATGCTTCCATTCTACGGGAAGGTACACATTGCCTACATTCCTGATGGAAAAGTCGTAGGCTTAAGCAAGCTTGCACGCACCGTGGAAGTATTTGCAAGACGCCTGCAATTACAGGAACAGTTAACCGGACAGATCGTGGATGCACTTATGACGCATATGCAGCCCAAAGGTGTCATGGTCATGGTTGAAGCGGAACATCTGTGCATGACCATGCGCGGAATCAAGAAACCGGGAAGCCAGACGGTAACCGTTGCACGCCGGGGCGAGTTTGAGACGAATCCTGTGCTGGAAGAACTTTTCTTCCGGATGCTGGGGAGATCATGAATCATATGGAGAACACGATGTTAAGAATTTCTTATATCCGCAAGCATCCCCTATATATATCTTCTTACCAAAGACTGCAAGAACTGGAGCAAGAACGTATCTTCTGCTGCCATCAGATGAATCATCTGCTGGACACAGCCAGAATTGCTTACATTCTGAGCCTTGAAAGAGGAATTGGAATTTCCAAAGAAGCAATCTATGCAGCGGCAATTCTGCATGACATCGGGAAAGGCAGGCAGTATGAGTCAGGAATCCCACATGAACTTGCAAGCGCTGATATTGCTGAACAGATACTTGCCGAACTGCCGGAAGAACTTATGTTTACTTCGAATGAAAACGAACAGATTCTTACGGCAATCCGTGGACACCGGAAGCTTCGCGAGAACGCTGAACCTCTGGAAGCACTATTATATGAAAGCGACAAGGCCTCTCGCGCCTGTTTCGCCTGTCCGGCAGAAACGGACTGTAACTGGAGTACTGAAAAAAAGAATAAGGAGATTAGAATATGATAATTGGCAAAAAAGAATTTGACACGCAAAAACATACTTATATTATGGGAATCCTGAATGTTACGCCGGATTCCTTCTCAGACGGCGGCAGATTCCAGACTCTGGATGCAGCCCTGGCTCATGCCGGTGAAATGGTTGCAGACGGCGCTGATATCCTGGACGTAGGAGGCGAGTCCACCAGACCCGGACATGAACAGATTACCGACGAGGAAGAGATTGCACGTGTCGTACCCGTCATTGAAAAATTAAAACAGGAATTTGATATCCCGATATCAATCGATACCTACAAAAGTTCCGTAGCTGAAGCTGCACTTCAGGCAGGTGCAGACTTGGTGAATGATATCTGGGGATTAAAGTATGATGAACATATGGCATCTCTGATCGTAAAGTATGATGCAGCCTGCTGCCTGATGCATAACCGTAATGAGGCGGTTTATCAGAATTTTCTTGCAGATTTCATGGATGATATGCGTGAATGTATCCGCATTGCCACTGAAGCCGGCATCAAAGGCGAGAAGATCATCCTTGATCCAGGCGTAGGATTCGGCAAGAATTATGAGATGAATCTGGAGATTATCCGTGAAGTCGGCAGGATGCGGGAACTAGGATACCCGATTCTCCTTGGAACCTCCCGCAAGTCTGTCATTGGTCTGACTCTTGATCTTCCTTCAGACCAGCGTGAAGAAGGGACGCTTGCAACTACAGTCTACGGTATACTGAACGGATGCTCCTTTGTCAGAGTTCATGATGTCAAGGCAAACCGTCGGGCTATTGATATGATGGAAGCAATCCTGAGAGAGCATGGAATCAAATCTATATAAGAGCATTCTTATAACTTTATAGTATTTTCAAATACAAAGGAAAGATATTATGGATAAGATTAAGATACAAAATTTAGAAGTCTTCGCAAATCACGGCGTTTTTCCTGAAGAGAATGTACTGGGGCAGAAATTCATCGTCTCAGCAGCCCTCTATACCGACACAAGAACAGCCGGGAAGACGGATAATCTGACCGCATCCATCCACTACGGAGAAGTCAGTCAGTTTATTGATCATTTCTTAAAAGAGCATACATACAAACTGCTTGAACGCATCGCAGAAAGTCTGGCAGAAGCATTGCTTTTGCAGACTTCAGGGCTTGAAAAGATCCAGTTAGAGATTAAAAAGCCATGGGCGCCTGTTGGTCTTCCCTTGGAAACCGTTTCTGTTGAGATCGAACGCGGCTGGCACACAGCCTATATCGCACTTGGCTCTAACATGGGTGACAAAGAGCAATATCTGAATCAGGCTGTAAAGTCTCTGAATGAGGCTTCCTGCTGTAAAGTGGCCAAAGTCTCCTCATTCCTTGTGACACCGCCTTATGGCGTCACTGATCAGGATGATTTTCTGAACGCCTGCCTGGAACTTCGCACATTACTGACACCGCGGGAACTGCTTGACGAACTCCATCGAATCGAAAAAGAAGCCGGAAGGGAACGCATCATCCACTGGGGTCCGAGAACTCTGGATCTGGATATAATCTTCTATGATGATCTGATTCTACATGAGGAAGACTTCTGTATTCCTCATGTAGAAGTGCAGAAACGTGACTTTGTACTGAAGCCGCTTCATGAGATCGCACCTTATAAACACCATCCCTGCAGCCATAAAACGGTTCGTGAGATGCTTGAGGAGCTTGTGTAAATACCCCTTCGTCCACGCAGATGAAGTTGTCTTCGTTCTTATACCAGATCCTCTTCTTTTAACGCCAGCCCTAATTCATCCAACTGCTTTGTGTCAACCAGATTTGGCGCCGCGGTCATCAGGCAGGAGGCATCCTTTACCTTCGGGAATGCCATTACGTCACGGATGCTGTCTTCCTTAGCCATCAGCATCACCAGGCGATCAAGCCCATAGGCCAGCCCGGCATGCGGTGGAACGCCGTATTTGAAGGCATCCAGCAGGAATCCGAACTGCTCCTGCGCCTGCTCCTTGGTGAAGCCCAGTGCCTCGAACATCCGCTCCTGAACGTCATCCTGGAAGATACGCACGCTTCCTCCGCCAATCTCATTGCCGTTCAAAGTGATATCATAGGCTTTCGCGCGCACACGGCCAGGATCGCTCTCCAGATAGTTAAGATCTTCCTCCATCGGCATCGTGAATGGATGGTGCATAGCCACATAGCGGTTCTGCTCCTCGCTCCATTCCAGAAGCGGGAATTCTGTAATCCACAGGAACTTATACTCGTCCTTGTTGAGAAGTTCCATCTGCCTTGCCAGTTCCAGCCTTAAGCTGCCAAGAACATCCCAGACCACTTTATTCTTATCGGCGGCGAAGAGCAGCAGGTCTCCGGCTTCACCATTCATTGCCCGGATCAACGCATCCATCTGCGCTTCGGTCATGAATTTGGCGAAGGAAGATTTGACATTTCCGTCTTCCTGGATTGCAATATAGGCCAGCCCCTTTGCCCCAAAGCCTTTGGCAAAGTCTACCAGTTTGTCGATCTTCTTTCTGGCCATGCCGCCCTGGCCTTTGGCATTAATGCCGCGCACAGTGCCGCCATTTTCGATGGCCCCTTTAAATACGACAAACTCGCAGTCCTTCACGACTTCCGTCACATCGGTCAGTTCCATTCCAAAACGGGTATCCGGCTTATCTGAGCCATATCTGTCCATTGCTTCCTGCCAGGTCATCCTTGGAATTGGCAGAGCGACTTCCACGCCCAGCACATCTTTGAACAGTTTTGCAAGAAGTCTTTCATTGACATCGATAACATCATCCACATCCACAAAAGACAGTTCCATATCGATCTGCGTGAATTCCGGCTGCCGGTCAGCGCGAAGGTCTTCATCCCGGAAGCATTTGGCAATCTGGAAGTAACGGTCGCATCCAGAACACATCAACAACTGCTTGAACAACTGTGGAGACTGCGGAAGTCCATAGAACTGCCCTGGATGCACGCGGCTTGGCACCAGGTAGTCTCTTGCGCCTTCCGGCGTGCTTTTTCCTAAGATCGGCGTCTCAATCTCCAGAAATCCTTCCTCGGAAAGGAACTGCCTGGTCAAGGTAGCCACTCTGCTTCGAAGCAGAAGGTTTCTTTGAAGGTCAGGCCTTCTTAAGTCCAGATAGCGGTATTTCAGGCGAAGTTCCTCCTTCGTCTTGGAATTCTCCTCGATCGGGAACGGAGGTGTTTCTGCCTCGGATAGTATCCGAAGTTCCGTCGGGATCACCTCGATCTCGCCGGTAGCCAGGTTCTCATTGACCGCCCCAGAGCGCTTTGAGACCGTGCCCGCAATTGCAATCACATATTCTGAACGCAGTCTCGCTGCCTTTTCAATCAGCGCCGCATCCGTGCTGCCTTCCTCAAAGACTACCTGGATGATGCCACTGCGATCCCTGACATCGATAAATACCAGGCCTCCTTTATTCCGGTTCTTCTGTACCCATCCCATGATCGTGACTGTCTCGCCTGCATTGGCTATGGACAGTTCCCCGCATCTATGTGTTCTCTTTAACCCATTCATTGACTCTGCCATATTGCTTCTCTCCTCTTATCCTATTCTTTTGCCACTTTACAACTGATCTACAGAATCTGCATAGCAGTCGATGATTTCTTCATAGCCTTCTGCCTGCAGCTGCTCCTTCTGGAACTTCTTGTTCTTCTTCATGTTGACAATCAGCACCTGTTTTCCTGCTTCCCGGTCCGTTTTTGCCATGGCTAATACCTTGAGCATTCCTTCCTTGGGCATGTTCTTTTCAAGAAGGTATGCCTTCTTAGCGCCTTTTCTTGGAACCTCGTATCCATTTTCCAGCAGCAGCATGACGATTCTCTCAAATCCAATAGAGAATCCGCAGGCCGGCGTATCCTGGCCGGTAAACTTCCCGATCATCTTGTCATAACGGCCGCCGCCTGCCACGGAACCGCCGAAGTCGTCCATCGTCACCTCGAATATCGTCCCTGTATAATAGGACTGTCCTCTTACCAGCGTAGGATCAAAACGGATACCAAACTTTGCTTCCTTGGCTTCTTCCACGCTTGAGATAATCGTCTCCATCCCCTCAGCCGTCTCTGATGAAAGGCAGCAGCCAAGTTTCTCTTTCAGATAACGGATACCTTCCACATCCGGCGTTACCTCGTCGAACAGACCAAGATAGGTATCCACGCTTTCTTTGCCATACCCCAGTTCCTGCAGTTCCCCGGCCACGCCTTCTTTTCCAATCTTATCCATCTTGTCAAGGACAATGAAGACTTCGTCATAATCTTCTTCTTTAAAACCGCTGTAGGCGGCCATTGCCTTCAGGATGTTCCTGTCATTGATGCATACGGTAAAATTCTGAAAGTTCAGTTTCCCCAACATGGCCGTGGTGGCGAGAATCAATTCGATCTCTGCCAGTATGCCCGGCTCGCCTAAGATGTCGATATCGCACTGCATAAACTGGCGGAACCTGCCCTTCTGCGGACGGTCAGCCCTCCATACATTTCCAATCTGCATCGCCTTGAATGGCGATGGCAGCTCGCTCATATGATTTGCATAATATCTTGCAAGGGGCACGGTCAAGTCGTACCTCAGTCCTCCGTCAACCAGATCATTTTCCTCTTTTGCCTCGTCTATCTTCAATTTCTCGCCGCGCTTTAAGATCTTGAATATCAGTTTTTCATTGTCCCCGCCCTGCTTGCTGCAGAGATTCTCGATATGCTCCACGCAAGGGGTTTCCATTGATGAGAATCCATAAGTCTTGTAGGTTTCTTTTATGAGGTGGATCACGTAATCACGAATCTCCATTTCTTTTGGAAGCATGTCCTTCATTCCGGTAACCGGTTTCTTCTTTAACGCCATAGCCATTCTCCTTTTCGTTCTATCATTTCATCAATCCGGTCTATATAGGCATCGATCGCCTTTACATTCTCGATCCGCATCAGCCGCGTCATCTTTTTCTTTCTGCTGCCAGGCATGGGTATTATGCCTTTTAGTACGATCTTCGTGGATGCGCCTGCGCCAGCGGCAACTATGGATTGCTTTTCCTCCATAATAAGTATATTGTATATTCCCGCTTTGTCAACCTTTGCATAGCCAACATTTTCGAAATTCCCCGCAATATTCTTCTGGCGATACAAATAATATGGGGCCAGTCCCATCTGCCTTGCCAGGCGCTCTGCTGACCGAATCATGCCTGACATGACTTCATTTGTCTTCCCGTCCTCCCGCTTCAGATCCTCCATATCCATCCTTGCCGCCCTTTTGATGGCAAGGGAATGCACCGTCAGGCTGTCCGGCATAAGCCGGCCAATCTGCCTCAGGGTATCTTCCATATCATGGAGATCCTCTCCCGGAAGACCTGCGATAATATCCATATTAATATTGTCAAACCCTAGTTCCCTCGCCATGCCATATGCCGTTATGATCTGCTCTACGCTGTGCCTGCGCCCGATGGCATCCAACGTCTTTTGCTGCATGCTCTGCGGATTAATGGAGATCCGGGTGACGCCGTGACGTCTGATCGCTTCTAGCTTCTCCCTGGTAATGCTGTCCGGCCGTCCGGCCTCCACCGTATATTCCAGAAGATGCTCCCTTGAGAAGTTCTCGTCAATACAGCACAGGAGGCGTTCCAGCTGTCCCGCCGTAAGCGTGGTAGGCGTGCCCCCTCCGATGTAGATAGTATTCAGTTTCTTTAAGGAGGACTTCTGAGCGATAAACTTCAACTCTTTGCACAAGGCATCCAGATAATCCTCCACCCTGCTTTCCCAGTCGGCTAAGGCCCCGGAACTAAAGGAGCAGTAGCTGCACACGGTGGGACAGAACGGGATGCCCACATAAAGGCTGTACCCATTGTCATAGTCCAGCCGCTCTAGCAGTTCCTTCTCCCTTCCGGCAATCTCCCATGCCAGGGAAGCCTTCTCTTTGCTTACCATATAGATCTCGTGAAACCAGGAGACAAATGCCTTCTCATCCATCCCCTCATCCAGCTTCTTCATGGCAATCTTCGTAGGCCTGACTCCGGTAAGAATCCCCCAGGAAAGAGAGTTCCCCGTCTCTTCTTCAAGCAGGTGATATAACTTTACGTCTATATGCCGTTTAACTTCTGCTTCTTTTCCTATCCCTGAATATTCGGCGGGCATATCCGCCGCGCCTGTCGTGATCTTGCGCCCATTCTCCAGCAGTACCGTTACATAATTAGAGGCTTTTTCCTCCACCCGGCACACAGCCTGTGCCGCTGGATAAAAAGCCTTAATCATATGGTACGTATTATAAGTATATGCCTCGCTGTTACATATAATCCGAATCATTCTTATACCCCGCTACAGAAATGGATTGTGCGTCTTCTCATGCCCAATCGTAGTCTCGCCCATATGCCCCGGATATACAAGGGTCTCATCCGGAAGGACCATCAGTTTCTCCTTCACGGCCCGCACCAGGTCGGACATGCTTCCGCCCGGAAAATCCGTACGTCCGATCGAATTCTGGAACAGCGTATCCCCGCTGAATAAGACTCCTTCGGATCTGACATAATAGCAGCATCCTCCCTTGGTATGGCCCGGCGTGTGGAACACCTCAAAGTCATAGCCAGCCAGTTTCAGAATCTGTCCTTCCTTGATGCTCTTAGCTCCTTCATAAGTATATCCCCCGGTATAGACAGAAGACTGGTTTAACTTCGGATCCGTCATAGCATCCGCGTCTTCTTCATAGACATAGACCGGCACATGGAATTCGTCCACGAATCCGTCAATTCCCATAATATGGTCAAAATGGGCATGCGTCAGTAGAAGCGCCTCTATCTTAATTCCTTCCGATTTGATGTGGCTTAGAAGATAGGACGGACAGGCAGCCGGATCAACCACGACCGCCTGTCTTGTCTCTTCATTTACAGCCAGATAACAATTAGTGCTGATAATTCCAGTAACAAATCTCTCTACTTTCATCTTTTCTATCCTGTCGTCCTTTCAATATCAATTACGCCCTCCACCTGACGAAGTTTCTTCACAATTCTTGTCAGTTCTTCCCTGCCATGCACGATAAATCCCGTCTCAATGGTAGCGGTTCCCTGCTTGCTGGTGCGTACATTCATGGACTTCACATCCACGTCTCCTTCCGTAAAGATCTTTGACATCTCCATCAAAAGCCCTTGCCTGTCATGGGCATACATCTTGATCTCAGCCAGATACTGCCCGCCGGCCTTCTCTGCCACGTCGCTTTCCCACTCCGCATCTATCAGGCGGGCGCGCTCGGATTCTGTCAGATGGATCATGTTCACGCAGTCCGTGCGATGGATGGAAAGGCCTCTGCCTCTGGTAACAAAGCCCACAATCTCATCCCCGGGCACCGGATTACAGCATCTGGAGAAACGTACTGCCATATCGTCAATTCCTTTGACCACGATTCCACTCTTGGACTTGGCAATATGCACCTTATTCTTGGACGCTTCTGCAACCCGCTCCAGAACCACTTCATCCGTGATTTCCTGCTTGTGCTCTTTGTCATACTCTTCCACAAGCCGGTTTACCACCTGGCCTTCCTTAAGCCCTCCGTGCCCAATGGCAGCCAGCACCGCTTCCCAGTCCTTGAATCCGTATTTCTTCTGCACCACGTCCTGATATTTCGGATTCATGATATTGCTCAAATTAATGGATTTGGCTTTGCAATAAGAGGCAATCATCTCTTTTCCCTTGATGATATTGCTTTCCTTGAATTCTTTCTTAAACCATTGATTAATCTTGTTCTTTGCCTGGGTGCTCTTGACGATTCCCAGCCAGTCCCGGCTCGGGCCTCTGGAGTTCTGGGAGGTCAGGATCTCGATCCTGTCCCCGTTCTGTATCTTGTATTCAATATTCACCAACTTGCCGTTTACCCTGGCGCCTACCATCTTATTTCCCACTGCGCTGTGGATGGCGTATGCGAAATCAATCGGCGTAGAGCCATTGGGCAGATTCTTCACATCGCCTTGGGGCGTGAAGCAGTATACATCCTCTGCAAACAGGTCCAGATCGCCCTTGATCAGGCTTAAAAACTCCCGATTATCCGACATGTCTCTCTGCCATTCCAGTATCTGGCGCAGCCAGCTAAGCTTCTCTTCTTCCTGCGCCTCCACGCTCTTCTTGCCATCATTGGATTCTTTATATTTCCAATGGGCCGCGATACCGTACTCTGCCGTCTTATGCATTTCCTGCGTCCTGATCTGGATCTCAAAAGGCTGCCCCACGGAACTCATCAGCGTCGTATGCAAGGACTGATACATATTGGGCTTGGGCATCGCAATATAGTCTTTGAAGCGTCCCGGTATCGGCGTATACATCTCATGGATGACACCTAGCGCCGCATAGCAGTCCTTTACGGAGTCCACGATAATCCGCACCGCGAACAGGTCATAGACCTGATCCACCGTCTTATCCTGATTAACCATCTTCTTGTAAATGCTGAAGAAATGCTTGACGCGCCCGTTCACATCCGCCTTGATGCTGGCGTTCTTCATGTGGGTGGACACTTCATCCACGATCTGCTGGACGAATTCTTCCCGCTCCGTCTTCCTTGCGTTAATCTGATTTACAAGATCAAAGAATACTTCCGGCTGCGAATACTTAAGAGCCAGGTCATCCAGTTCCGTCTTAATCTTGGATATGCCGAGCCGCTGGGCAATCGGCGCATAGATATCCATGGTCTCTTTGGCTTTCTCCTTCTGCTTGGCCGGCGTCATAAACTCCAGCGTCCGCATGTTGTGAAGGCGGTCGGCAAGCTTGATGATGATGACCCGGATATCCTTTGCCATTGCCAGGAACATCTTCCTTAAGTTCTCTGCCTGTACCTCCAACTTGTCGGAAGAATAGGAAAGCCTTCCCAGCTTGGTGACGCCGTCTACCAGAAGCGCCACTTCCTCGCCAAATTCCCGTTTAATATCCTCTTCGCTTACTTCCGTATCCTCAACAACGTCATGAAGCATGCCGGATACGATCGTCTCTTTATCCATCTCCAGGTCAGCCAGTATGATGGCTACCCACAGAGGATGCACGATATACGGCTCTCCGGACTTGCGGCACTGCCCTCCATGGGCTTTTTTCGCAAGCTGGTATGCCTTTTCAATCATAGAAACATCCGTAGAGGGGTGATACCTTCGGATGCGGGCAATCAACATTTCATATAAGCGATCCGGATTTTCATAGTCTCCCGGCGCTTTAACGGCATGACCGTCAACGACTTCCAGTCCTGCGGAGGCATCTGCCGTCAGCGATTCTGGCGCAATACGCCCGTCAATTGCCTCATATGTGGTTTTTTCTGACATATTAACGCCTCCTTCCTGTTACATATTTTTCTTTTGTTATTATTTACCAGGATATGCAATTACAGACTCAACGTCATATCCTTTTAATTTATCTCTGCCCTTAAGGCCCTCCAGCTCCATCAAAAATACGGTCTTTACGACTTCTCCTCCCAGGCCTTCCACCAGTTTGATCATAGCCTCATTGGTTCCCCCCGTGGCGATCAGATCATCAATAATAACCACCTTCTGGCCAGGCTTTATCGCGTCACGGTGCATCTCCAATTCGGCAATGCCATACTCCAGCTCATATTTGATTGAAACCGTCTCACATGGAAGTTTTCCCTTTTTCCGGATTGGAATGAATGGCTTATGAAGGTTATAGGCAATGGGAACTCCAAAGATAAATCCTCGGGACTCCGGCCCCACGACCACATCGAACTCCACATCTTTTAATTTTTCCTGCATAAGGTCTATGGCAAGCATCAGCCCGTCGGCATCCTGAAGCACGCTGGTCACATCCCTGAATATAATACCTGATTCCGGAAAATCCGGAATACTCCTTACGTATTCTTCAATCGGTTTCATACACAATCTCTCCATTCTCACTAAAATACCTTATAAGTATAGCATTAGTCTACGTAATTTTCAAACAATTCTAGACATTTCTCGCACCATTATTGGTAGTGCGTAATCACAATCTGAACCGTACGCTTTCCCATATATTCATTAATGTCGGGATAATAAGTGACGGACAGCTTCATCTGGCCTCCTCTTCCTTTCATCAGAAGATCCACAGCCTCTTTCCCATACCGCTCTTCCAGAAGGGAAAGCATCTGCTCTGCTCCCCGGAAGCACACGGCCTCCCTTGCCGTCTGACTGGAATCTTTTACCTGAAGTTTCAGTACATTTCTATTCTTGCCAAGAATCCGCCCGCTTATAAGTTCTACATTTCTGGCGGCAAAGACCGGCTTTGTATTCCCCTTTCCGAAAGGTTCCAAAAGAGTCAGTTCCTCCACCAGTTCCTCTGTCACGCAGGAAAACGGCAATTCCATATCTATCACTACTTTTTCTGCCATGTCTTTTGGCTCCAGCCGGCAGTTATCATTGAGCGTCCTTCGAAGTTCTTCTATGTTTTCCTTGGCAAGGGACATTCCTGCCGCCAGCTTATGTCCTCCGAACTTGGTGAGGAGATCCCTGCAGCGGCTGAGTTCTTCATACATATTATATGCCTCTATGGAACGGCCCGAGCCTTTGATACCCTCTTCGGCATCCGTCAGTATGATGGCAGGCCTGTAATACCGCTCCCGGATCCGGCCTGCCACGATTCCGGCCAGGCTTTCATGGCAGCCGGGCAGATAGAGGACCAGAACCCGGTCTTTCCCTGCCTTCGTCGTGTCCACGATCTGTCTTGCCTGTTCCACCGCGATATCCGTCATCTCTTTGCGGCTGTCATTCAGCGCCTTCAGATCCCCTGCCAGTATGTCCGCCTCTTTTCCGGATTTCGCCCGCAGCAGATTAAGCGTCCGCTTTGCCGTATCCAGCCTTCCGCTGGCATTCATACAAGGCCCAAGTACGAATCCGATATGATAGGCGCCGATTCGATCCTTATCCACTCCCGTGCACGCGATCAAAGAGCGAAGTCCGGGACTATGCGTCCGCTTCAGCATCTGCAGGCCTTCCTTTACGAAAATCCTGTTTTCGTTTTCCAGTTCCATCACATCGCCCACTGTAGCGATCGCCACATTTTCGATCAGATAGTCCAGATCCTCCGCGTCGCCGCCCGTGGCCTCCCACAGGGCTTCCACCAGTTTATAGGCGATGGCTGCCCCGCACAACCCTTTAAATGGATATTCGCACCCCGGCTGCTTTGGATCGATTACAGCATCTGCAGGCGGAAGCAGATATTTTTTCCCGTCCTCTTCTTCCTCGAAGGGCACCTCGTGATGATCCGTCACCACGATCGTCATCCCAAGGCGCTTTCCGCAGGCAATCTCCTCCGCCGCCGCAATGCCATTGTCGCAGGTAATGATGGTATCTATTCCATCCTGATACGCCCGTTCAATCAATTCGATGTTCAGTCCATATCCATCCTTCATGCGGCTGGGTATATCACTGTCTGCCTCAGCCCCCAGTTTCTCCAAGCCCTCCAGCAGTATGTAGGTGGCATTCACTCCGTCAATATCGTAATCTCCGATGACCCGGATCCGCTTCTGCTCGGCAATCTTCTCCCTTAAGATGTCCACTGCCTTGTCCATATCCTTCATCAGCATGCCGTCATACAGGTCGGCAATTGTGCCATTCAGGTACTGCGCGATTGCCTCATCGCCGATCACATCCCTGTTACGGATTAAGCAGGCCAGCCTGGGGCTGATCTGAAACCTTTTCCCAATCCCTTCAAAATCCGCGCCTTTTCTTAGAAGCACCCATTGTTCCATCCTCTATCCTCCCTATGTATCTTGAAAGTAAAAAGCAGCCACGTCATATAAATATGGCTATGGCTGCTTCATCGTTTCTCTCTATTATTTCTTTTTCTTCTTGCTTGTCTGGGCAGCTGGTTTCTTGCCAGTCTTTGTCTTCATAACATACCACAGGGCTCCTGTGATGCACACGGACGAATATGCTCCGCATACAATGCCCACGATCAGCGGCAGCGCGAATTCACGGATGGAGCTTACTCCCATTACGTACAGCACTGCCACCATAATGAATGTGGTCAGGGAAGTATAAATACTTCTGGTAAGCGTCATTGTAATACTCTTATTTACCACTTCTGCAAGATCCGTGGACTTGGTCTGGTAATGAAGTTCCTCGCGGATACGGTCAAATATGACGATCGTCGCATTAATGGAATATCCCACGATGGTCAGCATGCAGGCGATAAATGTATTCCCCACCGATATTCTCGCAACCGCATAGAATGCAAGCACGACTAAAACGTCATGTAACAGAGCGGTTACCGCGCTGGTTGCAAAGCGTATATCCTTGAATCGGAACCAGATATACAGAAGCATGAATATAGTTGCGACAATAACCGCGACAACCGCGTCCTGCCGCATCTCGTTACTTACTGTAGAACTGATATTCTCTGCAGTAATCTTTGACTCATCCACGCCGAAATTATCTGCCATAGCCTGATTCAGTTTTTCACGCTGGTCAAGTTCCAGCGTAACCGTCTTGATAATCACCTGGTTGGTACCTGCCACCTTCTGCGTCTGGACATTGTGATCGCCGGTCACTTTTTCTACTACAGGCACGATCTCTTTGTCAATCTCTTCAATCGTGTAATCTTCATTAAATGTCACATTGGTTGATGTTCCACCTTCAAACTCAAGGCTGTATGCAAATGCCCCATTCCCCTTGGATGAATTCACGCCCATGAAGATCAGTCCTGCGGCGATGACTGCCGTAGATACGGTAAAGAACCATTTCTTCTTTCCGAGGAAGTTGATGGTTTTCCTCTCCTTCTTAGCACGATAGTATAGTTTTTCTTTGCGAAGCCCTACCGCATAGAACGCATACACGATCATACGGGTAATAACAAGGGCGGTAAACATGGATACGATAATACCGATTGCCAGAGTCTGGGCAAATCCCTTTACCGTTCCCGAGCCCTTGAACCAGAGGACAGCAGCCGCGATCAAGGTGGTGATGTTGCCATCCACGATTGCTGACATAGCCTTCTGGAAACCAGTCTTTAATGCATTCTTCACGCTCTTTCCGCGGGACATCTCCTCACGCACCCGGGCGAAGATGATGACGTTTGCATCCACCGCCATACCGATACTCAGGATGATACCCGCAATCCCCGGCAAGGTAAGGGTCACGTTAAACGCATTTAATATAAGAAGCACAAGTTCCGTATAAATAACCAGCGCAAGGCTTGAAGCAAGTCCCGGCAGATAATATACAAATATCATAAAGATAAATACAATAGCAAGTCCGATCGCGCCGGCCTTCAGACTGGTGCTGATTGCCTGTTCTCCCAGCTGGGCGCCTACCACGTTGGAGCGTAGTTCTTCCAGTTCCAGCTTCAATCCGCCGATACGGATGGTAGATGCCAGGTTTTCCGCCTCATCATACGAGAAATTTCCTGTGATATATGCCTGCCCTCCGGTAATCGCCGTCTGGACTCTCGGGCTGCTGATCGCCTCTCCGTCATAGATGATGGAAATGGTCTTTCCTACATTGGCCTCTGTGGCATCCGCGAACTTCTTTGTCCCTTCCTTATTCAGACTCAGTTCCACGGAGTACTCCTTATTGCCCATATCATCCTCGCCGGCCTTGGCCGTAGCGGTCTTGACATCGGATCCGGTAATGACCGTCTCTCCATCTTCCGTCCTGAACTCAAGGGAGCCTGGCTTTCCAAGTTCATCCAGGATCGCATTGGCATCCGTAACGCCCGGAATCTCAATGTTAATCCGGTCGTCGCCTTCCTGGTACACGCTCGCTTCTGTGCTGTACTGTTCCACACGCTTCTGAAGCTTATAAATGGTGTCGCTCATCTCTTTTTCTGTCGGATTGTCATCCTTAACCTGATAGGTAATGCTGACGCCGCCTGCCAGATCCAGGCCAAGCTTGATGTTCTTCATTGCGCCGGTTCCAGTCTTGCCAAAACCGACCAGAACCGTAAAGCCAAGCAGCACGACCAGCACGACGGTCAGAATCAGGCTCAGTATGCCTTTGTTCTTCTTCATGGTTTACTTCCTTTCTGTCTCTTCTTAATCCCTTTTTATTCTTCTGCAAGCGCCGCTTTCATCATAATTGCGCATTCCACGCGCTTACGCTGCATCTCGCAGCCAATATCATATGTATCATGGATGGTCCCGTGGAAATTGTAAGAATTCGCCATACATCCGCCGCTGCAATAGAACTTGGCAAAACAGTCCCTGCACTTATCTTTGGAGTACACGTTGCAGCTGCGGAAATCATCCGCAATCTCCGGCCTTACGATTCCTTCGTCCACATTTCCCATCAGGAATTCTACCTGTCCCACGAACTGATGGCAAGGATAGAGATCCCCCCAAGGCGTCACGGCCAGATATTCCGTCCCGGAGCCGCATCCGGACAGCCTTTTCGCTACACAAGGCCCACCGTCTAAGTCTATCATAAAATGGAAAAAATTAAAACCTTTTCCTTCCTTTTCACGTTCAATCATTATCTTTGCCAGTTTATCATATTCTTCATTAATCACCGGGATATCTTCCTCCCGGATCGCGTAGGGATCGCTTTCCTCTCCCACCACCGGCTCTATGGACATCTGCTTGAACCCCAGATCCGCGAAATGCAGGATATCGTTGGAAAAATCCAGGTTATCGCGGGTAAACGTTCCCCGCACATAGTATCGCTCCTGGTTCCTGCTCTTTGCCAGTTTCTGGAACTTGGGAACGATCAGGTCATAACTTCCCTTTCCATTGCGGAAGGGACGCATACGGTCATTGACATCCTTGCGGCCGTCCAGGCTTAAGACTACATTGTCCATCTCCTTGTTCACGAACTCCTGCACCTCGTCGTTTAACAGAACGCCATTGGTGGTAATCGTAAACCGGAAATGCTTGTCGTGGATCTTTTCCTGCTCTCTTCCATAAGCCACCAGGTCTTTCACCACCTGCCAGTTCATCAGCGGTTCTCCTCCGAAGAAATCCACTTCCAGATTATGCCTGTTGCCGGAATTGGCAATCAGGAAATCCAGCGCTTTCTTTCCCACTTCGAAACTCATAAGGGCACGTCTGCCATGGTACTCCCCTTCTTCCGCGAAGCAGTATTTGCAGGCCAGATTGCAGTCATGGGCAATATGAAGGCATAATGCCTTTACTACCGTCTTTCGCTTCTTCACTTCCTCGATCATGCATTCATAGGCATCCTCAGCGAAAAGCCTTCCTGCTTCCGTCAGTTCGATTACGTCCGCCAGAGCATCTTCAATCTCGCCCTCTTCGTACTTCTGTCCCAACTCTTTCTTAAGGCCCTTAAGCACGCATGGCTCTTTTAGAGTCTTAGCGGTATGGGCTTCATTTTCTTTGCTTAATTTCGCAATCACGTCATAGCACAGTTCGTCCACTACATGGACCGCGCCGCTGTACACATCCATGACGATATTGTATCCATTATTCTGGTATTGGTGAATCAAGGCTATATACCCCTTTCCTATATACATTATCAGGGGCCGTCCCCTGCATCCATTCTTATGAACAACAAGAAACAGCGACCCTTAAGACCGCTGTCCCGAGTATTCCATATAATCCAAAACTATTTCTTCTGTTCGCAAGTCTGGTTTCCTACTGTACAGGAAGTCTTACATGCTGACTGGCAAGATGTCTGGCATTCTCCGCATCCGCTCTTCTTTAAATTGCTATTCATAGTCTGTGTATTTAATGTTTTTACATGTTTCATGCTCTATTCCTCCTTACCTTTGCTTAACTTATGTTATTATACCATTTCATTATTATTTTCGCAATCATTTTATATCTCTTGTTAAAACTTTAATTACTCCCCATTCTATGGCCTTTTTACGGTAGTTATGATACACTATCGGTGGATTACAGCGTGAACGCCAGGTACTGCTATCTATAGCCATAGTCTTTTAAAAAGCAATATTGCAAATGTATGTCTTATAGGAGGTAATTGTACAATGGCAATTCAAATTGGCATCAACGGATTCGGCCGCATCGGCAGAGTCGCATTCCGTATCGCCATCAGTCAGCCTGAACGCTTCCACTTGTGTGGAATCAATGTCCGTAACGCAAATCTTGATTATATGGTATATATGATCCGGTACGATACCATATTCGGCCGCTTCCGCGGTGAACTTGGCACTTACGAGAAGGGGATTACCGTAAACGGAAAGAAGATCCCTGTCTTTTCCGAAAGCGATGCTTCCTGCATCCCATGGGAAAGCTGCGGCGCCGAATATATTATCGATGCAACCGGCGCTTTCTGCACTACTGCAAAGGCAATGTCCCATATCAAGGCCGGGGCAAAAAAGGTCATCATCTCGGCGCCAGCCAAGGATGATGAGACCCCCACGTTCGTCATGGGCATCAACCACACCAATTACACGCCGGATATGAAGGTCATATCTAACGCTTCTTGCACTACGAACTGTCTGGCGCCCATCTGCAAAGTCCTGGAGGATAATTATGGCATCGAATATGGCCTGATGTCCACAATCCACGCGGCAACCGCCAAGCAGAAAGTAGTCGACAGCCGGTCTTTGAAGGATTGGCGCACCGGCCGGGCAGTTTTTGGCAATCTGATTCCTTCCACAACCGGAGCAGCGAAAGCAATATCCTTGGTCATCCCTTCTCTGAAGGATCGGATGAACGGAATCTCTTATCGGGTTCCTACCTCGGACGTCTCCATCGTCGATCTAAACGTAGCGCTTAAGAGCCCCTCATCCTACGAGGATATTTGCAGCAAAGTCCACGAGGCCTCCATGACATATTTGTCCGGCATCCTGGATTATGTAGATGACGAAGTCGTGTCCTCTGATTTTATCGGAGACTCCCACGCCTCCATCTTCGATGCACGGGAAGGGATACAGGTTAATTCCCATTTCTTTAAGCTGATCTGCTTCTATGATAATGAGTGGGGCTATACCAGCCAGATTTTCAGACTCATAGAATACATGGACCAGATTCATCAGCAATAACAATTTCATATCGTTTCTATGGCAGCGATAGATAGCCGAAGTTACTGTAATCACCTTTCTGTAAGGGACATATGCATTCGTAATTACGATTATGAACCATACAAAACTATGTCAAAAGAGACAGACACTTTTTTGGAGTGTCTGTCTCTTTTACGATATCATTCCGCCGACCATTCCGCCGCCCGCGCATAAGATAAATGTGGTCACGAGATTGGCTCCGTCCCCGTTCAGCGTATGATACACCCCCAGCGTGATCAGCAGAAGCAGGGCAAAATACGCGATGCCAAGACCAAGGCCCCATATGAACCGCTTCACTTTGGCCATCTTGCCAATCAGAATTCCTCCGATCAAGGTCGCCATGACATAGATTGCTACGATCGCCGCCGATACCATCTTCTCGTTCAGCTCCATCTTATATAGCGCCATCGTAAGCAGCAAAAGCAATATCCCCGTAACAATATAAGAAGCCAGCAGCGCCTTCAGCACCCACATAACCTTTGAGTCTTTTCGAACCTGTCTTTCCATCCCATCCCTCCTTGTCTATCACAAGTTATGATGGAACTTCCAGGTTTATTCCACTATTGTTCCATTTGCTTTCCTAAAAATCCTGCGGCGCAGGCTGCCATCTTCTGTTCCAGTTCTCCCAGTTTCTTCTTCGCGTCCTTGGATAGCAGGATGACGCCGCCTATCACATCTCCTTCGCAGATGATGGGGCAGATGATCTCATATTCGTATTCTTCTTCCTGGCTGTCGGTTATGGCAACATACTTCTTATCGCCAAGGGCGGCCATTATCTGGTTTCTGTCTCCCAGCTGCTTCTCCAGCGGCCTGCTGATATATTTATCCTGCAGATCCTTTTTGCCAGTGCCTGCAGCTGCAATGATCTGATCCATATCGCAGACGCATACCAGGCAGCCCATCGTCTGAGCAAGGCTCTCTGCATACTGTTTTGCAAATGCAGAGAGTTCTCCGATGGGAGAATACTTCTTTAGTATGATTTCCCCCTCTCTGTCCGTAAATATTTCCAGAGGGTCGCCTTCCCTGATTCTAAGAGTTCTTCTTATTTCCTTTGGAATAACCACCCTTCCCAGATCATCTATCCTTCTTACGATTCCAGTAGCTTTCATATAAGTTCTCCTCCGTTTACAAATCTATCCATTTTCTTGTATGGTGGTAGTCTTTGTAAAATCAAGTTTTTTATACCTACGGCCAAAATAATTGTCATTTATATATCCTACTTTGGGCTGGATATTTAAAGCACAGTTCTGTATAATAATAAGAAGTATGATATTAGGAGGGATAAAGATGAGCAAGATTGAAGAAGTCCGAGGCGCTATGGTGAAAGCCATGAAAGCCGGAGACAAGGAAACCAAGGAGACTCTGTCCATGCTGCTGGCCGCCCTTAAGAACAAGGCCATTGACAAGCGGGAAGACTTGACGGAAGCAGAGGAAATCCAGGTGATCTTAAAAGAAATAAAACAGACAAAGGAAACACTGGATATGACCCCTGCGGATCGCACCGAGATTATTGACGAGTGCAACAAGCGCCTGTCCGTATTGGAACAGTATGCCCCGAAGATGATGGACGAGTCAGAGATCAAGGACGTGATTGAGGCTACTTTAAAAGAAATCGGCCTGGATGCGCCAACCGCTAAAGATAAAGGAAGGATTATGAAAGTTCTGATGCCAAAGGTAAAAGGTATGGCCGACGGCAAATTGGTTAACGAACTTCTAATGACCTATATGGGATAAAATTATGAAACGGAAAAGCAAGCAGAAGCTGATTTTTCCTGTCCAAATTCCCTGGATCAGATACATTCAAGAAGCTTCAGGAATTTATCGAGACGGATTGGTCCTATGAATGGTAGCATCGTGCAGCAGCTTTTATACTCACAGGCAAAGGCTGGAGCGGAGGTTGCATTGCATCCCCCGCTCCAGCCTTCGCCGTCCGGTATAAAAAAGTTCCAGCACTATATCCAAAAACCTTACTGCCCCTCGCTATCCGTATCCACCTGATCATCCGTCTTAACATCATTCGCATACGGCTCCTGATCTTCTACCTTCATAGTAACGCTAAGATCATTAAAATCAACTTTTTTCCAAACACTCTTGTTGACCTTGATATCCGCCTTCTTAAGCCACTTCTCGCAGGTCTTGGTGTAGAGGTCCGTCTTTCTGTCATTTACGATAGACTGCTTCTTGGTATCCGTAGCCTCTCTGTCAAACAGGCTGGTAACCTTTCCAACATAGCATCCATTCTCAGCCTCGATCATCTCTGTCACTTCGCCTTCTCCCAGCTTATCAGCCGCTGCGATCAGGTCTGCTGACGGGGTGGATGAATCCTTGTCAAATGTTATTGTGCTTGCTTCCACGCCTTGTTCTGTGGCAAATGCCCCGAAGTCTTCCGCCGTCTTGGCTGCTTCCGCAAAATCCTCTGCCTTGCTCTTGACCTTTGCCTTCTCTTCATCAGACAGATCTACGGATTTGCCATCCGCATCCTTAGTCGTATAAGGGAACAGTACATACTGCATGCTCTTCTGGGCTGCCTCTTCATCGGATACTTCCGTATCAGCGTCGGCCTGAATTGCCTCCGTCATCTTCTGCTGGATCGCCATAAGCGTCATCACGCGCTTCACCGTCTTTAACGAGCCACTGATTTTTTCTTTGTCTTCCAGGGCGTTTGCCTCGTCAAACTCTTTTGCAGTACTCTCAATGGCATTCTTTTCCTTGTCAGACAGAGAGACCTCATAGTCTCCCATATGCTCTTCCAGAAGAATCATAGTCTCCAGCTGCTTTAGCACGGAGTCTTTTACGGATTCTTCGTAAGTCTGGCCTTCCATCGCTTCGGAATTCCACATGTCTTCTCCCAGATATCCTGCGTAATAGGTCTCATACTGGGCCTGTGTATATCTTGCATAGAAATTAGCAATGTCGGCTGTTATCTCTTTGTCGCCTACCACGGCAACCACATCGTCGTCTTTAAACGATCCGCAGCCGGTAAGGGAAGTCGCTGCAAGCATCCCTGCCATTGCGAGTATCAATATCTTCTTTTTCATGTTCTTGTATACCCTCCTTAGTACCGTTAACTTCTCTATTATATCCTTTTTTTACTGGTCAATCAATCCTTTAATTCCAATTAGCACATTTTTCACAACCGCCAGCACATCCGTATTTTTCTCTTTTTTATTGCGACTCTTCTTCTCATATAAGAAGCAAGGATTCTCTGCATCTGCCTTAAAGGCCAGATCCCCTTTAAACTGCTCCAGGAGTCCGGGAATCTTCTGGGGCTGGACTTTGGCCTTTTCATACATGGAGAAGGTGAATCTTTCTCCCTTCTGCTCTACTGCCGTCACGTAGGCGCTGTGAGCAATCGCTTTCAGGCTTGCGACAGCCAGGAGAGTCTCCACCTTTTTGGGGATATCTCCGAAACGGTCAATCAGCTCTTCCAGCATGTCTTCCATCTCTTCTTCATTTTCAATGGCCGCCACCCGCTTATAGATATCCAGTTTCTGATACTCGTTGGGAATATAGGAATCCGGGATATATGCATCCACATTCAGATCCATCGTAGTGTTGAAAGTCTCTTCTTCCATCTCGCCTTTTAAATGCTTCACCGCCTCATTAAGCATTTTGCAGTATAGGTCGTATCCCACGGCTTCCATATGGCCATGCTGCTCAGCGCCTAGAAGATTGCCGGCCCCCCTGATTTCCAGATCACGCATGGCAATCTTGAATCCTGATCCCAAGTCTGTGAACTCTCGGATCGCAGCCAGCCTTTTTTCCGCAACTTCCCGGAGCAGTTTATCCCTCCGATAAAGTAGAAAGGCATAAGCCATTCGGTTAGAACGCCCTACTCTTCCCCGCAGCTGATAGAGCTGGGACAGGCCCAGATGATCGGCATCATGGATAATCATCGTATTTACATTGGAGATGTCCAGCCCGGTCTCAATAATCGTTGTGGATACCAGCACGTCTATCTCTCCGTTGATAAAGTCGTACATTATCCTCTCCAGCTGGTGCTCCTTCATCTGGCCGTGGGCGTATTCCACCGTGACATCCGGAACCAGTTTCTGGATATGGCCTGTTATCTCTGCTATATCCTCCACTCGGTTATAGACATAATATACCTGCCCCTGCCTTCCGGATTCTCTTTCGATCGCTTCTCTTACCATCTCGTCATTATACTCCATGACGTAGGTCTGGATCGGCATCCTATCGTTGGGAGCCTCTTCCAGCACGCTCATATCCCGGATTCCGATCAGGCTCATATGAAGCGTCCGCGGAATCGGCGTTGCCGTCAGAGTTAATACATCCACATTTTCCTTCAGTTTCTTAATCTTTTCCTTATGCTGGACGCCGAAACGCTGCTCCTCATCGATGATCAGAAGTCCCAGGTCCTTGAATTTCAGATCGTCGCTTAAGACTCTGTGGGTGCCAATCACAATATCCACCAAGCCTTTCTTGGTATCCTCGATGGTCTTCTTCTGCTGAGCCGGAGTCCGGAATCTGCACATCAGATCCACCCGGACCGGAAAGTCCTTCATCCTCTGGGCAAATGTATTGTAATGCTGCTGGGCCAGGATCGTGGTGGGTACCAGATAGACGACCTGCTTATCCTCCTGCACTGCCTTGAAGGCCGCCCGGATGGCAATCTCCGTCTTTCCATATCCTACATCCCCGCAGATTAGGCGGTCCATAATCTTATGACTCATCATATCCTGCTTGACGGCCTCGATGGCAAGCAGCTGGTCTTCTGTCTCTTCAAAGGGGAACATTTCCTCAAATTCCCTCTGCCAGACTGTATCCTCTCCATATACGTAGCCTTCCTGCTCCTGTCTTGCGGCGTACAGCCTGACCAGATCTTTGGCAATCTCCCTTACTGCCCCTCGGACTCTGGTCTTGGTCTTCGTCCATTCCTGCGTGCCCAGACGGTTTAATTTGGGTTTCTTGGCATCCGCGCTTGCATATTTCTGAATCAGGTCCAGCTGGGTAGCCGGGATATATAGATTGCCTCCCTGGGCATAGGATATCTTCATATAGTCCTTGGATATCTTATCTACCTCGATCTTCTCGATGCCCTGGTATATCCCCAGGCCATGGTTCTCATGAACCACATAATCTCCAACCTTCAGTTCCGCAAAACTCTGTATCTTTCGCCCTTCATAGGTCTTACGCTTCTTCTTTTTCTTCGTCTTTCCGAAGATATCCGTCTCCGAGATCACCGTAAACTTCAGCATCGGATACTCATAGCCATATGCCACATGCCCATAAGCCGTCATAATCTCGCCCGGCGCCACTTCCCGGTCCAACTCATCGCTATAATAACTGCTCAGATTATAATCCCTTAGATCCTCTGCCAGACGCTTCGCCCTGGTCCTGGATCCGGATAGAAGAACCACCCTGTATCCATTCCTTTTCAGACGCTTCAAATCCTGCGTCAGCATGTCAAAACTGCTGTTATAAGGATTGACGCTTTTCGTCTGAAGGCTGAAGGAGGCCTTTGTCTCCAGTCCCCTGCATTTCATATCCAGGGCAAAAAAGCCGACGCTGCTATAAGCGTTCATTTTTCTTAAGATCTCTTCCGTATGATACAGCTGCACTTCCGCGTCCGTGACTTCGTATCCGCTTTCCACCCTCTTTTTCTGGGCTTCCAGAAACTCTTCTTCCACCCCCTGCCCTTTTTCGATCAGGCGGACCGGCTCATCTAAGAACAGGATCGTCTCTTCCATTGGAAAATAATCCAAAAAGGAAACCCCCTTCTCTCCTTCCTGCGGAAATTCCACCGCCGGACAGATCGACACCTCTTCCAGATTCTCGATAGATCTCTGGGTCTCCACATCAAAAGTACGGATCGAATCCACTTCATCTCCCCACAGTTCTATTCGGATCGGAAGTTCTTCTGTAAGGGGATAGACATCCAGTATGCCGCCCCTTACCGCAAACTGGCCGGGAGCCTCAATCTGCACTTCCCTGTCATAGCCAAGCGCCACCAGCCTGGACTGCATCTCTTCCAGATGAAAGGTACTGTCATTTGCAATCCGCACCGTCTTTTCAACAATTACATCCTTGGGCAGAAGGGTGTCCATGAACGCATCGAAACTGGTAATCACCGTAGCCTTTTCGCCTGCCGCCACCGCCTGGATCACTTCCATCCTCTGACTTACCAGTTCCTTGCTCCTTAAGTCTGCCTGGTAAAAGAGCAGGTCTTTGGCCGGATACAGATGGGTATTCGGATCCAGGAATCGATACTCTTCATAGACTTGTTTTGCCTTGGATTCACTTGAACAAGCGATGACTCTGTAATTACAGCCATCGCTCAACGCATACATCATATGGGTTTTCTGGGAATTCACGCATCCGCAGACTCGTATCATCCCCGCGCCTTTTCTTATGTCCCTGCTAATCTCTTCAAATTCTGCTAATTCATTCAGTGGCCTGATTAAGGCTTGCATATCTTAGGCCTCCTTAGGCTTTACTTTTCTGTTAAACTTATTCATGGCCTCTTCCATCTCTCCTCTGAGGATCATCTCCACCGCTTCCACAGCCTTCTGGCATCCTTCCTCCATGATGGCGCGCTCTTCTTTCGAGAAACGACTGAGGACATAGTCTGCCAGATCATATTTCTTCGGCTTTTCTCCCACACCGACCTTGATTCTTGGAAATACTTCCGTCCCAAGATGGCTGATAATATTCTTCATTCCATTATGGCCGCCGGCGCTTCCTTTTTTACGGATTCTAAGTTGTCCGACATCCAGACTGATATCATCGTAGACAACCAAAAACTCGCTTTCTTCATCAACCTTATAATAATCCACCAGGCCGCCCAGGCTCTCGCCGCTAAGATTCATGTAGGTCTGCGGCTTAGCCAGAATTACTTTCTTCCCCTCTATGATTCCTTTTCCGATCAGGGCTCTATTCTTCCTGCCGTCTACAGATATATTATATTTGCCGGCAAGCGTATCTATGACATCGAAGCCGGCATTATGCCGCGTGCCTTCGTATTGTAATGTAGGATTTCCAAGTCCCGCTATAATAAACATTCTTCTCACCTCAGTTTCTATTCCTTTCCATTCTACAAGAAGCCGTCCTATTTGTCACGTAAAAGAAATGAATAATTTGCTGTCTTTTTTCATACATTATAGAAAGTAATAAATATCATACACAATACAGGAGGGTCTCAATGAGTTCCAAAACAAAAATCGTCGTATTGCATATGAAGGAGATTATTTACACGGCAGTCTTCGCCGCACTGGCAATCATACTTATCCTGCTGCTGGTATTCATGTTCCTTCCAAAAAATAAAGAGTCCAAAACCAACGAGGAGAAATACATGCCAGGAGTATACACATCCACCGTCACGCTCAACAACACCGCCCTTGAGGTGGAAGTGACCGTGGATGAGACACATATCAATTCCATCCGCTTCTCCAACCTGGATGAGTCGGTAACTACCATGTTCCCTCTGATCCAGCCGACTATCGAGGACATTGCTGAACAAGTATATGACTCCCAGTCTCTGGATAACATTCAGTTGTCCGAGGATAGCCCCTATACTTCCCAGATTATTGTAAATGCCATTGACGAGGCATTGAAAAAAGCCGAAACTACCAAGTAGTTGCGGCTTTTTATATGTTCTTCATAATGATTCCTATCCTTCTACGATCAGATATCTTCCACCCGGAAGCGGGAATACTTCTGATGCTTCCTCAATCTCTTCAAGAGACATGCTGTCTACATCCAGACCTTCCTCTTCTAGAAACTCCTTCACTTCGCCGATGTTCTCCACGACCGCTGCCATGCAATCCTCCAGGAATGCTTCCGCCTCTTCCAGCGTCTCCGCAACCGGCTCATCAAACAACTGCGCCTGGTTTTTCAAGAACGTCTTCAGGCACTCCTCATCGTACTCATACATTTCTCTAACCTCCCTTAATTTCTTTTCCTTGCTTCATACGAACTGCATCAGTTCTTCCGGACTGTCTATGATAGTTCCCGCGCCTGCAGCCCTCAATACTTCTCTTGACCGGAACCCCCAGGATACGCCCACCATGCGAACCCCTGCGTTTCTGCCTGTCTCCACGTCCACTTCGGAATCCCCCACATACAGGCATTCTTCCCTGCCCGCCTGCATCTCCTCCAGCAGTCTATAGATTCCGGCAGGATCTGGCTTTCTCGCAATTCCTTCCTTCTGGCCCTGCACGCAGTCAAACACATCCTCGCCAAAGATACGCTCTACCACTTTCTTCGTCTGCCGATGGGGCTTGTTGGAGAGAACCGCCAGCTTTATTCCCTTGTCTTTCATCTGCATAAGCGTTCCGGTGATGCCTTCATAGGGTGTTACAAGATATGTACAGTTTTCATCAAATATACGTCCGTATACCTCCATTCCTTCCTCAATTCTTGAAAGTTCCCTATCTCCAGCTGCCTCCAGGGAACGTTCCATCAGATATCTCGCGCCGTTGCCTACAAAACTGCGGCACTCATCGGTAGTGATCTGAGGAAGTCCCATCTCTTTTAACGTCTCTTTCACCGAAAAAGCCAAGGATTCCAGTGTATCGGTCAAAGTTCCGTCAAGATCAAATATACAAGTTTTCATAATACATATATCCTCCATGCAATAATCATAGTATGACTATAGGAAAAATTCAAGGGGAATTTCGTAATCCATTCCCCTTAAGTGAGATATTGGCGCATCAGCCGCAGCGCATTCTTTTCCAGGCGGCTTACCTGAGCCTGGGAAATCTTGATCTCGTCGGCAACTTCCATCTGCGTCTTGCCCTCAAAGAACCGCAGTTTGATAATATACCGTTCCCGTTCCCCTAAGTGCTGCATCGCCGCTTCCAAAGACAAGTCCTCCACCCATTTTTCTTCCTTATTCTTTGTGTCGCTGATCTGATCCATTACATACAGGGCATCGCCTCCGTCATTATATACCGGCTCCTGAAGGCTCATAGGAACCTGAATGGCGTCCAGGGCAAACACGATGTCCTCTTTGGATATTCCGATCTCTTCCGCAATCTCCTGGACTGTGGGCTCTTTTAGGTTCTGCTTGATATAATTCTCTTTTGCATAGATCGCCTTATAAGCCGTATCACGAAGCGACCGGCTGACACGGATGGAATTATTGTCCCGCATATAGCGCCTGATCTCGCCAATGATCATGGGCACCGCATAAGTAGAAAACTTCACATCCAGTTCCGTATTAAAATTATTGATCGCCTTGATCAGGCCGATGCAACCGATCTGGAACAGGTCATCCGGATTCTCATTGCTTCCTCCAAACCGCTTTATCACGCTGAGCACAAGACGTAGATTTCCTTTGATATATTCTTCCTTCGCCTCTGCATCCCCTGCTTTTATGCGCGCAAACAAAGCTTCCTTTTCCTCTTCTTTCAGGATTGGAAGCTTTGCCGTATTCACACCACATATTTCAACTTTTCCCTGTGCCATTGTCAGAACCCTCCTACTAGATGAATGAATAATTAATATCTAGTAAAATGATTCTCCATAAGTTCTTTTGTTATTCTTTACACCGCCAAAATAAAAAAAGTTTTAGACCTTGACAAAACATTGAAACCCCAAAAGCCACATGCTATAATTATAAAAATTATTGAAATCATTCTGAAAGGCGGCCCTTATGAAAAGATTCAAGATGCTACTACTCTTATTGCTTATCTTTTTTGCCGGGCTGTTTTTTGTTTCTATTGATAACAATTCTCATAATATTTCCTCTTACAAAGAGCACCCTGACACCTATACAGAGGGCTATGTCTGCCATCCGGCAACGATTACGCCTTATACGAAAGCCTCAAGCGTATATCCGGGCCCTCAAAAAAAGACTTCTTTCAGAAGAGGAAGTTCCTTTATGCTGCGTATGCCTGTCCTGCACGCATGCTGCCGAATCCCTTTCCTCCTTGGCCTTCCTGCAAAATACAGGCGTCTTCTGCAACTGATTGGCAGCCTCTTTGCCTCTATGATTTTCATGCTTCAGATCTGGATCATTCACCAGGTAGATGGAAAAAAGCGCTCTCCTTTATATGAAACCGGCAATTTAATATAAAGGAGAATAGAATACTATGGAAATAAACGATCTCTTAATGCTGCCCGGCGGGCTGGCCCTATTCTTGTATGGCATGCAGATGATGAGTACCGGGCTTGAGACCGCCGCAGGCAACAAGATGAAGACGATCCTTGAGAAGCTGACCTCCAATCGCTTCAAAGGTGTTCTGGCAGGCGCTGCCATTACAGCTGTCATCCAATCTTCTTCCGCCACCACCGTCATGGTCGTAGGCTTCGTCAATTCCGGCCTAATGACTTTAAGCCAGGCCGTATGGGTAATTATGGGAGCCAATATAGGAACCACGATCACCGGACAGCTGATTGCGCTGGATATCGGGGCAATCGCGCCTTTGATCGCATTTATAAGCGTTGCAGTCATATTGTTTTCCAAGAATGATAAAGTAAAGCATATCAGTTCCATTTTTGCAGGCCTGGGCGTACTGTTCATCGGAATGGATATGATGGGCGAGGCGATGGAGCCGCTGCAGTCATCTCCTGCTTTTCTGAACATTATGACCACCTTCCAGAATCCACTTGCGGGCATACTGATCGGCGCCGTATTTACTGCTATAATCCAGTCCTCCTCAGCTTCGGTGGGAATCTTGCAGGCTCTGGCAGCCACGGGGGCAATCCCCTTATCCGGCGCTGTCTATATCCTGTTCGGACAGAATATCGGCACTTGCATTACCGCTGTCCTGGCTTCCATCGGCACAAAGGTCAACGCAAAGCGTACCACGGTGATCCATCTGCTGTTTAACATCATAGGCACGCTGATTTTTACCTGCATCTGCATGGCAACACCTTTCGTATCCTTTATGGAGACGCTGACTGGCAATCCTGTAGCACAGATAGCCAACGTTCACACCACGTTTAATATTGTAACTACGCTGATCCTTCTGCCTTTTGGCGGCCTCATGGCCAAGGCGGCCGTCCGGCCGCTCCCGGATACAAAATCCAGCGAGCCCCAAAGAAGGAAGCTGGAATACATCGCGCCTTTTGAAGGACATTATTCCATGGGACATGCCGCCGTTGTCCTCTCCCAGCTTAGCAATGAAGTGTCCAGAATGTCCGGCATGGCAAGAGACAATGTAGAAGCCGCTTATAACGCGCTTTTAAATGATGATGCGAAAGCCCTGGAAGCCATTGAGGAACAAGAGTCCTACATAGATTACCTGAATGAGGAGATTGCAAAATATATCGTAAGCCTGATGTCTGTGGAGATGTCCGAGAAAGATTCCAAGTGTATTAATAATTATTACATGATCATCAGCAATATAGAAAGAATCGGAGACCATGCGATGAACATCGCTGAATATCTGAAGTCCTTGAAAAAATGGTCCGTTCGCTTCTCCGACAACGCCATCTCGGAGATACGCAAGATGAAGCAGGTGAGTCTTAAACTCCTGGAATGTTTGGAACGCGCGGATGGAGAAAACAGCCAGTTTCTTCTGGAGCAGGCCGCGAAATATGAAAATCTCATCGATGATATGCAGAAGAAATACCTGAAACGGCAGATAAAAAGGATTCGCAAAGGAAATTGCAAGGCCGAGGCTGGCATCCTTTTTTCCGAACTGCTCACGGACTTTGAGCGAATTGGTGACTATGCCCTTAATCTGGCTGAATTATATGCTGATATGTAAAAAAGACAAATAATGGATTTGCAGCAGGCTGCTGCAAATCCATTATGATTCCCGATGGCCCGCATGGGAGGCGCATCAGTCGCGATCCCATTTATCCGCAAGATTATGGATCTGATTCTCAAACTTTGCAAGGTCCTTGTTTGCAAGGCCTTCATTCTTATATACCACGTCAAGCAGCCGCTTCGCCGCAGCCACAACTCGCCCAAACGCCGCCGTCGCCTTGGCTCTTGCCGGCTTCTCCGCCGTCTTCTTTGGCATCTTCACGCCTTCGCTTAGGATCTCATTGGAAGCAAGATCCACGCATCCGCCTGAATATGGCGCAAATGTCGGACAGCCTATCGTGTCTTCCACCAATTTCGCGAAGTGATCCGTCACCGTATCTTCGCCGTGCACTACGATCACCCTGTCAGGCTTGTGTGTAAACCCTTTCAGCCAGTTCAGCAGCCCGTTCATATCTGCGTGGCCGCTGATTCCTTTCACATCCACGATCCGTGCATTCACCGTAATATTCTCGCCAAAGAGCTTGACGCTCTGCGCGCCCTCGATCAGCTTGCGTCCCAGCGTCCCAACTGCCTGGTAGCCTACGAAGCATATCGTACACTCGCGCCGCCACAGATTATGCTTCAAATGATGGCGGATACGGCCAGCCTCGCACATTCCAGATGCAGAAATGATAACCTTGGGCTTATCATCAAAATTGATCATCCTGGACTCGTCGCTTGTAATCGTGGTCTTAAGTCCAGGAAAGATCAGCGGATTTATCCCTTTTTCCACCAGAGCCATCGCCTCTTCATCAAAGCAGGATTTCACATTCTTATTAAATACGTTGGTGGCTTCAATCGCCAGCGGGCTGTCTACATAAACTTCAAAGCCCTGGTACTGGGGCAATAGCCTTTTTTCCTTGATCTCTCTGATAAAATATAGCAGTTCCTGGGTTCTGCCAACCGCAAAAGATGGAATGACCACATTGCCGCCCTTATCAAAGGTCTCCTTCAATATCTTCGTAAATTCTCCGATATAATCCGGCACCTCATCGCCATGGGTCCTATCTCCGTAAGTGGATTCGATCACCACGTAGTCTGCCTCGGCTACCTTCTGCGGATCTCTGATAATGGGCTGGTTGGTATTTCCTACGTCTCCTGAAAATACCACCTTTTTTGAAATCCCATCTTCCGTAATCCACACTTCGATACTGGCGGATCCAAGCAGATGCCCCATATCATTGAACCGGACTTCTATGCCTTCGCATAATGTGATCTTTTGCCCGTAATCGCAGGGCGCCAGCAATTTGATGGCTGCATCCGCATCTTCCATAGTATAGAGCGGCTCATATGTCTCCTCGCCGCTTCTCTTAGCCTTGCGATTCCTCCATTCTGATTCTGATTCCTGGATGTGCGCGCTGTCTCGCAGCATGATGTTGCACAAATCTGAAGTAGCGAAGGTCGTCACAACATCGCCTTTGAATCCCTGCCTGCAAAGAAGCGGAATCTTTCCGGAATGATCGATATGCGCATGGGTCAGAAGAATATAGTCAATCTCCTTTGCCGTCACAGGAATTTCCTGATTCTCATACAGATCAGGCCCCTGCTCCATACCACAGTCGATCAAGATATTTTTCCCGCATGCTTCCAACAGATGACAGCTTCCAGTTACTTCGTGGGCTGCACCAATACAGCTAAGCCTCATATACCCAACCCCTTTTTTTCTTCTATTGTATCATCTTTTCAGGGCCTGCGCTATGAATACTTTACCATCTCCCGTTTTAACCGCTGCATGATCTTTTTCTCAAGCCTTGAGATGTAAGATTGGGAGATCCCCAGCATATCTGCTACTTCTTTCTGGGTCTTCTCCTCGCCATCCGGCGTTCCCAGCCCAAACCTCATCTTGATAATAGTTCGCTCTCGCCCGGACAGGCGGCTGATGGCTTTGACCAGAAGTTTCCGTTCCACTTCGTTCTCCAAATCTTTATAAATGGTATCCTCGTCCGTCCCCAGAATATCCGAGAGCAGCAGCTCATTCCCGTCCCAGTCCACATTCAGCGGCTCATCGATGGATACCTCCATCTTTGTCTTGTTATTCCTGCGAAGATACATCAGGATTTCATTCTCTATGCACCTGGAAGCATAGGTTGCCAACTTGATATTCTTCTCCGGATTAAACGTATTAATTGCTTTTATCAATCCAATCGTGCCTATAGAAATTAAATCCTCTACCCCGACTCCTGTATTGTCGAATTTCTTCGCGATATACACCACAAGTCTCAGGTTATGCTCGATCAGCGTCTTCTTTGCTTCCTCTTCGTCCTCCGATCCCAAGTCATTGATAGCCGCCGTCTCTTCCTCGGTATTAAGGGGCGCAGGCAATATATCGGAGCCGCCTATGTAATGGACATCCTTCTTGTCCGGGAAAAGCAGCGCTTTGAAGTCGGGTATTACCTTTAGTTTAAATTGATGCGGTACTGCTACTTTTATTATCATCATCTATTCCTCCTACCAAAATCTCAGGATTTATAATCATCTTATATTTATCAGCGGTCATCTCATTCTCGCAAATAGCCGCCATCGGTTCTGCAATCCATTGCTTTTTGTCATTGCGTATGCACATCTTATCCAACGTCACAAGAGGCATGACCCCATCCTTCTTGCCGATGGAATGATAGGGAATGTAGCGTAATTTGACTGCCTCGCTCCCCGCGAGAAGTTCTCTTGCCACATCCTGATCCAGAATGCATACCGGCTTTCCTGTCAGTTCATCCCTCAGGCTGTTTCCCGTATCAATCAACGCCTGTACCTGACATTTCCTTCCATTCATATAAAGATCTGCCTGGCATCTGTACTGGTTCTGCCTGGAAAGATAGGAAATCAGGCTCCAGATGCCGGACACCACATAGTAACTGGCTACTGCCAGCACAAAGAACAGGCTTCCGATCCGCATATACTGTCCGAGGAATTGAAACACCCCACCTGTCAGGAACCCGCTGATATACAGCAGTATCCAGGCCTTCAGCATATCTGATCCCCACTTGACCAAAAGCCCTGCCCTGATCATTAAAACATTCACCATGCCATGGAACAGTACGAATTTGACAAACGTATAGGGAACTGGAAGAATTATAACCAGACAAGTCATTGCTGAGCCCAGGAGCGCTCCTAATGCAATGCGTCCATGCCTGGCTGGACATTTCAGCATCTTCCTTACAGCCACAAGAAGGATATAATCCATCGTAAAGTTCACCGTGAAAAACACGTCTATGTACAATTCATAATACACGTTCCACCTTCTTTCTCTTTGGGTATACTAAATCGATTTGGTACGTGGGCAAGATTCATTATACGAGTTGCTCCAAAAAGATTTTGTCAGATGATGGAGTCCATTTTTATTTTCGTTCGACAGCACCTTCAAGACACAAGATATAGATTCCCATAAGATGATTTTTTCGGATTTGTCTTATGCTGGCATACAACACTTTGTGTCCCTCATTGGCATAAAAGAAAGAATTTTGTGGAATAAAAAAAGAATTTCTTGACAAAACTTGTCGTAATAATAGGATATATAGAAAAATAGAACGAAAAATAGAAAAAAAGCCAGATGCATGAAAATCATGCATCTGGCTTCCTATCATTATTATTTCTTAAAGAAATCCGGTATCTTGATAGACTGTTCCTTCACCTTGCTGGTTGGGGTTCTTGGAGTCTCTAAGGATGGCGTAGTCCCTCCTACCGAACGCTTTGCCGCAGTGGTAGTGCCGCCGCCTTTCGTGGGCGCCATGCCAAAGTCAATCCTTGGAGATGCCTGGGAAGTCTGCGCCGGCTGTACCGGCCTTTCATATCCCTGGGCATGCGTTGCGGCTGTATGAGGCACGGAAGAAACTCTTGGGTTTTCAAGTCTTGCTTTCAGTTTAGAAGCGCTTCCTCCCACATTATGAAGGCCTGTGGCAATAACCGTAATGGTCGCCTCATCCGCCCTGGAATCATCATACATAGCACCGAAGATGATGTTAGCATCCTCTCCTGCCAGTTCCTGTACGTACTCTGCCGCATCCGATGCATCCATAAGGGTGATATCGCCGGATACGTTGATGATAACATGAGAAGCACCGGCAATGGTTGTCTCAAGAAGCGGACTGGCAACAGCCTGCTTAACTGCCTCAAGAGCCTTATCATCGCCACGTCCCTGTCCGATACCGATATGCGCGATTCCTTTGTCCGTCATAACCGTCTGGACATCGGCAAAGTCAAGGTTAATAAGAGAAGGTACATTGATAAGGTCTGTAATACCCTGGATACCTTGCTGCAATACTTCATCCGCCTTCTTAAGGGCCTCCGGCATGGTGGTGCGTCTGTCTACCACTTCCAGAAGTTTATCATTCGGGATAACAATCAGAGTATCCACGCTTTCTTTTAATTTTTCAATTCCCGCAAGGGCATTATTCATACGTGTCTTTGACTCGAAGCGGAAAGGCTTTGTCACAACGCCTACCGTCAGCGCTCCCTGTTCTTTCGCAATCCGCGCAACCACAGGCGTCGCTCCGGTACCAGTGCCGCCGCCCATGCCGCAGGTTACGAATACCATATCCGCGCCTTTTAATGCGGCTGATATCTCCTCTGCGCTTTCTTCTGCTGCCTTTTCTCCAATCTCGGGCCTTGCGCCTGCTCCCAGCCCCTTGGTGATCTTGTCCCCAATCTGCATAAGCGTCGGAGCCTTACATAACTGCAATGCCTGTTTATCTGTATTAATGGCTATAAATTCAACACCGGCAATCTGCTCGTCGATCATTCGGTTGACGGCGTTATTACCGCCCCCTCCGACTCCAACAACAATTATTTTTGCCGCTGCTTCTGATTCGTTCGTTTTAATTTCTAGCAAGGGTTTCTCCTCCTTTGTTATCCTTATTATATATTATACATCCCGTATATAAAGCAAATGAAAAAAGTTCAGTCTGCCATATATAGTATATAATATAGACTTTTGTATAAAATATCAATAGAATTACAGTATTTTTCTTATTTTTCTTCCGGAAATTCTCCAATATCAAAGGTAATTGTCTCAGTTGTCTCGGAATAATTTTCTAAATGAAGAGTTCCTTCCTGATCTCCCAGTTTTTCCATGATTGGTGCAATCTGCGCAATCTGCTCGGAAGATACGTTTTTCCCTAGGCTTACGCATACTTTTCCGATATGCAGATAGATCTTGTCATCCTTACATACAATACGATCCGTAGACAGATGATACTTCACGACTTCCTTGGACGTCTCCAGTATTTCTTCAAATATCCTGGTATCATCGCTCCTTAACTGCTTGTACAGCTTAATATCCTTTACCTCGATCCCCTCGATGCATGGCAGGCCCTCGATCAGGGAAGACGACTCTGAAACCACCAACCCCGCCTTGTCAAAATATGCATAATCCTCTCCATTGCGCACATATCCTACGATGGGCTTCTCCTTCACTGTAACCTTGAGTACCCAAGGAGCCTTAAGCCCAACTTCCATGCTTTCCAGGCATGGGAGCTGCTCTCCGTATCCCAGCGCGTATTTTCCAAGAATATACAGCGTATTAATGGAATACTTATCACTTTGCACCGTATCGGCGATCTCCTGATCCGTGCAGTATTCATTGCCGCTGATCTCTATCTTCTGTACATAAAAAAGAATCAGAACGCCCAGCGCGATAATCGCGATTCCCAGCAGAAGGACCACCAGCGCGTACAGGCGGTGGGACTTCTTCTTTCTTTTTCCCGGCTTTTCCTCTTTCTGACGCTTTTCTTTTCCCATGGTATATACTCCCTTTTTATTCTTTTCATCTTATCTGTTCTATTTTACCAGAGAAGACACGCTTAGTACAAGCCCCATTTCCAAAAGCAGGAACACCAGCGACGTTCCCCCGTAGCTGACGAAGGGAAGCGTAATTCCCGTATTGGGTATGGTATTGGTTACCACTGCTATATTAAGGATGACCTGGATCATCATATGCGCCATGGCTCCCGTCGCGATCAGGGCTCCGAACAAGTCCCTGGAGTGGGTGGCGATCACGAAAAATCTCCAGATAAGGATCAGGAACAGGATTAAGACAAATCCTGCCCCGAACAGTCCCAGTTCTTCGCAGATAATCGAGAAGATCATATCATTCTGAGCCTCCGGGACGAAACCCAGTTTCTGGACGCTCTGGCCAATCCCACGTCCAAACAGGCCTCCGGAGCCAATGGCATAGAGTCCCTGCAAGGTCTGGTATCCTTTCTCATATGCCTCCGGATTCCTCCAGATGGCAAGGCGCTCCAGACGGTAACTCTCAAGCGCCAGGAAGATCGTCATGAATCCAATGCCCAAAAGCCCCATGAACACAAACTGCCCGTACTTAGGGCTGGCCACGAATACCAGGATGACTCCGATGCCCAGAATGATGATGGCCGTGCTCAAGTTGCTGGCTCCTACAAGGCCGACGATGGGCAGGATCATAGCCATAACCTTGATCATCGTACGCATCTTTCCCATATTCTTTATATCCTTCGTTATCACATGGGCCAGAAACAATATCACCGCAACCTTGGCAAATTCGGAAGGCTGAAAAGAAAAAGGCCCCAAAGACAACCATCTTTTGGACCCATTATACTCATCGCCTACAAATAAGACTGCAACCGACAAAAGGATTGCCGTAAAGTATCCCAGCACAGCCACATGCCTCCACCAGTGATAGTCCATATTGGCCACCACAAACATCCCGGCAATACCCAGAAGCATGGCAAAAGCCTGCTTCTTCAGATAGTAAAATGAATCATGGAACTTTACTTCTCCGTTGTATGCACTCGTACTATACAGGATCACCAAGCCCATGATGATAAGAAGAAGTAACGCAGCAAGAAGCGTATAATCATGCTTCGAATTTCTTTTTTTAGATTGTGCCAATCTATGCCACTCCTTATAAGGAATTTACAATCTCTTTGAACTTCTCTCCGCGTACTTCATAACTTGGGAACATATCCCAGCTTGCGCATGCCGGCGATAGCAGTACTGCATCCCCTGGCATGGCGATCTTCGCTGCCGTAAGCACCGCCTCTTCAAATGTATCTGCAAACAGGTAATCCTTGAATCCGCAGGCATTTGCATCTTTTGCGATCTTCTCTTTCGTTGCCCCAAGAAGCACCAGTTTTTTCACTTTTCCGTCAAAACTTTCAATCCAATCCGTGTAGGCGGAATCCTTGTCGTATCCTCCTCCGATCAGCACCGTCGGCCTGTTCATGGCCTGGATGCCCTTGATCGCGGCATCTGGGTTGGTACCCTTGGAATCATTGTAATAGGCGACCCCGTTCTTCTCCGTCACATATTCGATCCTATGCTCTACTCCCTTGAACTCCTTGATGCTTTTGCGGATGGTCTCCATAGGCACGCCATAAACATAAGCCATGGCAACGGCTGCCATTACGTTCTCGTAATTATGGGTTCCAAGAAGCTGCAGTTCATCTACGCGGCATACGCTGACTTCTTCGCCGTCCCTATAGATGATATTGCCATCCTCAAGATAGATTCCCTTTTCTAGTTTACGCTGGCTGCTGAAATATAGAACCTGTGCTTTGACTTTCTTTCCAAATTCTCTTGTCAGGCCGTCTTCATAATTCAGGATGCAATAGTCCTGCGGGCCCTGATTTCTGGCAATATTCTTTTTCGCGTTCACATAGGCTTCCATGGTATGGTGTCGATTGAGATGATCCGGCGTAAAGTTAAGAATCGCGCTCACCTTCGGGCGAAAGTCCACGATGCTTTCCAACTGGAAACTGCTCATCTCGGCTACCGTAATCGTATTTTCATTCATCTGTCCTGCCACGGCCGTATAGGGATTGCCTATATTGCCGACAATGTATACATCATCCTGGTAATTCTTCATGATCTCGCCCAGCAGGGAGGTCGTCGTGGTCTTCCCATTGGTGCCGGTGATCGCCAGAACATCGCCTTTGCCAAACGCATAGGCAAGTTCTACCTCGCCGATCACCTGGATGCCCCGCTTTCTCATCTCTTCCACCACGGGAAGGTCTGTAGGAACGCCGGGACTTAAGATTACCATATCCAGGCCATCCAGCAGATCTTCCGGAAAACTTCCCAGTACCACCGATGTCTTCGGGCCTCCCCCAAGGCTGCTTAGCAGTCCTGCTTTATCCAATTTCTCATTGCCGTCATACAGCACCACCTGCGCGCCATGCTGCGCAAGCAGCTTTGCTGCTCCTATTCCACTGATTCCAGATCCAAACACCAGGAATTTTCTCTCTTTTACTTCCATAGATATCCTCCTACATAGCCATTAATGCAATCAGGCACAGGATTGCCGTAATAATAGAAAATACTGCCACAACCTTTGTCTCAGACCATCCGCACAGTTCAAAATGATGATGTATCGGCGCCATCTTAAAGAACCTCTTGCCGCCGGTCTTTTTAAAATATGTCACCTGGATTATGACAGATACCACTTCCACCAGATACACCAGGCCTACAATAATGATAAATATGGGCATCTGCAGCATATATGCCGTGGAAGCCACGAATCCTCCCAACGCCAGGGATCCCGTATCTCCCATGAACACGCTGGCCGGATATACATTGAACAGCAGGAAGCCAAGAAGCGCTCCTACCACCGCGCACGTAATCGGCGAGATGCCACTCTTGGTTCCGATTGCAACCACCGTGAAGAATGTGGCTACCAGCACGGTAACGCTGGAAGCAAGGCCATCCAGGCCGTCTGTAAAGTTTACGCCGTTTACGGTTCCGATTACCGCAATGAACATGACCGGAACTGCAAGCCAGCCTATATTCAGATATTTTCCGCCGGAAAACGGAAGCAGCATCGCAAGGGATACATCCGTAAATTTCAGGATATAGAATGCAAAGATGGCGGTAACAACAATCTGCAGGGCCATCTTCTGCTTCGGGTATAATCCGTCCGAGCGCCTCATCACCACTTTCAGGTAATCATCCAAAAAGCCAATCAAGCCAAATCCCAAGGTTACAAATAATATAGGAAGGATTTTGGGATAATCCTTGATGTAGAACACAGAAGTAATCACAATACTCAGAAGTATAATGACGCCTCCCATGGTAGGCGTCCCTGTCTTCTTAAGATGGGACTTTACGCCGTCTTCCCGCTCTGTCTGGCCCATCTTAAGCCTTCTTAATATCGGTATGATCACCGGCCCCATAATTACGCACAATGCAAAGGATATCAACACTGGTATAAATACTTTATAATCCATAATCCACCTCTTCGTCTCTTTTGTTAATCAGGCAATTTCTTAACCTTACCTAGTATACTTCATTTCCTATTGTTTTTCAATGCCAAGATAGGGCAATATATTCTCAAATATGTTCCCTATGACAGGCGCTGCGATCGTCCCGCCATAATAGACTCCCTGCGGATTATATATGACGCACATCCCCAGCACCTGCGGGTTATCCGCAGGTGCAAACCCAATGAACGAAGAGATATATTTATTGGCGCTTCGTGGCAGCGTCTGGGAGGTAGCCGTCTTCCCGCCTATCCGGAAGCCTTCCACCTTGGCGTTTTTCCCGGATCCTTCGGATACCACGCTCTCCAGAAGCATGCGCATGGTAGCGGAAGTCTCTTCTGATACGATATTCTTTTTTTCTTTGTAGCGGAACTCTTCTATTTCTTTTCCTTTCGAATCCAGGACCCTTACCCCGAAGTGGGGCGTCACTCTTCTTCCCCCGTTGATTAAGGAACTGACCGTAGTTGCCATCTGCATCGGGGTAATCTGGAAAGACTGGCCAAAACTCATCGTCGCCAGTTCCACAAGCCCTATATTCTCCTTCTTATGCATGATCGTTCCTGCCTCGCCCGGAAGGTCTACGCCTGTCATATCCATCAGCCCGAACTGCCCGAAATAGTCGTAGAACCGGTCCACTCCCAGCCTCAGCCCGATATCAATGAATACAGGATTGCAAGAATTCTGAATGCCCTGGACAAAAGTCTCTGATCCATGCCCTCCTACTTTATGGCAGCGGATCTTGCGATCCTCCACCACCCGGTATCCGGGACAGCTGAATGTATCATCCAGATGAACCACGCCTTCCTCCAGGCAGGCGGATGCAGTGATGATCTTAAAGGTGGAGCCTGGCTCATAGGTATCATTGATACATCCATTCCTCCACATCTGGTTCAAGGCTTCCTGCTTCTTTTCATCCGTCATAGAATCGCCGCTTTCTCCCGAATTCAAGGTGAAGGGCTCGTTCAGGTTGAACTCAGGCACATTTACCATGGCAAGTATCTCCCCGTTCTGCGGATTCATAAGCAGGATAGCCACCTTGTCTGCCTGCTTTTCTTCCATTACCTTTTCCGCCATCTGCTGGGCATACATCTGGATATTATAATCCAGGCTTACCTGAAGCGTATTTCCCGCTACCGGCTCCACCCTGTCTTCCGCCACCCCGTCAAGTTCCACGCCTCTGGCATCCGTTGTCGTCAATATCGTTCCATTAATTCCCTTTAAATATTCCTCATACTTTACCTCGAGTCCGATAATTCCCTGGTTATCTCCGCCGGTAAATCCAAGGACCTTGGAGGCCAGTTCGTTATAAGGATAGTATCGTTTGAAATCTTCATCCACCTTCACGCCTTCCAATTCCAGGTTTCGAATCTTATCCCCGGTAGCCTTATCCACATTCGCCTTGATCCGCTCCATAGAAGACACCTTCTCCACCCTGGCCCGCACCGTCGTCTCGTCCATCTCAAGGGCAGCGGAAAGTTCCCGGATTACGGTTTCCGGATCTTTTACCTGGCTATGGATCACAGAGATGGTACAGACCGTCTTATTAGTAGCCAGGACGGTGCCTCCCGCATCCACAATCTCTCCTCTGGCCGCCTTGATCTCCCGCTCCCTCTCATGAAGGGCTTCCGCCTTCTTCTGGTAGTACTGGGCATCAAATACCATCAGATAGACCAGCCTCCCCACCAGCGCCAGAATGATTGCAGCCGCGCAGATGAATACTACGAATATCTTTTTCTTGTTATACGTTTTATTCTTCATATTGAAAAAACCTCACAAAAGCCGTTTCTATAATTTATTATGGCTTTTGTAAGGTTATTCAGCTAATTTCCCTCAGCGTCCGCTGATTTTTCTATTCCCAGATAAGGGAAGATCTCCGTCATGATCTTGGAGGACAGTTCCGTCGCATAGGAACTAGAGGCCTGTCCCGGCACATTCGGCTCATCTACGACTACATATACCACTACCTCCGGATTTTCCTGGGGCGCATATCCGATGAAAGATACCAGATACTTTCCGTTGCCCCTGGGCAGTTTCTCCGCCGTTCCCGTCTTACCGCCCACATCATAGCCTTCTACAGCTGCCAGGGAGCCAGTACCTTCCTGAACAACGCCCAGCATATAATCTTTCAAGATATCGCTGGTCTCCTTGGATACCGTCTTTTTCATCAATACAGGATCCCTGTTCTCCGTCACATTGCCGTTGTCATCCTGTATCTGTTTTACCACATGGGGCTTATAATAGTCCCCTCCATTGATCAGTGAGCTGAAAGCAGCCACCATCTGGGTCATCGTCACATTAAAGTTCTGGCCAAATGCGTTGGTAGCAAGGCTGGCCGCATCCATATTCTCAGGCGTATACAGAAGTCCTTCGGTAGATCCTTCTCCCGGAAGGTCAATCCCGGTATATTCCCCAAATCCAAATAGTTTCTGATAACGGCAGAATTCTTCCGTGCCAATGCTCTGGCCGATTTCCATCAGCGCGACGTTGCAGGAATTTTCAAGAGACTGCTTCAAAGTCTGCGGGCCGTGTCCATCCCTGTTGCTGCAGTGGATGTCGTGGTCGCCTACATGAAGCACGCCGCCGCATACATAATTCTCGTCCCCGGTCAGAATCCCGGTTTCCAGTCCCGCGGCAATGGTAAATGGCTTAAATGTGGAGCCTGGCTCGTAGGTATCGCTGATGCAGAAATTATTCCACAGTTCATTCAGCTTTTCAATCTTTTCATCATCCGGCATTGCGGCGAGTTCTTCTTCCGAGTAATATTTCGACATATCCCTTGGATTGTTCAAGTCATAATTCGGATAGGAGGCTTCTGCAAGGATCTCTCCATTTTGAGGATTCATTACGATAACCGCCGTATTCTTGCTTCCCTCGCCCGGAGTCGTCTCATTCTTGTGCTCATCATTAAATTCCAGAATGTGCTTTTCCACGATATTCTGCACCTGGAGGTCAATGGTAGAGACCACTGTGCTGCCGTTATCAGCCTCCTTGACCGTACGCTCGAAGGAGGAACTATCATCCAGATACCCATACTCTCTTCCATCCGTTCCATTGAGGATGGAATTATAGGATGCCTCGATTCCATTGCTGCCTACGTTTCCATCGACGGTAAAGCCGATAACATCGCTGGCAAGCGTGTTGTAAGGATACGTCCTGATATAGTCTTCCTCCAGCCAGATTCCCTTCACATCCGGATATTTCTTGTCATCCTTGTCTATTTTCTCAAATTCCTTTGCCTTGGCGTAATCCACGCCTTTCTGCAATATATTATATCTGCTGGACGGGCTCTTATCCATCAGTTCCCGCACCTTGTCTTCTTCGATTCCAAAACAGTCCTTCAGCACTTCAATCGTCGGCTCGATATAATCCTTATCGCTCATCATAACCTTCACATCCAGGATCACGTTATAGACCCTTTCGCTGGTTGCCATCTTCGTACCGTTGCGGTCCACGATATCTCCCCTTTTAAAAGGAATGGTCCTGCTGTCATACTGCTGCTGATCCAGAACCACCTTCGTGTACTTGTCTCCGCTGGCTGCGTTGATATAGGTTATTCTGCCAACTAAGAAAACAAAAGCTAGTACAATTGCCACGAAGAGCATTACTAGCTTTTTTTGCATTCGTTTGGAAAATCTTTTCTTAAAGAAAGTTTTTGTCTGTTTTGCCATATTTCCACCTATTTAGAATTCTTGTCTGACTGGGCAAGCACCCCGTCTTCCGGAATGCTCTCATACTGCTTCACATAATCTGTGGCAGGGTTGTCATATTCTACAACCTGCTGTGGCGAAGCATATACCATTCCCAGATCCGTCTGCGCTTTATCGCGTATCTCGTCCAGATTGACGGAATCCATAATCGCATTATACTTGGTATTATTCTCTTCTTTCATATCCGCCAGTTCTTCCTGCATCGCAGTAATGTTCTTGGAACGGCTGGTGATCCTGGACTGAAGCTGCACATAATTGACGCACACGATCAATGCCATCAATGCTGCTATTGTCAGGAAAACCACGTACGCGGAACTCATATGGAGGGCTTGTCTCCTATTTCTGCGCACCTGGCGGCTTGTCCTTTTCACTGGTCTTTCGGGCGACTTTTCATGGCGTCTCGGCTCATATGCCGGCTTTGTTACCACATTGCCATATACATACATCTGTGCGGACGCGCTGTTTCTTTCACTGCTTCTTCTTGCGTACTGCTGTCTGCCTGCTGAATAATTCTGTCTTGCCGCCATGTTTGTCACCCCTTTCTGTCTTCTATCTATCGGCACTTATCTTCTCTCAAAGATACGAAGCTTCGCGCTCTTTGAGCGGCTGTTTGCCTCCATCTCATACTTGCTTGGAAGGATGGGCTTTCTAGTAACAATACTCCCCTTTGATACGTTCCCGCATACACATACAGGAAAATCCGGCGGACAGGTGCAAGGATTCTCATTCTTCTTGAATGCGCTCTTTACAATCCTGTCTTCCAGCGAGTGGAACGTGATAATGCATAGCCTTCCACCCGGATTCAATAGTTCGATCATGTCGTCCAGTGTATCTCTTAGAACCTCCAGTTCCCGGTTCAATTCAATACGGATAGCCTGGAACGTCCGCTTTGCCGGATGCCCAGACTTCTTCTGGTACTTCATTGGTATGGCCCCTCTGATAATCTCTGTCAGCTGGCCTGTCGTCTCGATGGGATCTTTACCGCGCTGGGCTACGATATGTTTGGCAATGTTCTTGGCAAACTTATCCTCCCCGTAATCTCTGATCACACGGTAAAGATCCATCTCGCTGTAGTCATTGACGATGTCCCTGGCTGTCATTTTCTGACGTGTATCCATCCGCATGTCCAGAGGCGCATCTTCTCGATAGGAAAATCCACGTTCTGCCGTATCCAATTGATAAGATGATACGCCCAGATCCAGGATGATTCCGTCGACCTTGTCAATTCCCAGTTCATGGAGCCGCGACTTCATATCACAATAGTTGCTCCTGACTATGGTGACTTTCTCCCCGAAGTCTTTTAAACGGGCGTCTGCAGCCTCGATGGCCGCCGCGTCCTGGTCTATTCCTATAATACTCCCCTTTGTTCCGAGGCGTGTGCATACTTCATAGGCATGTCCGCCTCCACCAAGCGTCCCATCTACATAGATGCCATCCGGCTTGATGTTTAATCCATTGATTGTCTCATCCAGTAATACTGACTTGTGCTCGAATTCCATATCTTCTCCCTCTAGATACTGAATCCGCTGGCTTCCATATCAGATGCAATATCTTCAATGTTAAGTTCCACTTCAGCATTCTTTTCATCCCATCTTGCTTTGTCCCAAATCTCGGCACGCTTCCCCATGCCGATGAATACTACTTCTTTATCCAGTTTGGCAAAATCTCTCAAAACGGAAGGGACAAGCGTTCTTCCCTGCTTATCCAAGTCTCCGTCAGTTGCGCTTCCTATAAAGAAGTATGCAAGCGCGCGGGCTTTTTTATCTGTGGTCGTGGGTAAGGCGTTAAGTTTCTCTTCAAAGGTGTTCCATTCGTCTTCCGGGTATACATAGAGGCAATTTTCCATTCCTTTTGTTATGACGAAATGCTCCCCTAGATCGTCACGAAACTTGGCCGGAATGATCAATCTGCCTTTTGCATCAATATTATGACTGTACTCTCCTTTCAACATAAGAACTCACCTTCTCCCAGTGGTCTTCCACTTATCTACCACTTTGCTCCACTTCTCACCACTTTCTACCACTTGAAACCATTGTAAACTACTTTTTTATTGTTTTCAAGCCCTTTTTATAATTTTAGGCAAAAAAATAACGGGCAGAATTTCTTCTGCCCGCAATCGCGTCTGTCTTGCTGCTATTCACCTGCTTCAGCCGCATCGGCAAGGTTCTGCGTCAGATCCTTGACAGCAGTATAGTCAATCTGCACCTTATCCTTCGGCTTGTTGGATTCATACGTTCCATAGGCGGAATACCCGATCCACCCGATCAATACAAGTCCCACGACTCCCACCACGCATTTGCGCAGGATGTTCTGGAACTTCTCTTTTTTCAAATTCTTCTTACGGTTTGCTTTTTCCTTCTTATATCTATCTACTTTTTCCTGACTCATAATTTCCGGCTCCTTCTTTCCAGGCTAGAAATATTCTATCACAATCCTGCGGATTATACAACCACAATTATGCCCCCGTCGGACGCATACATGCTGCTGATTCCCGCCGTATCAAGGATCACCACATCCCTGAACTGCGCCTTTGCCATCAGCATCTCCTTCACATATTCCGCTCTGTCCGGGCAGTTGCAATGGGAAATCGCCAATATCTTATCCTTGGAATTCTTCAGATTTTCCACCACGTGATCCGCCATCTTTATCAGCGCTTTCTTGACTCCTCTGGCCTGTCCCAGCTGCTTGATCACTCCATCCTCAGTAGCGCCCATAACCGGCTTGATATTAAGCGCCGTGGCCACGATCGCCTTAAGGCCTGTAAGCCGTCCGTTCTTTCTTAGCGTCTCCAGAGTCTCCAGTACAAAATACGTGTCCTGCTGGGCGATATATGCTTCCACCTCGTCTACGATTTTCTGAAACTCCATGCCTTTTTCCTCGCACTCGGCAATCTTCATGGCTATCAGGGTCTCTCCCACTGATGCGGACCGTGAATTAAACACATAGATATCTTTCTCTCCATGCTCTTCATGATACAGATTCTTCCCCAGCATGGCGCTGTTGTAAGAACCGCTTAATTCTGCCGACAGGGTTACCGCATATACATGATCCGCATCACAGCAGTATCCTTGCATATATCTTTCCGGAGATGGGCAGGATGACTTAGGACATTCCGGCGAGGATGCCACCAGTTTCAGAAAGCCTGCCTGGTCAAATGTCTCGTCATCGATAATATGGTGTCCTGCTACATCTATCTCTAATGATGCCGTCTCAAAATATCCGGACGCCTTCATATCTTCTGTCAATTCTCCACAACTGTCAACAATGATCTTATAACTCATATCGTTCCTCCCGGCATGCAGACATCTATATGTTTTAGCATGTCATCTATTTCTATTATATGTAGTTTTGAATACTACATTATTCATCATAGCATATTTATGCCAGAAAGAAAAGTATTTTATTCGCTGATTTTGATTCTCTGCGATACCCCCAGCGCAATCCCCATCTCCGCCATCAAAAACAGAATCGAGGTTCCTCCGTAACTGATAAACGGAAGCGTGATTCCCGTCGTAGGAATCAGATTGATGACAACCGCCACATTCAATACTACCTGAAGGGCGATATGGGCAAAGATTCCTGTTACGATCAAGGATCCATAAAGATCCGGCGCATTCTGGGCAATAAACAGAAGTCGAAACAGCAGCATTCCGAATAGCACCAGGACGATGATCGCTCCGAACACGCCCAGTTCCTCACATATAATAGAAAGAATCATATCATTCTGCACTTCGGGAATGATCATCTTCTGTGCGCTGTTGCCCAGTCCCTTGCCGAAGAATCCTCCGGAACCAATGGCATAGAGGGCCTGCATGATCTGGTATCCGCCCTCTGAGGCATGCTCTTCCGGATTCAGCCATACCAGAATTCTTCGCAGGCGGAAGTTCTCGCTGGTTGCAAGCGCCATTCCCAGTATCTTCACTCCCACCAGAATCACTGCCAGTCCGGCAATAACGATGGCGATGAAGGGCTTCGTCTTCGGATGTACGACGAATACCATAATGCATGAGATTCCCATAACGATAATGGCAGTACTCAGGTTATCTGTAAGAAAAAGGACGCAGGCCGCAGAGAAGCCGCCCCACAGGAGGACCTGTCCAATGCCTCTTAGCGTCTTTATCTCCTTGCCCATCTTGCAGATCAGCACCGGTATGAACAGAATCACTGCAATCTTCGCAATCTCCGATGGCTGCAGTTGCTGATCAAAAGGAAGCTTGATCCAGCGCTTGGCGCCATTTACCTCTTTTCCGAGAGGCGTCTTTACCAAAAGCATCATGAATACGGAGAAGAAATAAATCGGCTTTGCCCATTTAATATAGGCATGATAGTCTATCTTCATAACTATATACATGCCGATAAATCCAACGATGCAGAACAGAATCTGCCGCTTAAAATAATGCATGCTGTCCCCATAATTTACCAAAGCGCTGTAGGCGCTTGTGCTATACAGCATCACCAGGCCGAAACAGGACAGGAATATCAGCACGGCCAGCAAGCTATAGTCAAAATAACTGACGGCATTTGTTCGCTTTTTTCTTGTTTCTTTTTTTCTAGCCATATTTTACACTCCAATCGTATCTATTATACTCAGATACAGAGGTAAAAACAACCAGGAATCCCTATATTCTCTCGTGGAATGTCCGGGAGATCACTTCTTTTTGCTGTTCTTTTGTCAACTTGTTAAAGTTGACCGCATATCCGGACACCCGGATCGTAAGGTTCGGATACTTTGCCGGATTGTTGTAGGCATCTACCAGCGTGTCGCGGTTTAAGACATTTACATTCAGGTGATGTGCCATCTGTCCAAAGTATCCATCCAGAACCGCAGTCAGATTCGCCAGCCTCTCTTCCTCCGTCTTGCCCATGGCCTGAGGCACGATGGAGAAGGTGTTGGAGATCCCATCCTTGCAGTATTGGTAGGAAATCTTGGCCACAGAGTTCAGGGATGCAAGCGCGCCGTTTATGTCTCTTCCGTGCATTGGATTTGCCCCGGGGGCAAACGGCTCTCCTGCTTTTCTCCCGTCAGGGGTGGCTCCCGTCTTCTTCCCGTACACCACGTTCGACGTGATGGTCAGGATCGATAGCGTCGGCTCTGCATCTCTGTACAGTTTCTGCTTCTTAAGTTCTTCATAGAACAGTCTTACCTGCTCGCTGGCAATCTGGTCTGCCCGGTCGTCATCATTTCCAAAGGCCGGATACTCCCCGATAATCTCATAATCCGTAATCAGCCCCGTCTCCTCATCGCGGATACATCTGACTTTTGCATGCTTGATGGCTGACAATGAGTCTGCAAGAACGCTCATTCCCGCAATGCCAAATGCCATATACCGATGCACGTCCGTATCATGAAGCGCCATCTGGGTCTTCTCATATGCATACTTGTCATGCATATAATGAATCACATTCATCGTATTGGCATACATATTCGCAAGCCAAGGCCGGTAGATATCAAGCAGTTCCATAACCTTGTCATATTCCAGATACTCGCCCTGGTATGGCTCATGTTTCGGTCCCACCTGCATATTATGCTTCTCGTCTTTTCCTCCGTTGAGCGCCATCAGAAGCATCTTGGCCAGGTTCGCCCTTGCGCCAAAGAACTGCATCTCTTTTCCGATTCTCATAGCCGAAACGCAGCAGGCGATTCCATAGTCATCCCCGAACTGCGGACGCATCAGGTCATCATTCTCATACTGGATGGCATCCGTATCGCAGGATACTTTTGCACAGAAGCGCTTGAAATTCTCCGGCAGATTCTTTGACCACAGTACGGTCAGGTTTGGTTCTGCTGATGGCTTCAGGTTATAGAGCGTATGCAGCATGCGATAGCTGTTCTTGGTCACCAGCGTGCGTCCGTCCTCGCCCATGCCTCCTATGGATTCCGTAATCCACATGGGATCTCCAGCAAATAGATCATTGTATTCCGGCGTCCTCAAATGCCTGGCCATGCGAAGCTTCATCACGAAGTCATCCACGATCTCCTGAACCTGTGTCTCATCTAAGATGCCTCTTTCAAGATCCCTTTCAAAATAAATATCCAGGAAGGTAGAGGTTCTGCCCAGGCTCATCGCTGCGCCATTCTGTTCCTTGATCGCTCCCAGATACGCAAAGTAGAGCCATTGAACCGCTTCTTTTGCATTCTGGGCCGGCTGGCTGATGTCATAGCCGTACATGGCGGCCATTTCCTTTAATTTTCCAAGGAAATTAATCTGCTGATACAGTTCCTCCAGCTGGCGGATGTGATCCACATCCATCGTCTCCATACTGATTCTGTCTTTATCTTTCTGCTTTTCTTCAATCAGGCGGTCCACGCCGTAAAGGGCCACTCTTCTATAATCTCCGATGATGCGTCCTCTTCCGTATGCATCCGGAAGGCCTGTGATCAGCCCGCAGTGCCTTGCCGCCTTGGTGGCTTTGTTATAGACGCGGAACACACCGTCATTGTGCGTGGTCCTGTATTGAAACTCGTCTTCTACCTTCTGGGACAATTCGTAGCCATAAGCCTTGCAGGCTTCTCTTGTCATCCGAAGTCCGCCAAAAGGATTGACGCCGCGCTTTAGCGGCCTGTCCGTCTGCAGCCCTACGATGATCTCCTTGTCTTTGTCGAGATAGCCGGGCTTATAGTTCAAAAGAGAGGTAACCGTATGGGTGTCAATATCCAGCACTCCGCCAAACTCTCTTTCCAGCACCAGCAGATTCTCGAATTTGTGCAGCAGTTCCTCCGTGCGTCCGGTAGCCGGCTTAAGGAACTCTTCGTTTCCTTCATAAGGCGCATAGTTCCTCTGGATAAAGTCGCGTACATTGATCTCTTCCTGCCATTTTCCTGTCTGAAATCCTTCCCATTGTGTAAACATCTGATACTTCCTCCTATATTCTGAATATGACACCAATTCGCTGCTGCTCTCCTTTTATCCTGGTAATGATGGACAAAAAAGAGCAGCATCAAAAAACGATGCTGCCCAGACGGTCGGCTTGATTACAGATCTTCATTCCCTTGTGGTACTCCACATTATCCGTCAGTAATGAAGACCTTTGTCTACTTGTATGAGGAGTATAACATCAGAAAGCCTCAAGTGTCAATTCGTCATTTTTACTAAATTTTATATTACAGCATCTCTCTCTGGCAAGCTGTGCGGGCTGCAATCCGTCCAAAGCACAGGGCATGCCCAAGGCTATAGCCGCATGCAGGAACACCGTGGCCAAAATTGCCTGTATTCGCCACTTCTCCTGATGCAAACAGTCCGGGGATGATTCGTCCCTCCTGATCCATGACTCTTCCTGTAATGTCAATCTGAAGGCCGCCAAATGTTATGGAGGTGGCCGGCTTTAAGAATACCGCATAATAAACAGGGCCTTTCAATTCGTGCATCTGGCCTGCCGGCTTTTCGAAGTCTTCGTCAAATCCTGCGCGGCACAGTTCATTATAGCGATTCACCGTATTTTCCAGAACCTCCGGGTCAACGCCCATCTTTCCTGCCAGTTCCTTTATGCTGCCGGCCTTGGGGGTATCTGGCAGGGTAAGCGCATAATTCAGCAGCTGGAAGGGCTCGTCGCCGCAGGTGATATACCATGCGCCAGCGCTTCCCGTACGCGCAAGTTCGGCCCCAACCAGGCTGTGGAACTGATATTCATTACAGAACCGTTTCCCGCTGCGGGTCACGATCAGCCCTGACTCTTCATTGACGCCTGCCCCGCTTCGATCATGAAGCAGCATGGTCTGGAGATAGGGATGCTGGTAATTTCTTGCCCCAATGGCTTCAGCAGCCCAGATTCCATCTCCCTGACTGGAATCCGGACAGTTATAATAGTAGTCCTTCATCCACGGAAACTTGGATTCTACCAGTTCCCTGTTGGCTGCATATCCGCCTGTCCCCAGAATTACTCCCTGGCTGGCGTGGAAAGTCACGGTGCTGCCATCTTGCGTATCTACTGCTTTGGCTCCAACGACTCTTCCATCTTCTCTGATCAATTCTGACAGCGCCGTATTCAGAAGCGTAGTGCCGCCCAGTTCATGGAACCGGTTATTCAGCGGAACGATGAAGCTGCCGCCCCATCCCATGGTCTGCCCTTCTCCGCCGATGCAATTGTGTATCCTCCATGGCAGTTGAGAGCCATGGGGCGCCTCTAAATCCTGTACCTCATGCCCCATCTTGATCAGCCATTCCAGGTTCTCATTGGCATGATAGCAGAAATAGTTGATCTTGGGATCATCCAGGAATCCGCCAGCTGCATTTTTCAAGAATCCGAACAGTTCCTGAGGCGAGTCATAGATTCCCTGCTCTCTCTGCATACGGGTATCTGCCGCAATCAGCTTGCCTCCGGATATTGCGGAAGATCCTCCTACGATTCCCTGCTTTTCCACCAGAACAACCTTGGCCCCGCAATCTGCGGCTTCCACGGCCGCGGACAGTCCTGCCAGGCCGCTGCCGAATACGACCACATCTGCGTCAATCGTACGGTCCGGCTTCTTCGCGGGAACCGGTACCGGAACCTTCTTTAAGGCATCTGCATCCCCTCCGGCCTGCTCTACGCATGAGGCGACCGCATGCACGATAGCGCCGCACACTACTTCCGCTCCCACCACCATAGGAACTGCCAGCGACTGATGCTCGATAATCTTAGGAATGTAATATTCAAAAGGCGAACTCTCCAAGCCATATGCCTGCCCGTAGATTTCCTTATGCTTAACAATCTTAATGTCCGTGATCCGATCCTCTGAGAATGTAACCTCCAATATCACCTTTCCTCTTACTCCATAGCCTTTTCCGGTATATGTCCCGGGTGTATAACTTGCCATATTATCCGCTCTCCTTTCTTCATCTCTTCTATGTTATAAATCCACCATAATTTCCTGGGATTGCAAAGTCAACAGGCTTGCAAAGAATCATATACTATGCCGTTTTTTTGTCGCTTCCCTATGCGCTAAATATGTGGAAACTGTCATCTGCCGCTGGCTTTTTGGATCTCTCCTCTTCCGCCGGAATGCTCACATCTTATCGGTTTTTCCATACACTGTTATTGTAAACGTTTATGGAAGGAGCAAAGCATATGCCTAATTATCGCTATAACACATCTGATTGTACAAGACGCGGCCAAAGCGGCTGCAGCCGACAGACTTCGCCTGCGGCTGCTTCTGTCCGTCCGATGTCAAGCAAGTCGACATGCTGCGACGACAGAGCAGAATATGATGAGCTTAATGGCCTGCCAATCGCTATGGCTTACGTGCCATGGCAGCAATGGCGGGCAATTTATGAAGTGGAAAAAGGATTCCACAGGGGTACGATATTCGAAGAATTAGATAAGCCATTCAAAGGGATAGGAGGTTGCTGCAAATGACAGATAACAGGCCTTGCCGCAAAGATTTATTAGACTGGATCAACGTAGTCAGTTTTGCAGTAGATGACGTGAAACTGTTCCTGGATACGCACCCCTGCAACAAAGAGGCAATGGAATTCTTCGACGAATTCAAAAAGCAGCGCGTCCAGGCGCTGAAGGAATACGCCAAATATTATGGTCCTCTTACGCTTGATACCGCAAGCACTTGCACCGAACGCTGGAATTGGATCAACGAGCCATGGCCATGGCAGGAAGGGGGATGCTAATATATGTGGAATTATGAGAAAAGACTCCAACATCCGGTAAGAATCACACAGACCAATCCCAAGATCGCTCAGGTCATCATCAGCCAGTTTGGCGGTCCTGATGGGGAACTGGCCGCATCTATGCGATATCTCTCCCAAAGATACACAATGCCTTACAAAGAGGTAACTGGCATCCTGACCGATATCGGCACGGAAGAACTGGCGCACATGGAAATGGTATGCGCCATCGTCCATCAGCTGACCAGGAATCTTACCCCGGAAGAAATCGAGAAATCCGGCTTTGATAAATATTATGTAGACCATACCCTGGCTTTATGGCCACAGGCCGCAAGCGGGGCGCCATGGACCGCCACCTATCTCCAATCCAAAGGCGATCCTATCACCGATCTGCACGAAGACATGGCAGCGGAGCAGAAAGCAAGAACAACATACGACAACATCCTGCGCCTCGTAAAAGACCCTGAAGTCTGCGAGCCGATCCGCTTCCTCCGGGAACGGGAAATCGTTCACTTCCAGAGATTCGGCGAATCCTTAAGAATCGTACAGGACAATCTGGACAGCAAGAATTTCTATGCCATCAACCCAGAGTTTGATACCAGGCCCTGCGGCAAATAATTGCCCTGCCTCTAATGCCGCTTCTTTGCGGCAAAAAAACGATGCCGGTACTTTAAAAGTATCGGCATCGCATTGATTTATCTTTTATTTCAACAGCATAAATACAATCAGCGCAGCCACGATCAAAATAGCGATCGCAAGAATAATGATCGGCGCTTTTGACATCTTCTCTTCCTCTTCATAGTCATAAAAGTCGTCATCCGGCTCTTCCTGGCGTCTTGGCTTCTTCTTTCTGCTCTTGCCATCATCGACAGCCAGCATGTCGTCATAAGCTTTGCGCATCTCGTCTTCACGTTTCTTCCGCACATGCTTTGGCGGGATGTTGGAATATCTCTGCTCTTCTTCCTCTTTCTGCTGCATCTTTTTTTGCGGAACCTTGAATTTCTTCTTGCAGTTATAGCATAAAAGATAGTTCGGATCCTTTTTTCCTGGTCTTAACTCCTGACCGCATATTGGACATTTCATCGGAACGTGCCCCTCCTCGTATCGTGATAGTATTCTTACAGTCCACAGGCTGCTTTCATATGCAAATATGATTTCATAGGGACATTATAATACATCCGACATAAAATATCAAAAAGAATCTGAAAATATTAGCATAATGGATATTTTTCCGTCAACCCTGCTACCATTCTCCTGGCCTTTCCTATATCTTCTTCGCTCTTTAACACAAGGAAGATACATTCTGCAATAACGTCCATATCTTCCTCGGTCATGCCTCTGGTGGTGACTGCCGGCGTGCCAAGCCTGATGCCGCTGGTCACAAACGGAGACCTTGGCTCATTAGGTATGGTATTCTTGTTGCATGTGATATGCGCATCATCCAGACGCTTCTCCAGTTCTTTTCCTGTCACCTCTTCTTTGCTTAGATCTACCAGCATCAGGTGATTGTCCGTTCCGCCGGATACGATCTTCACGCCTCTTTGCATCAGCCCTTTGCAAAGCGCCTGCGCATTCTTCAAGATCTGCTGCTGGTATTCCTTGAATTCTGGCTCCAACGCCTCTTTGAAGCATACCGCTTTGGCAGCAATTACATGTTCCAGCGGGCCTCCCTGGGTTCCTGGGAATATTGCCTTGTTAAAGTTAAACATCTCCTGCGCCTCCTGGTTCCAAAGCATCATTCCTCCCCTTGGCCCCCTCAGCGTCTTGTGCGTCGTGGTTGTCGTCACATGAGCATAGGGGATGGGGCTTGGATGAAGCCCTGCTGCCACAAGGCCTGCAATGTGCGCCATATCCACCATAAGATAAGCCCCCGCCTCATCTGCAATTTCCCGGAAACGCTTAAAATCAATGGTCCTTGCATAAGCGCTGGCTCCTGCTATGATCAGCTTCGGCCGTTCTTTTAAAGCGATCTCCCTTACCTTATCATAATCTATAAAGCCATCATTATTGACTCCATAAGAGACGATCTCAAAGTATTTGCCGGAAAGGTTCACCGGAGAGCCATGGGTCAAATGGCCGCCATGATCCAGATTCATTCCCAGAACCTTATCTCCGGGCGTCAGCATCGCAAAAAACGCTGCCAGATTCGCCTGGGCGCCCGAGTGCGGCTGCACGTTGGCGTAGTCGCATCCATACAGCTTCTTCGCACGCTCTCTTGCCAGATCCTCTACGATATCAATACACTGGCAACCTCCATAATACCTTCTGCCCGGATACCCTTCTGCATACTTGTTGGTCAGCGGGCTTCCCATGGCTGCCATAACTGCCTTGCTTACCCAGTTTTCAGATGCAATCAATTCGATATGAGAATTCTGTCTTTCCATCTCTTTCTTGATTGCATCTGCAATCTCGCTGTCTACCTTTTTAATCTCGTCAAAATCATACATTCCAGTACCTCCTAAGGTGTGTTTCCTAGCTGGGTACTATTATAGCATTATTGCGCATTAGTTCCAAGAGTAACTTCTACATCATTTTTCTCATATTCCCCGTTCTTGCCAGGAGTCTGGACGGTCAATGTAACCTTTTCGCCTGCCTTGTAATACTGCAGCTGTTCTTGCAGGGTACTCATGCTGTTGATCTCTGTCCCGTCAAGGCCTGTAATGACCGCCCCTTTGGAGATGCCTGCCTTCTGTGCTGCTCCGCCTGAGATCACTTCTGATACATATACGCCTGTAGGCATATTGTACATCTCGGCGCTGTCAGCCGTAACATCCACGCCCTGGATTCCGATATAGCCTCTTTCATTTTCTGCAACCTTCGTCTTGGTCTTCTGATTCATAAGGTTCGTAATAATATCGCTTGCATCAGAGATCGGGATTGCATAACCCATGCCTTCTACGGTATCGGTAGCCACTTTGGCGGAATTGATCCCGATGACCTCTCCTTTGGCATTGAGAAGCGCGCCGCCGCTGTTGCCGGGATTGATTGCCGCATCCGTCTGGATCAGCTTGCCGTCAAAGCCGTTTAATTCCCTGTTGGTTGCTGAGATGATGCCGGTTGTAACAGACTGCCCGTAGCCCAGGGCATTTCCGATAGCGATGGCCGGCTCTCCAACCTGAATCTGCGTGGAATCCCCGAGGGTAGCCACCGCGATCGCATCCATGGTAGAATCCTTGATATCGCTAAGTTTCACGGCTACTACTGCCAGATCCTTTGCCGCATTGGTTCCTTTGACATTGGCCTCCACGCTTTCCTCATCTATAAAGGAAACAGTCAGCGTATCATTTCCTTCCACCACATGGTTATTTGTAACGATCAGAAGTTCCGTATCGTTCTGTCCGATAATAATGCCGGAGCCTACGCTCTCGCTTTTCTGTTCCTGCACGCCCCCGAAGAAGTTCTGCACTTGCTGCACGCTCATGTTTGTAATCGAGACTACGGAAGGCATTGTATTTTTAGCAATGTCGGCTATATCCGAGGCCACCTTGCTATCCGCTGACGTGGTAAGTTTGGTGCTGTCCACGGTAGCCGTCTGCTTTGCCTTTTTGGCGCTGTCCGAAGTGCCGATAATCTTTCCCGCAACGATGTTGCTGGTCTGGAATGCCGCGCTTGCCACCAGACCGAACACCAGTCCGAGGCAGGCTGTCTTGACCCATTTGGGAGTGCCTTTCTTATTCTTCTTATGAGGCTCTTTTAAGTCCGGGCCTCCCGCATTCTGATTATTTTCATCCTGTTCCGGTGTATAATAAGTATATTGATTTTCCATATAAAAGTCTCCCTTCATCTATTTATCTTTGTCTATGTATGTAGTCTACTGCCAAATTGTGTTTAAATTGTGATGAAAGAATGACGAAACGATTAAATCCAATTCCCTATTAATTCCCGTATCTTTTCCTCGCTGCCCTTCATAGAGCCCTGCGCCATTTCCGGCTTTCCGCCGCCTCTTCCCTCAAATGCCTCATTCAGCATCCTGCACAGAGGACGGACGTCTTCCCTTCCGCTCCCTATGACATAACGGTAGCCCAGATCATCGGTTCCTGTAAACACCGCACATACTACCGCGCCTCTTCCCAGCAGCAGGTTCATGAGATCTCTTGGAGCATTTCCTGAAAGCGACGGGTCGAATACAGCCGTCACCTTGCCTTCCACAGGAATCTGTGCCGCCTGATAAGACAGCAGTTTCTGCTGGAGGGAGGCCAGTTTTCCCTTCAGGCTGGCCTGTTCTTCCTTCATACGCTCCACCGCGTCAGCTACTTCATATTCCTTGGCACACAGAAGCGCGGATATCCTCTTGGCATTTTCATCCTTGATCTCATAATCCAGAAGCGCCCTGCGGCCGCAGAGCATGCTGATGCGTTCTCCGCCTTTATACTTTGCCATGCCCACCAGCTTGATCAGCCCGATCTCTCCAGTCCGCTTCACATGTGGCGCGCAGCAGGCGCACACATCGTATCCTGGTACCGTCACGATACGGACCTGGCCGTCGATCTCAATCTTGCTGCGGTACTCGAGTTCTTTTAATTCCTTTTTGGAAGGATAACTGATCTGGATATCCAGATTCTGAAAGACCGCCCGGTTAGCCTCCTGCTCGATCTCTTTTAATGCTTCCCTTGGAATGGGCCCGTTAAAATCCATGGTGCAGTAATCGCTGCCCAGGTGGAAGCCTACATTGTCATAGCCAAATCGCCGATGGATCAGGCCGGAGACCATGTGCTCTCCCGTATGCTGCTGCATCCTGTCGAATCGCTGTTCCCAGTCGATCCTGCCTGCTACCATTCTGCCGATTTCCAGCGGCGCCGCCGTCGTGTGGAAGATCACATCTTCCCGCTCCTTTACATCCAGCACTTCTACGTCATCCAGATATCCGGTATCCGCATACTGGCCGCCCCCTTCCGGGAAAAAGGCGGTGCGATCCAGCACCACCTCATACTTGTCTTTTACCGGACGGCAATCCAGCACTTCTGCCTCAAATTCTTTCCTATGGCTGTCATTATAATATAATCTGTCCGTCACGTCCTACATCCTCTCCGGCGCTTCAAATCCCAGCACGTCTATGCATGCTTCCAGCACTTTTTTTGCCAGTATCAGCAAGGCAATGTAACTCTTCTGCCTGGCCTCGTTCTCTTCTGATAGAATCTTCGTCTCGTGATAGAAACGGTTAAATGCATTGGCCACGTCGTAGATATATGCGCATACCTTATGAGGCGCCAGTTCTTCATATGCCGTCTCCATTACCTCATTATATTTTGCCACTTCCAGCATCAGAGCCTTCTCGCTCTCATTATGGGCGCTCTCGATCGCAAGTCCTTCAAAGGATTTCCCCTGTGCCTGATATTTATTCAGGATGGACTTGATTCGGACGATGGTATACAGGATGTAAGGCCCTGTGTTGCCCTCAAAAGAAGTGAACCGGTCCACATCGAATACATAATCTTTGGATGCCTGGTTTGACAGGTCTCCATACTTGATTGCCGACATGCCCACGATCTTTGCCGTCTCTTTTGCCTCATCCTCTGCCACGGTACGGTTCTCGGCAATCTTCTTATACATCTCCTCTTCAATCTCCGCAATCAGGTTCTCCAGGCGCATGACACCGCCCTCCCTGGTCTTGAAAGGCTTTCCATCCTTGCCGTTCATAGTACCAAAGCCCAGGAATCTTAAATGCGTCTCCTCTGGCACGATCCCCGTCTTCTTAGACGCGCGGAATACCTGCAGAAAATGCAGTTCCTGGCGCTTGTCCACTACATAGATGATCTTATCCGGATGGTAATCCGCTTCCCTTTGCACCAGGGTCGCCAGATCCGTAGTTCCATATAAGGATGCTCCGTCGGATTTCTGTATCATGCAAGGCGGCACTTCCTTGGTATCCGTCTCTTCCTGGACGTCTATCACCAGCGCCCCTTCATCAATGTGCGCGTATCCTTCCTTTTTCAGACGCTCGATCATATCCGGAATATAGGCCTGGGCATCTGCCTCGCCCTTCCATAGGTCGAATTCTACATTCAGGTTGGCATAGTTCCTCTTCAAATCAGCCACAGATATATTCATGATGTGATTCCACACTGCCGTATAACCCCGGTGCCCGTTTTGCAGCAGATAGGTTGCATTTAGCGCCTCTTCTCTATATGTCTCATCCTCTTTTGCCTTCTGGCTTGCCGTGGGGTAGATCTCTTCCAGCTCGCTGATGGTAAATGGCGCCTCGCTTGGATACTCTCCCTGGAAATTATCATCAAAATACGGAAGCTGCGGCTTACGCTCCCGAAGTTCCGTTATGATCAGTCCCATCTGGTATCCCCAGTCGCCCAGATGGATATCTCCCAGAACCTCATGTCCCATCTTTCTGGCAATCCTCTTAATACTCTCCCCGATGATCGCGGAACGCAGATGGCCTACATGAAGCGGCTTTGCCACATTGGGCCCGCCATAATCTACCAGAATCATCTTTGGCTCTTTTGCTTTTTCTACTCCCAACTCGTCGTCTGCCCCCATATCATTCAGGAACCCGGCCACATAGTCATTTCTGAGTTTCATATTAATAAAGCCTGGCTTTACCGCATTTACTTCCTCAATGCATCTGCTGTCCTTTAAGTTCTCTGCCACGGCCTCGGCGATCATGATCGGTGCCTTCTTATATGCCTTTGCTCCCGCCATAGCGCCGTTACATTGGTATTCGCACAAGTCCGGGCGGTTCGAAAGGGTCACCTTTGCATAGGACCTTTCATATCCAGCTTTTTCAAATGCCTCCGCCAGTTCGTCTGCAACGAGATCTATTATTTTCTTCATCTTGATTCCTCCTTGTTGATCTGAATAATATCTTTGAAATCCAGTATACTATTACAGTCTCATTTAGTTATTTTATCACAAGGATTTCCAGGCAACAACCATATCTTAAAACTCTTATTGCAAAAAATCCAGGAAAGTGCTATATTATTAGTAACAATTATTATTATTAAATAAAGGAGGATTTCTTATGAACCCAAACGTTTTTCGCAACCTGTCCTATGGCGTCTATGTAGTGTCTTCCCTTGATGGAGACCGCAATACCGGCTGCATCGCCAACAGCATCATGCAGATCACCTCATCCCCTGCGACAATCGCCTTAAGCATGAATCATGATAACTATACCAATTCCTGCATTTCAAGGACCGGCAAGTTCGCCATATCCATTCTGTCGGAAACTTCCGACCCAGGCCTGATCGGATGCTTCGGCTTCCGTACAGGAAGGGATGTCAATAAATTCGATGACATCGATTACACCGTCAAAGAAGGACTTCCCATCGTCAAAGATTCCTGCGGCTATATCGTCTGCCGCCTCATTGATAAGATGGAGGCCTCGACCCACACCGTCTTTTTAGGCGAAGTTATCGACGGGGACGTCATTGGCTCAGATCCTGCCATGACCTATTCCTATTACCATAAGGTTGTAAAAGGCAAGAGCCCCAAGAACGCTCCTACCTATCTTCCTCAGGAAGACGAGCCTGCCAGCGATTCCGGCGCAAAGTGGGTATGCAGCATCTGCGGATACGTCTACGATGGGGATATCCCCTTCGAAGAACTTCCAGATACCTACGCCTGCCCGATCTGCCATCAGGGAAAAGATAAATTCCTAAAGACCGGCGATTCATAATTACAGATGCGCGGACGCTATGCCGGCCGGAAGGGAATCCCTCCTCTTTGGGGTTCCTTCCCGTCCGGCTTTTCTTCTGCATTTTCCCATTCATATTTCATCTTACCCTTGACATTTCCCCTCACATGTATTATTGTACTATATAGATAATACAACAGATCTCAAAAGCGAGGTGAAGAGAATGCCATGGGATTTAGATAATGACCGCCCAATCTATCTTCAGCTGATGGAAAAAATCCGGCTAGATATCGTGGCCGGCGTATATAAGCCAGGGGACAAGCTGCCCTCTGTCAGGGATCTTGCACTGGAAGCCGCAGTCAATCCCAATACGATGCAGAAAGCCCTGTCCGAGCTGGAGCGCAATGGACTTGTACATTCCCAGCGGACCAGCGGCAGGTTTATTACGGAGGATGAGAAGATGCTGAAACACTTAAAAGAGAGTCTCGCCAGTGAGCACATCCGGGAATTCATTGAAAAGATGAAGCAGTTAGGCTTTCAGGAGGAAGAGACTCTGCGTTTAATACAGGAAGCTATAAAGGGGGAACACTAATATGAATCCAATCTTGGAATGCGTTGGTCTTTCTAAGAAATATAATAACAACTTTTACGCCCTAAACAATCTGAACCTTACCTTGGAGCAAGGTCAGATCGTAGGGCTGCTTGGGCCAAATGGAAGCGGAAAGACTACGCTGATCAAGCTGATCAATGACGCGCTGGTGCCTACCCAGGGAAAGGTGCTGATCGATGGGAAGGAGCCCGGAGTCGCTACCAAGAAGATTATCTCCTACCTTCCCGAGCGCACCTATCTGGACGATTCCATGAAGGTCAGGGATATTATCCAATACTTTGCTGATTTTTATGACAATTTTGTGACAGACAGGGCCTATCAGATGCTGACGGATCTGGAGATCAATGCCAATGCCCGTTTAAAGACCTTATCTAAGGGCACGAAGGAAAAGGTGCAGTTGATTCTGGTCATGAGCAGGGATGCAAGGCTGTACATCCTGGATGAGCCAATCGGCGGCGTAGATCCAGCTGCAAGAGATTATATCCTTCACACGATTCTCAGCAACTACAATGAGAATGCCACAATCCTTATCTCCACGCATCTGATTCATGACATCGAGAACATACTGGATCGGGTGCTGTTCATCCGTCAGGGTCAGGTGGCGCTCAATGCGACGGTAGATGAAATACGCCTGGAGCAGGGCAAGTCTGTTGATGGGTTATTCCGGGAGGTGTTCAGATGTTAGGAAAACTGATAAAATACGACATGAAAGCACTGAACCGCTTTCTTATTCTTATCCACGGGTTTCTTCTGTTTGCCGCGCTGCTGGTACGCTTCTTCCTGACCGGGCGCGTGCTTGTGGAGACACCGAAGGACGGTACATTGCTGGGCTTATCCTTCCTGCTGTTCTTCCTGATTATTATGGGCGTATCATTTGGAACCTTTATAGTGATCACCGTCCGTTTTTACAAGAACCTGTTCTCTGATGAGGGCTACCTTACCCGCACGCTTCCGGTCACCAGCGGCCAGCATCTGCTGTCCAAGACGATTGCCGGCAGCATCTGGGGAAGCCTCGATATGATTCTGCTGCTTGCGTCCTTTTATATTATTTCTGCCACTCCGTTCGTGGTGGACGCATTCAACAGTAATAAAGACCAGATTCTCAGGGAACTGGGAGTCACCGGCAAATACGCCGGGGTGTCCTTGGGCGCCATCGTGGCCGGACTCTTATTCTTCCTGATCATCAGCGCTATTACCAGTGTGCTCACGATCTATGTTTCCATCATACTTGGGCAGTTATTCTCCGGCCACCGCATCCTGGGAGCCGTGGTTTCTTATTTTGCCCTTACCACGGTCGTATCCGTCATATCCTTTGTCGTCATGGTAATCTATGGATCGTTCTCGGATACATTCTTGATTGCAAGCAGTTCTGCCCCGCCAGCGGACTTTAACTTCATCGCCTACATGATCGATATACTGAAGGTCACCACCGTCTTATCGCTGGTAGTCGATGTAGTGTTTTATATCTTGTCCTACTACATTATGAAAAAGAAGATCAACTTAATCTAATCAGCCAAAAGGCCATGAGTTCCGAGCGAACCTCATGGCCTTTTTATGAATCTCTTATTAGAATACAGCCTGGATTAGTACCATATAGAGGATCGTCCCGGCGCCGATGCTCAGAAGATTGTTCCTCTTCCAGACGTGCAGTCCGGCCGTAACCGCCACCGCTATGGCCTCAGGCAGCCCATGGGGCGCCTTCATCACGGGCGTAGCCTTCAGGCAGTATACCACCAGCATCCCGATTACCGCCGGAGTCAGTACCTTCCCCAGGTACTGGATCACGGCCGGAATCTCTTTCCCTTTCGGGAAGATCAGAAAGGGAACCACTCTGGTCGCAAATGTAGTCAAGGCAACCGTCAGGATCACAAGAAATGACATTGCTGCACTTATTGGCATGTCCCATCCACCTGCCTTTCCAGCCTGGTCCTTGCGATAAAAAGAACCAGAATGATTAAAATCATGGACGGCAGCACGAAACTGTCCATCCCGAATATCTGCAGGCAGATAAAGGATGCGGCCACGCCGATCATCTCTGGAATACAGTTCTTGCGATCCATCCACTGCTCTACAAATATCACCACGAACAAGGCTGTCATGGCAAAATCAATTCCTTCTGAATTAAAGGGAATCAGCGTTCCGGCAAGCCCGCCGATGGCGGAGCCGATGACCCAGTAGGACTGGTTCATGATGGATATGGCAAACAGGAATTTTTCTTCCTCCACCCCTTCTGGGACGTTTGTAGTACAAAGCAGGGAATAGGTCTCATCCGTAAGCCCGAATATCATATACCAGCGTTTCTTTCCCATATTATGAAATCTCTCCAGCAGCGATATTCCGTAGAATATGTGTCGCACGTTCACCATCAGCGTCATGAATATCACCTGGATAAGTGAAATCCCAGGCACAAAAAAATTCACAGCTAGGTATTGTCCTGATCCAGCGTAGACCAGCAGGCTCATCAGCATTGCCCAGAGAAAGGAATATCCCTTCTCTGCATACATCACGCCAAATGCTATCCCGATAAACAGATAGCCGGTCAGTACCGGAATCGTGTACGGGAAAGCCTTCTTAAATGCCATCTTATAACCAGACATATGCTCCCATCCTTCGTCTCTCATTCCTTCTTAAATATAAACATCATAAAAGAGGCCAGTCCCCTGCATATCCCACAAGGGCCTGCCCCCTCCAAAACCTCGATCAGCTTCCGGTAGAGTCTTCATAAGCATTTTTTAAATCTATTAGCGCTTCCTGAAGAAGTGCATCCGACTGCACAGCCTCATGATACGCCGTCTGCGTCTCTTCAATCAGAGCCTGTACATCCTCATGCTGTGCGATTTCATTGATATAGGACTTTACATCCTCCTCTTCTACGGCTGCACTGACTTGATACCCGCCATCCTTGTCTTTGCAGACATATACGGTGCCAAGTCCCGGAACCTTTGTATAGATATCCTTTATCTTCATCTCATATCTGACAAATGCCACATATGTATCCTTATACTTTCCAAGTTTAGTATATACCTTGATATTATCATAGGCTTCTACAAAACTTGCTTTATCTCCCAGCGACTGGTAATACTTGTCCACTACGCCGGTAATCTCCGGATATTCATCCATCCGAAGCGGATTCAGCTCCATGCTGCTGCATCCTCTGTTCTCCGTCTTCAGATCCTCTGAATTTGTCTTTTGTGCTTTCCGGGCTTTCTCGTTGGTAAGGCTGAATCCGGCTACTCCGATCACCAGTACAAGTACGGCCAGGGTTATGATAATGCCTGCCCTTCCCCGAACCTTGCGCCTGGCGGAATAGTCTTTGCTTCTTCCTTCCATAAGACTACCTCCACTTATAAGCACTTAAAAAAGTACACACCCGGGCGGATTCGAACCGCCGCTCCCGCCTCCGGAGGGCGGTGCTCTATCCCCTGAGCTACGGGTGCATGTATGATTACCTTTATGAAATTGCCTTTGTAATATTAACACATTTATCCAAAAAAGTAAAGGAAATGATTACGACATTTCCTTTACTTTTTTATTTCAGGCGATTTTTCAAGCTAGATCCGCAATTTTTTCTGCTTCCGGTCATAATAGTACGCATGGTTTGAAAGCACTTCCTCCGGATCCACCTGCGTCTCATTGATCTCTTTCACCAGCCTGCTTAGTTCCGCCTGTCCTGGCGCCTCACTCTCCGGCACGATGATCACCTCATGGACGCTGCTTGGCAGCACATAATAATTTTCCTTAAGATAGTCGCCGATCTTTTCAAGCCTTCCTTCGTACAGGATCGCCGCTGCGCCGTAACTGCGGATCTCATTGCTTAAGATGTACATCATATCCTCTTTCCCCTTTTCTTCCATGCCCGTCAATTCCTCAATCACCGCCCGCATGGTCTGGAATTCATCCGGGAGCAGCACGTGGGTATTCCTGCATGCCCACCTATACACGCCCTCCATGGTCTCGCCCCACATGGCAAGATGCTCATTTCTTATCATCATGGATGCAGTACCATAGGGAGTCACTTCCAGCAGTGCATAGAAGATCACCGCCAGGTCCAGATATCGTTTATGCGGCGCGTTTTTAAGCATCTGACGATTGGATTCGCGGTTGACCAGATGATATATGATCTTCCCTCTGACACGCTCATAGTCCTTAATATAATCGCTTTCAAAAGAACTTCCAAATCGCACTTGTGCATACAGCCTTAAGATATCTCCCGCAATCTCCTCCACCGTTCCTCCATGCTGGAACTGCTGGTAGTACTCTTCCAGATAGATGGTGGGGGATATATTGATTCCCTGCTCCACGATATTAAGCCCCTGCCTCCTTGTGCCGTTATTCTTGACCGCGGTGTGGATGGAAACGGTCACATTCTCTTGGATCCTCTCCTTTACTTTCACTTCCACTGCCTGGATAAACTGGTAATAAGTCATAGAACTCCTTTCCTTATGGCAGCATGGTATTTTTTCATGGTAACGCGGCACGAACGCGCCTTTGAAAAGATAGAAAAATATGAGTTGATTGATTATGGTATTACAATTATAAAAAAGCCCCGCAAAAATTGCAAGGCTTTTTTTACAATTAGCATTATACTCTGGAAAGATAGTCTCCTGTACGCGTGTCGATCTTGATCTTCTCGCCTGATTCAACGAACAGAGGAACCATTACCTGCGCGCCCGTCTCAACAATCGCCGGCTTTGTAGCGCCTGTTGCCGTATCACCCTTGAATCCAGGCTCTGTCTCCGTAATCTCAAGTTCTACGTTCAGAGGCGGCTCTATGGCAAATACGCTGCCCTGGTAAGAACTGAGCTTGACGTTTTCATTCTCTTTTACAAACTTCAGGGAATCCCCTACTGTGTCGTTATTGACAGCAATCTGGTCATAGGTCTCTGTGTCCATGAAATAGTAAAGATCTCCGTCGTTGTAGAGATACTGCATCTCTTTTCTGTCGATATGCGCGTTCTCAAACTTTTCTGTTGGGCGGAATGTCTTCTCAACAACGCCGCCGTTAATAATATTCTTTAACTTTGTACGTACGAAAGCCGCACCTTTTCCCGGCTTTACATGCTGGAATTCCAGAATCTGGAATACGTTTCCTTCAATCTCTACAGTAAGGCCGTTCTTAAAATCTCCTGCTGATACCATTCTATAATCCTCCTTAGTCGTGCCCGGATGGCACTATACGTTCTTTCACTTTTTTCATTCTATAATAGATTACGCCTTTTTTCAACCCTTTTTTACCGCATAAGACTCCTGCGGTAAAAGAATAGCACGATTTTCTCCAAATACCGCTTCAGAACGATCTGAAACTCTTCTTTCGGATGAATCGGCTTTACCAGAATATTATGGATTCCAGCCCTCTTAGCACCCCATACATCGGTAAAAAGCTGATCTCCGATAAACAGCGTGTTGCTCCGATCTGTCCCCATCTTCTCCATGGCCTTGATATAGTTCTTCGTGGATGGCTTATGGGCATTGTATACATAATCTGTCTGGATATCCTGATTGAACATCTTGACCCTGGGTTCCTGGTTATTGGAGATCAGGCAGCTCCTGAAACCGATCTTTCTAAGCCTGTCAAACAGCGTTATCGCCCTGTTGTCCGCCGGCGCGCCATGGGGGACTAACGTATTGTCTATATCGAAGATCAGGCCCCTGTAGCCTTCTTCGTACAATTTTTCAAAATCTATGACATAGGTAGATGCAATATACCTGTCTGGATAAAACATATCAAACATTAGCGTTCTTCCATTTCCGACAGTCGCTGGATTAGTTCCTCGCAGATCTGCAGGACTGTCTTGTCATCCGTATTAATTACGATGTCTGCTGCCGCTTCGTATTTTTCACGACGCTGCTCCATAAGTTCAGAGATGCCCTTTACATTCTTCCTTCCTTTGAGCACAGGCCTGTCATCGCTGTCCTTCACCCTTTCATAGATGGTCTCCGGGCTTGCAGTCAGAAGCACCACCCTGCCGTTCTTCTTCATCTCCGCTACGTTTCTCTCTCTTAAGGCAGCGCCGCCGCCGCAGGAGATCACCGTATTCTTATGAGACTGCATTTCGATCAGCAGATTTGTCTCCAGGTCACGGAAGTATTCTTCCCCGTATGTAGCAAAGATATCAGGAATACTCATCTCTTCCCGTTCTGCGATCACTTGATCCATCTCGATGATTTCCATGGCAAACATGGTACTCAGGTAATCGGATATGGTGGTCTTTCCTGCTCCCATAAATCCAATCAGCACAATATTGTAATCAAATAATTTTCTGGCCTGGATTCTCTTGCTGTTACGCAGAATGCAACGGAAAACATCATAGATTTCCTCTTTGTACTTGTTATCGGCAAGTTTCTCTTCCAGCCTCGTCTTCTGTTTCGCCTCCTGCTGCGGCTGCAGGATCGGCATTCCATACGTTTCCTTATATGCCATGATCTTCTCAATGATCGCATTACGCTCTACCAACGCGTCAATAATCTTGTCATCGCACAGCCCCAACTGCTCTCTGTACATCTCTAAATCATTCATGTCTTATCTCTCCTACTTCCTATCTACTTTCAAACTGTTAACAAGCATATCTGCGCCCTTCCTTCGTAGGGCATACATGGTATACACACTCGTGTATTATATCAATATTCCCGCACTTTCGCAAGAATTTCCGTCTATTTTTTCAAGCCATGCCGCGACTTGACATAGTCTATAAAATCCTTTGCTATTGGGGCCAGATATTTATTCTTGCAGGTAACCATATAGATCAGCCTCCTATAATTCAGATTCTCTATTTCCAGGAATGCGGCACGCATACTGCGTATGGCCGGCACGTCCGGCACGATTCCAACGCCGAAGCCTTTTGCCACCAGTCCTACAAGCGCGCTGTCTTCATCCACCATGTACCGGATATCCGGCTTTTCCCCTTGCTCTTTGAATATCTGGTCTATCACGGGCCGCAGGCCGCTCTCTTCATTAAAGAAAATCTGGGGATAGACTGCCAGTTCCGCAATTTCCACGCTGCCCCGGCTTGCCAGGGGGTGTCCCAATGGAACCGCCGCAATCAGTTTCTCCTGTGCCACAGGAAAGAACTCCAGATCTTTCTGCCCCTCTTTCATGGAGCAGAAGCCTACGTCGTATTTTTCTTCCCGGATTCCCTTTAAGATTTTCTCTGTCACGCCATTGTGAAAGCCGAATTCCACCTCCCTGTGCGGGTTCTCATTCAAGAACCCTTTCACCACCTCCGGTATGAATTCTCCTCCCTGAGTATAGATATATCCCATGTCTATGTGTCCGCTGGTTTCGCTCGTCATCGCTTTCATCTTGCGTATGCCTGCATCCAGAATGCTTAACGCTTCTTCGGCATATTCCATAAATAGCCTGCCGTACTTGGTCAGGACAACATTCCGTCCCTGCTTTTCAAACAGATAAGTCCCTAGCTCATTTTCTAACGAGGAAATCGCATGACTTAAACTTGGCTGCGTGATTGACAGTTTTTCCGCTGCTCTTGTGTAATGCTCCATATGTGCAAGTGTTACAAAGTATTGTAGCTGATTTAAGTTCATATTTTATCCTCCTTTGTCGATTTTTACCAAGTATAGCACAATACATAGACAAATTCTATCGTCTACGTCAAAAACATGAATTTGTTTTATATTTAACGATGAATTATAATCCAGTTAAAGAGTTAAATTAACGGTTTACCAACTGAAAAAAATTGGAGGATGATACTATGAAGAATAACTATCCACACGTCTTTTCCACACTTTCCTTAAGGGGAATGACCATGCGAAACCGAGTTGCAATGATGCCCATGGGGAGCGATTTTGCAGGGCATGGCGGCCAGTTAAGCGACGAGCATATCAAATACTATGAGTTAAGAGCCCGGGGCGGCGCAGGCCTGATCATCGTAGAGAACATCTGCGTCAAATATCCGGAGGGCTCCAATGGGACCACCCAGCTGCGGATCGACAAAGACTGCTATATTCCCCGCCTGTTTGCGCTCACGGAAGCCTGTCACCGCCATGGCGCGTGCATGGGCATCCAGATCAACCACGCCGGCGCGTCCGCCATGGCGTCCCGCATTGGCATGCAGCCGGTCTCCGCATCCACCCTTCCTTCCAAGGCTGGCGGGGACATTCCTCGTCCTCTTTCCAAGGAAGAATTAAAGAGCATTGCCAAAGACTACGGCGCCGCCGCAAGACGCGCCGTCAACGCGGGGTTTGACCTGATTGAGGTTCACGCCGGCCACTCCTACCTGATCAGCCAGTTCTTGTCGCCGACCATGAATGACCGTACCGATGAATTTGGCGGCTGTGCCAAGAACCGCGCAAGATTCTGCCGCATGGTCATTGACGAAGTAAGGAAAGCCATCGGGCCAAGAGTTCCCATCTCCCTTCGTCTCAGCGTTGATGAATTGGTAGAAGGAGGCAATTCTGTGGATGACTGCCTGGAATACCTGGAATATCTCAACGATGAAGTAGATCTTTTTGATACCTCTTCCGGGCTGAATCCTTCAATCCAATACCAGATTGATGCCAACTATCTGGAAGACGGCTGGCGCTCTTATATGGCCAAGGCTGTCCGGGACAAGTTCGGCAAGCCCACGATTGCTATCGGCAATATCCGCAATCCTCAGGTTGCGGAGGATATCCTGGCTAGAGGCGATGCGGACTTGATCGGCATGGGCCGCGGACTGATCGCCGATCCTGACTGGTGCAACAAGGCCAGATATGGGGATGTAAGAGACATCCGCAAATGCATCTCCTGTAATGTCGGATGCGTAGGGAACCGTATCGGAGGCAACAAGCCCCTTAGATGCACCATCAATCCGGATCTCATCAATGGAGAATCCTATAAAAAGACAGCCGTCAAAAAGCCATGCCACGTAGTCGTAGTAGGCGCAGGAACCGCCGGACTGGAAGCCGCCTGCACCGCGGCGGAGGTCGGATGCAATGTTACGCTGCTGGAAAAAAAGGATTCCATAGGAGGCCTTTCTGTAGAAATATCCAAGATTCCTGCCAAGAAAAGACTTGCGGACTTCCCTGCATACTTGAAGCGCCGCGCCTCCAAGCTTAAAAACCTTAAAATCCTCACCGGCGTGGATGCTACCTTGGACGTGATCAAGGAACAAAACCCCCATCTTGTTGTCAATGCGACAGGCTCTGTCCCCCTCCTTCCTCCGATTGAAGGGCTGCATGAAAACCTTAAGAATGAGGAGGCTTGCGTATACTCTATTCTGGACATGATTGACCAGATAGACTCCTACCCCGAAGACATGACCGGCAAAAAGGTGGTCGTCATCGGCGGCGGAGCAGTCGGCCTGGATGTGGTGGAATTCTTCGCTCCCCGCGGGGCAGATACTGCCATCGTCGAGATGCTTCCGATGATCGGAAACGGGCTGGACGCCTCGTCTACCGCCAGCATGAAAGAATGTATGGAGAAGCACCAGGTCAGACAGATGACGAACACCGCGCTGATGAAAGTAAATCCTCATTCCTTCCTGGTAAAATACGATGGCAAAGAGGAGGAGCTGCACTTTGATTATGGATTCGTATGCCTGGGAATGAAGGCAAACGCACCAATCTGGGACGCGATTGCAGAAGGGTTTGAGGGTACAGATACGGAAATCATCAATATCGGCGACTCGGTCCGTGCAAGACGCATCATTGATGGAACGGACGCCGGCCGTCACCTGGTATTGAATACGCTGGAAAGGCTTGGATATCTGGACTAGGAAAGCAGCAATCGAAAAACAGCATGGGAAATTGCCCATGCTGTTTTTCGAATCTTCTATATAACTTTTATTTAAGTCTATCCAGCTGCTTTCCTACATCCTTCCTGAATTGCTCCCATGCCTTCTCATTTTCCACGAAATACTTTGGACAATCCTTGCCAGTCACATCATAGTGACGTATCACGTCATTCCCATCTAAATCGAACTTCAGGCACAGCCAAGCACATAATTCCACCATAGATTGATAGGTCTTATCGTTAAATTTCCCAGTCTCATCCGGATGGCAGCACTCGATGGATACCGTGTCAAGGTTCCGACTGTTGGACGCATAGGCCTCCTCCCAGGTGGGAACGCACTGGACGATCTCTCCTTCCAGGCCTACCACAAAGTTGCTGCTCACCTTGGTCTCGTGGCTGTCTTTGAGGTTTTCAAAATAATTCCGGTTGTCCATGGCTGACGCTCCGGGATTGGCGGTATAGTGCACGACAACGCCTGTAATCTTCTTCGCCTCCGTTCCCGGCCTGGAATACGGGTTCACCGTCAGAAGTTCCACGTCGATGTCCGGCCTTGCCGCATCGATATCCTTCCCTTTCAGTTCCACATATTCGTCCGTAAACCAGGCAGGCTTGACAATCCTCAGTATTTCAAATAAGACTGCCAGGACTAATAATATAAGAAGTCCCAGGCGGATATTACGCCGGATCTTTCTCTTTCGCTGCGCGTCCGTTAATTTTCTATGGTAATTCCTCTTCTTCCTCATCCATACTCTCCGTAAACTTTTCATTCGTTTATCTGGTATTATCATACCATATAATCCGCAGTTTTTTATGAAAAGTTACTTATGATTTTCTGAAGATTCACAGGCTATTATCCTTTGACAAACCGGTACGCCGTTGTAGTCTCATATACCTCCCCTGCCTTCACTTCCGGACCCTCAAAGTGATCCTTGTGCACTGCGTCCGGAAAATACTGGGTCTCAAAGCAGGCTGCCTGGCGCATGTTATAGACTGCTCCTGCCTTGCCCTTTTCATGATCCACAAAGTTGGCCGTGTAGAATTGCATGCCCGGAAGATCCGTGTATACCTCCATAGCAATCCCTGACTCCTTCGATCGCATAAATGCCGCCTTGCGATACCCATTTCCGTTCAGCACCCAGTTATGATCATAGCCCTTGCCGAATTCCAGCGCCTCATAGGCTTCTTCTATCTCTGCCCCTACAGGCTTTAACTGCCTGAAGTCCATCGGCGTTCCGCTAACCGGCACGATCTCTCCTGTAGGAATGGACTGGCTGTCCGCTCTGGCATATGCATCCGCATACAGCATCACTTCCTGATCAAGCACGGTGCCGGATGCATGGCCGGACAAATTAAAATAACTATGGTTGGTCAGATTCATCAGGGTATCCGCATCCGGAACTGCCCGGTAATGAATCTTTACCTCATTGTCCTTTGTCAATGTATATGTCACACTAATCTTTACATTCCCCGGGAACCCCTGGTCTCCGGAAGGGCTGTCCATCAGAAATTCCACATGGTCCTCCTGCGTCTCCCCGGTCTTCCAAATTCTTTTATTGTAAAAATCCCTGCCGCCGTGGAGGGTGTTCTGTCCATCGTTACGCGTCAGTTCATAGGTTCTTCCACCCAGCCGGAATTCTCCGTTTCCAATACGGTTTGCGACCCTTCCTATCGTAGCGCCGAAAAATGCATTCCCCGCCTCATATCCTTGTACATCATCATATCCCAGCACCACATCCAGAAGTCTTCCTTCCTTGTCAGGAACCCTTACCTGTACCAGTGTGGCTCCATAATCGGACACTTTTATCTCCATGCCCTTATCATTCTGAATGGTAAAAAGTCTTGCCTCTTCTCCCTTAGATGTCATTCCAAAACTATGTGTCATCTCTTTGCCTCCTTTGAATTACAAATCTGAATTCCTTGATACGCATAGCCGGATTGCTAGCATAGGCAAAATACCAGATCCCGTCCAGGCTCTGCCTGAGAGGCATCTTCTCCTCTATCCTCCTATCCTTACAATCCGTGGGCTTTAAAAAAGACGCCCGGTGGATGTTTCCCTTACGGACGTCTTTTATATGGCTCTTAACTATATCGCTTCTTTTTTACTCATCTACGCTGTAGTTTGGCGCTTCCTTCGTAATATGGATATCGTGAGGATGGCTTTCCTTCAGGGATGCGGAAGAGATCTTCACGAACTGTCCCTTCTGCTTCAGATCCTCGATTGTCGGCGCGCCGCAATATCCCATGCCTGAACGCAAGCCGCCCATCAGCTGGAATACCGTATCTTCCACCGTGCCTTTATAGGCAACACGGCCTTCCACGCCTTCCGGAACCAGTTTCTTCGCATCCGTCTGGAAATAGCGGTCCTTGCTTCCGTTCTCCATCGCTGCGATGGATCCCATCCCACGGTATACCTTATATTTCCTTCCCTGGTACAGTTCAAAGGTTCCGGGGCTTTCATCGCATCCTGCAAAGATACTTCCCATCATGCAGACATTCGCTCCTGCCGCAATTGCCTTTGTCATATCTCCGGAGTACTTGATTCCTCCATCGGCAATAATCGGAACCCCATACTTGTCTGCCGCCTCGTAGCAATTCATGACAGCGGTAATCTGAGGAACTCCGATTCCTGCAATAATGCGGGTGGTACAGATAGACCCCGGTCCGATTCCCACCTTGACCGCATCAGCGCCAGACTTAATCAGCGCTTCCGCTGCTTTTGCGGTAGCCACGTTTCCTGCAATCACCTGCAGATCCGGGAACTTGCTCTTGATCATGTCAACCGTATGCAGAACATTTGCGGAATGGCCATGAGCGGAGTCCAGAACTACCACGTCGACTTTTGCGTTCACCAGTTCCTGAGCCCGGTCAAGGCAGTTTGCCGTAATGCCGATTGCCGCGCCGCACAGCAGGCGTCCTTGTCCGTCCTTGGCTGACAGCGGATACTTGATCTGCTTCTCGATATCCTTGATCGTGATCAGTCCCTTCAGGTTAAAGTCCTTATCCACGATCGGGAGTTTTTCCTTTCTTGCCTTTGCCAGAATCTTCTTGGCCTCGTCCAATGTGATTCCCTCCGGAGCTGTGATTAATCCTTCGGAAGTCATGGATTCTTTGATCTTCTTTGAAAAGTCTTCTTCGAATTTTAAATCACGGTTCGTGATGATACCAACTAATTTCTTTCCTTCGGTAATCGGAACGCCAGATATCCGAAACTTCGCCATCAGATTATTGGCATCCTCCAGAGTATGTTCCGGTGACAGGTAAAAAGGATCTGTGATTACGCCATTTTCAGAACGCTTTACCTTGTCCACTTCTTCTGCCTGCTGCTCAATAGGCATGTTCTTATGAATAATACCGATGCCCCCCTGTCTTGCCATCGCGATTGCCATACGGTGTTCCGTAACCGTATCCATTCCCGCGCTCATCATCGGTATGTTTAACTTAATCTTCTTGGTCAGGTAGGTTGATAAATCCACTTGGTTCGGAATCACTTCTGAATAGCCCGGAACTAAGAGCACATCATCGAATGTAATCCCATCTCCAATTATCTTTCCCATGATTATATCCTCTCTTTCTCTTTTCAAATTTTACGATTAACTGCTATGATAACCAATCTGCGCACTATTTGTCAACATATTTCGACCACTTTTTAAATTTACTTGCGCACGACCTTCCTTGGGGCCATCATATAAAACCCTTCTACAATCGTATCATTCGGTTCAAATATAATCTTCTTCTGTTCGCCCCTCTCGGATACTACAAGCGCATAGAGGGCGGCTTGTCCGCTCCCGGAACTGTAATTATAGGTCTTGGCCTTCTGGTACTGGCGTACTTCGATAGAATCAGCGGGTGCCAGAATCTCAAGATCATTGACGTTAGCGGAAAACATCCGCTTGCGCTTTGCCTTGTTCATAATCTTGTCAATATCCAGATCCCCATTCACAAACAGGTACTCATACTCCACATTCAACCTCCGGAACATGAGCACATCCAGAATAACCGCCAGGACCGGCAGGATAATACCGAATGGAAACAGAAACACGATCAAGACAGAAACGATCGTCACCGCAACCAGCGCCGCCTTTATTACAATATCCTTCATGCCCGCCTGTTTCTTCACTAACTGTTCTGTATAATAGTCGCTCATCTTTTATTCCTCCACAATCTATACTGAATGCCATTATTGTACCATACTTTCAGGCAAAAAGAAAACTCCCCGTCAGAGGAGTTTTCAAAAATTTCATACTTTATATAGCTGCAGAAATGATTTACGTTACATCATGCCCATTCCGGCCCCTGCTCCTGCAGGCATTGCCGGTGTCTCTTCCTTAATGTTGGCAACAACAGACTCTGTCGTAAGCAGTGTAGATGCAACGCTGGTAGCGTTCTGAAGAGCGCTTCTTGTAACCTTTGCAGGATCCAGGATTCCGCTCTCTACCATATCTACATAGTTTTCTGTCAGCGCGTCGAATCCGTATCCTGGATCAGACTCTTTTACCTTGTTGATAATTACGGAACCTTCCAGTCCGGCATTTGCAGCAATATGATACAGCGGAGACTCCAGTGCCTTCAATACTACGTTCGCGCCAGTCTTCTCATCGCCCTCCAGGCTTTCTGCCAATGCTGCCACTTCTTTTGCCGCGTGGATATATGCAGATCCGCCTCCTGCGATGATGCCTTCTTCAACTGCCGCTCTTGTGGCATTCAGGGCATCTTCCATACGCATTTTTGCTTCCTTCATCTCAGTCTCGGTTGCTGCTCCTACACGGATTACCGCTACGCCGCCTGCCAGTTTTGCAAGTCTTTCCTGTAATTTTTCTTTATCGAAATCAGATGTGGTCTCTTCAATCTGAGCCTTGATCTGAGCGACACGGTCAGCAATCTCTTTCTTGTCTCCTATGCCATCCACAATAACGGTATTCTCTTTCTGGATCTTGACGGATTTGGCACGTCCTAACTGCTCCATCGTAGTCTCTTTCAGATCCATTCCCAGTTCATCAGAGATCACCTGTCCGCCTGTCAGGATCGCGATATCTTTGAGCATCTCTTTTCTTCTGTCTCCATATCCAGGTGCTTTTACGGCCGCTACATTGAAGGTTCCACGCAGTTTGTTTACAATCAATGTGGTAAGAGCCTCGCCCTCGATATCCTCAGCGATGATCAGAAGTCTTGCTCCAGACTGTACGATCTGCTCTAACAGAGGAAGAATATCCTGGATATTGGAAATCTTCTTGTCTGTAATCAGGATATATGGATCTTCCAGATTTGCTTCCATCTTATCCATATCCGTTGCCATGTATGCGGAAACATATCCGCGGTCAAACTGCATACCTTCTACCAGATCCAGTTCCGTCTTCATCGTCTTGGATTCTTCGATCGTAATTACGCCGTCATTGGAAACCTTCTCCATTGCATCCGCAACCATCTCCCCAACTTCTACATCGCCTGCGGAGATTGCTGCAACTTTTGCGATCTGATCTTTGTCCTTTACTTTGCTGGACATCTTAGCGATTGCATCAACCGCCTTGTCAGTTGCCTTTTTCATGCCTTTGCGAAGGATAATCGGGTTTGCCCCTGCAGCCAGATTCTTCATACCTTCATGAACCATTGCCTGTGCAAGCACGGTTGCTGTGGTTGTGCCATCACCGGCCACGTCGTTGGTCTTGGATGCAACTTCCTTGATCAGCTGCGCTCCCATATTCTCAAAAGCATCCTCAAGCTCGATTTCTTTTGCAATCGTAACACCGTCGTTCGTGATAAGCGGCGCGCCGAAAGATTTATCCAACACTACGTTACGTCCTTTTGGTCCAAGCGTTACCCTAACGGTATCTGCCAGCTGGTTAACTCCTGTTTCCAATGCGCTTCTTGCCTCAGCGCCATATTTAATTTCCTTTGCCATGATTACATTCCTCCTGCTCTTTCTATGCTATAATCTTTTTTCAAACTTCATTTCTTTATTCAACGATTGCAAGGATATCATCCTGTTTTACGATGATATACTCTTCATCATCAATTTCAACCGTTGTTCCTGCATATTTAGAATAAATAACTTTCTGGCCTGTCGCGACATTCATCTTAACTTCCTTGCCATCAACTGTTCCACCAGGTCCAACAGCGATTACTTCTGCCTGCTGCGGTTTCTCTTTGGACTGTCCGGGAATCACGATTCCGGATTTTGTAGTTTCTTCTGCTACTAACTGTTTTAATACGACTCTGTCTCCCAATGGTACTAATTTCATATTTATTCCTCCTTAATATTATCTATATTTGTTAGCACTCATAAAAAGAGAGTGCTAAAAGACTCTAGATATAAAATAGCACTCTCTCGTTATTTTGTCAACAACCTTTATATTTAGTTTACAAGATTTTTATAAAATCCATTCCGAATCTGGAATTTTACGATTCTCCCAACCTTATTCCAATATCTTTCCCTGATGGTTCCGCTACATCCGATAACGCCCTTGGGCGTGTCGATCCTGCATTCGTAGATGCCATCCAGGGAGAAGACCGGAAGCTGCGTCTCATCTGATAACAAATATATACATTCTTCTTCCGGATTATACGTGATTATGCTGCAATGGTACGTTGCCTTATCAAAGAACCCTTCTTTCAAGATCATACGGGTCATCTTGATATCAGCGGAACACTCCTCATACATGCCTGCTTCTCCCTTCCCAAGTTCAAATAAGGGTATCAGTCGCCCGATACCCCTTTATCCGTCTTTCTTATTTTGCACGTTCTGCCTTGATATGTTCCAGTTCCGTAAATACATAATCATTTACGACCTTGATATAGGTTCCCTTCATACCGGAAGAACGTGACTCGATCACTCCGGCGCTTTCGAATTTCCGGAGCGCATTTACAATCACGGATCTGGTAATCCCTACCCGGTCTGCGATCTTGCTGGCAACCAGGATTCCCTCCGTGCCATCCAGTTCCTCAAAGATATGGATGATCGCCTCCAGTTCTGAATAGGACAGGGTGCTGATAGCCGACTGGACGATATGCTCCTTCCTGGTCTCTTCAGCGCTCTCCTCATTTACGGACCTGAGCATTTCAAGTCCTACTACCGTTGTTCCATATTCACTTAAAATAATGTCGTCAATTTCATACATCTGGTCTCTCTTATAGATAAATAGTGTTCCCAGACGCTCGCCTGCAATATCAATGGGGGTGATGATGGCCTGATAACCCTTCACCGCCTCTTCCGAAAATCCAAGGGTCTGCAGGTTTACATTCTCCTTGGTGGATAAAATACTCAGCAGGCGCTCATTCAGCATATCATCGATATGCCTCCCGACTTCCCGCTCCAGCAGTTCCTTGATAATTGGAACTCCCTCGCAATTACTGCCGCCCAGCACTTTGCCCTTTTTACTGACTACCAGAACATTGGAATCCAGTATTTCAGTAAGCACTTCGCAGATATCATTAAATACGACCTTGCTGGAATTATTATTATGCAGTAATTTGTTGATTTTTCTAGTTTTATCTAACAATTGTACACTCATTGCCATTCCTCCATCCTTTGATTGTTATATTATCATACAATTCAATAACATTCAATGAATTTCCTAAATATTTTTAATAATCTCTTTATTTTCCACATATCCGCATTGTTCATCACTGCAAAGCAGCTTATTTCCCTTTTCTACCATATGGCTTCCACACCTCGGACACTTCTTCGTCGATGGCTTCTGCCAGGACATAAATTCGCAATTGGGGTTGTCTTCGCACCCATAATATTTTCGTCCCTTCTTCGTCTTACGGATCACCACATCCTTGCCGCAGACCGGGCAAGGCACGCCGATCTTTTCCAGATAAGGCTTGGTATTCCTGCACTCCGGGAATCCCGGACAAGCCAGGAAACGTCCATGGGGTCCATATTTAATGACCATATTGCGGCCGCACTGGTCACAGATCACATCCGTAACCTCATCTTCTATCTTGACTGCTTCCTGTTCCTTCTCCGCTTTTTCGACGGCTTTCTCAAGATCCGGATAGAAATTCTCGATAATCGTCTTCCATCCTACTTTTCCCTCTGCCACCCCATCAAGAAGGCTTTCCATATTGGCTGTGAAGTTCACGTCCACAATGCTGGGAAAGGACTGCTTCATAATATTATTGACCACTTCGCCGATCTCTGTGAGATAAAGGTTCTTATTCTCCTTGGCCACATATCTTCTGGCAATAATTGTAGAAATTGTAGGCGCATAAGTACTTGGGCGGCCGATACCCAGCTCCTCAAGCGTCTTTACCAGCGCTGCCTCCGTATAATGGGCTGGCGGCTGGGTGAAATGCTGCTTTGACTCAAAACTTTCTTTGGTAAGCCTGGAATCCATATCAAGGCCTTTCAGCAGCACGTTGCTTTCTTCCTTCTCTTCTCCTGCCTCCGTATATACAGAACGGAATCCTTCGAAGATAATCTTGGACGCTGCCACCGTAAACCGATACGTTCCTGCCGCGATCTTCACGGACGTGGTCTCGTATCTGGCAGGCCGCATCCTGCTGGCAACAAACCGTTTCCATATCAGCTGGTACAGACGGAACTGATCCCTGGTCAGGGAATCCTTCATAGCTGCCGGCGTGCGCGATACATCCGTAGGCCTTATCGCCTCATGGGCGTCCTGGATGATCTTTTTGTCAGCCCCTTCTTTTGCTTCTCCTGCTGCCACATACTCTTTTCCGTAATTAGACGCGATGTATTCTCTTACACTGGCGTCAGCCTCTTCCGATACCCTGGTGGAATCCGTACGCAGATAGGTAATGATTCCGACGGTGCCATTCCCTTTGATGTCAATTCCCTCATAGAGCTGCTGGGCAATCCTCATCGTCTTTGAGGTGGCAAAATTCAGCGCTTTGGATGCTTCCTGCTGGAGCGTGCTGGTGGTAAAAGGAACCGGGGCCTTTTTAATCCGCTCGCCCTTTTTAATGTCTGCCACGGAATAATCGGCCTGATCCACTTCTTTCAGAATCTGTTCCAGTTCTTCCTTGGAACGGATGGTCATCTTCTTTTTCTCTGTGCCGTAGAATTTCGCGGTCAGAATCTTCTTCTCTCCTTCTACTTTCAAGTTGGCATCCAGCGTCCAGTATTCTTCCGGGATGAATGCATTGATCTCTTCCTCCCGGTCCGCGATAATACGAAGCGCCACCGACTGAACCCGCCCGGCACTCAAGCCTCTCTTGACCTTGGCCCACAAAAGAGGGCTGATCCTGTATCCGACAATTCGATCCAGAACCCTTCTCGCCTGCTGGGCATCAACCAGATCCATATCAATTTCTCTTGCGTTTTTAAGGGATGCTTTTACTGCGTTCTTTGTAATCTCATTAAAACTAATGCGGTAAGTCTTCTTATTCTCCAACTTCAAGGCCTGGCTCAAATGCCACGAAATAGCCTCTCCTTCCCGGTCCGGGTCAGTCGCGAGATACACCTTATCTGCTTTTTTCACTTCCTTGCGCAGATTTGCCAGTATCTCTCCTTTCCCCCGTATTGTAATGTACTTCGGCTCATAATCATGCTCAACGTCAACGCCCAGCTGGCTCTTGGGCAGATCCCTGACATGCCCGTTGGATGCGGTAACCACATAATTACTTCCCAGAAATTTTTTAATTGTCTTCACCTTTGCAGGCGACTCCACGATTACAAGATAGCGTGCCATATAACTGCTTCCTCCATAAAAAACGACTTGCCGGTCTTTCACCGGATTCTTATATAATAATTTTTAGATACTTCTTTAATATATCCCTCTAATTCCAGAGTTATCAGCCTCTCCAGAAGTTCCTTCGGACATAGTCCGGTCTCTTCTAATAATTGGCCAATGCTCTTCGGGAACAAACCGAGACAACTATACACCATATTTTCAGGACTTTCAAGCATTTTTTTATTTTCGTCAGAATTTTGCCCTGGATTCATATTGCTGATTTCCAATTCCATTAATAGATCTTCCGGAGATAGGAGAATCCCTGCGCCTTGCTTGATCAGCCGGTGGCAGCCCTGGCTTGCCGGGCTTGTTACGGGGCCAGGCAGCGCATAGACATCCTTTCCCTGTTCCAAGGCCATATCTGCGGTAATCAAAGAGCCGCTTCTTTCTTTTGCTTCTATTATAAGAACTACATCTGACAGACCGCTGATGATCCGGTTCCGCTCCGGAAAATATGCCGGCAGCGGCGGCTGTCCCGGAATCTGCTCCGATATCAGGCCTCCATTTTCCTGAAGATCCATATACAGCCCGATATGCTCTCTTGGATAACAGACATCGACGCCGCATCCTAATATACCATATGTCCTTCCTCTTCCGTTTAATGCGCCTCTTTGCCCTGCGCCATCGATTCCTCTCGCCATGCCGCTGATCACTTGAACTCCTGCTTTTGCAAGTTTCTCTCCATAGGCAAGCGCCATCTGCTCGCCGTAAGGAGTGCAGCGTCTGGCTCCTACGATCGCTGCGCTGGGAGAATCTTCTTTGGGAAGGCTTCCCTTTACATATAGTGCATAAGGCGGATTAGGAATATGCTTCAGTTTCTCTGGATATTCCCTGGAAAAATAAGGAATGAACCGTATATTTTCCTCTTTCAGCCTTGCCCACCTCTCCTCAATCTTCTTATCTCCTTGCGCCTTCCTGATTGTTTCAACATCCTTCGCGTTCAGATACTCTTGAAAATGAAGTTTTGTTTCTTCTATATAATAAACAGTTCTTCCGCTTCCTAAATTTTCCCTTAGCATCCTCTTTTTCTTCGGCTGAAGCGGTTTTATGGATGCAAGCCAGTATTCATATACCACCTTTTCTACCTCCCCCAATATTTCTTGTCTATCGTCCGGTAGCTGATTGCCTCTTTCAGATGATGCTCCCGGATTCTTTCACTCTCCTCCATATCCGCAATCGTACGTGCCACCCGCAATATCTTATGGTAGGTTCTTGCCGTCAGCCCCATCGCCAGATACGCGCGCTTCATCAGCCGTTCTTCATTATCCCCTAATTGGCAGTACTTCTCCAGTTCCCTGACGCCCAGCAGGGCATTCGATGTTATCCCGGTTTCTGCATAACGCATGTTCTGGATGTTTCTGGTCTTTACTACCCTCTTTCGTACCTCTTTTGAACTTTCCTGGGGCTTCCGGACGCTTAAGGCTTCATACTTGATCCGAGGAGTTTCTATACACAGATCCATACGATCCAGAAATGGCTGGCTGATCCTGCCCAAGTAATGCCGGATCTGTCCTGGCGTGCAGGTGCATTTTTCTAAATTCGGATAATTGCCGCAAGGGCATGGATTCATTGCGGCAACCAGTATGAAATTGGCCGGAAACACATAGGTTCCATGGCTGCGGGCAATCCGAATCTGCTTTTCTTCCAGAGGCTGTCTTAATACTTCCAGAACATTCTTTTGAAATTCCGCCAGTTCATCCAGAAACAGCACGCCTTCATGGGCCAGGCTGATCTCTCCCGGAACCGGGACCAGCCCGCCGCCTATCAATGCAGCCTTCGTCACCGTGTGGTGAACGCTTCTCACTGGTCGGCCCGTAATCAATGGACGCTCCCTGTCTACCATTCCAAGAACGCTGTAAATCTTCGTGATCTCTATGCTTTCTTCCGGCGTAGGCGGCGGAAGAATGGTGGGAATTCTTTTTGCCAGCATGGATTTCCCGCTTCCCGGAGGTCCCACCATAAGAAGATTATGACCGCCTGCAGCCGCGACTTCTGCCGCTCTTTTTACTGCCTCCTGCCCCTGGATATCTCCAAAGTCCACGGACAATTCCTCTCTCCCTCCTTCCATCTTCCCATCCTGTCTTACTTCTTCTTTAAGCGCCACCTCTCCATTCAGGTAATCACAGGCTTCTTTCAAATGCCTGACCCCTAAGATCCTGATCCCTTCCACCAGCGCTCCTTCCGGTGCATTGCGTATCGGAAGGATGCAGGTGCGACATCCTGCCCTCCTGGCTTCCAGCACAATTGGAAGGATGCCTGGAACCTCCTGAACCCTTCCATCCAGGCCCAGTTCCCCGATTACCAGCGTACGCTCCAGCTCCTCCCCCTCAATTTCACCCAAAGCCGCCATCACCGCCAGGGCAATTGGCAAGTCAAAGGAAGCCCCCTTCTTTCTCACCGTAGCCGGGGCCAGATTCACTACCACCTTCCTGGCTGGTATCTGGATGCCCGCGTTTCGGATTGCTGTTCTTACCCTTTCAGATGCTTCCTTTACCTCAGCGGACAGATATCCTACCATATGGAACATGGGAAGTCCATTGCTTACATCCGCCTCAACATGAACCATCTCCACGTGCAGCCCTTGGATGGAGGCGGATAATACCGTATGAAATGCCATTCGCATCTTCCTTTCTTATTCTTGGTAAATCATTTGTTCTATAATCTGTGATATGCGGCCGAAACGGCCCGATAGAAGCCAAAGGGAAAAGACTTGCCAGACTGGCAGTATCGCCTCTTCCCCAGGCGTGAATTATAAAGAATAAAAGTCCCATTGACGAGGAATCTCATCCGGCTTTCGCCCATACACCGCTTCATAGGCACTGCTCCAAAGTTCGGAAATACTATCCTCGCCTTCTCTTAAGTCATCCAGCACGTAATCCGGATGCGCCGCAAAGTATGCAAGCACCTCCTGACACCTGCCTTCATGGGAAAGGGCCGTCAGATAATCGAATACGACCCGGCTTTCTGTCCGCGTCTTTTCCGGAAGTTCCTCGCAGACCCGGATGACTCTGCGGTATTCCTTTGTCTTCAGGATAAGCCGCAGCCCTTCTTTGACATAAGACAGATCCTCCTTCCTCATGCCAATTCCCTTTTCCAGCCATTCCGCCGCCTCCGCGGACCGTTCCTTTTGCATCGCAAGCACCCCCAGGCCATGGCAGGCCCATGGGTTCTCTCTCAGTCTGAGCGAATAAAGAAATGCTTCTCGAGCTGCTTCTTCCTTCCCATAATACAGATGCATGACTCCCAGCTGGTAACTGGCATGCCAATCCAGATCTTCTTCCTTCATGCCCTTTAACCTCTCATAGTAGCAGGCATCACACATAAATTCGTCCGGCCTTTCCCTGTCCTCCCTTCGCCCAAGCCTTCCTTCCTCCAAAAGCATGGCCCAGTTCTCCAGGGATTCCCCCTTCATATGGTACTCCAGATGGGACGACAAAGGCCTTTCGCCGGCCAGATCCCTCCTGAGGACTTCCAGCGCCCCAAAACCGCTCCCTTCATACACGGCAATGCCCTTTCGCCTAGCCATGGTTCTTGTCTTTTTAAGCCTTCCTTCCAACTGCTCCTCCTGGATTCTTGCGGCAACCTTTCCTGCAAGCGCGGCACTTAATTCTTCAAACCCCAGCCGCAGTTCTTCCGGCTGAACCTGGATGCTTCCATACCGTTCCATCCATTCCCAGGCGCTGTGGGGAGGCATCGGGATACAGCCATACTGGGTCTTTCCAAGGCCTGCCTGGAGCTCCACATATCTGCCGGCATCCTCTGTCAGGAATTCCTGCCACCGGTCTGCTCCCTCCTTATGTCCCCAGGAAAATAATTTCCTTCCCCTGAGTCTTTTGGTAGAATACTGAAGCAGTCCATAGCCTTCCTGGTTCAGATTGGCTATAAACTTAGGACTTTCTTCCGGTATATTAAAGAAATAGTCGGTCTGGGAAGGAATATTCTCGTATCTGGTTATATCCACTCCCTCCACTTGCGGAATCGAAACCTTAGAAACCTTGGCCTCCCTGCTGGTATATGCTTCTTTGGCCGGAACCACGATTCTTCCGCCTGCGTATTCCGGCACCGCCATATTGCTCCACCAGTACATGGGCACAACCCGGCTCCCTGAATTGACGATACGCATCCGGCAGTTCAGGCAGGCATCCTTCTCCTCCAGCCAGAAATCCATCTGGTATTCCACGCCCCGGATTCTCTCGTATTCATACATGCGCAGCACCGGGATGCCCGCCTCCTCAAGCCTGGCCGTATAAAGCGGGCGGACAGTAAAGGGCGTATGCCCGATGATGCCGGGGTTCCACTCGACTCCCCCACTGAACCAGGCATTACACGCTGCCAGATTGCTGAAGCGTATCACATCATTGGTGTACAAAAGGTTTTCTTGCCGCCTCTTATCCCAAAGTTCCCACAGCCTTCCTCCGTATTCCGGAAGAAAAACCGCCCGGAGACAGTCGTTTTCCAAAACAGCAGTCTTCACCCGTCGTTCTTTCAGTTCGCGGCTATATGCCTGGTACTGGCGGTAAGGATAAGCGTTCTTTCTGGTTCCATATGCTTCAAATATCTCATCCTCCTCATCCAGGTCAAATTCCAGATCATTCTGAAGGATCGCGCTTCCTGCTATATCCGGCACGCTGCTTTCCTCCCCCAGGCTGCATGCCCGCATTCTCTTTGTCTCAAATCTCAGTTCTGGCTTCATACCGTTCCTTTTCCCTCCTCTGTCAGCATCTGGATCGCCTGCCTCAATGCTTCGGACTTGGCAATCTGCATCTTCTCGCAGTAGGCGTCCAGACGCTCCTTGGTTTCCTTATCCATCCGCATGGAGCAGATAACGTCCTTATTATTGGTTCCTCTGGGCCTTCCCGGTCTTCCCATATTCCCACATCCTTTTCATCATTTCCGTAATACATTTATATTTCTATTGTAATAGATGTATTACACTAATGCAAGCAAAAACTGCGCAAGTATCAAAAATACTCGCGCAGTTTTTCAATGGCACTCTTTTCGATTCTCGAAACATAAGAACGAGAGATGCCTAACTGTTTAGCAATCTCCCGCTGCGTATACTCTTCTTCGTTATACAGTCCATACCGCATCTTAAGTACCAGCCTCTCTCTGGGCGACAGTTCCGACTCCACCCGGTAATACAGCATCCGGATATCGTCTCTTAGTTCCACCTTCTTGTGCGCGTCATCCTCTTCTGTCTCTATAATATCGAAAAGCTGGATCTCGTTTCCTTCCCTGTCGGTTCCGATCGGCTCATACAGGGAGATTTCTCTGGAAGATTTCTTTTTTGCCCGAAGATGCATGAGAATCTCGTTTTCGATACATCTGGCCGCATAAGTGCCAAGCCTGACACATTTATCGGGGTTAAATGTGACGACCGCCTTAATCAGGCCAATTGTGCCGATAGACAGCAGATCCTCCGTATCCTCTTCGAAAGACTGATACTTTTTCACGATGTGTGCAACGAGGCGCAGATTCCGTTCTATCAGAATATGTTTCGCTTCAAGATCACCCTCCGTATATTTTTGCATATAATATCTTTCTTCCGCAGCAGTGAGGGGTTGGGGAAATGATTTCAAGAAAAGCACCTCTAAGCGTATTTGATATAGTCTATGTGAAGCGCGGTCTTTTTGTGCTTTTCCATTAAAATTTCTCTATACAAAACACTGGAAAGAAGTTATATTAGGTATAGAAAATAATTGTGGATTGAGGTATGTCATGAAAAAAACACTGGGGAAAGTCCTCTTTTTCAGTTTGCTCATCATACTGGCGGCTCAGCTGAGCATGAATCTTTTTATTGCGGATTTTAAGATTTCCATCGCCGTCATCTGTGTCCCGGTATTTCTCTTTCTGACCGAAGGGTTTCCACTGATACTGGTTACCATCTGCTCCGCAATCGGCGTATTTGCCTTGCGGACGCTCATGTACTGGTTCCAATATGCAAGCCTGGATCATACGGCCTTCTTTCTTCCGGAAGCAGGATTCTATATCTGTTATGGGCTTCTTCTCTTTGGCTGCACCCGGATTCTGAAAGGAACATTCCTGAATAAGAATCTGGCCGTGATTCCACTGATCTTTATCGACTATGGAGCCAACCTGGCAGAACTGCTCCTTCGGATCCGGACGGATGCCTTTGAGCCAAAGGCACAGGCAGGAATCCTGCTGGTAGCCCTCCTTCGGACCGCAGTCATCTGGTGCATCCTGACCATATTCGAGCGCTATCGTCTTCTGCTGCTCAAGCAGGAGCATGAAGAAAGATACCATAGGCTTTTGATGCTGATCTCGAAGCTAGACGGAGAAGTCATATGGATGCGTAAGAATACGGCGCTGATCGAAGAGACCATGCGTACATCCTACAAATTATTCGAAAACCTGAAATCTTCCGGAGCAGAACCTGGACTTACGTCCTCTGCTCTGTCCGTGGCCAAAGACATTCATGAGATCAAGAAAGAATATCTGCTGATTATGCGTGGGATATCAGAAGCACTGGATGAAGAACTGAAAAGCGATGGCATGCATCTGGAAGAACTGCTGCTTCTTCTAAAGGACGCCATGGCGCTCGTCGCCAAAGAGCAGGATAAGGAACTTCTTCTTACGCTGGAATACGCAGATAATCCTTATACAGACAGGCATTATGCATTGATGTCCATCTTCCGCAACCTGTTCATCAATGCCATTGAGGCAGCGGCGGGTCAAAAGGTTCGGATCGCGCTTGCCGAGGCGTCCCAGGGCGCAGATTATATCTTTTCCGTTACAGATTATGGGGCTGGGATCGAGCCGGATTATATGGACCAAGTCTTTCATATCGGCTTCTCCACTAAGATTAATTACGCTACCGGGGAGGTAAACCGGGGACTGGGCCTGAATCTGGTGCAGGATCTGGTAGAAAACAGCTTCAGCGGGCACATTGCGCTGGACTCCCGTCCCGGAAAGACTACGTTTACCATTACCATTCCCAAAGAACAACTGGAGGTGACAGCAACATGAATTTTTATCTGATTGATGATGACCCAAATATTCTGAACATATTAAAATTAATTATAACCAACCGGAGGCTGGGCATCGTCTGCGGCACCGGAAGCACCGGCATCGAAGGCCTGGAAGACATACGCGTCCTGAAGCCGGACATCGTGATCGTGGATCTTCTGATGCCAGAGATGGACGGCATCTCCTTCGTAGAAAAAGCACGCCCGCTCCTTGATGGGACTGCTTTCATCATGCTCTCTCAGGTATCTTCCAAGGATATGATCTCTTCCGCCTACGAGGCAGGCATTGAATTCTTCATCCAAAAGCCGATCAACAGCGTGGAGGTTGAGACGGTGATCCAAAAGGTCTCCTCTTCTCTGACGATGCAAAGAACCCTGCATAAGATGCAGAATATCTTCATGGAAGACCTCCATCCCCAGCCAGGCAGGAATACCGAAGATCCTGCATCGGCTTTCTCCGAGACATCCTCTGCCCTTACCGCCGTGCTTCAGCGGCTGGGCATCATCGGTGACATCGGGTGCAAGGATATTATTACTATCGTGGAATATCTGACCAGCCGTCCGGGACAGATGAACGAAGCCACTTTGAATGAACTGTGCAGCAAATTCAGCGATTCTCCCAAATCCATGGAGCAGCGCATCCGCCGTACCGCCAATGCCGGCCTGGTAAACCTGGCCCACCTTGGACTCGAGGATTATGGCAACGAGATATTTATCGAATACGCAAACACGCTCTATAACTTCGAGCAGGTGCGCCGGGAGATGGATTATATCCGGGGCAGGAGCGAGAAGCATGGAAACGTGAAAATCCGTAATTTTCTGAATGCCCTGGTGGTCTATAGCATGAATAACTAGCCTTATCCTCCGTAATAATTAACAGTATCATTGATTCATTTTTGTGAATTATCACAAAATTTCAATGATACTTATTTTTTTTGCGTCTGTCCTGATACCATTTGTAACTTTTTGAAACCTGGCATATATATTAATCCCATCAATAACGGACCTGAATTATTAATAAAAGAAATGTGAGGGAATGCTTATGTTAACAATTGTATCTGGAGTCGGGCTTCTTTTGGTGACGCTGGCAGGTTTCTCCCTGTTCAGCCTGAAGATGCCCAAGGGCCAGCTTGCCATGTCGGGTATGGCAAACGCTGCCATCGCAACGTTTCTCGTCGAAGCTGTGCACAAATATATTACCGGAGATCTGCTGGGGCTTGACTTCTTTCGCACGGTCGGCTCTACTTCCGGAAGCCTTGGCGGCGTAGCCGCCGCAATCATGGTGCCCATCAGCATGGGAACCAGCCCCGTCCTTGCCGTCGTGGCCGGGGTTGCCGTAGGCGGTTATGGAATCCTTCCGGGATTTATTGCCGGATATGTAATCGGGCTGATCGCCCCGGTTATTGAAAAGAGATTGCCGGAGGGCTTAAATATCATCGGAGGCGCGCTTCTGATCGCCCCCATGGCACGTTTGATCGCTCTGGCCGCAGATCCGGCTGTAAACGTCATTCTGGCGCGTATCGGAGGCACGATCGCCGCTGCCACGGAACAGTCCCCCATCGTCATGGGATTCCTGCTGGGCGGCATCATCAAGATGATCTGTACCTCCCCGCTAAGCTCTATGGCGCTGACCGCTATGCTGGGCCTTGACGGGCTTGCCATGGGAATCGCCGCCATCGCGTGCGTAGGAGGCTCCTTTACCAACGGACTGATATTTGCAAGGTTAAAATTAGGAGACAGGAGTAATATCTTAGCTGTAATGCTGGAGCCACTGACACAGGCCGACATTATTACATCCAATCCTATTCCTATATATTGTTCCAATTTCTTTGGAGGCGGATTGGCCGGGATTTCTGCCGCAGTCTTCCACATCGTGAATAACGCGCCTGGAACTGCATCCCCGATACCAGGACTTCTGGCGCCGTTCGCATTCAACCCCCCAACCCAGGTGCTGCTGGCCGTGTTCTTTGCCGTAATCGGCGGCTGCGCGGCCGGCCTGGCCGGAAGCATGGTCTTTTGCAAAAGGATACAGGTTCCAAAGGCCGATTCCTTGGCATCAAAAGATGCCGGAATGGAACTGGAATTCTAATCACAGCTTATGCCGCGCTTTTTCGAACAGCGCGCGAAAATACGGGCCTGCAAAGCGCTATGTCTTTGCAGGCCCTGATTCTGCCGTTACTTTATATCTTTCCGTTTATGATTCCGCTCTTCTAAGGATGTCGTACTGGCTGGCTTCATGATCCAGTTCCACATACAGTACTTGCTTCGGATGAGGGGCGCTTTCCTGCTCATTTCCTTCCTCATCTACAATTCTCTGAACCGCCGTCTCGATGTTTTGTCCGTCCGGCTTCATGATCTCGATCGTCTCGCCCACCGAGAACTTGTTCCTCTGCTCGATCCGGTACAGGCCATCCTTTTCGCCGCCGATGATCCCAAGATAAGTATACTCCTTCACATAGGTATTGCTGTCATAGATCTGGCTTTCATCCCCCGGCTTTCCAAAATAGAAGCCTGTGGTAAACTGGCGGTAGGTACAGTTGGATATCTGATCCAGATACCAGGGCATGTTCTTCTGGTAGCGCTGCACATCGGCAAGGTAATCGTCGATGGCCTTACGGTAAGTCCTGGCTACCGTAGCCACATAGAGCGCCGTCTTCATGCGGCCTTCAATCTTGAAACTGTCGATCCCCGCCTCGATCATCTCCGGGATATGCCCGATCATGCACAAGTCCTTGGAGTTAAAGATATACGTTCCCCGCTCATTTTCGTAGACCGGCATATACTCTCCCGGCCTGGTCTCTTCCACGACCGCATACTTCCAGCGGCAGGGATGGGTGCAGGCGCCCTGGTTCGCGTCCCTGCCCGTAAAATAATTGCTGAGCAGGCACCTTCCCGAATAGGAGATGCACATAGCGCCGTGGATAAAACTTTCAATCTCCATCTCTTCCGGGATGCGATCCCTTATCTCCCTTATCTCCTTTAAGGACAGCTCCCTCGCGGATACCACGCGCTTTGCGCCTTGCTTCCACCAGAACAGATAGGTTCCATAGTTGGTATTGTTAGCCTGGGTGCTGATATGGCGCTCGATTCCGGGACAGATGTCTTTCGCCATCTGGAAGATGGCAGGATCAGCAATGATCAGCGCATCCGGGCCGATCTCTTTTAACTCTTTCAGGTATTCTTCCACTCCCGGAAGATCATCATTGTGGGCCAGGATATTTACCGTCACATGAACCCTCGCGCCATGGGCGTGGGCAAACGCGATTCCCTCCTTCATATCCTCCATAGAAAAATTCTTGGCTTTGGCCCGCAGGCCAAATGCCTCGCCGCCGATATATACGGCATCAGCGCCGAAAATAACTGCCGTCTTTAATACTTCCAGGCTGCTGGCCGGGATTAGTAATTCCGGGCGTCCTCTTCTCATTGTTCCTTCTCCTATCGCTGTGTTATTTCTTCCTTACACTGAGGGCCACTCCATCCCCCAGTGGAAGGATGGAGGTCTGAAGCTGCTCATTGTGCTTCAATTCATAAAGATACTCCCGCATGCGGCTGTGAATGGTCCGGTTGCGCCGCTCCACGGCAAACCTGGACTCTATCACGTCCCCGTCCTGAAGCACGTTGTCCGACATCAGCACGCCTTCCGGCGCCAGAAGCCGGATGGCCTCCGGCAGATAATGGATATACTGTCCCTTGGCCGCGTCCATGAAGATAAAGTCAAAAGGCCCCTCAAGGGACTTCATGATATCCAGCGCATCGCCTTCCAGCAGCGTGATCCGGTCCGCAACAGCGGCCCTGCTAAAATTCTCCCGGGCAATGGGAATCCTCTTTTCATATTTCTCAATCGTCGTGATCCGTCCATCCTCCGGCAGATAATGGCTCATAAGTATGGCTGAATAGCCGATTGCAGTTCCCACCTCCAGAACACGCACCGGCTTTTTTATCAGCAGCAGTACTTTCAGGAAACTCTGGGTTTCCTTGCGGATGATCGGAACAAAAGTCTCGATGGCTTCCTGCTCGATCTGCTCGATAATCGGATCTTCCGGCTTCTCCAGGGAATGGATGTAAGTTACCATCCGCTCGTCAACTATCATTTCGGGCTACCTCTTTCCTTTCTTTTACATACCGCCAATCGCAATTTGGGACGTAACACTGTCAAAATGTTACGTCCCCTTTTTATTTTATACATCCATAATAATTGGCAGTATCATTGGTTTTCTCTTGGTACGCTTCCAGATGAATTCATTCATGGTATCGCGGATTACCAGCTTGATCTTGCTCCAGTCAGCATTGCGCTGATGCATCAGGCAGTCTTCCACCGCATCCTGCAGCACCTGTCTTGCCTCTTCCATCAGCCCTTCGGACTCCCTTACATAGACGAATCCTCTGGATACGATATCCGGTCCTGCCAGCAGCTGGTTGCTTCCCTTTTCCAGGGTCAGCACCACGATCAGGATTCCGTCTTCTGCCAGATGCTGCCTGTCCCGAAGCACGATATTTCCAACATCGCCTACGCCTAAGCCATCCACCAGGATCTCTCCGGTATGGACCTTGTCCACTACCTTGGCCTCTTTATCGCTGACTTCAAATACATCTCCCGAGTTCAGGATAAAGATATTCTCCTTTGGAATTCCCAGGTTCTCGGCAAGAGCCGCATTGGCTTTCCTGTGGCGGTACTCGCCATGGATCGGGATCGCGTATTTGGGCTTTACCAGGGAATAGATCAATTTCAATTCTTCCTGGCAGGCATGTCCGGATACATGGGCATCCTGGAAGATGACGTTTGCTCCTTTGGCTGACAGTTCATTAATTACCTTGGATACGGATTTCTCGTTGCCCGGGATCGGGTTGGAACTGAATATTACCGTATCTCCCGGCATGATGGTCACCTTCTTATGCACATCCGCCGCCATGCGGGATAATGCCGCCATGGATTCTCCCTGGCTTCCCGTCGTAATAAGAACCGTCTTCTCCGGCGGGTAGTTCCTAAGCTGGTCTATCTCGATCAGCGTCTTGTCCGGCACGTTCAGATATCCCAGTTCCCTGGCTACCTGAATGATATTTACCATGCTGCGCCCTTCTACCACCACCTTGCGGTCGTACTTGCAGGCTGAATTGATAATCTGCTGCACGCGGTCGACGTTTGACGCGAACGTGGCTATAATAATCCTGGTATTCTGGTGTTCTGCAAAAATATGGTCAAATGTGATTCCCACCGTGCGTTCGGACTGGGTAAATCCCTTCCTCTCCGCATTCGTACTATCTGACATCAGCGCCAGCACGCCCTTCTTGCCGATCTCCGCAAAACGCTGCAGATCGATGGCGTCGCCGAATACCGGCGTATAATCTACTTTAAAGTCTCCTGTATGCACGACGATTCCGGCCGGGGAATAGATTGCCAGAGCCGCTGCATCCTGGATGCTGTGGTTTGTCTTGATAAACTCGATCCGAAACTGGCCCAGGTTAATGGACTGGCCGTGTCTGACCACTTTCCTTCTGGTGCTGCGCATCAGGTTGTGTTCCGTCAGTTTCTTCTCGATAATACCCATGGTAAGCTTTGTGGCATAGATTGGAAGGTTCATCTCCCTCAATACATAAGACAATGCTCCGATATGGTCTTCATGTCCATGGGTAATGACGAATCCCTTGACCTTCTGGATATTGTCTTTCAAATAAGTGATATCAGGAATCACAAGATCGATTCCCAGCATGTCGTCTTCCGGGAATGCCAGTCCGCAGTCCACGACAATAATACTGTCTTCATATTCGAAGGCAGTGATGTTCATTCCGATTTTTTCCAATCCTCCGAGCGGAATGATACGCAATTTTCCGTTGTTTTCTTTTTTCAAATTTACACCTCCACGTGCTTTTCCGTACTATTTTGCCTCTCCAGGCATTCTTTGCATTGTCCATAGAACTTTAATTCGTGGTCTAACACATGGAATCCGGTAGCGTCCTCAATATGACGCTCCAGCTCGTCCAGAAGGTCATCCTTAAAAGGAAGAACCTTTCCACAAGTCTTGCATATCAAGTGGTGATGATGGTGATGCCTTTCTTCCCCATCGAAGAATTCCCCGATCTCGTAACGCACGCATCCATCATCAAGATTGATACGATCCACCAATTGCATTTCTAATAACAATTGCACAGTCCGGTAAATTGTGGCCAGCCCGATCTCCGGGTAGTCCTCTTTTACCAGGTCATAAATGTCTTCCGCAGTCATATGCCTGTCACGGTGATCTGCGAGCACTTCTAATACAAGCAACCTTTGATTGGTTACCTTAAGACCCTTTTCTTTCAGCATTTCCTTGAATTTCTCTTTACTGATAGACATAAGTTTTACCTTTCAATATCTACATCTTCAAGCAGTTCCTCAAACACCTTCGCTATGGCTGTCAGTTCCACATCATCGTCTACGATCTCATAGACGCTCTCAGGCGCGTTTTCCTCCGATGTATCCTTTAATATCAGACATTCCGCATCGTCTTCTTCCGAATCCGTGACCAGAATATAGGATATTCCATTTACCTTCGTCTGCTCAAGTACAAAAAAATCTACTTCTTCCTGCATTTCTTCAGACATGAATTTAATTTTTTCCATATAAACACCTCAAGAATGATTCTTAGTTCTTGCAGATCGAGTCCAGATATCCTTGCAATATAAAAACTGCCGCAATTTTATCAATATATTTTTTGCGGTCTTCACGTCTTACCTTATTCTCAATTAAAGTCCGTTCTGCTTCTACCGTAGTCAGACGCTCATCCCACATCACGACCTCAAGGCCGGTCCGCCGGCTAAGCATCTTCCCAAACTCCAATGATCTTTCCGCTCGATCTCCAATATCGTTATTCATATGCTTCGGAAGGCCGAGTACAATCCGCTCCACCTTGTACTCCTCGATCAATGTTTCGATCCGCGCACAGGTTTTCCGCAGCTTATTCTCGTCCTTACGGCAAATAGTCTCTATTGCCTGGGCAGTAATCCCGAGTGGATCGCTGATTGCGACTCCTACGGTCTTAGATCCATAATCCAGTCCCATAATTCTCATAGATATTATACCCAGCCGTTATGCTCAATATACGTCTTGAGCATCTCTTCCACTAATTCATCCCGTTCCATCTTCATAATCAGGCTTCTCGCGCCGTTGTGGCTTGTGATATATGTCGGGTCTCCTGACATAATATATCCCACAATCTGATTCACCGGATTATATCCTTTTTCACTCAGCGCCTTGTACACAATCTCAAGTATATCTTTCGCTTGAATCTGTGGACCGCTTTCTACCTGAAAAAACTGAGTGCTGCTTAAATCTTTCATATACTCACGTCCTCCAAAAATACTTCAATTTCATTCTACCTTATTACAAATGAAAATTCAATGTAATATTTGCAAATGGCTCTCAATTTCTACATTTATCAACTGATTTGTCAGGTTTTCCTCCGTTTTTTGACCAATTTTTACATATTCTTTCGTATGTCCCACCTGATATATTTCTCCCTGGCAGATCATCTCCTCTTCCATCAGCACTTCCTGGGTGGTTCCAACCAGCGCTTCTTCATAGGACGCCTGCTTCCTTCTCGTCAGTTCCAGGAGTTCATTGCTCCTTACCGCCTTCACGCTTTCCGGCACCTGTTCCTCCATCTGCGCCGCCCGGGTTCCCGCCCTCTTGGAATATTTGAACACATGGGTCTCATAGAAGTCCACTTTATCAATGAATGCCTTGGACTGCGCGAATTCTTCCTCCGTCTCTCCCGGGAAGCCCACGATCACATCGGTGGTCAGCGCGGGATTGTCGAAATACTTGCGCAGCAATACGCATTTTTCATAATATTCTTCTGATGTATAATGCCGGTTCATACGTTTCAGCGTCGCATCGCACCCGCTTTGCAGGGACAGGTGGAAGTGGGGGCACATCTTTGGAAGGCCTGCGATGGTCTTTGCAAATTCCTCCGTGATAATCCTGGGCTCAAGCGACCCCAGACGGATTCTGCGGATTCCTTCTATCTCATGGATAGAGAGGATGAGCGACAGCAGGTCATCACCGGTATCCACCCCATAGGAACTTAAGTGGATGCCTGTAAGCACCACCTCTTTATATCCATTCCTGGCAAGTTCCTCTACCTCCCGTATCACGCTGTCATGGCTGCGGCTTCTGACCCTTCCCCTCGCGTAAGGAATGATGCAGTAAGAGCAGAACTGGTTGCAGCCATCCTGCACCTTGATATATGCCCTTGTATGTTCCGCCGTCTGGCTCAGGCGCAGTTCCTCGTACTCATTGATATTGTTGATGTCTACCAGTTCCTTCTGTACGCCTTCCTGCATTGCCTCATGCTCGCTCAATATCTCTATAATATCCTTCTTCCGGTTATTTCCCACCACAATGTCTATACAGTCATCAATCTCATCCCTTTTTGCCTGCACATAGCAGCCGCAGGCAACCACGACAGCCCCGGGATTCATCTTCCTGGCCCTGTGCAGCATCTGCCTGGACTTACGGTCAGCCATATTCGTTACCGTGCACGTATTGATGATATAGACATCCGCGCCCTCCTTAAAAGGCACGATCTCATATCCATGCTGTTCAAGCAACTCCTGCATGGCTTCTGTCTCGTATGCATTTACTTTGCACCCCAGATTATGTAAGGCTACTTTCTTCATATCCTGTTCCAATCCTTTCTATGCACCTTGTTGTAACATTTAACGAAATTCTTACGAATTCTTTGGCAATTTGTTCCTTGACTTTTATCCCCCTTGCTCTTAAGATATTTATAGAACATGAAAAGAAACCAAGGAGGGTATGTCCAATGAAATCAGTACAGATTTGTTTAAATTCTATCGATAAGGTAAAATCTTTTGTAAATGATATTTCAAAATTTGACTGCGATTTTGACTTAGTATCCGGCAGATATGTGATAGACGCAAAGTCTATCATGGGAATCTTCAGCCTGGATCTGTCCAAGCCGATTGAACTCAACATCCATGCAAATGATGGTGCAGAAGAAGTTCTGGCAACATTACAGCCATATTTAGTTTAATTTATTTGTTTGATTGAAAGAAAAGGGCCATCCCCTAACTTGACAGGGACTGGCCCTTTTTCTTTTCTATTTCACCTCTATGACTTCCACCGTATCGATGGCTTCTCGCACCAACTGTTCAATCTTTTCCGCCAGTTTTTCTTCCGATCTTCGGATCACGTCCACATTCGGCTTGGTTACCGGATGCTTTGCCACAAAAATGGTACAGCAGTCCTCAAATGGCTGGATCGAAGTCTCATAAGTCCCGATCTTTTCCGCAATGTCAACAATCTCCTGCTTGTCAAAGCCAATGACCGGACGGTACACCGGGACGGTGCACACGTCATTGGTAGCCGCAAGGCTCTGCATGGTCTGGCTTGCCACCTGCCCGATGCTCTCTCCCGTAATCAGTCCCAGGCATCCGTCCTTCTTTGCAAAATGCTCCGCAATCCGCATCATATAACGGCGCATGATGATCGTCAGTTCATCGTGGGGGCACTGGTCATAGATATAGAGCTGGATATCCGTAAAATTCACGACGTGCAGTTTCACGGACCCGGAATATCTGGATACGATCCTGGCCAGATCCACCACTTTCTGCTTGGCGCGCTCGCTTGTATACGGCGGCGCATGGAAATACGTAGCCTCGATCCCCACGCCCCTTTTTGATATCATATAGCCTGCCACCGGGCTGTCGATTCCGCCGGACAGAAGCAGCATGGCTTTTCCATTGGTGCCTACCGGCATTCCGCCCGCGCCTGGAATAATCTGTGAATACACATAGATCTCATTTCTGATCTCCACATTCAGCATCACATCCGGATGATGGACATCCACCTTCGTCTCCGGAAATGCTTCCAGAATCACTTCTCCCAGATCGCAGTTGATCTCCATGGAGGTCTTGGGATAAGTCTTCCTGGCACGTCTCGCCTCTACCTTGAACGTCAGGTTCTTATCGGGGTACATCTCATCCACATACGATACGACGTCTTCTTTGAGTTTCTCAAACCCCTGGTCTTCCATACGCACTACCGGACAGATTCCTACGATGCCGAACACCCGCTTCAGGTGCTCCACCGTGTCCTCATAGTCGTAATCGCCCTCGCAGTCCACATAGATTCTGGCCTGGGACTTGTGCACGTCAAACTGGCCGTCCACGTCCTTAAGGGCAAACCGTATCTGCCTGACAAGCGCATCTTCAAACAGATACCGGTTCTTTCCCTTAATTCCAATCTCTCCGTACTTTAACAAAAATGTGTGAAATCTCATCTTATCTATTCTCCTAATCTAATCTTCCTACAGATTCTTTTAGCGTCTGGTATATTTTCGAAGCATCGGTACTATATTATATAGTGTATCCAGGGTATAGTCAATCTCTTCACGGGTTGTAAATTCTGACATGCTGAATCGCAATGTGGCATCTAAGAATTCCTGCCTTGCCCCGATTCCTTTCAGGACACCGCTTACCTGCGGATGGTTCGAGGAGCAGGCCGAGCCGGAAGATACATAGATTCCCTTTTCTGCCAGCGCATGGAGAAGCACCTCGCTTCGGATTCCCCCGAATCCTACGCTGATAATGTGAGGCGCGGATGTCTCATCATACAGCCCATGGATCGTGGTGTTCTCAATCTGGCCAATGCCCTCGATAAAATGCTGCTTAAGCCTGCGCATCTTAGCCACCTTCACGTCCAGATCCTGGTAGATGGTTCTGGCTGCCAGGGAAAGCCCTGCAATCCCCGGAACGTTCTCCGTTCCTGAGCGGATATTCTTCTGCTGCTCCCCGCCAAATACGATCGGCTTGATCTTTACATTTTCTCCAATATATAATGCGCCCGTTCCTTTCGGACCATGAATCTTGTGGCCGCTGATGGAACACATATCTACCTTCAGCCTCTTCGGATAGATGCGGTATTTGCCAAATCCCTGCACCGCGTCCACATGGAACAGGATGTTCCTGTTATAGGCCTTCACGATGCTGGCAGCCTCCTGGATAGGCTGGACGGAGCCCACTTCATTGTTGACGTACATGATGGATACCAGGATAGTATCTTCGCATAATGCATCCTTCAGGGCATCCAGCTTCACCCTTCCATACCGGTCCACCGGCAGGAAGGTGATACGGAATCCTTCTTCTTCCAGATAGCGCATGGTATTGATAATAGCCGGATGCTCAATGGAGGTCGTGATCAGATGCTTTCCTGCCCTCTGATTGGCCCTTGCCGCGCCAATCAGCGCAAGGTTGTCGCTCTCTGTCCCACCCGAGGTAAAGAATACCTCTTTTTCCTGCACCTTCCAGATCTTTGCCAGAGTCTCTTTCGCCTCTTTTATATACTGCTCCGCTTCCACGCCTTTCGTGTGCCTGGAAGACGGGTTTCCATAATCTTCGCACATGACCTTTCGCACCAGTTCGCCCACGCTGTCATACGCCCGGGTGGTGGCGGAATTGTCCAGATAGATTTCTTTCATGCTTTCCACTTCCTATTTCTATATTCTTACTACTAGAGTATGTTCCTACCCTTCCAGGCGGAACATTAAGATGGATAATATGGCAAGCCCCGCCGTCTCTGTGCGCAGGATCCTCCTGCCAAGCGTGATTGCCTTGGCCCCTTGATGAATGGCCGCATCGACCTCTTCCTTTTCGAATCCGCCCTCCGGTCCGATAAAGATTCCTACAGACTGTCCCTGCGCAATGGATGCTACCACTTTTCTGGCCTCCTCCATCCCTTCCGCCAATTCATACGGAATCAAAAGGACGTCCAGTTCTCCGGCCTTTTCAAGCGCCTCCTGGTAAGACAGGACGGAAGATACCTGCGGGATGTATCCCCGGCCGGCCTGCTTGGCCGCGCTTTCAGCAATCTGCTGCCATCGCTGCAACTTCTTTGCGGCCTTCTTTTCATCCAGTTTTACCACCGACCGCCTGGTGGCCACCGGCACCACCTGGCTTGCCCCCAGTTCCACCGCCTTCTGCACGATCAGTTCCATCTTATCCTGCTTAGGCAGTCCCTGGAACAGGGTAATGCGGCAGGGAAGTTCTGTATCCACCGGCATTCTCTGCTGTATCGCAAGGACCGCGCGGCCTTCTTCATACCCTTCGACCACGCACCGATATTTCAGATTGTCGCCGTCGCTGATTGCTACCGCCTCTCCCGGGCGCATGCGCAGTACGTTCTTCATATGATTCACATCCGAGCCTTCAATATAGATCCTCTCACCCTCCACCTGGGAAGGCGTTACAAAAAAATGCTGCATCTTGCTACTCCTGATTCTTTCTGGCTGTTACGGATACCCACTCCCCCTGGTGGTTCACTTCCAGCACTTCAAGGCCTGCCGCCTTCACTGCCTGGGCCACCGTCTCTTCCTTATCTTCGATAATTCCGCTGGTAATGTAGATTCCGCCGGGCTTCATCTGATTCACGATGACTGGCGTAAGCGGTACCAGCACGTCTGCCAGGATATTTGCCGCCACGATGTCGTATTTTCCATACCCTGCCTTATCCTGTACGGCCTTGTCGTCGATAATGTTGCCAATCATGACCTCGTATTGGTCTTTTCGGATTCCGTTGACCTCCATATTCTCATGGGTCGCGTCAATCGCGCATGGATCCAGATCCGTACCCACGGAATACCTGGCTCCGAACTTCAGCGCCAGCATCCCCAGAATGCCGCTTCCGCAGCCTACGTCCAGAATCATCGTATCATCTTTCACATACTTTTTGAGCTGGCGGATGCATAACTGCGTAGTCTCATGCATGCCTGTCCCGAACGCGGTACCCGGATCTATATGGATCACCAGCTTGTCACTGTCCTTTTCCTCTACCTTTTCCCAGGAAGGGATGACGAGAATATCATCGATGTAGAACTGGTGGAAATACTGCTTCCAGTTGTTGACCCAGTCCACATCCTCCGTCTGGGATTCCTCGATAACGCACGCTCCTACATCCAGATAAGCACGCATCTTATCCAGTTCCTTCCTTATGTTCAAAAGGATCGTTCCCTTATCCTCTTCTTCGTCCAGATAGAAGGTCAGATAAGCCGTGCCGTCATCCGCCGGAATATCCGGCAGGATGTCCACGAACATCTGCTCCTTATCTTCCTTCGTAAGAGGCACCTTGTCCTCAATCTGCACGCCCTGGATTCCCAGATCCATCAGCATGCTGCTGACGATGTCTTCCGCCTGCGTCGTCGTCTTTAGCCGAAACTGATTCCACTTCATAATTCGTCCCCTTTCATCTTATATCATGCCCAGATGGTCCAGCAGGATCTTGCATCCCATCAGTATGAGGATGACGCCTCCTGCCAGTTCTGCCTTGGACTGGTATTTCGTCCCAAATATATTGCCTATTTTAACACCTGCCACGGATAAAGTAAATGTAATTGCCCCAATAAAACTTACCGCAGGCACGATCTCCACCTGCAGGAAGGCAAATGTCACCCCTACCGCCAGAGCGTCGATGCTGGTTGCGACAGCCAGTCCCAGCATGGTTCTGACATCCAGAGACGCATCCGCATCCTGGCACTCATCGCAGGAGCCAAACGCCTCCCGTATCATATTGGCGCCGATAATTCCCAGCAGGATAAAAGCGATCCAATGATCTACCGAAGTAATCACCTCTTTAAACTGGACTCCCAGAAAGAAGCCTATCAGCGGCATCAACGCCTGAAACGCGCCAAAATATAATCCCACGATCCCAGCCTTGCCCCATGTGCAGCGCTTCATCGCAAGGCCCTTACAGACGGATACCGCGAACGCATCCATGGAAAGCCCTACTGCTATCAGGAATAATTCTATAATATTCATGTTCTCTCTCCTAACCTTTTTCTCCTGGCACAGAACAAAGAATGTGCCCTGCGCATTCTCGCGCCGTCAGCGGCCATCTACTATGAGCCAAAATTTTCAAAGCAGAGGTTCAGATCTACATTTCCTTCGATTCCCGGCACCTTTCCTTTTTCCGTATACTGCCACATGGAAAATTCATAAGGGCACTGGGGGAGGGGCTCATAATCCGCATACCATTTCTTATATCCTGCCAGTTCGTTCAAATCAAGCGTAAAAGCCATCCATTTCATATTGGCATAGATCATTGTCTCATACCCGGCCTCCTTTACCGCATCACAGAATGTGACGCAGTTTGCGGTGAACTGCTCTTTTTTCAGATGATCTGTCCTGGCTTCCTCATTCTTTATTTCTTCGGTATCGAATACCACCGGATAAGTGACAGCGTATGGCCGGATACGTTCCAGTACGAACTGCGCCTCTTCGTATGCCTCTTCTTTGTCCACCGCCTGTGAGAAGAAATAGACTCCCACGTCAAGGCCTGCCGCAAGCGCGCCTTCCATGTGGCTTTTGAACATGGCGTCCTCCACAAGTCTTCCTTCCTGTCCGTATCCCCGAAAGCCTACGCGTATGATCGCGAAGTCTATGCCGCTTGCCTTCACCTTGCTCCAGTCCACGGATGGCTGATATTCGGACACGTCTATCCCGGCCTTAGAGAGAATGTTTCCCGCTTCGTCCGTATAGCGCTGGTATCCGTCTTTCTTTTTTATTCGCTTCAGATCGTATGTATTTTTCGGCACCGCTTCCAGAAGTTCGGCCTCATACTGCTGCCCCAGCACATCTACAAACTGGTAGACCTCCTTGTTTCCATCCGCCTGGTCTTTCGCTTCTTCCTTCTTATCCGTGTTCTGGCACCCTGCCGCAAGCAGGGCGGCCAGTAATACAAACATTGTCTTAATCCATCTCTTTTTAATCATCATGACCCTTCTATTTGTTACGCTTCAAAAGCCGCAAAATGAGCATTGGCAAGCAGTTGTTCTGCTTCCGCTTCCGTCAGCCCATAAGAATCTGCCAGGTATTGGAATTCCTTCCCTACCCAGGTGTCTGATACCGTCATATTGTCGCTGTTTACCGTCACCGTGATCCCCCGCCTCAGATAGGTTCTCAAGGGATAATCAGCTATATTCTCTACTGCCTTGGTCTGTAGATTGCTGATGGGGCACATCTCAAGAGGAATCTCCCTGCTTGCCAGCAGTTCCATCAGTTCCTCGTCCTCAATCGCCCGGACCCCATGTCCAATCCTGGCAGCGCCGAACTCTACCGCCTTGCGGATGCTGGCAGGACCCGCCGCCTCTCCTGCGTGGATGGTAAAGGGAACCCCAAGTTCCCTGGCAAGCGCAAATTCTTCCTCGTAATCTGCCGTGGGAAACAATGCTTCCGCCCCCGCCAGGTCAACGGCCGCCACTCCTCTGCCCAGATACCTGGAAGCCAGACGCACCGTCTGAAGGTTCGCTTGCTTATTATCCTGTCCCCGCATGCAGCATAGAATCGTCCGCAGCCGGATATCGCTGTCTTCCTGCGCCTTAGCAAGCCCTGAGAGCACCGCTGCAACCGCTTGTTCCTGGCCCATGCCTTTCTGGCAGTGCAGCTGTGGGGCAAAGCGCACCTCGGCATAACGCAGCCCCTTTTCCTTAAGGTTCACGCCCAGATCCCTTGCGGCCTGGTACAATCCTTGTTCCATCTGCAGAACCTTCAGCAAAGTGTCAAAGCATCCCAGATACTCGTTCAAGCTTTTACAGTCCATCCCAGCGCAGATATAAGGCTTTAATCCATCCGCCGTATCTGCCGGAAGCCTGATTCCTTCTTCCTTCGCAATCCGCAATATGGTCTCTGCCGGCAGGGAGCCATCCAGATGAAGATGCAGATCTATCTGTCCAAACTTTGACATATTCATAGAAGTTCTTCCCATTCCTTTTCTTTAAAGCCTGTCAGAACCGTATCCTGTGTCACAAGAATCGGGCGTTTTACCAGCATGCCGTCCGAAGCCAGTATCTCATACTGCTCTTCTTCTGTCATCTGGGGCAGACGTTCTTTTAACTTCTGCTCTTTGTACAGCATGCCGCTGGTATTAAAGAATTTCTTAAGCGGCAGATTGCTCTTTTCATGCCACTCTTTTAATTCTTCCTTGGTTGGATTCTGAATCTTAATGTCTCTTTCTTCGAACTCCATTCCCTTCTCCTGAAGCCATTTCCTGGCTTTCTGGCAGGTCGTGCATTTTGGATAGCATACGAATAACATCTGTACATTCCTCCTTCTTTCTATTTAAACTTTATTTCAGCGCCGTGTTCAAATCCTGCTCCACTTCATCCAGTTCCTCGAGGATCTCCTGCCGCTGCTCGTCAAACAGCAGGCGCTTATTGTAACGGTAATATTTGTCGCAGTCGTTTTCCTTCAGGAATTGGATGCTGTAATAATTAGTGTTCAATTCCGTTACAAAGGCCACCATCTCCTGGCTGTCTCCAAAAGCATCCTCCATAAAATCAAAGGCATGCTCAAGCGCATTTCCCGCCTTCTCGATCATCCGCTCCCTCTCGCCCGTCTCTTTCGTAAATTCTTCCTTCACCCGGTCAAATGCCGCCTCTTTATCAAGATGTTCCGCCTTCGCCAGCTGACGGTATCCCTCCAGGGTATCGGAGACTTTTCTTCGGATGCGGTCTTCCTGCCTGGTCAGCTGCTCCGCCTTTCTTAAGCGTTCATAGGTTTCTGCAAACTCCCGGATCGCGCCCGCAAGATCCAGATCCTCTTTATAACGGCGAAGGACATCGTATAGAATTGTTACATAACGATCCGAGACATAGCACTCCTTGAACAAGCCTCCCAGCTGGCCCAGCAGCATGTTGACCACGCTCAGGCGCTCATCGAAGGATGCGTATCTTAACTTCTCCAGCATATCTTTGTCATAATAGCCTTCCAGTATCTTCTCGAGGCCATAATCCTTTTTATACTTCTCATATAATTCCAGATAATTCGCGAAATCCTTTGCAATCTTCCAGTGCTGGATATACTGGTGCACCACTTCCCGGTCTGCCTTCTTATGGAGCGCCTCGTAAGACTTCAGAAGCTGCGACAGGTCTTCCCATCCTCTGGCCGTTGCAAACATCTTGCCGTCTACCGTAGTCTCGATGCGGTAGAAATGGTCTCTTCGTATATCCAGATAAGAGAGAATGGCCGGATGAATCTCTGCCTGATAAGCATATTCCTTCCAAACATCATAATTTTCTTCCACATCTATCTTCTTAATCCGATCCAGCGTCACCACGTCAAAATCCCTTACCGACTTATTATACTCCGGAGGATTGCCCGCGGCAACGATAATCCAGCCTTCCGGCACCTTCTGGTTTCCGAATGTCTTGCACTGCAGGAATTGGAGCATGGTAGGCGCCAGCGTCTCGGATACGCAGTTGATCTCATCGATAAACAAGATGCCTTCCGCAATCCCGGTGGCCTCGATCTTTTCATAGACGGACGCGATGATCTCGCTCATCGTATATTCCGTCACGGAATACTGCTTTCTGCCAAAAGTCTTTTCCCGTATAAACGGAAGCCCGATGGCGCTCTGCCTGGTGTGATGCGTAATGGTATAGGCGACCAGGCCAATCTGGCACTCCTTGGCAATCTGCTCCATAATCTGCGTCTTCCCGATTCCCGGAGGCCCCATCAGCAGGATCGGGCGCTGGCGGATTGCCGGTATCATATAGTCCCCATAGGCGTCTTTTTTAAGATATGCCTCTATGGAATCTTTAATTTCCTTCTTCGCTCTTTTTATGTCCATGGTCTTGTAATCCTTTCTCTTCTTTCTTCCCCAGTCTCTGGCGGCGCTTATGGCCTTTGCAGGTCTTCTTCCTCAAGCACCAGCTTCATGGCCCACGGCGGAACGTCTACATCTTCATAGTCTTCCTTCATGAACACGAAGGCCGTCTCATATGGGGGCATCTTAGACGGATAGGTGCCTCTTCCGTCTGTAAAATACAGCAGCCCTTTTAACCGCTCAAACGCATGCTGCTTTATCAGGCTCTCCACATAGGCAAAAGCCGGGCGAAAATCCGTTCCGCCTTCTCCTTTCAATTCCAGGTGCCCCATGTAATCCTTCAGGTCCTCCTCGCTTTCGATCTTTTGATCCGTCTGTACCTGGTCATCGCACTGGATGATATGAATGTTCACCTTCCTGAAGAAACTGTTATTTTCGCTTAAGACCCCGTAAGTCTCCTCCAAGAACTTCTTGACCAGCTCGCCGGAGCAGGACATGGACGTGTCGATCACAATTGCAAATTCCTCTACCTTCTGCACTTCCTTCCATTCCTGGGGCTCGATCAGCGGCATGTTCCCGTAGAAGGAAAGGCCATAACTGTAGAATACATAGTCAAACGTATCTTCATCTACTGCCATCTCTTCTTTCAGAACCGAGAATTTTCGCAGGAACTGGCGGTAGTCAAACCGCACCCGGTTCTCCACTTTTACCTGATCGATCAGATGGCCGGATTCCTGTGATGCTTCTTTGGAAAATGTCTCCATATCCGTCTCCATCTGCTCGCTGATATCCTGCCACTGGTTCTCGATCTGGCTCTGCTTCTTCTGATCATCATCCGCCGGCCAGTAACTATGGTCATCCACCCGGAATTCGCCTGCAAGGCGCGCAAATTCGGCTTCTGACAGATTCCATTTTTCCAGAGCCCCATAGACTTTCTCGGCCGTCAGAACCTTCATCTCTTTTCCAAGCCTTCGGTAGGTCTCTCTTCTGAGCCAGGATCGGCTTCTTAAGACGCAGCGGTGTCGCATGCCGTCGATGATCGACTCTGTCACGATATCGCAGGCCAGGCTGTATCGTTCCTCCTCCCTGCCCTTTCGCCGGATCATATGGCGGAATATGCCATGAAGCACCAGATGCAGATATATCCTGTTCACCATGACCCGGTCCTCCCGGTACAGGCCTCCCAGATACTGGGGGTTGTAATACAGATAAAGCCCATCGGTTCCCATACCGCAAGCCCCCTCGTCCAGGACAAAGATAAGGCTCGAAAGTGCCACATCCATGAACCGCATCTTGAGATACAGTTCATTGCCGGCCGCAGCCAGAATCTTTCTGCCTATGCTATCTAGTTTTTCTCCCATATCGATTTTACTTTCCATCGTCACTTCCATACACCTATTCTATCGATTCATTTACAAATCAAATGCCTTTTTCTTCTTAGGATGCAGTCTTTGCTTCTCATCCATAAGAAGACTGAGCATTTCTGTCTTCTTGCTTTTTGCTGCCCATTCCAGGGCATAATCCAGAGCGGATACCGTCAGATACCCCTGTCCGGCGAGGAATTTCATGCCTTCCATATCTTCGGTTTCTACTAAAAATTTCACCGCTTCTTCCCGGTGGGCGCATAGGTAGGAGACGTATGCTTCCCTCCCGTCTTCTGCAAGCCTAAAGGGATGCCTCAGCCTTCCAAGCACCAGTTCCGCCGCCGTCTGCAAGGATTCTTCCGCCACCGTCCGGTACAGCAGTTCGTCGTATTTCTTATAGTCCAGCTCCCGGTTGTAAAAGCATTGCCTGTAGTATCCGCCAGCCCCATGGCGGCGCGTCTCCAATATCCTGGCAGGCGTATTCTCCACCGCCTCTTCATAGTGTTCTGGAAATAATACCTCTGCTGTCTCTATATATTCTTCTCTGCCCGCCTCTTTCTTATGATAATAAAGTTTCGCACGGATTGCAAACCGAATCTCATCCACGATAGACTTCAGGCAGCTTCTCTCCCCCTGATAGAAATGAATCTCCACTTCTTCCAGACGGCAGCCAGTGAATGCTCCTCCTCCGATATCCAGCAGGCTGTCTGTAAGGATCAGCCGCTTTAAATTCCTGCATCGGTAAAACGCGTATCTTCCGATCTCCGTCACCTGGGAAGGAAGCCATATCTGCGTCACCTGGGATGCGCAGACCCTGCTTCCGGCGCTGGAAAGACTGCCGCCTTCACTTACGAATACATATTCTCCTTCATCCTCGGGCTTCTCGGCAAATGCATAGGCTGCAATCCTGGTAACCGGAATCCCTTCTATCTCATCCGGAAGGATTAACTGTCCCTGAGGGCCATAACAGCCCGTAATCTCAATTCCCTGCTCCGTTTTTTTATAATGAATCTTTGGACATATTTGTCTCTTTTCCTTTTTCCACATAAAACCAACCTCGCAATATATTAAACAGGTATTATTGTACCACAAAATCTGCTATAATGATAACCATGGGAATATTTACATTCTAAAATCAAAAGAAAAGAGAGAGAACATCATGAAACGTAAACTTACATTTCAGCAATACATCGCTGTGGCCAGCATGCTGTTTGGCCTTTTTTTTGGTGCAGGAAACCTGATATTTCCGGTTTCCATGGGCCAAATGGCCGGACGCAGGGTATGGCCGGCCATTTTGGGATTTCTAATCACCGGGGTGGGGCTGCCTCTTCTTGGGGTGGCCGCCCTGGGCATGAGCCGCTGCAATGGCCTGGCAGAGATGAGCCAAAGAATCGGGAAAAAATATGGCACCTTCTTTACCTGTGCCCTCTATCTGACCATTGGGCCTTTCTTTGCCATTCCACGCTGCGCCACCGTTCCATTTGCCGTAGGAATCGAGCCGATTCTTGGAAAAGGCTCCTCGGATGCCTTGCCGCTGGCCGTCTTTTCATTGCTCTTCTTCCTTGCGGTCTTATGGTTCTCCTTAAGGCCAGGCAAGATCCTTACCTGGATCGGCAAGGTCTTGAATCCGATCTTCCTTGCCGCACTTGGCCTGCTGGTGATCACTGCCCTTCTTCGCCCTATGGGAGATATCGGAAGCATCGCTCCCCAGGCCGGCTATGCCTCCCACGCCTTCTCCCAGGGCTTCCTGGAAGGCTACAATACCATGGATGCATTGGCAGGGCTGGCTTTTGGGATCATCGTGGTAAATGTCATCAAAAGCCTGGGTGTAGAAAATTCCGGCGATGTGGCAAAATGCACGGTAAAAGCCGGGCTTTTCAGCACGATTCTAATGGCCGTCATCTATCTGCTGGTTACGATCATAGGAACCCAGAGCCGTGGGATGTACGAGGCCAGTTCCAACGGAGGAGAAGCGCTTCTTTTGATCGCAAGCCACTATTATGGCAGGGCTGGCGCTTTCATCCTTGCCTTCACCGTCACTTTTGCCTGCCTTAAGACTTCCATCGGACTGATCACCAGCTGCAGCGAGACTTTCTGCGCCATGTTTCCCCGGACGCTGAATTATAAGAAATGGGCTGTCCTGTTCTGTGCGCTTTCTTTGCTCATCGCCAACCTGGGCTTAAATTCCATCATCGCCTACTCTCTTCCGGTATTGATGTTTTTATATCCCCTGGCGATCACGCTGATCTTCCTAAGTTTGGCCGGAAAGTTCTTTGCCGATGACAAGAAGGTCTATATCAGCGTCACTGCATGCACCATCTTTGCCGCAGCCCTGGACTTTCTCAATGCCCTTCCGAAGGGGATTAAGAACCTGCTGCATCTGAAGCCGCTGCTGGCCGGGGTCTCCAGATACCTGCCTCTTTTTGAGCAGGGAATGGGCTGGGTATGTCCTGCCCTTCTGGGCCTGGCCATCGGAATCTGCCTTCACGCCCGAAAAAAACAAAGCCTGCCCTCTTAGGAGCAGGCCCTGTGGGTCTGTCTAATAATATCCCTTCCACATATTTACATACATGTGGATATTCGTCTTGAGATAGAGGCCGATCGTCGTTAGAAGGCTATCCCCTTCCGGCCGTTTGGAAGCCGCCATTACATATTTGACGCCAGCCTTCCTCGCATAGTGGTCTGCCTTTCGCAGATGCCATCCATTAGTAACTACTACACAATCTTTAAATCCGCAGTGTTCCATCATCTGGCTGGCATACAGTAGATTATGATACGTGCTGACTGCCTGCTTTTCTTCCAGTATGTATTCTTCAGGAACTCCCAGTTCCACAGCATAGCGTTTCATAGCCGGCGCCTCTGCAAATGCGTTGTACACCGCGGCTCCTGACATAATCAGATACTTTACCTTCTTATCTTTCCATAATTCTACTGCCTTTTCCACGCGGGCCGCAAGCCTCTTAGAAGGCGTGCCGTCTGCTCCTACCTGGCAGCCGCAGACAACCGCGCAGTCATATGCATCCTGTTCCCACCGCTTCTTTGGCTTTCGGAACATCAGGCCAAACAGCGCCAAGTTTGCCGCCGCAAACCCTAAAGTTATCCACAGAAGCCGATATGCTCTATTTTTCATCTAATCTTCCTCCCCTCTTAATCCAAAGTCCCTTCCATATCCACGGGACCTTCCATCTGCGCTTCCTGGGGAAGCAGGCCCGCAAGCCGGTCAATCCATTCTTTTTTCATATTATCATTCATATAATCACTCTCAATCCATGCATAGTCTTTATATATTTTACTCCTATTTCCTGTATTTTTCAAGACCAGCCTACTTTTGTGGTAAATATGCAAAATTCCTCATATATATGTTGTAAAAATATCTATCGGAGTTCCTATGCCATCCAGAAATAAAATCTTTAAAACCGCAGGCGTCATCCTCCTATTCAGCATAGCCTTTTTCGGAGGAAGGCTGGCAGCAGCCAGGTTCGCCCCGGCAGATTCTGCCCGGATCGTTCCTGCCCCTGAAAACTGGGGGCTGGGCTTCCAGGAAGACGGGAAACTTCCAACGGGCAATGCCACCATTGATGAATTAAAAAAATACGATGCCTACTATGCTGAAGATACACAGGAAAAGGTGCTTTATCTGACCTTTGACTGCGGTTACGAAAATGGGAATATCGAGCCTATGCTGGATGCCCTGAAAAAGCACAAGGCGCCAGCCACCTTTTTCGTAGTCGGCAACCTCCTCTCTACCAGTCCGGATATCATCAAGCGGATCAATAAAGAAGGCCATACGGTAGGCAACCATACATACCATCACCCGGATATGTCCAGCATCTCCACCAAGGATGCATTTGATAAAGAATTAAAAGGTGTGGAGGATCTGTATAAAGAGATCACCGGCGAAGCCATGACCAAGTACTACCGTCCTCCGCAAGGAAAATACAGTATCGAAAACCTTCAGATGGCCAAGGATCTTGGCTACCATACCTTTTTCTGGAGTCTGGCTTACGTGGATTGGATTGAAGACGAGCAGCCAAGCAAGGAAGAAGCCTTTGACAAACTGCTGACCCGTATCCATCCGGGCGCCATCGTGCTGCTTCACAGCACCTCCAAAACCAATGCGGAGATTCTGGATGAGTTGCTGACCAAATGGGAAGAAATGGGATATACGTTTAAGTCCTTGGACCAACTGATTGGCAAATAATTAAAGATATTGAACAAGTCCGCAGAAGATGCAATCTGCTCTTCTGCGGACGAATCCACACACTGCCCAGCCTGCTTATATTTCCAGCCGCTTCTTTAATTCTTCAATCTGCTTTCTCAATTCTGTATTTTCTGACTTGCTTTCTTCCAGTTCCCGGCCTTTTTCCTCCAGTTCTTTGGCCTTTCCTTCCAGTTCCTCCTGCATCTCATCAATCATATACTGTATTGCGATCCAGTTCGCGCAATTCCTTGGAAAACATATTCATCACCTTCTCCGTATTCCTGCACATCTCATATACCTCTTCATACATAGAGCGAAAATAAGGATATTTCTCTACCAGATCTGTAACTAAAAGATTTTTTCTTTTCACTCTTTACTCTTTTGTACTGCCTTAACAATAAATCGGCCGAATAGCAGGCACTGCGCTGGCCTGGAAACAGATAGCCGACTTTTTGCACCTCTACATTTGCAATACTTCCGTCCTCTAACTCTATGTCCAATTAGCAGAGATAGGAACTCCTCCAGCCTTTCTGGCGCTGCATCCGGATTCTCTCTTCTAAGCTGCTCCATAATCCGCCGTCTTCTCTTCTCGATCAATTCCAGCACCACCGTCCGGTTATCTTCTTCCGTCAAGACAGCAGCGTTTCTGCCATCACCACCACTGCCACCATAAGGCCCCGTCCTGCCACCTGGCTTAAATCAACGTCTCCAAAAGCCGGAAGCACCAGTCCTGGCATGCCCGGCTCTACTTCGGCATGAATCTTCTGGCTGCCACGATGATCGCCAGCGATACGGCTCCAAGCGCAACGGACAGCAGATTCACATGTCTAAGCGCATCCCGTATATCTTCAAGCAGTTCCAGAAGATCTCCCGAACCAGAGCCGCTTCCCAGAACCTTCGGAATCTGCATCAGGATGATGCCCTCCAGTTCTTTCTATGTCGGCCGTTATAGAATTTTTGCTACTCTACCGTAACCGACTTTGCCAGATTTCTCGGCTTATCTACATCGCAGCCGCGGCCCACCGCAATATAATACGCGAAAAGCTGCAGCGGAATAATGGCCAGCGAATTGGTAAAGTATTTGTTTGTCTCCGGAATGTAGATGACATAATCGGCGGCACGCTCCACCTCCGTATTGCCCTCCGTAGTCACCGCCATGACGAAAGCGCCCCGGGTACGTACTTCCTCCATATTGCTGATCATCTTCTTATATAAATCCTTCTGGGTCAAAACGGATGCTACCAGCGTGCCGTCCTCCACCAGGGAGATGGTGCCATGCTTTAATTCTCCTGCCGCGTATGCCTCTGAATGGATATAGGAGATCTCCTTTAACTTCAAAGATCCTTCCATAGAGATGGCATGGTCGATTCCACGTCCGATAAAGAACACATCCCTTGCTGCCAGATAACGGTTAGCAAACTTCTGGATATTCACCTTATTATTGAGCAGCATCTCCACCTGTGCCGGAATGGCCTTCAGATCTTCCAGCATTCCTGCAAGGCCTGCCTCGTCCAGCATCCCTTTTACGTGGGCAAACTTCATTGCCAGAAGATAGAGCGCGATCAACTGTGCAGAGTACGCCTTGGTTGTGGCAACCGCAATCTCAGGTCCGGCCCAGGTATACATGACATTGTCTGCTTCTCTTGCAATGGAACTTCCAACCACATTTACGATCCCAAGAACCCTTGCGCCCTTTTCCTTAGACTCGCGCAAGGCTGCCAGCGTATCCGCAGTCTCCCCGGACTGGCTGATCACGATAACCAGCGTATTTTCATCCAGAATCGGATCCCGGTAACGGAATTCAGAAGCCACATCTACCTCCACCGGAATCCGCGCCAGTCCTTCGAATATATATTTACTGGTATATCCGGTATGGGAGGCAGAGCCGCAGGCCACGATCTGGATCTTTTGGATCTTCAGAATCTCCTCATCCGTCATCCCCAGTTCCTCGATCACGATCTTCCCCTCCTTGATCCTTGGGGAAAATGTATCTGTGATGGCTTTTGGCTGCTCATACATTTCCTTTAGCATAAAGTGTTCATATCCGCTCTTTTCCGCTGCATTCACGTCCCACTCGATACGGGTAGCCTGCTTTTCTATAGGCTCTTCATCCACATTGAAAAACTCCATGGAATCTTCCCTCATGCGAACGATCTCTTCATTCTCAATAAAGAACACGTCCCTGGTATACTTAAGGACTGCCGGGACATCTGACGCCAGAATGCTTCCCCCGTCCGTATGTCCTACGATAAGCGGGCTATCCTTGCGGACGGCATACAATTCTCCCGGATGATCCTGGAAAATTATTCCCAAAGCATAGGACCCCTCCATCCGGTGCATGATTTTCGTCACTGCCTGCAGCGGATTACCATGATAATAATAGTCCAGAAGATGGGCGATCACCTCTGTGTCCGTCTCCGATACGAATTCATAACCATGATTTTCTAACTTTTTCTTTAACTTTAGGTAATTCTCAATGATTCCATTGTGCACTACCACAATGCTTTTATCCTTGTTAAAGTGTGGATGTGCATTGATATCAGACGGCGATCCGTGGGTCGCCCATCGCGTATGTCCGATTCCCAAAGTGCCGGGAAGGGTTGCCCCGTCATGGGTCAGCTCGTTTAACACTTTCAGCCGTCCCTTGGACTTTACCATGTCAATCTCATTTCCATTATAGACAGCGATACCGGACGAATCATACCCTCTGTATTCCAGTTTGGATAAACCGTCCAAAAGAATCGGCGCTGCCTGCTGGTTGCCTATGTATCCTACTATTCCACACATATTTTCTACTCCTTACCTTGCATTTGCACAAATTACCATATTTTTTGCATTATCATTCTGTATTGTAGCAAAATATCGAGGGTATGTAAATAAAAGCCTTGAAATAAATGAAAAAATAGAACGGAGCAATCTCCGTTCTATTTTGAGATTTATAATAGCATTTAATCCAAATCAATAAAATCAACTTTAAATGTATCGTCTTCTTCCATATGGCCCCGCTTCTTACTTGGCTGGCTGCTCAGCAGTTCATCCAGGTCATCAATCAGTTCCTCGGATTCATCGCCGTCATTATCATATCCGTAGTCTTCCTCATAATCCACTTCGTCATATTCTTCTTCGAAATCCGCTTCTTCTCCAAAATCGTCAAAGTCGTCATCATCAAACTCCTCGAAATCGTCAAAATCATCCTCGTCTTCGACCTTGGCTTTCTGCACTGGCTCTCTCACGGCAGGCTCGCCCTTTGCGGCAACTGCCTTTGCTTTTTTACCCTTTGCCGGAACCGCCTCTTCCTCGTCCAGATCAATTCCATATTCATCATACAGGTCATCCAGTTCCAGATTGCGGTGGTGTAGCTTCACGCCGATTACAATCAATGCCACAACCAGTACAAGGAAGGCAGCGATTGCCACGATAACCAGAATATCCAGAAAATCTTCGATAAACTGAAGGATCTTTCCCCAGAGTCCCTTTGGCGATGCCTTATCGGCTGTATCATCGGAACCAGAATGCTTTAAGTATCTCTGATAAGTCTTATCTACCGTATCATACTGGTACAGGCCTTTCTGCCCATCCTTATTCAGGGCATACATCACATAATACTCTGCATTATCCGTATCCTGCCATGCTGTAAAGTCCTTGCCATTCAAGGTGAAGGTAGTCTTCTGATACTGCTTTGGAAGTTTGACGCTTCCATCGTCTCTCAATAAGACGATATAACTCTCCTGGGATATCTTAATTTCTTCAAAAGGGGAGAAGGAGCCGTCATTGCTGTTATAGAGGAAAAAGTCGCCGTCTCCGCCCTCTGCCGGTACCAAATACATGGCCGACTCGCCGCTGGCCTCCTGGGTAATTACCTGGCAGGCAGCGCCTTCAAATGTCGTCTCGCCTCTGACAAATCCTTCCGGAATTAATGCATCCGTAAAATCATTACTGATCTTGTACTGTACGCCGTCAACCTCAACCTGTGATCCATCGCCGGTTGGAGCCGCAGTTCCTTCATCCTCATTCTGAATCAAGGTTGGATCTCCAGGGCCAATGGTTACCGAAGAACTTCCCTTGGTGATCTGAAGCGCACCTCCGGATGCGTCCGTTCCAGAGGCATCTGATACCTCCACCTTCGCGTTTCCCTCTGCCAACGCCTGGAAGGTAATCTTATATTCCAGCGTAGTCCCGGAGCCACTGCCCGAGATATTCAGGGTTCCATCGCCGCCGGATACGCTGTCGCCGCTGATGAATTTCAGCATGCTGGTATCATAAGTCAGTGTCGCATCCAGAGACTGAAGATTGGAAGATGATGTTAACTTTGCTGTTACTTCTACCTCTGCCCCCACCGTCGTAGAAGGGTCTGTAAATCGTAATTCCGCAGATGCCGCATGGACAATCATGGAAATGCACGGACTTAGCATGCACACCACAGCGAATGCCGCAAGTGCTTTCTTAATTCTCCTCATGTATTCTACCTCGTTTTTCTCTATACTCCATTTTATGAACAGCTATTGGGTTCCTGCATCCGGGGTGCCTTCCGCCCCGCCGCCGGAAGTATCGCCCCCACTTCCTCCGCTGCCATCATCTCCGCCTGGATCAGGCTGCGGCTGCGGGTCTGGCTCCGGCGTAGGGGTTGGCGTGGGAGTTGGCGTAGGAGTCGGCTGGCTGCTTCCGCCACTGGTGCCGCCGGAAGAAGGCGTCTTTGTTCCGCCGCTGCTTCCGCCACCCGTATAACTTTCATCCGGCTGCTGCATGATTCCCTGGCTATCCTCGTCCGTATCCGCCTGCCGGTCTCCGGCCTTTGCCACAATTTTACCACTGATCGTATTCACCGTAGAGGACGGCGAATATGTATCGCCTTCTCCATAGAAGAATTTATGAAGCTGCTCCACATTCTTGTCCAGCGTGACAGGAATGACGACGCTTCCAATATTGGCCAGTGTATCCGTAGTCTTATCAAACGGAAAGCCGATGGTCTCTCCTAACTTATAGTCAAATGCATCCTTTGCGTATTCCAATATCTCCGCTAACGTGAAATTCGTCGATACTTCTGGAAATACCTTGTCAATAATCTTATTAATCTGCGCAAGGCTGGCGCCCTGTAATTTCCCTACAATCTTCGTCAGCACATCCCTCTGGCGTTCTGCCCGCTTGAAATCGTCTCCGGCAGTATAGCGAATCCTGGCATACGCCGTAGCCTGGATTCCATTCAGCGTCTGTACGCCAGGCTCTGTAACTCCGGCTGATTCTCTGCCCGTCACACGCATGATTTCCATCGCATAGCCGCAGATATACGGAATCTCTTCTTCCTGTACGTCAATCTCCACGCCGCCCACAGCGTCTATGACATCGATCAGGGAGTTAAAGTTCACCGTAACATAATGTTCGATATCCATATCAAGATTCTTATTCAGCATGGCGACTGCCGTTTCGGGCCCGCCAAAAGAATAGGCTGCGTTCGCCTTATTAAGCGTCCCGTCGCTCTGTTCTAAAAGTGTATCACGATATACGGAAGAGATTTTCACTTCCATGGTCTCCCGGTTAAGGCTTGCGATCATGATCGTGTCGCTCCTTGTATCCTTCTCCAGTTCATTATCCCGCGAATCTACGCCGAACAATGCTACATTCAGATATCCGGTTCCTCTCTCCCGGGCTTCCTCGGACACATTAAGCGCCTCCGGATCCAGTTTCGTCGTCTCTATCTTGGAGAGTTTGCTGGCCAGAATCACCGCTCCGGCTGTGGCAACCAATGCTACCGTTCCACCAAGAATGGCTCCAATCTTCTTACCCAACGACCAGGAAGCAAATCCACGCCTCTTGGATCTGCGCCCGCGTCTGTAATGTTTTCTCGTCTTTGCCATTATCCAATATCCTTTCTTCTCACCTTGCTTATGATAACACCTTACACTATATTACCCTATTTCCTGCCAAACTTCAATTAAAAATCCAGGTTTTTCGCCTATTTGCCCCAATATGTCGTGCTCATGGAACACCATTTTACTACCCATTGAGGAAGTTTTCGATAATTTTGTCCTAATTTGTATCCCAGATACTTGCATCCGCTCTTGTATACCAGAACTGGTATCAGATACGGCTTCCTGCTCTTTAACAGATATCCCATGGTATTCTTTACCAGCCGGATCCCCTCGCTCTCCGAGCGAACCTGGGAAAACACCTCCGGGTTATCCGCCTGAGACACTGCCAGGTCGAAGTTCCTGTGAAACTGCTGCAGCCCCGAATAATTATGGGAATGAATCACCCTGGCCCCCGCCGCATAGGCGACCTTATACCCAGCCTGAACCATTCGGCCTGCCAGAATCATATCCTCATTAAATATCGTTCTCCTGGAAAATCCTCCCAGCGCTTCATACACGTCCCTGCGGTACGCTGCGCAAACGTTGGAACAGAAAAAAGTCTTGATCCCCAGTTCCGGGATGTCTTCTTTCCCCTTGATACGGCTTTCCTCCGGATAGTTGAACCTCCTTGTATAACGTTCTATAAAATCACAATCACTGGCCGGAAGCTGCCGTGCGTAGGATACGCCCACAAGTTCCTCCCCCAGAGGCTCGATCAGGTTCTCGATCAGCCTGGAATCTGCCGGCATGGCATCCTGGGTCATGAATACCACTATCTTGGCATCTGACATGGAAAAACCCAGGTTCCTGGTGGCCCCATGGTCAAAGTCCTCCTGATCAATATGAGAGACGATGACTCCCGGAATATGCTCGACATCCTCGGGAAAACGATCTGATCTTGTATTAATGACATAGATATGCCTGATGGGGCAACTCTGCTTTCCAAGCCTTTTCAGCAGTTCCTCCAGCCTCCCATCCGGCCGGTAGGTCGGTATGACTACATCTACCCGCTCTGGATTATTCATCTTTTTGTTCATCCTTTTTCTTATTCTTATCGTATCCTACAAACCAGCACATCATTCCTGTAAGAATCAGCCAGAACCAAGTCGTAGGATTGCTGAACCAGGTGGTAAAAAATGCAAGTCCCAGATAGATTGCTATCTGCCCGTAGAACAGATAGGATACCGGGTTCTGGCTCTTCTTTACAATACTCATCAAAACCTTCGCTACCGCTCCTACAATCACCGCAAATATAAATACGCCGACAATTCCAAAATCATAATAGGCATCATAGAACATGGTCAGCGTGGTCAACTCCTTCTTCGTCAGGAAGATGGGGAAGGATACCAGCTGCGGATAGAGAAACTTTAACCCGGTCAGCGCAAAAAACGGGAACAGCATCTTTAATCCATAGGTATGCTCCGTCAACTGTGCCACCATGCAGTTAAAATTCTCAAAGTTATTGGCCACATACATGTAGGGCTGGGTGATAAAGATGGGCATCTTGCTGTATTTCATCTCGAATATGCTATTTAAGTATGCCACATCATGGTGGCGGAACACCGTCAGTATTATATATACAGGCACCAGCGCCACCAGAAGTATTACCATCGTCCTGAGCCGGATCCTTTTATTGACCATGATATATGTAACCACCGCAAATCCTACGGCAAACAGAAGCTGGAATCTGGATACGCATAAGAATGGCACTGCTACGGCCGTAAAGTTTGCCAGTACCAGTGCTGCCATTTTTTTCCATCCAATGTGTCTGCTCACTTTCAGGTACAGGATCGTGATGGCCGGTATCAGAATGCAGCTGATGGTAAAGTAGTGAACTCCTGATACATGGAAATATGAATAGGCATGAGGCTCGTCGGAGAATAAGGGGATAAATCCCACCTTAAGCGCTTCAAAAGCAAAACATGCTATCGAGACCGCCATCAGACCTATAATGCAGATGAATAGCCTTCCTGATTGAAATTCGTTCTTTTCCAGTTCCCGCTCTTCTACCTTTCCATACTTCTGTCCCCATTCATATCCGATGCCAAAGCCGATATAGATCAGGAAGAAACTCAGCCAGGTAATATACTGCCAGTCACTCTGCAGTTTGCTCAGCTGCATGCAGGCGATTCCCTGTCCTCCGACCCAGGCCAATGTAAAAAGCGCCCGAAGTTCGACCAGGCTTCCGGTCTCCCTTACCCAGTGGACATAGAGATAGAGGGCCTCGCCCATCAGCAATATACCTGACAGATAATAAAGCCCTGCCAGTGAAGCAATATAACTGGCCAGAAACACCAGCATATATGTGCCATATTCCATTATAATGTTATTGCGCTCCCTCATTACTTATGTCTCCTTCAAACGTGGTATTCATCGCATCCGTATCTTCCGTAACTCCGGTAAGATAGATGATGTCATCATTGATCTGCGTTACCTTCTCCGATGGCTCGTAGGAATCCTCTTTAAACAGATTCCGGTGAAGCTGGGTTACATTATTGGTAAATCCAATCGGCACGACATAAGAGCCTTCATGATTCCTTACGTCCTCCCTGGTGGTTACCTGATAAGGGAATCCACCGGTCTGCACGATGTTATAATTCAAAGCGTTGGCTGCAAATCCCAGCAGATCCTGGGTGGAAAAGCTGGTAGAGATCATCGGAAAGATCTCATCGATCATCTTGTTCAATGTCAGCAGGTTCGCCTTCTTAGCCTTTTCCGCCGTCTTCTCCAGGACGATCCGCTGGCGCTCCGCCCGCTTGAAGTCCATGCCCTCGGTATACCTGATTCTGGCATAGGCCACCGCGTGCACGCCGTCCACCTTCTGGGTCCCATCCTTTACCTCGATATCTTCCCAGTCCTTTCCAGCCACTTCCGCAGTTTCCACCGCATACTTGTTGCACCAGTCGGCCTCTTCCGCGGTCATATCCAGTTCCAGGCCGCCAAGCAGGTCAATGGTATTCACCAGCGCGGTAAAGTTCACGCTGACATAATTGTGGATGTCCAGATCAAAATTCCGATTCAGAAGGCTGATCGCCTCTTCCGGACCTCCCCGGTTATAAGCCGAATTGGCCTTCTCATATGTTCCGTCTTTCTGCTGAAGCAAGGTATCCCGGTAGATGGAGGTCAATGTCACATCGCTCGTATCATTGTTGATGCTTGCAATCATAATACAGTCGCTCTGTACCCCGCCGTCCAGTTCGTCGTTTCTGGAATCCAGGCCGAACAGGGCGATATTCGTATACGGCCCGGTATCTTTATATGCCTCCAGGTTCTTGTCATTCAGGATATTAAAATCCAGCTTATCCAGTTTGAATATTCCGTAGGCCGTCACGCATAAGGCCGCCAGGATCAGCACCTCTGCAACCAGAAGGGCGATTCTCTTCCTGCGCCTCTTGCGCATTAATTTCTGTCTCTCTGCACGTGTCATTCTGTTCTTCATGCGCTTCTTTTTACTCATACGTTTCTCCCTTGCGGATTAATATGCGTTCTTGTTCACAAATCCCTTGAAAAATGTCAGAAATAAAATCTTAAAATCGAACCCCAACGTCCAGTTCTCAATATAGTACAGGTCATGCTCGATCCGTTTCCGAATTGACGTATCCCCCCGGTAGCCATTGACCTGGGCCCATCCTGTCAGACCCGGACGCACCTGGTGCTTTACCATATACCTGGGAATCTCTTCCCGGAATTTCTCCACAAACTGCGGACGCTCCGGCCTTGGTCCTACCAGGCTCATATCCCCTTTGAGTACGTTGAACAGTTGAGGAAGCTCGTCAATGCTCGTCTTGCGGATGAATTTTCCAATAGGAGTCACCCTGGGATCATTCTGTACCGTCCATTTTGCCTTCTCCGATGCCGCATCCTGCACTACCATGGAGCGGAACTTGTACATGGGGAAAGGCTTATTCTGAAGACCGATGCGCTCCTGCCTAAATATCAGAGGTCCAGGCGAAGTTGCCTTGATGATTACAGACACGACAGCCATAACCGGCGAAAATAGAATCAGCGCCACAATGGCTCCAAATAGGTCCACGCAGCGCTTGGAAAACGCATTCAGCGCGTTGCTAAGCGGCACATGGCGGATATTGATGACCGGAAGGCCAAGAAGGTCTTCCGTATAAGGCTTGGTCGGTATAATATTATTATAATCCGGTATAAACTTGGTATGCACGCCGGACTTCTCGCACATGCTGACAATATGCTCCAGCTTGTGGTATTCTGCCAGCCCCAGGGTAATGGCAATCTCGTCCAGCTTGTTCTGCGGCAGGATGATGGTCAGGTTCTCCACCCGTCCCAGCACCTTGATCCCCCGGTACTCCGTGCCGCTTGGCTTGTTATCCGCCAGAATACCCCTGACGATATATCCCCATTCCGGATTGGACAGGATTCTGTCGATATACTGTTCGGCGGCACGGCTGTAGCCAATCAAAAGGATATGCTTCTGGTTGTACCCTTTCTTTCGCATATTCCGCAAACCTTCGCGGATAATATTGCGCACCGTCACCTCAGAAAAGACATTTACGCAGAAAAACACGAAAAACATCGCTCTGGAAAAATCAGACTGCTTCGTCAAATACAGAATCAGGATATATGCCATCAGGCCGATGGTATTGGCCTGGATGATATGCCAGGCTTCATAACGCCTGCCCTGTACCCGCTTCGGCGTATATAACTGGAAGGCATAGTACAGGATCAGATATCCCGGCACAATAATAAGCAGCGCCTTCATGTACTCTTGCAAAGATAAGAACCAGGGGTCCAGTTCAAAGATGCCGCTCTTGAACCTGAGGTACCACGCCGCGGTATATGAGAATATAATTACCAGCGCATCTATCACTACATGAAGTCTATTTAACAATTTCTGATTGTCCTTAATCACTTTTCTCCACCCGATTTTCACTAGATATTGTGGCCGCGCAGATGCCAATTCCACATCCGCTACTGGTCATTACACTTTATAATACAATAATTTTCCAGAATCGACAACCCGTTGCAGTACACTTTTTCTTAACATTTCTTTAATATCTCTGAAACATTTACCGGTTTCCGGAAAGAATCTTCCATATTCCCGGCGTATATCTCGCCATAAAGCGGCTTGTATAATAGCAGAATATGACGACCACGACAGGCAGGGCCACAAAGAGAATCATGCCGATATACATGCTGTCTCCTGTCATTTTATGGACGACTTTGTTGCCAAACTGAATGATCATGAAATGCACTGCATAGATGTAAAAGGTATTCCCCATCCAGCCTCTTGCTTGCGGCAGCCGGATCAGGCATAGCAGATACCAGATCAGCATGGCTCCGCTCAAATAATACAGCAGGGTCCAGTAAAGGCTCGGATGCTGCTGGAGCATGATAAAAGATAAGACGGCACAGATGCAAAGAACTGCCGCGATCGCCTTTTGATGCAGCCCCTCTTCGATCGTCTGCCTCCAATGTCTTCCGATATAGGCTCCTGCCATATAGATAAACAGCCAGTTTGCCATGGCAGACGCCGTACCGTTGTAAGCATCCAGGCATTGACTGGACGCAGCAAAGTATAAGATTATGATTCCCGCCAGTCCGGTCCATCTATTCCGAATGATCAGATAAATCAATGGACATATGTAGATAAATACGATCAGAAACTGTAGAAACCAGAAGACCGGATTATACTTATAAAACAAGAGGGCCTCCAGAATCTCACGAAGATTAAAAGGAATCGCCTTATTTCCGAATATGCCGCTTAACACCGGAACCTTCGTCAGGACGTAATGTAAAAGGAAGTACAGCAGATTCCATACCCCAAAAGGAATCACGGTGCTGAAAAAACGGCTTTTCCACTTTGCCCCCAGTTTGTCCATCGTAAAATTCCGGTAGAACAGATATCCGGAGCAAAGGAAGAAGCCCGCGATAGCCAGTCTGGCAAATTTCTCCACCACAATGTATTCTATTGTATTTAGCATTTCCACGTGCTCCAGAAATATCCCTGAGTTCTCTGCATGAATCAAAATCACCAGGATACATAGTATGAAATTGTAATATTTGATACGATTGCTGAATTCCTGCTCCATATTTACTCCTATAAAAAGACATTCCTTTACAATACCGTAAGTTAATATAGCATATATCCCGAAATTTTGCTATAATAATGCAGTAATTGAAATTAAGGAATCGGAGTATGTATATGAAAGTAACGATCGTAATACCGAATTATAATGGCAAGCACTTCATGGAACCTTGCCTGGCTTCTTTGGAAAGGCAGACATGCCATGATTTTAAGATACTTGTGGTAGACAATGCCTCTACCGACGGGAGCCTGGAATATATGAAGGAGAATTATCCGGATATCGAAGTGATCGCCTTAGATAAGAACTATGGCTTCAGCAAAGCGGTCAATGTCGGCATCCGCCACTCCCGGACGCCCTACGTCATCTTGCTGAACAATGATACTACCGTAGATCCTCATTATGTTGAAGAAATGGTAGGCGCTATTGAACGCTCCCCCAGAATCTTCTCGGTCAGCAGCAAGATGATCCAGATGTATCACCCGGATCTCATCGACAGCGCCGGAGACCTGTATACGGTGATCGGCTGGGGTATCTGCCGCGGAACTGGAAGGCCTGTGACCAATTATACCAAGGCCGATGAGATATTTACCGCCTGCGCCGGCGCGGCAATCTACCGCCGTTCGGCTTTTGAAAAGATCGGATATTTTGATGAGAGCCATTTTGCCTATCTGGAAGATATCGATGTGGGCTACCGCGCCAAGATCTATGGCTATAAAAACATGTATTGCCCGACCGCGCTGGTCTACCATGTGGGAAGCGGAACAAGCGGCTCCAAGTATAATTCCTTCAAGGTAAAACTGTCCGCCCGCAACAGCGTGTATCTGAATTATAAGAACATGCCGCTGCTTCAGCTGATCCTGAATCTTATCCCGCTGGTATTGGGATATCTGGTAAAATATGCGTTCTTTCTGAAAAAAGGTTGGGGAAAGGATTATAAAGAAGGCGTAACGGAAGGCCTGAAGACGATGAAGGCCCAGAAAAAAGTTCCCTTCCGCCTGAAGCACCTGCTCAATTATCTGATGATTGAAATTGAATTAATCGTGCATACCTTTTCCTATGCGAAGGATTGGCTTACACGGAAACTTTTGAAACGATGACAAAAACACCACCAGACTTTAAATAGTCTGATGGTGTTCTTTCATTTTAGAAATGAAACGTATCTTTCACTCCTACCCAAAGCTGGTCCTTATCGCTTAAGTTCAAAGCCGTGCCATCCTCCAGATGGTATCCTTCTGCGGAAGCACTTCCCTGATATTCGCCTACTAACTGCGGCCACTTGATTCCAATCTCAGGATCGTTCCACGCAAGTCCGCCTTCATCTCCCGGATGGTAGAAATCCGTACACTTATAGCAGAATTCTGCGATCTCGCTTAATACCAGGAATCCATGGGCAAAGCCCTCTGGTATATAGAACTGCTTTTTATTCTCTTCTGTCAGTTCGATGCCGAACCATTTTCCATAAGTCTCGCTATTGCTTCGCAGGTCAACCGCGACATCGAATACCGAACCTTTTATCGCCCTTACCAGTTTCCCCTGGGGAAACTCCTTCTGGAAGTGCAGCCCGCGAAGGACCCCTTTCGTGGAGCAGGACTGGTTATCCTGGACAAAATTCATGGTAAGTCCTGCCTCTTCCATGTCCCTCTGATTATAGGTCTCCATAAAATATCCTCTGGAATCCCCGTGAACAGCAGGCTCAATAACGCAAAGTCCTTGAATTCCGCCTACATTCTTCTCAACTTTTATCTGTCCCATGTCAATCGATCTCCTTAAAATTCAATTTCTTTCAGATATCTGTTCAAGGCATCCTGCCATGTAGGAAGCGGAGTAAACCCGTTTTCCGGCAGCTTGCTCTTATCCAGCCTGCTGTTAAATGGCCTTGCCGCCTTAGAAGCGCCATATTCCTGCGTTGTCACTGGAATGACGTTCACCTTGTCTTCCGAATATTCCTCATGACCAAGTTCTACTGCCTGACGGAAGATCTCTTTGGTAAAGTCATACCAGCTGATATATCCGCCTTCATTGGTAGCATGATAATATCCATACTTGTCAGTCTCAATCATATCCACCAGAAGCCTTGCCAGGTCAAAGGTATATGTGGGCGTTCCGATCTGATCATTGACAACCGTGATCTTGTCATGCGCCTTTGCGATATTCAGCATCGTCTTGATGAAATTCTTGCCGTTCTTTCCAAATACCCAGGCAATCCGCACGATAAAATATTTGGACAATGTCTCTGATACTGCCAGTTCACCGGCAAGCTTCGTCTCGCCATATACATTCAGCGGCTTATAATCCTTGCAGTCCGGCTGCCAGGCTTCGGTTCCCTGGCCGTCGAATACATAGTCGGTACTGAGATATACCATCTTGCAATCCAGTTCTTTGCAGACCTCCGCGATATTCTTTGTTCCAGTCGCGTTCACCGCATGCACGATCTCTTTCTTATCCTCGTCTTCCGCCAGGTCTACGGCAGTCCATGCCGCACAATGCACTACCACATCCGGCGCTGCGTCTGTGAGCACCTTCCTGACCGAGTCTTCATCCGTGATGTCCATCTGGACATACGGCATGCTTACCACTGCCGTCCCGTCCTGGATCCCGCTGTAGGTTTCCTTGATATCGGAACCTACTCCTTCATATCCACGCTTTGCCAGTTCGTTCATTACGTCGTGGCCCAGCTGTCCTGCTACGCCTGTCACTAAAACCTTCATTATTTCATCCCCTCTCGGCTGCCATACATCTCGTCATAATAATTCTGATATTCTCCGGAGATGATCGTCTCCCACCATTCCTTATTATCCAGATACCATTTGATCGTTTTCTTGATTCCATCCGCAAACTTCGTCTCCGGAAGCCAGCCCAATTCGCTGTGGATTTTGGTCGGATCGATGGCATAACGCATGTCATGGCCCTTGCGATCCTCTACATAAGTAATCAGGCTCTCCGGCTTTCCTAATTCTTTACAGATAATCTTGACAATATCGATATTCGTCATCTCGTTGTGTCCGCCGATATTGTAGACCTCGCCTACACGGCCATTGTGGATGATCAGGTCGATCGCCTTGCAGTGATCCTCTACATACAGCCAGTCACGGACATTTTCGCCCTTTCCGTATACCGGAAGCGGCTTGTCATTCAGCGCATTGGCAATCATCAGCGGAATGAGCTTCTCCGGGAAATGATATGGTCCATAGTTGTTGGAACATCTGCTGATCGTCACCGGAAGTCCATACGTCCTATGATAAGCCAGCACTAGCAAGTCTGCTGCCGCCTTGGAAGAACTGTATGGGCTGCTGGTGTGGATCGGAGTCTCTTCTGTGAAGAATAAGTCCGGCCGGTCCAGCGGAAGATCGCCGTATACTTCATCTGTAGAAACCTGATGATAACGCTTGATTCCATATTTTCTGCAGGCATCCATCAGAACTGCGGTACCCTTGATATTGGTATCCAGGAAGACCTCCGGATTCTCGATGGAACGGTCAACATGGCTTTCTGCCGCGAAGTTCACGATGATATCCGGGTGCTCCTCTTCAAATAATTTGTAGACAGCCTCACGGTCTGTGATGCTCTCCTTCACGAAACGGAAATTCGGGTTCTCCATCACTGGCGCCAGCGTCGACAGATTGCCTGCATAGGTCAGGCAGTCCAGGCACACGATGCGGTAATCCGGGTATTTATCCAGCATGTGAAATATAAAGTTGCTTCCAATGAATCCGGCTCCGCCGGTTACAATAATCGTCATAATCTCTAATCTCCTTTTGTCTCTTTTCATTTTGTCTAGTATAGTCCGTCTACGAATTTTCCGTCCAGTACGTCCTTCAAGTACTGGCCGTACTGATTCTTCTTAAGCACTTCGTACACATCCAATACATCCTTTTCCGTGATCCAGCCATTCAGATAAGCGATCTCTTCCAGGCATGCGATCTTACGGTGCTGATGAGATTCTACCGTCTTAACAAAGTTGGTTGCTTCCACCAGGCTCTCATGCGTCCCGGTATCCAGCCAGGTAAATCCCTGCCCAAGCAGTTCCACATTCAACTTGCCCTCTTCCAGATACACGCGGTTCAGATCGGTAATCTCCAACTCCCCGCGGGCGCTTGGCTTCAGATTCTTTGCATATTCCACAACCTTGTTGTCATAGAAATATAATCCGGTCACACAGTAATTGCTCTTTGGCTTCTCCGGCTTTTCTTCTATGGATTTGGCTTTTCCCTCATGATCGAATTCTACAATTCCGAAGCGTTCCGGGTCATCCACATAATAGCCGAATACGGTCGCTCCTCTTCCGGAATCTGCGTTCTCCACAGCGGCTTTCAGACGCTTCTTTAAGCCATGGCCGGCAAAAATGTTATCTCCCAGAACCATCGCTACCGGCTCGTCGCCGATAAACTCTTCTCCGATGATAAAGGCCTGTGCCAGTCCGTCAGGACTTGGCTGCACTTCATAGGAAAGATTCACTCCAAACTGCCGCCCGTCTCCCAGCAGTTCCTTAAAGCGAGGCGTATCCTGGGGCGTAGAGATGATTAAAATGTCCCGGATGCCTGCGTTCATAAGTACGGACATCGGATAATAGATCATTGGCTTGTCATAAATCGGCAATAACTGCTTGGATGTCACCATAGTCAGAGGATAAAGGCGCGTGCCGGAACCTCCCGCTAAAATAATTCCTTTCATGTGGAACCTCCTTAGTATCTTTTATAAAATTAGTATTCTCTTTCAGTCGTATTTCATTAGCATAATTGCATTATAAAAGGTGACCCAAGGTCACCTTCAAGTACTTTTTTTCAATTTCACTAAATTTGTCTATTTTTCACAAATAAATATCCCTGCATCCTTGGTAATATGGAAGCCTCCGTCCGTCTTCTTTTTTACGTAAGAACGGAATTCATTGTAGTGATCCAGAATATACTGGCTTTGATTGCCATGGCAGGAAAGGACATAAGAGATCAGCGGTTCCGGATCAGGAACAACCAGGGAATCCTGATAAGACATCCACTCTACCTTACAAAAATCCTGTCTAAGGATATTCCCGCCATTTTCGCGGCCAAACCTCTCATACAACTTATCCGCGGACAACACGATTCTTTCATCAAATCCCTGCACGAGCCGGCTGACTTCCATCATGTGCCTGCATCCATATGTGCTGCAGATAAATCTTCCATCCCCTTTGAGCACTCTTTTGACTTCTCTGGCAACTTTCGGGATATCTTCGCAATAAAACAGCACATGATTGGCAATTACCAGATCAAAGACCCCTTCTTCATAAGGGATCCTATGGCAGTCGAAGACATGGAATTCAAATCTCTTATCCTCCGCTCCAATGGCGCGCCTTGCATCCCGCAACATTCCCTCTGAAATGTCAGACAGCACGATGTGAATATCTTCTGGAAGGACTGAACGTCTGTCCTTCCAAAGCGTTCCGTCCCCACATCCAATTTCCAGAATGCGCATTCCTGGTCGGATCTTCAACTGTTCGTAGATCCATGGAAACCATCCCTGCTCATTCTGCGAATACAGGCTGTGAAGATTGATACGAGCGGAGATATTAGATGCATTCTGATACTGGTTCTTCAGACTCTTCTCCATGCCTGTCAGGTGAATCAGATTCAGCATCTGGCTCCAGTCAATCGTATGCTCTGCCTGGATCACATCGGCAGTATCCTGAATAGCCTTCTCCACCAGCTGCATCTGCTCTATCCGGTCCTGAACCAGTTTTAACTGGATATTCAGGGAGTTCAGCATAAAATGATAGTCGGAATCCGCAATCGTCATCTCCCGAATATCATCCAGGGAGAATCCCAGGTATTTCAGCAGCAGGATCTGCTGAAGACGGGCAAAATCCTCATCCGTATAAAATCTTGCCCCCGCATCCGTTACATACGAGGGCTTGAGAATATTCTGTTTGTCATAGTAGCGGATTGTCCGCAGGGTTACGTGGGCCATGCGGGCAAATTCGCCGGAGGAATAGTAGCCTGGTTTTTTCATATTACTCTTATCTCCTATTAAAACTTATCATCTACAATATGACTTTTCACTCTATCACACTCTTCCAAATGTTTTTCAAATCTCACAAAATGTTTCATAGCAAAATTAAGTATTAAACCTTCTTCAAAAACTTTATTTTGTTCATTTATGGCAGGTTTTTCTCCTGAGCAGAAGACCTGTCCTGTTTAAAATTGTTCCTGAAAACTTAACGACATAATTTGACAATTCACACCTTTTCTTATGAAAACACATCATATACTTTGGATACTCTGCATACTCAACAGATAATGCACGACCTCTATTGCTACATCTCGCTTTACTTCAACAGAATATTTCTTAAATAATAAGTTCTTATCCCACTATTCCACAAATTTTGACATATACCCCGGATATTCTGCGTGCCCCGCAGACAACACTTGACCCTCTACCGTAATCTTAATCTGCTCGCAATCATATGCATCCAAGAATGTATTGCAGACGCTTCCAATAACATAATATTCTCCTGTGGAACCCATGCTGAATACGTAAGAAGAAAATTCGCTGCTAAAGTCAAGTTCTATCGTGGCTTTCCCTTCAGCCGTTGTTGTCTCAAATGACAAGATCCTGACATCTGCTGCCATCGCCCCCTTATCAACTAATGCCTTCAATACTTCTTCCGGCGTCAGTGAAGGAATCTGTACCTCTTCGGAAGCAAATCCCGTTGCGTCATCATTGCTATAATAGATGGTGATATTAACAGGTTTTGTTTCCGGTGTTTGAACCGCTGTATCCTCTTTTTCTGTCTTAGGTTCTTCTTGTTCAAATATTGTATCTTCCTGTTCCTGCTCTTGTTCTTTCTTCTCCGAATCCTATGTTTGTAGCATCATCTGCTTTGTTTCTTGCATTTTGACGTCTTCGAATCTTCGGTAGTATTGCCATTACTGCATGCTGACAGGCATAACATTCCTGCGAAAAATAAAGCATGCCCTGTATATGATAACCATTCATCCAAACCATCTACATGGAGAGACTTGGATTGGGGTGGTATGCTGGTTGTGTTGACCACCAGACTCACCGCATCAACTGCCCTGAACATGAAGTATATGTCGTTGAAGTTCCATGGGTTTATCCAGGCAGTAGGTTTACAAAGCACTTCAGTACCACCTCTTATTTCATGAGAGTGGATTGGGAAACCGTAGGCAGGTGCGTAAATCGTACCCTTCATGATCTCGAGCCAGAGCGTTCAAGAAGACTTGACAGACTTGTGAATATCGGAATTGATAAGACCAGTTACAAAAAGGGTCATACATACATTACCGTAATCGTCAATCATGATACCAATACTGTTGTATGGGCATCCGAAGGTCATGGTAAATTGTTGCTTAAAAAGTTACATAAGCAACTTACTCTCGAGCAGTTTTCCACCATAAAGATTGTTGCCAGAGATGGTGCTAAGTGGATTACGAAATGTGTAAATGAATCAACTCCTGAGTGTGACCGCTGTGTGGATTCATTCCATGTAGTCGAGTGGGCTATGGAAGCTCTTGATGAAGTCAGACGTGATGTCTGACGCCTATGATGAATACAAACAACTCAAGAAAGATAATCCACGTAAGCCTGGCATACCTAAGGAAGATGACACTTCCAATGCCATTGTAAAGGCTGCTAAAGCCAAGGCTGACGAAATCAAAGGGTCTGTATATGCTCTCGGATAGGTTTGCTCCAGTTTTGTATAGGTACGGACTATCTACCGTTTACTAAATATGTGCCACCAACTATTTACCCGAAAGGAGTTTTTCTATCTCTTCTAATCGAATTTTGTCAGATATCCCGGATACTCTGCATGTCCGGTTGTAAGGACTTCTCCTTCTACCGTAATCTGTATTCCTTCACATTCATAAGTATCCAGAAAAGTATTGCAGATACTTCCAATTGCTACGTACTCGCCAGTCGTTCCCATAGGCTGAAGAAATGTCGCGAATTCACTGCTCAGATCAAGGAGTAAGGCTTTCTCCCCATCGTTCTGTGTCTCTTCAAACGATACCACTTCTACACCTGATGGAATCACATTTTTCTCAATTAATTGACCAATTAAGTATTCCGGTGTCATTTCTGTGGTTTCTGATTCTTCCATCACAAAACCGTCTGCATTCTCCTTTGGCGAATATATGACCGCCTTCTGTACGGCAGACACTGCATTTTCATCTTCATCACCATTTGGATCTTCACTCTCATCTTCTAATTCTAACTGCTGTTCATCATCCTTTTTATCATCAATCTGAAGTTCCTGCGCCTCTTTTTCCTCTGATTTATCCTCATCCTCTGATGAAGTATTACTACAGCCCATCATCAAAAGTCCTATCATTAACATCCCTATCATGACTTTTACACTTTTTTTCATAATCTTCCTCCCACAGGAACTACAATAATGGCTTAATATAAGAATTCATAATGCTCATTCCATACTTTGCTTCCGCTGCCCAGCCTTTGCCTTCTGGATTCTCTTGTATTCCAAGCCACTCTACATATGGTGCGCACTTTCTTGTCACATACTTAAATCTGTTATCTACACATTCTGATTTCAGTTCCTCATCAGACGCATATGCTTTCAAATGCTGCACCTGTGCTCTAAGCCCAATCTGTACACTTTCATAAGAATTCCCTGGTTCACCATTTCCTGTAGCGCCGAGTCCTGCAAAATTAAACTGTTCTACCTTAACATCACCGCCAAACTGGAGGTGGCCCGTCTCCTTCATTGCCTGTCCAAATACAACTTCCGGTTTAACACCTTCCAGTACAGCTTCGTCATATAAGATCCTGCAGAATGTCGTGATGTCAGGTGCGCCCCCCTTTTCAAGAGCCTCAGAAGGATATGTACGATTTCCAAACATCCTGACCATCTTTTTTACAACAGTCTCTTTATCCTTACCGATTGCGCTCTCGCCCATAATAGCTGTAACACCTTCGTAACTAAGTGAACCAACCGGGGACTTCGTCTTTTCAAAATAATACCAAGTTCCGTTAATCTCCCTGTAGCCCTTTGCCATCACGCCTGCCGGACCGTAGGCGTTCGTTTCCGGATTCAGATAGTACCAATTATTTCCTTCCAACAGCCAGCCTGTCTGCATCACTCCGGAATCTTTCAGATAATACCAGGCATCGCCTTGACCCAGCCATCCAGTTGCCATGACTCCCGTATCTTCCGCGAAATAATACCAGGCATTTTCAATAAATTTCCATCCTTTTGCGGCTGTTCCACTGACAAGATAATAGGTCTTGCCATTCTCTGTCTTCCAGCCTTCCTTAGACTGACATGCTCCACTGGCGTCAAACTGATATGTAACATTATCGATCACATGTGTGCCAGTATACATATTGCCAGATGTTCCAAAATAATACATTGCGCCGTTCACGGTCAGCCAGCCTGTTGCCATCTTGCCGTCATCTTTCAGATAATACCAGGTATTGCCAAGCAGCAGCCAGCCTGTCTGCATCGCTCCGGAACCATTAAAATAATACCAGGTCTTATCAATCAACACCCAGCCTACTGCCATCGCTCCGCTGGAGGTCAGATAATAGGTTGCGTTCCCTATCTTCTGAAGACCGGTTGCCATCTTTCCATCACTGTTCAGGTAGTACCAGGTATTACCAAGCAGCAGCCAGCCTGTCTGCATCGCCCCTGAACCATTAAAATAATACCAAGTCTTATCAACCAGCAGCCAGCCTGTTACCATCGCTCCACTAGAAGACAGATAATATGTAAGATTCCCAATCTTCTGGAAGCCGGTCAACATCTTTCCCGAACTATTCATGTAATACCAAGTTCCTCCTACCAGCACCCAGCCTGTCTGCATCACACCAGAACCGTCGAAATAATACCAGGTGTTGTCAATCATAGACCACCCCTTAGCTGATACGCCGCCTGTCATATAGTACCATTTACCGTTTTCTGACTTCCATCCTTCTGTTATCTGATATGCTCCACTTGAACTAAATACACAAGTAGTCCCATCTATTACATGAGTACCAGTATACATATTGCCGGACGTTCCAAAATAATACTTTGTCTTATCTATCGTCTGCCACCCAGTGACCATCTTTCCATCTTTGTCCAGATAGTACCATGCTCCGCCCTGCCAGAGCCAGCCTGTTGCCATTGCTCCGGAACCATTAAAATAATACCAGGCATCATCAATCCACTTCCAACCGATTGCCATCTTGCCTTCTTTATCCAGATAATATTTCGCTCCGTCTGTAATAAATCCAGTCTGTCTGTAACCGTCGCTACCAAAATGATACCAATATCCTGCAATAAATTTCCAGGTACTTTTCGGATAGCTACCGTCACTGTAACGGAACCACCATCCGTTCTTGTCCTCTATCCATTCACCCTTCTCCAACCCCAATGCTTTGGCTATACCAGCGGCATCTGCTTCGCCAAGTTTCTTAAGTTTCGCGTCAGAATTCAGATATTTATTGTAATCGTCCACATTATCAATAAAAGCATGTTCAACAATAATTCCGGGAATCCCTGCTCTCTTACACTGCCAAATAACGGCATAATAATCCTGCAAAGAACCATCCGGATATGTACTATTATTCGCACTGTTCCTAATCTTAATTCCACGATCAGTGATTCCTAATGCAACCAGTTCATTCTGGATATTTTGCGCAACTTCTTTTCCGGTGTTTCCTACTGCGACATTATAGTTACTGTTCGGATAATATACCTCAGCACCTTTTGCTGTACCATATCCTGTTGAATTAAGATGTATACTTACAAACAAATCCGCATTCACTGATTTTGCGTACTCAACTCGCGGAGCCAGATCCTCATTGGCATTGGTGGAATTCGCACCTACAAACCTGTCTGTCTCCCTGGTCATATATACGGTAACGCCACAGTACTCTTCCAGTGCATTTTTACAATATTTTGCAATTTTTAATGTCAGATCTTTCTCGTTTGCACCGTTCCCGCCCGCTCCCGGATCTCCTCCGCCATGGCCAGGATCTAACACTACAACAAGATCATGTGTAACTGCCCGAGCCGCCAACGCTGCCTGCTCACTGCTTGTAGAAACGGTCGCTACTCTTTCACTTGCCTCGCTAAGCACCTCCTCAACAGTTCCATTTTCTTCCAGATTCCCTTCAGAATCAACCGTTACAAATGTTACATCATTCTCCTTATTTCCGGTGCTTTGTGCACCTTCTGCTATTTCTTCTACAACCGCATCCGGTTCTGTCTCACACTCCCGATTGACTCCAAACCGGCTGTCAATACCAGCCTCCTGAAAATCAAGTTCATACTCTTCACCATTTACAGTCATCCTGACTGCTAATAACTGATACACTCCCGCCTGACTTTCTTCAACATAATCCATCTGGAACAGAACTGAAGATTCCTGTAATTCTGATGCCTGTACCTCCTGAGATTCCCCACTTCCCTCACGGCTATATACTAAAACCGCATCAGATAAACTAGTATTCTCTCCAAAAGAAACCAGAATCTTCTGTCTCTCCGGCATCGCAACATAGGATTTGTCCACGTATACGTACTGAAGTTCTGGGCTGACATTCTGCTCTTCTTGCATACTCTCAGTAACTTCCGCCGGCTGACTATCCTGCGCAGACTGACCAACTGCTTCTGATTCCTCTCCGGTATTGTCTGTACCTACTTCTTTCGCCACAGATTCTTCCGATTCTCCCGGAAGTTTCTCCTGCTCTGATACACTCTCTGATGCTTGTTCCCGACTGACATCAGCCGCCAGTATACTTTGAACCGGCAATACCGAAAAAAGCAGCGCCATACTTAGCACCAAAACTATTACCCGTTTTTTAGTTTCCCTTATCCTGGTCATACTCCCCGTCTCCTTTTCATCTGTATACTACTTAACAGCCTAAAAATGAAATGTATCCTTAAGTCCAACCCACAATTGGTCTTTCTCACTTAAGTTTAATACTGTACCATCTTCCAGATGATATCCTTTTGCTGAAGCCGTACCATCATATTCTCCAGTCAACTGTGGCCAGTGAACTCCAATCTCAGGATCGTTCCATGCAAGCCCGCCTTCATCTCCCGGATGATAGAAATCCGTACATTTATAGCAGAATTCTGCAATATCACTCAATACCAGGAATCCATGCGCGAATCCCTGTGGAATATAGAACTGCTTCTTATTCTCTTCTGTCAGTTCAATGCCGAACCATTTTCCATATGTCTTGCTATTGCTTCTTAAGTCTAAACAACATCAAATACAGATCCTTTGATGACTCTCACTAACTTCCCCTGGGGGTATTCTTTTTGAAAATGCAGTCCTCTTAAAACCCCTTTGGAAGAGCAGGACTGATTATCCTGCACGAATTCCATCGTTAGTCCCGCTTCTTCCATATCCTTCAGGTTATAGGTCTCCATAAAATATCCCCTGGCATCCACATGAACGGTTGGCTCGATGACACAAAGCCCTTCAATCCCTCCGGCATTCTTCTCAACTTTAATCTGTCCCATAATCTTCGAATCTCCTTACCATTTTCCCTAAAACTCTGTTATTTTTTAATCTAGAATTCAATTTCTTTCAAATACCTTCCAAGAGCATCCTGCCAGGTTGGCAGAGGCTCAAATCCATTTTCAGCCAGTTTGCTCTTATCCAGTCTGCTGTTGAATGGGCGCGCAGCCTTGGATATGCCGTATTCTTCTGTTGTAACCGGCTTCACGCTCAATCTATCTTCTGAGTACTCAGTATGACCTAATTCTACCGCCTGACGGAAGATCTCCTTCGTAAAATCATACCAGCTGATATAGCCACCTTCATTCGTTACATGATAGTAACCATATTTCTCAGTCTCAATCATATCTACCAGAAGCCTTGCCAGATCGTAGGTATAGGTCGGCGTTCCAATCTGATCATTTACAACCGTAAGTTTATCATGTGTTTTGCCCACATTCAACATCGTTTTAATAAAATTCTTACCTTTCTTACCAAATACCCATGCGATACGTACGATAAAATACTTAGAAAGATTATCTGCTACCGCCAGTTCCCCTTCTAACTTCGTCTCGTCATATACATTCAATGGCTTATAATCCTTGCAATCCGGCTGCCAAGGTTCTATCCCCTGGCCATCAAACACATAATCCGTACTGATATATACCATCTTACAATCCAACTACTTGCAGACCTTCGCAATATTCTCCGTACCGCCGACATTGATTGCACGTACCTTCTCTACTTTATCATCAACCTCTGCCATATCAACAGCCGTCCATGCCGCGCAATGAACTACTACATCCGGATTCATATCCGCAATCTTCTTCCCAACCGAAGACGCATCCGTAATATCCATCTGAATATAAGGCATAACTGTCACTGCAGAGCCATATATAGTCTTCGAGTTCTTACATTGTATCATTTGTATTCTACTTCCTTTAAGATTAAAATACTTTAAATATTATAATTATCGTATTGATCCTATGCGCTTAACATATCGCTCCAATGCATTTTTCCAATTCGGAAGACTTCTAAAACCATTTTCTTCGATTTTCTTATGATCCAATTTACTATTAATCGGATAAATCCCTCTTAAGTCATAAGATTCCTCAGAAACTGGTATCACTTTCACATCCATTCCGCATATTTTAAACAATTCACACGCAAATTCAAATTTGGAACAACTCCCCTCATTCGATGCGTGATAAACTCCATATTTCTCCGTTTCTATTAAATCCACCAATAATCTAGCCAAATCATAAGTATAGGTCGGAGTCCCCACTTGCTTTTCAGATACATAAATCTTTCCATTTTTACTGCCTTGATCAAGCATCGAAGTAACATAATTTTCCCCATTAACACCATATAACCATGATGTCCTGACAATATAAAAAGATTTCACATATTGTATAACCTCAAGTTCACCTTTATACTTAGATTGTCCAAATACATTTAAAGGTTCAATTACATCACCCGGACTCCATGCCTGATTTCCCAACCCGTTAAACACACAATCCGTACTAATATAAAGCATTTTTATATCCTGCATTCCACAAACCTGTGCAACATTCTTAGTACCTTCAATGTTTACTTTATTACAAAGATTTTCCTGTTTCTCCGCTTCATCTATTGCCGTATATGCCGCACAATGAATTACTGCTTCTACATCGCTCTCCTTAATAATATATTCCACTTTTTCGTAATTCACAATATCCATTTCTTTAACATCCACACCAATACATGTATGTCTTCTTTTTTCCAATTCATGCAGAACCTCTTGACCTAATTGCCCATGTGCTCCTGTTACCAATACTTTCATCTCTAATCTCCTCAAAACACCAAAATACTACTTTCTTGTCAATGCACATTGAATCTTATTTCTAAATCTGTATAGAAAGTTTTGTTTCAAACGAGCATTTTCCACCTTCAACCCATCGATTAGTTTCATTGATGTATTGATAACTTCTTCAAACGGTATAAGTTCATATTGAAATACAATTTCTATTTCTAAATTCTCCTCCTGTTTCTCCACTTCAGATAATGAAATAATAAACTGCGGGTCATTCGTAATAATCAATTCCAACTGTTTTATTTTCTTCTTTTTCCCATTTACACTAAATTCATATACTTTACATCTACAAGGCGCATCACAGGGATCAAACCTCCATTCAGAAACATGACCATTTATACTGAATGTTCTGCGTATCTTATAATTTTCCACAGAATACCATACGATACTATTTTCTTCACAAAATCCATCCCCAGCATTAAAAAACAACTGTGATCTCTGATTTGTTCCTAGCATAATCGGCATTACTTTATTATATGTCATAATTCTACTCTTTTCGATATTCGTATAATATTGCGCCTTCCTTATATCGGACTCTTGATTAAAAAGTTCCGAATAAAACAAATCGAATTGCTCTACATAATTATATCTCTCTTGAGCAACACTATGTAAATGTGCCAATTCCAAAACTGCCTGATTATAATGCTTTTTTATATCGTCAGCCAATTCATTCGCTGATAATTTTGAAAAACCTCTCCCTGAAAAATTATATTTTTCAGCAAGTATAAAATTACTACCATCAATATAACCTGGTCCTCCAAAATAATCATATACATATACCGGAACTCCAACTGCAAAACACTGCTGCACAGTACGCCCAATGGTAATTATCAAATCATATTCCGACAACACTTTTGCATTAACCAACTTAGTATTATTTCCTACTCCAATAAAATCAACTATATAG